>JAABUM010000016.1_pt1 | contig 605905 bp, 596 predicted proteins | sample 5559161 | NCBI WGS metagenome assembly JAABUM01 (sample SAMN10711868, study PRJNA513369) | rock metagenome | isolation source: Antarctica rocks | place: Antarctica: Victoria Land, Siegfried Peak nord | reverse complement strand
ACGATAGCGCTTAGCCGGGCTCATAACCTGTTAAATAGTTGATGGAACGGTTGATTGTCTAGCTATGGACACGTTGGCTATTTGTAGTCCATGCCAAGCATATAGGGCTGATACTGAAATCCAACAAAAAGTGCGCCGCTGGAGAAAAAAAGCGCCGAGAAAGTGTGGTAATGTTTGAATATTCTCGCATGGCTTACGATTGCTACATATGTATCGCATGATCACAGGTCATTAATAGTCCATAGCTAATATTCTAGCTAGGCTAGTACTCATGCCACCACAAATCATAATCAGGCAGGACAATCCGGATAGATCACCTCCGCCAGCGTGTTGATATCCCTCGCTCCCCTCTCCCAATTCAGCAACGAGAGACCACAGTGAACCGTCTGCGGAGGTCTCCACGTCAGCAATGCTTGTCTCGAACTCATCCACAATCTAACCCTCACAAAGCAAGAAAAGGACCACATACATGCCCATAACCCCCCAACTTCCCATCCACCACCCCTCCCACCCTGACAGCCCTCAGCAGCCGTCTGAACATATACCGACAATGCGAAACATGAAACTCCCAATAAGCCCTCACATCCTGCTCTCCCCTCAACACCACTTCCGCAGCCAACGGCTTCGGATCATGCACATCGTTGGTGAAAAACTCCCATGTTATGAGGCTGCTGAAATCTTCGACGAGAGGGCGGTCGTAGCAGGCGGGGGCTTGCCAGGCGTAGGTTAGGATGTCGAAGGTGCAGTTGGCGGCGCGGGCGGTGGTGGGGGTGTCGCCGCAGGTGGTGCTGTGGTTGGAGTGGAGGCCGAAGACGGGGGTGGGAGGGGAAAGGCTTGGGTGGGCGGAGGGGGTGGTGGTGTGGTAGCCGATGAGGAGGGAGAGGTTGGCGAGGACGGCGAGGAGGAGTGGGGTTAGTAGGAGCTTTCTCAACCAGTGGAATCTTGTGGGCTGGTTGTGGCCGGGAGTGGGCTCTGCGTCGTGGTCGAGATCGTTAAGGGAAACCTCTTGATATCGCTGCGGGCTCATGTTTGTAAGTTGGTGGGACAGGAAGGTAAGTGATGATTCGGAGTGGAAACGTATATACCCCATGCATATCGACACCCCACGAATGTCAACACCTATCTTCTTGTATGAAGCGAATGGAAGATTTGGAACGACACCTAATCTTGATAGCGGCCGTACACCCTGTGTTGATGGCAAAACGATGATTACTTATGTATGTGACCTCCAGATTATTCATATTTCATTCATCCTCTTTCTGGCAATCCTTCCGATCTACACGAGTCATCAGCCATAAGAAAATCAGAAAGAAAACAATCGGCGATATGAACCAATCAGAGGAGTCAACACCACAGCTATCTAGTGACGACAGAGAAATCTCCACATACGCTCCGACAGCAACGTCCAGCGCGACCAAAAGACTCTGCCATCGACCGCAACGCTCCGCTATCCTCACAACATGCCAAGTAGCTGCGCTTGCCCTCCTATTCTTCCTCATCGGCAAATTCGCAGCCATCACCATCACCAACAACGCTCACACCCCAACGCCTCAACACTGCGGCCAAACAATCACAGAAGCCAAAGCCCGCGACTGCATCTTCAACCCCATGACATACTCTTGGGAACCACGCCTCTGCCACGACGAACTCACAGCAGAATTCCTCAAAGTGAAAGATTGGCAGTGGTATCTTGAGTCCAAGAGTCAGCGCGAAGTCGATAGGGATCTCGTATTGGCTGGCACATACGAGATGCTGTATGTGACTTGGGACTATCGGCGTCATCAATGCGTCTTCGCGTGGAGGAAGCTGCACAAGGCGGCTATGGAGGGAAAGCAGCCTGATAGCTACACGACGGATTGGTCGCGCAATATGTGGTGTGAGGAAATGCTGGCTAGGCGTAACGTACCGCTGAATTCGACGGATACCTTTGTGAGGCAGGGATTTTCGACGTGTGGTCTCGGCATGTAGAGAATTCTTTTTCCCGATGGTTGTCTCAGTGAATCCTTTCTAGCTTGCGGTACACTCGACTTAGGTGGGACTGAAGTGGCGGCATCTTAATCGACAGGCCAACATTCGACCTGACTAGGGGAAAAGCTCATGATCAGAGTCTTGGAGAAAGTTATATGAGGTTTCCGAGGCCCCTCTGTCCTTCCTATCCTGGTCCTCGGCGTCGTCCTTGTCAAGTTCGCACTTAGCTTCTCCACTGACCATAGATTAGAAGTGCTTTAGGTCTTCAATAGATATAATCATCCAATGCCCTAGACTAATCATATGATCCCATGACAGTGTCCTTGACTATACTCCATCACAAATATTCCCAAGAGTTTGTGATTAACGTGAAAAGATGGAGGAGAGACTTTGCATACTCCAAGTTGTGCCGATCCTGACCGTAACTTGTAATGCCTCCTCTCTATCTGCTGCTATACTGCTCCGAAGCTTCAGCGACCCAGAATTACAAAAAGGCACACTTCGAGGATCAATTTCTATCTCAGTCATACAATTATTGAACCTTCCTTTTGTCGAAATCTCCTTTAACCGTGAGAGACTGAAGTACATGGTGGGGGATTTGTTTGACTGTCGGTATTGCGAGCTTTAACACACTCATTTCGTAGATATTACGAAGTGATAGCGACAGTGCTGCAATACAGCGGTTCATGTTGTATTGCTAGTACCTAGTATGCAGTTAGAAAAAGAACCATAAGCTCTACCATTAGACCAGAGCCAATAGGAATCGAACCCATTCTCTTATGATATTTAACCGCGAACATAAGTCTGCGCATTTAATCGTAAAGTAAGGTACTATTCACCTCTGGCGTACTTTTCTACGGCAGCGCGAGCATGACGCTAGGAGAGCGAAGCGAAACGCTAGGAGAGCGGCGCACCGGCGGTACTTCCCGGCGCCCTTTTTCGGCGCACTTTTTTCAGCGCAGATTTCCTCTCGGCGGGCAGAAGGTGATGAACAAGATGAATGTCAAGGAGAGTAGGATGCAAGATGATGGTGACTCTTTCATAACATTGCTTTGTTTGTAGAATGAAGTACTTTCGTTCCGCGAGCCATGTCATTTCTGCTCTTACCTCAGATGAGACTACATTGAATGAATCTGACATACTGGCAGGGAGAGGTGCAGGAAGCAGCAGGAGAGAGAATATGAGGCAGGCTGTACAAGGGACTGACTGCTATGAGATCTCAAGCCACTGCTCCTATGCCGTGAATTCGTAGCTGGTCTTTACGCTGAGCGCCAACACCCTGGGGCTTTACAGGCCTCGATCTCATTGCATGACTCGAGAAAGCCCTTGTAACAAGAAAGAGCCGTGCTACTATAACATACATTGGCAACCACTCCACGTCTTAATTCCTGGAGAGTGCGGGAAACCACTCGTCTGGCTCTGGAAGAATCCAGTCATCATCCCATGCAATAGTCTCAAAGCAAGTCCCTGTCTCCTTTTCGGTCTCGAAGAAGGCGAAATGGTTCTTTCCCAGCCAACTACCTCCTTGAGATATCTCAAATCCCCTATCCTTGAAGCCTTGCTGTCTTTGCTCAAAAGGGATATTGTTGCAGTCGTAAGCGATGTGATGGATTCCTGCGGGTTGCTTAGAGGTGGTGCCCACTAGATGATTTGGGTGAAGGTCTCAAGGGGAAGATTAGATTCTACCTTCGCCATGCTGATCCAAGAATTCTTGGAAGATGTTCGGTCCGCTGATGGGCTGGATGACTTCATAGACCATGGTCGGTGACAAGTCGGCAAAGCAGACGCGCATTGTGAAAGGGCTGGATTTGCCGCGGTAGGTCTGATCGGTGGTGTTTTCAGGAGTGAAGGTATATATACGCCACGGGCCAATCCCAAGTTGGGACAAGCCAGTGATGGTTCGTCTGAAGTCTTTGGTCACAAGACATATTTCGATCGGGCTGCCGAGGAAGGTAGACATGGGGCTCGAAGAAGCCATGACGGGTGGAGTGCTTTCTGTACGCAGGAGCTGGACAAAAAAGTTTGATGAGGGCTGTCATAACGAAGATTCTGCTATCCGTGTCTACTTATGACACATGTGGACCATCATGCACAATGACGTTCTTGAAGGAGGGGCTTACCAGCGAGGTAGACTTACATGATTTAGAAGCAATCAACGGAGGCCGACTGGTCAACAAAGTAGCTCTCAAGGAACATTTCCACAAATTCATCCTAATATAAACTGCATTCAATTCTTAAAAGAACCCCCACTTAGATGTTCTTCATACTCATACTCCGGCTGAAATTCACGGTACAAGCTGTTCTGCGTCTTGATCAGCACACCAAATTTGCAACACTCTGAGAGAACCTCACCGCTTCACTTGCAAACTTGAAGTTGTAAGCTGCCTCTTCATCGCTAATTAACTTTTTCTCAATACCATTCGCCGCAGCCGCCTCGGCCAGTAACTGCACCTCGCAACTCTTCTCCATCACTCTGAACAAAAATGCAGCTTCATCGACCGTCTCCCCCACAGTCAAAAGCCCATGGTTCATAAGTATAAGCCCTTTACCTCTCGACCCGAGGGCGTCTGCCATTTTCTCACCCTCTTGCTCGCCCAAAACGATGCCGCCGTACTGAGCGTAGACGCTGTGTGCACGGAAAAGATCGCAGACGTCTTGGTTCAGCATCTCAAGCAGGCGTGCAAACGCCGACCAAGCTTTCCCGTATATTGTATGCGTGTGACACACAGCTCCGACATCAGGCCTCGCTTTATGAATAGCAGCATGTATGAACACCCCAGCCTTGTTCGCCGGCCTGGTACGATTACCTCCAATGATCTCTCCGTCTTCTATGCGAATAAGCATCATATCAGAAGCCTTCAGCATGCCAAAATGTACTGCAATTGGATTCATCCACATTGCGTTTGTTTCGATCGGGTCCATGACGGATATGTGCCCAGACATGCCTTCGGTATAGCCGTGACGTGCGAAGACGCGAAAGGCGCATGCCAGGTGTTCAAGGATCCATTGCCTTTTGTCTTCTAGATGGGTGAAGGTCGGTATTCCTGGCAATGTTCCGCCATGTGAGAATGCTTGGAGGGGTGTAGGGTTTGTATTTTTGGTTGAAGGAGTATTTGTTGTCGGGTCAAATACTGCGGTGGGCGCCATGACTGTGACAGGTTAGTAGCAGTGTCTTCAAGCTGTATTCCAAAATGCAGGTCTCCACCGGGGAGAAATATTGGTTGTATTCTAGCCAGCGGAAACATGGGAGCTAACGTTTGCCAAGCATTCAGTACTATTCTATTCTAGTGGATGCAAGACTCTTGCAAAAGCTTGGCGCATGAACACAGCCCTTTAAGTATAGCCGCTTGACTCAGGTGCCAACGATGCTGGGAGTATCCGAAAATCCTCAAGTACAGATGGACCAACCTTGAAAATCGATGCAAGCTCTATTCGATCATTGACCAACACGACATCGAAATGGCAGATCCACTGAAGATGGGAATCACCTTCCTCGGCTGTGGTTTGCAAACAAATCGTCTCACAACCTTTCCATACAACTAACATACACATCAGGAAAACTAAGCTCATCAATCCTCGAAGGCATCATCTCATCATTCGCAGACCACGCTCTCAATTTCGCCCCACCACCCGAAGAATCCAAAATCTCAAGACCAGCCCCCGTCCAACCATCGGCCCTGACCGCCTGCGTGCACCAGCAAGAAAGCGCCGACAAACTAACAGCGAAATTCGCAAAATCCGGCAAAGTAGACGTCCTTGCAAACGAGAACGTCCGCGGCGTCAAAGCGGGCGCTATCATCGTCTTAGGCGTCGAACCAAACGTATATGAAGACGTACTCGCCGAAGAGGGCATGCGTGATGCCTTGGCAGGAAAGATCCTCGTCAGTCTCGTCGGCGGCGTTACGATCGCAAAGCTCAAAAGTGCCATCTACGGCGCCAACGCTCCTGCCAAAAATGACAGCGGGAAAGAATGCCAAATCATCAGAGTGACGCCCAACACCGCGAGCGCGGTACGAGATTCCGTCAGTCTTATCATCCAAGAATGTGATGAGCATTATCCGCCCAGCACCCTAAATCCAGTCTACTCGCTCTTCTTACGCGTGGGTAGCGTCAAGATCTGGCCGGACGCACTAGCTGGCGTCGGTGCAACGTTGTGTGCGAGCAGTCCTGCCTTTTTCTCGCTGATGCTGGATGGGGCTGTTGATGGCGCTGTTGCGCTTGGTATCGATCGTGCTGAGGCGTTGAGTATGGCTGCTGCTGCTATGCGAGGTGTTGCTGCGTTGGTGGATGGTGGGGAGGAGCCGGAGGAGGTGAGGCGGAAGGTGGCCACGCCGGGTGGGTCGACGGAGGCTGGGTTGAAGGTGCTGGAGGAGGGTGATGCGCGAAAGCTCATGTGCAACGCCATTAAGAAGACGGCCACAGCGACTGGGGGGCTGGGAGATAAAAATAGCAAGACGTAGATTATATTTGTGACACATTAAATCACTCCTCTTCTTCATCATGTTGGCGACATCTCCTTTAGCTTCACTTCCTCTCCACTTTCACATTGATTTACCCAAATACTGCCCTCTTGGTCATCAGCGCTCGCGGCTCATTGGAAACCACAGCCATTCCATCACTTGTCAAAACCACCTTGTCAATACTTTCAATGAAGCGCGATAATTACCTTCATGCTCTTCATAAACCATTTCCAAGTAACTTCATCAAGCATAACGACCTCCGATAAAACGAGTTAGGATGGCTGAAACAAGACAAAGTAGCTGGCATTGGCCTTGGCAAACGCAGTATATGTGTATTCAGGTGTTGTCCATTTCTCTTCGGTTCAGATCGTCGCTAATTGAAACGAATGTAAGCTATCATAAGCGACACGGTAAGATGAGCATTAAAGGTAGTGAACACCATTGGAATATCCTCAACGACCGTCTGAGAGGATGTTATATGGAGACCATTGCAAAGGCTGAATGGTGATAAGACCCGGATAGTTAAGTACAACGTCAAAGCTTCGCGTTGGCGAGGCTTCTAGCCGAAGATTAAGCATTGTGCTCTCAAATGCCATCGGCTGCCCATCCAGTACGGCATAGCCACTAGGAATCCTCTGAGTCAGCGCTATATTTCTCCAAAGATCATGGTACGTATCTGAGTCACGCAATACCTCCGAGTGTCATTGACAAGTTCGCTGACATGGTCGCCGTAGAAATAAGCGGACAGCAGCATCCCGGGCGAAATTAATATAATCGTAACATACCAGCCACTTCGTTCCTCCACATCGGAGGAACGAAGCGCCCTCCATGGTGGGGTCCTCATCGTTGTGAGAGATGGCTTGAACAAATAATAGCCTCCAGGAAACAATGACTAATGGCATCAACTATCGGAGCTGGGAAGATCTGCACTCTAGGACTCCGGGTGATCTGCTGAGAGGACCCGGGGTATCCCCAAATGGTGCTTCAACAAAGCCGAAGATATATGTTGTACCCGCGGATCATGCGCCGGTAATCTGGAGTCGACTCGACCGATTACAACAATTCCATAATCCAGAGTTCTTGGGTATTCCATTTCATAGCTGGTTCCTCTATCAGTGAGTCTTGAAGAACTCCAGCCACTTATAATTCGTTGCAAATTCGAAATTGAATTCCGCTTGCAAGTCTTCCTTGCCGGGTTCAACTCCGCACAATCATCTTCCCACAGAACCCTAACCATGCCTGCCACTGATCTAATGAAGCGTCTCCTGGCTGTCTCTGCGTTCGTGTCTGCCTTTACCAAACCTCATATCAACTGAACGTAGCTTCATACTTGTCGCTTGTAGTCTTGACTCTAGCTTGCAAAGCTACCCAGGACCGGAGCGTACTCTTGTTGAGCGAGAAGAATGACCCTAATTACATTGCTTTAAATCCCTTACAAGACCTTGCAAGTCGTCTCCGAAACAGAAAGCCGATTAACAGCAACCCCATTGCCATCAGCATGAGCTTCTTGTTCCAGCCATCCATGTCAGTCGCTTGTCTGATGTACCCAGGCGTCTGCACCTTACGGGCTGATTGAAGTTGAGGCATTGCTAGAATGCGCACGATTAGTGCAGTCCACCCCGTGAAGTGCTGAGTTCTTTGGCCTTTGCCGGTGTCGGGATTATGTTGTTCCCACGCAAAGCCGGTGTCCTTCCAGGAGTTGAAGACCGTAGTAACCAGATTCACTCGAAGCTCGGTGTATATCTTCAGCGCTTTCTGCTGATACGGGCCTTCCTGTTGTGCAAGTTCCTTGTCGTTGAATGAGCGATGGCACTATTCGAGCACAAGAATACGCGGAGTGTACTTACCAATAACCTTTGCAACGCCATATAATTGATATTGATCCAGACTGGACCTTTCCAGTAGTTTTCTCCAGTACCGTAATACTCATCCTTCAGGCTGAGACTACGAAGGCCGTGAGCGCTCCACAGCTCCTCAGGATCCCGGATTAGTTTCAACACAGCTTCAAGATGAGTGTGATTTGGACTCATAAGATTGACGAGAAACGGAAAAAGAGAAATATAGCCTTTGTGGCAGATCTTCTCCACTCGATGCTCGCTAACCACAGTAGTATCGCAATATGCTCGATCGGTTTCAGACCAGTGAATGCCATCAATGGTTCGAAGAGAGTCAGTCGCATGCTTCGAGAACGATTCTTGGTCATCTGACTCGCCAAGAAAGGCTGAGATCTTCTTCAAGGCGATAGCCATAGAACCAACCCAGCAGAGGGCGTCCAAGTGCAGCTCTTCAGGATGTGGCGGCTGCGCTCGAGGGTAATCGTCAAGACCACTGGTAAGAGTGTGTTGTGGTGTTCGGCCTCGCCATCGATATCCATTATACGGTTCAGTGCTAGGAAGCTGATAATGACTCATATTGCCAGCCTGCGTTAGACAGAACCACTCGTAATGCTTCTTCAATTTCGGGTAAATGGCCTTCAGAAAGCCTGCTCCTACCGTAGGATCACTTAGATGTCGACTCGGAGCTCCAGAGTAGGAAGAAACCCCGCTAGATTTTGCGAGAAACGTCTCGACTACAAAGAATAGTGTAGGTGGATTCGCATAGTGTGGGTATTGGGTCTGGAACTCCGACGGAACCTTAGTCCTCGCTTCAGGGCCGAGAATCTGTTCTCTTGCCATCCAACCCTTTTCGTCCATCATATCAAACCAGCTTGAGACGATTTCCAGAGCAAGATCCATGTCCCAGTCCAGGATGACCTGGAGATGGAAGCCTTCGTCCCAAAGGAAACCTCGTGGGAAAAATGGTCTGGAAGGTACTGCGCTGAAAAGCTGGTAAGGGCCACGTTCTTCAACAACAGCACGAGATTGGGCCGAACCGGCTTTCTCCCAAAAGTTCTCGTGTGTCTCAGCATATTCTGGCGCGGAAGATACGTCGACTTTGCTTGTTCCGTCAAAATACCCGATTCCTCCCATAAGATTGGAAAGAAGAGATTGGGATAATTTGGTGTATTGCTCATTTTGAAAAGGCGCTTGAGGTGCATAAATGGACTCGAATCGATCACTAAACGCGGATGAAGCATGCTGGATACGCTGCGTCAGGATACTTGAGTTCATGGTATCAAGGTTGGGGTCAGACGAGAATAAGACATCGAATTCAAACCCTCCTTGGAAGGTCTTCTGCACAAAATGAAGGTTTCCAGGTCCAGGATCATTCGAAATCAATCCTATGCGAGAAACACTTTTCCTTAATAGGTCGGTCAAAATTGACTTAGCCTGCCATATAGTGTCCGAGGGAACGGTCAGACTATGAATGGCGGTGGTTTGAAGGGTGCCTCTGTCAGCTCCATGATCCGGAAAGTCTATTCTGAAATTGCCTAAGCCGACGATCGTACCATCGCAAACGATATCATCAATGGATGGGTTGAGTTTGTGCACATTCGTGCATTTTACCCGTGAGTCTGGATTTTCACTTCCAAGGTAAACTATTAGAGTGGTCTTCTGATCGCTTTGTGCATTCGCCCTTGGTATCCCTTTGACTCGCAGACCCCAACTTCCGTTCGGTCCGCCATCAGACACTTTGGCAAATTCAGTGATCAAGTCCAATTTGTTTCCAGTATCATTGACGCTTTGAGTTCCGCCATTCCGGACATCGTAGGCCGTCCAACCGTAGCCAGCCATGCCTTCGTTTTGTTCGCATGTATGACGAAGATCTGTTGATTTTACCAAGATTAGTTGATGAGCGATAGCATGCAAAGGAACTTGACGCGTACTCCTCGTAAAATCCTCAGGATCATCAGCATTGGACCACATCAAGCCTACGAGCAATGACTTTGGTAATCGCGGTCGTATGCCGAGGTAGAGGTTCGGCCGATATGGGCCCCAAAGCAGAGATGCATTGCTCGGATTCGGTGATCTGTTATAGGATGTTGTGGATGCTTCGATCAAGACACCGAACACAAATAAATTGAGTAGGAACATAGCGACTACAGCCGGCTTAGCCTTATCATCCTTGAGTACTGTTACATCCTCACGTGAGGGCGATCAGCTATATTATATTTACTATGATACGCATATTCAAATGAGATAACGGCACATTTTGATCACTATTGGTGCAATCATCTGAGATTGACAAAGTGTTCGCTAATTTGGATGCCGCAGGAGTATTAAGGGGCAAGTTTTTGAAATGCAGCCCGTTACGAGCTGCCCATCGTGTAGCCGCCGGAGCTTTTAGCGCCCAAAAGCCATTTCACTTTTTAGGCGCTGTTTGTTGCAGCGCCTAAAAAATAAGAGTTCCAGCGGGCTCCTCCAGGCGCAATTGCAATTCCTTAGCGCACGCTCTTACCTCAAGTCCCAGACTGCTAGTTGATATTTACAAGATAGAATACGTGATCACTAGGAAAGCGTCGGTACATGGCATGCATGGACATATACGATGAAGACAGGTGTATTGGTGAAAGGGTCTGCGTTAACGGAGAAGGGATGGGAGGTGTTTTTTATGGATACATTCGTAATCAGAAGTTGGATTCCGAGCGCTCGAAATGTTTCAGGAAGCGGGCCGTGAGTCAGCCTAAGTAAGAAGAGGAAATTAACTATGATATGACAGAAGGGGGAATTGCTATGATCACCGGTCGTGGGAGCAGTAAAGCCCGAATGTCAGCAGCTTAGAACTTAAGGTCGAGGCTCACAACCTGTGGCTGCCACGACGGCCAAATCTTCTGTCACCGACGTATCAAGCAGGAAACGGACAATCGCGTCCCGCGTTTTCAGACAATCTTCCACAGGCATATACCTTTCCACGATCCCTGTATCGTATAACGAGTCGAGGTTCGACCCCATGGCAGTTAGCTCATTCGCCAATGCTCTCGGATCTGCACCATACTCCACTAGCAGCGCTTTCATGGCTACCAGGATATCGAAGTCCTTTTGGAAATGTTGGTCTCTTGCAGGAACCCGCCAGTAAGGAAAGCTTTTGTGGGCGTAGAGTAACGCTGGGTAGCCACGATCATCTCTTGCGTCGACGTCGGCACCGGATGCCAGAAGAAGGCGGATAAATTTGACGTCCCCACTTTCCACAGCGCAGTGCAGGGGTGTGAAACCATTGCAGCCTGCTTTATCTATCGAGGCTCCTTTCTCTATAAGTAAGGCAGCTATATCATACCTAGCGTCTCCAATGTTTTGTGCTATGTGCAAATAGCAATGGCAAGACAGCCTTTCCGGGTCAGCCATCGTATGTAGCAGTGTCCACCCGAGGACATCGGCCGCGTTGACATCGGCCCCATATTTGATCAGCTGGGACACGATTATTGGCGATCTGACATAATGTAGTACTGTGGGGCCGTTGCGGGACTCCCCGTCCCATGTCTTTCGCCAAGAAACATCTGCGTCAAAACGCAGCAATAGGTCGACCATATCAACTGCATTCCGATCAACTGCTTCAGCTAGCACTGAAGTATCGGAAGTATCCCGGTGTTTGGCAGTGTCGGCGCCGTTCTTCAATAAGATTAGCGCTGCATCAACGTTGTTACATGACACTGCACAGTTCAAAGGTACTTCCCTTTTTCCATTGACGTCTGCACCTGCAGCTAGGAGCATTTCCAGAATCTTTACTGACGTCGCTCCCTCCAGGGAGGCGGCATATTCCAGAGGCGTGCAATCAAGACAGTCGACGTTTGAGTTAACATCAGGACCAGCTTTTAGAAGGATTGAAACACAGAGCTCATTCCCAGAACGGACAGCACAGTGTAGTGCATGGCTCCTCTCAGCTACCACTATGGTGCCTTCCGTTTTCTCGATTAGTAACTCTGCTATGCCCATAATATTGTAGCAGACTGCCACACAGAGAGCATCGGACGCTCTTCTGTAATCTGTGGGAGTGAAACCCCCATCAGTATCCAGAAATTCACGGACAATGCCATGAAGACCAAATTTGGCGGCCACCCAAAGCCCATGTACATCATCGGGATAAACACGATTGCCATTTTCCGGGACGATCCAATCGTGCAGGTCGAAGAAGTCCTCCGTCCCCAATGATACTGATGTGGCCATTGAGGCTGCAAGATTAACGTGACATCCCAAGAATTTCACACAAAGATCTCTTGCTGCGCGTCTGTCACTATGGACCAAGTGGTTTGCCCAGTAATTGGAAGCATAGTCTAACAGAGGGTGGACTTCTAGACGGGCGGCTGCCTTATTCCGACTACGTCCCAGGTCCTCGAGGTCATTTTGGGTATAAGTCGAGAACACATCGAACATCAGATAGGTGATGCATGTCATTGCAATATCGGTTTCAGCATCATTGAAAAGGTCGTATTCTCGGCAGTCAAAGTACTCTTGCATGGTGTAATGGGCTAGCCGGATAGAGCCATTACCTCCATCGATGACTACGAAGCCGGCACAAACAAATGTTAACATATCTTCATCCACAAAGTTCTCTTCGTCTATCGCAGTATCCCCAGGCTCAATCGAAAGTGCATGCAGTAGTTCTGTTACGGTCAATGGCCTCTTGGCAAGGCTAATCCATGACAAGATGGTGAACGCGAGATCACAAAAGCCCTTTTCTTGTGATTTGATTCTTTCAATCGTTTCATCGTATGTGAAATCCAGAGCAGCTAGGCCGGACCCTCTAGGTAAGGCTTTCAGAGCCTCTTCGACCTGCCTGGTGTTGAGCTTGTCGACTAGTGACCTCACATGGAGACGAGCCAGGAGGAACCTAGGCTCAGTGATTGTATTAGCTTGTTGCTCAAAGGATACGAAAAGATTATATAGCCTTTAGATGATAGAGGCGTGATTAGTCTTGCTCCATCCATCTTGAAACCTTCGGTAGCCGCACATTTTCTCCATGTTATTCGACGCAGCCCCAAGTCTAGGAGGATCCAGTCGTCAAGCAACCACACCATTGAATGCTGAGAAAAGAAAGCTGGGCGCTGCCACAAGGATGATTTGAATTGGGAAAGGAAGTTGAATAAGGGACACCTACATGCCTTCGACAGCTCCAGTGATAGTCTGCACGATGCGTTCTTGTAGATCCGGCTTGTTTCTAACGCACCTTGACAAGCTCGACATCTGACTTGTCAGGTAGCGCCGAACATCGGCGTTGTCTGCTGTCACGGTGATATGAATAGCCTCGTCGAATGCGTCGATGGATAGGGAGACTGGGCGCGAAGTCACCATTAGGTTCATCATTCCGCGGAGCAATAGAAGCTCATCAAGCAATGTTCTCTGGGCAGCCTCGCTGTCAGAATACTCGTCGAGCGCGTCAACGACAACGAAGACTTTCTCAGGCCGCTGGAGCTCTTCCCTCAGCATATTTGAGAGGTCTCCTTGTTTGGGACGAGAATGGTCTCTCATACTTGACTCATAGAGATCCTTAATTTGATCTGGTACATAGTCAAGGGCCCGGATCAATTGCTTGAGGAGCACAGCAGTGACGCTGGTGACACTTTGCTGCGAGCGATCCTTGTAGAAGCAATACAGGTAGAGTACTATTGTTGACTTGTCATTTGAAAATGTTGTACTGAGATGATCTATTACGAGAGATGCAATGATAGTCTTGCCTCCGCCAGGGATGCCCTCAATAAGTCATAGTCAGCATATCGAAATATGGACACGGTCGTGAGAGATGACCGAATAGCAAGTATGCTCAAGCCAATGTCTCAATAGTCAAAGTGAGGCGATGTTGGAAGGAGATTGGAACCGATGAGATGACATACAGGGCAGAAGAGCGTCTTCTCGGCATTGTCTCGCCAGAATATAAATTCGGGGGAGGACAGAAACCACTGCCCTGTCCCTTCCACACGGTCTTCTCTTGCACTGTCGTGATGTTTTTGGAATTCGACGGGTGAGAGCCATAACAACACCTTTTCAAGAAATGTTGAGCTGCTTTGAGCACACATACCAGTGCTCAAGGAATCGAGGTTGTTGGAGATGGTTTCGACCCGTTTGCCTATAGGCTCAATAGCGGCAGTATCCGTTTTTATGGCGCGCGAAAGCTTCATGTTGTCCTTTTGTAGGGCCAATATCAGCCGCGTCTTGAATCGCTCGATATGTGCCAGAATCTGTTGGATATCGTCCTTGCTCAATGTCCATACTAGATGTCTGAGTGGAGCTCGATCAGCCATCTCCATCACGGGGAAAAGGGAAGGAATGAAGAATCGACTACCTGAGAATAGGCAAGAGTGGTACGATAGGTTTCCGAAGAAGTAAGTATTATGAGAAGGCAAAAGACGGACACTCAGAGACTAAACAGAGGATGGACTAGGTCGAGCGTACAAGAACAAATTCAAGACGGGGCTCATTCAACAACGAAGGGCCCCAATTGCAAGAAGAGCATTCATAGAGAGCACTTACTTGCCCAGCCTTGACATAGGAGATTCTGTCTTCAATTTCCGTTTTAGCTGATCCATAGTCTGTCTAAACAAGTCCAAGGGCCCGCCTGAGCCTCCAAGCTCCAATACACTTTCTAACCAAGGATCATTGGGGTCGGCATTTTCTACCTGATCCCTTAAAGTGTCGAGAAGTGGAAGGAGATTAGCAGCCTCCAGCGACAACTTCGCACGCTCTTTGGGCGCATTCTTGACGTCGTTGAGATATCTATTCCACAAAGTTTTGTTAGGCAGAGCTGCGTGATAATGGCAATGTGCGATTTCGGCAGCACTCCATGTTTCTAACGAACAAAGAACAGAACGACAGACTTCAGACGAAAAGCATCGTCAAAAGAGGGTGCTAAGTATGCGCAGAATAGCTTTCGAGCAAGGATGCAATCTTGAACGTCACTCTCAGAAAGCACAGCAGAGGAAAGCACACTCACTGATATGCCTTTCCGGTAGCACTGATTAGCTGAACAACGCTCGCGGCCAAGCCTACTGCAGTGATTGCTTCAGCCATCACCAGCCCCAAGTTGGTCCATATAAACGATGGCTATCAATATTTACGTGACCAACTTGGCCTGTGCAGGAGAGGGAAGAAAGATCGATGGAAGTGGGATGGGTTCATCTGCATGGCTTCTCAGCCTCGCCTTTCAACGCTAGCCGCATCTGGACTTTACGGAACAATGTAAATATTGTGATACTAGTCCCTAATCTCAATTCTGTCTCCGGCTCACAGATTCTGATTGGTACTTAGGTCACCAAATTTGTTATCACCGCTCTCACCCATCTTCTGTCTGGGTGCCGATGAACCACTCGAGCTTTGCGTCATCCTCTGCATATCATTTTCTGCTTTTCTCCCCGGATCATTCTCATCACCAATCTCAGAAGTGAAGCTTGTGTTCTGGTCGTCCCCTTCGTCGAATCCACCCTCGGTGATTTTTTTTCCCTTTGGCTTACCGGTCCGAGCAGGGTCAGACGCAAAACTGCCTATATACCCTGGAGCGGCATCGACATCCGAGCTGCCCTCCCCCTTGAATGTGTTCTCGGTAGGACCGGACTTGGCATCGCTTCCAGACGTTTGCTGCCCACCAGTCGAGCCCATTGAGGCACTTGGACCAGTCACACCGCGTAGGCCTGATGCAGGTTTCCCATCCATGGGCTGCGGCTGAATATCTGACTGCCCATCTGTACCCTCAGGATATTTCTGTCCACCTGGGCCCTTGGACTTGTCGGAGGTCTCTTCCCATGCAGCTTTGGCCTCGCGCTCTGCGGCATTGGGTGCGGGGGGAAGCTCAGTGGCGCTCGAGATGTCGGTGTCTTTGGAGGTAGATGCAGAGCCGGATTCCTTGTGGGGCTGGCTGTCTCGATTCTCTCCGAATTTGCCGCCCGAACGGGCAGACTCTGCAGCCAGGGAGTCTGAGGCGACTGAACCAGCGCCTTCAGTAGTGGGATTGTTGTAGCGCTCAGGGTCAGAAGTGTTCTGACGTGAGTGTCAGCTTGACCGATTGAGGTAAGGTATTTTGGTGACCATCAGGTTATGACTGGGGCTGACGAGATTCCTGAGCTTCAGCTTACCTTCATGCCCTGGTTGGTTGAGCCGATCGGCGTTCCTTGCATTTCCATTTTGCAATTAGTAGGAAATTATAAGATGTAACAAGTATGTTTGAAATCGTAGATGGGTGGTTGTTTGGAATCTGAGTAGCCAAAGTGTGTATGTTTTGTTTGCTGAAAGAAATGTGGAAACTCCATGCAAGGCTACATCATGTCCAGGGTGATGTAATACCCCACCAAAATGTTGCCCTGAAAATCACTCACCTATCATTTGTAGAGGGATCAGTCACGTGACGGGAGCTTGGCGAGAACAATTGCGAGGTACGGTTTGTAGTGGCCAGTAGCTGCTACAACCGTTCCAAAAACTGTGTATGGATTCTTTGGTCGTTCTCAATTTGTACTTTTCCTAAACAGTTGATGTGGAGCATTCATGATGCATTGTATATTCTCTGATACAAAAAATACTCGACCTGTGAGGCGTTAGAAGGGCTTAATGTCAGAATTCGAGGTGAGATAGTATTGGGCAGGCCGTTCCCGGCTCTGTGTGTACCATCAGAGCTTCTCCACATAGTTCACTTCTGAGTCACTCCGATATCATTCTATAGCTCTTAGTCATCTTCCACCTCTTAGCATCTCCAGAAGCCCGTCCAGTTTATCATCCGCTTCTCTTCCCATAATCTGACGTTGTGACCGGCTGCTGGCCCGCAACATTACTACCATTTCCTCCTTACGAGATTTCCTCCTCCGCCCCACCTTACTCAAAATCGAACTTTCTCACATAATTGGATTTCCAATTCTGAAGATATTCGAGGCTGGTCTGGGAGATGAATGCTGATTTGTGACTCGGCTATGATATCGAATTTGGCTTTCAGTCCTCGTCGACGATGGACTGCGACAGCGTTGTCAGTCAAGCCTTGCTCTGGGCTAGAGTGCATTGTTGATGTTTGCGTACGGTAGCAAACATAGTTTCGAGGGCGGACTTCTTCTAGAAGCTCGTGAAGTGGTATTATTTTAATGCACCGTGAGATATGCCAGCTCCTGCGAAGACCCACCCCAATGCGTAAAAGATGAAAGAACAATGAAGTAGGATAGAGCTCGAGGTCTTATGTGACTTGAAGGAGATGGGCCAGATTCATAATTGAAGATAGGTTCAAGGGTATCAGGATCCTATCAGCAGCTTAGCACCTGAACGCACAAGTCCGAGGATCGTGCACCCAACTTACACACTAACGATTCCCACATTTGTAAACTTACACTTGTCATCCATAAACGCCATGCATATGCCACAGAAGGCCTCTATATCCTAACATCCTTCCCGGCTTTCAAGACCACTTTTACGAGATCATTGTACACTTCGCCAAAGTCCTCCGCCCCCTCCTCTTTCTCCGCCTTCTTCTTCCCTCCAGCTTCCTTGCTCACCATAACAACACTTGTAGGTCTCTTCGTACTGCTCGCAGCCCCCAATTCCGCCCTTGACGTGACAAATATATACGGCACACCATGATCTTCGCAAAGGACCGGGAGGTGGGAAATGACATCCATGGGCGAGATATCAGCCGCCAAGACGACAACGGAGGGTGCTTCGACACCTGAAGCAGCGGGCGACTTCCGGAGGGACTTAACGACTTCTTTGACGCCGCGCTTGAGGGACTTATTCTTCGCAGCTGTCACATTTTCTCCATTACCCTTGACTCTCTCATGCCTCGCTCGGGCCAGGGTGAGGAAGATTATGTATACCTTTCTTGACGCTCTTAAGCACCTTCTTGCCCACCTTCTCATCCGCCAAGGGATTCGCGAACGGCACCAACGCGCCCTGAAGCGGTGCGCTTTTCACCTTAACCTGCGAACCCTCCCCTTTCTCTTTCACTATCCCACTTCCAGGCTTCTTTTCCTCGTTGGAATCCAGTGACTTGGTCGTGACCTCGATATCGGCAGTTTCTGCGTCTTCGACCTTTTTTTCAATCTTCTCTTGCTTGACTTTCTTCTCCTTTTTGTCCCGTTTTTCAGATTTCGATTTGTGCACGCCGTCCGTTTCCGAGCGCTTGACTTCTTTCTTTGCTGCTCTGGCGGCACGTTTGGCCTCCTTTTCAGGGTCGACAGGCTTCTCTTTGGCCATTGTGTGGGGCGCTAGAGAAAATTGGAAAATCGCTTTGCTCTTAACGAACTTCGAGATTTCGAGGTGTGATTCTAGTGAACCCCTTTCAGGCTAAGCCTCTTCAGGACAGGCTGCTTGGCTTCAATTCGTAAAGGATTCATCAAGAGAAGAATTATCTATCAGTATGCTCATTGCCTTGAATTTAAGTGGTGTGGTGCATTTTCTCTCCGACGTTGCTTGATGCGACGAGTCCTATCAAACTTTGCAATTGCTGGTCCTACTTGATTATCTCCTTGTCTTCAAAAAGATGTGCCGTATTCAATCTTTTTGTTCCATAGTTCTACTTAGCACTCAGTCGAGTAGTCCTGATATTATCACTGCCTGGCGGGTCATATCAATTGATATCCGCTGATACTTCGCGCTCTGCTCCACCACATGCAAAGATATGCCCGCTCCATCATGACACTGCAGTACGTCGTTTACCACACTCGATGTAAACAACTAAGTCAGAGTCTTAAAAGAGAATCCATTGCACTCCATTGACAGCCGAAATATCGTGGGTCTTGAATTGAGAGGGCTTGGATCGCGTGAGACAACAGCATTCCCCTATCCACCGACTGGATCCAGAAGGGTGAGACTCTGATGTGAAGCGATTGGTACCCAAAGCGTGTTGCGACCAGGCCGACTTGAGGCGACCAGAACACTTGACTAGGACTCTCGATCTGCAACATAATAGCACTCGCAAAAAAGAGCTCTTTCCAGTCTAATGCAAAGCGAGAAAACCGTCAAGAGATAGAACACCATAGCTTTATATACACATCTCCACCGACCTCCCCACCATCTCCCCTGACTCTGCCTATGCACTGATCAGACTTCAACCACGCACAGTCCCACCCTGAGTAGCCTCATCAGAAGCCACAGGATCCTGCGCCCGTCCCTGCTTCGAATTATAATATTCGTTCCTGATGCCACACCAGTCAGCATTCCATGCCCATATTCCCGCCTCCATGATCTCTACATGGGAAACGTACTTCTCCGTAGCCCATGTCAAGGTCAGGTATGCGATCGCAAGTGGAGGCACAACGTAGAGCGCCTGGGCTTTGCTTCTCCGATACGTATTGAAAAACGCTGCGTGCAGGGTACCGGCGAGAGGACGCTGACGGTTGGCGGATATGGCGTAGGTTGTGACTCCTTTTTGAGTTTGGGAGCCTAGTTCGGAGGATTAGAGATGTGGTGAGATGGGTTCGCGTCTCCGGCGTATGTGAAGAGGACACAGTTCTCCCAAGTCGCAGTGGATGATATGGAAAGGTGTATATTCTGGGTAGTTTGCATACCTAAATTACCCCATCCGCCAAGATATCTGGGCAGGCGTGTCAGTGGGTCTTCTTGTGCGCCTGTTTGAGGAAGAAAAGGCAATGGCGAGGACGGGGACGACATACTGGCCATGCTTCTGGTCTAATGGGGCACTTCCCCCTGTCATTGTACTTGAGATGTGTCTGCCGGTAACAAGTAAAATGTGAAATGCGTATGCAGAGTAGCACCTGGTAAAGCGGAAGATCCTGGTCGTTGTCGAAGTCAACGCCAAGCCAATGGAGTACTATAATACGCTAGACCGAATCAGTCCTGGATATTTTCCGACGACTAATCGAGGTCTTAATGTCTTACCTGAATATCTCTTCTCGACTGTCACTGTCCTAACGACACGGTTCAAAACTCCTCAATCTCCTTCCTCAAATCCTCTCCGAACTACCATCCACCATGGCTTCCACAACCCTCAGCGCCGTTTCCAAATACGCAATCCCCCTCGCCATCGGCTTCTCCTTCGCCCAAGCCTCCATCTACGACGTTAAAGGCGGCAGCCGCGCCGTGATCTTCGACCGTCTCTCCGGAGTCAAGGACACAGTCATGAACGAAGGCACACACTTCCTCATTCCCTGGCTGCAGAAAAGCATTATCTACGATGTCCGCACCAAGCCAAGGAATATCTCGACGACGACGGGGAGCAAGGATTTGCAGATGGTCAGCTTGACATTGAGGGTGCTGCATAGACCTGAAGTCAAGGCTCTGCCGAAGATCTATCAGGTATGTGCGTTCTTCAATCTCTACACAGCTTGAGACTGGTAGTATCTTGACGCAATGTCCCCTCGCCGCTTCTACAAGCCCCATGCCCTTACCACAGCATATCCAACATACCAAAAACCACACTAACCATACCTTCCCCCCCAGAACCTCGGCCTCGACTACGACGAGCGCGTCCTCCCCTCCATCGGCAACGAAGTCCTCAAAGCCATCGTCGCCCAATTCGACGCCGCAGAACTCATAACCCAACGCGAAGCCGTCTCCGCCCGCATCCGCACCGACCTCCTCAAACGCGCCTCGGAGTTCAACATCGCTCTCGAAGACGTCAGCATCACGCACATGACCTTCGGCAAAGAATTCACCCGTGCCGTCGAGCAGAAGCAGATCGCGCAGCAGGACGCCGAGCGCTCGCGCTTCATCGTCGAGAAGGCGGAGCAGGAGCGCCAGGCGAATGTGATTCGGGCGGAGGGGGAGGCGGAGAGCGCCGATACGATCAGTAAGGCTGTGGCGAAGGCGGGCGATGGCTTGATTATGATCAGGAGGATCGAGGCGAGTCGGGAGATTGCGCAGACGTTGGCGGGGAATCCGAATGTGACGTATTTGCCTGGTGGAGGCGAGGGTGGGGATGGGAAGGGAGGGAAGGGGACTGGGTTGCTGTTGGGGCTGAGGTCGTGAGGTGGTAGTAGAGCGTCTGGTGTGTAGAAAGATGTGAAAGATGGGGCGTGCGATGGTAGAGAGGTATTTTCGCCTGGAGAACGGCTGTAAAGTACCACAGCAATCTTGTAGCATAGCATGGAATTCCTCACTTCATCCCCATCTCCCACTGTCCCACAATGGTCTTTTCCAGGAAATGAGGCTCTGGTACGTGCAATACGCCACAACCGATGTATCAACAATACTTCAGCCGACGACCCTCTGCATCGATCAACATATACAACTCCCACGCCCCAAAAACTCCAGGATACCTTCCCCCGAAGTTCCCAGCTCACATAAATTGCCACGACTCGAAACCCACTCATCTTAACAAGCAATATCTACACTAAAGAATTTTGTATCGCAGCGCCACAACGCAGGAAAGGAATGCGTAGAACCATATTTCATACTCCAGATCATCCTTGTATTCATTTCATGGGTCATCCATTGCCACGATAAGGTACTTGGATGGAAATCAATGGTTGTTTATCCTGCCAATACTTTATATGTTATAAGGCAGGGTTACCTTCTGGCGAAGCCGCTTTGATAATGAGGAATGATCCAATGCGATTGTGCTTCGACTAGAGATCCCGAACATGAGGAATCCCTCTACTCGCTCTTCAGTGCCAAAATTTGGTGTTCGCCACAGTCCCGGACGAAAATCACACCGCTTTCACTTCCAACGAACCCTCGTCGCCCGCAACATCCAAGTCCCGATCACGAAGCAGGAGAATCTTTCGGGCAATGACAACATCATCCACAAAAGCCTGCACGAAGAGATGCTCGGTGGCTTCGTTCAAGGATTTCTCAGAAACGATACAATGCTGCGCGACGAACTCGTTCCACAGGCTATCCTTGTCGATGTCGTGATGATGTTGTAGGTCGTAGAGATACTGCACAGACGTGTGTGGCGGCGACATTTCCTCCCGATCACATTTATGCCTCACGGCTTCCAGTGTGAGTTCGCGGAGTTCGGGCATGTGGAGCGCGCAGGTCAAGCTCCAGAGATGGCACCATCGGTCCATTGTGAAGCCGTCGTTTTCTTCGTAGAGCTGAGCGCCGTCGTCGACGGGCTGATGGCACCAGCCGATGATCCAATCGAAGATCTTCACTTCCTCTTTGTTCAGGTGCAACAGTCTGTCGGTGGTGGATGTGAATTGCTCTGCGTATGCCGTGGTTGGGAGGGAGAAGTTGCTGAAGTAGGTGGAATGCTGGCGCATGATTCGTTTGTCAAATTCGACCTTTTCAGGACTGATTCCTACTTGTATGCTCGTAAGGACCCAGCCTTGCGTCCAGTGTAGAATTTTCTTGGCCTTCATTACAGACTTTTCCACGTACTCCAACGTAAATTTTGGGTCGCTCATTAGGTCTGGAGCCATCGAATTTGTGGTAATTGTGATGTATGACTATGCATAAGATCGTAGTAAACGCCCTACAAGAGTATAAGTATGCAGTTCAATGTTATAGACCGTATGCGGTACTCAGACGTATGGATAGATTTGGTCATCTGTCAAAGTAGGAGCCAGTATGATGCGGGATCCATGGCAAGAACACCCCGTTCCACAACTTCTCCTTGCTCTCAAATGGAAAGAGCTATGCCTGTCATAGTGACGATGAGCGACGTTCGTTCCAAAGTCCCGATATTCTTTGTGTTTTGGTCGTAAAGATATACTAGTAAGGACCGTGTTATGTCACAAACAACAGCCGCATATATCTGGGATGCATGATGTCTGTTTTATGCCTTGATTGTGCTTTGATACCCCATATGTAGAGAACAATGGATGGACGATGAGTGTAGTTGGCGCTAGCTGATCTGAATTCTCTCTTCCATTGTTTTTTATCCCTTCGTTCGATTATGCAGGAATCGCCCCCGATGCTGAATATGTGACCAACGTGACGAATTTGGCATACGTATTGTTGGAGTCGATGATGTGTGTGCTGTCAAAGACAACACAAAATATATTTCCATCCTCATTGTGAATGGAGTGAAGAGTAGTGAGCTCCAAAAGCAATTGTAAAGGTTACCCAGAAATACCATAAATTCTCTCCTCATAATCGCCGGTAAAGATGTACCTGATATCTGATGTCCTCTAAGTCAATTGGATAGACAAGCTCCTTAGGTAGTCTAAACCACTCAGATTCACGGGACACTAATTTCTCCCATTGGTCGTTACCAGCAGATGCATTTTTGCTGCTGCCGATTGTAGCAGATTCAAGAAGCGTGTGATCTAGGAGCCATTGCATAGGATACTTCTTCAAATCGCACTCATCATGCGACTCAGACGACGATCCGAGCTTCACCGTCGAATAACTTCCTGGGCTGTCGACGACCAACAGCAATGCACCAGGCTTCAAGAGCATCGTCAGTGATAATAGGAACTTCGTGGTAGCGGTCATGGAAGTGCTGTAGAGTTCATTGAGTGTGAACATCAGTGTTACCAATGGAACCTCCGCAAATGTTGCTGTCAAATCGGTGACATCCATATTCAACACATCTTGCTGCACGAACCGGACCGCGTACGCTGACGGATCAACAAGTGGGCAACTAGCAGCTTTTGTCTCAGCAGAAGCGTATTGACTCGGCGTCGGTGCTTTAGTGATGCCATAATGCAGCCTTTCTATAACAGAGTCCCATTCAGCAATGTCAATGGCTGTAATATCAAGGTGAACCCGTGGTAGCTTCTGATGCAAGGACTGGCAAATTCCAGATACTCTCTGCTGAATCGATAGATCCTCTTGGAGATGCTCCAGAAATCCTCCGAGAGCAACGATCTCTGCACCTCCTCCGGCACCAATACACACAACGCGACTGACATCCGCTTGGTGTTCCTTCGCCACGCGGAAGAGGTCCGAAGACTCAGTCGAAAATTGCTGCTCGGTATCATCAAGACTGTCCAGCCGTTTTGATAAAAGACATGTAGCAAGTATAGGAATACCGCACAAGATATGGGTATAAGCCAGCGCTCTGCTCGGACTCCACCTCACGGCATAAGCTTCCAGAAACTCCACCCGCCCAAATGCATTCGCAAAATCACGTTTGAAGAGACATTGCTTGACCTGCTGGATCAGGGTGGAGAGATCATGCTCAGTATGACAGTAAAGGGCGGAATTGAAAACATTCAATAAACGCTGGAGCAGCTCGGTGGGTATTTTGGACGACAAGGAAAGCGGTGGAGACGAGTTTGATTTGTCTACTTCGGTTTTTTGATGCTTTGGTGCAGTATTGACACCGCGACTGCTTCTTGGATGGGGTTTTCTCATCGATGGGGTTTTTGATCCGTCGATTGAGGATGTTGAAGAACTATACTCTGTTAGCCTGCGCACTAGTTTTACCGTAGATAGGTAGCCACATTTGGCTGAGTAACGTCCTACCTGCAGTACATTTGCTGCACCTATCATGTACAAATTATTAATGTATCAAGTAAATAGACGATCTAGCTGTGCGGGTCTACTTCTTGCATATCAATATACGGTAGTACGCTCATACGATGTCGCTGTAAGATGTATTCTCCAGCCCGCAAGTATTGATTTCCACTAAATGTACGCGGTAACGCGAAGTGAAAGACGAAGCAATAATCAGCGCCCCACCCCTAGGAGCTGTCGCTCCTAGGGGTGGGGCGCTGATTATGTGTGGTCTACAATCACTCGCCTCAAAATGTGGCAAGTGGGTGACTGTGGGAATGTGACTGTCCGCATTCAAATTTCTCCTGGAGCTCCTGTAGTGTGGGTAAGGCCAATATTACGCACTTTCTCGTAGAATTGAAGGTCTGTGGACGGTATATGTACAGCTTCCATGTTCACAAATATAGCCATCTCAGCGATTACATACATCGTGCCTACTCTCCGTCGCCGACACCACTCCTCATCTCCTTCAGTGACATCTCGTCTTCTGTTCACCACATTCTCGCCCCATCTGGTCCAGATCTGCTTCAGGATTCATATGTACGCTTCAAGCCCCCCAGATTACAGGTCGTGCATGTACTGTCGTGTGTTCTTTTTGATTTTCCTACATCATCCCTGCAAACACCACAGCGCCTCCTACCACAAGTACCATCTCTTTGCCCCACCCTCTCGTCATGACTGCCTCTCCAGTCTGCAATCCAGGGCTCGAAGCTGAAGTAGTGCTGCCCACACCGGCGGTCCCTGTAGGTGTATTCACTTGGGGATTGCTGCCGCCAACAACTGTTACTGCCGTGACGACGGATTTACTGCCGTTAGGGAGGGTAGATGTTTGTACCACGACACTCGTTTGGGCCGCGGCTTGGTTGGTTGCCACTGATGTCATGCTTCCTGTGTCTGTTGGGGTGACGGTTGAGACGTCGCCCCCGACGGTCGATATGACGACGAGTCCGACACCATTCGTTGTGGTTACCACTTGGCCCGCTGTAAGGGAGACAGGGACGCTTGATGAAGTAGTGGCGGGAGTTGCAGCAGACGAGGTAGCCGCTGCTTGAGCAGAGGTGACGGACGGAGAGGTAGACCCGGGGATGGAGGCGCCATTGGGAGAGGTGCTGACTGGTTTTGTGGTTACTGGAGAGTTACCGGCAGAGCTCACAGTTGTTTCTGTAATGGAGACGGCTGGAGTGGAGGATCCTGGTATTTGAGGTACAGGTGTCACGCGTGTAGTAGTAGACTGAGGGTTGACGGCCGCAGGAGTTGTGGTAGTTGTGCCATTGCTTATAGCGCTGACCCGCTTGACCAAATCCACCACCTCACTTCTTTGACGTCTAGCAAGGTTCACGATGCTTGTAGCTATCGACGGCTCTTCCCTGTGAATTACTTCCACTGCTGTACGATCTTCTTGAAACATGCCATGCTTGAATTTCTTCGGCGAGTAAGTGTGAAGAGCTTCGTGCAAAGACGGCGGGTCGACTTCGTTTAGGAGTTTTTGGAAGATTTCGAGATCTTCCTTATTTTCCCATGTGTTTGGTGATGGATGAGCTTGGATGCACGGCGTGAGGAAGATGAGAAGTAGGGATGCGGATAGGATGTTGCAGATGCCGAACATCTTATAGTCTTCCCTTTCTAACCCAGACAGTGGGATGGAATCTGTCGGTTGGTGTCAGGAGGATGCAGTCAGTCTAATACGTGCACGCGCGTTAGCGTTGGATCACGATTAAAATACGAGGCAGCTCCAGCTGTCGAATGGGTGGTGCGCCCAAGGCCTTAAGGAAGACGAGAGTGCGACAAACCTTTCAGTGTTGCATGCTTCAAGCCGAGAAGCGTGACAATGGGTCTTGCTGCTTCTCAGTAAGAGCGGAGGTATTTTGTGTGGTTGGGAGGTAGGAGAGATCGCAACGCCAAGGGAGGGTGAGGATGAGTGAGAAAATGCAGGGTCTGTTCCCCTCAAGGCGTCCCAATTAAGGCAATGCTGAAACGCTGACACGAAGCGAGTGGCAAAAGGAAGCCAAGTCGTTGTAAGATCTAGTAATAAGCAATTTAGGTCCCCCTACTTTGTGTTAAAAGGACGCGAAGGAAAGAAATGTCTGGTTAGGATGATCCCTGCTGTACTTCTCCGTATACGACCGCCAAGCTATTTAGCGGTTCTATTCTGGGTTGGGCTGGGCCGAATGGAGATGTTATCGGCGATGAGTACTTTAGTAGTAAGTGTCAACGGCATCCTCCACAGCGTCAAACGGCTTGTCGTTGTGAGCAGGGCGTCAATTGTCCTATTCATAGGCTATGACTTATGTCGATCTGCTGTCTTGGTTTGCATAGGACTCAAATGTTTGATGTACACTGGAGGAGATGCTGAAATCTCCAATCACCAAGAGCGACCTCCGTGTCGACCATGAGACTCCTTTGCAATTGACTGCAGACACGTCTCAGGCGCTGGAAAGGAGATGAGAAAATGAAACCTCCATGTCACATAAGCCAAAGTATATGCCAAAGAAAGGAAAGAACACCTGCGTCTGCCTCTGAAAATCCTGTAGGCGCTCCTCCACTATCGAAAAAAAGGGGGTATCCGTCGTCCGACCATCTCACATCAAAAACCTCATCCCTGTCAGCTGTACAACTTATACGAATCTTTGGCACATGAAAACACATTATCGCAACCGAAACATTACGATGTCTGGCAACCTCTTGGACCGACGTGGTCGTGACTAGTTGCCAATGGGAGCAGCGGGCTGCGCTTCTTCTTCTCTACTGACCTCGGCAATGGCGTCCGTCGATCTTCCACGCGTTGGTAAGCCCTCCTGTGCAATAGCATCCAGGCTTTGCTCGCTCCGGGCATGCTTGTCGCCGTTGCGTGGTGGGCTTTTCGCTCTTTCCTTCTCAGCTTCGCGCTCCTCCTTCTTTTCCTTGGCTTTGGCGACTTTCCCTTTGATCCAGCTCATCGGACCCTTCTTCTTCTCGTCCTCGGGGCCACTGTCCTTTTCTCTCAGCCCTAGCGGCTCTTTGGAGGGCGTGGATTCGTTGCTTGAGTGGTGGAGACCCAACGACGCTGACGCTTCAGTGCCTGTCTGCGTTGAGAGCGTGTCGTTTGTCATGGACTTCTTGGGCCTTCCCTGACTTGCGACAGAGGTAGCACTCATCTCAGCAATCGCACTGGACCCGAGCCGAGAACCCGATGGAGTAACGGCGCGCCTCTCGTTGCTTTGGTTGCTTGGTTTAGCGGTAGACGATGATAGTCTCCAGCGACGCTTCTTCTGTGTTTTATTGTCACTTGTCGCATCGTTGGTATGATCGAGCTCTGACTCCTCTGTCACAGAGCCCTTAGAGTGCAGTGATTGAGGGGGTGATTTTGCAGGCTTCAATGCTGGGCTTCCGCCATTAGTGCTACCTTGCGAGACGCGAAACGAACTGAGCTTATCCATTTCGCCGATCCGAGGGGCTGTTTCTGACGACAGCGATGCATCGGTGTCCGAGAGCGTAGAGGGTACAGTATTCAACGGATCACCAGATAATTGATTTATCATTCCAGGAGTGGGCATAGGCGTGTAGAAGGCCGTCGGAGAATTCGGACTGTCATGTAGAGATTGGGTTGAACTTTGGGCGCTAGCATTCGGTGAAACGCCCAGCACGCGTTTCTTCCTTAGCTTGTTGGGCTTTCGGTCATCCTGACTACGCTCATTCTCACTCGAAGGTGATTTCGAGAACAAGCTCTTACGCTCCCGGTTTGGCGTTGGGGAGTTTCCTGACGATATAGTTGTAGTCACACCATGTTCCAGTGTTCGAAGGGTGACCCCTTCGGTAGATGGTGCGTTGTCTCGGCTGGATATCCTGTTGTCCGAATCCCTAGTTCCCGATACTGCAACGAGACCCTTACGAGTATCAGCAGTAGGTGTAACAGGCGCTGTCGTGACAGATGGCTCAGCATTGAAAGAGCTGGCTTCATACGTCGGTTCCGCCAGCCTAGACCCCGATGACAATGACCGGGCTGCAGAAGCGAGCTGGCCGCTTGGCGCAAGCCTGGAAGTGGTAGGGGACGAAGGTTCCGGGTTCCGGAAGCGACCTGATGGTATACCAGGAGATCTCTGAGAAGGGACAGTATTACTCCGATGAACACCACCTGATGTAGTAGTCGTGAGCGGACTACCAGGTCCTGGCGAGCCAGGACTTGGCACATTACTCGAGGCTCTCGAGCCCCTCGAAGAGACAGACACATTTCTCCGAAGCCCTCCCTGTCGCCGAAGACTATCCGCTCCTGCACTCGCGTTTGATGAAGATCTACCCAGACCAGCTTGTGATGTTCGTGCTGAGGTATTAGGCTGTCGGGGCGAGCCTCTCTGTATATCTCGAACTGTATCCGCATCTGCTGCTGTCCCTCTCATGCCAACTAGGAAGTGGTCTTGGTTCACGATCAGGAAGATTATAACGTCTTGGCTGAGCCGATACTGGGCAGGTACCATATCATGGCCTGGATGTGACAACATGCCTGGTTGAAAGATTGCTGCTAGATTAGGAGATGTCATACGATTGAGCTCAGATTTGGCCGCGAAGACTGCAAGAAGGTCGAGTATATAGAGTAGTAGCTGCCGGTTGAGTGGTGGTAGCTCGGTGATCAATTTCTGGTAGGAGCTGATAGCCACATCCGGATCGAACTCACCAACAGACTGTGCTTGTGCTTCCATGTCACCGACAGCCTCAGCTTGATGGCTTCTCAGGGGGTCTCGGAAGTTCTCATATTTTTCGTGTGGCACGATTGGTTCTGGTAGCATGTTGAGATAACGTCTTAGTATATTGGCTGCATCATGTACGGTATAACCAGTCCAGTCGAGACCTTTCCCATATCGCGGAGGGGAATCGAATGCCAGCTGCAGTTCTTTGATCCGCTTCGATGAGCCGCTCAATCGAAAGATGCCTTCCACATCGAGAGCTTAAAGAGACGTGAGCGCAGATGATGTAAGCGCGAGGCGCCACCACTTACCTCTTTCTTTGAGAAATACGCCACATTTGGCGATAACTATGGGCACGTAGCCATATACGTAACTCTTGCCATTCTCATCTGTGAGGGATATAGCAACATTGGCGTAATTGATGCTGTCCTCCAGTGGGACGCCAAATATGCCTATTGGAGCTTCTACTGAGGTTGCCAGGAACGTCAGCTTATGGGGGTCCAAGAATATGATGAACGAGCACACGAAATATCAACGTTATCAGACAATCCCCAGCTGATCGAGGAGCCTCGAGTGTCGTAAAAGCTACGAGTATTGTATTTTCCCATCTAACACTTTAGGCCGTACTTCTCCTTCGTGTGATAGGGCTTGGATCTCTTTGTAGGCATCAAGCCGCAACTCCCTCTTGACTGGCCCTCCTGGGCTGGAGATAACAAACACAAATCGTGTACATGTAGTAGATAGTTGGGAACCCACCTCGCCCTTCTTCTTCCCTCCTCCTGAATCGCCTCCACCACGACGCCAGCTCACGCCTCGACGGTGGAGATGCTGCTTGTTCTGGGGCGGGAGCCATCTGCTGCGGAGGGGCAGGGACGGGAGGCGGTGCTTGAGCGTTGGTGGTGGCCATGATAACGATAATCAACAACGGGTATTGGGACTGTGGGGTGAGGCGACGATCACAGGTCTTCCTTGCTCAACGGGCCTGTTTTTCGGGCACTGATCGACGCTGTTCCCAAAATAGATTTTGATCGTCCCAGCTTCACCTGACCATGGCAATTGTGACGGGTACCATCCTAGGATGTAGAGTTGTAATGTTGCAGGCGATTAATGAATGTAAAACTCGAGATCAGCAATGCGCTGCAATATGGTGATCGTTATTGGTAGCTGTATACTACAAGCGTGTCGCGCCGACTAGTTCCAGTACGCGCCGACGTATCTGACTGAACCAAAGATGTTGTTTGCGGAGAGTAGTGGTCGCCGTAACTTGATCTTGGCTCGTGGTAGCTCGAGGACAGCTGATAGTGATATATATCCCGTTCGTTTGAGGTGCGCAGGGAGGGATGTTGGCTGATTGCAGTCAGCGTGATGCGCCAAGCTGAGCTGACATTGGGCTGTTGCTTGCTTTGTTTAGATAGATGGTTAGTGACAACAAGCAGCGAGTCCCGTACGTACGAGCTCAATAAGATGGACCAGATCTGATCGCAGTCGCTAGGTATCATAGGTAACCTTCAAGTATTGGTTTCGAAAGGGATAAAGTGGCAGGCTCGGCAGGCTCGAGCTTCTGGGAATAGGCACGAGCCTCGCCTAGAAGGGTTCACCTGGAAGAGGCCCATACCTGGAAGAGGCCCAGCCTTATAGGGCTACCACCTAAAGGACTCCTTTTTATATCTATACATGACGAAAACGTGGGTTTTCATGTTATTTACATTTTAATTAACGACTAGAATCAAGGCTTTATAGGCTTCCTTATACGTATTCCTCGCCCTGATTAGCTGATTCCTCCTACCACGTGATTGGCCTGTTTTTCTCGTATCTGCCTTGCCCGCAGGCCCTGTTCTAACTCCGCAATAGTTACCCTAATAGATAGACATACCACTAGCTTCTGCTTTCGCTTCTGCTGTCTGATTGGTCGACGGGCTTTTAGTGCTAGTGTTACTAGCATAGCGGGTAGTACTGCTTCTGCTATCGCCGTTAGGGAGAGGGGGGTAGGAGTTAGTACGGGGGGAAGAGATAGTCTAACCATTAGTCGCGTATTTAGTCTTGGTATTTCTTTTATTATTATTATTATTATTATTATTATTGATTTCCCTTATCTATTTACTCCCTTTTTTATAAATAGATCCGTTCTTTACTTTAGTAGCTTTAGTCTATATATAAAGATATTATAATAGATCTTCTAGTAGTATATACGGGCTTCTTTCTATAACTATTCTTATTATCTCTCCCTCCGCTCCTTAATAACCTCTTTATTTATAATACGAGCTATACCGTAGTTACCTTTAACCCGTTTAGACTTCCTTTCTTACCTCCTATTATGCTCTATAAGCTTAGTATTAGTAGTGCTATAAATAATACTATTAGCTATTACTCGTATAGTTACTTTACCTACCTTCTAAAGGAGCTTATATAATCCTATATTATTTTCTTCTAGTACTACTAATAGCTCTACTATATCGGTTACTCTATTCGCTTGTTTTACGCGTGCTACTACCTCTAAAATATACTAGACCTATGCTGTATTTACTGGGGTCAAGGCGATCTGGTTCCTATTTAGATATATAACGGTGGCTTCAGGAGGCGTAGTAGGGCGGTGGCGAATTATTATATTATATAATTACTATCCGTGATTTTTAGGAAGGAGCTATTATAGAACTAATTATAGATTAAATAGATATAGGCCGTATTTTAGCCACGCCCTATATATATTATATAGTGTCATTACGTTATATCGGGCTTTCTAATATAGCTCTAAAAAGTCTGTCTTATTAATTAAATAGTTGGCTCTATATCGGGTAGTCTTATAGACCTAGGTTTTATAAGCAATCGCTAGTAGGGTAAAAACACTAATATCTAGTGGCTATAAAAGATACGTCGTGTAAGGTGGTAAGTAAAGAAGAATTATCTTATTATTAATATAAAATTAAATCGCTGCAGTTATAATATAAGAAGCATGCCTATCGATTAGGAGTATATAATATTCCCCTTTTTAAATAGCTTAAGACTCTAGATAGAAAGCTTAAGTAATCTATACTAGGCTAATCTCGTTATCGGTCTAGCTATTATCGCTAATAGCGATATAGCCCTCGATAAGGGCCTCCTACCATGCCTTCTATTATAGCTTTCCTTTAAAAATTATCTACGGCTTTATAACGTGGCCCTTAATAGAGACGTACTTAATAAGCGAGACCTATTCTCTATTATTATACTAAGTTATATATACTTTCTTTTTATACTTTAAAATCATGACTTTTAGCTTAGTAATAACCCTTTATATAAAACCTTTCTTATCTATATTATAGGTATCTGAATCCTCTACTTTATACGTTGTCTTTATTTCCTAATAAAGATTAAACTATATAAAAAAGATAGTAGGATCTTCGGCTATTATACGCTCTTTATTAAGGGGAGGGATATAGGCTATCCGAATTATAGGATATCGTCTTATAAACTTTTATACCTAATTAATACTAACTAGGTTATAGTTATTTCTACTACGTAATAGTTTATTTACTATAAATCGTGATTATTTAACGCGTGGTAGCTAACCCTATTTCTATAGGCGTAAGACCCATTTAAGTAAAGCTTACTCTTCCCTAGGTGCTAGCCTTTATTCCTTCTCATGGGCCTTCGCTCTTGCCTGCCTCCCCTCGGTCCGTCCGAAAAATATACGCCGTGGTATACCATATTTCTAGGTAATCTTAGACTTTAAAAGGGTGTTATTAGGCTCCTGCTAGTGCTCTAGCGCAAGCTCAATACGGCGTTCTTAAGGAAGGAGAGGAGGTTCCGGAGGGGATGGTAATAGAAGGGATAAAGAAGAAGTATCTGACATGATTATAGAGTTGTTAATTAAATATTAGTTGAGTAGATATGGTAGTAAAGAAGTTGGTTGTAATCTAGTAAAGTTTCAGCCCCATAGGGCTGGGCCTCTTCCAGGTATGGGCCTCTTCCAGGTGAACCCTTCTAGCTCCGCAGTACGTCGCAGCTGTCAAATGCGCAGTGACTTTGCAGAGGCAGGGAAAAGGGCATGGAGTAATGATCGACGCGACTCGATGATGCAGGCCTCGGTTCAATGATACAGCGAGGTATCAAAAGAATGTATAGGGTGCATGTTGTGGGTGGGTGGCTGGAATGCGAAGACAAGGTATTGCACAAGTGGCTGATGTGGCTTGCCGTATTCTATTCTAGGGGATGGTTATCCACGGTTACCTTGCGGACTCGATCATAGTTCGTATCTCACAACACCCTGTTCTCTCAAGAATTTCACAATGGATGGGTAAGTTCAGGCACGACAGTTGCTAAGCCGATACCATGGTTGACCCTCTGCTGACGTCATATTGCTGGATAGGCTCAATGCATCAGAGCAGCGGGAGCTGCAAGGCCGAATGGAGAAGAAGCAGATGAAAGAATTCATGACTGTCAGTGTTTCGTGTACTGAGATTATCTAGAGGCTAGAAGTGCAACCTTCATCGAGCGAATCCGGGAAGACTGATATGGGATATACTTTACCTACAGATGTATTCCAGGCTCGTTCAGAGATGTTTTGACGATTGTGTGAATGACTTCACAACAAAGTCCCTCCACTCAAAGGAAGAAGGCTGCGTCATGCGGTGTGTGGACAAATATCTGAAGGGATCAGAGAGATTGGGGCAACGCTTCCAGGAACAGAATGCGGCTATGATGCAGTCAGGACAGCTACCGGGTCGGTGATATCGTAAGATGTGGATTTGGAGTACGAGATTCTATATCGAGCTTCCGGGGAGCCCTGATCAGTGTCGAAATTTGTGTATTAACAGCCGGACGACAGCGCTCGCTGGTATCACCCATCGATGTTTGATGGATACCATTGGACACCATTATATCGCCGATGCCGAGAAAGTGCAGGAACATACACCACTCAATGTATACTAGATGAAGAAGGAGCTGTAGACAGGGTCCTAAGGCTGGGGTCTGTGGAAATTGTATTTTCTAGGGAGACCAAACGGCTTTAGCCTGCATACAGATACCCTACCTACAAACTTCTTGAACACTAGATTTCCGGGCGCAGACTCAAGGGCGGCTGAAGATTAGTATCTCATCTGATTTCAGTCGTGGATGAACAACATCCAGCGTCATTCTATTGGCATGGTAGTCAGGTGCTATAATTCGGCAAACCCTACTGCAGCATATCTACAGTCATCCGCCAGAGCTGCATAGACGATCAATCAGAGACTAGTCCGATTCACCCCGACAAGACCTCGTATTGACTCTTAACCTTTTCACAGTTGTTCTTGGATTCCTTAGAATAGCCATGATAGTGATATACATGACAATAGGTATAATGATTTCATTGCAATATCTCAGATGCCACACTCAGTATACCATGACACGTATGCGCATGGGACAAGCTCGGACTTGAACTGCAGTCTGGTTGTCTGGCTCCCGTTCGCGTGTGCTGGAATACTGCTCACGACTTGGGTCACGCTGATAACCTCCGTTCCAATCCGACTCCGAGGGAGCCTCCTCCGGCATCTGTCTAAACATCACTGCCCCAAATCGAAGCACTCATCGAAGCCATTGGAGATTCCCCTGGAAGAAACGCTCGATCAGTGCAATGACGTTACTTATCAGCTGATAACGAGGAGAGAACTTCGGCTGCGACTTCGCTTCAGTAACCTCTGCGCTGCCTTGACGATTCGCTGGTCGAGTTTCCCTAACGGAGGCGTGGAAAGCCCAATATATACTTGTGCCCGAGCATCTCCTTTTGTACAGGCTGGTTTTGTACAATGTGGACTGCGATGAAGCCACAACTTGACATCACAATGATTAGCAGCTCCCTACCACAAACAGAACTCATGTCGTGCAGTAGTTCAGAACTTGGAGGCTGTGACCGCATTGAAGCATCAGGATTTTGGATGGCGTACGAGTCACGCAGTTGGTCTGCCTGATTAGCAGCTCTACTTACTATCCAGCTTCCGAGCTTTCAAAGTGAATCCGAGTCCCGAGCCGGCGATTTGGAGTCTGATCAGAAAACAATACATGGATCCAGTTTGCCATATTACATAACCTCAAAGAGCCTAGTAATCGGGAACATCAGGTCTGGAAAGGATGCTCTAGCTTGAACGACGATACGAAACCATTTTCTGAAGGCGATACTGGAAAAGACGTGTGAGATGTTTGGCATGCGCAACCTGATCCAATTGACCCAATGTAACTCATGATTTGTGACATGCAAATCGGATGTAGTCCGACCTTAGTACATGCAGGTGAAGAAGCGAACCATATAAAGGTCTCGTGGCTGCCATGCTCCCCTGTTACGGGTTGAGCCCTGCATCAAGCTGACTGCATCATCTTTCGAATCGCAGAATTCCACGTTTGGAGACGAAACGCGGAGTTTGTCACACCCTTCAGGTGGGCTCCTCCTTTCTTGTAGCGGGCGCTTCTAGGAGCCTTATGTTGTACTTACAGACAATTCTTCCAATATTGGCAGCTCACGGATCACTGTAGAGTCAGCAGTGATGTTATTGAGTCTAGAAGTGACGGATTACAGAGTTTGTACTTCTGTGTCTTTTCTTCGCTCAAGGATTGATGGTGGATCGGCTAGACGGATCTGTTCAGTTTGAATTTCCAATCATTAGCCCAAAAAGGCAGATAGATAGAGACTATGCTCGATCAGGCGAAAAAGGCGTAACGCCCTAAGCCGCATGCAATCAAACAACCTCCCGCGTGTCATGCTAGCGTTGATCTCTCACACCCCATTGCTTGAAGGATTGTCCGTAATCTGGTCATGCCTCAGTTGCGCTTCCATATTCCTTGTTGTAGTTGCTTCTTTCCGGTTCACAACCCTGTCGTGCCATTTCGGTCATGATTTTAGAGTACTCATTGCTCAGTCGAGCATAGATTCTTCCCTTCGACGCATTCGAGCATTCTTTATTGGCAACCCTCAAGAGTTTGCCTGTTCTACAGGCATCCCTGACGTTCCAAATCTTCGAAAACCAAAGACAGCTTACAACCTACCATGATAATGGCAGACGTAGCACCACTGCTGCAAAAGGTAGCGCCGATACCAATACCACCCTTCATGCTGAACGAGAAATTCTACGACGCTCTCGCAGAAGACCTACCCCTAGAGAGCAATACCATCCAACCTACACCTGGTTTGCGTGCGTCTTTTCACCCGGACAAAGATTGTGCTAACAGCTGCTCTTCAGCACCATGGACTTTTGCAAGGAAGCGACCCAGCGGCGAGAAACTACCCCAGACGATCGCCCACCGTGGATTCAAGACAAACCACCCGGAGAACACTATGGGTGCTTTCAAGGGCGCGGCTACATCAGGGGCGCATGCCATAGAGACGGATATACACATGACGAAAGAGGGCGTTCTTGTTCTCTCTCATGTGAGTGCTGAACTTCGAACACCACAACCCCATCTGATGGAGGGTCGTACAGGACGCAACGCTTAAACGATGCTTCGGCAAAGACGAAAGGATCATAGAGTGCACCTGGGACTATATCAGCCAACAGCGGACCCTCAGAAACCCCCATGAACCCATGCCTAGACTACGCGAACTGCTCGAATTTTTGGCTTCCCCTGGATTAGAAAACTTATGGCTATTACTAGACATCAAGGTACCATCCCTTCCGATTCATTCATGACAAGCAGAGCCTGACATATGTGCCAGCTCGACAATGATCACGATACCGTAATGCGCCTCATCGCCGAAACCATCGCTTCCGTCCCTCCAAACCCCCTCAAGCCCTGGAACCAGCGTCTCGTCCTCGGCTGCTGGGCCGCCAAATTCCTCCCCCTCTGCGCTAAATACCTCCCTACATTCCCTATAACGCACATCGGCTTCTCGATACCCTACGCCCGGCAATTCCTCTCCGTCCCCAACATCTCCTTCAACATGTTGCAAAAAACCCTCATCGCCCCCCTCTTCGGCCAGCGCTTCATGCGCGATGCGAAAGCCGAGGGAAGACCCATCTTCGCATGGACCGTGAACGAAGAAAATATGATGCGGTGGTGCATCAGCAAAGGCCTCGACGGCGTCATCACCGACGATCCGAAGAAGTTCCTTGAGGTCTGCGAGGATTGGGAGAGAGGGAAACGCGAGATTCACATTTCGTGGGGGCAGTGGATGATGATTCTGTGGGTGAATCTGATGATTCTGGCCTTTGGAGGCATTTTCTGGTGGAAGCATGGTGGGTTGCGGAAGCAGAAGAAGAGGCATGTGAGGAGGGGAGAAGAGGCTGTGCCATTCCTCAGTGAGCCGGCAGATGGGCTTTGAAACCCCACTGGAACCCCCTTGGATTAGAATGCACTTTTGGAGTTTGTGACGAGACCACGGTAGATAGATGACTTTGCGATCCACGACTGTATATAGAAATGAGCATGCAGCTAGCATCCGGGCTATAGGACACCTAAAGATCGTATCAAATTTCCGACTATGTGACCTATGCAATATTTGGTGGCGATCAGACATCAACGAAAAGCACTCTACGGGACAATAATTCCCCATCCAAACCCTTCTTACATGATTCCCCTCACTCTCTCCTCGGTCAATCATTCATATCGCCATAGAGTCCATTGACGCAAACACCACGAATGGCATGGATATTGCATATAGAGGTAAATAATGACTCCCTTAGCAAGTTGTATCTCATGCCAGACGGACTCTTGAGACGGAATTATGGGATAAACAACTGCCACTCGATAAACATGTTCTAGGACCCCCTAGAAATGAATGGGAAAATCCTGCGAATAGCTAACATTATACGAAAAAATGTTGACCCAGATTAGACGTGACGTTCTTGAGCTCGATTAGGGAATTTAGATTTAGGTTTAGATCGATACAAGCTGTAAATAAATAGGTAAAGGGAGACTGGATGGGGGAGTTGTAGAATAGTGTGTGTTTTTATGATTGAATGGGATATAGGCGTAGCTCGTCGTTGGAGAAGAGGGTGATAAGGCTAGCGCTGGCTATGTAAAGCCAAGTACGAAAGGGACGGGGATTGTAAGTGCGGTTTTGACAATGGGTGTGCCTGTTCATAACGGAGTCGTGGCTGTGATGGTAGCCTGGATGGATGGGGTATGGTGCTGAAGTCGTTCAGAAGTGGGGAGAGAGTATGTATGGGATGTTTTGGGTATGGAAGGGAGGAAAGGGATGTAAAGGTATGGAATAGGACGGGAGGGGTGGGTTTTGATGCGCTGATGATGATAGGTATGGTGTGGTGTGGTGTATGAACGCGCACAGTTGATGAATCGGACCGGATGTGTGGGATTGGAGATCTTAAACGCTGGTTCGTGGCTTGGTTGTTCTATGACTCTTTTCACTAAGATGTCATTTGCGTGGCTGTATCTGTCTGTTTGCTGTGAAGGGAAATGAAGCATTGGTATGGGGATGGTGTTGGTGGAGGCGGTTGGTAGTGCTGTTCATCAATTGTTTGTCATTGAAGAGTGTGTAGAGTACCTATTGTACCTAGACGAGGAGGGCATCTGCCCCGTGCCGTCGTTTCGGAGGAATTGGTGCATCTCTTCTGTAGCTGCTTTGCCTGCGAACGTTGTTAGGTCTCAATCAACCATTGAAGATGCTCGGCTCGGCCTCGCGATATTCGGCGCTGTTGAGGGAGAGTGTAGTACGTCTCGTACGGCTGAGTGCGCTGAGGTCTAGCTGCACTCAACCCATCCAGGACCACACTGAAGATTATTACCATTTCGTACGAACGGTATTGAGCCTTCAGGTTGTGAGGATTGGCGAAAACAGGAGTAGGCGAAGGATAACATGTGCATTTGGGTGACATTCTTCAGGGAGATCAGACTTAGATACAATGGTAATATATGTAATAAATATCCTCGCGAACGATACTGAACTCATAGAGAATACATTGAGATATAGATCTTTCGACTTATTGGATATTATGAAGGGTCTGTTGATAAGCCGTATCTGGTACGTCCCGCCGATATACAGATTTGTAGTGAGGGCTCCGAGAGCTTGTTCCGTACGGTCAGGAGCTACTGCTCACGTCGGATGGTTGTTGGGAACAGATACACCGCTTATCCTGTCTGGATGAATTATGCCATCTCGGTCGTAGCTCGACAGGTATCCCCAATGTTAACATTAACCGTGCTGTGGTAGGATTTTTGATGCGAGCCATATGTGCATCGATTGGTGAGGATAATCACTCCTTGGCACTGACTCTGTTAAGTTCGTGGTGAGAAGTCGCCTTTGTACTGCATGTCGACATGTAGCGGTAAGCGGCAGTCCATTTCTATTCGCGATCATGCTCAACAGCCGGCCTTTGTCTGGGTTTGAGTATTGGCAGACTGTTGGGTGAAGCCAAGCCATATCGCGGAGGTAGCTAAATCACCTGGATTGCCCTCATCGCTATGGGAGATATCCGAGGTGGTGTCCCGCACGACTTGTTGCAAGGATATCAACGCCTGTGAGTTGCAACGAAGATCGGTAGCAGTCCCATCGGCATTGAATCGTAACCTCGGAGTGGCAATGATTGAAGAGATAAAATGGTATGGCAAGGAATGATTACCTATATCAATCAAATTCAATCCTCTTACCCCGAAGCAAATACTCCCCCACAAATCTAAACACGAACCATCCCGCATAAGCACCCGTCACAATCGTAACTGGCCACCTTTGCCAGTCGCGATCCCAGTCCAGAGGTATAGGTACCTATTAAGCAATCAGCATCCCCCAGCACCGCACCCCAGCCGTCACAATCTAAACTCACAGCACCAAGCCACGCTCCCAATACCGTCCCTACCAGCGCGCCCCACACCTCATCGAAGGGTAGACAAGCGCCGGCTATCTCCCTCCACATCCTTGGATCAACACCACGAGTATAGAACAGCGGCAGGACGCCAAGGATAGACATGTGTGTCGCGCAGAGGAGAGTGTGCCAAAGATGTGAGTTTATGGAGGCGCCGAAGAGGATCAGCATGATGGTGAGGAGGGGCGTGGATAGTGAGAGCGAGAGGACGAGGGAGTATATAGCGGGCTGGAAAGCGGACACGTAAATGTCAGCATGGCCATGCGACAGAGCATGCATTGATGTGAATCCCTAGCAGACATGGAGCAGCATACAATGAGCCTAGAAGCAAGTGTGGCAGGCTTTGTCGTCGGGCCCTTTGCCGTATGGGCAAATTGTACCCTCCTCTTCTTTGGTGTCTTAGGAGCTTCTGCCTTAGGGCTCGGGCTACCGGCGAACGGTGGTAGGCATACGACGCAGTATATGATTTGTAGGTGAGCCAATGGCGCAAGGGATTTTTTCAGCGTTGAGACGGGGTCTGCGACGAGTGAGGGGAAGAAGACATAGTAGAGGGTGAGAACGAGGATGGGGTGGATGTTGGTGTAGACGTGAGCGGTGACTGTGGGGAGGACGGAGATGATTTGAGAGGTGGGAATGAGCTTGCGACGCGGCGGCTCTGTATCGGCCGTGGTCATAATGGGTGCGGCATTGTCGTCTGCAATTGTCAGGGAAGAAAATAGGTCCTAAAAGTAGAGAAGTATTCTACAGATCTAATGCCAAGCCCAATTGTCCGAACTTTCCCCGATCGGCATTCTATGCTCCTCCATGATGAACACTTTTCCAAGCCCCTTGGGTCTCTCACCCAGAATAATCAGGGTTCTAGTTTGGTCTTATTCCGGCCTTGTACCTGATTCCATCTTTGACAGAGCAGTCATTGCATGTAACTTTATCTTGTGTTGTGTTCCCGGGTGCAGATAGGGACAATCATGGCTAGGATATTATTTCTCAGCGAAGGGTAGTGACCCAATCACTATGGAGTGGCATAAGTTTCTTCATTTGGTGCAAGATATCGAGTCCCGTTCCATACACGACAAAGGAAGATAGATCACAAGCTATCCAAACAGACGCTCGCTCGCCAAAATGGTTAGACCGCCAGCACCAGGGTGTACCGAATAGCAAAGTCGGCACGCAGTCGACGAAAAGTCCCGATATCTACAATACGACGTATCCCTTCTCCACTTCCTATCCCCATCATCCGCTGCGAATCCAGTGCGCGACATCTGAAAAGCAACACTTTTCATATTCCCTTCACAGCCACCGTCCTCTGCGTATTCAGCACCTCTGCATTCCGCTCATGGCTCTCCTTCTTACAATCCTCCAACCCGGAACACTTGTGGTCCTCCAACATGCGATGCTTCCCGCAGAAATGACCTTGGCAGAAACTGCAATCCCCGACGATGCGCTGCGCGCCTTCTTTGCAGGTGTCGAAGGTGCATTTTATTTTCTTGGGAGGCATGCCACCACGGATGGGGAGGGCCATGTGCAGAGTTGCAGACGGGGGAACGAGGGAGGAGAGTGTGGTGGTGGCCGATGAAGTCTTTGAGGTGTTTGCTGTTAAGTGCTTGCCGGCGTGGACGAGCCGGATGGAGGTTGTGGGGGCGGAGGTGCGGAGGGAGAGGAGTTGGAGGAGGGTGGGGAGGGTGGTGTCGGAGGGGATTGTAAGGGGGATTGCTGGGGAGGTGGGTTAGCTGATGGCACGGTAGTGTGAAGGGGTGGGGAGCGTACTGTCGCCTGAGAGCAGCTTGACGAATATTTGGAAGTTCTCTGGATGGTTGGAGGTTGCGGAGGATGTGGAAGCGTTGGATGAGGAGCGGGAGCGGACCATCTTGACGGTGGCTGCTGATGTATGCGTGTTATTTGAGAAGTCGTATAGGTCGTGCAGCTGCTGGTGATGATGACGATGAAGATAGTAACCACAAGAGCTTTGTGATTCGAACACGACTTCAGTCCCCAAGTGCTCGTTACGAAGTAATAATGTTAAATGATATTGTAAATAGAACGCAGTGTTGTGCAAAACCAACAACTCAACCCGCAAATAAAAATGTTGTCGTGTAGTCAGGTAGTGTTGTAATGACCAAGTAAATCGAGGCAGTGGTTCCTGACAAACGTTGGTGGACACTGGTCAGCAGACAGACAGAAGGAGCAGAGCAGCACAGTGGCCAGATCCAGATCCAGCGAGCGTGTCATCGGTTACGCTTCCGGGCACCCATGTGCTAAGAAACGCCACACCTGCGCCTGTAGGGGCCAAGGGCACGCTAGAACATGCTCGAATTTTAATCGGGGGCTTGATGGGCGGCGATACCGGGCCGTTCGACGCAGCGCAGGGGGGGTAGCATCGAGAGGACGTAGGACTAAGTCCGATGTTCGGTTTCTGATCTGGAGGAGGATCCGGTTTGTGAATTTCGATGATCTCTGCATCCATAATGATCTATGTACTACGCAAGAGACCGCATATCCCAATCTGCGCACCGCTATCCGTCTCAATCAAATGATCATTTGGCATCCAGGATTATACACCAACCTCCATAAAACGACTGCTCTAATTTTGAAACGATTATTGCAATCTTCATCCGTTAGTATATAATTAACGATGTGTGTGACACGGTCGTGCCCATCAATGTTCCAGTATATATCTGTGGCAGCGCTTCAACGAATGCTTTATGATTTCATTCGGGGACCTGTATAGATGCAGGTTCGTAATCTTACATACATTAATGCTACATGTAGAATGCGGTGCGGACTTCGTACATGCAAGCGGTAAAACATTAGCGCACAGTGCTAGACACCAGACATATGAACGTAGTAATACAAGAGATGTCATGCGAAGCCCCCCCAAGGATATACCCATTACCAAAAAGTTCTATACCAAGAAAGTGCGACGGACTAGCAGAAGAATTACGTGATGAGTGCCCTACACATCGTAAGCAGATGACCCAATGCGCACAAGAAAAGAATGCTCACCCTCGATTATTCACCGGCGGCGCATCATTCGCCCCCGTCAAATCCAGATGATTCTGCGTATTCCCAGCCGCATTGCCCTCATACGGCAGTTTCTGATCCTTGCAAACTTGAAAATGATCCGCAGGTACATTCTGGGATTGGAGATGCAACGGTGCTTCGACGATCGTGGCGAAGAAGCCTTCGGTGACGTGCCAATCGATGTGGCAGTGGAAAGCCCAGACGCGTGCAGCGGATGTTAGTCTAGTGGTCTTTGAGATAGAGGAGGTGAGGGGCGACTTATCTGGATTGTTCGCTTTGAAGCGGTAGACGAGATGTCCGTCCCCGTTCACTTTGAAGGTGTCGCGACGTATGGGCGTCCGAGGAGCGTTTTTGGGTGTACCACTGTATACGCCCGCGTCGCGCTCCACCATCTGGAAATTGTGGCCGTGCATGTGTATGGGGTGGGCGCCCGCATCGTGGTTGTTGATGACGATCTCCACTATATCGTTGTATTTCACGACGTGAGCGTTTGCGTATTTGCCGTAGACGGCGCTGTTGGTGGCGTCTTTTCCGACGCTTAGGGCTGTATATAGGGAGGGTACTTTGGGCTCCACGTAGGTGATGTCGTTGAGAGCGTATCTGGGCACGAGTGAGTTAGTGGATGCTTGGGGAGGTTTGGCCTTGATTCATAGACACACCGGTTTTGATTAAAGTAATGCCCTGAGTTGACGTTGAATACGATCTGGTGGTTGACGGGCTCCAGGAGAGCGAGATTATCGTTAGGTACAAGACCGAAGTCATCAAAGGCAGCGTCGTAGGAAGTAAAGGTTGGAGCTTCAAGAGGTAACGGCTTGGTGTCGTCGTAGACAAGGTATCCCGTAGCATTGAGGTCGAGAGAAGGAGGTCGACTGTCAAACATCGCAGGATCCATTGCCCCCACAAAAGCAAAGTTCTTGCTCGTGTCGGACTTCGTATGGATCAGTACACTCATACGTTGGCCAGCGGAGAGGCTGATGAGGTTGGTTTTCTGGGCTTTAGTGTAGACTCCATCTACCTCGATGATTGTCATTTCATGTTGATCGAAAGTGACCAAGAACGCGGCAATCGCGGAAACGTTGATGATTCGGACCATGTAGGTTTTTCCTGGCTTGATACGAAACGTAGTGGTCGCATTGTCGTTGAGTATTGCAGAATTCGGGATAGGCTCTGCGCCATTACCGTTCTCCTTAAGAGATAGGAAGCCTGGAATGAGGTCTGGTATCTGCTTATGATACCAATCCGATAGAGTCAGGACTAATTCTTCATCGCACTGGTATGGCGATTGTGGATCGTGGATCAGAAGCGGACCGCGAAAGCCATCGGGATACTGGCCTCTGTTGTGCGAGTGATACCAATAAGTGCCGGGCTGGTTGATCTAATCACGAGACTTAGTGCTCTAGTGTGCGTACACGGCGACAGAGTGTAAGACATACCGTAAAGACGTAGGCGAATGTCTCTCCGGGACCTATTGGGCATTGTGTGACTCCGGTAGGACCATCCATCGAATTTGTACCTTCCTGAAATAGTCCATGGAAGTGCAGTCCAGTAGTCTCATTGCCAAGTTTGTTCGTCAGATGGACCGTAATACGCTCGCCAACATTGGCATTGAGAGTTGGAGGTGGCCATTGTCCATTGATGCCTATCACGGGCCTTGTGTGTAAGCCGTCCGGATTTCTAGAGACCCATGTGAGGTCCCAATTATACACCGCTGCGTATGCATATAGGTTGTAAGTAGCTATAATGTACAGATAAGTCTTCAGGAACATGTTGAAGGCAAAAGAGATGAATAAAATTATAGATTTTGTTGCTAGTGGAGAGGATATTGGCAAGGGGCATCGTGCTTTTGTAGAAACCATATGGCATCCAGCCCAATCTTAGCCACATGTCAGGAATTCGTATTGGCTGGATCCAGCCTTGTTGGAGGGTTGCATGGGGCTGCACACTCCTGACTGTATACCTGGAGTATTTTGGATTGTACTCGGCCCCCGCGTGTCAGCTTATCATGTAAGGATTTCGGAGGTGGTACAGAGTGTGACTGGTTTTCACATCGTAATTCCTCTTTCAAAGCGGAACTCTGGAACACGCTAGGTGTATCAAAGGATCCAGACTTGCAAACATATAAAGGTTTTAAAACGGGTAAAGTTTCAGCCTCCTCCTATAAGGATTGCTGCTCAGCCTTGTAACGGAAGGGCGCAGGCAGTGACCAAAAATACAATGTCGCGTATCACGACATATGAAAGAGGAACAACATGAAGATACGGGCCATACCAGAACAAAGACATTTGCCGAAATATGATAGCGTTTGACATCCATTTTGAGAGAAGCATCATTGGATGCACACGCTATTGAAAAAAGATCGTCACTATGAATGGACATGTCCTGCCGACAACGCTCAATGTATAGAAAAAGGAAAGAAACTCGTATCGGAACTGCTAACAGGTAGGGTGTCAAAACGCAGTGTGGTCACGCCTCGTTGCTCGAATCTTATATTATTTATTTGTGGTCGGTTGGACCTGGTGGTATCGGTGACCTGGCGTCAGAAATCCGGCCCCAAAAGAGCTGAAAAGGTAATCTTGCAATTCACACGCATGATACAAGCAACGAGATAGGTATTGTTGAAGCGATGGAATTACTTACCGTCATGTCAGCCTTGTTGAGCGAGACCGAAACTCTGGATGGGCGGCTGGCCGTAATCAGTGCTCTGTATCCTTTAGGATCCCACAAGACGATTCGTCAGTAGTAGGCAGTAGCTAGCATAATGCAGGCTTCAGGATTTCCATCAACGATGAGCTGAGGCTATCCACCAATCCGCGAGGAATTTCACCTTAACCTCGAAGAAGGGCACACCAGTCGCGTGGGTACGCTTGTTGGGAGCTCTGGATCCTCTGACATGATGATATTGGAAGGGGATTATCCTGTCGGAATATGAGGCTTGACGACCTGCATTAGACCAAGAACGCTGATGCTACATTAAGGTACCGTACTCGTAGAGACGGTACCTAGGGCTGCGGTTGGGTCCAGGCTGATACAGAGTGCTGACGACGACTGTGCCATGCCGACCGATGCGGCGATGCACAACTTTAGCCTCATGTAGTCCCCTCACGCACGTGGCGCTGCAAGAGGAGCTTCAAGGCTATCTGATTGAAAGATGTTCGCTGGTTGTGGTGGTGGTCAAACGGCTGTTCGGAAAGAATTCGGCCAATCGCATTTGTGACGCCAAGAGGTTCAAGCCTCTGGCCTTGACGATCAATGTTCCTTTGGTAAAGATGCATATGCACACCCAGTGTCGCGGGGCCCCGGTGTACTTTGCATCGACACAGATTGCGCAATGTGGGAGCAAGACCAATGCAACGACGGTGCCTGATACGGAGACTCTATCCCGCAGTTCGCATGAACACGTCGGAGAACAGCTGTTGTAATGCTGACTCAACTGGTAGGATCCACCAACTTGATAGGAAGAGGCGATGAAACCGAGCCCCCTTTCACCTTTGTGCCGCCTGCGCCCGCAATCCATCTCGCAAGGTCTCCAAAGGCTGGGAATCCTAGCTGCAGATCCCTTTATCGGAGTGTAACTTTGACTAAGTGGGTAAAGTGTGCGTATTCAGCTGAAGACCTTTGGGGCTGCCATAGGCTGGAGAGTATGATTACTCCTTCTGTAAGGATTCGCAACAAGGCCAGCCAGTCGGGGCGCTTGTTGGGCTGCTTATGTTGTACTTAGACAAATTTCCGTCATCGTGCCAAGCTCACCTAATAGCCTCCAGCCGCTGACTGTTCCTACCCTGGTGCCTGGGATATAATTATAAAGTCGTATCAACAACATATGAGTCCACTCGCTTAGTATGTAGGGACGGGTGAAGCCACTGCTAATCTCGTCTCCCTTGGAGAAGGAATACGACGCTAAATACTTAGCCTTCGGAGTTATATGTGCTTGGTACGAGTACACGATACCTTACGCTTTCATAATCGTGGGAACGCTCATTGAGGCATACCTGCAGTCCCGTAGTCCGACGATCGCATGTTCGTAACGCCTTGATATTACTCCTTTCTGCACCATTCCTTCCAATACTCTGCCCGTATATCCAGACTCCATCCCCGCTCTTGGTGCCTGCCTTGTTGATCCGAGATCAGATAGCGCAGGTCGATCAGAACCCACAAGGAGAGGCGTGAGGGATGATGTGTGTGGCCCCATGTGTAGAAGGATCGCGGCCGATCTACTCCGTATCCCATGGTGGGACAGCAAGCCACTCGGTTCGCGAATGTCTCTCCTCACTGCCACCCAGGGGCATTTCTACCGCATGTCCTATGACCATGTTATCGTGCCAACAGCAACGTCACTCGACACCGTTTCTGTCACGTACCTCAGCATCACCTGAAGCAACCCTACTCATTAATCGCTCACACCTCACTGTCACCCAACCAACGAATGGAACTTTTCAACACATCTTTCGTACCACTGTGTAGCCAGTTTTCTCTTCCCACCAAAGACTGCAGCCTCAGTACTCTTGCTGCTTGGAGGGAGGCTTACTTGGCCTAAACTACATCGCTATGGGGTACGCAGAATGCGCTTCCTAGGGTATGAGTATTGAGATTGCAAAGATTGTTCTTGAACGTACTCATACGTCGCCCGTACGGCTATCCACAGCAACTTTATCAGTTGACATCGGGGTAAAGAAGGTACGTACCAGACATCCATCCCTTTGATGATAAGATAAGATCTCCAAGACCATCATAACCGTTTACCCCACATCAAGCACGCGCTTACTACTTGGAGACTAAGCCGGCCTCGCCGAGTCCCGGGTGCGGAGAATAATGTACTTACTTTACCTTAAAGTACCTTAGGTAGGTAGCCTTGATTCGTTAGTGTGAGCAATGGCTCAGTCGTAGTTATCTAGGGCGATGTGTTTCCGCCGAGGCAACCATCGACTCGTCTCCCAATTTGCCAGCCATTTCGTGTCTTCATTCCCCTAGATGTACGTGTGGAAAGGCTAATGGACTTTGGAAAGGTTGGCTAATGGGGACTGCGGCCACCATTGGTCCATGTCCGGGCCGGGGCTCAATAACATGAACCTTTAGGAGATTGGTCCGATGTACAGCAATGGCTCGAACTCAACACTCTAAGCTCTATGACGCAAACGCCTAGGCTTTGCGTACGCTGACGGAGGGATGGTCACTGTTATCCAGGAAATCTCCAGCATATCGGGACTTCACGCCATAACACTCGAAGTGAGATGTAATCTACACATATCATCGACCTCGTGCCATTCGTGATCAACCCTCCTAATCACCTTTTCATATAGTTCCTCCATCACGTCGTCTGTCGATACTAGCCTTGCATATCTTCACTACCATGCCTGAAATCTGGTCAAGGGAGGCTCAAGAGCCTTCGAAATCATCACTCTGGAACGCTTCATTACAAGAGAAGGAAAACCTTAGGAATGGGAGCAATCCACACTCGTCTGGGTCACGCCCAGCTGTTCGTCGTCTTTCCTCTGCAACGGCCAGCATGGATGAACTTTCACTAGGTCCACCCGTCGTGGTGCCGCCACAACACATGCATAAGCCCAGCGACGCTCATGAAACAGCTGTAGCGCTTGAAATGGCCAAGCACCGCCTGAGCGTGTCTGGTGATGGCACGAGTACACCCAGTACACCTCCCGAGACCTCTACTACAGATAGCTACGCGTTCGCCTTTGACATCGATGGGGTTTTGATTCGAGGAGGAAAACCAATACCAGAGGCAATCGAAGCTATGAAGGTCCTCAATGGTCAGAACGAGTACGGTGTAAAAGTGTAGGTTTCAACCCAGAGTGTAGTGAGTGCCTGCTAACGAAATGCAGTCCATACATCTTCCTTACCAACGGCGGCGGGAAGACCGAGCAGGAGCGCTGCGTACAATTGAGCAAGCAACTCGAACTTGAGATCTCTCCCGGTCAGTTCATTTGTGGCCACACGCCGATGAGAGAGATGGCAGAAAAATACAACACCGTTCTCGTTGTTGGAGGCGAAGGCGAGAAATGCAGACTGGTTGCAGAAGGATATGGCTTCAAGGATGTAGTCACCCCAGGCGATATCATGAAAGACAACGAGCGGACGACACCGTTCCGGAAGCTGACGAACCAGGAATCCCAAAATTCGAGGAAGCGAAACTTCGGCAAGACTCAGATCGAGGCAATCTTTGTGTTCGCTGATAGTCGTCATTGGGGTGACGACTCACAGATCATCATCGATCTGCTCACATCGAAGAACGGCTTCCTAGGTACAAGATCCGAGAACTACGATGAGGGTCCTCCCATCTACTTCTCCCACAACGACATGATCTGGTCTGCGGAGCATGAGCAAACGCGGCTCGGCATGGGAGCCCTTCGCACAATGATTGAATCTATCTATCAGAGCATCACAGGGAAACCACTCGTGTCCACAGCCTTTGGCAAACCTCAGCTGGGCACATTCCAATTTGCCACACGACTATTGCAGCAATGGCGAAAGGACACTCACGGCATCAACAAGCCGCCAGAGACTGTTTACTTCGTCGGCGACACACCTGAATCTGACATCCGTGGTACCAACGAATACAATGAATCAGGCTTGGCGGAAAATGATTGGTACTCAATCCTTGTCCGGACGGGCGTTTTCAGGGAAGGCACGAAGCCGAGGTTTACACCACGGACGACTGTGGATACAGTCCTGGATGCGGTCAAGCATGGCATCAAGAGAGAGGGCAGCAAAGCCATGAAGGTCCAGATGATGAAGCAGAAGTCTGTCAATGGCAACTCTATCATCACCGAGAATCCGGGAGAAGACGAAGCGGTAGTGAATGGCAAGTAGAGCTATAGGTAACTCTGTGATTGTTGCGGAGTTTGGCATGAATTTTGGAATGGCGACGACGATCATAGAGGGTGGTATAGCGTTTGTTGTGGAAGTACTTCGGAATGGTTGTCTCCAATAGGCATTTCGATTAGTTTCGGGCCCATACACGGCAAAGGGGCGCTACGATAGCCTATATCGGACAGATTATCTTGATGATTAAATAACACGATGCACTTTCTGATCTCATAAGCTGTGGATCGGACCAGACATGTAGCTCTGTTATGCTTTCTTGGGAATGATCCGAGGCCAGAAATCGCCCCATGCACGCCATTTGAGCCGCGTGGGGAGATATAGCTGCCTAGTTCTAATGCGGATACAATCACTTCTTCGGGCTGCGCCACCCGAAGAGCCGAGTCACCCAAGCGCTTGCGGGCCAGCCCTTTGAAGTTGATACTAGGTACCTAAGTATCCACGTATCCATCCTTACACATGCTCTAGGTTAATCCCTTTTCCACTCCGCATTAGTCGACTACGCTATCTAGTACATCTACGAAGGAGGTGGCCCCTAGCAACAGCAGTACGGAAGGTATTTGAGGGTCTACGATCAACATACCAAGGGAAAACGACATTCCCGACCTCACCGCCATCATGATAGCCACTTAGCACTTTTGCCCCGTACCATCAGCTGGCTATACGCAGAGAAGACCATGGTTCCCCGCGTATCGGATCCACCAGTCACCATGACTCCCCCAACTGTCGATGTTGAGGAGAGTCCTGCTGCTAAGCCTCTGCCACCACTTCCAGACGAACTCGATGCTTCGCTCATACCCCTTCCCTCCGAATCTCCTGCCATACGGCCTGAAATCCCACGACGAGCGACAACTCCAGATTCTCCTGTCGTTCAAGCTCCTTCGTTGACCCCTTCAACGTCGATAATGCAACTCCGGCCGCGTCCACGCTCACCATTCACGGGAGGCCATACCCGCTCACGATCGTCCGGTGGCTCCTTTTCGGCGCCTCAAATGGCACGAGCACATTCGTCTCCTGTGCCCAATACTACAAGCCGACCTCTCATAACTCGACCTTCAAGCCCTCTCGCTCTCGGCCCTCCAAGCCGACACCGTAGTCCCATGAGGAGACCCTCAGACGAGTCATTTCCGCTGTTTAGTGGAGGGCTGGACATAGATCAGACCATTTCAGAGAATTCGGAATTGGATTTGACACCAAGAGCTACGACGGACAATGACTCTATCTCAGCGTCACCCACGCCCTACAATTATCAGACGTTTCCTCGAAGTCGTCGTCGTCCCGTGTCCCCTTTGCACCAAACTTTGGGGACTTCCTTCACGGCACCTGTACCGAAATATCCTTTGCGTGCATGCATCTCTACTCCCTCGCTTGCAGCAAGTCAGTACAATGAAATTTACCCCACCAATTCCTCCTTTTCGTCACCAGGCTCTATCCCCTCAACCCCAACATCGCTTCGATCACGCTCACCCAGCATATCATCGCTTGAAACTATCCCAGACTCACCAGATGCAGAAGCGGAGGCGGAGAATATTGCCATGCTGAAGGCTGCTGCTGACCGGGAGGATCAAAGCGAAGAAGGCATGAGGCGAAGAGCGACCGTCGACGCCGGAGTGAGGGGTGGGAGTAGAGACAAGAGGAAGAGATGGAGTGTTTGCGGGGCGGAGAGAAGGGGCGACTTGAGCTTGGAAACGATATGGGAAGGCTAAGGGTCGATGCATTGTGATGAGATCTACGTTCAGGGGTTTTACGAGTCTCGAGGCAACATGCACTGCGAGCGTTTCATGCAGGGACATCAGTCATGAGGGCCAAATATATTGGCGTCTCGAAAGAACGACAGCTGTCCACGACGCGGCATGGTATACACATTGCACTCGACATCGCGGGCCGAAATCATCTTCGGGAGAATTGGCATCGGCATTATGACAGCATTACACAGCGCTTATGTTGCAAATTTTCTGGCGGCTGGCTCAGGGCATCAATCCATTGCAATCCCGGGAGAGGGAAGGAGTAGGGCGCTTTCACAACGATACCCCTCGGTTATAGAAGCACTGCAGTCATGATTGTGGGCGTAGAGATAAATTAGCAAAGCTTCAAGACATTTCGTTATACTTCGGACCGTGACTATGTTGTACCATGTGAGCATGGCGAATCCGTGACACGCACTCCCTTGGGGCTATTCTTGCATTCCAGGCTTGAGTGATACGGCTAACGTCGAGCATCTTTCGTGGTTGATACGATAGTACGGTAGCTCAATTGTATGTAGTGAATGCCCTCGACCGCATGAAGGGATGTGCCTAAGCGAAACCCACACGACTCGACTATTAATGCAAAGAAAAGTCTATTCCCACACCACCAACCCTACCCACTCTCCCCTTCTCCTCTCCTCTCTACAAACCGAAAACCCATCTCGTACATATCCCATCCAGAACATAAACCTCCGCCAACAATATCAATATCAATATCTCGTATCAAGGTAAAATCAGATTGGGAACCTGTTCATGGGTATTCTGCATCCTGTCACGTAGGTATCTATGATCTCAAATGGAAAGAATAGCGCTTTGTGGTCTGTTGTATGACTTTCTTTTCGGAAAGTGAGGGGTGAGGGAGAGGGGGGTTGGTATGGGGAAGAGGATTAGAGGGATGGGGGAGGGGGGAGATTCATGTGAGAGGGAAGGGAAGATGGTTTTGGTGAAGGGGTTTAGGGGGGTAGGTGGGTTTGTTTTTTTGAGGCTGGGGTTTTTTGTACGTATGACGATATCATCGGAATGAGAAATCTTCCTAGATATACCTATACCTTTGGGTTGATACTACTATTCGATGTCCAGATCCCCTAGAATAAATCCCCAACCAGCCATCCTTATCCTCCCCGTACGGGCCTTGATGTACAGTACTCCCCCAAGAACGCAGGAGTGTTTGACGGAGATTTGGATGGAGTACCATTCTTGCATGCTGGCTTAGATGACCATGTTAGGTTTGTTTTTGGGGTGGGCGGGGTGGGGGTGCTTTGCTGTGGTGTTGTGTTGCGATGTGATGGTGTTTGTTTGTTCTTGTATGAAAGGGGAAAAAGTGGGGATGAGGCATGATGGGGGATGATATGGGATGAGGAGATGAGGAGAGAAAGTATAAGGAGTATGAGAGGATTATCTTTCGGAAGTGTGGAGAGGTTGTGTGGTACTGATAAGTGATGTGATATATTCGGAAGGGGGCCTTTGTTTGATATACCTAGCCCCGTCACATCGGGATGCATAGGGTAGGTAGTCATATTCTTCGGTAGGGGATCGAGGAAGCGATAGGTAATGTGGACTTGGTGTTGAAAGGAAGGGATGGAAGAAAGGCAGCGGACGAATATATATATTCTGACGGATGATTATGGTTTGGTGAGGGTGACATGGACGAGCAAGATTCCCTTATCTCGTGCTGTCTTTAGTATAATGTACAGCAGGCAACGAACACTGGCTATCGATAGTGCTTGTCTGTATTTCTTGGGTTGTTTAGCCGACAAGTAGCTATCCTTGCAGCCATGCCTTTTCTACGTATAGTGGATGTGGAGTCTTCAGCAGCAGTTCGAGTGGTGTGTGTGGACAAACCATACGCTAGCGGTGGAAACGAATGGTGGGAGGAGGTAGATACTGTTGCACGTGCATGATTTTTCGAGTTCTCAGAGAGATGAGGGAGAGGAGTTTCAATTGAAGGGACGGTAGTATGTACGTACTGATAAGTACCTGACTTCCCCTGATCGATAGACTAGACACGCCCTAGATCTCCCGAATGTAGACATTCAACTCGTCTCCGCAACCTTGTAAACAAGTTTCACCCCGCTAACCTTCCCCTCCCTCATCTCCCGCATCCCGTCCAACACGCCCCTCAACCCGTCCGGCCTCACGCTGGGCGGATGCACCTTCACCTTCCCCAGCGCCAACAAGCGTCCCGCCAGATCCCAAAACAGGACGCCGAAGGCAAAGTCCTCCTTGCTCGCCGATCGGCCGTAGTCGGTCAACGCCTCTCCGGTAGCCGTGTACGCCAGCGTGCTCTTGCTCTCGATGTCTTTTCGTGGACAAGCGATGGGCTCGAGGGCGCTGTAGGTGCCGCCGGTGGTGGAGAGGGCGTCAGCGCATGTCTTGGCGCTCGCGGGAATGGAGATGGTGTCCAGGGCGTGCTTGAGCTTGTCGGCCGTATGTTGGCGGATCTTGCTACCGCAGGCAGGATCGTTGTAGTCGAAAGCTTCATCGGCTCCTAGGTTCTTGACTAGGGCAAAGTTTCGTGGTGAGCATGTTGTGATGACGGTAAGGTTTGAGCTATTGGAGATTAGTCCCTTTTAGGATCTGTGAGATGTGTGTGGGGGAGTCTTGCAGCTTTGCGAACTGGATGGCGAGAGTACCTGTGGCTGTACTGCCGCCGTATATGAGTAGTGGGAATGGGTGCTCGGCTTGGTGGGTTGGCAACGGTAGCTTTAGTGATTGGTAGAGAGCCTGGCCGACGGTGGTACTACAACCGCCATTTCTCATCAGGGGCGATAATGGTTCCTAGAGGAGCGGAGGATGAGCGTCATACATGCCTACGCCTAGTGTGGCGGCTTCCTCGAAACTTATACCATCCGGGATTGGGATCTGCAAATCGCCTTTTGCAGTGACATACTCAGCAAAGGCACCATCCTCGAGGTTGTCGCCGTTGCTTCCGTGGATGAAGCCGCAGACTCGATCGCCATGCGCGAATGCTTTCGTTACATTTTTACCCACCTCCATCACTGTGCCGGCATAATCGCAACCGACCGTAGCGCCTGATTGTCCCTCGCCATCGACATGTTGCCAGTCCGTGGGGTTAATGGCGACAGCGACGGTCTTGACTAGAATATAGTCATCGCGAAGGGTTGGGATCGGAGCATCAGAGACGAGGTGAGCGTTTTCACGGCTCTCGATTTTGATGGCTTTCTGTTCGGAAAGCATAGTTGAGGTCATTCTAAGGAGGAGAGACTTTCGGCTTTTGCGTAGATGCCGTCCTAGAAATGATTCATCCTGCAGCGCACGGCTTTATTAAGCTCAACAACTCACACGTCTGATGGAGAACACGGGTGCGGTGAGGGAGGCATGACAGAGCGTCTTGCATACCTTATGTAAGGCGTCCTGCATATGTAAGGCGTCCAGCATTAGCCATTACGCAGCAAAGATCTAAGCCAAGAGGAGTGTAGAGGCTGAACGACTCGACTTACTTCTCCTTATCTCGGAGAGAATGCTCCGTAATGGTATCAGATCATTGCCTTCCTAATCTGGATTGGATTGAAGTATGGATGATCTATCGAAAGCTTCCTCAAACGTATGGACGCAACACGTGATCCACATCGCGTTTTTGAAAGACTCCGGCTAAGTGACACTGTGAGCTATGCCCAAGCTTAGTAGCAGATGTTTTATAAGGATGACCCATAGATGATCTGTTGTTGACATGTTCGTTTACCACGGCGTTGTTTGTTGAAGCCTACAATAGCCATCAAGAGACTGGAACTCGAGAAATCCAACAGTGGGTCAGGACACCAGAATGTATCCAAACTCTAAGAAGTTCTAGCCCTGAACAAAACGGGCGAAGTGTGTGCTGCAAGCTCCTCCTTTTCATCAACGGTCAAACCACTCTCGGCCTTCCGAAGCCTCACGAAACCAGCCATGATGACCAAAGCTGTAGCAGCGCAGGCAAGCTGATACCAAAACACGCTCTGGTAGCTCCTTCTCAATCCGAGACTCTCTGTTTGCGTCTGGACAAAACCTGCGAAAGCGAGTAAAACTGCTATGCCCAGATAGAGAAGACTATTGATCAAAGCACCTGCGAGACCTTGTCGCTTCGACGAGAGGTTCGTGGTAATGAAAATATTGGCCACATTGAATGTTATATCGATGCCGATGGTCGCACAAACCATCGATGGAAAGACGTAGGCCCAGTAATTCGCTCCTGGGGGAGCCACGGCAAAGAGGATCGATGGCAGCACCCAGCCAAGCCCGGCCACGATCACCAGCACCGTCCCCGGAATGAGATGGAGAACGTAGCCACCCAGTATCGAGATCAGGATTCCGCCCACGCACATGGGACTGAACCAGGCGGAAACCTGTAAGGGGCTCGCCCCCATGATGTCTTGCATATAAAGTGTTCCATAGAGAAGAAAGATCCCAAGGCAGCCATATGAGAAGAAAAGGGCTATAAATAGGGGATTGATATATGGGATGTAGAAGAGGTCGAACGGTAGAAGAGGGTTCTTTGCCACGAAACCTTCGACATAGATCGCGGCACCGAGGAGCAAGGATCCAAGGATGAGTAGGGCATATATGTATGGCGTCCTCCATTGGTGTGGCGCTCCAGCGCTATCAGTACATGCAAAGACCACCAGCACTAGACCCGAGACGATGAGCGCCGATCCCAGCCAATCCATTTCCACTCTCATCCTTTTGTGTTCCTGGAAGTCATTTGGCACGGTCATGATGGCAGCTACTGTGGTTGTTGAGAGTAGTAATGCACCTATCCAGAAGTACCAACCAAATTGTAGGAATTGTCCGGTCAGGCCTGCGATGAACACGCCAAAAAAGAAACCTAACGGCGCTGAGCCGCCGTAGAGGCTAAAGACCATATTTTTGCGTGGACCCGGTCGATACATGTTACCCATCAAGGCAACTCCCGAAGGTAAGAAGGCTGAGGGTCCTAAGCCTTGAAGAGCACGGCAGAAGTCTAGCATTAGTTCGTTGGTCGAGAAACCCACAATCACAGACCAAACACAGAACCATGTCAGCCCGAATATGAAGATCGGGTAGGCGCCATATTTGTCTGTGAGACGGCCGAATGGCAAGAGGAAGGCTGCTGTGACGAGGGCAAAAGCGGCCGCTGGCCAGACCGCTCCACTTTGAGGAATGTCGAGCTTGACCAGGAGTGTCGGGAGGATAACGTTGAAACCAGACACGAAGTATTCCTCCAACAAAGTCAACTTTAATCGGCGGGATCACCAAGAGCCTCTACGCGGAGCAAACTTACGGCCATGAATTGCGAAGCAATGACAGAGTAACAGAAGAATACTTCCGCTCCCAGAGACTTCAGTTTCGCCGGTCTTTCTCTCCCAAGCCTATCAAGGTGCTGTCGCTCACTCTCTTCACTCTTATACTCGCCTCCACCTTCCGCCATGTTTGGTCCTGGCCCATCTTGTTTCTCAACATGAACACTTCCTTCCGGCGAGGTATTGCGATTTGCAGGATACTCGTCCAAATTCGCATGGTCCATGTTGATAAATGTACAGAACCAGGCGACGATTGGGCAGGACCGCAAATGTCCCTATGTACTGTGCATCTTGTCTTTACCGCAATAATAGCACATCCATGATTCAGCAAGCCCCACAGAGACCGACCGAATAGCAAGGCAGATGAAGTGATCCCCATTGCAGTGACCGCTGACGAATTGTGTGACGTACATGCTGTGACGTCTCTTCTCAGCAAGTGAAAAATGTCAGAGCTAGTCACATCATATAGTTAGAGTGGAGTACCACAAGTTAAGAATAAGCCGAATAGTCTTAAGACCTGTAGTGCATACCCTTGCCCTTAGCTGCATGATGCAACGTGCAAATAATTAATAAATGATTACACTGCAGCAAGGACCCACGCTATGAAGCTAGACGAGGTGATAGTTGCCGTAGCTTCATCCGCCAGTCCCAAATCGGAGCGAGGATGACGGATCTACACATGACGAAAGCCCTTCATTATAGTAACCATTTATGCGAGAGAGCTGGGAAGAAGCCGGGAGACGAAGAGCCGTACGGGGTCGATTCCGGTGATGGCTTGAAAGCACTCACTTTGAGAGACTCCTTTGGCGACAGAGAATTATCCTTTGCGCACCCCAACATTCGTCCTACCTCCAACCAACTTCGTATAGCCCCGTTCCGAACGTCCACCGTGGAGAGCATGGATAGTGGTCGGAAGGTTCGTGCTGAACGTCGCCGCTTCTCTTGGAGCTAGTCGATTGACGCCATAGCAGGTCACATTGTATTCATGGGTTGGGTCGCAATGGGCTGGTGTTGCGCATCTTGGTCTGGCTGAGAAAGGGTTTGGCAAGAACGAGGTTAACATCAAGGAAATCGACTTGCGTATGTTTTCTCCAATTACGCAAGCAATTATTGTGGAATGTTCTCACAGAATCATGACATTCAGTCAAGGCCGAGAATCTCGACCCTCAATATCTCAATAAGAATCCCAATGGGACTGTGCCTACTTTAACAGCTTCGGATCTGAGTGAGCCGCTCATTGACACCCGGCAAATCCTGAGATATCTGGACAAGTCTCGACCCTCTGCGAATGGACCTGACTTGACACCTGCTGGGGCTCATGAAGAAGCTGCAGCCAATGCGTTGATCGAATTGGTCCACTCGAGCGACCTGGATACCGGTCTTGTCCTTTACGGATGCCTGGACAATTGCGAGATTGATCGAGTAAAGGCGTCTCCTTTGTACGCCTACCTCGCCGCTCGGCAGACTGCTCTAAATGATTATCATGCTGCCGACCCGGCAAACGTATTTCACGGTGCAAAGCTCAAGGAAAACGGTGACCTCTACAATCTCTTCACGGACGCGTCAAGCGCGGATCGTGATGCATTCTTCAAGGATACCGCAACCAGATATAAGACATTTGCAGCCGGTCTAGACAGGCTCGAGCGTCAAATATGTCTCCCTTATGCTACGGGCGACCACGTGACTCTCGCTGATCTGCACGTTGTCCCCTGGCTGTCTCACACCCTATGGGCGCTTGGAACAACAGACCCATCAGACTTCTCGAAGCTGGAGGGGCGGATAAAGCAGACCGTGCCGGAATTCCGAATTGGACCTAAGCTTCGGAAGTGGTGGAACAATTTTGGCAAACGTGACAGCTTTCAAGATGTCTTCAAGGAGCTTCACTGACACAGACGAAAATGGCGCCTTTGTATTGACGTCAACGTATCAACCATGTTGCTCGCACTTGACACAACCTCATGGTTTGTGATTTATCCAAGAGACTGGTTACTTTATACCGTAGATCTTCACCAATATGCAATGCGCGTCCCAAGACTGCATTGTCGCCACCATAGGAGGGTAAGATTTTTCTGACGTTGAAGGTCTGTTGGCAATCTCTTCTCCGTTGAAGTAGATATAAAAGCTCAATCGTGGCTGAGGACATCTCAAAAATGAATGCTCGTGAACCTCAAGTCAGGACAGAAAACCTTATAGAAAGCAGCATAGCTGACACCTTTCCACAATTCATCAGAACGAGGAACGCTCTGGGTTCGCGATCAATGTTTGAGTTCAAAGCATTCAGATTATCCTATGGGTATAACCCGCGAATCTGGATAGATGTAGTTCTGTCGCACCATCCGCAACATCAGGTTATAGCCCTCTCGAATTATATTCCTCGGCAAATGGATGATATGTTAGCTCGCAAAAAAGAGGCGACGAGTGTCATCCGGGTTTGACCATGCACTTTTCCAGAGTATATGTTGTAGTGTCGTTCGTGCAGATATATTGTTGTAGCTTGGGAGAACTGAGTTGGTCTCTGAATTGTGCGGATGTTTGTGTTTGCGGTAAAATACATGAGAACTGGGTTTGATTCCTATTGGCGCTGGTTGGCGCTGGTTGAATGGGGGAGCTTGTGTCTTTTTCTGTTGGGCGTCAATGTTACCGTCAACATGAATTTGGGAGGCCAAGATCAAAAGGTCGACTTTCAAGCATATGTTTGTAGAGTTCTGGTTGCAATCCCTAAGCAACTGGGTGGAGTCAAAACAGGATAAAGTACGTAAGGGCCAAGGATCTGCATGCCAAGACATAATCTCGCGGAGCAGTTCCGCTTCCCGCATATGAATCTTTCCCCTTTATTTTGACCAACCCTCGGAAGAATTTGCGCTACACGAAAGTATGCATCGGGAATTCTTGCCTATTGATCAGTTGACTCCATGGGCTCGAGCTCATAATATCCAACTCTCTGGAGTCAAAATCTCCACAGGACATAGAGGTTCCGGAGTAGTCTCTACCGTACAAAAGTCTGAAAGTGATGCATTACTTGTATCCGTACCTCAAGACTTGGTCCTATCATTGGAGAAGGTGTGGATCTACGCCAAGTCAGACCGGCATCTCCTACAGGTCCTTGAAGCCCTTGGTGCATATTCCAGGGTAGCTCACCCTCAATTGACTTCAAAGAAGCTGTCTGTCGGGATGGTGACGACTAACACAGTATAGACAGCACGAGGGGCTATCTTAATCTTTTTACTTCTGCAATTGACAAATGGTGCTACGCAAGGTAAAATAGGTGTATTAAATCCCTTCTGTGGATATGTGAGATTTCTGCCCCTTTGCATTCCGATACCTACATTCTGGAACGACGAAGAGCGCCTACTTCTTACAGGGACGTCTCTAGAAGCAGCTCTTGAACATAAATTGAAAAGTCTGGATCATGAGTTTACAATGTTGCGAGATAAGACTAGCTGCATTGAGTGGTGTCGGCATCATTGGTGGGATACTGAGACGGGGACCCTGACTTTTGACGATTGGAAGCAGGTCGATGCAATCTATAGGTCTCGGGCCTTGGATCTTCCCGGTACAGGCCATGCTGTGGTTCCGTGCATTGATATGGCGAACCATGCGTCAGGTAGTGAAACGAAAGCACTTTATGATACTGATGGTAATGGAAATGCAATACTTGTTCTTCGAGATGGGATCAAGACGACTGTCGATGAAGAAATCACTATCACCTATGGCGACGATAAGGGTGCATGCGAGATGCTGTTCTCGTATGGCTTCATTGAGTCGGATATGACATCTGCTCGAGAGCTTTTTCTCGATCTCGATATGCCTGACGACGATCCCTTGAGGCTGGCTAAAGGAGCTGTGTCGAAAGTAGCTCCTGGGTTCCGACTATTTCTTCAGGGTGATTCGATTGGCTGGGAGGGCTCTTATGTCTGGCTTATTGTCCTTAACGAAGAGGACGGTCTTGAGTTTAAGTTGCTGCAAGACAGAAACGGAGCTAGGGAGCTGCAGGCCTCATGGAAAGACGAGGTACTGCCGGATTTGTCACAATTGGAGAGCCTCGCACGAAGCGAGCCTTTGTGGGATGTGTTCAATTTGCGGGCAATCTCCACACTACAAGACCGAGTCGAAAAGCAACTGTTCAGACTCGAAGGCAGCAAGAAGTACATTGAGCAGCTTTTGAAAGATGAAGCCGTTGAGCAAAATACTCGTGACAACGCTGCAAGGCTGCGAGACTTAGAAGAGACATTGATGCTTCATGCCTATGAGGATTTTGAATCGAAGGTACCATGGTCGCTCGCTTAGGTTTGACATTGCTAAATCAAGGATTTCCAGAAGTTGCAGCTTCTTGAATCGCCTGTCGTCCAGGAGTATCTCGATTCCCAAAAGGCTCGGAACGAAATGATGCCAGAAGATGACTTCTCTTGACAATAATTCTGCAAGCCACCATCGGAAAGTCGAAAGACGCAGACTTATTCGATAAACCCTTGGGGCACGACTGTTGAGCAAGCTAAGGTAAGAAGTCGAATTGTCGGATACTGCAGTTCTCAACATCAGAAGTCCCCACACTAGTAACGAAATTTATGTGTACGTTCTACAACTGCGTGTCTAGCAGACCGAAAAGACTTTCTGCATGACTGGTTCGCAATGCGACAATCATGATTTGTGGTGGTAAGTCTGATGGTCGCCCAGTGACGTGGAAGGACACCGCGACTGTGAGCAGCGGAATTTGGTGCTACACAAGCATATAAGGCGGCAGTGATGCTGTGTATGTGTCTTGGGGAACCATTATTGGAGTATTATATGTATATCGGATGGTACAGTGGTCGCTGGTGAGTGTAAAGAATGGTATATCTGTTGATGTTTTTAACCCTTTTGTTGTTCCAGCGAACTAGGTCGTCTTTTATTGCACTCCTTTCAATTGCTGCAAAACTCTCCTTGGTTCGAAACGCCGCCAATTGAGGAGTGGAACAGCTATGGGGGCTGTAAGCTGTGATTAGAGGTGTCCACTGCTATACCACAGATTTCTTTTACGATATTGGGTAGCCATAGCAGAGTGGAAACGAGGATGCGGATCTTTCTCTTGGCAAGGCATTGACATCGTCTTTGCTACAGATGGCGATGGCGAGGTAATGGTTTGTCTTTGGATGAAGATGATGAACGGCACGGGCATAATGATGAGGAAGGGGATTACAGCAGCAAGATCAGCAGTCACATGAGCACAAACAGCAAACGCGAAAACATTCAGTCATGGGGTGAAAGTCTTAGTACATACAATCACACTTCTCTACATTTAACCCCATTCACCACCGTCTACTCCCCATCTTCATTCACTTCCACCAGTTCCCAACCCTCAGTGTCTGCTTCCCCACCACTGCAACCAGTTGACCTCGTGTTGTGCCCATAGGTCCCAAACTTCGCCACATGCCGTGCAACACATTCGTCATGTGTGGCTAGAGCTGAGCTTCCAGGGACGGTAGGCGATTGGTAGATCAACCAAGATTCATTGTACGTGTTGATGATGTCTACGAATGTTAGACACTGGACAGAGCAAGCAATCTCTCATTAGGAGAGAATACCCTTTACAGCAGCTGTTGAAATTTTGTCCGGCGGGTAGCTTCCCAAGAACTGCCTGGCCAATGCAGGGGTCGCCAGCACGCCCAACATGGAGATTCGGTCCATTGCGTATCTGCTCATGTCATCGCGAGGGAAATTCTTATCGAGCCAGTGGATCCGGTACGTGTGGGTGCTCGCTCTAGATCCGATGCGAGATTGATCGTTACGCTGCAAGGCTTCGACACGATCGTTGGCGTTGATGAAATGGCCTCTTTTGGCAAGAAATTCGATATAGACGGCTCCTGCAAGGGGAAAATCCTGGGGCCAAGGTAGTAGTGAGTTCGCCATGATGTGAGATGTTTGATAGATGTCAGGTTATTTGTGAGTTCTATTGTTATCAGGATGTATGATAAGATTGATGTGATGGATTGGAACATGATTTTCGAGGTTGATATAATGGGAATAAAAGTAGGTTTATTCGATATATTGTACTAGCTTTGTGGCAGCAATTCTCAACACTTTCGTGAGTCATAATGTGCAAGGCGATTGTGTGGTATGACTGATCTCATGGCTTTTGCTGTTGGGAAGCATGGCAATTTCCTGAGGGAGCTCGTTCCTGAGGACTAGCACTGAACAAGGAACGGATGATCAATAATTCTCCCTTCGATTGAGTGATACCGTCTGCGCAGAGACTAGATTCTATCGGCGTACCTGCAGTACAGTTATGCATTCGATGAAAATGCTTCTTTCAAGCGTTGCTGGAGATCATAAATCGATACTCAAGTCCAGTCACAATACCTTCAATGCACTGAGGGGACACGTTTGCCACAGTGTGCACAAAATTACGCTAACGTATACCAGGAGAGAATGAGAGAATGAGAGGATAGTGCAGTGGCACAATGGAATAATTGAATAAGTGGGTCCGTGGCTGATCAGGTAGTCCACTTTTGTTTTCGCAGGCTCTGTAGCCAATTGTTCCGGCCATTTTTTAACGGTCGAGACTTGACTAGAAGATGACTCTGTAGGACATAATGTAACTCAACGGACTTACGCTCTGACAAGCTTTTGGGATAGCCCGAGATCGAAGAGTATCGAGGAAGAAGTCATGATATAGTATCTGTGAAGCCAGATAGCGGGGAAAGTACGCGCACAAGAATAGGATGCACGCGTACCGCTGCCGACCTTAGAATGCATGGGCTCCCATCTGTACGATTTTGTCAGTGATGAAGTATGATCCTGAGGTGCCGAGCAAAGTCGCATGTCGTTTTATGTTTGGAAAGGAAGGTTAGCCGAGGCACTAGTGAACTGATGCATCCATGCTATAATTGAAGGTTAGATCTACTTACTTGTCGTATCTCTACGACGTTCACTTCCCACAAGTATTCAAAGAAGGAACCCGGAGAGATTCTTACCCTCTACTTCTGCAAATTCATAGTGGTCTGTGCGCAAGGTTACGACGGCAACATAGAGGCTACGATGCCTCGAGACCCCCTGATAGGCTTGGTGGGCAAGCCATCATCCGGCAAATCGACAACTTTGAACAGGTAGGCTGGCTCCGGCTTCAATATTTATGTCCCGATCTGACTTTCTTGTTTCCTAGTCTCACCGATGCCAGCTCTAAAGTCGGCAAGTCTACAGAGCCGTGCGTTACAGCAGAGCCATGACTGACTGGAAAACGCAGGCAACTTCCCGTAAGAAAACTTTCCTTCCTCAATCGACCCAGACGCTCATACAATGCTCTCTAGGTTTACTACCATCGATCCCCAACGAGCAATAGGCTATCTCCAGATCTCCTGCGCCTGCGCTCGTTACGACGTCTCCGATCGCTGTAAACCTAATTATGGTGCTTGTGTGGAGGGCAAGAGATCGGTACCTATCGAGCTGCTAGATGTTGCCGGCTTAGTCCCCGGGGCACATGAAGGAAAGGGCCTGGGTAATAGATTTCTCGACGACCTGAGGCATGCAGATGCACTGGTACACGTGGTTGATGTCAGTGGAACGACTGATGCAGAAGGAAAAGCTACAAGAGGCTATGACCCATCTCAAGATATTGTATGGTTGAGATCCGAGATCGTGCGATGGATTGAAGGAAATCTGATGGAAAAATGGTCAGTCGTGATCGTCAGCCATCTATGGCATTTGTGATCCTAATCAGACACTTAGGGGTTCTATCAAACGCCGTCACATTGCCACCAGTATGTCATACTTGCCACGCAGAAGCCAAGTTTTGGCTGACTCTTAAAGAGGCCAACCCCGTCGAAACCCTCCAGAATCAGTTCAGCGGATACGGCAGTACACCGCAAACCGTCGCACGTACACTTGACCGTCTGAAACTCAAAGAACCGCTGGAACACTGGTCCCAAGAGACTATCAGCTCTGTTGTCAATGCTTTCACCGATGAAAAGTTTCCTACCGTATTCGCGCTCAATAAGATTGATCACCCGGATGCAGACAAGAACATTTCGAAGATCGCAAAGATGCAGGATCCTCAATCCATAATCTTGTGTTCAGCTATATCAGAAGTGTTTCTACGAAAATTGGCGAAGCAGGGATTCGTAAAGTATGTGGAAGGTAGTGAATTCGTGGACACCAGAGAAGATTTGATGGAAGGAGGCGATCCGGAAGGCGGAGGCTTGAAGGAGTTGGATGAGAAGCTGAAAACGCGGATTGAAAACCTGAAGGACATGGTGCTATACCGCTTTGGATCCACGGGCGTTGTGCAAGTTTTGTCGAGAGCGGCGGAGCTTTTGGGACTGGTGCCGGTCTTCCCAGTCAGAAATATTCATGGATTCGGGGCTGGGCCTGGGAGCAATGCGGTCTTCAGAGATTGTGTACTGGTCAAGAAAGGCACGACGGTCAGAGATTGTGCTAGGAAGATTATGGGAGATGCGCCACTAGCGTATGTCGAGGGTGCCGGGGGTGTTCGGGTCTCTGAAGACGAAATAGTGGAAGTTGGCAAGAATGATGTGAGCTTCTGGGTTGGGTTGGCCCTTATAATGTGCTAATGATGGTGTAGGTATTGTCCTTCAAGGTCGGTCGATAAGAGCGATAAATCGCCTAAAGTTCGCCAGGAAAGACGGATGAATACGCTCCATCATATGAAGTACGGCGGCGATACGTCAGCTCATTTTGATTACTTGATCGACAGCTATAGATGGTATCAGAGCAAGAGGGTACATGACACCATAGAACCCCCACCTCGCAAAAGCCAATATTCGGATCGCAGGTCGGAAATAGCAGCACCAAAGATCAACCTCCCGGATCCTATACAGATACATTCGCTCTATCATTTATGGCCCATCTACAACACAGTCAGCTATACTTTTCCTCATCGGACCCATGTGTCAATGAACTCACACCACCCCTCTCATCATTCATACCAATCACCACATCAGGCGCTTCAGGAAAATCCTTCTTCGCCTGTGCGTTTTGACCCCCTTTGTCCTTCTCTGTAGTCGCCTGACTTTGATTTTCATCACCACTTGCTCTCTCCCTCTTTCCGCTTTGGGCAGCGCCGGATTGGACATCGAGCTCGTCGGTTCGATTAGTGGCATGCTCATCGCCGTGTCTGCCGGACCAATCCGAGGTGCCTGTTGCATAGCAGCGGGACTGAGAGAGGGCTGGTGTGCGAAGAGCGGTGCGGGGAATGGGGAAGCGGAGTGCCCGCAGTGAGAGGGCCATGGCTGCTTGGTTGGTTGATGGAGGCGTGGGAAATCGACTGTACTTGGGTAAGAGTCAATCAGTAAATTGTGTCATGAGAAGAGTGCTTTCAGAAAGTTCGTTGACGAATGCCATCATCACCCAAAGAAGCTTAGCGGCAAATCCTAGAGCCGATATTTTGCCGTTGCGGTGGTGTCTCCGCAACTGTTTTCTCCATAATAGTCTTCTCAAAATGTCTGTCGATCCAGTCATCATGACGCCATGGCCTATCATCCAAATTGATCGCAGCTGTAGGTCGATTGTTCGCTGGGAAGCTTGCCTTCATCTACAGATTAATTCCTGGTGATCGACTCAACAAGCAACGGACTCAATGGAGTAAATACCTCCATACCGCCAAGGCTCCGAGGCGCATTTCAGCGAAGGAGAATTCCGCCTTACTTTACCGGGGACTTCTGCCATGGTCTAGATGCTTTCATGGCCATGGTGGCCATTGGCTGCGAAACCCCCGCATTTTCTTCTTTCGACACTTTGGAAGCTAGTTGCGCCTCCCGAGCCAGATACGGAGCGGAGGTCTGCCTCCCAAACAGGAAAGCGCACAGTCGCAAGTCATGACGACCAATCAGAAGATGATCCTGAGACTTGACAAATCCCTGGGAATCCCGATAGTGTGACCTCATAGCTCTACCTATCATTACCCCACAATTCAAGGCCCCCATCACCTTACAAGCAAGCGACCGTTCAAACGTCTTGTGTCAACTCAAACACTCTTCAAAGCTACCTGTGCACATTGATGACTCCATTGATCTACTTATCATCCAACATCACGATAGACTCTGTGGACCGTCGAAGCAATCGCAATCATGCCGGGCATCCTCCCAATGAAAGTGATCAAGCTGGGAACAAGTGCGCAGAGCAGGATCGCCCAGGCTTGTGATAGATGCCGCAGCAAAAAGATTAGATGTGATGGCATTACACCATGCTGTTCGCAGTGTGCCAATGTTGGATTCGTGTGCAAAACGTCTGACAAGCTCAGTCGTCGAGCCTTCCCGAGAGGATACACGGAATCGCTAGAAGAACGAGTGCGGGCGTTGGAGACAGAGGTTCAAGAGTTGAAAGATTTGTTGGATGAGCAGGATGAGAAGATCGATATGTTGTCAAAAAGTCGTCCAGATTTTACTTCGATAAGGCGGCCATCGAGTACACAATCCTCGTCGGTCGATTTGGCCGAGGCCAAGAAGGTTACAGAAGACACACCACCGCAGGAGGATACGTTTAGGGTGCAGCAATCTCCATGTCTTCTCGATGGTGAAGCGTCGGACTCGTTCTTTATGGGCGCCTCAAGTGGGCGATCTTTCGTTGGTAGGTTTTGAACCTCATGATAGTGACACACACTCTCTGATTTCAGAAGACATATGCAAAGCGAAGGTCCTGGAAAGCGGCAAGCCATGCGGTGATTTTGAGACTGGAGCGTTTTTTGCTGCTAAGAAAAAGGAGAACACATCTGCAAAGAAGTTGTCGGCCTCAGGGGCATCAAGGCTTCCTCCTCGCCTTGTCTCGGATCAGATGATCAATATCTTCTTTCAAGAATGGGCTCCACTATTTCCAGTGGTCAATCGGCCCACAGTCTTGAACCTGTATACCGAATATGTCGCAAATCCACACGGTGTCAAAGATAAACATGCAATCGCGCAATTGAATCTGATATTCGGTATCGCGGCTGTATCTGCTGAGGTATGGACCATCCTACCGATGTTCTCACAGCTTTTAATTATCTTGCAGTGGACTAAACACAATATTTATCCCATCGAAGCTGAATGGCAAGCTGCTTTAGATTCTGTACTGTCTGAAAACACCCTACCCACCTTACAATGCCTCGTACTTGCCCAAATCTTCTGCATAGCAATGTCAGATTACAACAAGCTGTTGCACTACAAGGGAATGGCAATTAGTCTCTCGCACCGCCTTGGACTTCACCAAAGCCAGAAGCGCTTCTCCCTCGGAGCATTAACTAGCGAAAGCCGAAAGAAGGTGTTTTGGACCCTATATACCCTGGATTGGTGAGTAAGGCGATGTTGATATATTATCGAAGCTAATTGGTTGTAGCTTCTCCGCTGCCCTCCTTGGTCTTCCGAAACTTCTCAACGAAGGCGATATTCACGCCGAATATCCTGCAGATGTCGACGACGAGAACATTAGTGAGCAAGGCTTCCAGCCAACTTTACCTGGTGAATCAACTCGAATCTCTAGCGCCCTAGCCCTATTCCGCTTAGCCCGTATCATGTCTAAAGTCCTGGACGAAAATTATCCTGCTGCTTCATCCCACAGTTTATCAATTCAGAAGATTGGCGTGCTCAGCGATGAGCTCGACGTCTGGCTAGGCTGTTTACCTTCTCACCTTCGACTACATTTCGTACAAGATAAGCCAAGCACTAACGTTGTTGGAAGTAGATCGCCATTACTGGTATGCTATTGTCCGTAAACGTCCAGGATCAGGCTAATCAGGTTTGGCAGTCGCTTGGCTATCACTACGTTCGCACACTCATCCACCGCCCAGCAGTTGGATCCAGTCTCGGTAATAAAGCTGCATCGTCTGTCATTGCTCTTGCGCAATCAAGTAAACACATCATTCAAATCATCCAGCTACTTGAAGAACGTAGGATGAGCTTCTCATTCTGCCTCAACAAAACGGAGTTCTTGTTGCTTGCGGGGTTTGGCCTGCTTTTTCAGGGGCTGAATCTCGATCGCAAAGGTAAGCTTATCAAGGATAGCCAAAGACTTTTGTGCTCTGTCATCCAGATCCTTGAGCAAAATGGGGCTCCTGGCGCTGCAGATTTTAAACGAGTAGCATGCGCAATGATGAGTGTCGACCGCATGTCAGGGAACGCTCGGGCACGGGATGAGCCTACTGTATTACGACGAGGGTCCTATGATAATATGCCTGCCCCAAGAACTGCCTCAAAATCAGCTCGCAAGTTCCAGGCCATAGCTTCGCGTTTCTCGTCAAGCAACGCACCTGTGATCGACCGGGAAGGCAGCAACGGACGCCGATCGACTGCTCCAACCCTGCCAATGGCAGACATTCCCTTATATGCTCGCAGCAGCAGCAGCAGCCACACCAGCGTTTGGTCATCTGTTTCTGATCCTTTGACCGCCCAGTGTTCGAAGCGCACGAGTACTTCGCAGTCTCCTGGTCAGATTGAGACATCGAAGCCACCGAATCTAGACTATCTTTCCTTCAACAATGATCTGACACCGAGCCCTCAGCAACAAGTGTCTCCAGATACTGGTAAAACCATCAAACAAGACGAGCACAATGGAATCCGTTCAGGATCCCTCAAAGAGGAGTCTCAACCCTCGTTGGTCGGTCTGTTGGCTTCGGCTGACATATTCTCGTCCAACTTGTCGCCTCCTCCTTCTGCGAACGTTGATTGGTATTCCGATGCTTGGAATTTAACTTCCGACTTGAGCGACCAGCCGGCACAAAGCCGAGTCAGCTTCTCGGAAGAAGAATTCACTAGTGGCGAAGAATTGAGTAATTGCGATATAGGTGGCGAATTCAATGGAATGACAATGTCGGCTGTCAGTGGCCTTGTTGGGTTGGATGGGATTGATGGGGATTTTGTTCTATAATATTGTACTACATACCAAAGGCAAGCTTACGAGGACTTGGGCATGGAATGGTGGATTTGATCACAGTTTTTCCTTGAAAAAAGGATTTGTAAAGTAATCTTCTCGTTGTATTCCCGTGGATGCGGGATACCATTGTAGCCAGATACAATATATTGCAATTACCATTGGACCTTGATTCACTATAAGCACGTTCCACAAATATGCACGACCAAATCCAGACGCTTCTTCACTCGTTCCTGAATACGGGAAATTGGCATCTCCCAAATGGTAGGGCTGCGGACGTATGCAAGGCTCCTAGGAGGTAAGAACGAACGGTGGAGCGCCACAACGGTATGTGTCCTCAAATAAATCAGTTGGAATTCTCTGTTACTATTGTTCGACCTCAGTTTCGTACTCCGTATATAAAAGTGCACCATCTCTACACCATTCGTTGACCTTCAAACATATAAGATCTATTCATAGATCTGCACGCTCGCTACCCGGAAAAGCAGACTGTGGGGCAGCGCCTAGCACTGATTGGCAGCAAACCGCTTCCAATGGATCCAAACACTTCACAGCAGCAGCCAGGCAATTTAAACCCTCAAGTCCAACCCTTTCGCCCTGCTGCTCACCAACACCATCTTGCACATCAACCCTCGAGAAGCTCCAACTTGAAGCGTCAGATTACAGATCAGCTTGTGGCGCCCGCGAACGTGCTCGAGTACGACAGGCCCATACGAAGGCTGAGGGAATTTACGAGTCAAGGCATGGACAAGAGACATCCCAGCTCCTTCCAGCAGCTGGAAAAGGTATGATGTGAAGTATTTGCCGCACAAGGAAGATGCTAATGGGTTTCGTAGCTAGGTGAGGGAACCTATGCCACCGTATGACCCCTTTGAGCCAACCCTCCCACTTCCCACAAAGCTGACCGCCAAATCACTACTAGGTCTTCAAGGGTCGCAACCGGCAGACTGGCGAACTCGTCGCCCTCAAAGAGATCCACCTCGACAGCGAAGAAGGCACGCCCAGCACCGCCATCCGTGAAATTTCCCTCATGAAAGAGCTCAAGCATGAAAACATCGTCTCCCTCCACGACGTCATCCACACCGAAAACAAACTCATGCTCGTCTTCGAGTACATGGACAAAGACCTCAAGAAATACATGGACAGCCGCGGCTCAGGCGGCCAACTGGACTACATCACCATCAAATCATTCATGTACCAGCTCCTCCAAGGCATCGCCTTCTGCCACGACAACCGCGTCCTCCACCGAGACCTGAAGCCGCAAAACCTCCTCATCAATAACAAAGGCCAGCTCAAACTCGCCGACTTCGGCCTCGCCCGCGCCTTCGGCATCCCCGTCAACACCTTCTCCAACGAAGTCGTCACCCTCTGGTACCGCGCCCCGGACGTCCTCCTCGGCTCGCGCACCTACAACACCAGCATCGACATCTGGTCCGCCGGCTGCATCATGGCCGAAATGTACACGGGCCGCCCCCTCTTCCCCGGCACCACGAACGAGGACCAGCTCCAGAAGATCTTCCGCATCATGGGCACGCCTTCGGAACGCTCCTGGCCCGGCATCAGCCAATTTCCCGAATACAAGGCCAACTTCCACGTCTACGCCACGCAGGACCTGCGCATGTTCCTGCCGCAGATCGATCAGGTCGGCTTGGATCTGATCAGTCGGATGTTGCAGTTGAGACCGGAGATGCGGATCTCGGCGCTCGAGGCGTTGGGGCATCAGTGGTTTCGCGATTTGCCGATGTTGAGGGCGCAGCAGGCTCAGCAGGCGCAGCAGCAGCAGGTGCAGCAACAGCAGATGCATATGGGGCAGGCGGGGATGATGATGGGGCCGGGGCCGGGGCAGGGGGGTGGGTATGGGGTTCCGGTTTATCAGTGATGAGTTGTCGGGGTGAGCGGGAAGGGTTGGGTTGGGGCATTGTTTCGGGTGTGTAGGGACGACGACTTGCGTGTCTTGTCTCTCTGAGGAAGTGGATGTGATACCCTTTTATCATGTCAGCGTTGGCGTATTGGGAGTTTTGGCGTTGGTGTTTGGGTGGGTACGGGTTTTCCTGGCATATTGCACATTCTATGGGGGTTTCATTCATTGGCGATGCGGGGCGATATTTCATTGCTACACTGCATGCATTGCATTTTCCTTGCTAGATATTGCACATTGCATAGGAAGGATTGTTACGTTACAACAAAAGTACCTATTTGTGAATTGGCTATTGTATTGCAAGCCAAAAGCACTGGCACCTTTTTTTGAATGATGCTAGTGGGAGTGGTTTGGATTGATTCCGCATAGCGATTTGAATATGCTAGGGTAGGGTAGGCTAGAAAGCTCCGATTTGCTGTTTTGTTTTGTTTTGTTTTGTTTTGGGGAAGAGGTGGATAGGATTGGAATGAGAAAGCAGTATGTTTGTACAGCAATCCACCTCTCACTCGATCCCCTCACGCCTTGGGCAGGAAGACCGGCTTGCTGTTTTCGAAAAGAGTTGGGACAAGATCGAAGGGAGATGCAAGCATTCTGCCAATCCATCATCCCACATTCTATCCCAACCAACATCCGTCCCTGAAACCCCTCTCATACTTACTCACGCCTTCTGCGCAAACTTCGCCTTCCTCGCCTCCGCCGCCAACCGATCCTTTTCGCTCAACCCGCCCCCTCTTCCCCCTTTCGGCGATCCGGTCCTCTTCTCACCCCTCACTCTATCCCTCACTCTACTCCTCTTCTCCCCCCTCCCATCCCCCGCACCACCACCATCTCTATCCTCTCTCCCCCTCCCGCGCTTAACGCCACGCTCCGGCAACGCCTCATCTAAGCCCTTTACGGTGGCGGTATTGTCGCCTGTGCCGAATTTCTGAGCGCGCTCGAGGGCTTTTTGGGTGTCGGTTGTGGTTGAAGAGGTGGTGGTGGGGGTGGAGGTGGTGCCGAAGCGGGCGGCGCGGGCGAGGCGTTTGGATAGTTCGGTTGTTAGGGTTGTGGTTGGGAGGTTGGCGGATAGGGAGGGTTTGGGGGTGGTGGTGGGGGGGTCTGTGGTGGTTGTTGATGGGGGATTGGTGGTTAGGTCTGAGGTTTTAGAGGGGGCGATGGCGGGGACTTGGTTGGGGACTGCGGTTGGGTTGGCTGGGGGTGCAAGGCCGCCGGCTGCGATCGTTGCTGCGGAGGCGGGGTTCGTCGCCGCGGCGGCATCGTCTTCCCAGTCTATTTCGTCTTCGGTGGCTGGGGGCGCTGCTGCTGCTGCTGCTGCTGTGGGTTTGGAGGAGGAGGCGGCGGCGGCGGCCTGGTCGGTGTCGTGTTGTTGGAGGCGGGCGATCAGGTCGGCTTTCTTGCCGGTGTGGGGGAGGGAGCGCGATTTGAGGAGTTCTTCTAGTTCGGCGTTTTTCTTCTTGCTGTAGTCGGTTGACATGGTGGGTGGTGGTTGGGTGAGAGGGCGATTGGACTGGTGGTGTTGGACAGGTGGTGATGGGAAGGTGGGGCTTGTTGGTGAGGTAGGGCGAACGTAGGGTTTTGAAGGCAGACCAGAGAAATTGAGGTATTCTGTGCGTCGTAGATTTGATGATGATGGAATTGATGATTGTTCAACGTGTAGTGAGGAATGGGCTGTTTCAGGACACGGATGGCTGATTGGCCGAATTGGGCTTAGCGCATTTATTGTTAGCAATTGCACTTTCCTTTGCCTGCAGTATACCCAGTCACCAGTATACCCTGAGAAGGAAGGTGCTTCCCAGAAGCGGTTAACGCTGAGCTTAGTCAGCTCTCGGTAGATATCAGCAGCTCCCACTGGAGAACGTAGAGAATCATCCTTCCTACCCTGACAAGACGTACCTTGTTTCATCCTTGCTTAGGCTACGAAGTGGCTTTAAATTTTCTATGTCGATTGTTTTCTTGATTCTATCTGTTATCAAATAGCTACAAATTTCATCACTGAAAGCCGGTTGCTATAATTAGTCCGTCGCACATGGTCTAAGATCAACAGCTCGCGCAGTGATAACGATTGCCCTTCTCAAAGAATCAACCCCTCCACACCCTCCCAGTTCACGTGATCAAAATGGCACCGAGGGAATGGTACGCCAGGAACGTGGACAAACCGGTAGTCGACCAATAGGAACCCCTTTTCGTGGTGATGGGAGTCCCAGCTTGCAGATGGTGTGGCACACCTTGCAAATCCTTGGCTATGCTTGATTGATCCTCATGCATACAAGAAGCCATCGGCGCGTCCGTCTTGCATGGTGGACCATGATGGGGCCTGCAGCGACCCAATTCATTCTTCTTGCTGTGATTGAGCCTCCGGCATGTATAGGCACATTAGCAAGCAATCATCGAGGATGAATTTTCTTCGATGTACCGAGATGCTGGTGCTTGGTACACCGAAGATCCCCCCAATTCCTGTCAGGGAAGCCTTTCTGGCGGACCGAGGCGAGTGACTTCCCAACATCGGGCTCAACCTTGGACACTGGATGCTCAACAACGAATCAGCACGCTTGGAAGGATCTTCTGCTGTAAAATTAAGATTCTCTCCCGTGGTCCCGACCGTGAGGCATTGTATTCTCGGGTAATGTTGAATTTGAAGAATCTTCATCAAAGGTCGATGTGTAAGCAATGTACGACAACCTCCAATACCGAAGGTAACCAGCTGCAAGGCCATTCGTGCTATTGTTTTGTATTTTCGCCATCGTGCATGGATCCTCATGCATTACTAGAGACAATTGGGCAGCCTCAGCGGCGAAGCGCTGGAAGGAAAAGACTCCGTCGATACCAAAGTAAGTATGCGAGCGAAATGTCTGTCGCCCGCTATGGCCCAAGTTTTGAGGACGAATGACAAGATTGCGTCTAAAGCTCAGGGACACTGGTCTGCAACGAGACGAGTCAGAGCTCCATATCAGTGCTTACCCAACAGGTCTGTTGCTCCGTCTTGCTATGCCTCACGATCTGACGAATGAGCGGGGATTGCTGCGAGGTTGTCACCTGAATGGGCGACAAGACTGCGACCGCGCCAACTTGGTTCCCACTGGCATCTTCTGCGCCGTCGAGTCTCGTGCTTGTCTTGTATAAGCAGATCCCGCTGAGCGACCATGGCTCGCTGTCGTGACAAGAGCACCTGACATTGAATGAGCAGAATCAGCTGATGTTGAGGCCCATCGTCTGGCTCTCTCGCCTTGAAAAAAGGGTGGAGTGTAAAGAAGTGAGCTAGAAAGTGGACTAAGACGGGACTAAGATCTCTGCAGGGTAAGTCCAGGGTCAGTCCAGGGTCAGTCTATTCGCGACGAGCTCTTCGCCCCCAGTGACTCTCCGTGCCCAATAAGGACCCTGGTCGCCCCATGTTGCCCTCCCGTGCGGCCGTCGGTACCAAAAGTTTCCAGGTAAAGTATCGTGCCACCCCTCCCCAAATTTAAGGGTGCTCGATTTATTCCCCTCCCTCGCACCAAACACACTTGCGAAGTCTCATCGACATTTTTAATTCTTGTATCATTCATTAACATATTCCATATTGTTATAGGACAGGTTCGCGAAGTTGTCTGCGCCGTTGTGAACGTCTTCCATCCTCACCGCGATTTGTTCCAATTTTGGTAACAAATGGACCTGTGGCTGTGCAGCTAGTTTTTCTGAGTTGTCACAGAAAGTTCTTTCGCCTGCCTCGAGGCAAACGGCCGATCTATATCGTGGCATATATTCTGCCTTTGACCACGTGAATGTCACGGGCAATTTACACACCATCCTCGAAGACTGGGGAGATGCTATTGCCCACCGTCACATGACATTGTGCAAACCAGTCAAGCTTGACGCCCAACCCAATCTAATAACTGCGCAGGCGCTTCTGCTCTACATGTACACGAATACAGTCGCTGGTCGTCGCTCATGTCGCCCATAAAGATCTCCGCCTTCTCTGACTCAGTGCGACCGGGAGCCGAGCAGCAACAATGGCTTCGAGGGGAGCGTTTGGCTTTCGGTCTGCCAAGCAGACCGAAAAATCAACAGAGCCATTGGAGCGAATACCAGTGGGACCAACGAGAAGAGCCTCAATAACATCTACGACATCAAATTCCTTGAAATTACCCATGCAATCCACATCCTTTTTCTCGCGGGGCAAGAGTCGGACGAAGGTGGATCCTTCAACATCGAGGATGGCAAGCTCATCGGGCATCCCAGTCGGGAGACTGCAGGACTCGGCCAAGACCAGTTCAGGAAAGAGTGAGCGTGGAGCACGAAGTGCGGTCGAGCCGGGGCGAAGTGTGGTCGAGCCAGGACGAGGTGCGGGTCTTGGGATATCGACAATGAATCAGATCACAGCCGCACAGCCGCACACGTACGGCAAATCAATAAGGAATGTGCTGAGGCGAAAGGCCCCTTTAGACCAGCGTGGGAAATATCCTCGAACCGAGTCCTCGGCTTCCTCTTACGAGCTGGCTCCCTCAAGGCCCTCGCGAGAAATCGCTAGCACTCCAGAGACATATTCCGATCACTTTGCTGGGTCGGTACTCGGAATCACCGTGCCGGCTGTCACTTCCACCACAGACCAAATCGACCTTGCTGGGTTGGGCCCTAACTTCGAGAATGCTACTTCAAGCTCTCGCATGGCTAGTTTCAACACTCGGAAGCCTCCGCAGCCTTCGTCGACACCCAATCTTTCACAACCCACACCTACGTTCGTTCACGGGAGCGAGTCGTCGACTCGTCGTTCGGAGTCACCGGGCAATTTCAGCAGGACGTCAACGCCAACAACCATGTCATCGCAATCGCCGGGGGTGGGAACGCCGATCAAGGCCCCATTGAGAGGGCAGACGAGCCCAACGAGAAGCCGGCCGCCAGTGACGAGGAGAAAATTCCCAGCAGAAGATATCATCCCCTCGCAGAACAGTGGTCTCACCGCGGTAAGGGAATCTGCAACTTCATCGTCGTCCTCATCGACCATTAAAGCCTCTGAGCAGCGAAGAGATGGGTCACAAGTACGCTCAGATCGGGATACTCCCCTTCCGCCAAGCCCTCCCACGCGTCAGTCTTCGAGACGACCGGTGCATCCCGAGGAGGTCGGCTTGAGACGAGGGATGTCAAAAGGTGTTCCGGAACAAAGTTCAGGAAGCGCATCGAGCATTCAGAATCAACCAAATTCGCTGATTGCCGGACATGCTGACACCTCTCGGCTTGACAGAATCAGAAGTCCCCCGCCTAGGCCAAGCCGTGAAGGTACTCCGAGACTTGACGATGCATTCGAACCGTCGCCTATGATTCACACGCGCTTACCACCACTGCAAACAAGCGGTCACAGGCGTCGATTGTCTCAGGATAAGGATACCTCAAGTGCCGAAAGCAAGTCTGGTGTACTATACTCAGGTCGTCCTGCTTTAGGACGCTCTCCATCCATTATATCGTCAACCTCCGGCAAGCCGTCTCGAATGCCTTCACCCAACACCCTCGTCGCAAACCCGGCAAGACCGCCACCCGGAGACTCATTCAGACCTCCAATCGTGGTACCAGTGGATACAAACGCCAGTGGTCCTCGCTTGGGCAAGGAACCCAGTCCGCTAAGTGCTAGCTCGAACAGATCTCTGGGCCGCTTCGGTATGTTTACGAAACGCACAAAGTCGCCCTTGGAAGTGACTCCAATCGAGAGCGCCGACAAAGCCGGAAAGAAAGGTCCTGCCGCTGGAACCGGCCATGAAGGCTATGGCAGGTATTCTAGACGTGGACGCAGTGGCAGTACCAGTACAAGTGCTAGCAGAGGTCGGTCGACAAGCACTGCTAGCGCTGGTCGTACGCCTTCCAGTCGAAAGAGTAGCTTCACCAGTCGCGGCGAGCCCATGGATGATTTCCTATCCGCGAGACTTGCTCCTGTAGTCATCCCTGGTGGCGGTCGAGCGGCTGACAGTCCCTTTCACGGCTCATCTCATTATCCTTCTAGTAGCGGCGAGAGTTCAGCGGCTATGACATCGAGCGACGATCTCCTATCGAGAGGGCCAACACCCTCACAGCATCCTTCCACGGTCTTGATTGCAGAGGCCTCTGGTACACATCATCTTCGTAGAGACTATCGAAAGCTTCCTCATAGGAAGGAGAACTCGGAGTATGCGCATGAGCAGCAGCAGAAAGAAGTTGCAACTATCCGCCAGAGGGAACCCACGTTAGCTGTACGACGCTCGGCCCATCGATCACAAGCCTTTGGTCCAGGAGCAGAGCCATTAAAGCTTCCAGCTCCCATTGACGTTAGGGCTCAAACGACTTCTCCTGGAATGGACAGTCGTGACACCGTCCAGTCTTCTATCCGTTCAGATGTAAGCGATATCTCTGAAGGTCACGAAGGCAACTGGCTCAAATCGCGGCGAACGGAGAAACGTGTCAGATCCCCTAGGAAATGGAACTTCTTCCACAAGGCGCAGGCTTCTCCGAAAAGGCTTCCCGATACAATTTTACCCAGGCTAGATGATGAACGGGCCATGATCAGCGAGCTTCCTGCCACTGTCTTCAGAGTCCCAGAAGCCCGTTCCGTCCCGTTCTACGCACTACTTGACGGTAGTGAACAAGAGGATTTGGACCAGGTAGGATCGTCATCCGCGGTTGAGACCATGCAGCCTAGCGCCGACAGCAGCGCAGTATCTCAGAGCCGAGAGCACAGGCTGTCTTTGCTTCTGCCCTCTCCTCCGACGCACACAACGGAGTTCCTCAAGCCGCAGGGTCCACTACATCCTCCCGTAGTTCTACGGCCGCCAGAAGTTGATATTGATATAGAACCCACGCCAACGCCAGAGCCTAAAAAGCCCCGGCTACAGCAGGTTGGTCGCATTCCGAGAGTCGTTTCAAAACGAGACCGTCCTCACAAACCACCACCACAGTCCTTCTCGCGTCCTTTTGCTCGTCATCCCGCGCTAGGCGTGGAGCCTCCTGCTTTGGCTCTGGTGCAAAGAGCGGCAGAAACGGAACGACCACTTCTTGGTATTCAGACCGATATCGTTCCTTCTGATCCTTGGGGTAGCCAGGACGCAAGCAAGCCAGCTAGCGCACCCGTTCAGCAAAGCGAAACCTTCACTGGAACGGGAAAACACGAATTCCTGTCCTTTCCTACCCGAATTGGCTCCCAGATATCTGGGGTATCGGGTTCGAGTAGTTCCGGGATTTTGAGCTTTGCAGCCACTACTGCTGTAATCCCTGATCCTGGCACTGCGCCTGAGGAAGATGAAGTGTGGCACGAGTACAATGAGTTTCTTGACACTGTTGGATCGTCACCCGCCCAGTTATCCAACGACTCAGGGGTTGCACAGGAAGGTAATGTTCAGAAAAGCCGATGGGTACCCGCACCTCTCCAGATTACAAAGGAGCCGTCATTGACAGAGTCTCCGGAAAAGATCTCTTTTGAGTTCCCCTCCTTGTCAGCACCTACAGGGCCTTTGCCCAGTCCTCCAGATAGGTCGAAGCTCTTAGCTGCTGACTTGCCATCCACCCCAGGGACCATCTCGGATCTTCTGGCTGGCTATGGTGAACGGAACAGGTCTAGTGGCATTAGCCAGCGCAAGAGTGGGTACACCGCCAGTCGATATAGCACAAGTTCCATCGAGTCGGCTGCGGACTCAGAAGCCCATCGTGAGGGCACACAGACCACATTCACCCAAGTCACGGCCACAGTGGCGCCCCTTTTCCAAAGCAACCTGAGATTCAACGCGCTTATGACCAGCCGCTGGCTCTCGTTTGATCGAGTCTTGTTCAGTCCTGCCCATGTGGAGCTCGACAGCGATCGACTACTCGTGCTGGATGGGATAGGCAACGACGATTGGTCTTTCTACTGCGCCGAAACTTACAAGGATGCCAGCATCTTCAATCTTAGCCCGTCCCCATCTCGGCCGCAGCAGCAGAATGCAGCCCTTCGATTACCGAAGAACCATCGCCAAATCCAATTAGCGAGCCTGGCCAATCGCTTTCCCTTTCCCCCCGGGTTCTTTTCGACCGCTGTTCTTCGGTTTCCATCTGCGACCACCGAGGTCGGATACCTTAACGCAATTTCTGAATGTATGCGAGTCCTACGTCCCGGAGGCTACCTTGAAATGAGTATCCTCGATCTTGACATGGTCAATATGGGTAACAAAGCACGCAAAGCACTTCGTGAACTCAAAGTCAGAATGCAGGTCTCTCAGCCTGGGGTGACGATCAAGCCTCTTTCGGACAACATACAGAAAATAGCTAAGCGAAGTGGATTCAAGAATCTGCAGCGGACGCTGATCAACATTCCCGTTGCCGGCGTTGTCAATGACTCTCGATCCAATTCCATAGACGCGAAGAGTGGTTCTTTGGAAAACCTGCGTAAGGAGGCTTCCGGAAATGGAGACGGTGGTCTTGCCAAAACCCTGCCTCAGGTTGGGCGATGGTGGTTCACCAGATGCTACGAGTTGGGCTCGATGCCTTACGAAGACACGGAGAGAAGCATATGGAATGACAAGGCACTCCTAGAAGAGTGTGAGAAGAAGGAGACCAGCTTCCGATTGTTGCTGTGCTGTGCCCAAAAACCAACGATACCTCCTGACAGTTCTGATACACGCTCGAAGGCCCTACGAACCAAACACTGATTATGACAAAAGCGCCGCTAATTCTATGCATGTCTTATAATTTCTTTCATGTCTTTACACCGTTTTCAGCGATGTATACAGCGTTGTAACTGCCACTTTAGCGATGCATGTCATTCTGGAACGACGCATTCACGAAAGATCCATCAGGCGCAAGCCAATGTACGATTACGATTATGATAATGAGGAGACATCAGGCAATGGGCTCGAGTTGTAGACTTTTGTATATGGTGCTTGATTGCACGGGATTGGAGACGCAAGAGGCAGGCTGGTATATACTGCATTACATAATTCTGGATGTATAGTGAAGATGGAGAAGGATCGAAATTCATGATGAATCCGTGAGTCTTCGCCAGATAGAGTGTATGCACTACTGAATGTTGTGATAAACTGGGCCCGCTGTAATTTGATTGCATATATGTTGGCGACTCAATTGGGTAAGGTGGCCGCAGTCTCGTAGCCCGAACTTCACCCATACCATATATTGGGGGTCCCTCGGCATTCCTGCCCTCCACCTATGCATACCATGGCCAGCACGTTCATGAATAATTCCAATGATTGTATGTTGCTGCAGTGAGACTATATAAGCATTGCTAAAGCATGCGGTCACGCACTGGCTGGTTAGTAACCTCCAAAAGCTGTATCTACATACCACTAACGCTCAGATAGCATGACTTGCCGCCAGAGGAAACTTAAGTGTGACGAGCAGAAGCCTGTCTGCGGACAGTGTACCAAAGGCAATCGCCATTGCCAGCCCAGTGGTGGCCTTACATTTAGACATCAGCACAACGCGTCTATGAATGCAAGCCGAGGAAGCTCACCCACCACCCGCAATGCTTCCCTCAGTAGCTTCTACTCTTACAAGAACACTTTCGATGCCGATACTATCTGGTGCGATGTTCCTAGGCAACGCAAGTACCCTGGAGAAACTATTAGGAGCCGCGATGCTGACATCACTTCAGTCACCTTTTTCCACACCGCCAACCCATACCTCGATCCTGGAACACCTGAAAATGACGGACAGTTGCCTTTACCTCACCAAACCCCTTACGCTCAACAGCATCAGTCCCAATGGAACCCGGACCAACAATATGACATGAGACCCGAGCTCCATCCTTATGGCCTCGAAGCACTATCTGCGGCTGCGCTACACCCTCCTGAAGCCAATATGCTACGACGACGTATGTCACAGCATTCGAGTCAATTTGACCACCAAATCGATCCTTCCCCTCCTGTTGACCGTGATGATCGTCATTCCACCTCGCCAAGAGCCGAAATGTCCTCAAGCAACAACCTTAACTTCCTCCTCAACCCTGCTTCTGCGAATGACACGCCAATAGATCCGAGCCTGAGGTCTCCTGCCGTCGATCATACTTCTCTATCAGTTGAAACGTTACAATCGCCCAAGATCGTACACGGAAAATTGGCTGATAGTGAGGCTGAATCCGAGCAAAAAGTTGCTCATCTATTAAGGCATTTCTCCGAATCGCCTGGTCAATGGCGTGCAGGATAGCTGTGTCTATGCCAAGCTCAACCCTGATCGGATGAACTATTTTGAGGGATTATGTGTACCTCTCAGGCTCACTCTCATCCGCATCCCAAGCTTGCTGCTTGTTCATATAGTAAAACGCCTAGGTCGGGCAAAAGGCGCAAGGGCAACTTCGTGGGGAACAAGCTTACAGCAAGCTATCATGAAGGTCTACCACGATCCTTCGATCGATGTCGAATGGGAATAGGCTTACCACATTGAGGTGAACGTTGCTCTAACCATGGACACAATGCAACCTAATCAGGGTAGCTCACGGCCACTTGATTACGAAGAAATAAACCCTTTACAAGGATGTCCAACTTCCTTTCCGAAACAAATAGACGCCGAACCCCGTCCTTGACCAGACAACTTCATGGTCCAGCTGAAGACTGATGAGTTGGTCGCCGCTGAGTCAATACTGTGTGTATATGAGCTCATCACTACACGAGTGCCGCATAGTCGCGCCATTCACATAGAATGAGGTCGCTACGAGGTAGAGCAGAAGGGAACACGATGCCGCTGAATATGCGTATACGGAAATTCTCCTATAATCGATGCCGGAATCCATCGAAGGCTATAAGGCCAGCGTTCTAGGACTTTGTGTAGTAATACTACATTGCAGTTTGTGAGCTTCCACCCGTTCCATATTTGATATCAAGGCTCAGAAGAGTTTAGTCATTGACGAATGCCAAGCACGCATCCATACCAACGACGTCGAGCCTCAAACTGACGCTGGTCTACTGCAACGAAGGTTTATCCATGATCATGTTAAAGTCGCTCAAGTCCAGGTAGATTCCGGTTCATCTTAAGAACCTTTCCAGTCTTTAAGAAAACATCGAGGCCAAGGATATGATCCCCATGCAGATATCGCTTCGGTGGCTGGCACCTGTTCGCACGAGCTGCAGTCCGTCGACGTCAGATTTTGGCCAGTTGATAGACAGTCACTGAACAAATCACGCTGGCGCACAGTTGAAATAGAATGGCCTATAGTACTCCTTTAGGCGGACCAAATCCCCAGTGGAGCAGGACATAAGGGGGGGCTTTGGTCTGAGCTGATTTGGTGTTTGTTCGCCGTCAAATCTCATAAGAGAATGGGTTCGATTCCTATTGGCGCTGGTTCATTGGTGGAGCTTATGTCTTTTTTCTGTATTGACATCTCCAAATACACTCACACTTCGCGTACACCCTGTGCCGGTACCTCTCGGCATTAGGCATAGCGGCCTGTTGCACATGAAGTTTACACTCTGTCTCCGCCTAGAATGTTTACACTTATCGAATGATCTGAAAGACATTAGCACCGCTAGAATGCTCGTGAATGTGCGTCAATACACCATCCTCGTCCGTGTTATGCATATCAGAAGTACGCTTAGTGACTAGAGTATCACTGCAAGTACTAGCGCTAAACATCGGAAAAGGTTAGGCCAAAGTTTAGTGCATGGTAAAAGTGTTCTTGCCTAGAACGATTTTATTAGTAAGCAGCTACTGATTGGTCAATGCATCTAGTTGCCTAACGAGTATCGATACCATTCTAGCTACCTTACTTCGTATAAAATTCCCCTATGTTTGTATTCACTTGCTATGAAGTCGCTTGCTGCTCTTTTGGCCCTGGGTCAAAGCTTCTTTTTCCGAGAACCCGCAAGCAATATTGCCAATAACCATACCATCATCAACGTATACCTTCCAGGTCTCCCAATCAAACCACACGTAGTTACTGATGTCCTTCCAGTTCGATGACATACCCACTAGTAAAGGTCTCGCTAACCTCCCCTCGTCCTACCATCACCTGGACTTCACCCTTTTCAGCGTCTTCAAGCCTGACGATCCAGCCTTCGAAGACACGATATCCGAGCACGACCTCAACTGCGCCGTATCCTCCCCAAACGCTCTACTTGGATCACGGCTGTACGAAGTCGACCCAGCCTCCTTTGAGGTCGCCAATGCGACTGCTATGAGACTGGAGGGCTTGCAGCCATATTTCACGCTCCGATCGTTCTATATCAAGCCGATGGATGCACCGGCGCCAGGAACCACGGTTTATGTCACGGGTTATAGCGAAGCACGGAAGAAGCCGTCGGTGTGGCATGTTGATTTTCCGAGTGGATATCATCCTATGTTTCTGGTTAAGATGGAGGAATATAGTAGTGAAGAGTGGGATGAGCTCTATAAGGTCGAGATAACGGCGGACTTTGGGTATCATGCGTTGGACTGGGAATTCTGCATTGATGAGTTGGATGTACATTTCTTCGCACTATCGGAAGAAGATGGGGAGGCTGGTTTGAGGAATCAGGCTGTTCTGGATCATGCCGCAGAGATTTGAATATGCTTCGACAACAACTCGTCAAAATGGGTTAAAGACGACTCAGGTTCTCTGATCTGAACTCCTGCTACTTGGCTTGAGCACCGCCACGCATCTTATACACCACCCACGTACTCACTGCAGGGAAAGTGGCCGGTTCGTCACGGGCTCCCTGCTGAAGCGTACTGAAGCGAGCGTGGAATTGCATCAATTGCATCGCCTTGCGCTATCTGATGACGGCGGGGATGGCCTTTTGTTGGACTTCATTCACCGTATATGCGCCGTGAAAAGATTTCAAAAACGAGATCTTGGCCTGCGATGAATCGAATGCTAAAGTTCCGAAGGCCACATACCACAGAAATAGAATGTGCGAGTTGGACAGGCTCGAGTGGAAACTCATCGTTCGCCAACATAAGGTCAAGCACCATTATTAACACTTCTCCACCATCGCCACCATCCAATTCCGCAAGGATAGATAAACAGGGGTGTAGACTCGTGTCTTCATGCGAGAAAACAGCCAACAATAATATAAAGCAACAAGGCGATTAAGGACAACATGTAGCCAGCCCTCAGCAGCAAAGCTTCGATGAAGGTTAGGCGTGAAAGCTTACTTGCAATGGCCTGCATCTTCTGTACATGAAAATGGAGCCTGAAGGCTCGTGCGAACGCCTCAAGAAGTCGCTGCACAGAATCAATCAAGACTGCGAAATACGTTAGCATTCACTTCATGATAGGACCAGTTGAGCTTATTACCGTTCTGCAACCACGTCTCGTCTACCATTGCGTGCTTAGACTCCGCGCTTGTCTTATGCTCAGGTCGCTGTGAGCCGGGGACAGGGCCAGCAGACTGAGATTTTATGGCAATCCGGAGAGCAGCAAGGATCTCCCAATCAACTTTTGTGGAGACCGATCGTTGAGGGGGTTGACACGGCCAAAAGTGAAGCTGGGTGGCGGCTCGAGGATGCGGCGTGGAGACGTGGTCTTCTGCCATCTCAAGGGCGGTCCGACTGCAGGGAGCTCTTCGAGTACAATCTGCGCCGTTCTCTATGAAGAGTTTCACGCAGGAGACAAGGCCGAAGTCGACGGCTAAGGTCAACCATGTATGGTTATTTGCCACGTCGCCTTTGATAAAGAGGGACTGTCCACCGAGAATTTTCCCTATCGGTTCGTGGCCGCAAAGTAGTATTCCATGATCATTGAAGTGTTCCAGTATGTGCGAAAGACCTAGGAACATCGCAATTGATATGCACCGGCTGCGGAGCGTCTCGGACTGATATTTGATCTCGTGTAATCGTTGTAAGATAAATCTATTGATCAACAAGTCGGCGGCTTCGGAGCAATATTTCCGGACTTCGTGCGTCCTAAGTAGAAGAGCAAGCACGTCTTCATCTTTCCCTTGCAGATGGTTGGGCCGTGCTCGCTCTACTAACGACAGCATCATGCCCTTCCTTATTTCTAGCTTCTCACACGGTGGTAACCCATCCGGGTGACGAGAGAGATAGATCAGAGCCTGTGCTGGACAAGCGCCAGCCTCCAGTAACGTCTGGAAGATGTCAAGGTTCCCCCATCTGACAGCTTTACTGAGATAGCTCAATCGAAGCCATGGTGTCCGTTCATTGCTATGACTTTCGTCAAGGTCGAGTGCCGTTCCTAGGAAAGGGGCAATCATATCCGTAGTACCCCATTTGCAAACGATCTTCAAGAACTCAATTCGATCCCTCGCTGAGGCGTTCTGTACTTCAAATACGGTGGCACATATACTTGGAAGAAGCTGTGAGGCTCGGAGACCTGATCGGTACATACTAAGATAGTCGTTTAGTGCGTTACGAAAGTTCTCATCCGCATGCTGAAGGGCAACAACAAGCCATCTGTCGGTTTGCGAAAGCTCATCTACAGCCCAAGGCTCCGTTTGAAGAAATGGATATTGGCGCAGACATTGGAATGAAGCTCCATGGCGCATTATGAGAGACAAGATCGTTCCTCTATTACTGCTCTGCCAGAAGAGACTCCCTCCATATTCTAGGAATGACCTCAGAGCTTCCTTCAGTTGCGACTGAGAGTGTTTGGCCCATACTATGAGGGCCCGGGCGTGCCATGTAGCAAGCCTAATAACACATCAATAGTCAGCACTTCATATGCCGCTTTTTATGACTCACAAAGGATCATTATTACCACAGCCTTCTTTCAGTAGATATTTATACATATCAAGCGCTTAGCTGCTAGGTTCCTTTACTCGTGAAGCAAATGCCTGGACGAAATATAAGACGAGGAGTATCTTACTGGATTGGAAGACATACTTCAAGTAAAGAAATCGGCTTCCTTTGGATGATGTAATCTGTTGGCTGTGCAAGACCCTCTCGGAAGAGTCGCTGCAAGCCAGGAAGGTCGAACGTGGTGATGGCGGCTTTGAGATCTTGATTCGGATTGTAAAGTATAGGGGAGAGCGAGACTCTTATGCTCGGAGGGCGATTGAGCACACTCTTAATCCGGAGGTCCCAACGAAGCACCAGGTTTGACAGCCATTGTGGTGGCGTAAAGGTAAAAGTGTAATGATGATTGTACTGCTTGGGCTCATTCGATCTTTTGCCAGCAGTGATACTACGGCTAGATGCTACTTGACCACATAAGCCTAAATCCAAATATAATTTTCGATAGGCACGAGGGCGTTCAGCAGCCTTTGTCACGACAACGTCTTGGACTGAGCGTCCTTGACCCATCAACATGGTACCAGCGCCAAGCCGTTGTTGCAAGTATATCAGACGATCCTCAATATTTATCATTTTGTCTTGATATAACGTTCGTCTGTCAATTTGGGATGAGCAGAACGTCTCTAGGCGAGTATCGATGTTCTTGAACCACAAATTACTACTGGCTAGCAGCTCGGTCGTCTTTTCCGTAAAATTCTGGAGTCTCCGGCTTGCCACCATTAGCTGTCAGGGATAGCTTTTCAAATAAACCCATGTCCCCTCTGCAGCTACTTACCTTGTCAAGACCTCCAACAGAAGCGTGAGGGTTGCTACATGAGAGCATATGAGGCGTTGATATCTTCGAACGCCATCCTCGTTCATGATCTGCCGCACACGCAACACGAAGCGGCCTTTGAAGGACGCAGTGTGCGACATGAGGCCCTTCAATTTCTGTATAGTATCCTTGAAGTCGCACAGGTCATCGAGCATGTGCTGTATGGCCGTTGCGAATACACTCCCCACGTCCGATACCGCATAATCTGGTCCATGGTCCTTGACGAGATTCTGAGCTTCGACCAGAAGACATTGAAACGTATTCAATTGCCAGCAGAGACGCTCGATATCCTTCGGCGCATTCTTGACCCTACGGTGGACATTGGACAGGGTCTTGGAGGCGTCGATCACCAGTGCTGCAAGAGTCGTCAAGCTTGCGGCGACGCCGATAAAGGCCACAGTAGCAGATGCGGGATCCATAACGCTGAGCCACGCATGCTGAAAGGTGTATAATTGACGTGACAAGGATATATCATTGATGCTGACTTGACTGACAAGGTTTTTGAAGGTTGGAAAAGTCTCTCACATGTTAGACGAGGCTACGATTCAGGCGGCAGCATTAACAAAGCCGAGTCAACCTTGCACTATAGTATCATTGGTCTTTCAAATCGACAGCAGTGTATCAGTATATGTATAAATGAGCATCTGATCTGAAATTATGCCTATATAGGCCTTTGAAACGATTGTTTAGAGCCTCTATTAAGGCGTATGCAAGACGCTTGGGGAAACTTGGTCACTCGCAAGTCCAGGAACAATCAACTACGTATTAGACTTACTGGTCAATTTGAAGGTCTGCGTTGTACAAGGCTGAAAACCTGCACAGCCCCTCTCAACAAGGCTGCATATGTCCTTAAAAGCGTTGATCGCCCACTCCTGCGTGAATACCCTCCGCCAACATCATATTCGGTTTGCTTCAAAAGATGTCATTTGGGTTCTCTGTTGGTGACCTCATCACGGTCGGGAGATTAGTCCAACACGTCATCTCTTCACTTCGTGCCTCCTCCGTCTCGGAATACCAAGAGCTCATATTGGAGCTCCATGGGCTTCAGCGAGCTCTCGATTCGATTGAGCACCTGAAATGCGCTCCCAGCCAGGATGCTGCACTTAATGGTGTTAAAGTAGCGGCCCTGATGTGCCAATATCCACTAGATGAATTTGCCAGCAAGTTGAAAAGGTTTGAAAGCATGGAAATTGGTAAGGCTGGTAAGGCGTCAAGGGCAGATAGGATCAATGCTTGGAGCAAGAAGCTGCGCTGGGGATTCTGCATGGAGGAAGAAGTAGGAAGGCTAAGGGCCTACCTTATGGCGCACGTGGGTAGCTTGAACATGAGGCTGATTACGCAAGGCTTGTAAGTGACGAAAGCTATGATTAGCCTCTTTCGATTGACTTGATGGTACTACCTATAGGTCAACAGCCTCGTTTGCTGCCGAGCAAAATAGAGAAAGGCATGAAGCCTTGGGCTCGCGGCTCGAACATTCTCATGAAGCCATCCTGAAAACAAGACGCAACGTTGAAACTCATGCTCTGATCACTCATGGAAATACCTCCATCTTGGAGCGGCTTTCGTCTATCGTTACTAGGTCCGTCGGATGACGGGATTACGTCTCGTGAAGCTGACCACTCGGCTACAGGGACGTGATACCGCAACTAGGGATTCTTGTCGATCTGGCCAGTAAAGTTTGGCAGTCGAATATGCAATTGATGACTATTGTGGCCAAGCCCCAATCATCAGGCCTATCCCTGGATCCTCGTTATACATGGGTCCAGGAGCCCGTAAAGTTTGAGGATGCCATGGGTCGCTTGATTCCAATTCCATCCGAGTACAATTGGGCAGTAAGTACCTCAATTGGCGTCTATTGCGAAGCTTAGTTGTCCATCCAGAAAGTCGAGGCTATCATATTGGATCAATTCTCTTCAGGGTATGCCGGTCAGAAAGTTGGGGCTGGTGAATATGAACTATTTTATACACTGGATACAAAACAGGTCGTCTCCAGAGCGGAGAATGAATTCCTGACGCCTGGGATGAGTATAACAATGGCGATCATAGTTGGGCAATACGACGTTGGGCGATTGGACCGCTGCCCGAGGCCAGGCTGCCAATCAGACAAGATTGTTCGAAAGGAATCAGGGGAATTGACTTGGTAGGTCACTTGTACCGTGTAGAATCCGGGAGGAGCTAAGTCATTAGTTCGGTCTGCCAGTCATGCTTTAATCGGTCTCAAAAGTCATTGCTACTACCCCTCAGACCCCCAAAGCCCGACCATCTGGTCCCCACCACGGCTGCCCGGTCGCATGGCGTCAAGAGAAAGAGGTCCAGTATGTACCCGACCAGGAAATCCGAAGGCGCTCCGAACTACAAAAAGTTGCGCACCGAGAGACGAAGTATCAAAAATCTCCGGCTTTATTCAACCTTATTGGAGATATCACCTGCGGTATCTAATATAAGGAGTAAGCTTAAACTGTCCACCCAGGACCGGCCTTCGTATCAATTGACGGATGCTCTATCGCTCGTGCATCCGGCCCCTAAATACTCTAGAGGCAAAATTCGATCGACCGAGGCTCCAAGATGTAAGATTGAACGGTCCATAGGACTTGACCTACTGGACTATAATGCCGCCGAACTTTCGCGGTTGTTGTCTGACAAAGTTGAGAACATTCCCAACCAACCGATTCCCTTAGGGGCTCTCTGCGAGTGGGTTCTGGATGTTGATGACAGTAATCCATTTATAGGGCATGTCTCATGGTCCTCCGAGCCATTCTCGGTTACCTTAGACATGGATTCAGTCTAGGTTAACCTCGGCTGTTTAAGATTTCAAGGAGTCTTAGTAGACTGACCGCGTCGGGTCGGTACTTCGAACTCGAGTCGGATACCCGACTCGACTCTTGGCGAGTCGATACCAAATTCCTGGCCCGAGTATTCGGGTTAGTACTAATAGTTAGTACCAAGTATTTAAGTTAATACCAAGGGGTAGTACTAAGTATCGACCTAAAGTATTAACCCGACTCGCTAAGACTTTTTTCCCTAGTAATATTTTCTATTTTTAGTAGTATTTTTTACTATATTTTCTATTTTTTCCCCTATAATTATTATTATTACTACCTACGTAATTCTTTAAAAGTAAATAAGGTAATATAAAAAGTAATATATATTCCTATAAAGATAAGGAATATAATATTAGTAATATTTTCTATTTATAGTAATATTTCTTATTATATAGGATTTACTACTATATTATTTATTAATTATTATTATTATTACCTAGGTAATTCTAAAAAGTAATTAAGGTAATATAAAAAGGTAATATATACCCCTAGGGAACTAAGGGGGGTATCTAAATTCTAATTAAAAAAAAAATCTAATTTTCGAATAGAGGTAATTCTAGAAAAAAATTAGTGTCCCTTACTATTTTATTAGGGGCTTAGCGTCTTGGCGATACCTTAGCGAGTCGGGTCGGTCTAACCTAACTCGCTAAGGTACTAAGGGCTTTTCGGGTTAGTACCGGAAGTAGGTACTAAGTATTTAGGTCGGTACCTAAACTAGTACTAAGTATTCGGGTTAGTACTAATTTATAGTACTAAAACTTAACTTAATAGTTAGTCTAGATATTTATAAGATATCTTATAAATATCCTATTCTATAAGATTATCTTATAAAAACCTATACTATCCTAGAATAGAATAGAACTAAAATCGCTAATTATATACTATATTATAAGATAACTAGGGAGACTAATATCTTATACTATCTTATATATTTCTAGCTAGTATTTATACCTAGTAATAAGATAGGTATTTCTCTCTATTAAGACTAATATTAGATATATTAGTAGGTAATATAAATAGTAGAGAGTATATTAGATATATTAGCTTATAAATATAATAGTTATAAATATAATAGTATTAGCTTATAAACTTATATAGTAATATAAGTAATTCTAATAGTATTTTATACCTAGTAATAAGATAGATATTTCCTTCTATTTAAATTATTAGTAGATATATTAGTAGGTAATATAATAGAATAAGTAATTTATAAATAATAATAGGATTTCTATTATTAATCTAATTATTCTAGAATTTAGTAAGTAAATCTATTTATTCTAATATATCTTTTAAACTACTATACTAATTTAAATTATTTTTAAAGTATTAAGTACTTAGGAATAGGTTAAGTAACTTTATTTTAATAGAAAATATTATAAAGTATTAGGATATACTAGTAGATAGGTAGAATATAAACAAATATTAGAGTTCTAGTATTCGCGCTAGTCTAGAAAGGAATCTAGGGTACTTATAAAATAATTAATAAGCTGCGATAAGCTTAGGGTCCTAATTCCTAGATATTCTATTATAGTAAGAAGATATATCTCATGCTTTAGTAGTAAGTTACACCCTTACTAACGCTTGGAAGCTAACGCTTCGAGGGTTAGCGGCTGGGCAAGCTAGCTTTTACGGGCTTAAATAGAATTGACGTTAAGCCTCTGTAAGTTAGCTTCCGAGCGTTAGTAAGGGTGTGACTTACTGCTGAAGCATGGGATAGTATCCTCGAGTTTCATATATACGATACCCCCGCATTGCTCCCGTACTAAGGCCCGTTTCGGCTATGTGCTCCCTCTGTGCTCCCTCGACCGCAAGCGTAGACAGCAGCGATTTGTCTTCTTGATATTACCACCACTCTGCCACTGGCTGACCAACGTCGCCTCTTTGCTTCACGCTTCTACTTAATCCTCAAGGCTATGGCTTACATGCAGTCTCTATGCAATACAGACGAGAGGGTCTGCCGTTGATATCCGGAGATGATCAGGCTTAGCGGTGATTGATAAGCAAATGAAGCGCTCTGATTGGCCAGGTGAGCTCCAAAGCGGACTTTCTCGTCCGCTGTGCCATTGATCTGTACGAAGTCCAGGGAAAGTCTCAATCCAAAAGGTTGTGCGTCCCTGTTGATTTATACGGTGAATTCGCCATCAATTTGTGCCGCGGATAGGGGAAAGACTATAGGAATGATTGACTGAAGCATATTCTACCAGAAATCTGTGCAGCAAGCTATTTGACAAAATCTCAAGTTCTCGATGCAGGGCCGTTCATGTAAAATTGTCAGACACACTCTTACCAATGGACTGCTCGGAGGCTAATCTGTACACTGACTTTGACCCGTGCCCAACAGGCATCATCCAAAAATGTCAATGTTGATTCATTCGCGTTCCATAGTATGAATTCAATATACAAGGAGAACTGCTAGCCTGACTTTCTTTTAAAGCACCATTCGCCTTCCGGGCTCCTCAGAAGGACGGCATGTTTCTTTCCAACCGCTTTCTCGAGCCCTCCATGTCTTCCCATCTGTCGCAAAGCACCAACGCGCAAGTCATCATCCACATTCAAGAACAGCAGTGCGAGCGGACTGCCCTTCCATGCATGGACCGGAGTACTCCAGGTTTTGATCATAATAGTCACGAGTATGACGAGGCTCGCTCCAACCAATAACGCAGGTAGGCTAAGCCAAGCCCACCGGACGTCGTATCCCAGTTGGAACCCCGTCCCATCCAATTGCGGCGAATGCGCAGGTTCAGTAGTTCGAATGACATTGGTCACACTGGCGGCGACGTTCTTGATCCAGTGGTCTAGATCAGCAGACGCGTTCCAAAGGGCCTGGATGGCATCGCTGGAGGGGTCCGGGATGTCTCTAAGTCTATTGACACTACCATTGAACAACGAGGGGAAGTAGTACGTGAACCCACATGCAGCAATACTGTTGAAAGTGAAATTGATGCTGGCAGGAGGGTTCATGCTTGGTGGTAATGGCTCAAAAGTTATATTGTAAGAAGAGTCCCCCATTTGACATATCGAAGTCTGTCTGCTATCAGGTTGTATCTTTGAAAAGTCTTCCCTGTTAGTTGATGTCTGGTTCGAGTTCCTTTGTAGCGATTCGAACGATTGAACGCATATCCATAATGCACACTCTGATGATACCACAGAGTCTTGTTTCAACGTCGTCAAATTCATGTTTGCAGGGGCGCCTACCGCTTCGAAGTTGGCCAGATAGAATTTGTCCGTGTCATTGGCATTATAGTGGAAGCCGCTACTTGGGATAACCGAGAAATCAGTTGCTATTTCCGTAGGAGTTTTATCACCTGTTTTTTGAAGGTGTATACTCTTCCCTGATGGCATCTGGTATGTGCAAAGACCCACCACACCCGGTGAAGAATCTGAAGAGCACTTTAATTTATAATTTGTATTGACGCAACCACCGCAGATTGCTAAGGATGGTGTGATGGGCCAGGAACAGTTCCCAGTCTTGCATGGTGCTGAAAGGCTTTCGGTTGTTGGGTTAAGCATGCCATTGTACGCAGCGGCTTTTATAGATAACGGTGGAGAAACCACTAGACTTGTGAATGCGGCGAGCATTTGCGATTGTAGGTGTACCGACCTGAATAATTCGGTCTGCCTACTCGTTGTTGGAATAATCTACTCCATGGAACATTGCCAGGATTTAGGTTGTTATCATCAACAGGGAAAACTTCGATTGTAAGTAGTTGTTGTGTGAAAGTGCCAAACAGTAGAGACACAATGGTCACGGTAGCACCAAAATGGGCCAGCCAACTGATTGGTCAGCTGTGGACCTCTTTCAATGTGCCATATCGACTGACCTTCTCCTTAGGTGGCTTAGCATTTTTAGGCTTCCGACAGCTCCTTGAGCAGCCTCATGAGAGATTTCAAGATCTCGCAGCTGCCCGTCCCGGGAAGGCCGTTGCCTATCCATAGAGAGCCAGATGAAGGCTTCTTGAAAGAGAGCAGATGCGACGGGAATGAGGAGAGCTGCCCTTGAGATTGTGGCTAATAATGCAATCAGACTGTTCAAAGTAAGACCAGCAGGTAGACCGGTCTGTTGAAGGCCATGACCACGAGAATGTTTAGCAACGCCGATTATCGACGCAAAAGATATAAGAGAACATAGTAAAGCAAGTACTTCAGGCCACCACCATTTCACGTATGAGAGAAGACTCTTCTTTTCTGGTTTCATAGTGAGGTGATCGGAAGCAGGCTCAGCCACAGGACAGGGGCCGATTGTAGCTTGCTTATTAGAAATCAACGCTCTATGTTGTGTTTCCTCCATCGCGTAGGCATTCAAGAGACTATCTTGCTCACAGTGAAGGATCGAGAGCACAAGTGGCAGCTGGCAAGGCTTGACTTGCCGGAGACGGCGTGTGGGACGTGGTGGAGCAAGGGACGATTACGAAGTCAATCGAGAAAGACATTGGATAAGTAGTGCTTGTCTGAGGGGGCTGTGCTTAGCGTTATTTAGCGTGTGCACTTTCAATGCGATTGGCCTGCTGCAACACCCCGACCACAACCCCACAATTGCTAATTTTACAAAATATTAATTAACAGTCAACGCTTATAATACTAATCTAAGTAGGCTAAAAGATACGCATTATTCTAAGGTATCTAATACTCTAAATTTTTAGAAATCCGACAACGTACGTAGAAGATATGACTGATTTTATAAGTACATCTACCGCGGGGTTTAGGTTGGGTGTTGTAGCACGCCAGTCGCATTGAATTTGCACACGGTAAATCACGTAGATTACTGATGAGGGGTAATTGGACTAGCGTTGGAAGGATGTATTTAGGGAGGGAAATGCCCCTATTATTCCTACTCCTATAGCAACCCTCATAGTAGCAACAATATCAGATCACGACAAGACAAATCCCCCCTTTTCTCCAGGATACCAATATATGTTGCGCAATCGTTGCACGCAGGGCTAGTGCTACAGGCCTCTGCCAGACCGCTTGCACACCACTGGATAATCAAATTATGTTACGACAGTCTGTGGAGGCGGTAGAATCTCAGAACGTAACTGCATTGTGAATCCTTGTCCGCCCATACGCGACGTTGGACTTCACCTTCTCGTATTCATTGTTTTGATCATCGATCTCGTCGATTAAGACGTGCAACTCTTCTGCTCCGATGTTCGGCTTCTGCTTTCCAACAACCCTAACTCTCGCCCTTTTGCGCCATGTACTACCGGCTTCGACGCCGGCACATGTATTAGCCAAACTCCCCTGTGCGGGTGGTGAGTCCTTTGCCAGGATCACCAACTCAGTCATGTCTTGCCAGGCCTCCGTGGAGAATCCCGTCCAGATTACCCATACTGTATGAGCAAGCACCATTGCAGTGTACGTAAATAGAAGTAAAAGTGCAAGTTGACTCGCAGAGCTGTCAGCTTTGTACGAGAGCCCGGATATCGTCATGTACCACCTCATCTGAGTCTGGTTTGCGTCGCTCGCTCCAACGGGTGGTGGATACGTGTAAGAGGGATTATCTTGATTCCCAGAAAAGAAGGCGGAGTAATCTTCCGGATTAATGTAGCAAGCACTGATTGTCGGGTTGTTAGCTTGCAAATGGAGACCGATGCGAGAAATTCCGTCAGTGACCAAGGTCGCGATGGCGTTCGCTGCAACGCTGTAGACTAAGTCAATATTAGGAAATCCATTGGAACCATTAATGAGACCTATGGTTTCGAATAGAGTGGTCAAGGTTGTTCTGTTTCCGACTTTGCTTTCTATAATAGGAGTCAAGGCATAAAGCCATTCCGTGCTTAGCGAGATCGACTGCCACGATCCGTCATCTTTTGGAAGAAATCCATGAGCCGTATTGTAAGGTTGGTCTTGCTCGGAAGGTGCACGAAGGTGTTCGGGATCAAGGACTGGTACCAATACACCGCTGCTGATAATTTTTCCAGGAGCCCAACGAGCGTCGATTGAACAAGTCATTATGGAGGCGGGAATAGTATTCATACCTCGTGGTATTTGGGATGTCAAAAGAGCGCTTGCATAGACTGTGGCAGAGTCGCCGTCGCTTGTGGGCACTGGAGTTGTAGGTACATTGATCCACTGTACGCTAGTGTCAATGCTGGTGGAGTTTTCTGTCCAATAATTCTTTGGCAAAACGAATAGCTTGCCTGACCAAGTCTCGAATGGCTCGAGCAATGGAAACTGAATTGATAGATCAGTCAAGATTGAAAAATCTGCAGCCAGATCAGACTCACACTCAAGTTCGTCGCATGCTCAGATGCGTTCTGGTAATAACAGACTGTTCGAACTGCGGGTAGCAGGGCAGGGACGTGTGTGGTCGCCGTGGACCCAAATTTGAAGTTCGCGGCTGATGAAGTGGATTTGGTAACTGCGGTAGCTCCGTTCCATGCAACTGATATACTTCCACTCCAAAGATTGATTCCTGGTTGCGACCCTGTGGCCCAGCTCTCCGGGGTATTACCCGGAGCTCGGATGTGTTGAATGATCTGCCTTTGCTGCCCATATTCGTAAAAAGAGATCGGGTTGCCTGGTAATACCATCAAATCATCTCCCCATTGCGTGTAAACTGACAGAAGAGTCGAGTATCCGCTCCAAGGACACAGTAAGTGGGGTGGAAGTGGCGCTTGCAGGTTTGCAGTCGAAGGTGAGCGGCACAGTGTCCCGCCGTCAAACTCGCTATTCAACGTCAGTGGAAAGAGAGTGGTACTATTTCCGACCATATGAAAGAATGCTGCACCGGCTGGCCAAGCAGATCGCGTTGTGGGTAGAACTAGAACGGCAGTTGAGGGTCCGGCGAGAGCGACAATTACGCCGGAGACGATAATCCAGATGGTAATAAACCATCTATACCACCGTTTTGACAGCCCTCTTACTCCGCACCAGAATCTAGAAGAGAAGAAGTATTTGATCTTCGTGAAGCTTGTTTCCGCCGTAATCATACCCAAAGGCAGACCATCGTTACTTCGGGTCAGCACAAATCGAACAATATGCATAATTGTTAATCCTAGGGAAGAACTGATACACAACTCCTGCGCACATTTGTTAGTGCTCAGAAACGATATCATGGAGACTCTTACTAATAATTTTGCAGAGACCTGAAGACCAAGCAAATTCAGCTGTTGCATAGAAGCGTTAAAGTTGCCAAAATATTTATCGCCTACGTAAAGACCTTGAAGATTTAGAGAAGCAACAACGATAACGGCTGAGACGGGTAACAGATGAATCTAAAACAAATATGGACAAGGTTAGCATGCATGCCTGTGAGACCGGCGGTGAAGAATAAGGCGGACCCAACAGTGAATCACTGCCTTTCGCCTGCTATTTCTCCAGACGATCTTCGGCTTTTCACTTGCATTCCTCCCGAAACATGCTTTAATGATAAAGTAGGCACGTTGCAGCGATGTATAAGACTTGCGCGCGACAAGGATTCCGTCTTCGATGCTAAAGAATTGGACAAGCTTTTGGTATTTGGTGCGGGAGGATTGACCGCTCTTCATTTCGAATTCTCGCTTCGTATCGGCGGAAGGGAAGAGGTAGATGAACAAGTAAATATCTGAGGGGAGCAGAGAGGAGCATGAGGGAGCATGAGGGAGTAAAAAGGGAGCAGTGGCACGAAACTGGCTTAAGCGCTGGAGCAAGAGAAATATATAATTAGTGACCAATCACATATTGGATTACTATATATATACTAGAAATTGCCTGTAAAAACCCAGATTTCTACGTCGGAGAATCACCCCTACTACTTGGCGTTTAGTAGGTGAGGTGAATAGCAGGGAGCATATCAGACACGTTGGTAGATATTCATGCACCAATAGACCGATATGGATTATTCTGACAGTGTTGCATACCTGGCAATGAGACGGATATTTCCCCCCATTCAGACTGATATCAGACACGTTGGTAGGTGAGGTGAATAGTAGGGAGCATATCAGACACGTTGGTAGGCCTGTGCATGCGACAGCGTTAGCCATATCATATGCATACACCAATGGACCGATCTTACTCTGACAGCATTCCATACCTAGCAATGAGACGGATATTTCGTCCTATTCAGATTGATGGTAGACACGTTGGTAGGCGTTGTCGTGGAATAGGTAAAATGTAAATAATGTCAGGATTTCGTGATCCAGATTCTAGCCGTTGGCGCATGGAATTTGCTAGGTAAATCAATTTACGGCAAATTATAAAAATACCACACTTTTCTGGAATATTTTCAAAAATGCCACCCCCATATTTCAAAAATACCACACCGGGTATATACGCACCCCGGAAGCAAGGCGTGTACATCCCGGAAGCTGGGCGCATTAGCCCCGCAGCCGCCCTTGAAGCCTGAGAATCCGCGTAGAAGCCCACTATAGTCTAGCTACCTCGGTAGGGCTCCTAGCGTAATTACCTAGCCTGATACAGGAGCGCTGAGTACCCTAAGCTCTAGGGATAAGTCCCCTAAGAAGTCACATTTTACCACTAAAAATATTATTTCTTATGATGATAGCGACGGTTAGGAGGTTTATTCAGGAGGTCTCTAGGCCTACCTATACCCTAGGGACGGACGTGCCGGAAGCTGACTTACGGGGGCTGCTGCGGGGTATCTCGCGCCGCAAGGGGGCTAATGCGCCCAGCTTCCGGGGTGCCTACATACCCGGTGTGGTATTATTGAAATATGGGGGTGGCATTTTTGAAAATATTCCAGAAAAGTGTGGTATTTTTATAATTTGCCGATCTATTTATTCTGAAACATCTTTTGAACCACTGCACCGATTACTATAGTTTCTGAAGCATTAGATAGCTGCAGATAAGCTATAAAACTTAATTTAAATAGAAAATATCATGAATGGTGAGTACATACGTGGGTAGAATGCGAAGAAATATCAGAGTTCTGATGATCGCGCTAGTCCTAGAGAGGCAGCTGGGGGATTGACTTATTAACCAACCGATAAGCTGCGATAAGCTCAGGGTCCTAAATTGGGGATATTCTATCATAGTAAAGAGATAGTAAGAAGATATATAGATATAGCCTCCTCCCCCTCTCTGTTAGAGGCGATTCGGATATATAGACGACGATTACCCAAGTTGTATAAGTAAAAAGCGGCGCTGACCCCATCCCCCGGCAGCGGAGGGGTTTGTTCGTCACTGAAGGTGTAATTCTGCGGCAGCATGCAACAATAAGGGCAGCTCAAGCCGATGATGGAGCTGTTTCAGGCTCCCGGCCCTGCTCCCGTTCCTAACCCGGAATGACAACCCCAAATGATTGCCGTTTCAATTCAGGAAAGGAAGCAGGTCTGCTTTTAGAGAGAGCAGTGAGAGAGCATTAAGAGAGCACGGGGGAGTACCGGAGGAGCAAGGAAGCGCAGCACAAAGGAGCCTAAAATGACAGTCTCATAGCCGGCTAAAGCTACTTTGAGCTCAATGACATTCTGTCGAGGCTGCTGTCTATTTAACTACGCCTCACTCTTTCATGCAGCCAAGAGCAAGAGTACGGAAAGGTTCAATTCCAAAGTTCTCAAATAAGCGAATGCAACATCAGCTTTGATGCAGCAACCCCCCACCAGCTCATCAGCCTGACGGATTGCCATGGTCAACACATCAGATATGTCACCATGCCTTCTAGCAGCCTTCCTTGTATTGCGATCAATTTCACATATTGCACTGATATCCTGCAAATTACAGTCACTTGCTCCGAGTCTCCATTCGCTTTGCTGTCCTCACGATGTCGTTTGGGTGCTCTGTTACCGATTTTTTGACTGTAGGAAATCTCGCATGGAGGGTGTATTGCGCTTTCAGAGATTGCCCAGCAGTATTCCAAGGGATCGCAAACGAAGCATCTGCCACCCATATGGTAATAAAACGGCTGGAAGATGAAGCCAGAGATCAACAGTCAATGCTCAATCGATGTGGTCCGGCAAAAAATCAAGAATTGAAGAACCTCATTGGAGGGCTCTGGAAGGTATTGGAGGAACTTGATGGGATTGTTGTCAAACATCAACGAGGAAAACGAATATCGAATTCATACCGGATGGCGACAAAAGATCTAGGCGGACTTCGCGCAAAGCTCAATTTTCACTTGACTGCGATAAATTCTTTTACCGATAGCCTTTCTCGTGATACTTTAGCCCGGATCGAGACGGTGTTGCGTAAGCAAGTACAAGAGGTTCGAGAAGGTCGTCGTGCTGATCCACGTCGTAATGCATCTGCGTGGAAAGAATTGGAATCCGAACTGGCTAATAGAGGGATTCCGGCAAGGGACGTAGCCAAATATAAAGCTGCCATTGCGACTTTTACTCTAGGCTGTTTGAGCGGCAAGGTTGCCAGTTCTCGTTCATTGCGCGATATTGTCTTCCCCATCAAGTCTCGCGATGAAAGAACATCTCGCGACGAAGAAACGTCAAGCGGTGGAGAGACGTCCAGCGACGAAGAATCATTCAGCGATGGAGAAGCGTCCAGAAACGAAGAATCATTCAGCGATGAAGAATCATTCAGCGATGGAGAAACCTCTAGCGACGAAGAATCATTCAGCGACGAAGAAGCATCTATCAAGGAAGACCTGTTTAGTCGAGTTTGGCACAAGGCCGCTGAATACGCCAATATGGTCATACACTTTTGAACAGCACGAGGGTTTTGATGCAAACCAGCAGGCTTTCGACATAAAGCATACTCCGTAGGTCTATGCAATCAAAAAGACAATGGTCTCCTTTCTTACCCTCGCACAAGGATAGAGCCGCTTGGAGCAACGTTCGTATAGGGATATCCGAAAACATTTTCAAATTCTTATTCATGGAAGATAAATTGCGGTATCAACTAGTTAGGGTAGTCAGAAACCAAAGTTTTGAATTTTACCTTCAGGTTATGAATATCGAAAATCTCCGCACTAAGCTTCTTACTCAGATGTTATTTAGTGGGCCCTATGTGGCCCCTCCTAAGCCCCCCTCCCCCCCTTCCCCAAACAACCCCTAGATGTGGGAGGGTATAAGGAAAAATTGGCATCTGAGCACATTTGTACAATAGGTCCGACATCCTTGAAGGCGATCAATCGGCGTGAAGCTCAAGGTCTTTCCATATTAGGTACAACAAGGCTCTATTCAGCTCCTTCAATGCCCTTTACCTCCCTCCTCTTCCATGCTCCTTCTCTACTCCGTCTCTGCTCCCTCGAGAATGATGCCACCTCGTCTATTAACATATCATTCGGAACTACCTCCGGAAGTTAACTCCTTATGCGTCTGGCCCCTCATTGGGAGTGATCATCAAGCTTCGATAGGTTCTTGATCTATCTTGGGCCCCTTTGTGTCAGATCACCAGCCTCTTCATCAACCTTACTGGTGTTTGTAGGTTCTCGACTTCCTTCGCTTCCGAGATCTTGACCATCCGCCGTCCTCGCACCGAGAGACTTGCTCCCGATTGATCCATAGCAACCGACGTTGGTGAGTATAGCAAATGTCAACGGTCCAACAATGCACCAGAAGATCCAAATTTGCAGTGGGACCTGGAGTAGATCATGGAAGAAAGTGCTCATATTGAAGATAGCCCATAAGGGACTGGACATTATGCAATACAGTAATAGCATACACAGTCCGACTACGACCAGCCATGGTGCAAATTTGTCCAAAACTCTCGGGACAATCAAGTTTTTAAAACGGCCACTTTAAAATCGGTTGAATGCGGTAAACCGGCTTCATCTCTTGAAGAAAATCCTGTGAAATTGATAGATCATTGCTTGAAGATTTTGGTGATTCCAACCGCTCTTCTCCAGAAGATGACGCATCCAACGACAACGAGCACTTAGCTGATGGAAAGTCCTCAGTCAATTTGCACGATTCGTTTCAAGGTGGGACAGTCAATAAATTGTAAAATCCCCCAACTATAAGAGCCGTAAAAGACCCATGCGCTCTGAAGTATTGCATGAGGAGCTGCTCGTACCTCGATGACTATTCAGTGCAGCTTCAGCATAAGCATAGGCCAATTCGAGGTAGTAGGCAGGGTCCAAGTTGTTGAAAAGTGGAAAGGCAGCTTAAGCCGAAGAATTAAGGACTCACTTCACCTTCATAGCGGCTGCGCCCCTATACTGCCCTATAGTACTCCCCCCTGCTCCGTTAATGCTTCCCTTTACTCCCTCATTGCTCCCCTAGGCTCCGCCGACGCTCTCTTAATACTCCCTAACTTCGCCCCCTTACTCCCTCGCCGCTCCCTCTAATACGGCCCTGCTCCTATTCCCGGATAAAAGCGGTACTAATAAATCCTAAGTTCGGGGTGTATATGATATATAGGGCGGCGGTACGCGTATACCTCATCTAAGTCCGCGTATACCTTGTCCTAGTACGCGTATACCTCCCCCCATTTAGAATAGCGAGCTACTAGTAGCGGGTTATATCATGCTATTACCTACTAGAAAATGCCTGTAAAAATTCAAGATTTTTACGTCGGAAAATCACCCCTACTACCTGGCGTTTAGTAGGTGACGTGAATAGCGGGGAGTATATTAGACACGTTAGTAGGTAGGGTGAATAGGAGGGAGTATATTAGATATAGTAGGCTATTAATAACATAGATATTTCCCCCTATTTAGACCGATATTAGACACGTTAGTAGGTAGGGTAGATAGTAGGAAGTATATTAGACACGTTAATAGGTAGGTAGGTAGGTAGGTAGGCGGCTTATAAATGCGATAGTATTAGCTATATTATATATATATACTAATTAACCGATATAGATTATTCTAATAGTATTATATACCTAGTAATAAGATGGATATTTCCTCCTATTTAGACTAATATTAGATATATTAGTAGATAAGGTAGATAGTAAGAAGTATATTAGATATATTAGTAGGTAGGTAGGTAGGCGGCTTATAAATATAATAGTATTAGCTATATTATATATATATACTAATTAACTAATATAGATTATTCTAATAGTATTATATACCTAGTAATAAGACGGATATTTCCTCCTATTTAGACTGATATTAGATATATTAGTAGGTAATATAAATAGTAGGGTTTTTAGCTTATAAATACGATAGTATTAGCTAATATAGTAATATAGTAATATAGATTATTCTAATAGTATTACCTACCTAGAAATAAGATAGATATTACCTCCTATTCAGGCTGATATTAGATATATTAGTAGGTAAGGTAAATAGTAAGGTTTTTAGCCTATAAATACGATAGTATTAGCTAATATAGTAATATACTAATATAGATTATTCTAATAGTATTACCTACCTAATAATAAGACGGATATTACCCCCTATTCCGGCTAATATTAGATATATTAGTAGGTAGATATTAGATATATTAGTAGGTAATATAAATAATAGGGGTTTTAACTTATAAATATAATAGTATTAACTAATATAGAAATAGACTGATATAGATTATTCTAATAGCGTTATACACCTAGTAATAAGATAGATATTTCCTCTTATTCTAACTAATATTAGATATATTAGTAGGTAAGGTAGTAGAATAGGTAATTTATAAATAATAATAGGATTTTTATTATTAATCTAATTATTCTAGCTGTTAGTATATAGAATTTAGTAGGTAAATTTATTAATAACGATATATCTTTTAAAATACTATACTAATTTTTATAATTTTTAAAGTTTTAAATAGCTATAGATATATTATATAACTTTATTTAAGTAGAAAATATTATTAAGGGTAGGTATATACGTAGGTAGAATACGAAGAAATATTAGAGTTATAATATTTACGCTAGTCTAGGAAAGGTATCTAGGGTACTTATAGACTAACTAATAAGCTGCGATAAGCTTAGGGTCCTAAATTAGGGATATTCTATTATAGTAAAGAAGATAACTTTCCTACTAATAGATAGATTTTAAAGGCCTTTCCTTTAAACCGTTAAACTATATATAGGAATATATATACTATTAGTATAATCTATCTATAATATACTAAGTAGTTGTTACTATTAGGATAGTATAGTAGAAGTATAAAGCGCTAAGGAGCGGATAATCTTCCGCCGTACTACTTACTACATCTTAAGGTAGTTAAATCCTAGCGTGCTAAGGGATACTAATAAAATTATCTAGTACTTTATATATATACTATTAGCTTAAATAACTACCTCGTAGCGTATATATATAGAATCTACTAAATTACTAAGAAATTTAAGTAATATATATTTCTATATTATAGTAATAGCGCGTTAGAGGTTATTATAACTAAGTTTTTTAGGGTAATTATCTTATATCTAATCCTTTATCTTATTCTATACTATCTTAATAGGGTTTAGATCGGGATTAAATAAAGGCTACTAAATAATATTAATACCTTATTTATAGAGATCCTTAATAGTAGCCCTAGTTAAATATCCTAGGGCACCGTCTTATATTAGAGATAAATAGGGATATATCTAGATCTAGTTATAAATAATAGGTATAATCCGCTTATAATATATTATCTAGCTAATTATTCCTAAGTCTTTCTCCTAAAATACCCCTAGGCCCTTTATATTCCTATAGAATAACCCCTAGAATACCTATCCTTACCTCCGCGGTATCTTTTTAATAATATACGTTAGATTATATTCCTTACTAGCGGCCCTAGTAACTTATATACATGTATATTTCCTAGATATTACCTATATTTTATCTATCTAGAGAATCGTCTCCTATTATTCCCTAGTCCAGTCGATATATTCCTAAGCCTACTAGAGATATACTATCTAATTTACCTCTGAAATAGGCGGTTTTCTTCTAGTAATATATCGAGAAAAGGCTTCTTTTTAGAGAGCTCTCCGGATTAACCTTTCTAATATATTCTAGCCTAGTTTCTTTACTACCTTATAATACGGTATACGTCTTATTTCTTAGGAGCTCTATAAGAAACATACTAGGCGGGCTTACTAGTAGGGTGTATTAATAACTACTTTTAGGCCTAATTTATAGTTTTAAGGGGTAAGTTAATAGCTAGTAGTATATCTAACCTAATTAATAGTAATTTTAAGGTATTTCGTAATTCTCTCTATATCCTAGCTAATATTAGTAAGTATATATACCTGTAGCCGCTAATCGCGGGTTAATTATAAATATTTTAAGGTTAATAGAACTTCTATAATACGTGACTAAGAGAATATACTAGAGAAGGTAGATTTATATATATTATTACATAGAATCTTCTAGAAAATAAACGGTATTTTTATTAGCGTATACTAAGACACTAGGATTTAACCTACTAACTACGTAGTAGAAATTTCTCAGGTAAGCTTAGTTAACTATTCGGAACGCTCCCGCTAGCTAACTACTAGGCTAAATAAGGGGAGGAGTACGCGTACTAGAACAGGGTATACGCGGGCTAGGATAGGGTATACGCGTACTACCGCCCTATATATATAGTATATTATCCTGAACTAAGTATAATACGGGACTTACTACTAACTTAGTAGCTGCTATAATACTCCCGCAGCCTTACCTTAGTACCTTAGACATACTATTACCCTATTAGCTAGTAAGTTAGTTACTAAGCCTATTTAGGCTAGTAGGGCTAATTATATAATAGGAGTATTAGGATATCTTAATATATCTAGCTAGTATAATACGGCTTGCTAGTAATATCCTAGTAGTATTAGTTTAGCTTCTTATTATCCTAACGGATATCCTTTTATCTAGATATCTAAGAGGCTAGGTAGCTTCCTTAAGGGGTATTTAAATAGTCCTCCCTCTACCTCCTTAAAAGATAGAGATTAGTTCTTTTATAATTATAAAGTTACTAGAGTATTAAGTCTATCTTTATAATACTACCTACTTACTAGTAGTTTATACTATCTATTCTAGCCCTTAGGAACTAGCCTTCTAGTCTAGTTCCTAATAGTCCTAATATCTCTACCTTTAAAGGGGGATAATCTAGATTATAATAGTATAATAACGCGAAGATATCTAATATTAAATAAGATTAAAATATATTAAAAGTCTATTATAATAAAATTAATATAATACTAAAATTTAATATAAGAGATATTAAAGTAAGAAATAATATAGCTAATAATAGAATTTCTAATAAAACCCTTACTAGTATAATTATACTTAATAAACTTATTACTACTACTAAAATTAAAGAAGAGTAGTTAATAAAGAAAAGAAAGCTTTAAGGTATCTAAGAAAGGGTAGCTTAATTATAAGTAGAAGTAGAAGCGGCTATATTAGATCTATATTAGATTATTAGTAGATTACTAGGCGGGATATAATAAGGGTTAGGACTAGGCCTAGTAGAGAATTAATACCCTCTAAATTAGGGTACTAATATATAAGGTATATTAGACCCTAGGGTAGGCTCTATCCTTAGTAGTTTTACCCTAAGTTAGTCTATTAGAGGCTAGTTAGAAGAACCTAGTAGTTAATACCCTAGGAGCCGCTTAAAGCTTAAGGACTTACTCTTTTATAAGGGGAAGAATATATATAAGTATAAGAAATAGTATTATATTATAAATATTATATTCTAATTAATACCTAATAAATTCCTAATTAAGTTTATAAAGGTTACTTAGGTTATATAATTCTTAGAAGGTAAACCTACTAAGTTATAAGATTATTATAAAAAGTTATTATTAGGGAGAGTAGTTACCTAGAAGTACTTTACTTAATACTTACTAAACTTTATTAAGGACCTAGTAAATAACTAGCTTTATAATATATAATTATACTTAGATATATAATAAAACCCTAACTAGTTAATATAAAGCTTTAATATATATCTAAGTAGGATTAAATTATAAATCCCTCCTTTTTTAAAGGAATATTAGTAGATTAACTTTTTTATAAAGTTATACTTAAACCTTTAAAAGGCCCTTATAAATTATTAAGACCTCCTTATAATTAAAGAAAGCCTAATTACCCTTACTACTTAGTTAGAGAATAACTAATAGTATTATATTAAAATGGTAGTAGGTAATAGTTATATTACTAAAAAAAGGGATTATTCTAATAGGTAGAATAAAGGTTAGAAGAGGAAAGGAAGTTAAGATAAAGGTATTAATCCTTTTATAAAAGTAGGAAGTATTTAACCCGCTAGTAGCTATAATAAGTTACTAGATACTAAGGAAGAGTTAATATATTTTAATTATAAAAAGAAGGGCTATTATAATAAAGACTATTATAGGCCTAGGATACCTAGAAACCTAAATATAATACCTATTAATACTATTAAGAAAGGGACTACTAAATTAAAAAAAGGAAGCGCGCCTTTATTAGGACTTTAATACTAGGGCGCTTACTTATTAAAAGGGGTTTATTATTAATTTATAATATTAATATTAGTAGTTCTATTAATATATAAAGTATATAGGACTATATAAACTTCCTAATAAATATAGGAGTAAAGATTAATATTATCTCCTAAAGCTTTACCAAGTAATATAACCTAAAACCCCTAGAGGGCTATTAGCTACTAATTCTTAAATAGATAAATAGTTAGTTAGTCTATTATTATAATATATACTAGGTAGAGTACTATCTTATTAATAGTTAGGGATAGCTAGGTTAATATACTAGTATATTCTATATAATTAAAAAGAAGGGGTTACTAATTATTCTTAATATACCTACGTTATTAGAAGCTAGAGTATAAGTAGATCTAGGGAGTTAAAAGTAGTAATTTCTAATAGACTCTACTAGTATATCTATCCTAGAGTTATAAATATTTATAAATACCCTTAAAGGTAAATTAGTAATGTATACTATTATTTATACTAGGTTATCTTAGGCGGAAACCTAGAGCTTTAAAGGTAAAGTACTAGAGCTACCTAAAAGTCTTTATAACTTTTTAGATATCTTTTTAAATAAGGAGGTAGGACGACTACCCCTATTTAAGCGTAAGGACTACGCTATTAATATAAATAGTTATAAGCCTCTTTATAAGCCTATCTATAATTTATTATAAAGGGAGTTAGAAACTCTATATATCTACCTAGATAATACTAAGTTAAAGGGTTAGATATAAGAGTCTACTAGTCTTATAAGGGCTTCTATTTTATTTATATTAAAGAAGGATAGTAGCCTACGGCTATATATTAACTAGTATAGGTTAAATAAGATAATAGTAAAGAACTATTATCCTCTCCCTCTAATTAATAAAATACTTAATTACTTATAGGGTATAAAGATATTTACTAAGTTAGACCTTAAGGATACTTATTATAGGATTTATATTTATAAGGGTAATAAGTAGAAGACGGCGTTCTATATATAATATAACTATTTTAAATATATAATTATACTATTTAGGTTAATAAATACCCTAGCTATATTCTAAGCTTATATTAATAGAGCTTTAATAGGCCTAGTAGATATTACTTATATAGTATACCTTCATAATATTTTAATTTATTTAAAAGATATCTTAAGTTATAAGTAATATATCTACTAAGTACTTGAATAGTTATAGAAGTTTTAACTTTATATAAATTAAAAGAAATATTAATTTTATATTAATTTAATAGAATTCCTTAAGTTTATTATAAGTACTACTAGTATATTAATAGATAGCTATAAGGTATTTACTATTTAAGACTAGCTAGTATTAACTATATATTAGGAAGTCTAAGTATTCTTAAGATTTATAAACTTCTACTAGTATTTTATATACTACTATTTATAAATAGTTAGACTAACCGTCGAGTCGGGTTTTAGTACTATGGATTGGTACCGACCCGAATACTCGGTACCTGTTTAGGTACTAACCTAAATACTCGGTACCTACTTCTAGTACCGACCCGAAAAGCCCTTAGTACCTTAGCGAGTCGGGTTAGATTAACCCGACTCGCTAAGGTATTACTAAGAAGCTAAGCCGCTAATAAATTAGTAAAGGACTAATATAATTTCCTTATAAGATAAATTTAAATACTTTTATATTATTAGGATTTATCTTATACCTAATATTTATTACTTATTATTCTATATACTATAATAGTCTATATTACTATTATATATAACTCTTAATTCTCTTACTATTAGCGCCTAGAATATATTAGTCCCTTTAAGCCCTTTAAGAGTATTAAGTTTAATAGGCCTTAGTAATAAAGCTATTTAATTAGAATTTAATAATCTTAATATAGATAATTTTATATCTAGTAGTCTTCGTCCTAGCTAATTTATAAGTTAGGTTAGATAAGGTATATTAGATAAATCCTTTTAAAAAAAGAAAGTACTTCTCTAAAATACTATTAAAATTATTAAGGAAGATTTCCTAGACTTAATTCTAATAAAGAATAGTAAATTTATTAAATAGAGTTAGTATACTAAAGTCCGGTTTAAAGTATAATAGTAGTAAACTACTATTAATTAAAGTATTAAAATAAAGTCTAGTACTAAAATTAAAGATCTACTCTAGATTAAGAAGACTATATTAGGTAAATAGGCTAATATCTAGGATAACTTTATCTAAATCACTTTAATAGTTAAGGGATTACTAAAGATTACCTATAAGAAGTATAATAAAATTCTAGACTACCTAATAGCTACTAGTAATTTAAGTATATCTAATATAAAGAAATATCTTAAAATAAATAAATACTTTCTTCGTAAATAACTTAACCTATTATTATAAATAGAACTTTCTTTAAGTCGGGTACGTTATCTATAATAATATAAATTAGTAATATAAAATTAATTATTTAGGGATAACTTTAGAAGAAAAGTAATACTAGGTTTTCTACTAACTTTTATTAAGAGAAGTAGAATAAATAGCTATATAAATACTTTCTTACCTTAAACTAGTCTTTCCGGACTATTAACTAACTAGAGTTTTAGTAATTACTATTAATAGCTCGTCTAGATTTAACCCTAATCTATTATACTAAATTATAGAGTATAATCTTTTTAGATTTTAAAGGAATATATACGAAAATTAAAGTAGATCTAGAATATCCTTAATATATTTCTCTTATATTAGATGCCTAGTCTAGTCCCTAAAAGGTCGCCTACCTTAAAGTACTAGTCTACTAGATTAATACTAATTTTTAATATCGGGAATATCTTATTACTTTTACGCTACTTAATATCTAGTATTCTAGGTATTTACTTATAATAGAAATAATAAAGATATTAACCCTTTATAAAATTAAAGATAAGCTTCTTAGAGTTATTACTAATAATACTATTAATAATAGAATCTTAAAAGATAAACTAGAGAAATCTCTAGCTTAGTAAGATATCTAATAGGATAAACTATAAAACTCTATTTCTTATATAGCTTATATCTTTAACCTTATAATATAAGACTTTATTAAAGCCCTAAACTTAGAAACTTTAGATAATATTATAGTATTATTAGAGGATACTTAAGTTAAAGATATCTAAGTAAATATAAGTCTATTAACTATTATTAAGAAGGTATAATATTATAGGGGTAATATAAATAGGTAATATACTTACTAATATATTAAATAGATCCGCGCTCTTATAATAGTAATTAACTTATCTCCTTAATAAAAGCTTTATTTTTTATAACTATAAGAAAACTCTAGTAGAAGACCTTAAAAACTTATATAAGATATCTGTATTTATTAGAATTCTACGTACTTAATACTTCGTTATATATATTAGCTATATAACTTTATTAATACTTAGGTAGATAAAAATATAACTAATCTAAAAATTAGTATAATTAGCCTTAGCGAATATAAATAGTTAATTATATTACTACTTAGTAATATATTAAATCCTATCTATTAACTTACCTTAATAGTTTCTTAGATAATAAACGTAGGTATATATTTAAGATTCTAATTGTATAATACTCTTTTTAAATATTTTAATAGTACTAAAATAATAATATATAATAGTAGGATTATTAGTAAAGTAAGTATTATTTATACTTATAAAGTAGCCTTAGTAAAACTAGCTAAGTATTATTCTAGAATAAAAGGTAAAGGTAGATTAATATATAACCTTACTAATATTCTAGACCCTTCTATAAAACTAAGTCTATATAAAACTTAGGATAAATAAGAGGAGTTAAATAATAGCGACACTTTAACCTCTTATAAAGAGAGGTATAAGAATAAATTTATTAACTACTTTTATAAGTATTATAAGATATTACCGGTTATTAGAAGGACTAATATATAAGATATATAGAATATTAATAAGGTAATATAATATAGTAATATATTTAAATTTATACTAACTAGTAATAGCCTTTAATAAGGGTAAGGAGAAGTCTACTTTAATATCTAAATTATAGGTCTTTATTATAAAGTAAAGCTATTTAATACTTTTATTCTAAAAGTCTACTAGAGGATATTCCTATAGAGGAGTACTAGAAGGATAATACTTTAGCTTATCTAAATCTAATATAAATAGCTAAGGATATCCTTTTATACCTAATATTATTTATAGGTATTAAGAGAGTCTTTAATCTTACTTAAAGAGTATATTTATAGGATCGCGTATAATTAGAACTAAAGTCTATAAAATAAGTAATACTTCTAAAGTATTATAATCGTATTATAGGTTTAGACCCTAAAGAAGCTCTTGCTAAACCCTAGGATATTCTTTAAAGGGAAGAAGATACTAATTAAAGTATTAATAGAGGCGAAGATCCTTTTAAATTAGAACTAGTAGATATCTTAAGATAAATAGATTAGTAGTTATTATTTTAAAGTTATTTAATAATTAAGTAGTATATTTAAAAAGTAGGTTTAATTTCTACGTATATATATAAAGGTAATATAAAAAGGTAATATAATTCTTTATCTTACTAAGAGTATTATAATACTAAGAGCGCCGTAATATTAGGAGCGCCGTAATACTAGGAGTACTATAATACTAGGAGCGCTATACTATCCTAGACCTACCCTCTACTCCTAATACTATAAAACTATTACTACCCTTAAGCGCTAAATAGTATAATACTAAAGCTCCCTATTATTTCCTCTATATAATAGTAATACGTTTAGCGTAGATATAAAATAGATTTAAATCTATATTATAAGATATATTAGTAAGTAATTATTATAAGAATTAATAGTAATATAAAATAGTAATATACTTACTTAAGAGAAAAGATATTATAAATACTTCTATAACGTCTTATAATACTTCTAAAGCTAAAGTTTAGATTTAATATAAGTCTACGCTAACTCCCGTAACATCTACTGTAACCTCCCTTATAATATAACTAAACGGTAGCTTTAAGATAAGGTTATTAATAGATTTTTAATATTATCTTATCTCCCTTAAAGCTCTAAGACCTAAGTTAACCTTATACTTTTATCTTTATATTATTAGTTTTAATACTACTATTTATAAAGGATTAGCTAATTATATTTTAATATATTACCTATTTATATTACCTTTCCCTTCCCACGTAATAGCTTATTCGCTCCCCTACCCTATAAGGGTTTACCCCCTCTAGTAGCTAGTAATTTTAGCGTTTTATTACCTAATCGTACTATCTACCTATTAGTATATAGAGTAAGAAATATATTATAAAATAATATCACCGGTCTACTTAATACAAGCTATTATTAAAGTCGTTAAATATATATAATAGTAGATGAAAGAAGGAATATAAGGTTTAGAAGTTTTAATATAAGGTAAAGTAATATTAGGCGGAATATTCCGCGTAATTATAGGCGTAATTATAGGCGGAATTACCCCTTAAAATCTTCTTTATAACTCCTCCTACCTCTATATACTTAAGATATTATAGTAAGATAGGTTATTAATATATAATAAGTATTTATTACTAATTATATTACCTAAATATATTACTAGATAGATAAGCTAATATAATACTAGAATAATATTAGGTCCTTATAGCTAGAATCCTAAATTAATCGCGAGTAGAGAGCGTGTAAAAGACTAGGATAATAATAAAAAGCTATTATATATAAAAGTATCTAACGACCGCGTAGTAGTATTAAAAAGGATTAAGAAGTTAAAGGAATTAGATATATAGAAGATAGCTATTAAAGAGGATTGTATAGAGCTAGTAATTAGGGTAAAGGATATTATAAAGGAGGAAAGACGTAAAAGAGGGATTTATAATAATATAATTAGGTAATATAATACTTCCTAAATAGCTAATACTATATAATAGAATATTTTAAGATAGAGTTACGCCTTAAAGATAATAAAGAGGCTACTAAAGAATAAGCTAAGCTAGATAAACTAGTAAATTATATATAGAATTTAAATAAAATAACTAATTCTATAAAAGAGGCAAATATATAATTAGTCTTTAATCCTATCTTCTAATTAACTTAACTTTTAGAATACTTCTAAGGAAGATACAGATACTATTAGGCTAGAATTCACTAGATTTAATCTACTAATTATATAAATTATTAAATAAAGGATTATATATTATAGGAGTCTAGAGGAGTTAAAAGATATATAAGACCTTAATACTATAAACGCTTATATTAAATTTATATAGGAGCACGCTAACGCGTTTAATATAAAGGATTATATTATACCTAACCCTATAAAGAGGAATTAAGATAAGGAGGGTATCTTAATTAAAGTTAGTACTAATAGGAAAGAAATTAAGTATACTACTAAGGAGGATAAAGAAGAGGATAGGGAATATAAACTAAAAGATACTAGTAAGACTAATAGTAGTAGTAAGGATAATAATAGCAAGTATAATAATAGTAAGGAGGATAGTAATAAATAGAAGGATTATAAGTATAAGATTATAAAGATATCTAACTAAATAGATAGGCTATCTACTAATAACTATTAAATAATTATATTACCCTTTTATATTACTATAAAGTATTCCTAATATTATAATCTAGTAAAATACCCTTACTAAAACTAAAGTCTTAGCGAGTCGAGTTAATACTTTAGTACTAATACTTAGTACTACCCTATAATATTAACTCGAATACTCGGTACTAACTATTAGTACTAACCCGAATACTCGGGCTAGGAAGTTAGTATTAACTTACTAAGAGTTAAGTTAGGTACCCGACTCGAGTTTAAAGTACCGACCCGACGCGGTTAGTCTATAAATAGTATCCCCCTTAACTAGCCTTTTAAAAGGTAGTAAGGATAGGAAGAAGTTAAGACTATTTATATAAGGCGCTAGTAAAGAGAAGGCGTTTTATAACTTATATTATACCTTTATAATTATACCTATCTTAATATATTTTAATCTTAATAAAAAAATTTAGATTAAAATAGATATATCTAATTTTATTATAATAGCTATCCTATTTTAATAGGATAATAATAGGGCTTAGTATCTAGTAGCTTTCTAGTCTTATAAATTAATACCTATTAAGACTAGGTATAAGATATATAATTAAGAGTTATTAGTAGTTATTAAAGCCTTTAAGTAATAGTAATATTATATAAAAGGTAGTTATTATACTATTAAAGTACTTATAAACTATAATAATCTTAGAGGATTTATATAAATAAAGTAGTTAAATAGTTATTAAGTTTAATAGGCTATTTATTTAGCTATATATAACTTTAATATTAAATATTAACCTAGTAAGAAGAATCTTATAAATACTCTATTATATAGACCTAATTATAATAATATTAAGATATTATTTAACTAGCTCCTACCTACCTTATAGAATAAGCTAGTAAATTTAAGAAGTATTATCTCTAGTTAAAAGTAGCTAGAAGAAATAACTAAGTATATAGACTTATCTAGCTTAGGAGGGCTTAGGAAACCCTTAACTAAGCTTAAAAACTTAGATAGAAGGGGTATAAAGCTACCTTCCTAGTATTAAAGTAATATAATAGTATAACTACTTAATCCTATTATTAGGGTTATTAGTTATAAATATATATCTTATAAATACTAGTAAGAGTAGTTACTAAACTTAAAATAACTTATAAAGCTAGATTAGAATCCTTAAAAGAACTTATCCTCTTATTATAAAGTAATAATCTATTTATTATTAAATAGAAGGATAAGGTAAAATATATAGCTTCTAAGTAAAATACTATTAAATAGCCTTGATTAATTAAATTTATACTCGTGTCTACTAAACTATAGAGGTAATTACGGGCTTCTATAGACGATACTTTATGTAAGGGAAACCGTATATACCGGATAAAAACCCTTACGGTTTTTTAACTTAGTATCCTTCATCTTTATTTACCTGCGTATTATATCCGTAATAAGTATAAATGGAGTAACGTATATATATAAAGCTGCGACGTACTATAATACCTAGCCCGATAGCTAGGTAGTAAGGGAGGGAGGAAGAAGGAGGGGGGTAAGAGCGCTAAATATGCTCGATGCGCGAGATATACTAGACCCGAGGGGTATATAGCTGTACTACCGCTAGTAAGAACTAGGGTAGTAAGCCTATCTGTATTAGCTATTATAATATGGCTTAAGGGCCCTTACCGACCGACGTTAATATAGCTCGGAGGTCGCTCGTACCCGCCCTATTAATAAGGAGTTGCCGTTAACTAGTATAGTCTAGGTAACCTATAACGATATGTTTTATATCCTGTCTCCTATACCCGTATCCGTAGCTAGGTGACGAGAAGCCTAGGACCCTAGCCTTATATAGGAAATCTATAAGTCTAATTCTCGCTATACGGGCTTAGGTAAGCACCGAGCTCTCGGCTTTTAGGAGCTTACTATAGAGGCTGAGGCGGTTATCCTATAGACCTCTAACCTAGGAGACGCTAGGGGGGTTATATTTATTAAACCTCGCCTTATAATCGTCCTATATTCTAACCCGCCGCCTAGTTAACTAGCGGCGTATCTTATCCTTAATCTTCTCCTTATAACGGCTACTATCGCTTCGCTCGAGTTCCTTCTAGTTATTAAGGCTGAGGGACCGGAGCGCCTACTCCCCTTTCTCCTTAGCGGCTATATTAGTAGCTACTAGCCTTCTACCTCTCTTTAGTCGTAGTTTCCTCCTGATACGGGCGTTCCCTATCCTTGTTACTAGGTATATTCCTTATTAGGCATAGTACCGGAGGACCGCGCTATTAAGGGTTATCTATATAAGCGTAATATATGCTTCTACCTCGAGGACTTATATTAGCGTGGCTTTATAGGCCCCTAGAATCCTCTACAGGTAGTTATTCTAGATGACCTCGAGCTTTTATACATATGTTTTCTTCGCGTCGCGAAGACCTCCTAGTATATACTACGCAGATGTGGCGTATATTATCGCCGGCCTAACGACCGTGTTATATACCTACCTAGCTCGGCTTAGTATAGTACCCTACGTTGAAGCCGCGGTTATTAATAGCGCTAACCCTTAGTTAGCTATCTTTACCTAGACTCTTTTAATATAAGGGCCCTAGCGGAGCTTCCTATTAATATAGAGGCCTAGGACCCGAATTTCCGCCTTAGGTCTAGTGACCACCGAGCCTAAGTTAACTACTACCTGTATATTAAATCGGCGTGGTCGCCGCGAAAGATAGATTAGCTTATACTTCTATAAGGTAAAGTTAGCCCTATATATATTCGCCTATTCTAGGTATAGCTAGTAAGCGCGTTTTAAGGTCCTATAATTTAACTCTATAGTATTACCGTACGCTAGGAGGTAGATATCGTCGATAAACCTACCTACTTAGAGCCGAAGGTTAGTCCTAGAATAAGCCTCGATAAGGGGGGTATTAAAGAATAGAAATAGTATAAGCGAGATTAGTAATCCCTGCGGTATACCTATCTCTACCTGCTCTACTACGCTCGTCCTAGTACTTAACGTTAAGGATGTGAACCTGTTTATAAAGAAGCTCCCCGTCCAGTTAATAATTCGCGCGGGTACTCCCTTCTTCCTAAGGTTATAGAGGAGCCTCTAATACGAGACGTTATTAAAGGCTCCCGCGATATCTAATAATAGTAGGCTAGCTATATTATTCTTCTTATAGTCCTAGACTATATAGATAGCGTTAATAATAGTCTCGAGCGCTATCTCGTAAGACCGTTTTCTTCTAGCCCCTATTTACTCTAGGGGTAAGAGGCTATAGTCTTTAGTATAGTCGCTTAGTCTCCCCGTAACTACTATCTTAAGGGCCTTTCCGAGCGTATTTAATAGCGCTATTAGTTAATACGACTTCGGTTCCGCGTAATTCTCCTTCTTCGGCTTCTAGAGGATTATCGTGTTAGCCCTTTTAAACTCTTTTAGGTGGTATCTTAACTGGAAACACGCATTAAACAGGTAGGTAATCTTACCTAGGAGTCCTCCGGAGATTATACGAATGAACCTATTTAGTATACTATCTAGGCCTAGCGCCTTATCCTAGGCCGGGTAATAGATAGCCTTACGTACCTTATACTCTATAATCTTATTATTATTATAGATTAGATCTAGGTAGACTACCTTTATAATATCTTCTAGATCCGCTTAAGGGGGTAGAGGGAAGAAGGTCTTGTAGAGCGTGGATACCTTCTTATTAAACGTTCTAGCCTATCTACTATCCCTTATACTTAATAGGGGGAACCTAGGTAGCGGCCGTGGCCGTATACTATCGTTTTATACCTACTTAGCTAGACTCTATATACCCTTTAGTAACTCCGCCGCCTTATATACTCCCTCTCGGAAGTACAGGGTCTTTACTCTAGTAATAGCCTTGTCCCTCTCCTTCCTTATTCGGCGCCAGGCCTCTTTTATTAGCGCGCTACGGTCCTTCCGAAAGCTTCTTATAACGGCTAGTACCCGGCGGGTAGTCCGCGCGTATTCTAGGTTCTAGAATAATTTAGCCCGCCCGCCTAGTTTCGCCTATAAGATAGCCTGTTCGATGATCTCTTTAAACCCCTAGAGTATTTATTCTAGGTAGTTATTAACCTCCGCTACTATTCGTAGGGGTCTTGTATAGAGAGCTACGTCTAGGGCTTAGGTACCCTTCTCTATTTCCTTAGGGTTAGCCGTCTTCTATAACCGCCGTTTTACTTCTAGCTAGTCTAGCGCCTATATATCTAATATTATAAGGATTAGTAGATAGTTAGACCTATATTATAATTCCGGGGCGACCCTATATTCTATAGTCGCGTTTAATAGGAGCGGTATCGCGAATATTAAGTCGATAGCGCTCTCCTAACCGCGCGCCCGCTATATAACCGATCCCTCTAGTAGGAGAAGCTCTATTCCCCGTCCTAATATAAGCTTAGCTAGTTTATCTACCTCTAAGTAGTATAAGAACCTCCTAGGGTTATTCTAACTTAGGTAGTAGAGGTTGAAATCCCTAAGGAGGATAAGCTCCCCGGTATTACTAAGCTCCTTTATATTAGGGATATATAAAGGATTATCGTTTATAACTAATAAAAGGCTTAGGTTATAAGCGCTATAAACCTGAATAGCCCCTCTACCTATTTATAGAGTTAAGACCGTTATATTACGTGATATATAGCTAACCTCCTATATTTCTATATCGAGTCTCTTATTAATATAGAAGTATATACGTATATCCCTCCTAGCCCTATACCCTAGGTGGAAGGTACTAGAGCTCGGGTTATAAGAGGACTCATTCCTATTATTATAGCACGGTTCCTAGATTACTAGGATATTAATATCCTGTACCCGCTTATCCGCTAATAGGGCGGTTATTATACTAAGTTAATTTCGGATATTATACTATAAGATCTTCAGGCTTAATATCTTAGATATCCGCTTAGAGTTATACGTTTAAGTCTACTTCTATTTCTATTATACTACCGTTCTAGTAACTTAGCGCGTTTAATATACTAGATATATTTAGTATATCTAGTAGGCTTAACGTGCTTAAAGATACGTTTAATATACTAGATATATTTAATTTACTAGGTATACTTAATATCCTAGATATACTTAATATATTTAATATACTAGATATACTTAGCTTACTAAGACTCCTAAGCGGGTTCTTATTATTTAAACCATCTATAAGTATATTAATATCCCTTGCTATAATCGAGCGGGCTATAGTCTTTAGAGTAGTCTGCCCTAGCTCGGTCGCGGCGAACCTCGGCGAAGCGAATATCAGCGGCCTCCCTACCCTTGACCTAGGGGTAACCCCAGGTCCCTGACTTCCGCTCGGGGTCTTACTACTTAATAATAAGTCGGTTACCGCCTTCCTCTTCCTAGGCCTAATTATAATAAAGCCTTCGGTGTCTACTATCGTCTACTTTATTATTTCTCGTTATATACCGTATAACGGTGCTTTTATAATAATCTTCTATAAAGCCGGATACTTCTCCTTTATCCGTATCTAATATCCCTTCTCCTAGGCGGAGTATCTAGGCTTCTTATACGTTATATAGTACCTCTATATACCGTGTTTCTTATCGTTATAACTCCTTGTATCGTGCTCCTTCTTATAGTCTATACAGGACGTCCTATTAGAGTATCTACGCGCTATATAACTATACCCCTAGTAGTTGAAGTATTAGAGTATACGAGTCTTCGGCTCGTACCTCTTAACCGTCTTTAACTCCTTGGCTTCTACTAGCCCCTACCTTACTAAGGCATCTGCCGACTTAGGCGTAGCTATAAAGATTATAAGAGACGAATATAGTTTTATTAGCTAATAGGACCTAATTAGCTAGCGGGTTAAAACTACCTTAAGGTTATTATATAGGACCTCGTTATCCCGCTTAATCCTCTCCTTTACGGCGCCCTAGTCCTCGGTATTAAAGACTAAGGCTTTTATACCGTATACTATTACCCCGAATAACTTCCTTATTATTATAATTAAGTGCCACGTCTTTTTAACCTATCTTAGGTTCTTTTTAAGGCGTTCCCTATCCTTTATACGGGCTATCTCTAGCTATATATCCCCGCTTTTTAACCTCCTTAAAGTAATAATCTTCGAAGTATCTAGGTATTTAAGCGATTAGAAAGCTGTAATAATCCTCTCGCTCGTTATATCCTTTATAGAGTCTCTCTCCGTACTATCTATTAGCGTAATAAGAAGCTGCGTCGTACGGCGTGTATCTGCCTAGCTTTATAAGTGGGGGTTCTAGCTACTTACGGTTCGCGTCGTTAGTATTAACGCTACCTAGCTCTATAACCCGGTATAAGAGGGGGATCCTAATCGTATATACGCGTTAGGCACGTAAGATATACTCGATATATTCGATATACTAGAGAGGTTATATAGGCCTCGCGCGTTATATTTCTACTCTTCCTTAAGGTACTTATTATCCTACTAGATCCCTCTTAATATAGCCTTGATTTAGTTAAGGCCGGCCTTTATTATCGCCTATTATAACGCGTTAATATCTTTATATAGTATATCCTATATCGCCGTGATTATTCTAAACGCGACTACTAACTATCCGCCCGCTACTATAAAAGGATAGGTATCCTTCTTCCTATCTCTTCCCCGCGTATTACCTCTATTATAGTATACCTAAAATGCTTATTCCTGCGTTACCAGTTATTATCGAATTACTAGGAAACTACTACGCGTTCCCTTACGTCCTCCTCTAATACCGCTACTACTACCCCTATTACTAGTACTACTACCGCTGTAGTAGCTATTATTAGGGTCCCTAGGACCGTCGTTTATCTATCCGCGTTTCTTAAACGCTTCGTCGCTCTATAAGCTCGCCGCCGTTAATTTCCATCTTAAATCTATCTCCTTTTCTACCTTTTATTAAATAGCCTTAGAAGGTTAATTTAATAGGATTACTAAGATTTAAAGGAGTACTTTATATACTAGATAATTTAGTATTATATATAGAAATTATACTACTAAGAAAGTATAGCGGTAATAACGGGCGAATAAGCGTACGCGTAAAGACTACAGGTAATATACTAGGCGTTATATACGAACTTATAGGAAGGAGACGAGAGGGGGGAAGGGGACGGAGGAGGTGGTAGAAGTAGTAGTAGGAGGGAAGTAAGAGGGGAGGCTCTTAGGGTCGCGATAACAGGACCCTTAATACTACTAAAGTCCCCGGAAATTAAGGAGAAAGAGTAAGGGAGATAAGGCTAGGAAGGTTAAGATATTATAGAGTCTATTATAAAAGTAAGGGATATAATCTAGGTAATCTAGAGTCTCCGGTTCGGGGAGATAATAGAGGCGATATAAGGCGTTACCTAAGTCGCCCTTTATATTATAATAGGAGGCTTTAAGGCTGCGGAGGTACGTATTACTAAGCTAGAAACGCGTTTAGAAAGAACGGGGAGGGATAGGAACGCGTTAGTAGGGTGTAGTAGGGGGTTATAGGCCTAGGTAGCTGGGGCTAGTATAGGGACTAGGTCCTAGCAAAGCCTAGGCCCGAGGATAGGACCGGGCCTAGGGGGGACGCGAGGTAGCCAGCTACTTAAGTAATTAGACGTTCGGAGGATAAGGGAAGTAGTAGTATAATTCGGAGATAAAGAAGGCTATAAGAAAGCGAGTTAGATAGAAAAAGAGGAGCTTATTAAAAGCTTTATTAACCCGGTAAATACAGTTATAAGGAATATTATCGGTGCCTATACTAGGGGTACGACAGACGTAGTACTATAGACGGCGACGGTTAAAGGGCGTAAGGCCCTCGAGAGAATACAGGAGTAGGCGAGCGTAGCCTACCCCTTAGCGAAGGTAGTAAGGAAGACCTTCTACGTAGCGGCTGAAGGGGCGTGTATAAACCTCCTTAATAAAAAGGAAAAGGAAAAGGAGAAGGGGCTAGCGAGAATTAGGGAGGATAATATTATTACCTACTTAAATACTAACTTTACTAGTTTTAAGTAGGTAAAATATACGGTAAGACTAAGGTAGGATAGGAGTAAGAAGACCTGCTTAACCCTAATTATCGGGGTGGCGACACCGGAGGCGGTGAACCGCCTAGTTCGAGGAGGGATAGCTCTTAGTAGTAGTCTCTTAGTCTATAAGAGATAGGAGCAAGGAGTAGAGATAAGATAATACTTTAACTACTATAGATACGGATACTTTACGCGAGAGTATTAAAGGGAGAAGAGGTACGGCTATTATATAGGCAGCTATAACTTAGTAGACCACGTTACGGGCGAAGGAGTAATAATATACGCTGCTTATAAAGGAGGCTATAAGGCCTAGAGTAAAGACTACCTAGTTAGGTAAAGGGAGTACTAGAGAGTAGTATAAAGACGCCGGACTAGGCCGGCGTTCTATAACACGTAGGGCTTACGGGGAACTAATACCCGTAGCGAAGAGGAGATAGACGTAGATAGTTTCAGGGTAGTCTAGGGTATATTAAGGAAGAGGAAGTCACCGGTATAAGCGGAAAGGGAACTACTAGACCTAGCCCCTCCTTAATAAAGAGGGCGGCTAACTATAATAGTCTAAATAGCCCGTAAGGAGGTAGGATAACAGGTCCTCCCGCTATCCTAGGGGGCACCTAGGGTCGAGGTTACTCTTAGGGGCGCTTAGGTTATAGACGACTAAATAGTAGTAGACTCTAGCCTTATACCGATTATATAGTAGGATAACTACTTAAGATCCTGTAGTATAATATATAAAAAGAAAAGGACGGCGTGTAAATACTACTCCTAGAAGATACTAAAGTCTAGTAAATAGATGTCTTAGTAATATAAGAGCTATAGATTAACCTAAGGACTAAGTCGACGTATAACCTATCTTATAATAGGTTCTATCTAGTTTATAGAGCTAAGGAAGATACTCGGGTATACTTTTATATTAATAAAAGGGTTAATATAAAGAGCTAGGAGGCGGACTTCTTAAGCGGCGACTACTACTCGCTAAAAGTCAGCCTTAAAGGAGGGTAATAGGGAATTTAAGAGGATAATATCTAGATATATAATATTTATAGCCCCTCTCTAACGACGTATAAGTTAAAGGACGGCCTAATAATAATCCCTTTAATAGCGGAGGCCTTAAAGAGGCTAGGGGAATATATCCTCCTTAGGGACTTTAATCTCTACTATCCCTAGTAGAATAATAAAGGGAGAAGTATATACCACGTTATAATAGATATATTACTAGGCGAAACGAGTAAATATAATATAGAAGTCGCCCTACCGGAGGGTATAATAATATAACGGGGGAGAGGTCTAAAGTCGGTAATCGACCTAGTCTTTACTACTAAGGGTACTACTAACGTACTCTAAAACTGCGGCCTAAAGGCAGACCTCTAGTATAGATCTAACTACCTCCCGGTATACACGGAATTCGAATGGAGCTAGGAGAGCTAGACCCTAGTCTAGAGGAGGGCGTAGAAGATATTTAAAGATAAGGAGGTCGTTATAAATATAAGGAATAGGGCCTAGTAGCTTAGACTTTCTCTAGGGCTCCCCTAGATTAGATCCGCCGGCGAGGCGGACGAGTACCTAGGGTAGATACTAGATAGGTTCCAGGCTATCGTATAGGAATATATTCCGTAGGCGAAGCTATCTAGTAAGGTAAGGTTCTTTTAAAACTCGGCTTATAGGGATATAACGTAAAGGGCTAAACGGGAATTAAAGGCCTACTACTAGTACTATAATACGGAGACGAGGGAGACTCTAAGAGAAGTAGAAAGGGCGAAGGTAGCCACGATCTAAAGAGAGAAAACCCTCTACTTTAAGGCGGCTATATACTAGGCCTTAGAAGACCCTCGGGGGGTATAAGTACTAGCCCGGTAGGGGAAAAATAAGAGTATATCGCTAAGAGCCCTGCCTAAGTTCCCCTCCCTAAGTAGATAAGACGGGACGCTGGCGGCTACCTTCGAGGAGAAGGTAGAGCGCCTTTAAGAAACCTATTTCCTAGCCCCTTTAAGGGTAGATTTAGAAGATATTACCGAGGTAGAATACCTAAGCCTAATACTAGGGGAAGGGGATCTAATAGAGGCGGAAGTCTATAGCTTTATAAAGAGACTGTCGTAGGGTAAGGCTCCTAGGATAAATAGGATTCTAAATAGGTTCCTACGGGCCGTATATAATAAACTAGAGGAGGAGATCCGCTATCTCTTCTAGGGGTACTTCAAGATTAGATACTACCCCTAGAAATTTAAAGAGGCTAATATAGTAATCTTAAAGAAATTATAAAAGGAGAATTATATTAACTCTAAGTCTTATAAGCCGATCGCCCTCTTAAATACCTTAGAAAAGATATTTAAGATAGTAATAGCGGCTAGGCTTAGAGATTACGCGGAGGCTAATAACCTCCTTCTAGAAGAATAGATAGGTATAAGGTAAGGGAGATTAGTAGAAACCGCGCTAGAAATAATTACTAATATAGTTTATATAATATAAGGAATAGGGAAGAGGAATATAACGAGCCTCCTCTCTTTAGATATTACCGGAGCCTTTAATTACGTCTCTTACTCTAGGCTACTTTATATAATAAAGATAAAGAGGGTCTTAGAGAGGATAGTATACTAGACGGTAAGCTTCCTTATAAAGAGGGCGACTTTAATTACCCTTAATAGGAGGACGAGTTAGATAGAGTTAGTAGAGATAGGGATCCCCTAGGGTTTACCTATCTCTCCGATATTATTTCTATTTTTTAATACTCCCCTAATTAAGGAGTATAAAAAGCTAAAGCTACTAATTTAAGTTAGCGGATTTATAGATAACGTCTATCTACTAGCTTATAATAGGAGTATTAAACGGAACTACGAGGTTCTAGATAAAGCTTATAAGGTATACCTACGGTAGGCGAAGACTTATAAAGCCTTATTTATACTAAAGAAGTACGAGCTCGTTTATATAACTTATAAAATAAACGGGGTAAAGATAGATATAATAGTTAAGCTTAAAGGAATTAAAGTTAAATTAAAGATATTAATTAAGGTCCTAGGACTTATATTTAATAATAAGCTAAATTAGAATATATACCTAAGGAAGGTATAAGCTAAGATAGATAACTAGATTCAGGCGCTCTACTACGTCGCCGGCTTTATATAAGGCGCGATTCTACCGGTTAGTAGGCTTATATACGCGGTAGTAGTAAGGCTTATAATAACGTTCGCGGCGCTAATATAATATAGCTTAAAGAATACCCCCGGAGTAGTAGGGAAGTATATAAAGACCCTGACGACGATCTAGAATAAAGGACTATATAAAGTACTAGGGGCGTATAAGGCTACTTTAATTCTAGTCCTTAAAGTAGAGGCGGGAATCCCGTTAGTAAGAGACTTCCTTAATAAGGCCCTACTACGGAGTAAGATCCTTTAAGGGATATATAAGACGGTCTTAAAAGGAAACGCGAAGATTAAGTCTTAGTTATAACTAAGAAGGGGTAGGAGGCTACGCCCTCCGCTACCCCCGTTAGCTAAGAAGGAGTCTTAGGCGAAGCGGTCGCTAAACGGGGTACTTAATAACCTGACGTTATAGAAAAGGATACTAACCTAGTAGGAAGGCCGGTAGTAGGGCCGGTAGCGCCACTACTAGCGGGGATTAGAGAGCCGATATAAGAGCCTAGTATAGAAGGGTAACCTAGTAGGGGGGAGATAGGACCTTTATAAGGGCTTAAAGAAGCCGGAGAGCTTTATAATAGTCTAGTTATATACGGACGAGATTAGGTTTAACTACTTCTTATTTATTAGGAAGGTACCTAGGATCCTAAGTCCTAGCTACCTGTACGGGGCGGCGAGGTAGACTAGTAATCACGTCCTACTATTCTATCCCGACTATTATACTAGTAGGAGTTAGATATTACTAAAGGCTAGGTTAGAAGACTATAGTACTATTCTCTTATTACCGATAAGGATAAGGGTAGCGGCGAGGTAGTTAACTAGGTTAGACGCCCTCTACTAGTTTATACTAGTAAAAGAGATATTAGCGAGAACCGATAGGGAGGAAGGGCTCCGCCCTAATTAAAGAGAAGAGAATATAGTCGACGAAACCTTAGTATTATAAACGGTAGACCTAACCCCTTAATATACCGCCCTAATAGCAGGCCTATTAAGGGGGGGAGGGAAGGAGCCGAATAATAGTATAGCTTATAGATAGTAGGTGGAGTTTTTATCCCTTAGCTAGGTTTCTCCCCGAACGATAGGTACGCTAGGCGTACCCCCTGAAAAGTCTACCCTTATTAGCTTTAGCTAGTATAGGAGTATAATTAATTAAGTACCCCTTACCTTTTATATTTATATATCTAGCCTCTTTATTTATAACCCTATTATTATACTTTAGTATAAAAAGTCTCTTTATTATATTACTTTTATAGTACGCGTTACTACCTTTACCTCTAAGGTAGAAGTAGTAGTTTACTTAGGGGAGCGTAGTAAAATACTTTTATATAAGTTATAAACCTCTAAGGAATTATTATACCTTAAGGTAAAAGTAGGTAGTCGCGTAGTTATTACCCTTAAAGGTATTTTAAATATAATAAGGTAGTAGGTAAGTCCTTTTATTATATACTTCTTATAATATATATTAATACTTTTATAAAAGGGGTTAACTACCCTTATTATAATAGAGGTTAATAAGGATTTAAGAGAGGTAAATATATTAAGTATTATACTATCTTTATATAAGTTAATTATATCTTAAGAGGAGGATAATAATAATAATAGTAATAAGGGGGAGATAGGGGAGATAAAGGAGGATATAAAGGAGGAGGAGGCTCCTACCTCTATTATTATTATATTACCCGCCCCTACTTCTACTAGCCCTAGCCACCCTTTTTATAATAGTAGTACTATTAGTACCGCGCCTTCTACTTACCCTTATTATACTACTCGCCTCCCTTATACCCCTTATACTCCTTATACTCTCTTTATTATACCTATTCTTATACCTACTCTACTCCCCCTTAATAGGGATATTATCTTATTTAGTAGCTTATCTTTCTTAGGCTATAACCTATTATAATATACTTCCCTTATAAGATATTAATATTATACCTTTAAGTAAAGATTCTTTTCTTAAGTTATAAGGATTTTCCCCTTAATTAATTCTCTTCTTATATACTTCTTTATTAAAATCTCTATTATATAAATATAACTTATAATTTACCTTATATAACTTAACTTTATACTTAAATAATTCTATTATAATAATTAGGTATAAGTATTTTATTTATAATATCTCTTTATTATATATATATTATTATATTCTTTTTATAAGTCTTTTATATTTATATCCTTAATAGATATCTATTAATTATATTTTATTTTATAACTAGACTATTTAATTAAGTAGTATTAAATACCTTTACTTCTTATTCTATCTAGAATTTATTCTACCTTATAATATTCTTTACTATTAATAAGTTCTAGAGGAGGTATAAATAATTACTTACCTTTATTAAGATAGCTCTAATATAGTTCTAATAAGGAAATATAAAATATAAGATAGATTCTTTATACTATTAAGAGACTTAAGTAGTATACTTAGTATCTAATTATATCTACTACCTTAAAGGGACTAGTATACTTATATAATAACTTTTAATTTAATCTTTTTTACTTTAAGTTCTTTATAACTAATATTACTAGTTTTCCTATTATATAAGACTTTAAGATATAAAGTTTATTATAAAACTTTATAACTTATACTTAAATAGTCTATTATTAATTTATTAATATAGCTCTTACTTTTAAAGGGTTTTTTATATAATCTTTAATTATAAGTACTCCTCCTTCTAAAAAGTTATCCCTAACTTTATCTTCTATATATAGATTATATCTATATATTATATTAAATAGTAAATAACCTAGTATAATATAAATACTACTATAATATATAAATTTAGCTATTAAGAGTAATATAGCCTAATTATCTTATTCTTTATTTAAAAATACCTTAAGGTAATATTCTAATATTTAGTTCTAGTATTTAATCTACCTATTTATTTATAAATAGAAGGTAGTACTTAGTTATCTCTTTATCTTTATATAATAGTAGACTTCTAACTAATAGGTACTTATAAATAAGGATCCTTAATCTAATATAATACCTATTAGTAAATTATACTATAATATTATATTCTTAAATAAGATCTTAGCTAATTTAATAGTAGTATAAGTACTTTTAATTAGAAGGTATTAGACTATCTTTATATACTTATTAATAACTACTAGAATAAAATTATATATAGAATTTCTATATTTACTAGGTAATAAGCCTATAATAAAATTTATAAAAAGTTCTTCTTAAGGCCCTTTAAATTATAATAAGGATACTATATTATTATAAGATTTATATCTAGGAGCCTTTACCCTTTAATATATTTTATAAGTTTAGATATATAACTTAGTATCTACTAATATTCTACTCTAATAATACTTAGATTAGAGTAATTCTAAGGTTTTCTATAACTTAAAATAACCTATTAAAGTATTATTATAATACCTTATAATAATTTCTATATATTAATTAATTAATTAATTAATTAATTATACTCCTATACTAGTTAAAGCTAATAAGGGTAGACTTTTCAAGGGGTACGCCTAGCGTACCTATCATTCGGGGAGAAACCTAGCTAAGGGATAAAAACTCTACCTACTATCCGCAGGCTATACTATTATTCAGCTCCTTCCCTCCCCCCTTAATAGGCCTACTATCGGGGCGGTATATTAAGGGGTTAAGTCTACCGTCTATAATACCAAGGTTTTATTAACTATATTCTCTTCTCTTTAATTAGGGCGGAGCCCTTCCTCTCTATTAGTTCTCGCTAATATCTCTTTTACTAGTATAAACTAGTAGAGGGCGCCTAACCTAGTTAACTACCTCGCCGCTACCCTTATCCCTATTAGTAATAAGAGAATAGTACTATAGTCTTCCGACCTAGCCTCTAGTAATATCTAACTCCTACTAGCTAGTATAATAGTTAGGATAGAATAGTAGGACGTGTTTACCAGTCTACCTCGCCGCCCCGTACGGGTAGCTAGGACTTAGGATCCTAGGTACCTTCCTAATAAATAAGAAGTAGTTAAACCTAATCTCGTCCGTATATAACTAGACTATTATAGAGCTCTCCGGCTTCTTTAAGCCCTTATAAAGGTCCTATCTCCCCCCTACTAGGTTACCCTTCTATACTAGGCTCTTATATCGGCTCTCTAATCCCCGCTAGTAGTAGCGCTACCGGCCCTACTACCGGCCTTCCTACTAGGTTAGTATCCTTTTCTATAATATCGGGCTATTAAGTACCCCGTTTAGCGACCGCTTCGCCTAAGACTCCTTCTTAGCTAACGGGGGTAGCGGAGGGCGTAGCCTCCTACCCCTTCTTAGTTATAACCGAGACTTAATCTTCGCGTTTCCTTTTAGGACCGTCTTATATATCCCTTAAAGGATCTTACTTTATAATAGGGCCTTATTAAGGAAGTCTCTTACTAACGGGATTCCCGCCTCTACTTTAAAGACTAGAATTAAAGTAGCCTTATACGCCCCTAGTACTTTACGTAGTCCTTTATTCTAGATCGTCGTCAGGGTCTTTATATACTTCCCTACTACTCCGGGGGTATTCTTTAAGCTATATTATATTAGCGCCGTGAACGTTATTATAAGCCTTACTACTACCGCGTATATAAGCCTATTAACCGGTAGAATCGCGCCTTATATAAAGCCGGCGACGTAGTAGAGCGCTTGAATCTAGTTATCTATCTTAGCTTATACCTTCTTTAGGTATATATTCTAATTTAGCTTATTATTAAATATAAGTCCTAGGACTTTAATTAATATCTTTAATTTAACTTTAATTCCTTTAAGCTTAACTATTATATCTATCTTTACCCCCTTTATTCTACGGGTTATATAAATAAGCTCGTACTTCTTTAATATAAATAAGGCTTTATAAGTCTTCGCCTACCGTAGGTATACCTTATAAGCTTTATCTAGAACCTCGTAGTTCCGTTTAGTACTCCTATTATAAGCTAGTAAATAGACGTTATTTATAAATCCGCCGACTTAAATTAGTAGCTTTAGCTTTTTATACTCCTCGATTAGGGGAGTATTAAAAAATAGAAATAATATCGGAGAGATAGGTAAACCCTAGGGGATCTCTATCTCTACTAACTCTATCTAACTCGTCCTCCTACTAAGGGTAATTAAAGTCGCCCTCTTTATAAGGAAGCTTGCCGTCTAGCGTATTATCCTCTCTAAGACCCTCTTTATCTTTATTATATAAAGTAGCCTGGAGTAGGAGACGTAATTAAAGGCTCCGGCGATATCTAGGAAGAGGAGGCTTATTATATTCCTCTTCCCTATTCCTTATACCATATAAACTATATTAGTAATTATTTCTAGCGCGGTTTCTACTAATCTCCCTTACCTTATACTTATCTATTCTTCTAGAAGGAGGTTATTAGCCTCCGCGTAATCTTTAAGCCTAGCCGCTATTACTATCTTAAATATCTTTCTTAAGGTATTTAAAAGGGCGATCGGCTTATAAGACTTAGGGTTAATATAATTCTCCTTTTATAATTTCTTTAAGATTACTATATTAGCCTCTTTAAATTTCCGGGGGTAGTATCTAATCTCGAAGTACCCCTAGAAGAGATAGTAGATCTCCTCCTCTAGTTTATTATATACGGCCCGTAGGAACCTATTTAGAATCCTATTTATCCTAGGAGCCTTATCCTATAACGGTCTCTTTATAAAGCTATAAACTTCCGCCTCCGTTAGATCCCCTTCCCCTAGTATTAGGCTTAGGTATTCTACCTCGGTAATATCTTTTAAATCTACCCTTAAAGGGGCTAGGAAATAGGTTTCCTAAAGGCGCTCTACCTTCTCCTCGAAGGTAGCCGCTAGTATCCCGTCTTATCTACTTAGGGAGGGGAACTTAGGTAGGGCTCTTAGTGATATACTCTTATTTTTCCCCTACCGGGCTAGTACTTATACCCCCTAAGGGTCTTCTAAGGCCTAGTATATAGCCGCCTAGAAGTAGAGGGTTTTCTCTCTTCGGATCGTAGCTACCTTTACCCTTTCTACTTCTCTTAGTATCTCCCTCGTCTCCGTATTACGGTACTAGTAGTAGGCCTTTAGTTCCCGTTTAGCCCTTTACGTTATATCCCTATAAGCCGAGTTTTAAAAGGACCTTACCTTATTAGATAGCTTTACTTATAGAATATATTCCTATATAATAGCCTGGAACCTATCTAGTATCTACCTTAGGTACTCGTCCGCCTCGCCGGCGGATCTAATCTAGGGGAGCCCTAGAGAAAGTCTAAGCTACTAGGCCCTATTCCTTATATTTATAACGACCTCCTTATCTTTAAGTATCTTCTACGCCCTCCTCTAGACTAGGGTTTAGCTCTCCTAGCTCTATTTGAATTCCGTGTATACCGGGAGGTAGTTAGATCTATACTAGAGGTCTGCCTTTAGGCCGCAGTTTTAGAGTACGTTAGTAGTACCCTTAGTAGTAAAGACTAGGTCGATTACCGACTTTAGACCTCTCCCCCGTTATATTATTATACCCTCCGGTAGGGCGACTTCTATATTATATTTACTCGTTTCGCCTAGTAATATATCTATTATAACGTGGTATATACTTCTCCCTTTATTATTCTACTAGGGATAGTAGAGATTAAAGTCCCTAAGGAGGATATATTCCCCTAGCCTCTTTAGGGCCTCCGCTATTAAAGGGATTATTATTAGGCCGTCCTTTAACTTATACGTTATTAGAGAGGGGCTATAAATATTATATATCTAGATATTATCCTCTTAGATTCCCTATTACCCTCCCCTAAAGCTAACTTTTAGCGAGTAGTAGTTACCGCTTAAGAAGTCCGCCTCCTAGCTCTTTATATTAACCCTTTTATTAATATAAAAGTATACCTAAGTATCTTCCTTAGCTTTATAAACTAGATAGAACCTATTATAAGATAGGTTATATATCGACTTAGTCCTTAGGTTAATTTATAGCTCCTATATTATTAAGATATCTATTTACTAGACTTTAGTATCTTCTAGGAGTAGCGTTTATACGCCGTCCTTTTCTTTTTATATATTATACTACAGGATCTTAAGCGGTTATCCTATTATATAATTAGTATAAGGCTAGAGTCTACTACTATTTAATCGTCTATAGCCTAAGCGCCCCTAAGGGTAACCTCGACCCTAGGTACCCCTTAAGGTAGCGGGAGGACCTATTATCCTACCTCCTTTCGGGCTATTTAAACTATCGTAGTTAGCCGCCCTCTTTATTAGGGAGGGGCTAGGTCTAGTAGTTCCCTTTCCGTTTATATTAGTAACTTCCTCTTCCTTAATATACTTTAGACTACCCTGAAACTATCTACGTCTATCTCCTCTTCGCTGCGGGTATTAGTTCCCCGTAAGCCCTACGTGTTATAGAACGCCGGCCTAGTCCGGCGTCTTTATACTACTCTCTAGTACTCCCTTTACCTAACCGGGTAGTCCTTACTCTAGGCCTTATAGCCTCCTTTATAAGTAGCGTATATTATTACTCCTTCGCTTATAACGTAGTCTACTAAGTTATAGCTACCTATATAATAGCCGTACCTCTTCTCCCTTTAATACTCTCGCGTAAAGTATCTATATCTATAGTAGTTAAAGTATTATCTTATCTCTACTCCTTACTCCTATCTCTTATAGACTAAGAGACTACTACTAAGAGCTATCCCTCCTTAAACTAGGCGGTTCACCGCCTCCGGTGTCGCTACCCCGATAATTAGGGTTAAGTAGGTCTTTTTACTCCTATCCTACCTTAGTCTCGCCGTATATTTTACCTACTTAAAACTAGTAAAGTTAGTATTTAAGTAGGTAATAATATTATCCTCCCTAATCCTCGCCAGCCCCTTCTCCTTTTCCTTTTCATCGAGGAGGTTTATACACGCCCCTTTAGCCGCCACGTAGAAGGTCTTCTTTACTACCTTTACTAAGGGGTAGGCTACGCTTACCTACTCCTATATTCTCTCGAGGGCCTTACGCCCTTTAACCGTCGCCGTCTATAGTACTACGTCTATTATACCCCTAGTATAGGCACCGATAATATTCTTTATAACTATATTTACTAGGTTAATAAAGCTTAAGCTCCTCTTTTTCTATCTAACTCGCTTTCTTATAACCTTCTTTATCTCCGAATTATACTACTACTTCCCTTATCCTCTAAACGTCTAATTACTTAAGTGGCTAGCTACCTCGCGTCCCCCCTAGGCCCGGTCCTATCCTCAGGCCTAGGCTTTACTAGGACCTAGTCCCTATGCTAGCCCTAGCTACCTAGGCCTATAACCCCCTATTATACCCTACTAACGCGTTCCTATCCCTCCCCGTTCTTTCTAGACGCGTTTCTAGCTTAGTAATACGTACCTCCGTAGCCTTAAAGCCTCCTATTATAATATAAAGGGTAACTTAAGTAACGCCTTATATCGCCTCTATTATCTCCCTAAACTAGAGACTCTAGATTACCTAGATTATATCCCTTACTTTTATAATAGACTTTATAATATCTTGACCTTCCTAGCCTTATCTCCCTTACTCTTTCTCCCTAATTTCCGGGGACTTTAGTAGTATTAGGGGTCCTGTCGTCGCGACCCTAAGAGCCTCCCCTCTTACTTCCCTCCTACTACTACTTCTACTACCTCCTCCGTCCCCTTCCCCCCTCTCGTCTCCTTCCTATAAGTTCGTATATAACGCCTAGTACGTTACCTATAGTCTTTACGCGTACGCTTATTCGCCCGTTATTACCGCTATCCTATTATAAATAAGTAGAGGGGTACTTATAACCTATTAATATACTATATATAAACTATATTAAAATCCTATTATTATAAATTAATTTATACTTTTTATAAAGGCTATAATACCTCTAATAGGCCCTACCTATCTTATAATTATATAATAACCTAGGATTTAAACTTAAGTACTTAGTATACTAAAGATAATAGGGTATAGAGAGGGCTATAACCTTAGTAGTATAATAGGATAAAGAGGCGCGGTAAGAGTATTTAACTATCTATTATAAAGTTAGCTAATATAAATACCTTTAAATATAAAGAGTATAAGAATAATTTAAAAGAAGTATAATATAATAAGATATTAATAAGGTCTTTAAATAACTAATATAATAGACTTATATAAGAAGGTAATTTATAAGTAATATATTTATAATATACTTAAAGATAACTAAAGTCTATTATAAGGTATTATTATATATAGAATAATAAAGGATAACTAGTAAAGACTTACTTTAATTATTATTATAATTATTAACTATTTAAAATATAGTATTATATTAGTAATTAATCCTTTATATTATACTTATATTTTAATAGTAGTTATCTTATAAAGTATTAATAATATTAATACTAAATATATTAACTTTAATTATTAATATATTAATATATAACTTAAAGTAACTTATAATAGGTTAATATTAATAGTAGTAGTTATAAAAGAAGTTAGAAGTAAATAAATTATAACTTTATTATATATTATATTATATATATTAACTACGCGATTTAATAGTATAATATTACTATCTAACTTCTATAATTACTTATTTATATTACGCGTTTATAAAGTATTATAATAATAAACTTAATTTATAATTATATTCTACTACTAATAATATTATAATTATAAAGTCTATTAATATTAGTATTATATAATATAAATAGCGCGTTACTATTATTATAATATTATTATCCTTAAAACTCTTTCCCTTATTTTCTCTACTAGGGTTTTAAAGGTTTTTAATAAGTCCTATTATAGATAGTAATAGTTAATATTTAGAGATAAATACCCTTAAAGGGGAGGTAATTATTAGGATATCTTAATATATCTAGCTAGTATAATATAGCTTACTAGTAATATCCTAGTAGTATTAGTTTAGCTTCTTATTATCCTAATAGATATCCTTTTATCTAGATATCTAAGAGGCTAGGTAGCTTTATTAAGGGATATTTAGATAGTCCTTCTTCTACCTCTTTAGAAGGTAGAGATTAGTTCTTTTATAACTATAAATTTACTAGAGTATTAAGTCTATCTTTATAATACTACCTACTCGCTAGTAGTTTATACTATCTATTCTAGCCCTTAGAAACTAGCCTTCTAGTCTAGTTCCTAACAAGGAGGGCGGTATATCTAAGTATAAAACCCTATAATTTTACTAGATATTCTATTTTTTAGTAACGCGTTATATAAATTTTTAGCTTATTAATAAAAATTATTAATATTTAACTTTATAATATACCTATATAGAATTCTACTATTAATTTACTAGCTACGTTAATATCTAATTATACTCTTACTTCTTTTAATTCTAAATAGCTTACTTTTAATATAGTCTACCTCTAATAAACTATCTATAACGCTATTACTATCTATTAACTCTAAATTTCTAAAAATTCTAGTAGCTAGCTAGTAATAATAATAATAGGCTAGCTTATTTTTCTAGTAGTTAGTAGGTTAGGTAGAGTATCTAATATCGGTAAACTAGGAACCTGCGTAGAATAAGTAAAACTACTAAATCTACTAAAAGCGCTTTTTTAGGTAAAATACTAGTAATAAATAGGAAAATTTTAGGGGTTTTTTTATTCTAGCCTAAAAATCCTAAATATAGAATATCCGGATTTAAGACCTTAAATCCGTGATTTTCCTCTAGCGCTAGGAAGAAACGGGAAGCTAGCTAGAGTTATAACGGCTATATTATTAACGCTAGCGTAATATAGGTTTTAAATACAGTCGATTCACGTAATTTATATACGCGTAGGGTACCCCCCTTTAGCCTAGCCCTGTATCCTATCCTTATATTACGCCTATAATTAATTCTCTTACTAAGTACTAGTACTAATTATTAATAAGACTTAGTACCTTATTATAATTACCTAGTTAGTACTAGCTTAATATAGTTATATTATAGCTAATTAGTAGGACTTATCCCCTATTAGTCCTATTACCTAGTATTTCTAAAAGTTACTAAATACGTATTTTACAACTTACGGTGTTATTTCAAGCTCTAGGGCTAATATATAAGCGCATTAGTTATATACGCATAATACGTAAAAATAAGTAATATACAGGCTCCCCTAGTTTACTAATAAAGCTACTAGAGTAGGCTTAGTTAATAGATAGTAGACTTAATATAAGTAAACTTAGTACTATAGTAGTTTAGTAGGGGCCGGCGACGAGATCCACCTGTACGTGGTACCGGCTACGAACCTTCTAGTATCTCGGTACTAGGAGAGCTGAGAGATCTCACGGTGTTTTAGAAGTACCGTCTAGGGTTACCTAGTTATTACGGAATCGACACGCAGGTAGAGTATAGTAATAACGAGAATAGGAACGCCAACGCGATAGAAAAATAGAGAAGATAGAAGGAGAACTCTTAGAAGATTACGGTAAAAGATATAACGCGATAGAATATATAGATATAGATAAAAAATATATACTATATAAATACCCTTCTACCTCTCCTTAATATAGCCTCCGCTTCCCTACGCGTATTATAAACGCGATATACTAGTATAAGACGATAGAAATACTACTAATATAAAACCTTTATAATATTATAGGATATATATAGTACTTCTATACCTATACCCGCTATAAGGTCTCTTACAAGGCCACGTCCTTATACTCCAGCCGATTCCGCTCCGCGCGGTCTAGGTAGCTTAAGTCTACCTACCTTAGGGTAGTTATAGTATATATAGATAATAATAGTATAATAAAAAGATAGTAATACTATAGAGCTAGCCCTTCCTTCCTCTTAATAATCGAGCGTAAGCCAGATAGTATACCGGGTATATACTACCGCTATTACTACCGTACGGCGGCGAGGATACTCTAGTCCCCTTCCTAGGTAGTCCTTACGGTACGGCTGTAGGTAGTAGGTACCTAACCTGAAACAGGACGTAGGTATTAGACTCCTCACCTAATAGCTTATAAGCGCGATAGGGCCGCCGGTCTAGTTAGCTAATAGTACCTATTATCTTTTATACGTATATACCTTAATAGTAGCGGCCGATATAACCGCGGTAAATATACCGGGTATCCACTACCTTACTATTATACGGCGGGGGGATGCTTAGCCGTACCTAGGTAGTCCCTACGGGATAGTAGTAGGTAGTAGAGGCCTAACCCGTATAAAGATACGTGGATATTAGCCTTCCCACCTAATAGTCTATAAGCACGCTAGGGCCGCTGGCCTCCTTACCTAGTAGTACCTGGCACCGATAGACTAGTAGGTAAGTACTAGTTCTATCACCTCCCTTTACGTATATACCCTCCCCGTCACGGACGTTATAACCGGGACTATAAGGAATTATCCGTTATAAGGATTTATCCGTTACACTAAACGGATTAGATTAAAAATAGCCGGTAGAGATAGAAAAGAGAAAGGGGCTAGGCCCTAGACAAGGAAAAGGAGTTTTACCTGCAGACGAAACTTTAGTGTAATAGGTAGTAAACCCGACCCCTCCACTACCTCCCTAGTGGTAGGCCTGCTAGGGGGGGAGGGAAGGAGCTATAAATGGTTAAGAGAACCGTAATTATCAGGTGGAGTTTTTGTCCCTGTAGTAGGGTTTCTCCCCGAATAACATGTACGTAATACGTACCCTTAAATAGCCTACCCTTATCAGCTTTTTAGCTAGCATAGAAGTATAATTAATTAATTAATTAATTAGTAGTTTAGTAGGACTAGTTATAAAGTAAATAGGGTGTAATAGAAGCCTATTAATATACTATTAGCTTATTTTATACTTAATTAGGGTTCTTAATATATATACCTTACTCCGTATATACCTTATAGTAAATAATACTAATATTATTAATATATTTTCAATAATAAGGAGTTTACTAGCAAAAATATTAATATTTACGCTTAGACGTGTTACCGCCCGGCTGCGCAGTTAGCATCGCTAACCCGAAGGGGCTTAGCGCCCGGCTTGGAACACGACTGAGGGACTGAGGCAACCGCGGCCCACTTCCTCGTGCTTTTGCTCCCTCTCTGTTCTCCCTCGTCCCTTTGTGCTCCCCAAGTGCTCCCCCAGCGCCCCCTTACTGCGGCCCCTTACTCTCTCGTTAAAAATATGACGTGTAGATGTATTCAAGATAATTGACATCGGTCTATGGATGCATTGGTCTAGGGACTAGAAGAAAATATGTTCAACGCTTACAATTTTGAAGCGCTGTATTACGACGCGAGCCTGTATTACGACGCGAGCTAAGGAGATAGCAGGATTCTACTCAATGACCTTGATTCATCGGATGCTGCCATTGTTGGTACCCAACTCAAGCCTGGTATACGCTGATGGCGAGCCCTGCCATGCCCAGAACAAGCGCGAACAGGACGCCAGCAAGCGTTGCCATCATGGTGTATCTCGCCCCACTCCTCCGTTCTATACATTTCTGAAGCCAACCTCGAGGCCGTGGATGCTCTAATTCATCATACAAACCTGCCAGACGTGCTCCAAAATAGTAGTACTTGATATCTTTCTCGTCAGGATTGCGTATAGATGCCGACTCGAAGCGAAGACAGTCAGGGTCGAACAAGGACCTCGTCGTCAGGGATTGAAGCAAGGATCGTGACTTAGCATCAGATAATGGAAACAATATCTTCTGGACGGTGTCAAGGCACTCGAGCACCAACTGACGAGGAAGCGCTCCAAGGCTCAAAGACTTTTCCACCAACGTATGTCTTGGATGATCTTTCGTGAGCCGTAAATACTCCTTCAAGAATGCAACATGGTGGAATACTTCCAGTGTATTCGTTCTTCGGTCAATTTTCAAATGACTCCTCAGATCATTTGTTGGGCGGACTTTCATGCCGATACGTTTCTTCAATTTCCTTGCCATTAAGGAAGGCTTGATGTCCATGTACATCTTAGTCTCGGTGTCGTTGAGACCGGGGTGGTCTGTCAACGGCAGTATATTCTCCATGAAGCTATCCAGACCAACGTCATCTCGCCAAGGGACCTGGTAAGCACCGTGCTCGAGAAGGCCATGAGAATGAGCAGACGCTGAGCAATTGACCATTGTCATCACCTTGACAGCAAGATCAATCGCGGAGTCTTGATCGCACCTGGGTGGTAAAGGTCGATCGCGCCATATATCTTCGAACAGGGCCTCGCGCAACTTGGAACGCGGAGAGGCTGGTTTGGTTTTCAGCTGGTCGAGTATGATCAAGACATCCTCATGTGTTCTCAAAGCAGGATAGCCGGCGTCGTTACCCTCATAAGAGGTGGCCAATGTCTTGTAAAACTCGAAAAAACTATGTAGCCGTTTGGACCGGTTTGATGGGCATTGTTCTTGACGCTGGCAGCAATGATGTCCATTGGTACAATGCGCGCAAAGAGACCATCCCCATAAACTGCTAGCAAGCGTAGCGAGCTCCTCTTCGCTTGTCGTAGCTAATGGATTCAGCGGGAGCTTGGGGACAGTTGCCATGCTGAGATTGAGCGGCTTGAAGTCCTGCCGTCCCGCAGGTGTAGAATGGAGATTGCGCACGCGAGACCTCCAGCACAGGCTTCTACGCCGTCTTAAACGTTTGCGCCAGAGCCTGCTAAAAAGTTTTCAAGGATATTGATACCAAATTTGAGAGAAACATTACAAGAATCACGTTTGGAATTACTCGTTGCTGCTACAATCAACTTTATTTATGAAATCATCGGGTGAGAGACTGACTACGAGTAAGGCTTAACTAGTGCTCATGCATGGTCTAGCCTTGCACACTACACACTAGATATCACAGTGGGGCTGAGCCCGCCACAGAGATACATGGTCCAGCGTCGCTGCATATTGGATATCACAGTGGGGCTGAGCCCGCCACGGAGATGCAGATTAGGCAAGGGAGTTTGAGGCCTCAACAAAAGATGACTTTCGATATTGTGATGCCTCAATTCTTACCACTGAACGCCTCTCTTGTCATCGAGAACTGCCATCATTGAAAGCTTATCCTTCGCAAAATGACTCCCGCTATGCCGATGTCTCTTGATATCTCGAAAGCATCCGAGCTTGACACAGTGCATACGCCGCAGCCTGGTCTTGAAGGCCATTCTACGCGAGGTTCAGATTCAGGCTATGCATCAATCACAACATCTCCAGGGGAGCTGAAACTTTCCACCGGCAAGTTCTTCAAACGAAAGATCAGATTGAAGGTCTACAAAGAAGAGATACCTACGCACGTAAAGGAGCGGTTCCTCGACTTACAAGAGCTGTTCGACAGACCACTATATGAGCGCCTAGTCAGCTCTGGAAAGAGCTTCGGACCCATATCGTTGAAGTTGAAAAGACTGGGGGAGTCAGAGCAATCAAGCGCATATTGGCTCGTCATACAATGCGAGCCCAAGATAGCTAGACGTGTGAGGCAATTCTTCGATCAGGACCACGTTAAATCCGAATATCAGCCAAGTAATGAGTCGGGAGACTTGCCCTGGTTCAATATCTGGATCTGCCCTGAGCCGCCAGTGCGATTAGCTATAGATTGCGAGATAGATGGAGGTATATTCTTAGATTTAAATGAGCGTACCCTTTGTGGGACTCTTGTTAAAGTCCAAGGTCGGATAGCAACAATTGGCGGTGTTATCATGGTAAAAGCGCGAGGGGAGGAATCGCTATACTGCCTCACTGCTGGTCACATAATATCAATAGCGAGCAGGCTGGCCGGCGTGCGGGATGTAAGCGACGAAGAAGAGCAAGATCTCAGCGATGTCGAGTCGGAAGATGGTTTGAGTAATGATGATTTTGAGCTCGAGATTGCTGTTGGTGATGACTTACGAAAGGGACAGACCCTCAGAATCTCCAAAATCGACTTCCAACAGCCAAGACCTGTTAGATTTGTTGAAGGGACTCAATACAAGACCAAGCACTGCTTTGACTGGGCGTTGGCCACCCTTAATGAAGCAGATTTATACCGCCCAAATTGCCGTATGTCCGCAAGTAGCGACAATGAGGATGGCGTTACCATCACCACCGTGGAGAGTGGTGAGCTTAGAGAGACTGACCGGCGATCGACAAGGCTTGCAGTGTCTCGGCGTATAGTGGTACGTGGAGGTATGAGCGGCTTTAAATTTGGAATCCTATCTGGATCACCTTCATCCTACATGAGTGCACCAGCAACCAGCTTCGCGCAAATGTACACTCTGACACTCACAGCTGGCTCAGGTGAGATTGACTTTAAGAGCGCTAACAAGGAAGATGCTAACACCTTGACAGCGCTTGAAGTTGGAGACTGCGGCTCCTGGATTGTTGACGAAGCGACAAATGAAGTCTACGGCCATGTCGTTGCTTCCGACATCTTTCGCGAGGTTTACGTCGCCCCTCTCAAGGAAACGCTAAAAGAGGTCGAAGAGGTCCTTGAAGCCGATTCCGTGTCGCTGCCAACGAGATTCGAAGTTGCCGCGTGGATTGATATCCATACTGCTGATGTTGCGATCGATTCTCGGACACTCGCTACCGAATTAGAAGATATCTCTCCACACAAGCTTGAAAGGAATCAAGTTTTGCTGGACAGGGTACCTGACTTTACATCTGACTCAGCATACGGGTCTCCATCCTACCAGGATGACGTATCAGACTCAGCATACGGGTCCCATGTTCCCTTTCTATCCTACCCTGGAGCGCAGAATGACGTATCAGACTCGGGATCCTCATCACGGTCCAATTCGCCGCATGAACCGTGCTCGCAGGAATTGTTCGATCTATCAATTTATCGAGACGAGCATCAAGAAGACACTTAATAAGGAAGTCGTCACGATTGCCCCACTGAGTGCTTCTCGTATCAAGTTTTCTACAGAAGGTTTTCAGCGCAGGGCAAAGTCCACAGTATCCAAATTATTACACAGACGACGTTGAGGGTTTTCAATGGATAGCAACAGAGATGATCTGTTCTCTAGTATGATGTTGCTCTCACAACCTTGATTGTAGTAGGCTCAAGACACTGTGTTGACTTGGAGACTCGGTCCTTCATCGTTGGCTAGGTTTCGTTTTTGAGGAACATCGTATCGAATAGGGACTGAATGGAACCTTCTACGTGTTGTTGTACAGATGTCTAATGAATATATACATATAACGAGCCCGTTTTCTTGACAAGCTAAATACCCTTCAACTTACTATGCGCAGAAATGCACTAGGCAACGCTCTCATATAATTACCGCGATAAGCGGGGGATTGAAGCTTCAGCTCACAGGTATATAGGTATACTGATGATCTATCTGTATACGTATATGAAGGCCTCTTCTATAAATCCATTGAATCAACCTCTTGGAATAGCAATAAGCCTCTGAATTCATAAGTAAATGGCGACAGCCATGGCCTCGGACCCAACCAAGCACCCTTGGGCACCCTTTGCGCATTTGTTGTGGGAAGGTCAGCCGATGGGTGCCTCCAGGTTCTGTCTTTTTACTTGTGTCTTTGCAACAGCGATGGGGTTTATCCGAAGGTGCTATCAGGCAGCAGGCGAAGCTGAGTATACCGAGCAGCAGCAAGGGCAGCTCCAGCCGATGTTGACGGAGCCATTGCTCCTACTTGCTGCGCCCCTTTACTGCTCCCTTATAGTCCCCCTTGCTCCCCCGATGCTTCCCTTTTGCTGCCCCGGTGCTTCCCCCTACTCCTTCGATGCTCCCTCTAAAGCGGCCCTGCTCCCTTTCCCGACCTAAAACAGCAATTCTTAATCCTAAATTCGGGGTGTATATAATATATATATATAAGGTGATTGTAACTATAGGACCAATTTGCCCGCTGTCGCTCCTGGAGAACAAAGTCCGGCCGGCATGTAATGTCATCGAAGCCGGTATGGATGTTGTAAAAACGAGCCCGAATGATCGACTCATGCGGTCACCTTTGACAGCTGCGCTTCAAAATCAATTAAAGAAATAGATAAAGATACATCAAAGGCAATAACAGGTCCAGGTCCAACACCACAAGCTACCGCTCCCCTCATCATCTCTATCATAACGTTCATCTTGCCCTGAATCAACTGCGGTCTTGTGAATATCTCCATTGTCTTCTGGACTTTGCTTCGAACCGATGGTTTTGTTGTTCTCATCCACATCACCCACTGTAGGTGGATTCGAATTGGGTGCATTATCACCTGAATTTCCGGTGTCAATTGTGTGTTGTACCGCTGCAGTACGGTCGTTAGATCCGATTTCCCCGGCGTTCTGTACCGCCGCGGTGTTCGGATTGTCTCCATCACCTGCTGTGTGTTGGGTGGGTGAAAAGGATGTTATTAAGGATGTGATATGTTCTAGAACCCAAATCATTTATTAAGTCTTTGGTCACCAAGAGCCGTTTTTCGGCGTCGATGGAAGATTATATATATATGGTGAGAATAAGTCTGGGTTCATCTTCGCCGGCTACCACTCCTGGAGATCAGAAAACAGCCAGGGAATATGGCTTCGAACGACAGCATATTTGAGCTTAGAAAGTCAACCCACCCTGATTTCCCTTGTAGCTGTGCTTTAGTACAAAAATGGAGAAGATATATATATTCTTAAGAGGTGATGATGAATCTGGGTTCGGATTCCCCAATTACTCCTCCTGAAAGATAGACTTATTTTATATCTTTATACTATCAGGACTAGTCCTCCTCCTATACGGCGTTATCATTATCCAATTCTACCTCTTTAATTATAGTATTATAAAAAACACCGTTAGTAAATAGCTCGCGCGCGTTAGCCTTCCTTAGCAGGAGCCTTTTAGTATAAAGTTTCCTTAGATTTATAAACTTTAATCGTAGATTAAATTAGTATATAATTATATATATATCTTACTTAGATATACTTACTAGCCTTCTTTATCATGGTCGCTGCTGTGGCCCACACAGCTACTTATACTTCGACTGTCAAGATGGAGAACACCATGGAAAGCCTTCCTCATCGTTTCTTGCCCTTGCTAGCTTTGGTAGGAATACAAGAAAGGGGAATCACAAACGAACATTACGAAGATGATGACTCTAGCCTTAGTCTTGGCTACTACCGCTTCCAAAGGTTCGAAGGTAGCTAATATATATGTCATCGGTGGCGGTATGGATGTTGTATGTTAGAGCCTCAACAGTTAATCCACTCTTTCAACTCGGGTAACTGAGTTTTGGTATAGGGGCGATCTGATCTACAAGAATATATTGAAATTGATATTAAATCTGGGATTCGTCTCGCCAGCTGCCGCACTTGAAGGTTGAATTCCGGCGGCGACGGAGTAAAGGTGGGGTGGGAGAGGCAACCCGTGTGGGTGAGTAGAAATCTGAGTCCATTGCTACGGTATGTTGACTTTGCGTATGGGCTTGGTGATAAAGTAAGAATAAAGAAAGGGCAATAAAATCCCTAAAATGCAGCAAAACGCAGAGGTTCTACTTACGTCTCTTCACAGACGGCATTTCGCTGTCACTAATCGTCTGGATCAAAAGGCGATAGGCCCATCCTTCGCTCTCTGTCTTGGTCGTGAATCAGTCTTTCAGTCGTTACGATATGATAGTGTGCGATGTTTCGTAGTATCTTCGGGGATCGAATGTATCTTCCAAAGACATTATGGATGTAAGATCCTGAGGGATTGATGAGATCTATCATATCCTGCAACAGAGCTTCGTTGCAGGAAGAAAAAGGAGAGATGACATAAATGAGATGGTCGTGACCTTGGGTCTCTCTTCGCTATGATGGTCTGCCATCTGCGAACGCATTCGATAGGTTTGGCAACAATCTTGCTGAAGAATAGCGATTGTCTGAGTTCACTCTTGATTGGCGCATCGACGGACTGTACATCATGCTTCGCTCTATCCTTTTCTAGGAGTATCTTGCCGAATAGTTGAATCGCTCTGTCGTTTCCATTATTGGTGTGGAAAGAAAGAAGCAAAGACATGTATATTTACAAGGTGGTATTGACTCTGGGCTCGCTTTCGCTGCGATAGTCTGTCATCTTCGAAGTCGTAGAAATTCGATGACTGGGTTTGGCAACGATGCTAGGGAGTATCGATGATCTGATCTCATCATCAATTAACACATGGACACGTCGCAGATCATGCTTTGCTCTATACTTTTTTTTAGAGCATCTTGCCATATAGCATTACGATATTGAACGGCCGTCTATTGAAGTCCTTCATGGCGTGGATGAGGCGGCTTGTAGTAAGATGTGGTGCACAAGCTGATATTTAGTGAGCACGTGGAGTGGCACCAGACTTTGAGGGAAGATGGCTGGCAACTTCGGCAGAGATTGCAGTAAAACCCTTCCAAATATCGAAATTACAGACAAGAAATCGAGCAGAAAAGTGCAAACAGTAGATGAGCTAAGCCCGACCCCCATCCGAATCAGGTAAGGAAATATCAAATCATCTCAAAAGAGCGATCGAATCGCGCTCCAAAGTCGTTGAATTTGAATTTTTTGGAAGTTGAAATGGCTGTTCTACCCTTGGGCCATGCGAGATCCATGCAAAATGAAACAGATTAAGTTTTGACGCGATACAAGATTGAATGACACTTCTGACACTGTATAACGTTTGGTTGTATCATCATTCTTTCTGCATAAAATTGACACCGTTGGTAATCTCTCGACGCACCTGCTGCGAAATCAGGCAACCGCTCCTCTACGGCCCAGTTCGTCTTCTCGGTCCCGCTCTCGGCCTGGCTCGGCTTCACGCCCACAGACTCGACCATGTTCTCGATGTCGAAGTCGGAAATGGCGACGTACGTGTTCTTGATCGTGTTCGCAGCCTCGTTCAGCAGTCACGTGGACGACCATGCTGCTTTTGTTCAATAACAGCGATCGAAAATGACCGAACTCTCATTTATAGCGCGCTCAAGGTCGTTTTGTACTCTTGAAAATTCGATTTTTGGAGTTGTGTATAACTTGGCACTGACGGTGTAGGTGATAGGAACGATGGTATTGAGAAACTCATGTTCTACCGGCACGCACTTTTCTTTGAGGTTCGATCACACCGGGGTTACACATCCCAGGTAGTGATGTTGTTTCGTCTGCAAGTCGAGGTAAGTCGGTATATTAAAGTACCTTCACAATATACAGGATAAATTGTTCGGGCCAATAAGCGTGAGATGTCGAACCGAACGATCGATAATGTGCGATCGCACAAGGGGAAAGATAAGTCTGGGATCGTGGAGCTTTCGATGGTCATTCGCTTGCATCCACATGTGTGGCGGAACACGATCGAAATTGTCAACTCGCATCGAAGTCAAATCTCCTCACCCCAATAATCCCACTCTAGCCGTATCCCACTCCTGGGAATTGTGTAACCGAAGTCCTTTCGCAGGAACTCTCCGTCTCTTTCTGGAATTCTTTTTCTGCCTGCTTGAAGTACACCAGACATGCTAGCACTTTGTTGTAGGGTTTTTTGGTACTTGGTAATTGAGCATTCAAAGCTCTTTCTAAGTTCTTCCCAAATTCGTCTCATGTATGAAGAGTATATATATATATAAAAATGTTGGTGGTGAGGGTGAGGAGATGCGTCGTTCCATTCAGGCGCAACCTCGCATTCGTGGTCTTCGTAATCTTCGGAGGGTGCGGATTGTAGTAGGGTTTTCAATAGCATTTTCCATGGTAAAAAGTGGTTATCTTAGGTGGCGCCGCCAGTCATGCTACTTGCCGTGATGGGTTCTAAATATCCAGAATTATGCACGGAGGCATCGCCCATTGCATCTGCGTTTTCAATTGGCGACCGCCTTCTTACGGTCCACCTTTGTCGTCTTGAGCAAACCCCAGAGGCTGATTTAGTCGCAGTAGGGGCCCGACAGTCGGTTGTTGGACTTGGTGTAATGTACTAAAGTATATATCTAAAGTAGGAAGAATTAAGAGAAAGAGAGATTTCGAAATTAGATAATATATAGTAGGAGGGAGGGTTACCGTTGCCTGTGGTAGCGGGTTGTATAAAGGTGTCTTTATCCATCAAGACTTTTGTGCGGATTGAGGAATAGATAGACATATATATATAGATGATGGAACGAGGAATATATGCAAGACTTCTGTGTGGATTGAGGAACAGAAACACAAATATATATAGATAATGGAACGAGGAACATATGGGTAAGATAGAGTGGTCGATGCAAATGAGAGGAACGTTCCGACTCAAATACTTCAGAGTCGATGGCATAGAGTGAATCTGGGTGTGCTTTTTTATGAAATGAATCGCTCGTCTCGGCGGAAAATTCACACAGCTCTCTGTGATGCATGCTCAGGATAGTGAAGCCCAATACTGTGGAAAGGTGAACCACATCGCACCAAGTGTAGTAAGGATAATGTGAAGATTGAGAGAGATAAGAAATGAATGGCAGAGCTTGCTGTGAATCGAACTTTGCAGTTAGAAAATTCCACTGGGGAGATCCACCCCATCATGTGATACCCATTTGGCTCGTCGCCAGGTCTGTTCAAGCCTATTTCCGAGTTACCAAAAGCAAGACCACTGGCCAGGCAATCCTCACCGTACTGCGCTTCCCTCCCATAGCAGCTTCCAAATCCTCAAACATCGTGACAAGCTGAGCATCGATATCATCAGTCTCGGTCTTCCACGGGAATTGAGCATCGTTAGACTCCCTCGCCCACTCGATTCCACATTCCTCTTTGGCCCAGAAGCTCCGATCCAATTTCTCCTCTAAGTCTTCATGGGGCCCAATAGCGGACTTGTACTCGTAATCGTAATCAAAGTGCTCCTCGTCCAGAAACGTCAGTGGCTTATCATTGTTCCACTTGATCCTCTCAACGTCACTCTACTCTGATGCCGGGAAGGCGATGTCATCAAGCCAAGAGGCCAATGTTGCAAGTGCCGGTTCCATAGGCGTACCTTTAAACGGCATAATTCCCTCGAAGGCTTCAGCTGTAATCTTGTCAGATATCGCTTGACTTTTCTCTTGTCCTGGCCCGTCGAAAATAGGTTTCCCATAGAACCACACCGCCAGCGTGCCTCCAGATCTCATCATCCTCGCAAAGCCACCAAAAGCCTTCTGAACATCTAACAATGGAACGCATTCGGCGAGCGTAATTAGATCGGCTCTTTTCTCCGAATCTGGATTAACTACAGTGGACAGGTCCTTTGCGCGATAATGTTGAAAGGAGATGTTAGAGTGACTGAGCCGTTTTCGAGCAAGAGAAACATTGTCTGCGTTGGCATCGCTCGCGATGACATGATCAAAGCGACCGGCAAGGACTTCTGCTACGTTGCCTGGGCCCGTGCCGACGTCGTGGGCTAGTCGCCAATGGCTGCTGTGTTTACGGTGGTATTCCCAGATGATATCGTAGAAGGCAGGCGAGTAGGTTGGTCTATTGGCGAGGTATTTATGTCACTCGAAATCCGCTCCATCATCAAAAGGAGCAGAAGACGATGTTGGATCCAAAGTTGATGAAATGTCAGGAATTGGGTTCATATTAGACGGGGACATATTTTGCTTCATCGTGATCACTCGATCATAAGATATTGTTCTTCAGATGACAGTCTCGAGCAAGAGAATTGATACTCCGATGAAACATATTGCGATGAGGATCTGGGTCTCCCATTGATTTTGTTGTTCGGTGCGTCGCACTTCCGCCAATAGAATGACTAAAATTTATAGCTCGGATTAGCCCGGGGCGCCTGATGTGGTCCAGATGGAGCAGATGACGCTACTTTATTCTTAGCGGTCGCACTCTGAGTGTTCACCTTCCATGATCGTGTTATATAGCGTTAGCGATGGCGACGGAGTTGTAATATTCCGGATCGCAGATCATTCAGCATTCTGATACATTAACAGAACTTTCGAGAAAAGCGAACATTACTGCATGATCCATCGACAGCTTAGCAACAGCGTGCTCATAGATGCTAAGAGAGGAGATATAGCTTCATGACCATAGAATAGGCTGTAACGAAGCTGAGAGAAGTAGTATTTCCATGGATTTTCTGCTCTCAGTGCACGCTTGGACTTCACCTCGGGCCTCGCGAACATAATCTTAAAAGTGAATATGAGCATCCGATGGCACCTTATAATCACAACTCCATGTCTTGTATCTGAAATATTTTCAGGTGTCAGAGACTTCGTCGAGACAAAAAGTAGCAAACAACGGATCCCGTAAACCTCGGGTTTGTTTGGTTTGGTCGGAATAGAAACGGATTATGAAGTCAAAAGCAAGCACCTTCAGCGTAAAGATAAACCAAGTTTGCCGTATTCAAGGTATAGTGACTGTTATTGCGTGACCGATCGGAATATGAGAGAACACAGGAGTCCCTGAATACGTCTTGGCTTTGTGTGTTAAGATGTGGCCTATTGAAACCTATCAGCCTCAGATGTCTCAGTACCGCCCTCATCGACAACAAAAACAACTTGTTGGGCTAGAAGACCAATCAACGAAACCCGAAAATGCGCCTGTTCGAAGTCGAGCAGAAATTCAATTGGACTGTCGAAAAATTCATTCTTCTTCAAAAAGGAATTGCCCCTCGCTGTTACCGTCCACTCAAGATCGAACATCTCCGTTATCAGACATTCCATGATACTTACTACGATTCAAATAGCACGCTTTGCAAGAATGGACTGTGGGTACGCAAGCGTCAGCCGTGTGGCAGTGTCTTCAAATGGGAAGCCAAGCAGCTCCAAACAGGCAGCTCGTTCCTCCGTTCCACCTACGAGGAGTCAGAAGATCCCCATCAGATACAGAACATGGTTGGCGCCCATTTTCCAGCATGTCCCGGTCCAAACCACAACTTTGGGCTTGATGTGCTTTGTCACTTCCAGACTCATCGACACTCGTTCCTAGCCGAGAATAGATTCACTGTGGTTCTAGACGCTACTGACTTCGGACATCGAGTTGGGGAGGTGGAAGTAATGGCAGAAGATGCTGATAGAGCTCATTTCAATATCGACGCGTTCCTCAAAGAGTATGCTTGGTTCTTTGATAAGACAACTGAGCCGAAGGGAAAGTTGACGGCGTACTTTGAAAAATTTGGATATCCAAAGGGCTCATGAACGGTAACCTCAAGGCTTCTCTCCCGATCTGTGCTCATCCCTAATTTACATTGATAGGGTCACATATGGCGACATATACCTCATCGACAATTCAAGGCTATAGCAATATTGTTGGTGCCTTCTGATGTGGAGCCAAGACAGGATTCTTCATGAGAGTTATCACCACAAGGATCTAGCGACGTCTCGAAGGAAGAAACCGTCGTCCGCCAAGACCTTTAGATATTCTAGAATACTCCATAGGATAGATTAATTCAAGATAATTTGCACCATTGATCCACACCTCACAGTTGTCGTCACCATCTACTCACAATGGCCGACGAGCCCTTGCCACCCCCTACCACCCTTCCCCCACCCTTCACCCACACCACCCCCGCCCCAACCCTCATAACCCAAGGCGCCGAAGCCCTCCTCTACCGCACCCACTTCCTCCTCCCCTCCCAACCCTGCGCCCTCAAGTACCGCCCCTCAAAACCCTACCGCCACCCCACTCTCGACAAGCGACTGACCCGCCACCGCATCCTGAGCGAAGCGCGCACGCTTGTGAAATGTCGCCGCGAAGGCGTCAACGTGCCTGCCGTTTTGGCGCTGGATGCGGAACCGGCTGAGGGGAGTGGTGGTGGGGGATGGATGATGATGGAGTGGGTGGAAGGGAGGACGGTGAGGGATGTGCTTGTTGAGGGGGGTAAGAGGTGGAGGGAGGGGGAAGAAAGAGTGAGTGGGGAGAGGTGGGAGGGTGGGGTGAGGGTCTTGATGGGGAAGATTGGGAGGGCGGTGGGGAGGATGCATGAGGTTGGGGTTTGTCATGGGGATTTGACTACTAGTAATCTGATGCTACGACCCTTGGGGACAGGGCAGATGGGTGGAGGGGCTATGAATGGAGACGCTGCACACGGGGATGCTGTGGATGGGCAATGTACGAATGGTGCGATAAAGGAGCTTAAGGGCGAGATCGTGCTGATTGATTTCGGGCTTGCTGGGCAGAGCTTGCAAGACGAGGATAAGGCAGTCGATCTATATGTGTTGGAGCGGGCGTTTGGGAGCACTCACCCTGATGTGGAAGAAGGATTTCAGGAGGTGCTGAAGGCTTACGGGGAGAGCTACAGGGGCGCGAAGGTGGTCCTGAAGAAATTGGAAGATGTAAGGATGAGGGGCAGGAAGAGAAGTATGCTCGGATGATGGAATCTTACGAATGCTTGACATCAGCCTTCATATCTGAACGTTCGCCAACACCACCCAAACTCCACGCTATTGCTGGGTATCCAACGAAACCGCGCGCTCAGCGCTCGAAAAGACTATGGGGTTCAATGATCCTTCGGCTCCTTCAGTCTCTGACTTCGGCCATGGCGAAATAGCCTTTGTTTTCGATGACTCCTCGATCCCGGACCACCGCTGTATACTTGACCACCCATTGGGGCTCAACATTGCCTTTCAATCCATCGGTTTGCTCGTCTGGTCCTGCCAGAATGCCAGCCCCTTTTTCGCCCCCGCCTAGGAGCTCTCTAACGGTGCCTTCAGGGAGGATGTTGGTACAATCATTGTGAGTAAGCAGTTCAATCTTCTCTTGCTTGGCGTACAGTATCAAGGACTTAGGGACCACACAACAGTCGCGCACATTGATCTGGTCCACTGACGGTCGTATTTTAGTCTTGGACAAGAATTTCTCCAGCCGTTCACTTCCAAACTCAGAGACGCCGATCTGTAATGCTAGACCCTTGTCATGGAGGTGCTCCAAAGCTCTCCAAGCCTCCGCCATGGTATTTGCATCTTCGCTTTCGCCATTTTGAATCCAACTCGGCTCTTCCTCCTCCTCTTCCTCATCGTCTGCATCAAATGATACCCCGGAGAAAGAGACGATTAGGAGATCAATAGACGGCACATGCAGCTCCCTAAGTACTAAGCTCATTGCTTCTTGCGCGTACATGCATCGCTGCGTCGCTGAGGTATGCGGGAGAAAGAAAAGCTTCACCGTGATATCATACTGAGACCGCTCCTCTCCCAGGCCGGATTGTGAAAAATCAATGGAGGGCACGTATAGTGAGCCATTTTCTTGGGATGTCCAATCGCAATATGATGGTCTAGGCGGATTCCCATTGGTTATGGCTTGGGAGGAATTGGTATGAGCGTTCTCATTGACGGTGGGTGCAAAGGCTTGTTTGGAAGCAAGGAAGTTGGAGCGCAAGCCGTTGATGAGCTCAACGTTCGATTTCTCGGATGCAGGTCGGCGGATGATTGAGGGGCCGCCATTCATGATATTCCTAACCTACATCAGTGGCTAGTGGCCTATGGGATCTGGACATTTGCTCACGACGTTGAGAGAATGAGTTTCATTATGACTTCGATTTGTCAAGATCGAGGGCTCTAGCGCAGCCCTTTAGAGTACTCTTTATCACCTCTTGAGATGTCTGCCGTGCATCCAAACTACCGACATTTCACCATTAGACCAGACAGCACCCTTGGACATCAACGAGATACTGTACGGTTCAATGCAACGTAGTGCATAAGTCGTTCGAGCATCGACTATTGAAGCGAGCTTTGGTAGGTAGAACTAGCGGCTTCGTTCCGCGTGGACTCATCCCACCAGATTCACCGCTGTTCGCCGCGAATTTTCTCTCCTGCAGGAGACTGGGCAACGAGATGGCCATAAAGTGAGCAACAGCCCACCCAGCCTGGTGACTGCGAGGCTCACTCTAACGCACGTCTAGCTATCTCATCCTTCTGTCAAGGCAGGGTAAAGTGGTGTGTACCTAGTCTTCTAGCTCGTCTCCCACCTCGCTATCCACAGCAAAGCTAAATATCTTTCACTACAGCGCCTTGCCAAATGGTTTACCACACTCTCTCCTAAAGACAAGGCCAAGATCATCAAAGATGTATCCCAGCTCGTGCTGTCAAGGCGGACACGAATGTGCAATTTCCTCGAGTACAAAGGTGAGTACGGTATCGTGCAGATTCCCCTGTACAGCTGTTTTAACATCAGGTCCTCCAGATTCGAAAGTCGTCTACCGACGCTATGCCTCCCTCTTCTTCATTGCCGGCTGTGCATCTACCGACAACGAACTCATCACACTTGAGATAGTCCATCGATACGTCGAGCAAATGGACAAATACTACGGCAACGTCTGCGAGCTGGACATCATCTTCAATTTCCAGAAAGCATATTTTATACTCGATGAGCTATTATTAGCCGGAGAGATGCAGGAGAGTAGCAAGAAGAACGTCCTAAGGTGCATAAGTCAACAGGATAGCCTGGAAGATATGGAGGTACGTCTATGGGATATTCTACGTCAGGCGAGAACAAAAAATGGCGTCTCCACTCCTGAGATAGTCGTCACGAGGAACTGTGATTCAACTTTACATCTACGTCCATCGAATTCCGTTCTACTCTGCATGTACAACGACTGACTCTCTATGTCGTGGATGTCAGGTTGAGGATGATGGCATTACCAAAATTATGTGATGATTCAGGATATCCTTGGATTGCTCATATATCACCACCACGGACACTTTTGAGGCTGTGTTTGTACGAGTACCATATGATAGGAGTTGCTAATGTTTACTGGTATGATACCGCAGGCAGATGCAGCCATGGTTGAAGGGCTACGAGACTTCGGCCTCATCTGAATAAAGCACGAAGCAGCAGGCAGAATGGAATGAAAAAGCGAGCAAGCTTGACCGAAGCCGTTTTGGCTCCACTCAAACACAATACAGGCAAATGTGATATGGAACACCACCAGATACAAATGTGACTTTCAGGTTTCATGGGTGATCACGTACCACTGACATTGATTGTTACGCTAATTGTCTTACGTCTTCACCGCCGAAGAGAGAGGGTCACTCCGTACGCCCAATATCACTGGATATGCAAGACAAATGGATCGACGGTTGACGCAACTCCAAACCGTCGTCTAGTCCGCCTTGTTTGGAGAGGGTTTTCTCACTTGACTTTGAGCAAACCGGTACCTATCACCTCGCTGATATGTTATCACTCACTACAGCAATGGAGGGATAATATGATTTTACATTCAACCAGGTGGTATCCTCAGCTGCACCGAATGCGCAAAGGATTGAATCTCATTGGCTGAACGAACTTCTGCCAAGAGATACGTACATTGACTCATTTGGCCTAGCGTTGGCCGGTCGCAACGACATCTCAACTCCTGGCTGACACCCCTCCTCACTATCCTCTAAGACTCCATCACTACTACTTCCAAGATGTCGCGACCTCGCAAAGCTGTATTTGGCGGCTAGACGTTTATCGTCTAGCTGACAACTAGAGATCAGAAGTCGTTCCGAGCAGCTTGCACCCGGGCCGTTCTCTGTGTGACGCAGCTTCTCAGAACAGACTCCAAGCAGCAAATCTCCGGCACCTGCCACCAGCGCCGGCATCGCTATCACCGAGCCAAGTATCTCTGGGACAGAATTGCACATTTGAGCTTTGGTCCACCCTGAGCTAGTTCTCGAACAACGACCCGCAACCTCCCAAGTAACACCGTCCTTCGTCAGACCGCTCTTCGCGATCTGATGTGTTGACAACCTTCAAGTGGCCGTTGAGAAAATCCTACGATGAAGGTATGTCATTATAAAGAGGTCGTGATCCTGCGACTGGTCTGCCCAGATAGGAGAACCTCTCCGTACGATGTTCGACCAATCGCTGACCGTGCTTGACTCAGTACCTCCCACTCCGCGATTTCGACGATGTAACGAATGCCCTCAACTTCGATACAGCAGATTGCCATGTAATAGGTGGATGCGATCTCTACACAACCAAAGCTGCAAGCGCAGATAAGAAACTCTACAAGAACATCGAGCACACCCTGGAGTCGCAATATGCGTCATTACTGAGCTTTTCCGCCAGTCTCTCCACCCATCAGGCCACTCAAGCGGGTACATCTCTCAATCTAGCTCGCGCAAGCCCATTTGGACCACTGAGCCAGACATCCAGCCGCAGAACCTTTGCCTACCTTATCGCAACATTGAACGCGAGCCATCCAGATTATGACTTCTCTCACCTCCTCCGTCCAGCGGACTTTCACCGCCAGAGGAATATCAAGAAGGTGATGCACACGTTAGACACTACCCTCAGCAACCTGCGTCCAAAATACAGCAGCTCCTTTCAAGACCAACACGCTCATTGGTCAAATACAGTTCCTCCAACGCTTCCTCAAACACCTTCCGGCACCGAGAAATGGAATCCGCGCATGTGGCGATTGATCGATAAAGAGATGAGTCTCCGGGAATGCAGCATCTACTGCTATGCGCCCGAGGAAGATCCTTACGATGGCGAAGAGGGCTCATTGTGGAGCCTCAACTACTTCTTTTTCAATAAAGCCAAGAAGCGAGTCTGTTACTTGTACCTACGCGGATTCAGCATTCTCGACACCACCCCAGCGCAGAAGACACCCGTGAGGGCGAAACGACCCGCCAGTGGAACCTGGAGCGTGGATGAAGATACGAGTAGGAAGAGAGCGAGATTTTGGCTCGGAGACAGGGCTGCTGATGTTGAATGCGTAGCCGACGGGGACGAAGAGACTTTGGAGGAAGAGGAAGTTTTGGATACGGGGGATGAGCCTAGGTATGTGCCCTCTGATACCGATACGGGAGACGAGAGTCCTTGCAAGGGGAGGGGACGCAGTATCAATTCGGATATGGGAAGTCTCAATACCAGCAAGGGAAGTGGGCGCGATGGAAGCTCGGTGCGTGGTATTAGTGAGGAGATCGGCGCGTCGATGGATCCTTGATTCTTCTTTTGATAATGTGTGTATTAATGGTTAGGGATCACGTTGGTTGGAGGGTGGCGTGCTAGGGCAGGTAATCGATTATGATGATTTGGTCGTTTGGGCGTTGGTCACGACAATGTTACATATGTACACCTCGGATATGAGCGCGTGGGGTTACGGTGTCGGGAGCGCAAAGTGGTTTACGCTCGGGATCTGTGGGTTACACTCATGCGTTGCTAGCTACACTAATGATCACCACCTTCAAAACGATCCATGTCAATCGACCGAAGCAAGCCAAAACCGGTGCTATGATACAGCCTCGTCCCTCTCTCATTCAAGAGTCCCCTACCCCTTCCTAACCAGCACCAACGAATCCCCACTCCCCACCACATCCCCCGGCCTCACCAACAACCTCTCCACCACCCCCTCAGCCCCCGCCTCCACCCTCACCGAAATCTCCAACTTCATCGCCTCCAGAATCGCCACCTCGTCACCAACCCCCACCCGCGTCCCCTCTTCGACAACAACCTTCCACACATTCGCATTCAGCGGACTCGTCACCTTCCGCACCCCCGGATCCCGCAGCAGCGACTCAACCTTATCAACCGGCACCTTCCCCGCCGCCCTCTCCTCCATCCACCTCCCCATCATCTCCTCCTCAACAACCAACATCTCCCCCTGCGCCCTCCTCTGCCTCTCCCTGATCCCCCTAACCTCCTCCTCCGTATCCCGCAACAACTGGTTATGAACCCCCATATCGAACACCACATCCCGCACATCGTACTCGTAGCGTCCGCTCTTGAACAGCGCGAGCTGGCGCTCGTATTCGTCCGCGCTCACGAGGTGGAAGGTGAGTTGGTCGAAGTCTTCGAAGAGCCAGGGGCGGGAGAGGGTGTAGTGCGCTTTGGAGCCGAGGATGTCGCAGCCGGGGATGGTGAGGCCCGTTAGTTGGTAGCCTCCTGGGGAGGAGACGTTGTAGAGGGCCATGCAGGAGCCGCCCCAGGAGACTTGGCCTTCGGGGGTGTAGACGCGGGAGGGGTTCATCTGGTGGGGGGGGGTTTTTTTGGTTACTTGGGTTTGAGCGGAAAAGGGGTGGGATTGGGGGTTTTACGCACTTTGGGACAGTTCAGCCGTTCGCGCGGGTCGACGGGGAGACATAGAGGGAGGGCGGCGAAGAAGCCTACGGAGACGGCGATGAGGCTGCTCGTTAGGAGGATTTTCTCGAGGTCTTTGCGTTCGAGACCGTTGTTTTTGGCGACGAATTCCATGTTGTCGGGTAGGTAGGACGCGTATGGGCGCTGAGTCTCCATGTATCGTTTGATGGCGTCTTTTTCCTTGGGGCTGTCGAAGGTGATGGGGAGTTTGAAGATTCGGCTAGGGACTTTAGAACGGCTAAGGTCGCCGAGTTGGGCTTCGAGATTGACGAGGTGGGAGATGAGTTTGGCTTGAGGGATGGTGAGGCCGTTGTAGTAGATTAGGAGTGCTAAGGTGATCAGTGTGTTAGTGGCTAGTCTGGGATATCTAAGCTGGTGCTTACAGTTGCAGCAGCCGACGGTGTTGACTAGTCCGTTGGAAAATGATATGTCGTCTTTGGACTCTTTCAGTGCTTTGGTGAGGGCTGTGACGCGGCAGCGATGATTTAGATCGAAATTGCCTTCTCCGTACTCGACAAGGAGGTAGTCGTCGCCACCCTGCCTATCATCAGAGAGGCCAAAGCTCTTGGGCTGGCCGCTTACCTGTCTGTATAGAGTACGAGGCTGGTTGCCTTTCGCTTCAATCTTGTGGACCGTGGCTTCTCCATAATTACCCGACGAAGTAGACGAGGGCAATTCCGAGTAATCAAGAGGCTCAATACCGGTGAAATCGCTATTACTAGAGCATGCTTGGGCTACTCCATCAATAAATTCATTCACTCGCTGCCGCATTTTGCGTGCGTCTTCAAGCGATACTCGGTGGTACCTCATCGTATCTCCAGCTTTCATCTGCCCGAGACGCCAGTAATCCGCCTTGATGATCGTCGTACTCGACACAAACCCTCCGAAGTCAGGACAATCGACTGGAAATATACAAGGGTCATCACCAGTCCAATTCAGTGCACCGACTGGGTAGCCGTATTCAGCAACATTGGACGGATGTGCTCCGCCCTCACCACCATCAGCGCGGGCCCACTTTGGCTTTGGTCCAATCAGGCGTATCCCGCCTCTTGCGGCGTTGTGCGAAATCTGCCATGTCGTCTTGTAGGTCATCTCGACGTCTTCGGGGAGAAGGTAGCCTTCTTGATATGGTCCCACCATTGCCAGGATGTCCCAGTGGCTGGGGTACTGCGGAAGGATCCTTTCTGGCAATCTCAATGCTTTCGAAAGATGGTCTGGTATGTCCTTAGCGATGGCAAGGAGATCGCCAGCTGCAAGTTGTCTTCCTTGATAACCGCCCACGCCAACGCCAGGCGAAGTGGCCTTGGATCCAAACCATTCAGCAACGCTTGGGAAGCCGCCATATATAGCGAGGTAGGACCTGCAGCCGCCTCCTGTAGTCTTACCAATCTCTAGTGTCTGCCCAGCCTTAATGGCTAATCTCGACCACATCGCTACCTCTGTGCCATCGAGCGTAAGCTTCATCGGTGCGCCGCATATTGAAACGATCGCCGGGCCTAAGAACAAGAGTTTGGGTCCATCCAACGTGCACTCGAGGCCTTCTTTACCTCGTGAATTACCAACAAGGAGGTTGGCAATCTGGAATGCTAGCGGATCCATGGGCCCAGCGTGAGGAAACCCTCTACCCATGGTCGGTCTCCCAGGGTAATCCTGGACTGTAGTGTAAGCTCCCGCCGAGATCACGTCGATAGCAGCAGGCGAAAACTTGAAGCTCGTTAGAAACTTCGTCATGGTGACTCCAGTTGCAAATTGAGGGTCTTCCACAATTGAAGCCAGAAAGTCAAGGTTCGTCGGTGGTCCACATATTCGGGATTTGACAAGGGTCTGGTGCATTGCACTGATGCACTCTTCACGGGAGGATCTGTGAACCATGACTTTGGCAAGAAGTGGGTCGTAGTGAGATGAAACGATAGTGCCAGTATGCACCCATGTGTCAATTCTGCCACCTTCAGTGATTTCCGCCCACTCCACTATCTGTAAGGTGCCTGGCGAGGGGGCATAGTCCTTTGCCGGATTCTCAGCGTACACGCGAGCTTCAATGGCCGCTCCTCTGGGCTCGCTAGGCTGGAGACCCTTAAGTTCTTCATGGCTGATGCCACCTCTACATGCCAGTTGAGCATCTGCTTGCCTCAACATAAGTTTGACGAGGTCAACATCGTAGCATAGCTCTGTGATGCCGTGTTCCACCTGCAGTCGAGTGTTCATCTCGAGGAAGAAGTAGTCACCAGACTTGTCATCGACCAGATATTCGATTGTGCCTGCCGAACCATACTTGATTGACTCAGCAAGGCGGACGGCTGCAGAACAAAGCCCTGCTCTGAGGTCTTTGGACGTGTCAGCTGTTCTCTAGTAGATAATGATTCATGAACTTACGGGGATGCTTCACCACAAAAGGGCTCGGACATTCCTCGATCACTTTCTGATGCCTTCGCTGTATCGAGCATTCTCGTTCACCAAAGTGTATGGCGCTGCCTTGTCCGTTGCCAAAGACCTGGACTTCAATATGATGACTATCAGGGTAATAACGCTCGATGAACATCCCAGCGTTCTTGAACAGGTTTTCTCCACGTGATCTGACCATGGCGAAAGAGTCCTTGACCTCTTTGACATTCTGGCAGATTGCGAGCCCCATACCTCCGCCACCAGCAGTGGCCTTCAGCATCACTGGGAATCCCAATCTCTCGCTTTCGTTGATGGCATCTTCTTCGCTCGAGATCAGCCCTTGCGTGCCTGGTACTATCGGCACTCCGGCCTTCGCGGCAATTTCTCGTGCAGTATGCTTGATACCGAAGGACTCGATGCTCTCGGGACTTGGTCCCACCCAGACCATGCCTGCGGCTGCAACTGAACGAGCAAAATCTGCATTCTCTGAAAGAAAACCATAGCCAGGGATGATGGCATCGGCTTTGTGCTCCTTGGCGATCTTGATGATTTCATTACTATGATAACGGCAGTATCAGATCAGATGTAATGAGGAAGTGTAACAAATACACATGGAATTGATCAAAGCATTAGCTTGTCTTATCAAGATGTAAAATTACGAACAGTACAGCAATCGCAATAAGGAGTAAATAATGCCTCAGCATTGGGGAGCATAATAGCCGACATATAGGAGAGATGTTTAAGACATGATGAGAGGGCTATCAGTGACGTTTATGATACCCATCGACGTATTGATATCAAGCACTAAATCTCTGCAGCGAAGCTTACCCATCGAGATAGGCCTTGGGGCCAACAGGCAGTAACACGGCGACATCTGCTCCAGACACGTGTGTAGACACGGCATCGGGTTCAGTGTAGATTGCAATAGTACGAATCCCCAAATCCCTACATAGTTATGGATGTCAACAAGTGGGAGAAAAGGAGCAAAGTGTCGCTTACTTTGCCGTTCTGAGGATCCTTGCAGCGATCTCAGCCCTGTTGGCGACCAGAAGCGTCTTCAATTTCTCCATCCTGACGCTGTACGAAATATTCAATGTGCAGTGAAGACTTGACGATGCTCAGGAGTTCCGAGTGGTACGAATATTCCTGACGAGATCGCCATGATAGCAGCCAAAGATAGCTCTGCCATCCCTGGTTCGGCATTTCGAAATGCGGGGATACTTTCCAGAGCCTCAGAGCATCGAACGATAAGCTGAAGGTTACGTCAGTGGGGTTGACTCCTGGATACCTGACGGGGCGAACACCGTGGGGAAACCGATGTCGATATTTTCGTCGACGCAGTGTCCTAGCTAGCAGCTGCGCGTTTCCAGCATGGGTCCCATAAAGCACAAAGCTCTACTCAACGTCGACCTAGGCGAAGGCTTCGGCAACCTCAAATGCGGTCCAGACGAGGAACTCATCCCCCTCATCGACATCGCCAACGTCGCCTGCGGTTTCCACGCCGGAGATCCTCTCATAATGCAGGAGACTGTTCGGCTTTGCAAACAACACAATGTGAAGATTGGGGTCCATCCCGGCCTTCCCGACTTGCAAGGTTTTGGGCGGCGAGAGATGAAGCTTCAGCCTGAAGAGCTCACGGCTATTACTGTGTATCAAGTGGGTGCTTTGAAGGGTTTCTTGGATAGAGAGGGATTACCGCTGCATCATGTCAAGCCGCATGGGGTTCTGTACGGAATGATGTGTCGGGACTTCGAAGTGGCTGCTGCGGTGATGAAGGGAATACCGAAAGGGATACCGGTCTTTGGACTAGCTGGAACGAATATGGAGAAGGCGGCGAAGGAGGTGGGGGTGGAGTTTTGGGCAGAATTGTATGGGGATGTCAAATACAATGCTGATGGCATGCTCGTTATTGACAGGATAAAGAAGTATGGCTTCCTACCGCTTGCGATAGGATCGATGACTGATTTGATACAGACCATGGAAGCTTGAGGATGTTGAGAAACATGTTGAGCAGCAGTTGATGACTGAGTCGGTCACTGCTGTTGATGGGAGCAATGTGCACCTACCCGTCAAGGATTATCCGATATCGATATGCTGTCACTCTGACTCGCCGGGCTGCGTAGGTATTATCAATACGACGAGAGCAATATGCGACAAATTCAATAAGGAGCATGGCTGGTCATGATTTCACTTTACGAAGAGTAATTGTTGTTCAACAATAGTCCCAAATACTTTCTCTTGTGCTTACATTAGTGGATCTCGAGACTTATTTGAAGACGGTTTCGAATGTCGTTGCTCTAGCTCTATGCGTTCTTGGAGGTCATTTAGAGCAGTGTAACTATGTTTTACAATGGGCGTATTGGCACATCGACCTACATATATCTTGATGTGCATGTTAGCGCTCTTCCATACGCTATTGTTGACGGTTGATATCCCCCAATAGTCGTGCTCAATCGCCATATACATGCGCCATTTCGTAATAGATGTGTGAAGCCTGGAGAGGATTCCAGCGCCACCTGTCATAGTCAGATATCCCAATATCCAGTCTTATAGCCACGACCTGGAGAGAATAATTGAGCTATACTGATGTAGTCTATAAGATCCCTTCGACGAATGGTTGTCGTGCGTATCATACTTGAAATATGAACTAGTATCTTGAATGGAAACTTCTTGGAGCCATTGTATGACTATGGGCTCTGGCTGATTTTGCCATTGTCGGCTTGTTGTTGGGATGGCTCTTGGTGCCCTTGCTGCTTGCGCGGTGACCTAAGTGGTGATAGTAGAGGCGATGACAGGTGTGTAGACAGTAATGGTTCGCTTTCACTCATGCACTTCTGTCAGTAAAACCAACCTGTTTCCAGCACACATTCGTGTTTGATAGCCCTTTTGTCTTTCGATCAGCAGTCACACAGCAAGTTTGACTCTCTAGACATCCTGAGGAAACGATGGGTCCAGTGATTGATCCAGTATGCTGGCTTGCTTGAGAGCTTCCTGAACAGCTTCTATATCACGATTAGGAGATAACAAAGGCTAGGTGTTTATATTTCATGCGTCTAGAAGGTTTTCATGCGTCCAGAAAGAAGCATGAGATTCTAGCTGAGATACAAACATCTCTGGTCAAGCAAGTGTCCGAGACATTGCATTGTTAGATGTGGTCTGGACAAAGGCCCTATGTTCCTACAAACCGGGAAGGTGTGAGGGAGATGCGCAACATGCACGTTCTGGAGGTTCCCTTTTGGATCATCACGATGCATAAGTAGGAGCCATTTTCATATGAAGCTCATCAGTACTTTCATCACTTCATCACTTCCCCACATCCCTACAGCAGCTTTGAGAATGACAATGATTGATTCTGCCACAGTCTTTCTTGGTGTGTTACTCCTGGCCCTTGTTGGTGGACTGTCATACTATTTCGTCTGGAAGCCAGCACCATCAGCACCGGCACCAGATCCAGATCCATCAGTACCAAAGCGCACTTTTTCCGATCCGATACACTGCGCTGAGATACTTGCTGGCAAAAGCTTCGATAACATCGGCAATCGCCTACACAGACTTGAATCGAGAGCAATTCCGAATGAACGCCTTGTTCGAGCGTTTGGCATCAACAATGCTTTCACCACAACCAATGAAGACTACGCCAGAGCGTTCAAAGCAGCTGCCGTTAAGAAGATCAAGATGGAGGACAGTGACTGGGAGCGTATCGCAGTATTCGCGCAACGACTTGTTGTTGATAGTGTGGCGAGTTCTAAGTCAGACCACCTGGACGCGAGCCTGGACTCACTTGTGCAGAGCATTGCCCTTAAACTTGCGCTTCATGTCTTGTTTGGTCTTGATCCGTTCGAGCTCGATAAGGATGCTATCAAGAGACTTGCAGAGGGTATCAACAATTGCTGGGTGTATTCGAAGAGCTCCACAACGAACGCAGCGGAAAATCTGCGCATAACAAAGGTGACAGTGAACGACGCTCTGACCAAGCTATTCCCAGATATCGATCCATCCAGTTCCGAAGACAACCCACTGAACTTTATACTTCCGGCGTATGAAACTCTCTGGCGCATTGTGTTGCTCTGTTTCATCGAAGTCTCCTTTCGTCAAAACCGCCAAGCAGAGACTGTCGTGTGGCGCAAGGTACTCGAGACTTTCCTCACGAATCCAACACAGGCGGCGTTCGAGAAGTCAGTGACGACAGAAGCAGGGCAATCAGTGTCAGTATCAGTGTCTCACCTTGTGAGCGAGGGTCTCCGCTTATATCCCCCAACAAGGCGCATCTACCGCAAGTACCAGTTGGGAGACTCTTCCTGCATTCCAGAGATACTAGCAGCAGATATCGAAAAGATGCAACGGGACCCGCAAAACTGGGAGGATCCACTTACATTCAAGCCGTCAAGATGGCTTAACATCAACGAAAGGGCTCAGAGTGCATTCATGCCATTTGGCAACAACCCATTCATTTGTCCAGCTCGAAAGGAGTTCGGGCCACGGATGATTGGTATTCTGGTTGCGGCACTGGCGTGTCATATCAATCCTGAAGGATTGGAGTTGTGGAAGAATCGGTCCGGCGACGCCGAGAGTACCTTGGGTAACGATGAGGAGATATTGACTGACCGGGACATGTACGAGCATTGGTGGTTGCAGAGGAAGCGCTCATAATTAGGACCGGTGCAGTCGTAGACCTTGGATTTATACTGGAATGTATTGAAAATTTGTTATGGCCTGCTGAGGTAGAACGCGCGCTCGATCACTGATGGTTTTATTACATCATGTTTTGGATTTCAGCCTAGATTTCTATTCATCATTTATCAGCGAATTTAGAAAGCAGTCTTATACAACTCCCACAGCTCCCATTGCTTGCCATATCTTCGAACCCCTGCCCCAAATTGATACCCGCATCTGTCTAGTCTTCTGGTTATACTTTTCAACAATGATACCACTCAAGTACTTCATTGCTGTGAAGAACATCATGCGTAGATAACCCTGGCTAGCAAGTCTCATATCGTTGGGTATACGGTATCCCAGCATCACCATACGACCAAATCACAAGTAGTGTATTCACCTAAACGGCAAGACTATCGTGACAAAGATTACCTTTCAGTGGTAACATTCACGTGTAGAACCCACCAATAGGGCGTTTTAGCTGCAGACTACCTACTCTGGAGACGCTCACTTTGACTCCTTGACGATCTTCTCAAGTTCCTTCAAGTACTCTTCTACCTCCTTCGCTCCCTCAATCGTGATATCTCTCCTCCTACCTTCCAGGACAATGTGAGGAACAGCTTCAATGCCGTTGCCCGCCTGTTCTTTGATGAGCATCTTCACCTCCGGCAGCCCTTCGTACTCATCGCTGATGAAAGCCTTAGCTTTAGCCTCGTCGATTCCAGCATCTTTCGCAGCTTTTAGCAATGTGTCATGACCAGATGGAGAAGCTTCATGCTCAAAGTATTGAGCGTAGAGCGAGTTGACGATCTTGTTGGCCTTCTCGGGACCCAACTCTTCCTGGTAGTACTGAATCATGCGATGAGCGTCCATAGTGTTGGCGATTATTCCGTGGAATTTGAAATCGATGCCGACACCAAGTCCGTATGCCGACATCAAGGCCGTGAATTTCTTCATTTGCTCTTCTGATCCGTTGAACTTCGTTCTCTTGTACCTGTAGAAACATCTCTCAGCCCATCACATACAGATGGCTTAGTGGACGAATAAGAATTATGTCCTCACCATTCATACTCGTTCTCCCCTTGCTTGCTGGCATCTGGGTAGAGCTGGTACGGAAGATACTTGATGGAGAAATTGACATCTTCGCCGCTGGGAGAGGATCTGAATCTCTCCAACGCTGGAGGCAAAAGTCACATCACTTAGTATTCCCGGGTCCTCGAACGCAAGTGATCACATATCGCGTAAATTATGAATTTGAAATCCTGCATGAACGTGTTGTTCATGTATCAAGCACCCTTGAATAGTGATCGACCCACCAATATCTAGGCGCTTCTTTGCTATATAAGTCCTGATATCATGATCAATCTAGCGGTCATCTCCTGGGTGGCATAGAATGACAATACCATGGGCACACTGTGTCCAATGTGAACGAGATCTGCGACTCATAAACCATGCTTTACAAGTCTTGGGTTAAGGTTCTAGGATGTATTCAGAATGTCAAGGTAGATCGAGTGGGTCGAGTAATATGTATGCTTTCATATGAAGAGGCCTAGTTTGAGTCTTTTGTATGACATCTGATTGACTTCCGCAGGTCCGAAGGGGTATACAGGTTACCAACCTATTCGCCTAGCCTCCGCAGCTAAAAGGCAAAGGGACTAGCGCATCGTCGCTAAGCAAGGCGTGTTAGTGCTAATTAGCGAGCTTAAGACGCGCGCTAAGCATGTCTAGACAGCGGGGCTTTATGTATCGACTTACACGTACAGGACATTCCGTCACCATCTTCTATATCATCGAATCCCGAGAATGCTTGCTGAGCCTTGCTCGGTGATCAACGCTTTGTTGATGTGGCACGACCCAGCCAGACATCCGGTCAAGGAAATATTAACTCTGATGTCTCCGTAGGTCATCGTGCAGCAGTGCGATATGGTGGCATAGGGGAACATGGCTATGCTGATATGTGTTATAAATTCATACGCGCATATACTTTCTAGTTAGTACCCTAAGGAGCACATGGAATACTCACAGTTGTCGCCTACGCTTCGGCTTGGGGCTCTCGGTTCGATTGCGCATTGAGGGTGGGCCAGCTTATTCTACTATCGAATAGGAATGCCACTGGAGGTATCACCCTTGGCTATAGTTCTCCGTCATCTAGATCGACTATTCAGGAGCTCTTAGATATCAGGAATGCTGTCGAGGCGGCAAGAATAGCAAATCTAACAGATGTGGCCTGACATTTGATTTCGTCTTGCTATCACACCCGCTACATTACTCCCCGAGTACTCGTCTCAATCTCATTCCACTGACAAGTATTGACTGCAAATCACCTGAACAATTCTAGCCGTGGTATCACCCTCGAGTCCACCTGGGCATGTCGATCTTCTTAGTCGAACGTCAGCTATGAGGGGTTTAATATCTCGGGGATTGTTACTTACCACCCGTGTTGTTAGGACAAATCTCTCTTTGCTTGGGCTTTTTGCTGATGGACCGATTCCCCAGTGACGAGAAATCGACAATATGAGTCATCCTCTTCACGGAAGCGTTTTGTCGTTTGCTTCTCCCGAAGTCCCTCAATGCGCTGGTGGTTGGCGTTGTGATCAGTCAAGTGATTTTCGCTGAGCCTTTGTCCCTCGCTGCTAAAGTCTGTGATTAGCACAGACTGGAATAGGGCCGGGAAACCTGGTATAATCACGATGAACCTGTTGTTGTCATCTTTGTGTATTAGAAGGGGCCGTTCATCGAGTGAAGCTGGTAAGATGCGCTCTTTCCTAAGGAGATAGGATGCATATATGTTGTGCAACATGCTCTCGAGTCTCGGTAGCAGCACTGATATATAATTGATCCTCGAGAGGCCTGCTGTTGCCAATCCCAGCTATGATGAACTTAAGCGCGGTTCATTGCTGAGGCCTAACACGCCAACGGCCTGTCGATTTTGGACCGCGAGAGGCCCACCACCATGAAGCCACCCCTCGAGCTCGGCAGTTAAAAGATCGAGAGGCCTGCTATTGCCAAAACCAGCCATGATGAATTCAAGCGCGGTTTGCCGCTGTACCCTGACTTGTATGAGGCCGGACATGCATGAGGCCTGACATGCAAGAGGCCTGACATGCAAGAGACTTGAGATGCAAGAGACCTGAGATGCAAGAGACCTGAGATGCAAGAGACCTGAGATGCAAGAGACCTGAGATGCAGGAGACTTGACATGCAAGAGACTTGACATTGAAGAGGCCTACCATGGTGAGATCGTCCCTCGAGCTCGGCAGTGGCGAGATCGAAAGGCTTACTACGCACCGACACGTATTTGCCTTGAAGGCCAGAAAAACTGTGTCATAGTAGGAATGTAGCCTGACTCTGTACAAATCATGATTTTATCAGTTCCCACTGGAGATGACTTGGTGCTTTTCATACTTCACAGTAGCACTACTTTTAGTATGGCAAGAAGAAAAAAGGCGAAATGGGAGGCCTCTCGACCGACTGTGGCCCCCATTGGTTGGATGGTCTATGCACGATGACGCTAGTTCACTCCGCTGAGGCTGTGTTCGATTGGCAGGTCTCAGAGGCCCCCCGGCCGCCCTATGGGCGAATGTATTTATCCCCAAGCTCTGCCAGATACATTCCTCTATCTCGCACCATTCTCTTTTTTTCGATATCGAATACTACAAGGCATCCCAATCAATAGAAAGCCACCTCCTCCGGCGGACCAGATCCTTTCTGGTATCCGGGGGAGCGGGGGCTGCAGACGACCCTTCGAAGAAGCTCACCACCAGTAGCCTTGCCATACAACATCTTTTGTCCCTCGACCAACAGGCCAATCGTGCCGCGGAGACCATACGTCTCCGCGATCACCAATCCTCGGAGGGACATATGACACTGTTATCCCTGCTCATCAGGACCAAAGGCATTTCCAACCCTATGTAGATCCAAGAGATCTTACATTAGGGCCATCGGCTCCCGCTTCTCTTCAGCACTTACCCACTCCTGCACCGACTCGGTCCTTCACTCCTTCAGGATTTCCGAGTTCGAGTGAAGATTACATACGGGTAAATCCCTTCTCCGCTCCTTCTCCATGTTGGCATTTCAATGACTATTTACAGTATATTGTTGAAGAACAGGAAAACGAAAGCGGAGATAGTCTGCCTAGCAAGTGCTGCGAAGTAGAACTAGGCCCCCAATTTTCCTTTCCTGGAGAATCCCAATCGAATTATTCATTTCCGTTATCACCAAACGAGTTTGGAGTTGGTACCTATATCGGAGTGCAGTCGTATTTGCCTGCAACCTTTCCGCAAACCCCACCGGAATTCAGTGATGATTCAGGCTACCAGCTGTCAGGAGCAGTAATCACGTCACCAGCTCTCGTCGACTTCACCCATTGTCCTAGCAACCCATCTTTATCGACTGGCGGTGTCACTCACCGATTTATAAATACATCGCACCATAGGCCAGAGGTCAATGCCAATCAATTCAGCTACGTTCCCTACGATTCGTCAATCGCAGCTCAAAGTAAGCAGCCCCAGGACGCCCTTTCCGACTCTCCTCTCGAGTGCGACAGCTATGGAAACTCATACACACCGAACACTGGCTCGAATTTCGACGGTACAGGCTCCCTCGAAACTTTGTGCAAGACCAATTGGTCTAAAGACACCGTTCGTGATCCAAATCGAACCAGAGTCGAAGGTGTCGCCCGCCATGGAGTCCCTTCTGAGCACATTGCTGAGCTGGGAAATGGCAGAGAGACAGCTGCAGTATCTCCAGACCCGGAACGACATCTACTTGACCAGAATTTTGCACAGCCCAGCATGGACTATACATCTCAATTCGAGCATAATGTCTACCGAGATGTCGTTGAGGGTCCTACACCACGCGATTCAGACGCAACAACTTCAAGCCCTAGCGATCACGTCAGAGACTTTCAAGCAAGAGTATCAGATGCTAAATTCCACTGTGCACAATGCCACAAGCAGTACCTGCGCCGTCATGAGCTCAAGTACGTCTGTTTAATCCATTTTACCATGACTTCTGCATTCGGCTTCTAGCCCGCTAATCGAGAATTAGCAAACACTCCAAAACTCATAAGCGGGACATCAAATGTCAAATACCTACTTGCACTTCAAAAGGTTTTTATCGAGTTCAAGATCTGGAGCGTCACACCTCGAGCTGCCACCAAAGCATTGGTCGTAGGCCTAGATACTATTGTCCAATTGCCGAATGCGAATTTTCCAGATTGGGTTTCCCAAGAAAAGATAATTGCTTACGACACACTCGGCGGCAGCACTGATAGTACCGATCCGAATTCCATGAAGTGGTTGCCTCCTAATAAGTTTATGCGTGTTGAGGAGTGGTTGCATATTGATGAGTGTCAATGGCGACTGACACTAGAGCAGCCTGTCGTCGAGGCCAAAGCACAAGACGCCCTGCCTATCTTTTCACATGAGCGAACAAGGTACCATTTCATACAATCTTACGACATGAATAATTCGTGCGCGATGATCGGGACCGATAGATGTCCTTGGAAGAGACGTTTACATATCAGTGTACACGCTTGCTCCCATCCTCGTCCTCAAGCTACAGGTTTTCTCCAGCAAGGAGGCTATCGCGGCTTGAGGATCAAGGATGGGTGCAACACCAACGGTAAAGTCGGACGCCTCCACCAGCTGTTGGGCATGACCATGAATTGCATCCGCGTACGTATGATTTGGACCGATTGCACGGAGCGTTGCCATTAAAAGTTTTTGGATATATGTTGCTAGGAGGGTAAGAGCTTAGGGTGCGGCGGAGAAGAGAACAGGCTCGTTCGAGCACAACGAAAGTGTGACATTCGAATTTTTCGAGATCTGTCACCAGGAGGGTAAGAGCTTAGGGTGCGGCGCAGAAGAGGACAGGCCCACTCGAGCACAACGAAGGTGTGGACCCAAGAAGACGCGGAGATGTGACCATAGTAACTGGCGCATTGTTTGGCGATCGGTAGGTGGCATCTACCACTGTCATGCAATATCTTGCTCACCATTCAAGCAGCAACTTGAACGAATACAAAACCCATCAGTAACGACCTCAACGACACGATTTCCTTGGCTCGACTTCTTCCTCTTCTTTACACAGATTGGACAACTTCTAGACTACCTCCAACTCGTTATCGTCATCCTGTTAATGTGCATATCCCTCAAAATGTCCTCGAAAGCTCCCACGACCCACTTCCTTAATCACCTCTATCGGTGACAAATCTCGTCTTCGTCCGCGACCCATTTGCATCCAGTCTGCTAGCCTTCCGCTTTTTGATGGGACCCAGATGTACATTGGTAGCTCTGTTGCCCAGCAGACCAAGAGACGTGGCATCAACAGGATTTGGAGCTTCAGGATCTGCGTAGCCTTTACCCGATGCATCTCCTCCCTGCCTTATCTAAACGCAGGTACTCGCTTCCAGCACTATTTCCTCCTTCCCTAAGCTTCCAGCGATCTCATCCTTTTTTTTCCCGCTCGGCCAAACGTTTCCTTACTCTCTCCTCTTTACTGCCGCCCCGACTTGATTACCTCTGATAATCGGCGTGACTCGATCACAGGACAGCGCGACGCTTGGAGCGGTGGGATGGTTTAAGAGGGAGGTAGTAGGTGGGGTAGTAGTTGAAACGCTGAGTGAGGTGGTAGGACAGCGACGTCTGGTAGTCTTTCCCTCGTCATTATTCACCACAAGAGGGTTATGTAAAGCATGCCAGGAGAGATCCCGAGTGCTAGTCGGAAATGCATACACCTTGAGTCTACCAACTTCACTAGACTGACTTGAGCAATATTCTTCTCTACGTCGCTGGTGTTTTCGGGGGGGGAGGCCGTCTAAAGACAGGCTTAGGTTGCGATCGGATCAGCCCGAATTGGGCCTCATCCAAGTCGTCGTTGGTGTCATTTGTCTCGCCAAGTGTGATGGTTTTTTTGAGATTTGTTAGACACGCCTAAAAGACTAGAACCGATGTACCTATTCTACCTGTAAGTCGGACTGACCTAATATTTACGCTCGTCCAAGTCTGCGCTACCTGCTTTCCGCTTTAAAGGGTCTTGGAGATCAGTCAACCTTACGACAGACGATTGAAGAGAGTAAGGGATGATAATATCTGTATTGCCTAAGTACCTCAGACGTGTTCCAAGCCGGGCGCCAAGCCCCTTCGGGTTAGCGATGCTGACTACGCAGCCGGGCGGTAACACGTCTAAGTGTAAATATTTATTTCTTTACTAGTAAACTCCTTATTATTAATAATATATTAATAACATTAGTATTATTTACTACGGGGTACGTACGGAGCAAGGTATATATATTAAGAACCCTGATTAAGCGCGAAATAAGCTAATAGCGTACTAATAGGCTCCTGTCGCACCCTATTCGCTCCGTAACTGGTCCTACTAAAACAGCCATAGTACTTAGTTTACCTATATCAAGTACACTATATATTAGATACGCATGCTCCGGTACCTTAGATACCCTACCTGACCTACCGACCGCTAGAAAAATAAGCTAGCCTATTATCGTTATCGCTGGCTAGCTACCAGGATTTTTGGAAATTTGGAGTTAATGGACGGCGATAGCATTACGGACGGGTTATCGCAGTCCGATTAGGCTAAAAGTAGGCTAGTTAGAATTAGAAGAAGTAAGAGTATGATTAGGGTATTAACATAGCTAGTATTTATATAGTAGAATTCTATACTATTACGTCGTGAAGTTAAATATTAATAAATTTTATTAATAAGCGAAAAATTTATATAGCGCGTTACTAAAAAATAGGATATCTAGTAAAATTATAGAAGTTTACGCTTAGACGTGCCGCCCTCCTGCTACGTAGTCAGCCTTGCTAACCCGAAGGGGCTTAGCAACCAGCTTGCTGGCCAATCAATGGCACGTCTGAGGTACTGAGGCAAATATCTGTACTGTGGAACAGATCAGCTTAGTCAGGTGCTTTAGAACTAGCCAATCAGATAGTGTACGGTCCGCCCTCTTCCGATAAATTTCACTCTTTAACTCGCGACTGATCTGTTCCTACGGTAGTTACAGAACAGTCTGAATCCAACTAACGTCTTCGCTCAGTGTTGTGACCGCTAAAGAAATAGCCGGAAAATTAACTTACAACAAATACTATCGAGATATATAATAGTCACAACCAAATACAACAAATGACAGTTGTGGGCCGAAGTGCTTCATCTGTTAAGCGAGGACTTTTCCGTGTCCATAGCAGACAATCTCAAACAAGACCATCAGAGCTTCAAGGAGGCTACTAGAGATGAAAAAACATTAATGATGTGTGCTGATTAGCTATCGTGGGTACGCAAAGGTAGAGTATATGGATTGTATTTATTTATCAATCAGCTTTCCATTACACGAGCATACAGCTTCCAGCAGCAATGAGGTATCATCCAGCTCGCCCTACTTTGTCCTTGATCCTTGCTGTCTTGGCTCTAGTACCAGCCGAAGGTTCGTACATTTCATTCCATAGCAATCGTAACATATTCGCGGAGGTTTTCAAGGACAAGATCCATTACTATATGATGAGACAGCATAGGCGCGAATTTGAGATAGCTCATAACATATCAGCTAGTCAACTGTATAAGAGCTGATAAGGTGTGGTCTGCATTTTTTCTACAGTTCTGGACCCTCTTTTTGGAAGACGTTGAGAGTAAGGGTTTTGAAAGTGTCTTTTGAATTTATGCGCGTGAGGCAAGTACTCGGACGTGAACGAAGGCGACCGAAACCCTTTCAGGGTTTGCTATCCGGTTGCGAAAATGAAGCTTTTCCTTCACGTCGAAAACAATCTTCACGTTACACATGGTCTATAATGCCGCACCTTCTTATACCTTTAGCCATCCAGTTTTCCAGGCGAAGTATCTGCAGCTGTATCATCTTCCTTTGCATCATTATACGCGAAGAGGTCAAGTGCCGCACGGCATGAGAATCACTGTTCTTGTCTTGGGCGTTGGTGCAGCCTTAGTGAGGGGCCGAGTTGTCTTGTATGTCTTCCCACTTTTCAGTTGCTGGAAGACCTTGCAAGAAGTATGAGACCTAGCTATTTACACTATATAGCGACCCGTCTACAGGATATTGGGACTGTCCACCAGCGGGAGGCACTTATTGCTTTGGAGCTTCACTACGGACAGATACTATTATACTCTGCCCAGCTGGTGTGGGGGGATACAGCAGCAATTGCAGCGACCTGTATGCCTTCAGCTATCACCCCGCAGACCGAATTGTCATTAACAGCATTTGACAGCCTCGATGGAGTCAGCCCAGTTGGGCCTAAAGGCTCCACGCTGTGTAAGTCTCTCTTAGTACTGGGCAATGTCGTGCCCTCAGCCCGAAGTCGCTAATTGTCCTAGGCTTCGAAAGGGCCGGAAATGCAGGCAATGCAGCCTGCTCGTACGATGGCGTTGCATATCCTAAGAATCTTGCTCCGTTTTCTATCACTGGCCTCACCAGTGTGGAGGTGTCCTCGACTGCCTCGTTCATTGTACCTTTGAGACCCACTGGCTTTGGCAACTTGAGCACCACCTTGAATCCTCAAGTCTCAACAACAACGACAACAATCACTGCCATTCAGACCACGCCAACAGTGTCGATAGTCGCACAGAAGAACAGCAGCATCAATGCCATACCCAGCTCGTCCTTCGCCCCACTAATATCGTCCATATCGATGAGCGATAGCGTTACCGAGATTCCCAGCACGTCCCCTACCCCTCTGATATCCTTCACACCAACGATCGACAGCACTGTTACCATAATCAGTTCCTCGTCTTCCATAGCCGTATTGAAGAGCACGAGCCTTATACCATCGACAACCAGCATTGATATCTCCATTCCCAGCTCGCTATCTGTGATTGTCACTGAAAGCGCCACTGTCACGCCAACCCCGTCGCTGCTCATATCAACTATCAGCACTGATACGACTCTTACCAGCGCATCTTCTTCCGCATCGGCGTCCCTTGGCGGGACCGCAAGTTCTGATACTGTGGCTTCGGCAACAGTATCAGTCATAAGCCTATCAGTCTCAACTCTTTTATCTTCCAGCGGGACTCTATCCGTTGATCAGCCAGCTTCTGCATTGGCAATGAGCGGCATCGATGCGAATTCTAGCTTGATTTCCACAACAGCTACGATTGGGACGGGGATCACGTCCATGGAAATTGCCGCTTCGATAACACAATCAAGTACCCCCAGCGCCACAACCAGCATGCTGCCCAGCTTGTCTCTGAGCTCAGAAGGGATCACGATAGCCGCCACCCGTACTCTGATCCCAATACCAAGCAGCACCAGTACAACCCTCAATCCGCCCGGCCCAGCCCCAACATCCAGCAGCCCCACCGTCCCCCAACCCACAACATCAAGCACGACCAGCATCGGCTACCAAAACCACCCCTGCGACAGCGCCATCGCCTACAACGGCCTCTGCCACGCAATACTGACCTCCGCCCTCACCACCCACATCCCAACACCTCCCAATTCCACCCCCTCGACTACATCCACCCCCTCAGCTACATCCACATCCACCACCACCACTACAGCCGCCATAATCTACCCCGCCCAACCCGACTACGTAAGCATCATTCTCCCCCGCCCAATCGCAAACCCACCCTATCCGATCCCCCACACGCTCAAGCCCCAAGGCGCCAATCCCATACCTGTACCCACCCATGGTACCTTGAGCAAGGTAGCAGGACCCATTGCGACTTTTGCGGGTGGAGTGGCGGGGTTGGGGGATGGGTTGAATGCTGGGGGTTTGCTGGTTGTGGTTGCGGTAGGGGTGGTGGGGGTTGGGTTGATGTGAGGAGGTTGGGATGTGTGATAGCTATAGGAATCTGGATTGAGTTATGGATAATGGATAATGGATGGCGGGGGTTTTGAGATGTTATATCTAGCATGCCTGGTTAGTCGAGAGGAGGTCAGATAATTAGGTGTTTAGGGGATGACGGCCCTTCATGCATTGGACTTGAATCAATCTAAACAGTCTTTTCGATTAAACATCGGCCCGGTCTATCTTGTATGGGAATTGTAGCACACTTTTCCACGTGACTTGGTTCGTGAATACATAGTCATCCTGTCTGTTAACGGTCGGCGTTCTGCTTTTAGGAGGAAGACATTGGTACATACACACAGATCGTTCCTGCTATGTTGTAAAGTCGATTTCCCGAGATAATGCTTCTTATGACAATCCTCTCAGCTATAGCATATACATCTCACACTCAGAGAGTGGCCAATACAGCTTTCCCAAGCACACGAATCCATCAGACATCAAAGATCTCTCCAGCACCACCGCCCCCAACCCTAACATCCACAATATCCATCCTCCACCCCTCCCAATCCTTTAATCCCTTCTTCACCTCCCTAACCCTCTCCACCCTCTTCCTCGCCTCCTCCTCCTGCGCTAGCCTAAAAGCATCCTCATCGAAATCATCCTCCCCTCCCTCCAAGAATCCCTGATCGTCCCTACCGCCACCACCACCACCAGTAAAAACATTAAAGCCACTACTCAGCACGTTGGAAAAGCTCGAGCCCCTACCACCAACCATGCTCAGTCGCCGATAGCCAGGTGATTCGCCCGTAAGATCGATATCGTCGAATTTGGAGCCGGGACTCATTGCTCCATCTTCGTCCGTACCGCCAAGCTGATTCCGCTTGTCCCTCCACACGCCACGACGCAGCTCATGCACTTCGCCTTCCAGACCGCGGACTTTGCTTTCGAGCCGCCTTCTCTCTTCGTCTTCCAATTCGTCGACGCCCTCGTCGTCGGCACCACTCGCTTCCCGTTTGCGATTCCTTTCCCTTTCTTCGCGTAGTCGTAGGTTCTCGTTCTCCAAGCCGGCTAGTCGACGTCGCATATCCGATGCTTCCTTCTCTAACTTTTCACGTTCCCGCTCTGCTGCCTGACGTCGGCCATCGGCATCTTTGTGCAGGGTCGTCAAGGCGGCGAGCTTTTTCTCGAGGGTGTCCACACGTCTCATCGAGCTCTCAGCAGCCTGCTTGGATTCCTCAGCTTCGCGTCCAAGACTTCGTATCTTCGTCTCTGCAGAAGTACGCTCGCTACCTTCTTTCACGGCCTTCTCGCTCGCCCTTTCCAGACTTTTCCTCACGTCTTGGAGCTCACGTTGCGCAGCGCCGGCGGCTCGCTCGGCTCGGTCAAGCTTGTCTTCGAGAGCCGAGACCTGCTCCGAGTGGGACGTCGTAGATGAGCTGGATTTTTCGTGTTGAGAGCGAAGGTTCGAGATCTCCATTTCCATGGATTCGATCGTAGAGCTTTTGCTGTCGAGCTGGGCTTGCAGAGATGACAGTGGAATGGAGGAGTTGGTGACTTGACTGGGCGAAGAGACATGGCGTTTGGATTGGGATTGGAGCTGGGAGTTTTGTCGTTGGAGTGAGGTATTTTCTTGTTTCTAAGAATTCGATCAGCATCCATTAGGTAAGAGTGAGGATAATTGATGTTCGGACCAGCTTGTTGAGTTCCTCCAGCTGAGCCTCTGCTCTTTGCGCTCTCAATCCCAGCTCGGCAGCCTCTCCGTTCGCTTCTCGTAGTTCCTCCAATTCTTCCTCTGTATGCCTCCACTTCTTCTCGACCTCCTGAGATTCCCTGGCAAGGCGTCTGTTTTCTTTCTCTAACTCTTCTAGCCGTGCAGCCTGCTTGCGGTATATTGAAGTGACAGAGTCGCCGTCAGGCGTGAGCACTGGAAGTTCAGGAGATTTCGTTCCATTGGGCGACAGTGGCCTCTGAGACACTGACGACCGTCGGAATGACGATGATCGCATCTTGGACTGAAGGCTCAACGAAGGCTGGCGTTTATGAGGCGATGTTGGGGGAAGCTCAACGTCATCTTTTGACTCTTTCTCTACCTCCATCTCACTTTTATTGCTAGCAGCGGTACCATCGTGATTCTCATCTGCCCCATCAGTAGGGGACTTCGGCGTTTCCGCTGTCTCTCCAGCTTGCTCAGCGGCTTCGCCGGCGAGGGGAGCTTTGTCCTCCTTGAGGTTATTAGTGTCATCCTTCTTGTTTGGGGCCTGCTTTGTTTGGCCTTTCCCCTTCTGCTTCTTTAGTTGCTCGAACTGGAGTGGAATCAGCATTCGTGCGCTTCGCGATATGCATATCGTCAGAGGTAACACACCCTCTTCTTTGCTGCTGCGAGCTTTTGAGCTTTCTCTTTATCGTCTACGTCGGCCATTGGGAAAGACCTACCTCACGCGTTGTAGGCGAGATAGAGGAAGGCCGCAAGTGCCCAACAATGGCAATGGCGTATGGGAGAGAGTAACTGCTTGCTATAATGCCAGAGCAACGCAGAGCCGGATGTTATGATTAGGCTTTCGAGCTCAAGAAACACCTCGTTGTTCGCTCAATTGATATAGATCCACATTGCGGAGGATGTTGGCCTTGTGTAGGTGTATAGATAGGTCTCCGTCTACGGAGTTATAAAGTACTTTAGTTCTAGAATATGTCTTGGCGTGGACCATAGAACTACCCCTGTCGTTCCCGCAGGAGGTTCCTTGCTCAGAACAAAAAGCTCCGAATGAGCCTGTCTTGCATGTGGCCAATCATTGGACCCCGAACTCGATTAACACCGGGAACCCGATCTGACACATATTGAGGACTGTCGAAAGCTGCGGTCTCAGCCTACGTTGGCCCAAACGCACGACCACTCGTGCAAAGACTGGTCTACAAAGGCACGGAAAGATGGGGGTATGACTAGAACAATATGGACGCATCCATTGCGTAGGCTCCTGCAAGCAATTCGGAAAGACTTGGGGATTTGATCTGGATTACGACTGGGGTAGCCTATGAGAAAGGACATGCAGACCGCATCAAGCGCTGGGCAGTTGATGGGAAACGACGGCAGCGACGATGGGGATTGGAAACAACGTGATCTTCCATCAAGGACTCTCCATCTTCCTCGTAGAGAACAATCAGGCTCTGAAGGTACGTTCGATATCCTGTGGACTCGAACAATTGGACGCCGGCGGAGGATGATCGTTGACCTAAACTACAGGTGATGGACTTGCTTCAAAAAGATTGCACACGGATTTGCCAGGTCGTGTGAAGCCTCCACGACCAGCTGAGCCCACACCATCATCGGGCATCAGAGCCGATCCCTTGCCTACCCCTGCCATTCGACGAAGGCAGCCCTCATTTAGGGAGCAGAGGGTATTGCAGCCCCCCGGCTCTCTGCAGGCTTCTCCCTCAAAACGGTACGTGTCATGATTGCTTGAAAAGCTAAGCCGATCGTGTTACTGATTGACTTAGGCTAGCCTACAGTGGCCTATCTAATCAACAAGTCGTACAGCGGAATAATGCTCCGAACGGGTCCGATGAGGCCTATACGAAGCACCCTTCTGCCAGTAATTCGTCCAGAAGCAGCTTTGGCCCTCTAGCTCCTGTTGGCAAACGGCATACCTCACAAGGTTCCTTCGAATTTCTCCCTTCTGCCAACTTCGACGATCTGCACTCCAGCATTGGGTCCGGTAATCCTGATAACAACTCGTTGCCAGCCCCTGGTGGAGCCTTAGGGGTCAATCCGAGTGTGTCTACTTCGATAGCCCATCAAACGAGTTCAGGTGGACCTTCGAAGACAATAGATTCGACTCAACTTGGGTCTCGTATCGGTCTCAATGGCTCTTCGCTTCGTCGACATAACAGCAGTGCACAACAAAGGGGGCCACCTACAGCGGATCTTGATAAGATGGCGCATTCGAATGGGCCAGCTTCAGCCCGAGCCCGGCGCAAGACTTATTTCCCTGCCCCTCAGACTGATGCTACCGTCAATGCCCTAACGGTGCGAGCACCCCGAAAGTCCGTCGGCCCAGGCATCTTGACCATCGAGTCTGGAGGAACATCGTATCCACATCGAAGGCCAACCCTAGCGCAGGTAGGGCTTGGAGAGACTGTTAGTTCGAACGATATATTGGATAGTGCTGCTCGTCGAATCGTTTCAGATTCCCAGGGTGGTGGATTTGAAGGCCTTCGCCATACCAAGACTAAATCATTACAGCCGCCCCCAAGAAGAATACATATACCAGAGCAGTTCTTCACACCCACAGGCACTCCTGACCAAAACTTCACCTCACCAACGACGATAGCTCGTTCACCAGGAAGGCCGAGTCATCACAGGACGATAACCCCTTCATCCCTTAAGAGAATATCGATGATGCCTGGGAGCTCACACGCTACCGGACTAGGGGCAAGGACAATCAGTCCAACAGATGCCCGAATATTAAAGAGGATGTCTATGATGCCAAATCCACCACCTATGCCTCGTACCCCACCAACACCTCAACCTGACCCTCCTTCTCCATCAGACCTACCACATGTTTCTTCACCTTCCATAGCTCCAAGAAAAAGTGTGACGCCGTCATCTTCGCGAACAACCCCGGATCCTAATCGTAAGTCATATAGCTCAGGTGTCTCAAATTCGTCAACCACGAGCTACAACTCTTGTCTAGCCTCTTCCGGCTCACTGCGCATCTCCCAAAACTTCTCGACCTCCAGATTACCTACAGTCAAGACGCGGAATGACAGTGGACCTGTAGGAGATGAGGAAATCGTCCCACCAGTTCCTGCGATTCCCAAGGCCTACGAGTCTCCAAAGTCAGAATTTGAACATCCACCTTTTTTTTCTACACGCAAGTCCAGTCTGGGCAACGATGTCAGTAGTCTGAACAGCACATCAGCCTCAGGAGACGTGCCATCACCAATCGATACTGAGTCCACTCGAACGAACCGACGAAATCATCAGAGTAACCGTCACAATGCGGTTGACACGGAGCCTGCCACGGAGAGAAAACCCAACAATGGAGCGAGTACTACCAACAGGCGGACCTTGCAGCCTTTAAGGCTACCGCCGTTGAACCTTCTACCATTGAGCACACCGACCGCTTCAAAGATTGCTGCTCTTCACGAAGCTTCCCTCGGCAACAATGCTGGCAATATTACACCCCCTCCTAAGCTAGGACCCAAGGGGACTCCCACCACACCCATGACTGCTTCGAAGGCCAGCTTCTCGAGGAACTGTTATGATGATGATAGCGCACCTCTGTCTGCGCAACTTCGCAGTAGCAGCTCTCACTACAGCATGAGGCCTGAAGTCTTGTCTTACCGCACACCCAGCAGCTCGAGCACTACAGTGCCGAACCCTTCTGACTCTTATGCGCTCACCGCAAGCCGCACCGCTATGTCACCTTTCGTTTCGTCCTCTCTTCCCAAGTCTAGCGGGGACTTTGGCTACCGTAGACTGGAGAAATCTAATACCTTCGACATGGGTGCCGAGGCGAAACCGGCGAAACTGGCCGGTCCGCGCTTGCAAAAGCCAAGGAAACCGTCTAAGGATGATCCTTCGAGCATGGACACTGCCAGCTCTTTAGAACCCAGCACGAATTCACTCGGTAGTTCTATCCGTCGTAAGTTGAGCTTGACACGAAAGCGAAGCATCTCAAAAGCGCAAACTACAGCAGAGAGAGATGCGGAACCACCACCAAAACCTCCCAAGCATGACGAGATGCCTCCACCCAAATTGCCAGCCTCTGCTACCTGGAATGGCCCTCTGCTTTCGAGTCCCAGCCCATCCCAGCACAACAACCAACCTCGCGCTAAAATAAACGTGTCAAGGGCAGTGGCGCCTAGCAAGGCCCAGCACGATCGTCTACGAAGCAGTACATTCGAGAGTACCGACAATGACAAGAAGGAGCCAGGGTCTCAAGAGGTCGCTGCAAATACAGGCTCGAAGAGGACCGCCAGGGCTGCTCTGGAAGGTGCACCGAGTGAAAACTCTCTTAGCCTCAAGGACTTCTTAAAGGAAGCACAATCTATGGAACCGATACTTGACAGAGATGACTTGCATGCCGAAGATGAGATGAAAAAGCTTGCTTTGAAACGAAAAGAGACCGAAGTTGCTGCGAAAGAAGTCGACGCACTGAGGCGAAGGGCGACTGCCAAGGAGCGAGTTGGTCCCAATGCAGCGCTACGGATGGCACAACTCAATATCTTCGAACGCGGAGAGATCATCGACTACAAGGACATATATTTCTGTGGCACGAAAGACGCTAAGAAGCATGTCGGAGACTTGAGCACAGAGGTGGCTAACTTCGGCTACGACGACGATCGCGGGGATTACAACATTGTAACCGGTGATCATCTAGCATACCGATACGAGATTGTCGATATACTTGGAAAAGGCAGTTTCGGACAAGTCGTCCGTTGCATCGATCACAGGACCGGCGTTCTGGTCGCGATCAAAATCATTAGGAATAAGAAGCGCTTCCATCAGCAAGCACTCGTCGAGGTCGAGATCCTACAAAAGCTACGAGAATGGGTATGTCTGCACTTCCTACTTGTTTATTTGCTTGCATTCATTGACTACACCCCAGGATCCTTCCAGCAAGCATAGTATGGTAAACTTTGTGCAAAGCTTCTACTTCCGTGGCCATCTCTGCTTATCGACTGAACTCCTGGGCATGAATCTCTACGAATTCATCAAGTGTCATGACTTCCGAGGCTTCTCGTTGAAGCTCATACGCCGTTTTGCTAAACAACTTCTTAGCAGTCTCGTATTGCTGAAAAGCAAGAAAGTGATACATTGTGATCTGAAACCGGAAAACGTTCTCCTCGCACATCCTACTCGCTCAGAAATCAAGGTTATCGACTTTGGCTCCAGTTGTCTCGAGAACGAGAAAGTGTATACTTACATTCAATCTCGCTTCTACCGCTCTCCCGAGGTTATCCTGGGTATGACATATGGCATGCCGATCGATATGTGGTCTTTGGGCTGCATTCTCGCCGAACTCCTGACCGGCTATCCCATCTTTCCTGGCGAGAATGAGCAGGAGCAGTTGGCCTGTATAATGGAGGTTTTTGGCCCACCAGAAAAGCATCTTATCGAGAAGTCTACCCGGAAGAAGCTGTTCTTCGACTCTCTGGGCAAGCCTCGGATCACAGTCTCTACGAAAGGCAAACGCCGACGGCCAAGCTCCAAATCTCTTCAACAAGTGCTCAAATGCGAGGATGACGCTTTCATCGATTTCATCACTCGCTGTCTACGTTGGGATCCAGACCGCCGCCTCAAGCCTGATGACGCGATATACCACGAATTCATCACAGGCAAAGTTAATAAGAATAATGCTCGTCCTCGCACGGCCCCGTCAATCCCTACATCGTCGCCGATCAAGCGCTACAACTCGATTACCCAGACGCCGAATAGCACTAGACCTCTCCCTGAACCCCCAGCCACAAGTTTTAAGAACGGCTCCGTCGTCAGGACGCGTGATGTGACCACCAGCGGTCAGTCGCCCATCAAATCGTCAGCGGCTCCAGCAGGTCCAAAGCGCCATTCTACAGTGACTGGATTGCAGGGCAGCAGTACTGGCACTGGAGTAAAGAGGACACTGAATGGAACAGCAGTGCAAGGGAGTGCTCTACCGAGGGTCACAAGTACACCGCGTGTGGGTATGAGTGGTGGGAAGAGCGTAGACTTGGCGGCAGCGGCGGCAGCAGCGAGCCTAGCGACCTTGGTAAGTCTTGATCACCTCGTCCTCTCTGTCAGACCATGGTGGTACTGACAATTTGATAGAAGTCGAGGTCATAATCATCGGCCTTCGCATGAATGGATGGGAGTATAGAATTGTAAATAGTAGGCGTTCGTTTGGATGTGTGATGATGAGACGGTGGTGCTGAGCGCTACCGTCTCGGTTTAGGTTCGATACCTCATGTGCATCTTGGTGGCGTTCCTTCCACTTCTCACTCAGCGTGGGTGTCTTACACCTCATATACCCTTGTGGATCGTATTATCACGAGTATCGTCGTTAGCTTAGCATTGCATGAAATGGCTTTCAGTGTATCGACTGGGGCACTTTGGAGTTGGAGTCACCTGCTAATGGTTGTTCTCGATGAAATTATTATATTGCTGAGTATCTCTGTTCTCAGGAGAGCCATGGAAAATTATGTGGTTGAGGTATCGAGGCTCGGTAAGTAGCTTTGATTGAGGACGCGGTCCTCAATTTTTTATAGAAGGGTTCACCCCTTCTGGTCCAAACTTACTTCTGGTCCAACCCCAAGGGGCTAGCGGCCCGGAACTTTTGAGATTCCGTACTCCCGGCCCTAGCTCTAGGGCACTCTTTAGCCTAATGGCATTCGCATCTATAGATCCTCAACTAAGCCGATTCTAAATATAAATTTACTGTAAGAATTATTTAGCGTAAGATTTCCTGAAATACTTGTAGCGAAAAGAAGTTGATAGAGTCTATCGTTGTGGAAAGCGAGGGCGTGGACCAGAAGTAAGTGTGGACCAGAAGGGGGTGAACCCTTCTAAGCCTTTTGAGAGATATCGAAACCTTCAGCAAACTTTCAGCTCTACACCTCCCCTGTCCCGTCTCATAATGGCACGCCCCCTCCAAAAGAAGAAGAACAAATCATCCCTCCACCGCGTACGCCAAAAGCCCAAATCCAAACGCATCAACATCAAAAGCAGCCCCATCGTCGCCGCAAACTGGTACCATCCCCGACCCCTCCCACCCTCAAATCCCAACCACTAACACCCGCCTGTCCAAACACAGGGACCAAACCCAAACCCTCTCCCAAAACTACCACCGCCTCGGCCTCTCCTCAAAACTAAACGGCTACACCGGCGGCACAGAATTCAAAGCGTCAAAACCCAGTGCGAAAAGCAATCTAGCCATACCCTCATCCAAAGCTCCCAAGAACCTAGGGAATGAAGAGGTGAGGGTAGTGCGGGATCCGGATACAGGCGCTATTCTGAGCGTGGAGACGTCGGGTGAGGAGAGGAGGAATCCGCTCGGTGACGCGTTGAATGATCTTAGCGATGATGATGATGGGGAGGAGGGGGATGAGGGTGAGGAAGGGGTTGAGGATGAGGGTTTAGAAGGGGTGAGGGGGAGTAGGGGTATAGTGGCGGAATTGGAGAAGGAGGCGAGGTTGGAGAGGAGGAAGAGGCCGAGGGTGCAGAGTGAGCGGGAACGGGAGTGGTGTGGGAGGTTGGTGGAGAGGTGGGGGGAGGATTGGGGGGGGATGAGTCGGGATCGTAAACTGAATCCTATGCAGCAGTGTGAAGGGGATTTGAGGAGGAGGGTTGGGTTGTGGATGGGTGGGAGGCAGGGGGCGGGTGGAATGGGAGAGGAGGTGTGATGGTTTGGTTTTTGACGATATCCACGTTCTACGAGGAGTGAGATGGGCATATGAGGCTCATCGATATTATTCGCGGCATGGATGGAAGGTGTGCTATTGTTCGCTCATGACTTTCCGCCTGACCATTCTGATCCAGCGGCGTCTCCTCCACTCGCCGGCTTTGCTATTGCCACCACCTTCTTCCCAGTCGCGCGTCTTGCTTTTGCTGACGGACTTCATCTCGTACGTCTCCTCCTGCCCAGCTAAGTCGCCTACCCATCTCTCGCCCTCAATCTCCACCTCTACGCCCTGCACCATCCTTTCCTCCACCCAGTCTCGACTCGCAAGGTCGAGTATCCACTTCTTATCGCCCCATTCCCAGCCTCGAGGAGGGGCGACATCTTCGAAGAATCGGGTACCTTTTGGTCGATCGCCTGAGATACGCTGTGGTGATAGCGGATCGTAAGGTGACGGACTGAATATCCAACTTTCCCATTCACCATTCAATCCGCCTTTTCTGCGTTGCAACTCGAAGATCTCAACCTCACGAGATTCTGGAGGCGCATCCAGAATAATATCATGAGATATCCAGGCTTCAAGCCAGGACTCAACCGTACGTTCATGTGGGGCAAGATGTTCTTCGTGGCTGGATATAAGGAGCTGCTGGACTGATGGATGGCCCAGAGCGATGCCCGCCCAGCATGTGACAAGGCCGACTAATCGCCAAGGTAGCAGATGTGAAAACAAGATGAGCAGGCAGATCGCAACAAAGATAAAAAGGAAGATAGTCGACGAGAGGGGCTCATTCGAGAAATTAGTAGGCGGGGTAACTTTCTTGAGAACGAGATCATGTATATTACTGAAATCATCCATGCAATTCTGCAAGTCTCGCATGTTTCGAAAGAAATCCTTCGACATCTCGCCTACAGGCTTGATCGCGCGGGGCGGCGCCAGGGGAGGCCCATTTATGGAGTAGGATGTGTGGCCCGTAGGTGGTGGCGGGTGCCTCGCGAGGTATGCGGGGACCATAACGAAGAGTAGCGCCGCGGCTACTGGTAGGACAGAGAGGAGATAGGGGTCAAGACAAACGAAGGTGCACACGACGAGGAGCGAGAGGGTATGCGTTGGTGTCCGCCAAGTGAGGAGGCGCTCCAGTCGATTCTGGAAGACGAAGACTACTCCAATCCTACGGTTATCGTCAGCAAGTTTCCGTCATTCTGCTGGGGTCGCCTCGTACCTTGCGTTGAAACGGCGGAAGTTGTTGGTCATTAATGGAAGCGAGAAACCGGGTCTGTTGATATACTTCGAGGAACGCACATCTGGTGAAGAATCCAGCTGCTCGACGTCCTCATCGGGTATGACCTGCTGTAATAGCCTGCGTCGACGACGCTTAGCCCGCCATGTCCTCACAACACTCCTGATGGCCATGCTTGCTCACTTGGTGAACAGGCGGTCTTGTAGGGAGTACCCCGGGTCTTTGCTGCCTGACCCGACATCGTGCACGTGTAGTTTATCTTTCAACATCTCTTTGGAACCCGATAATGAGTCCTTCAGGCGTTCACGTTTGCCTTTGGTTGTATCAGATGATGGGGTATCGGAGGAGCCTGGAATAGCGATAACTGGCGTTGCCTCATCACGGTTGACGAGTGAGTCGGCTGCGGTGTCGACCATATCGACCCAAAGGCCGGATTACCTATTGTTCTGCTGTAATTAACGTCTGAGCTCATATCCAGTGCGACATTTCTCAGGATTCATGAAAGGGAGTTTGGGGGGAGTTTGATATCTAGATAGTAATCCGTATGTTGTACCTAGAACTCGTATAGAGATAGCGCCCGGCGTGCCGCCTTGGCATGTATGACGTAGCACCGGGCTCTGCAAGTCTTGGCACGCTAGCTGCGCGTCGGCGCGAAATATCTTTGCCAAGACATCTAATCCACCATTAACGTAAAGCTTTACTCACGCCCGGTGCAATTAAACAAAACCGGTTGCTCCCCGACTTTCATGCAATGGCGGTATTCCGGAGCCCAAGCCGATCCTTTTGCTTGTTTGCCTTGCTAGTAATCACCAGCGGTGCTTATGCGTTTGCGAAATCAAGTATAGGACAATTGAGTGTTCTAGAAATCGAGGACGCGCTGCAGGTAGGAATTGCATCCAATACTGGGGAGCCTCGTATAAGCTGACCCGGCTCAGCAATGTCCGCTCGTACAAGAGCTCAACATCCATAAGCAAGCAACAGCTACGGGAGTGTCCGGCTACGCGTCTCAAGTCTTTGAGACTCTGTTCCCTGGGAACCCCATTCTAGGAATACCTGGTCCTGCTGTCAATGCGCTCCTTGCTACTTTGTATATCTCAGGCCCACCAAGTGAGTATGTTTGTTTCGGTGGGTGGACATTCAGCCCGCTAATGTGACCCAAAGACTTTCTCCTTGCATTATGTCCTCCCAACATCGATCCCGCATCTCTTTCAGTCATGGTCGCATTTGCTGTGGGAGGTCTCCTCGGCGACACTCTCTTTCACCTCCTACCCGAGATCTTTCTGGGGGAGGCTGCTCCTGATCATGCCCGCTTCGTCCTCGTCCAGCCGAACAAGAACCTTCTTTTGGGCGTTGCGATTATGGTTGGCTTCGTAACCTTCGTTGCCATGGACAAGGGGCTACGAATAGCTACTGGGGGCGAAGGTAGTCACAGTCATAAGAGTGAAGATACGGACGTGAGTACACAGGACACTTCTAGCGCAGTAGCGACTGGTTCGGCACCAGTCTCATCCAACGGTATCTTGAAGTCACGGAAGTCCAAACCATCCTCCGAGCTTATCATTAGCGACCCCAAGCTTATGAAGCTGCCACCTGTCGCCACGCAGAGGCTCAGTGCTTTGAAGGAACCTAAACGTGCCCTTGGCTGGCTTGAGGAGGTACTCGAAGAAGATACCGAAAGTGGTGTGACCCAAATTGCCCTTTGGAAAGCATACGAATCCGCGTTCCATGGGTCTCAAACTGGGCTCATCGAAGCCAAGGAGTTCATTCAGAGTGCTAGCAAGGTCTTTGAAGGAGCTAGCGCACAGGTCATCGATGGAGATAAGCCCAAATTCATCATCAAAGGCGTGAAACCTCGTCAGCAAGGGCAGGAAAAGAAGGAAGAATTGCAGGTCTCAATTCCGAAATCTTCGAATACGCCCAGAGAAAAGGAGGCTTCACAATCAATTCGCCTCTCCGCCTACCTCAACTTGATTGCAGATTTCACCCACAACATCACTGACGGCCTAGCAATGTCGTCTTCATTCTACGCGTCACCTACCCTTGGCGCTACTACAGCTGTGGCCGTATTCTTCCACGAGATCCCGCACGAGGTGGGCGACTTCGCTTTGTTAATTCAATCAGGCTTTTCGAAGAGGAAAGCTATGGGTGCTCAATTTGTGACCGCCCTAGGAGCATTTCTTGGCACTTGTCTGGGTATTGCGGTGCAAGAGCTTGGCAAGTCGGAATTCACTGGCGCCGCTGATGACGTCCGGAGTAAGGGACTAGCCGGCACAGGATTAGGGTGGGGAGACATGCTCCTACCGTTCACGGCAGGTACGTTCCTATATGTTGGGACTGTAGCCGTGATTCCGGAATTGCTAGAGACGGGTCCAAATAAGAGGCTTGAGTTGAAGAAGACGGCAGCTCAATTCACTGCCATGGCGGTCGGTGCCGGAATCATGTTAGCGTAAGAATTCGGCGAAACTTCCCACCCTTGGTACACACCGAATGCTAATGGTCACGCATAGGATCTCCTGGTCATGATAATACTAGATTATCATGCACTTTGCACTATTATGTAATGTAATGAAACGGTGGTCTACCCGTCCTCTTTTACGTCGACAAAACAATCTGTGTCAGTTTATCTTCTTAGTTCTTGCGGATTGCCTTTGTCGATCTGGTCTGGTATGATTTCCATGCTTGTCTCTGCCCTGACATCATCTCAGATGATCCATCGCGAAGAGACTCTAAGCCGATTGATGCGTTCGCCCTTGCCAGAGAAACGATGAGGGTCATTTAACCTGATAATCACGAGGGATGCTTGGAGCGTTCTCGCATACGATTATACCGTCGGATGACTAGCCTCATCATGAACGGTGCGAAAGTAGAATAACGTGTCAGTCTTCCCGGACCTTGGCAAGGCTCTTAGCATTGCCTCTATCTTGGTGCTATGTCTGCCGCAACATACTCGTCATCTTTCAAGATATAAACAGCACGGTGAAATACTTGAGCAACTCAATGAAATCTTGCGATGATCCAGATCAGATCAGATCAGCACACTGTTCAAAGGAACAGGAGACGGACCGTGCAAAGTCTCATTCACTATGCATAGATGTTACCTTCTCCAGATCTCCTTTGTATCTCAATACTGATCTAGCAAATCCTGATTCACAGCTCTGCCCTCAGCCCGAATTGAAAAGCGGTCAATGTGTCAGGAAGTGGGGAGGAAATGTCAAAACATGGGAAGGCCTCCCACGCCTTACCTCTGCACGGAGGTTTCACCTTCATAGACTTGGCGGAGGATCTGTGCTCGGTATGTACTCCAAATCTCAATCATTATGCGTTTCGAAAGTACACGTGCTTTCCGTGATCCTAAAGTTCTTTATGCGCCATCAATGGCTCGTGCACATTCGCGCGCTTAGATCGCCGAGCCGCCTTATACTCCTAGTGCAACATTAGAGCCCTCACCTATGGCCCATGGTCCTTGCAGGAACTCGACTCGACCTGCTCAATCTCCGGGCCCAACAGCATCCCACACGGCTTCTGGCTTCGCGCCGTTGATGTTATAAGCATGGTGAAACTTATGGAGCACGCTTCAAGGCTTGAACGGTCCATAGCTGACATGGTGGGTTTATTGGGTGGCTCGATGAAGGATTCATGCCGGAGAGCTTACCCGCATATGGGTTGGAATGGTAAATGAGATGTTTGAGGAGATGCCCCTACACGGCATCAAATCTTGACTTTGAACCCTGACAGGCCTTACAGCATGCATGATATATCACCTTGAGTTCACAAACATGTTGTTCTTTCCCACTGCTCACGGTGTGACCTTCGTCCTCTCATTATTACAGGAAATTGCTGCGCAAGTTCTTCTTTTAGCCATAGCCAGTCAATCATCATGTTGCTTGCACAACTCGTCCTTCATTTTGGGATGGCCTATGCTGGGACTTGCAGCGCTCGCCACAGGCAAGGGGGATCGACCGGTAACAAAGGCGCGGTCCAACAGCAGGGCGGTGCTGCCGTCATCGTACCAGCCCCGAACGCAGTATCATCGTCTCCCACGCAGAGCTCCTCAGTTGCAGCTGTAGTCGCGCCAGCCCCAGATGCCGTATCGTCATCGCCTGCGCAGAGCTCCTCTGTTGCGCCCGTTCCTGGGGGCAGTGGGAGCGCTACAGGCCAGACAAGTGGACAACAGAGCGGCCAGACGAGCGGACAGCAAAACGTCGCCCAAAGTGGCCAGCAACCGGCCTCAGGAAGCACCGGACAGACGGGCCAAGGAGGTTCCAAGAGTGCCGCGCAGCAAGTCGGAAGCGGGTCGAACAATCTCGCCCAAGCCAATGCCCCTGTCGCATCCTCTTCCACCGCACCAGCTCCTGCAGCTTCCAGTTCAAGCAGTACCAGCATAAGCAGCACCAGCGGAGGCGCCAAAGGGGGCGGCAAGACAGCCTCATTTACACAGTACTTCCTCTTTTCCCCTCCACTTGAGTCTTCTCTGCATATCCCCGTGACTAACAAAACTCTCCAGGTACGGCGCTGGCGACACTTTTGGCTCTGGCAATTGCAACACCGCCTCCGCTGCCTGCGGCTGGTACTCCAATCCCGGCTTCAATGCCGCCGCCTCCCAGGCACTCTTCGGTGTTGGCCCTGGCGCTGGCGCTGGCCCGGCATGTGGACAGTGTTTCAGGCTCAGTCCCGTTGGGGAGGGGACGAATAGTATTGTGGTCAAGGTTAACAATCTATGCCCGGCTAGTGGCAATCCACTCTGTGCGGCTGCGCTTGGTACGTTTGCTCTTCCTCCATCCTACCGTTGAGTTTGGGGGGTTGGAGGGCTAATGTTGGGGTTGCCGTAGACGTGGACGTGAACTTCGATCTGTGCAAGGATGATGGTGCCGCGAAGGCATTGTTTGGCAGTTCGCCGACAGGACAGGTCAACGGGACGTACGCGCCGGTCGATTGCTCGGAGTGGAGTGGAAGTGCTAATCTTACCTGAGTGATGGGGTGGACGAGGATCGGCGGACTTACTTCCCACTTTCATTCCTTTACGACTTCCTCTTCTTTCTATTTACATTCCCACCGACTAATCTTCGTTGGTTTTTCCGCAAGCCGGAAATTGTTGGAGGAACCCTTGATGGGTTTGGTCTTTGAGCTTGCGCTCCTAGATGAGCGGCTTTCGTTCTCTATCTACTATATAATCTTTTGATGATACACGTTTTCAGAATCAGGCTTGAGAACAGCCGTATTCAGACATTTCGAGTTAATCGATGCTATTCCTTGATTGACTGTCTTCCCACCTGGTCCTATTCGGAGCATCATCCGATTCCGTTTCTATCTTAATCCATATCATCCAATTCCAAAGAATTTCTTCATCAAGCACGTCTCCGCTGGAACGACTACAATCGTACCTGCCGTAGTATTATCATTGCATAATAATGAATAATCTCATCAGTGGTACAGGATGAATAGTCAATCAGAAGTCGAAATCAACACAAAGGAGCCATTGAAAGAAGTCTTGAAACATACCTTTTTTTCTCCGCCAGGCTCCAACATTTCGAAGTATCCATAATTCACCGCGTCCTCATCGTGTAATGTATGAATCCCCAACGTGCTCTTTTTCAACTCCTTCAAGATCCTTAGATCTCCCAATAGTTTCTCGAGCGGTGATATGCGACTGCATTTCGTATTCACCGTCATCCCTTGGATTACCGTTTGCACTTGTGAGATGAGATGCTTCACACTCAGTAGCTGGCTGCTAGCTGGGTATCTGCACCTTCACCTGTCTCTATAAGGTTATATCACTATACTAGTTCTAATTGCTCATGTTGTATGCAAGGGTCGGAAGTGGTCAGGAAGATAAATTGTATCCCATGTCCTGGCAAGGCTGGCATCCGTCTCGGCTGTACCTCGGTAAAAACCCTTGAGACGGATGCCATGCCAGGACATGGGATAGATCGATAACACGCTGATCATCAATGGTTCCGACGCTTTACGCGCTCGATCTCTCATCTAACCGCGCTTAATCGGCCCACGTTGGCTAAGTTTGTATTAATGAGATATAGAAGCTTCTTGGGAGCATAAGTAAGAATATCTCCTTCCGTGAAGTAGGATAATCAATATTGTATTCGGGCTATCCGCGGAGACTGCGCCTAGAATAAAAGCCGGCCCGTAGCGCGCTAATCTTCCAGGGCTCTAAGGCTACCTCATGCGCTGAAAGGGAGCATCTTTCCGTTTCACAGACGTTGCAGATGTAAATTTACCTTTTCAGCTGTGACTGTATGGCTTTGGACCGCAGGGGCTATCTGCTGGTCCCAAGTGATATACTCAATTCTGTAGGAGAATGAATGTGGGTACTGAACACTATACAACATATTGTTCACCCAACCCCACCACGCTTCTTAGCTTTGTATCTACTAGCTACATGTGTTTATTCCTTCTCTGTCAAGACCCTGCTAGTCCATCTCGATCATTGGTTCAAGACTTCTACAGGAACATGACTTCCGAGCGGGGTAATTGCTGCCTGATTGCTTGGATATAGATAAGACTGAACGCAGAAATCTGGCTAGAGAAAATGCGAAAGACCATTCATGTGTAACAGCTTGACTGCTCAAGACTCTCTCTACCTTCTCGTTCATCTGACTACTATCGAAAAGAGAAACAGGCCTGCCGGTCAATCCAATTGGTTGTCAGCTTGAGATCAAATGACATCCCATGCATCCAACGCTTCAGGCATCACGATTAAGACTGCCCCCCATGGCGCAAACAACCTTGGTTCGGGATACATGCAAACGTCCCTGAAACCAATTACTACTGCGCAAGATCTCCTCAACAAATCGTGTCAGGACCAATCAAAGAAGTGCAAAGCTGTCCTTGAATCTTCTTTCCAGCAGCACCTCAGTCAGCCTCAGCTCACTCCCCTTTACGCATCCTCAAATGGCTTCGTCAAAGGCGCCATCGACGCGTACAACCAGCATCATCATTTTGTGATTCGACCTGAGGATGGTAAGTCACCTTTCTGATCCGGTCATTGATCCATAAGTGACTCTTGTACTACTGTAAGTAGTCTTGCAGGGACGTATCTTGTACGCTCGAGGGCTGTTTCATGACCCGCATCTCGCTTTGAAGCCAGATTACTGACAGGACCGTCTTCTAGTCTGGTTCGCTATCCTAACACAGTTCAGTTGCTACGTGAACGCTCACGCAGAAGAGTTGCGCAGTATGTTTGTCGCCCATGACGGTGAAAAGGCTTTGAGAATTGATATGCTGGATCTGAGTGATTTCGGATTGTTTGCTCAACTAATGGGCGCACTTCTTGAGAAAAACGTCGTCGACCCAGAACTGCGCAGGTGGATACTACCTGCGTTTTCCACGACAACCAGAGATGACAGTGTCGTCGCGTCCATTCTCATGATGGGAACGCTGCAGAAATATTTCTCATACACGTGCGGCTGCGATTGTGGGCTTCCCTCTGTGACTCTACTGGGCACGGAAGGTGACTGGGAGAACATTCTTCTGCGCCTGGAGAAATTGGAATACGGCCAGGAGCCGACCACTTGGTCCAACTTGCTCAAGCCTGTCTTGAAGAGATTCCTCGAATCGATCCAGAATCCCGAATCCGATGAGGTGTTGGATTTTTGGCAAAGGATTGTACATAAGTACAATATGGGATCCGGTCCTACCTACCTCTCAGGCTGGATCACGGCGTTTTGCTTCTGGGACGTCGAGGGCAGATTACTGTACCAAGATGAGGGACCTCCTAGTGAACGGAACGAGGCGCGCGACCTGAACTTTCACCGGGATATCATGACATCCTTTGTACCAGCGTTCCCTGGGGAGAAAGACAGACAGCAGGACTGGAACGGCCTATCAGATCCTTATCTGACACTCGATGGGGCCTTTTATCATAGAGTAGATATCGACCAAATCCCTCCAGGTTTCGGATCGGTGCCAGTCCATGTCGATGACAATGGCCATAAATACGAGACCACCATGGTCGCTGGGTCCCTAGGAATCAAGGGTGTGAGTAGCGGAAAGCCGTTACAGAATGGACAGACCGGGTTGGATACCATGCAGCCGGTGACGGGGTGGTTGATCTTCGAGAACGTGGAGAAGGGACAGAAGGATCCAGTGGACGCCTTTTGATGAGTACAATGGGGAAACTATCAGAGAGGTACTGCATTGCTGATATGGAACTGACATTAGGGCCTTTTGCGGAATGGGTTCAGGTTCACAAGTTCTTTAGCAATATATCCACTCTCTATACATACTGAACTTCTTTCACTCCCTAAAGAGTTCTGACTCATTCAATGAACCTTTCCATCGAACAAGTGGTAGGCTTCTTGCAGCTGATGGCCAACTATAGGTATCTACCGGTACCATCCATAGCTTGAAGCATCGAACCTAGCATTAAGAAGATCCGTCGTGACATACCGCACGAACAGCTTTACCTGGAAGGCCTGAACGGCCCACCATCGTGCAAATTAACCATCACAACATTGAATCGAAAAAGAAAAAGAAAGAGAAACAGACTTACTGCGTAAGCAGCTCTACACAAAAAGGGCCTACCACCACGCTAAAACACCACCACAACAATCGGAAATCCGCCTGATCAATTGCAAGACCCAGCCAACCCCTCAGAATCCATCAACACTAATAGCGGAATCCCAGCCATACCCTTATGACCACCCCTCAGGAACTCCAAAATTATTATCGCAATAGTCTACGATACCTACAGCGAACAGTAGTACGTACCCTTCTGAACCATATAACATGCTCCAATTGGATAGGATATCATCTTTTCGTATTACCGTCTATAAATCCTCCCAATAACAATACGTAAGGTAGATACACCGATCCGGTAAGATTGTTAAGACTGTGATAATATTATTGATAGGGGCTTTAATATATGCTAGAGGAAAGCTAGGTGGATGATAAGGGAGTTATAAGGTTTGATTATATCTAACAGAGAACCCACCTCCACCTCCATCCCCATCCCCATCCCCGTCCCCTTCCCCTATTCCTATCCCACACCCTATACCTACCCTCCCCCCCCCACTCCATTAGCACTACCCCTTCCCCTCAATCCCCCCAATCCCCTCGATAACCCACAACCCACAATTCTCCACGAGCGCCTCCCTACCCCCAACCACACCCCATGAGCTTAACAACTGCATTGCGCGCTTCCTCCTACATCCGCTACACTGAGATCTCGATGATGGATGAACTAGGAAGAGAAGTAGATGTCCTCTCATCAGTGAATATGTTGATGTAGGTACTGATACTGCATACTGCGCACTGCGCATTGGTCCATCTGAGATTACGATCTCGAATCCATCTCCATCTTAAGCTTGAGACTGAGGTTGATTTTCGTTGTTGACGGGGGTGTTTTCGGTAGAGTTTGTATATTCATGCTAGATCCCGGCTGAACGGAGGCAGGCGTGACATTCGTTGGTCAGTTGGCATGTGATGTGGTGCGATTTTTGAGATTTTGCATGATTATGTACGTGTGGGAGGTTTGGGGGGATAGGTGAATGCAAGGCTGGGGAGGTTTTGGAGGTTGGTACCGAGGATTGAAGATTGAGGATTGATGCTTTGTGTTATGTGTTATGTGTTATGTGTTGGAGATGGATTGGGGGAGCGAGGATGTTTTGATGAGATTGGTGAGGGAGGCTGGACTATTTATGTGAAATTGATGGATAAATTGCTTCAATGTTTGTTATAGAAGAATGTGTAGTTTGACGAGCACTAGTTCAAACGTCGTAGCTTACCTGTCGCCAGTCGATACTTCTTCGTACACATTGTGTTCCGAAAGAATTTATCACCCCCAGAATCAAGCGGCCATCACCAAAGGATTCTCAATCTCATCGACCAGATTCCAAATACCAGGATTCTTAGCCACACGTGCCCAATTCGCATGATGCAGCAGGTAAGCCTTGGTATTGGCGGCTGTCTTCCCACCTCCAGTGACAAAAGGTGGTTTATCCTGCGCCAAAAAGCCAGCAACGACCCCAGCAACCATTGGCGCCGCTAAGAAACGTATCCCAGTAGTCAGCTCCTCGCTCCCTTCACAACATTTCAAGAGTGGCACTCACAGAAAGAAGTACCGCTCATCGTTGTCAGCCCCATGGCGAGATCAGCACACTGCACATCCACCCCCGGTGCCAAAACCGTCACAGTGAGTAGCCCACCTTGCGAGAAATCCGCCTTGGTACCTGAGTTGTCGCACGCACCCACAACGATAATCGGCAAGGTGGGCGAAAAGACCGCGGGCGCTGTATCGATATACGGACGCGCGACAGGATTGTGAGGAGTCACCACAGCGCCATTGCCAGCCGCGCAGACGACCACAACATCGTTTTCGATCAGATGGCGGATCTGCATTTGCACAGCGGCCCAGTCAGGCGTTGGCCTCTTGGGGTCTAGTAGCTGTCGCCCCCAGGAAATGGAGACGACGCTTTTCTTCTGGCGCAGTTTGGACAGGATGTCGCGGAGGACGAAGTCGAAGATTGACGCGATTTCGGATTCGACGTAGCCGGCCATCTGGACGGCGACGAGGGTGGCTTTCTTGGCGGTGCCGGAAGTGGCGCCGGTGATTTTGGAGGCGCCGCAGGTTGAGTGGCCGGGTATTGGGTTCAAGGAGGTGGTGATTTCGGTGGCGAAGGGGCCTTGGGCGATGGTGTTTAGGGCTCGGGGTGTAGACAAGTACTCTACCTTGTCACGGGCAAATTCCTGGCTGCTGTTAACGTTGTACTCTATAATATATATGCTGGCTAGCTGTGCTCACGGGGTTGACTGTATTGACACCGAATTCGACGTGGTACACAAACACCCCGGATCCTGCACGGCTTTCGTACACGTAATTTGGGAATTGATCGACACCTGGTTGAGTAGTGCCTGCCGTAGGACTCGGTTGAGACACGAATCGCAAGTCTGACGGGGCTGATGTCTGAGTGCTGAAAGATATGGACTGCTGTCGCCTCTTCTTGTCCGCAGCTCTTGGAGTGGCTACAGGTACAGCTGCAAAATCAATGGCGTCCACTTGGTTGAGAGTTACCGATTTGACCTGACGGCTCGTTAGCTCGATCATCAATAATGGCTCTGAACAATGAATATCTCAGTCTTTCCTCGAATATTGCAGGTGTGCTCTGTGCTCTGAACGATTGAGCAACCAAGTAGACCTACCCCAGCAATGGTCTCAAGATGTAACGCTTGGATCGCAGTGCAATTGGTCAACCAATAGATCACTCCGTCATACAATGAATCGTATGGTACCACCGGCGCATCTTTTTGAAGTTTCTGTAGCACAGCTTGAGTCGTATTTGTCGCAGGGTCGAGACCGTTGGTTGGGTAAACGATATACTCATTAATTGTTTGGGGACTCGATAATGCCATCGATAATCTGATGTGGATGAAAAAGGCTAGGAACAACGTCAAAGAAAGAGAAGACATCATGATGCTCTCAATTTGAGCCTGGTACGTTGTGGAACTTTGTTTTATTGACGGGACCAAAGTACCAGGCGATCCTGCTTATCGACTTCTATATAGCACATCGGCCGCCGAGATCCCTTTGTTCCGTAACCATGCCGTCTCATCTTAGTAGACGGGAATCACCTAGAATTGCCTCCGCAGAGAACCCCTCACCGCGACGAAAGTCGTGCTTCTGGTCGCCCATTTGCTCATAGCCCGATCATAGATGACGAAGACGAAACACATCGACGGCTGACCCTATGGGTCAAAGCTTTACAAGGAATACGTTCATAGGATTTGACCACGAGGTGATTGGGGCGTTTGTTGATTTTTGGGGCGGACGGGAAGGGAAGATCGGGCAAGCATATTCAACGGCTCGGAAGGTTTGGAAACCACGGAACCCACACTCAGCCTCAGGTCGGTATATGACTTCGTTCGGTTGGCGAAGCTAGCGAGTTTCCTCGGCAGTGTTAGTGTGTTTGATCGAAGCGGACACCCCTCACACTGAAACGCTGACTAATCTCACATCATGCTCGGAATTGTCCTTTTCGCTCTCACGGCGTTGTCTGTATCCTCAAAGTTGTTGACATATCATCTACCGTTCCCGAGACTGTCCATCTCAACTCATACCCAAATACGGTCTTTCGTAATAGCTCCTCCCCTTCATCATTTTCGAACATCACTTTCTCCAAAACCTGTTCCGTCACTTTCTGTACAGTTAGGCCATTCTCTCTGCACAGATCGAAAAAGGCCATATCTTTCTCCAATAGCCAAGGTCTATAGGGCGTGAAGAAGACTAGAGCCCGGGCGTGAGGCCGATGAGCGAGTGTCTCCGAAATAGTAGAGATGAGAGCTTCGTGGCAGTGGTGGTTGAAGAGAAGGTCGGCAAGTAGCAAGGTATCAAACCTTTGGGAAGGAACAGCTAGATGAGATATGAGCGGCTCAATTGGGAAGCCCCATAGGTACCCCGTAGCTGCGATAGTCGTAGGCGGCTGTGGCAGAAACGAGCACGTATCAATATTGTATGCCAGATTATCAATCAAATCCACATCCGGGTAGTCGGTGACCACAACCTTCCGAGCACCAAGAATAGCGGCTACAAGACTGGGAAGGCCAGCTCCAGCTCCAAGTTCAAGGACCGTCTTGCCATGAACTAGTCGTGGGGCGTGCTGTTGGAGATAGGTGGATAGTGCTTGTCCACCGTTCCAAAGATAGTGACCCTGTCATTACGGGTCGTCAGTGAATGGGTAGAAGGATGAAAGAGAATATCTGCGCAGATACCCACAAAGGATTATGGCCGACTAGTCGCAAGCGCAGCTTCTGGCCTGAGAGAAGGGTGTGCTCGGTATAAGTCACGGGCTTCTCGGGCTGGAAGTAGTCATCGGGTTCCCGAAATATATCGCCGCCCAGCATTTCATCTTCATCGGAACTCATTATCATTCCAACGTGCTATTACTTTCCTCTGAAGCTATATATAGTTTCCCCGAGCTTTCCCCAGAACCTCAGACGTGCCAAGCCGGGCAAGCCGGCTGCTAAGTCCTTTATGGTTAGTAAGACTAACCACGCCTAAGCGTAAATTTTACTAGATGTCTAACCTGAATTCGTCTTCAGACTTCAGAGTGTACATTAAGCATTAACCGTGAGCGCAAATTTCCCTGAATGCTCACGGCGTCTCGTTGATTACGTGCAGGATGTCACAGATCTAGGGGCCCATAGCTACGGTAGAGCATTAACCTTGTTGCAATGACTGCCAGTATCAGGATATGAGTAAAGGTAGAATATTGGCTTCCCAAGTCAAAGCATCTAGGCTTCTGCCAACTATACACCTAAATTGGACCAAGTCACTTAGGGAAAAAGCGGTATTCCATTCAACTATCTAGCAGTGGCAGAGTGGCGACAGAGGGTACAGATTTGGCACCCGCCTTATTTCTATGTCTCATGAAAGGACAGCTTTGGACCTAGGCTCTAGCGTCTGCAGATCGCGAATTCTGACAGAGCAACGGCAGGTTAGCGGGCCGAGGCAAAGAGGATGGATGTACAACGCATCTTTCCACGATGCTCTCTTCCAACAGATGAGGGTCGTAGCCGGCCAGACTGCCTATCCAAGACTGCAGAAAAGTAACCCCCTCGAAAGGCATCGGCTGTATTGTTCCTGCTTCTGTCATTTCGTACATGGGCAAATCTGGGCCAAGATTCCGGGCATATGGCAGTGTGGCACCAAATTCGTCCAGTGGTAGGGGTCTGTAAATCCTCCGCCGTGATTCGGCCAACTTCATGCAGTCAAGCAGTCCCTTGTAAGTTGTGAGCTGTTTGCTAACGTTTCTTATGTAAGCCTTGATCCGTTTTCGATGTGTCTCCACCGGTGTTCCAAGTAGTTGTATAAATTCATACTCGGGGCTTCCAGGATCTTTGAACGCATGACTGGCTTTGACGACACTGATGAAAGTTGACTCTAGGTCGTAAATTGTCCCATTCAAGGTCGTTGAAGTTGGAACATATTGCATAAGCCTGCCACGCCGCCATGAATAGATCGGATTCCAGAAATCGACCATGAATAGAGCATTGACCGTTGCTTCCGAGAAGACCTGAACAGTGCTGTTTCCCGCCCTGAGCTTCTGGATAGCGGCCGCACCATAACTGTCTTCAATTGATGACTGCAGTATTGTAAAGCAAACACCTTCGCCCTCAGCAGCAATGACGAAATGGACAACATCACCTTCGTCAGTCTCTTTACCTCCCCCAAGCGTCTGTATTGGGAGTGTGATCGCTTCTGGTGGAACTGGGTTGCCCACAGGAATTTCTTGCAGGATGCATAATCCCAATTCAGTACTTGCCGTCTGGTACATATTGCTATCGAAAGTGAAGGTAGGAATCTCGATATTATCCTTTAAGGTAATGAGCATTGAGTAGCTCTTGTATGGTGCGACTTACGGTCAATGTAAATACCGGTTGTAATATGAGAAGCTCATTGTCAAAGAAATGATCTGGCGGTATGGTGGAATCTTGATTTCTGGGTCCAGCGATGTTGATAGTTGTTGTCAAGAGCAAGTGCGACACCCAACGCTGTATGTTCTTCGGTTGAGGTACAAGCTGACCACCTGCACTATTGAAATCGCTGATCTGCCTTTCTTTGAACCAGGCTTGCAGACCAGAAATTATGAGAGGCTCCAAGTTGTCTGCCGTCAGGACTGTAGCCCCCATTAGTAGGGTTGGTTGATCCGGCTTCGTGAGATAAGGCGCATTCTTGAAAGCTGTGATATTCGCTTGGGAAAAACAATTAAACAAGTTATCTGTAGGCGACAGTCAATGTATCCACGGTCTGAGTACTCGTCAGTGGGAACTCAAGTATATTGCAACATGCACTTGGCTTGGCGCCTACTGATGAATTTCTTTCATGATACATGCTCCGTTTACATGGCCATTGAACGGTCCCAGATATTCGTCAGTATCGCCAAATGCGTCCATGGACTCTCCGTGGTATATCCAGCCACTGGTGTCCTTGTCAATGATTGCATCTCGCTGTAATCTGTTAAAAATATACTCTAGGCTTCAAATATGCGGACTCACCTGGTAGAAGCGAAAGGTAGTAGAGTCCCAACTGGCTACCTGAAGGAATCTTGTCTCGCTGGCTAAGTCGTTGGACCCGACTATGAAGAAAAGCCAAGGCAGACCAGTAAAGTTTGACACAGTACCTGGAGTAGGCGGTGTCACAACGGACAGCAAGCGCAAGTGAGAATTGTACCAGGATCCTTGGTTCTTTTTGGGGACGTACGTGCCATCACCTACAATATAGGTCTGCAATTGAAAATTGGCAGAGTCATCTAATTTTGTTAGTTTGCTCAGGCGTACAGCGTCCCAAAATGCATACTGAAGAATGTGGACAAAAGCCCGTCAACAGAACCAATAAGCTTATTGTTTCCTTGAGTTAACCAAATGCCGAATTTGTCCTTGAACTTGATTTTCACAAAGGCCTCGTCAGCTATTCTGTCAATGTCGGGTACTGGGGTACCATCGGCCTGCGTGCCGCGAGTGAAGGTACGACGCCACAGTGATGGATCCATTAAAGAGCTTTTTAGAATCCTTGCTAAGCATTGAGCATTGAGGGGAAGTTATTAAAACTTTCTTGCATGCATTAAATGCTAGAAGGAAACCGAGTGTTTTATAAGAGCAACGATGCCACCGTCAAAGTTCAACATCGAATGGCTTAGCCCATGATATAGACGGGTTGATTCGACACCGCTTTCCAATTTCGTGAGGACCATATTCATGCGCGAGTTAATTCTCGTCACATCTCGCTTAGACATGTAATCAATGAAGCTCATGCTCTTCTAGAGGTGTGAAATGTACTGTCAGGCCACCGTGGACTTCAGAAGCTGAAAGCGGGGTCATGCAGGATTTAGCGTTGAGGATATTGGCAATGAGCAAACCATGATGAATCCAGCTATGCTGTAGCATGTTCAGCTGATATGTTCGAACCTGATGAAGCTACAATAGAACCAAAATCGTGATTGTCAGCCAGCCATGGACAGACCCAAAACCGCACTAAGACATTGGAAGTTTGAAAAAGGTCGCTTCGACTAGAACTAAAGGGGTATCGATCCAGCTAGGCTTGACTAGCGTGGGACGCCAACAGCAACCACGAATGCATCAATTCCTGTGCATTGGAGAATATGAAAACTTTGTGATTAAGAAGAGTCCGTAATACACAGAAGACAATGCGTAATCCGAACAAATTGTTATTGGACTGGCCATGTAAAGGAAATCCCAGCCAGGCTGGGGAACATTTCATCTCGCAGGCCATAACGTCAGAAATGATTCTTACGCCTCTGTCCTGCAGCATCATAGTGATAAGTCAGCCAAAGGAGATAGATGCACCGAGCTTGCCTAGAAGAATCGGCTCGGTCCTGATTTATGCAACATATCCGAACACTTGGTTGCTCCCGGAAATCGTGACTAATTCGAGACCTCTTTGATCGGTTCATAAGCACTAAAAGCACTGCCGTATCGGTAGCCGAAGATGGGCGATAGTGGTCCACCATTCATGCCTGAGACAATCCATGTGTGTTGACTTGCTCGTCTTTTACACCAATATGCACTTCTTCAGCCAGCCACAGTGTTCCTCTATGGGCTACTCAATATGTATGGCTGGGCACGAGCGTTACTAATGTAGATCGAACGATGCAGGTGACCATCAAAAGGAGCTAGCTTTTGAGCAACTGCCCTTATGACCTGGAAAGGTGTGGTTGGTGCCAACCGTTTCTGCAGCTCCCAAGCATAAAGGCAACAATGGAAACCGCGGATTTCCTGCGTCTTCGATGATATTTCCAACACCATTTTTAGTCCTCTCATAGCCTGAATATATACGCGCCATTCATCAACAGCAATGAGTCCCCTTTCCATAAAGACGCTGGACGCTTACAGCCCACCAGGTAATCTTTCTGATTTGACCGTTGAGAACAGACAAGAATGGTCCAAGCTGTACATTGCACATTGGATCCAAAGCGAGATTCATGCCGTGGATCCGGAAACCGGCAAATCCCCGCTTGAAGGTCCTAATGGAATCATACGTACTCAGCTGTTACAGTTCTTTGATGGGACTGTCACTCCTTTCGACGTTGATCAAACTCCAGTACCTATCACATGGACAGCATTTCCGAACCTTGTAAGACATTGACCCCTGGTCGTAATATATCACACTAATGACAGATTTGCAGGTGACCAAGAAGACTCAGAAGGTACCACAGCGGTGGCTGATCGCAGACGGAAGCAGGGACTACCAAGATGAATATCTGGAATGGTCTGTAGCTCGCGACGAAGATGGTAATGTGGTCATTGCCACTTTCACTTGCGAGGGTCCCGAGGTAAGATTGTCTCTGCATCCAAATCCTTCGAGCGTAATTGATCGTTCAGTACTGGCAATTCCTGGCCAATCGCCAGCCGGATAATCTTTGGGAGCTCTATAAATCTTTGAACCCAGACTTCGCCGGCCAGATGCGAGAGTCAGATCTCTACCTAGTCAACGACGTTCCCGATCCCAAGGCTGCAGTGTATAATCCAAATAACCGATGGAACAATTCGACAGACACTGGGTCTATTGCCCATCTTATTCAGCGGAACAATACGCTATCCGCTGAAATTGACATTGCAGGGCAGGCAACTGTCATCCGAAAAGCCCCAAACGGCAACACGGTGACCAACGAAGCCCAGCTGATTTTGTGCTCGCAATATGGCAGTGCGGGACGTAATTCCGACCCTGCAGTAAGTCTCCTATCACCATATACAAGTATTGCGAACTGAAAACCACGTAGATTGGCATCGGGATCAACAACGTTGCTAGAGGTGGTCAAAACGTTTCAGTGGCCAACCCGATAGCTTTGTACATGAACCACGTAGACTTCTCAGGTTTGCAGCTTGACCGAAGCGGTAAGAAGGACCAGTCCAACCTTGTCCCGGTCCCTCCGAATTGGTACAACTGGCAGAGAGGCGACATCACCAAGCACATGGGCTTGCGCTTGCAAATCAAGGCTCCAGCTGGTGCCAAAGCCGACAACGGGAATCCTCTAACCGTAAGCGACATCTACGACACAAACAAATCCTTCTACATTCGATATGGAGCCCAGTTCGCAGATTACATCAAGATGAGCGTTTCGGCTGTGGTTGCTGATGGGAAGGCTGCGGATCCGCAATTTTGTCCGAAAGCTGGTGGTGGGCAACGCCCGGCTGATGGCCTGGCAAGGATGGTTAGCCATGTTGGCGATAAGAGACATATGAAGCGCTACAAGCTCCAAGGCGGAAGATAGGTAAGAAGATATTGACATGCGCAACTCATCTTAGTTCACTGAAGGCTTGGTACCGAATTTGTCCCTATTCTTACTGACATTCCTCGGACCGTGATGTAGGACAAGGTGGAAAACTCAGTCCATACCAAGACGCTAGTATGGATGGGGCTAGATCTTATTCCTAAAAGGTAATAGCTATAAAACGGCAAATTACAAAAATACCACCCTTTCCGGCACACCACACCGGTGTAGTATTTTTGAAACATGGAATATTCTAGGATAATGTGGTATCCTTGTAATTTACCGTAATACCGTCAATTCTAAGTAACTATAGTAATGTAGCTACTAAATAATACCAGGGTAATGAAGCGAACGGTGGAGATGTGACTTCTTACCGGCTCATGAATTATTGATAACAGAGTGAGTATAGATATTGCCGATTGCGACGCCGTGAGCAAGGCTAACGTGCTGTGATCAACGAATGGCAGCTTTAGCGCTATGGCTGGCGCGTTGTGATCAGATGTGACCTGCACCATTGGATCAGTAAGGAGCTTGTAGAACGCCATCTCAGCCTTTTTGGAATCCAGTACGATGGGAGTTGGCAGGCACTCAGCAGGACGGAGAGAGGGTGTCAGGAAAACGGACGGACTTCTGCGCTTTCTCCTCCCTCCAACCATCATTTCTTCTTTCCTTCACTGCCTACATGCAACGCCATTGTTCCGATACAAACATCATTGGGCCAAGAACGAGGCCGTAACATCATGTCTGCGCTCCCCGTTGACTGTGGCAAGGTGCCAAGCAACACCACAGTCGATTGCTCTCATCCCTGGGCTGAAGGATGTACGAGCAAGCTACATTTCGAATTCCCCAGCATCTGGAACTTCACGCAGCGCATCCACGAACGGTGTCCCACTGATCCACGACTTTTCAAGGCTGTTAATGGCACTAGTCTCCCTGCTTTGACTAAACATGCATGCGAGCACATCGCTGGTTCCGACTTCAATTACTATCAAAGCTCTGTCAGCTGGACGCGCCTTACTACCTGGAAATTTCCGCTCCTACAGCTGCTGGCGACATTCCCGCGTCCACCCCTTGGGCTCTTGTCGCAGTTCTTTGTGATGGCGCATCTGCTTGGAGATCCAATTGATACGATCAAAAATCTCCTTTTAAAGCTGTCGAAATGTCAAAGTCGAGCTGAGAGATGGAAAGAGACGGAGATGTTGTTCGCGACACAGGATCCGTTTAAGAGGCAAAGCCTAGAAGAACTGCTGGAACAGGATAGGCGTTGGAAAGCGGTCGCACTTCTATCTGATGCGTATGATGAGCGGGGTAAAGGTGATGATTCTGTAAGAGTGATGTACGTTACCTTCGTCCATAACATACCCAATACTAATTCTGGTATAGCCGATGTTTACTGGAAAGCGTTGGGGATGAAGACGATAGTTTTATCGGACACGTTCTCAAAACCGCAGAGGCTCTTGCAGCAGATAGAGCAACCAAATATCTTCCCGTTGTAGTTGCTTTGTCGTTCTTCATCGGTCTGGTCGTAGTAGCACTTGTGAGAACAAGGGATGCTGTCAATTTAGACAATTGCAACACGACAATCTTCATAAACCTCGAAATTCACAGTATTGCGTTCTCGGCTCTCTTTTTCTGGGTCATTCCGGCTGTATTTCTGGGCTCCGTCATTGGTGTTTCTCAGACGGAAGTCAGAATTCGTCGCATTCTCGAACGTTTCCATGGAGACCTTCAAGATGACTTCGAAGGGCTTGAAGAGGAGCGGAACCAGTTGAGAGCATTTGTCGGTAGTGATTGGGATAGGGTTTTCAAGGGCGGTCTTTACTCCTGGCGGCCATTGCATTGGTATACCGAAAGCTCTGGAGAACCAGTGAACAGTGCTCAAAGCTCGTCATCCAATCCAGCATCAGCTGGAAGTCAGAACCCTGAACCTGCGCCATATCCGCCAACGCCCATTCGCGAAACAGTCGGCAATGAGCAAAGCGAGACATTGACGGCTCCCTCTCAACCATCGACCGAAGCACCCTTCAGTAGAGATCGTACCCAAAAACAAAATTATTTCAAGAAATGGTGGAACTACCAAAAAGCTGCACCATACCTCATCGTGCTCATCCCCACCCTTGCTGGGACTCTGACCCCAGGCCGCGTACCACCAGAAGGCTGGAACTGCCGTGTACACGTCCAAGTGTTGACTGTCTTCCTCCCCTGGGTTATCAGCGCGCAGCTAGATTTCGTCCTCGATCACCTCATTTCCCAGAGTAATAAAACGGAAAAAAAAATCTTGTGGATATTCCCTTGGTGGGAGCACGAAAAACGGACACGCTTATTTACGGTCATGTACATCAAAGATCTAGCAGCGACGCTTGTTACCATTATGTTCACTCTCTTCACCATCCTCGGCTCCCTGAACAAATGCTCATGCTGGATGTCAGACACTGCTGGGCTTGTGTTGCCGCAACAACCCAATATCGACGAGATACTTAGGCATCGTCTGAATGTTGACTATCCTGCTTTCATTTTCTCGGGGATTGCTATCGAATTGCTTGTTGTTCCTTTCTGCGTATGGTTCATGTATTCTGACGCGCTGAGGGTTTTCGTCCAGCGCGATGACGGCGAGTCAAATTGGAAATGGTATTGGAAAGCAGTGAGGAAGATGTCGAATTGGCAAAACAGGTTTGGGAGAGGTGATAGATACACCACGAGGGTGTCGACTATGTCGCCTGATGATCCCCGGGATGCAGATACGAGTGGGACGGAATTAATTAATTTACATCAAGGATATCGTTTGCGATGGTTCGGAAATAGCAATTCATAGCGATCCTGTCAGCGAAAACTTCCGACCATGCAACAGTAATGGACATAGTGATGATACGAATACTTTCAGATACGTACTATAAGGAATGGCTGGCACTCCGCGGCAGATACCGGGGCGCATATGTGTGCTTTGATTGTTCGACCGAAATGGCTTAGGAAAGACTGTGAGAAGTGCCGGACTCAATTCGGAAGAAATATGTTGTATTGTATACTACCTTAGCGGCGGGATGTGGTTCCTCAGGACTGTAGCAGAACCGTCCAGTTACCGTTACCGATAAGTGACGTTAAAAACTATTAACACCGCCGAAAACGAGTCTCATTTCTAATACGTCTTATTAGGTAGCGGTATCGATTTCCTATAACGAGTTTCTTAATCATCGATATCTATAAAACCTTATTTTTAGCGTTAAAATATAAAACGCCCCCGCGTCAATAGCCTATCTAGCATGCCTACGCTATGCACCCTGCACCCTGCACCCTTCACCCACGCATGCTAACCCCTGTAGCCTGGCGCGTCACCCCCGCGAGAAAATCGGCTGAATCGACTGATTTTAATACCAGAATCTGTACAGCGTTGGTTAAATACCGAAACCTATACTTCCGAGGAGAGGGCTTGGCAGTCTTAGCAGTATCACGAGCGTTTACTATCACGTATAATATTATTCTTAAGACGTAATAAAACTAGTGACGTACTATATTTACTATTATACGCCGACGGCTAGGAATTAGATACCGTAATTTAAATCAACGTCTATGATATAATACGTGAAATTTCAATTTACCGTGATAATTACCGTTTCCAACTTGCTACCGCCTATAGACCGTCCTGAGGAACCACATCCCGCCGCTAAGGTAGGCATTTCTAGCCTGAAGGAGCTTAGCGGCCGGCTTGATGGCGCCTGCATGTCTTGGCACAGTCACGTGCATTCACATTGCCTGATATATGCACTCATCTGCTCCTGTACCTATCCTTCTATGTGATGCATTTGTGCATATCGTTGAGCTGGGTAAGGCTTGGTTGGTCGGTCAAGAGTGGCCTTGTCGAAGTTAACCTTGACATCACCTGTCACTCATCGAATGGCTCACTCAACCGAGTACCACCAATTGGCTAACACATATAATGAATGCAGCTGCCCGCACCATCTTCACGACAACCTTGCGTTAATGAGTCTCGTCATTTTCATTGGTACACTACTTACACTGTCCAAAGATCGGAATCTGAGGTCTGGCAAAGTGAAATGCCTAGAGACACTTTGAGGTGAAATGAATCTTCCACTTGAGTAGTGAATGCTACTGTCAAATCTTCGCTGCTTCACTACTCCTACCCGATGATGTCACAGATCTCACTGTCCCTCGTCAAATATTCCACTTATATCAATTTTCTTGCCTGGTCTTGGATGCCTACAGACTGCTGTTCACTTGGATATTCTCCAAAGCTAGTCCCCTCAACGTGCAAAGCTATACCCACACAATCATACACAAGCTCTTCCTCAGAATATTGAGCTGGAGTCTTTTCCGTCTCCACGTTTCACAGATTTCATCCACCAACCATGGGCCAACACCAATCCCAATTCCGTCCTGATCCCAAGTATGAGCTTCAGGTCATCGGCTGCGGCATGTCGCGCACTGGCACAAACTCATTCAGCGCCGCTCTAGAGATCCTTCTCCAAGGTCCCGTCTACCATGGTGGGCAAGCCCTGTTCACGGGCGGAGAATCGCATCTCAAACGCTGGATCGATATCATGCGCCATACCCCCATCCAAACCGCTCAAGACGAGAAGATTGTCAAAGACGGGCTCAAGGAGCAACTGATAGGCTACGTCGCCTGCACTGATTCACCCACCATCCACTTCGTGCAGGAGCTTATGGAATTGTATCCAAACGCCACGGTGATCTGTACCGTGCGAGATGCTGACGATTGGTGGCGAAGCATGGAACCCGTGATCAGGAACGCGAATATGGGGTTCTTGGGATTGGTATTCTGGCCGCTGCCGGCGCTGCGTCATTGGACGACGTATGTTGAGGCGATGGGCCAGGGTAGGTATAGAGAGCTGTACTATCAAGAAGGGAACACGACGTGTGTGAGACGGACATACGATTATCATATGGAATATCTGCAGCGCGTGGTGCCAAAGGGGAAGTTGCATATTGTGGAGGTCAAGGATGGCTGGGAACCGCTGTGCAAAGCTCTCGGAAAGCCGATTCCGGACGTGCCGTTTCCACGCATCAACGATGCAAAAGCTACGGAGGACTTCTTCAAGGGCTTGGTGATGAAAGGGCTGATAGCATGGGCACAGATCTTCGCCGTGGCGGTTATATTGCTCGGCGTAGGATTGTACTTTTGGCTCCAGAGGTGAGTGGCACATGATGGTTTGCCCTTCTCATTCACAAATGTCACCATCTGACGACTACATAGGTTCCGCTGACGCGCTGAGCTCTGACTCCGCAGTAACTGTGCAAAGAGACGAGAACGACGTCTAGCCATCAAGCGAATGCCTCACCCCAGACTCTATTTTCTCAGTCGAAGATGTCATCTAGATCATTGGACGCCAAGCTCTTCGCCCAGGAGTACACGACGACCACGAGGGGCCAATATTTCTCAATGTGTTTGCATACTATCTTAATGAAGTTAGCATTGATAGCTATCTCTAGAATGGCAGCCGCCCAAAACTGACGCTGTTTGATAGGCTCGTGAGTCGATTGCCTATATTCGTCGAGTGGTGCCACGTGTGTGTTGCCGTGGACTGAATTGTTACTCCCCAGACTCCCAACAACTTTCCAGCCATTGCCATGCCTAGTGCGCCATAGATCTTCGAAGCTGGCCTGCTCCAACCGGCTGACGTATTCTGACAGAAAGGGTCTCGGAATCAGGATGACTCAACTGCCAAGGGCTCTCAGCGCTTGGAGCCCACCATGCATTTGTAGTCAAGACAACGACGAGGATGACCATGCCGGAGCACTGCTCTCGTATTTTATAATTTTATAACTATGCGCACACTAAGAACAAGGCGGTGCCAGGTGTCAACTTGAGTCCTCTACAGACCAGAGAGTGGAAGGACTGCGTAATGAATTTTAGGACTGCATATGGGTATCTACTCTATACGTTGCGCCAGGCCAAAATTAGCGCTCCTCATGTCCAACTTCCATCACCACTCATGCACCCTTCAAGCGACCGGCTTGCCCGACTTATTCGTGCTATCAATCGCCTTCACAATACCATAACTCGCGCCAGCTGCCAACGCACCAATACAAAGCGTTTGAATCGCTCCATACACCGCACTCCGCTTCGTCCGGACCGTGACCCAATTCTTGAGGTAGCCGAAAACGAGAAGGATGACGACTGTTATGCCGATCGAAACGAAGAGAGCATGGGTGACGTTCGGCATCGCAAAATATGGTATCATTGGGATCAAGCCCCCTGAAAAGGTCAACGTCAGCCACCAATCTCACTCGAGTATCTCCAAGCAAAACATCCCAGCAGAAAAAAAGAGGACCATCATACCAATAAAATACGCAGCCCCCATCGTCGCCGCACTAATCCACGCCCGGCTCACATTCGGCTTATCCAACTTAAGTTCGAAATCCATCATAAACTGCACCCACTTCTCATGATCCACACACAGATCCCTAACCACCAGCGCCGACGCCTCCCTCCCAACCCCATACTTTTCCAAAATCTCGCGACACTCTTCCTTCTCCGCTTCGGGCTTCTGCAACACCTCCTCCCGCTCCCGCTTCTCCTCCGAGAAGAAATGATCGCGGTCCGTGACGGCGGCGAGATAGGCGCCCAGGCCCATGGAGATGGCGCCGCTGAAGAGTTCGGCCAGGCCGCCGATGATGACGAGTTTGGAGGAGCCGAGTCTATCGGTCTATATATCAGTATGGAACCGAGAAGAATTCTAGCTAGGATTCGTGGACTCACGATGATAATCCGGCCGTCAGCGCAAAAGGCACAGTCAGCCCGTCCGCATAGCCGATGATGATATCCCGGACGATCTCGCCGTGGTCGGAATGTACCTCCTTGTGCGGCGGCCGCAGGCGAGACGATTGCGCGCGTTTGACGCTGGGGCGGGCGACTTCGACACGGGGCTCAGCCATCGTCCTATCGGGAGCGTTTCGGGTTTTTCTTTTCGCGTCGAAAGTGTGCTCTTGTATCTACTTGAATCACAGAAAATTCCTCGGCCTTTTGTGGCAGTAACGCTCCAGCTAACGGTTGGAATAGCTGTTCTGCCCTTTTTCATACAACATGCAATGCAATGCAATGTCCTATAAAACCAAAACGCGTAGCACCTTTCGCTTCAATGCAGTGTAGAGAAAATTCTACAAACCGATCGATCTTGTAATTTTCCAAAAGGATTTACGGGGGATTGAAGGGGAGTTTTATATCTCTGCCGCATGCATACCATAAATCTTGAAATGTCGATCGTAGAAAATGTCGATGACACAGCTATGTTTACTCCCTACGTAGTAGTACTAGTCGGCCGAGGCGTGGGCTAATGGGAGGGGGGGTATTGCTAATGCTAGGTTTTAGCGTTGCGGATCAGGGATTCGTAGGTGTAGGACTGGTGGACCGTTTGGGGAGGACACATATGGTCTACAAATAGCCACATAGCATAACCGGCACGCGCCCCCACTGCTAGTCGCTACCGCTCCTACTTAGTACTTCATAAAATATCTACCTAGCAGGTATACCATGCACGAGGTTTTGGTATGACCCTCGGCAGGTTTTTCTGCATTTGGATGACGTAGGTTTTAGGACGTGTGTTCAGTGGTTTGTATGGTAGCGTATTTTATCAGTACATATCGTCATGATTTTCGAAAAAAGACGCCGAACGCCAGAATCTATAGCATGCTACAATGTCAGCGCCCGTGCATCCCCATATCTCCAACCCCTTCTATGCAAGTCACATGATATAATAAATGAGGGTCCCTAGCCAAATCTTCCAACATTCGAGCACAAAGTGAACAGTCTAAGAACGGCCATACATCCCCCCCTCCCGCCCATCACGCTCGTCCACCAACGCCGCCATCCGAATATCATTGTTGGATTTACTCGACACCTTCCTTCTCCTCGCCGCAAAAATCACGACGGCGATCCACAACACCCACACAGCGCCGGCGATGATGCAATATGCCGCTATGACGCCTGCGCCTTTTCCAGCCAGGAGACAGCCTAGGAGACCGTTTATCAGTCCGGCGGTAACGAGGACGCGGCCAAACCAGATGTGAGTGTGGGTGTAGAGGTTGGAGGATTGGTGGCGTTTGTATTGGAGGTGATGGACGTAGCCGAGGATGGGTTGGAAGACTAGGAGGACGACTATGATGATGCCGAAGACGGGGTGGAACTCGCCGATCTGGAGGTGGTCAGTCGGTCTGCGCTGAGAATGTTATAGGGGACGGTAAAACTTACATCACCGGCGCCCTTGTTGGCGATGTACACTCCCAATCCGAGTCCGAGAATGGTGCCCAAGTAGGTCAGGATTTGCACGCCGGCGTGGATCCAGATCAGGCCGCGGAACGATGCAAGGCGGATCAAGAAGGCACCGAGGGGGTAGCCGCCGATGAAGGCGGCGCACATGATGAATCCATGGATCGGTATGGCAGCGCCATCGTAGCCCGCACTCGCCCCACCCGCGTCGACGACTTTGGCGTTTGCGAGGTCCAAGAATGGATTGGTCGTGTTGCCTGCTTTTATGGTGTTGAGATCGATATTAAAGCTTGCGAACGCGCCGTCGTCGTGCTGCTGGAGGTCGGCGTGTTGCGAGTCCGATTTGATCGGCTGGCCGGTCCTGGTCGCCCATATCCAACGCTGTCCTGCTCCCGTAAGGTTCATCGATCCTCCCTTCCAGCTGTAGCAATTTTTGCAGAGGATGTTGGCTGTCATTTGCCCGTTTTGGATGCCGGATCCTGCGAGCAGAGAGGCGCCGGATTCGCGCTCCTCCTCTGGTTCCTCGTGGCCATGTCCTAGTCGAGGCGACAGTGTGACATTGTTGTTTGCTGCGTTGGCGTAGATGATGAACATCTGAGCGCCCTTCATCTGGTCGCCTTGCCCAAGTGCGATCCATGACGAGTTTGATGGACCTTGGATCTGTAGGAAGATGTCGGATTCACCACCAGTGGTGTTCACAGGGGCCTCGGCGAATGTGTATGAGATGCCTTTATGTGAGTCCGGACTATATTTGAGGAGTTGTGCGGTGGAGAAGCCTGGATGAGAGGATCAGCTCGTTCCGCTCGTGTAAAGGCAAGCGGGACTGGGGAGGTGACATACCGAAGAGACATGCAGCGCCCAGGAGGCTCGATAATGGTATCATCGTTCCAGAATATCACTGCTATCCTCCAGACTGTGAGGAAGAAGCCTTGCTTATGAAATCGAGATCTCGCCAAATGCCGACTGAATGAAAGGTCACACAAGGCGGCGCCTAAGCTTGCAACGAGAAAAGCTCTTGACAACGAGTAAAAGCCGTCGACAAAGTGAAATGAATGTTGATAAGAATGCGTGAAGAATCGAAGCCGTAAAGACAGATATGAATGGCAGCAGTCGTCGTCAACTCACGGGGCGCGGAGGATGCAACACAGCCTTCAGGATGCGCACAGAAATACTTTGCTTTACCTAGCGTCTTATGCTTGGCAGGGGAAAGGAAGCTAGAACGCGTAAGCCATGCGTGGTCAGCGCATTCAGCCCTTTTGTGATTGGCTTATCATGTCTCGGCTGGGAGACCCTTGGCCGAGGCTAGGCTACGCGCTGATGTTTTTGACGTTTCGATAGGTTGCACGGTAAATCAGAAAGGCTTCCTCTGTGCATGCCGCGCTCAATGTAACATCCTGAGTGTATGCATCAAACCACGCCTCGCTACAACGTAGCCTTGTAAGGTACTCGTACTGACCACAAGTACGTCCCGAGGCTAAGGTTTAGCGTCTTGGCCCTCCTCCAAGAGGAATAGATCAGGATAAAATGATTAGTGGCTTCTCCCGCCGCTACTAAGCGACCGGACTTACTTGTGGTCAGTACTTTACGAGTAAAGTAAATTCAATCAAGCGATTACTAGCCTTGGGGTAAATTGTCTTCCCATACTGAACTCATGAAAAAGAGTAATCCCTCGCGTTCGACAAGCTCGGACGGCCTAATTCGTTGTCCGCCTCCCAATCCTGCATTCAGTTCGATCTCTGATTCTAACAAGGTGTCTGTGACCTCACACTATGAAAGTGGCTCGTTCACGTTTGAGGTTGATTGAAAACCTGTTCTAATCAGCCGCTTCGAATGCTGATGCTCGGATGGTGGAGAAGGTAGGCGACTTTTGCATGAGGCGTCATTACAATCTCCTTCGCTTCTTCGCCGGCTGCCTTTGTTCCGAGTAACCCGTGAGCTGTACAGCTTCCCTAGGATGTCGTATGAAGCATCGACAACTTCTTTGCGGCGAGAGCTGTTGGAGGATATCCTAGTTGAGTAGATGTATCTGCATCGGGAAGGCCGAAGAGATAGGTGCCCAAGTGCCCTTTCCTTTATCGAGAAGAAGCACTTGATATACAATGGGACGAAACTCCTGGGGATACTGACAGGATGCGTCGATGTGTTAGTATAATTGGCTACGCGTGGAACGTCAGAACGGGACCTAGATTCGAGTCTGGCTTGGTGGAACATCGATTTAGAACAGTCGTAATCGACAAGGTATGTAGCGAACAGCACAGATATCCGGAAAGTCGTCTCGCAATGCCAAGCTAGCACGGTTGAAAACGCTCGAGAGAGGAATGGCTAGATGTTATTGATATTTTGCGTGGGGTGATGTTACGGTGTAGGGAAGGCTTAGTGACCAAGAATCAATCATCAAACGGCCAATTCTCCTTCCACAATTTCCGCTCGTGCTCATTGTGAGCGTACAAATCGAGGACCTGATCCTTGATTTGATTCAAGGCATTTTTGGCTTCATCATATCGATCCACGGGTACCATACCTCTTTCTGGAAACAAATCTCTGCCTATGCTGTCTCTTACACTACTCATGAGGTTCATGCCTTCAGCCGCTCTTTTCTCATCAGCCTCTATCTCGGTCCTCTCTGTCGGAGAGAAGTGGAATGGATAAGGCGGAGAACCCTGAGCCACGACGCCAGGAAGATCCAACCAAGTGTCGTCGAGCGCGAGGATGGAGGCCATGTATTGTGCTTCGCCATCAATGAGCAGCCTCTGCGCAAGCAGTAGAAGCTCGAAACTTGTGGTTTGTTGGAATTCCCAAGTGTGGAAGAGGAGCGGCGCCTTATTGCGCAAAAGCAACCTGTACATAGTCGCGAGCATTTGGCTTAGGTACACGGACATGGCTATTGTTTGTGATGCGTCGTCGAGTTCATCATAGTCGTCTGGGAGCTCTGGTCTTTCAAGTCCATGTGTGGGTGGTCCGTTGTAGTCTAGGAAATATGGCGGGCGAACTTGGTTGAATAACGGCGCTAGCTCAGTTGACTGCCAGTCGATGATTGCAACGATTTCGCGGGGATCCTCTGGGTTGACGAATATATTCTCTTGATGAAGATCTGGGTGCCACAGACATGACGATGCAATCGACCGATCACTCGGCACCAGGTATTTAGCAATGGTGAGATACGATTGCATGGCTCTCAGCTTTTTTCCTTTACACGTCATGTACGTACCTGGTCCACGAAGGGTGATCGGTGACTTTGGTAGTTGAGTCATATCTTTCACACATGTGATCTCTCGATTGCCGATAGCTGCCAGATAGTCTTCCACTGAGTCCCCTGTAAGCTGAGCATTAGCCGCACGATGGCCAACCTCAGGTCACTGGCTTACATACATGGGCCCCTATCATAATGGATTGACGCTCTGCCGGCATCATAATATTCTCGACCTGTCGAGGGACCTACAGCAAATCTTCGATTCTGTATAGGCGTGCCATGTTCATCGGAGTAGAGTGGGTTCTGGTCGTGCCTGGTCACGTCCTCGGCATAGTAAAGACTTCCAAATTGCTTGAACGAGGCTGACATCCATTTACTTTGGTAGCGTACGATTTGTTTGACGACCTCCAATCGGTCTTCTAAATCCATCTTGGACCATGCGTGCTCAAGTTGGATGCCGGGGGCCTTTTGCATTATGATGTACTCAGCCCCCACGGTGTTGTCCTGGGCATTCGCGCTCCAGGCGTAAACTTTGGGCACTGGAGTGTCGAGAACGTCACGTGCCTGTTGAGAATCAGCACTATTGGTCGATTAAGGTCTGAAATATTACAAATTCCATCGTCGCCACTTCACTTGCGGTTGTGTATTTACTTTGTCCTGCGTTTGGATTGGGCACCTTGGCAACCACCTGCTTGCCGTCTTCCATTGTCATAAGAAAAGCTTTAGAAAATTGCCCGTCTGGGTACTTTTCAATTGTAACGCAACGTCTTGAGTCAACAGTGGAAGCCGCAATCCGAGCCAGCTTGTCCATGTTGAATTGTACGCATCGTTGTGACATCTCGAATTCCTCATTGCTAACAAAGCGACCACGCGTGAAATGAAAGAAAGACTCATTCTCTTGCCAGCCTAATATACTTGAGCTATTGGGAATCCGAAGTTGAATGCCAAGGTCCTTACTACGATCCTCATTGGCTGCTGACCTGCACAATGTTCTGTGTATCCACCTGAGCATTGTCCTTGCACATATGAAGCGTGCATACGAGGTCCTGTGAATGGAAGGATGTAACAGAGACCTTCTTGCACATGCTCCTACTACCTTATACATCAGCATGTAGAAAGGTGGAATGGTCTTGGATGTCAAATATTTAGTGAAGCTTGGGCACATTGAAGTGAGATTTACGCTAGGCCTGTTTTAGATCTAGTGTCATAGACACTTCATTGTGCCATTCCCAAACCTTGCGATTCACGGACCCTGCGCGTGAAGGAGAAGGATTTCACAAATCTTAAGTGAGACCATTGTTCGTAAAGCTATATCCATCATCAAATTTGTATGTTCAATAAATGGCTTCAGTACTGCGTCTCGATTTGTTCAGGGGTATGACTGGATGGTAGGGTCTTGCATACATTCACCTGTGTGTTGGAAATGAACTTGGAAGTGTATAGCGCCTCTTTGCAGAGTGAAGGCCCCATCAATATGTTGCCTTGTCGCCGGTTAAGATGGCATAAGCCCGAAGCCCGTTCCAGTCTCACGGTAATATTCATATGGATTTGCGTGTCACTACTCTGCCATCTCGGACATTACATTCCACCTGATAAAGGCTGCGTAACTCAAGAATTCCGAAAGGCCGCATATGACTCATCTTGAGGTCTATATATGAGACTCTAGCTGAGACAAACTTAGGCAAAATCTTGTTGCTTCTGATATAGCAGAGGTAAGCTGAACTCGAATACCAATTAGCTTGTTCCAGTCATGACATTCCCAAACAAGTTGATGCTAACAATCACTTAGTCGTTTTGATGACAGACTTACATCTCCACAATAATCTTCCTGTGTGCCGATTTCACGCACGGAACAACAATATTCGACAGAAAGTGCTTGTGGCTTGACATTGTTTCCTGTTCATCATGGGCCGCGTCATGAAAGAGCAGTTATTCAAAATGATGGACTGGGTTTTCCAGGCTCGATCCCGAATGGAACAAATCGTGTCCGGCACGGGAACACCAGGCACCCGGGCTGCGCCGACACAAGCTGGGAATAACGATGCAAAGATTGGGCTTCGCTTGGATTACGGCGAAACATTCATCAGGGACGGAAAGATGTATAGGCGGGTCAACCTTCAGGTCAACAAGAACGCTGAAAATCCAACGCTCAAGGCCTTGGTGAAGAAAAACTCGCACGAGGTCTGGTCCCACGCAGATGTACTCATCGAGAATATACAGGAAGACGTAGGAGTCACTTCTCTCGGTGGCTCTAAACAAAGAAAGATGTCTACCACTAGCGAACCGTCAGTCCCTAACATATCCGCCCACGCGGGACCTGTGAAGCCAAAAAGTTCCATTAAAAACGATCTACTGAAGGAGAAGGCAGTGAAAGTGTTTGGGGACCTGGCTACGAATCTGAAAGACTGATGTCTGATCAATGAGACTTGAAGTGATCGTACGTACGCTGTTGAAACTTTCACCCTGGCTATGAACCGCGCGAATGTGAAGGTTGTCTGACATATCTTAAATAGCTTTGGCATATGTTCTTGTGAGGACTAGGACCTTCTTCGTGACCGGAAATTCGCAGTTTTACATGAAGAAAGCACTGTATGCAACACTCAAGAAAACGCATCGTTCCATTGAAACACACTGACCTCTGATGAATAGGCCAATATCTCTTACTCACCAGGAATAAATTCGTCTCGAATATCCCAAAACACCTTCGCGCTCATCACTTGTAGCGTGCGGACCCTGGAAGTTAGAAACTGTCCTTCTAACCGATAAGCACGTATCACAGGTCGAAGCGCTGCGAGATGACGGACACATCATGTCTTGGTACAGTCTCAAAAGTGGGACCACAAGCCGGACCAAAGTTTCGGCTTGCTGAGCGGTCGCACTGGACGAGGGTCCTGTGAATGGAAGCTGGGCCTGAACAGCAGCAGGTAATAGAGAAGTGCGATGATTGTGATTGGAATCCCATCTCCTACCTTCATAGCGTCGACAAAATTAAACCCATATTGGGGGAAGTCACACGCATTACCTAAATTTGAACGAGATCAAACGACCATCTTATCCAAAATAAACCTGATTCCAGTCCCCTGTCCCAATCCCTCATCAATCTCGTCTATCATAGTCATCGCTTTCTCGTGCATACTTCGCAGGATGACCCTACAATATTCGAAACTCCTCGTACTCTCCATATACTTCACTGCATATCTCTTAACCTCGTCATCCGTTGTCTTCTGCTTTAGTATGTTGATTAGTTGTCTGTTTTGCGGATTCGAGCGGATGCTGTGGATGAGTGGGAAGGAAAATTTGCCCTCGGTCAGGTCTTCGCAAAGGCCTTTGTTTTCGGTGTACTCGCTTGAGGAGAGGTTCATGTAGTCGTCACGAATCTGAAAGAAGAGGCCGATGAGGTTTATTAAGGGTACAAAGTCCCTAGATATTTCATGAGCCAGATCCCACCAGCAAATTTTGGAGTGGTATCTCAACAGACTTTTCATTGGTACTCTCTGCCTGCATCAATTTGACCGCCAGTCTGAATAGACCCCCAGTCTTGTTTCCCACCATCTCCAGATAGTCATCCTCGCTCGGACACGTCAAAGTATCCCTCCAAAACAGATCCATGCCCTGCCCCCGATGGAGGTTGCACAGTTCATCTGTGTATATCTCAATTGCCTTATGATTCCGCAATTTCATCAACTCCTGTAGTGCAGCGAAGTAGACATAGTTTGCTGAATTAATCGTTTGGGCGGTACCGAAGATGCTGTGAGCGACGGGGATACCGCGGCGTAAGATGGAGGAGTCCTCTACGTCGTCGACACTAGATGAAATAGTCAGTGAGACTGCTCATAGCCCAAAGTCCGGCTATCAACGTATGCGTACAGCAGAGAAGCCGTATGTAACATGCCAACAACCCTGGTGATAATGGCCAAACTCTCCTCCGGAACCTTCAACCAAGCATTGAACGCCGAGATGAATTGTTTCCTGATATCCTTCCCCGGATGATCGTACATGTAGTCAAAGGGTCCCAGGATGATCCTCTCTTTATCTGCCGTCCATTCCACCCCTTGCACGTGCTTTGCGACGCTGTCGGCCGAGCTCGGAGTCGCTGGATCCGTTGTGCTTGAGGGCGGCGGTGTTGAGACGTATGATCGCTTGGCATACTTCGGTTGGTCCTGGGATATCCAACTACTTTCCGGGACGGGTTTGAGGACAGGCTGTGCTGGGTTGACATAGCCGTTGCCCAGGCCTGTGGAGGACCTGCGTGGAGGGATGGCGTTTGGGGATTGGAATTCTCCTACAACCATTGTTGCTAGGTTATTCGATATCGACTTTAGGGGTCGCTATCAAGTTGATTGGCTGATCCTATGGCTCCATGACTAGGACAAGAGGTCGTAGAGTATATGCAGAGTTGGTGCCTGAACGTCTATTCACACGGGTCACATGCCCAGGGCATCAAGTTGGTACGTCATTATGGCGCAGATACAACGCCTCTGGAGGCGTCATTAGTCTCCATTACTGTAAACATGAGCCTGAGATTCGGCATTGTTATAAGCATTGAGAGAAGTGGAAATTGGTAGGGGATGGTGGGGAGGAGTGGGTGGTTCGCCGCAGAGTCCGTGGTCCGGCCAACGGGACTGTTGACGGTTTGGCAAAAGTGTACATCTTCATTTGCTTTTTGCGTTGACAGATGCGCTTGACCATTCGTGAACAATCCAAATTTGATATATGGAGTCTTTACTGTCCCTCTCGTTCGATTACCTCTCTTCCTACGATGGGGTCAAAATTCGGAAAGGACTGCGCCAACTCGAAGGGCTCCTAGCCCAGATATGCCTATCACGAACCAACACCGCAGCAGCAAATCGAAGGAGCTCAGTGGTACCCACTGGCGCATCGAAGCAGACAACCAAAGAGTTATCTGACCTGAAAGACGACCCGGCCTTCCGGGAATTCTTCAAGCTACAGGAAGGATTTGAGTGGAACGGTACCCTTTGCCTTGTCGCAACCCATTGGTAAAGTACTAACAGCCTACACTAGTCGCAATCCGCCTGATAGCATGTCTAGAACGCCTGCTCTCTAAATCCTCCACCGGCGCCAATGATCTTCTTCTCGTCTCCACGCTCGACCTCCTCCATGGCGTCCTCCTCATCCACCCTCCTTCCCGTTCTCTCTTCGCCCGCGAAATCTATATGAATCTCCTCCTCGACCTGTTAGATCCGACATCGTGTCCTGCAATTCAATCATGCACCCTCCTAGCATTGGTGACAGCCCTGTTATCCAATCCGCAGAATACGCGCACATTCGAGACGCTGGATGGACTGTTGACTATCACGAGTCTTTTCAAAAGTAGAGGAACGAGCAGGGAGGTGAAGATGAAGGTTGTCGAGTTTTTGTATTTTTACCTGATGCCAGAGACACCGAGTGGGAGTGGAGATAATCTGGGAGGGCTGCAGCGAAGCCCCAGCAGGAGGTTGGGGAGTGGAGGGGCGCACGTGGCCGGGACGAAGACGACGGACGAGAAGCAGGGGTTACTGGGGAGATATCTGAGTAATGTAGAGGATTTGGTGGAGGATTTGAAGGAAAGCGCGCCGTTTGGGGCGAGTGTGAGCTAGCCGTGGGGTGCAATGGGATGGGAGGCAGAGCGTGAGTGAAGTTTATATCCTTGGGGCGTCAGGCGGTATCGTACGTGGATTGATCAGGCGAGCGAGCTCTGATGTGCGTTCTAGCGAGGTCTCCGAAGTGAGGGGGATTATTGGTTCTACATGTACAAATACTCATTCGAAGTATGCCTTAAGGATCTGTCTCCTGTGAGCAATCAAATTCGGATACCCCTTCAGCCCATCTCCCATGCGTGAATTTTCCCAAAATAGCCCCTCGTCCAGAAGCAGATTTGTATAGGCAAAGACACTGGCATCGAAAAGCCCTGGCTTCGTCTCACCGAAGAAGTACTCATCTTCTCCCAGCAAATCTGATAGCGCTTCAAAAGCCTTGTCGCTTTCACGGTATATTGCGTCGCCGTCAATTATAGCGGTTTGTTTCAGGAGTTCGGCCTCTGCTGCCGAGCGTAGTTGGTAAGAGAGCGTGAGTCGGACTAAGTGATTTGAAGAGCTAGGGTCAATGTATAGAGGTCGAGCTATGGAAGCGAAGTTCGAAGGCGAAAGATAGACGGAGAAGAGCTAGAGAGGAGTTTAAGCTTCCAGTGTATTGTAGTCTTCAGTAGGGTACGTACATATGCGTTGCGTATCCGGTGGTCCAGGAGGGCTATGTAAGCTTCATAGCGCATGTCTGAAGATACATCACGAGCGGCTGAGGCTGCTCCTCCACGCACTAGCCCTTGCTGCGATTCTGTGCCTAGCTCTGATATGGTAGTCTCGTTGTTCTTCGCACCAGTGACATCTCGAACCCAACGCTGAATGCGACTCGATGGTACCGCTGCAGTCGAAGGGCTCTGCGCTGACGGAAGAAGGAAAGGCAAAGCCCCAGTCGGCGAAGCATGATTACTGGATGCAACCGTAACAAACGGGATATCTTCAAACTTCAAGTATGCCTATGAATGAGATGGTCTGTGAACAACCACGTCGCTAAGAATATGAAGGTCCAAGGAGATCTTACCTGCCATTTTAGACATCCAGGGTTGAATGAGGCCGCACCATCAATTGCTCCTTCCCGCGAAGTGAACACGTACAAAGCATGTCGATCTCGTTGTCTCGCTGATCGCTGTGGAAGCTGATTGGAAGCATATGTTACTTGAGGAAACCTATCGAAGAGGCGCCTGATGAGTGGTGGCGTTGTGTACCATTGCTGTAAAGTCTCCTCCGATTGAGCCTTGGGTCGCGAAGACTTAGACTTCCCTTCTGGCTCAGCGTCAGCATCTTGTGGCATTGTTCACATCCATGCTGGCACGGCTGGTTATCAAGTTGCTCGTAAAATCTCCTACTTCCCCAAAAGCCTGCCGTATTCTATTCTAGCGTCTAGCCCTATAACTCTTGGCAGATCTTTCCATTCTCACGACGTGACGACAACGTTTCGGTTCTCTCTCTGACTGACTACCGTACGAGACTCCGTGCTAAGGTCTCTACCGAATTTCGCTGCGGCAGCAAGAGAGGACTGGCAGACACCTCTGACACGGACTCTCGGAGTTTACACAATTACTAGAATATGGAGTCAAGCCATTTTCTCTAGGATCTCATAAACTTGGTATTCTTGACTATGCAAGTACCGATACGTCTACTGACTGAAAGTCGTCTTCATTCAGCAGGCAGAAGCCTGCAGGCTTACTGATGGCTGCCCTCATGCGGGCGTTGCTCTGTCAAATGCGCTTTCCTAAGGCCGGACATAAGTTGATCTGCAAAGGCATACACGACTTGTAGGATCCGAGTGCATTGTACAGGATACCATACACATTGAACACGCGTCTACGTTATTTGTATCATGATGAGGATCGAATGGGTTCGAGCAATAACGAAGCCTTGGATGTACTCCGCACATCCCTGAAAATATATGGCTTGCCGCAGGATATTCTGGTGATCAACTGGCCTTCATTAAGACTGGCATTAGCCGGGAAGATTCGAAGCTGCTGTCTAGATAAATTCTATAACATTCTCGATCCATTGTCAATGAAAGTTGGCCATCGTTGAGGAATGGCAAGCACGATACTGTTTTTGCGCCGGTGCGAAAGCGATCTATCACAGCCTGTATTGTTCTGGATATATAGGTCAATCCACCCAGAAAAGCGATTGCAAATATTGATATAATTTTAGCGGGTTGGTAGTGACATCACAGAATCCTAGTCCGAACCGAAATCGATGACGATGGTAGATTTCCAGACTAAAAGTATTGGTCTTTTGTCAAGTATATTGTATATAGGGTGCCAATCTTCATCGCTACGTCTTTAAGCGACAAATTACAGATTAGTACAGTGTAACAGATCAACTGTTGACATAATAGGACTTCGCAAACATACTCCTAGAAATTTATCTGTCCGTTAGGAAGGCTTTGTTCTTTCATCTTTCAGCTTGATAGCTATTACACCTAATCCTCTATAAATCTCCCAGCTCTCGATCTATCAGGATGCCGCGTCCAATCGTTGCCATCGTGACTGGTGCGGTATGAGTCTCTTATGAACCCCAAGTAATGCACGGTATGCACGATACTGATGCTTACGTATCAGAACCGCGGTATCGGCGAAGCCATCGCAAACACCCTTGCGAATCAATTTAAAGAACCATTCGTCCTTTACGCTACCTCCCGCAAAGGTGTCGATATGGCATTCAAGACAAGTCCGGAGACCGAAGTCAGATACCCCAAACTTGATATTGCAGATTCATCAAGCATTCAAGGTCTCGCGAAAGTGATCAAGGAAGATCATGGAGTCGTCGATGTGCTTATCAACAACGCCGGGGTCAATCTCGATGATGAGTATTCCGCCGAGAATGTCAAGAAAACGCTTGATACGAACGTCCGAGGAACGCTGGAAGTAAGTCGACGTGTCCTTGTCGTGGATTTTAATTGATTTGATGCGATTCACCTGGCTTTCAACCGTTCTCCCACAAGTAAATCGAGCCCACTAATAGTAGTTCTCCTCCTTCTGTATTCAAATATCAGATCTTTCAATTCGATGTATCCGCCCTTGGATCCATGTCATGATAACATGGTGTTGAGTCTGACTTGTTACGGGATTCCAGCTCTTTCGTCAATGAGCTTGACAATACTCGCAACCTGTGTCTCTGACAATTTCTTTCAGATGTGTCATACTTTCATACCAATCTTGGATAAGACTGGTCGAATCGTCAACGTCTCCTCCACGGGGTCATCTCTGACGCAATACAGCAAAGAGATCCAGCAACGCTTCCGGAGCTCCAAGATGACTTTACCCGACTTGGAAAGCATGATGCAGGAATATCAAGTACGTAAATATCAATAAGTACGGCACGAGACTCGCTTACGTCGATAGCAATGCGCCAGTAAGGGCACCGAACGCCAGCATGGCTGGCCACAACAAGCATACAGCGTCAGCAAAGCATGTATGAATGCTTTTACAGCAGTGCTTGCGCGAGAAAATCCAGGCCTGATCATCAATGCGTGCTGTCCAGGTTGGGTGTCGACTGATAGTGAGTACCTTCTATTCGCACCCAGGATGGTCTCCATAAGTTTCAGGTGGCCGAGCTCTCCGGTCGAATTATACCTGCTGATTATAATGTTCTTGTGTAGTGGGTAAAATGGTTGGCTCTACGCCCCCAAAGTCACCAGGTAGGCTACATCACCAATCACCTTTAAAGATTTGCTGTTCACTGACTTCCTGTCTCAGCCGATGGGGCTAAAATCCCAATTCGGCTTGGATTCGGAGAGATTGATGGCGTCACGGGAAGATATTGGGGGAATCCTTCCATCGCTGACACGGGTGACGGTCAGGTAATGGAGTGGTAGTAATATTCCTCACACCCTTTGGGAATGGCAACATGGAATAGAATTTTGGTGATTTATTGTAGCCTGTCGACAGCTAGTCTGCGACGTCATCTGAAAGGCGTAGCATAGCGTCCACTGTCTGCTAGCAAGGAACCGTTGTTCGGATATTACCGATGTTTCAAGAGTAAAGTAGTGGAGATGCAGCTAACAAATACACAGGTTCGTGAATACAACCACATTTGATAGACATCGACGTTCTAAGAGTAACAAAAGTGCCTCAATCTAGCCACATACAACGGGTCAAGGCCAAAATAGATTGAAAAATCATGGCAGAGATGCATCAGATCTCGATCCCATACTCTGACCACGGACCGGGCCGCATAACAAGCTTTGACGGAGCCTCATGCAAGGACCCTGGCCGGGCTTTGGGAAACTCCGATCATAGATCCCACACCTCTATTACTAAGGCGCTCCATCTGCTAATAATGTATCCCATTCTCACCAATGCTCTTGGCCTGGTCTCATGGTCTAACTGAATTGTGTTTCGCTAAGGGAATGTTGGGGGACCATAGAGGTAGGCAGCACTGACTATCAATTCCTACCACTGTATTCGGGCTTATGATTCAAGTTACCCCAGGTTCACTCCAAGGGTTGCTCTTGCCCTATGATAATTCCAATATTACCATCGCCGTTAGCTTCACCGAGCCCACCTCTCCATCTCTGCTTATACACACGAACAGATTCGCTCGGTCAGACCCCACGGGCAGATGATACCTTACATTCCGTCAGCCTCTCAGCATACCTCTGTACTTTGAATGATCACCACCTGCCTGTCGTTCTCATAGCCGTCGAACAGCTCTCCTATTTATCATCCGCCGCACTTCCCGTGTCGCTGTCCGAAGACCGGACGCTGCCCACAGTAGAAGATACGAAAAAGTTGCTCCCTAATCAAACCCTTGATTCAGCATTCCCTCCTCTTTGACTAGAAAGAATTCGTGGGTTTCAGCTTGAGGGTGGGACGTACAGCAGCGGGAGGACAATACAATGCCTATTCAGTACATACGCACCAGCAACGGTGTCGAGCACAAGATCAAGTGGGCATGGTACGTGGATTCGGATTTGTGCTTATCATTCTCTCCAATCATGTCTACATTGCTCTATGTGCAAGCTACTATGACCCCATCCACTGCGCACTCATTTGGGCTAAGATACATTTACAGTGCAGGCTGCATCAACGGTCATCGTTCGAAAGGATGTGACCATTTCTCGCAATGGATGATCCAGGTGGGATTACCGGGACGACCTAAGGCCAAGTGCCCCCACGTGGAACCGCCATGCACCTGCAAAACGAAGGAAAGGTATCTAATGGTCTCCATTGGCACCAGTAAGAATGCGTTGCTTCAAGTTTCAGATTATCCACCTACCACTCACGGATAGACTGACGTTGCACAGATGCAGATGGTGAATGCATCTGTCAGCCTTATAAAGCTGGTCAGCCCCGGGAAGAGAGCAGCTTTATGGTTCCTCCAATTGATGAGGAACCTCGTGTACATCAAAACCCTCAAATGGGAACGAAGTTTGGACCCAGGCCATACAGCGGGTTCCCGAATAACGGTGGAATTGGTTTTAGTGACTCGATGGCGGGAAACAACTACGGTGGACCGCTATTGGGATATCAACATGATGCACACAAAGCCTACGCCCAGGCTCACCATCTTCACTCTCCGCCTCAGAGTAGTACTAGCCAGGCTACCCTCCCGCCGGCCCAGTCCCCGCAATACGTTTCTTGGAATTATTCCCAGGGTTACCCTTCTCATGGGCGTCCCCAGGGATCTGCTCACCCTGTTCATCATTCGTGGTCAGCACCTTCTGGATACCATCCAAGCCCTCCAGCTCCCAATCACTACGGTGGACCCACAACCACCACGCTAGGCCAAGGTCATGCCCACCAACCTCTGGGAGTGGACCCAAATCTTCCTCTAACCCCAATAATGACACCACCAAGAGGGTCTGAAAGAGTCTCCAGTCATTCTCATCTCGGTCCGGACCAACAAGTTCTACATTGGGACTATCCGCAGTATCCTCATGAGGCCTCGCCTCAGACCAGTAGTGATCAGCCCTTCCAAAATGCCATCCTTTCAACGAATCATATGCCTGTTCAAGAAAACGACTTCATCGCCAATAGTCATTCTCAGCAGCAGGCTTTCTCTAGTCTTGATCTTGACGCTCCCATTGATGATGGTCTCGACCCACACTTCACTCACAATAAGCAGCAGGAACAGCACGGTCAGTACCCGCCCTCTCCCAGCCCCAGTAATAGTGCCATCTAACGATACAAAAGTACCAGCTTCCGATTTCCCTGACGTAGACGCTTCCGGTCATTCAGTAGCTTCATATGACTTCCTCGATTTCGCCGAAACCAGTCTTGACCCAAAGCTTGCAAACGTACAATGTGGCCAAGAGCAAACAGGGGGCTATCAAGCTACCGGCAGGAACCACGGTAAATGCCAATGTGGCCCAGGTTGCAACTGCCTACGTTGCACGACACACCCAATGAACCCTGCTACCATGGAATGGGTGCAGAATTTGTACGATACAATGGACGAGGATTTCAACGATGAATCAGCTCCGATAAGTCGGCCGCAGTCATCATATGGTCAGCCATCAGCAGCTCCCAATTTACCTGGCGAAGATACGGAGTCCCAGGCGCAAGATTTCGATTTAGAACTACCGCAAATATCGCCCATGGATTTCGACGGCTATTCGATTCTCAATTTCCCCATCAATGGATGCTCGAACAACGCGGAATGTCGCTGTGGCGACAATTGCCGCTGCGAAGGCTGCCTCACCCACTCGGGTCATGTGAAGCTGTGAGCATCCGCAATAGACAAAATGTTACAGCGGTATTTCAATGTCCAGGCCTTGAACATTGCAATAGAAAGCGGACCCCTTGATCTCAACATCTTTTATTCAACTTTGGCACCATATTGGGAAGGTTCGATCACACTCTGCACAAGTCACGGAATTTCACGCGAGCATTCTTCGAGAATTTATACGAGAATACGACCTTACATGATCGATCGACAGCACATCCGGCGTTATGGGACGGACCCTCCACTTTCAGCATTGCGCGGAAGATACCCAGGTCCGAGTGGCTTTTGCGGCGTGTTTACGAGAACACATTTAGGGAGGGGCGGCAGACTGTTTGGCATATTTTGGGGCTCGTACGCATAGCTTGCGGTTTCTTCACTTCAATCCGGTAATGCTTTTCAGAGAATAACTGCTGCACCACTATGCTTTTCCTTCGAATTGAGACATCATTGCTTACGACCGATTGCCCTCTTCCTGCAAGCTTTATCGGCCAGTATCGTATCGCCTCTGTCTATCCTTTGTGCATGGTTGATGGTTCCTATCCTTTGCCTTCGGCTCTGTTTCTTACTCTTTCGTAAGGCTTCTAGTCTCTCCTAATATTTACCATCAAAAGACGCATTGGTGATGCACTTGCTGCTCCCATTCACAGCCTCTATTCATGAGATCCTCTCATTTTGATAGCGGAAATATCAATAATCTACAATATCATCATCCTCCTCAAACAGATCTTGCTCATGCTCATACTCTTGCTCTACTTGACCGCTCCTTCCCCTCGTTCTTCGCCTTCCCTTCCTCTTCGCCTCTACCTCTTTCCCTCCCATAACATCGACTCTCTTTCCAATCCTGAGCACCCTTTTTCCTAGAACAAGCGGTTCTGCTACATCCGAGGAGTGTGAGCCTTCATATCGCGACGGCTTTTTAAAAAGGACTCTCTCTTTGGGAAGATTTCCACCTGGTTTCCGCAGCTTCTCTGGGATTCCTGGTAGTCGTTCGGGTGGCCAGTGCAGCTCGTCAGATGAGAGGTTGTTGTTGAGTGTGGGTTCTTGTTGGGATACGCTACTTGCTTCGCCTAGGAGGGAGGAAGGGACAGGGTTTCGGACGAGGGTTCGAGGCAGTTTTGGCTGGATTGGGGTCGGTGGCATGGGCGAAGTGCTTGTGGTGTATTCTTGTGCTGGAGAGTTTGCTGTGTATTTTGGGTTGGGGCTACGATATGTCAGTGTGGACGTGGGCGCGTCGAAGATCGAGTCGGCTAGATGCGGATTCTGCTTCAGGGGACTGGTGGCGGCTTCGGCGAGGAGGGAGGGATGGGTGTGGAGGGTGTGGTGCGGTGATGATGGTGACTGGGGGTGTGGGTCGGGCTCTTCGAAGATGTGGTCGTTGCTGTCGAGGTCGTCACCGAAGACGATCTTGCGCCATGCTGCTTCTTCGTCTTCTGCTGCTTTGAGGGCATCTTGTTCTTTCGTTGCTGGCAGAGGGATGTGCTTCTCGTCTTTGTTGGTGGCTGATGGCTCGGCTGGTCGCTCCTGCACTTTGGTTGTTGTTGCGGCTGCAAGTGGTGCTTGCAGCAGCGCTGTCTTGCCGTTAGCAGAATTTGGTCCTGTGAGATCTCGCATCGAGCCCTTTGCCATTCCAATCTCGTATGACTGATCGTGCTGATGCTGGTCAAATCGATCCATAGCTCGAGGATCTATACGTTGAGAGGTAGGCGGTAGAGCCTTGCCTGTCTCTCGCGCGAAACGCTTCTCCATATCATACAGTGTGCGTGTAATACCATCTTCTAGTCTTGCGTTGCTGGCTATGCATTCCTGGAATTCAGTCAGGACCTGGGCTGAAGCCATTGCCGAAGGAGGGGTGGTTACGGCGAGAGTCTCTACCCTTGGATCACTATGTATTTGACCATTGTCCACATTCGCAGATTCGAAACGCTTTGAAGCCGCCGAGACTAGTTGAGGAACAACATCATACAGATCATCTACCTTTCGATGAGTTCTGCTTTTGTCGTCGTCTCCTTCCGCATATTTTGGATATCTGACGTTCCGAGTCCCAACCTGATTCCAGGTAGCGCTTTCGAGAGCTTTAGAGAGCGCAGGATGAACTCCCGGATGACTAGGTGTACGAGCCTCAGCCAAGTCAAGATCTGGGACACTAGGGCTGCTCCCTCGTCCTTTGACCATCTGAGCAAGAGACCTCGGCGTATCTTTCAGGCCAAGTCGGAAGCTTGGCTCCTCATGTGCTTGCTCATGCTCTTCAAATGGCAATGCCCACTCGTGCAATTCATCAAGTCCACAGCTCGTGAATTTGTCTGCAGCTTTGACAGGTGATGGGGTGAATTGGTGTTGTCGGAGCTGGTCTCCCCAATCTGGGGCTCTAGCAGCGGAAGAAGAGTCGGTCATGTATGCCGAAGGTGTGAGAATCTCACGGTACCCATGGCTAGACAAGCGTATGGGAACTGGTCCTGGTGTATTGAAGACAGGAACGAATGGCTGTGGTTTGTGAGCTGATTGGATAACTTCGCCATCCAGTAGTTCATCGGAGAGGACGCTCAGTCTACTGTTTTCTCTCAAAGAGACCCGTCCATCACTTCTATCAACTGCGGATCCAATTCTCACACTTATTTCCCCTTCAGGGTAGTACAGCCCCATCGCCTTTGAGGCCCCGAGATTTCTCTGTACAGGTATCGCCCTTCTCGCAATAGGCCGTCGCCTATCCGAAGGATGTCTGTAATGGATCTTACTTATCCTCCTTCGTTTACCAATTAGGTCCGTATCTGCGGGGTCCGCGAATCTCATCTTGACCGGCTTCATGGCTGGGCAGTCGAGGCCCATCCAATCGTCCATTTCGAGTAGACGACGACGCTTCGTTTCAATACTGGGAGCGTTGAGTATGTCATCGCTGCTGCTACTGTGTGGTGGGCGATAGTTAGCCGCAGGAGAGTCACGAGATGAAGCGAACGAGGCAGATGGACTAGAGCCAATAATGATGGGCTCTGTTATCTGTAACTTCGGTCTTTCGATTCCTTCCTGATTCCTGACCTGTTTCAGAGGAGTACGCTTCCGTTTCTGGGGCTCACGTCGTTCCTGGAGGCTCTCCAACTTCTTCACAAGTGGCTTAGTAATCTCGAATTGATCAAGCGTCTTCTGCTTTAGAGATGAACCCTCATTCATAGCATAGCGCGGCGAGAAATCAACGGCCTTTCGTTCAGGCATCCACTCTCCAAATTCGAAGAATTGTATTTCGGGCGGTGGTGAGCGATGATCCTGCAGCTTGGCTCTCGCTTTCGCAAAGTGATTCTTTTGCTTGGCCGTGAGAGAACCTTTAGCAAAGCGGGAGCGTGATAGCCCGCCCCCTGTCCAGTTCATCGTGTAGCAAAAGTAGTTGCGTAGCCTGAGATTGGGAACGGACCACTGCAGTAGCTGATAGCTGACGAAGTCTAAGGAATGGCACGAAGTTCAGTCGATGATGAGAGAAGATGACCGATACGAGGCACTGGACAGACTGGAATTGCTTACGCGTAACGATGAAGGAAGAGGAGGAAACACGATGTAGGAAAGGTCTTGCAGATATGAGTTAGAAGTGAGACGAGGTTATACGAATGCCCAGTCCCGCGTCTCGTCACGTGCTGCCTACACTCGGAAGTTAGCTTTCAAAATATTTCGTTTGCTCACGCTTTACACACTCTGCAAATCTCCAACGTCTGGATACCTCAGATCTGCCTCTTTTTCCAGGTGCTCCATCCACCCTTTTAGAAATTTACTCCCCTTTCCCACGGTTTCCGAATCTCCGATCACGCAAAGATGCCTTCTTGGCCGTGTCATAGCAACATTCAGCCTCCTCTTCTCGTGCAAAAACCCCACTTCACCTTCACTGTTACTCCGCACCAAACTCACAATCACCGCCTCCTTCTCTCGACCCTGAAAGCCGTCCACGCTACCAAGCTCAATGCCTGGGAAGGCTTCTTTGAGCCCTAGGTCGTGTGAGAGGAGAGAAAGCTGCGCGTTGTATGGCGTTACCACTGCTATGTCCTCTGCATACACACCAGCGGAGATCAGGGCTTTAACGTGCTTTTGGACTAGAGCAGCTTCGGAAGGATTGCTTTTGCTGTCAGTCAGAAGAGAAGATTTACTGGGAAATTTGCCGTCAGATGAAGTATCGTCAGGAGTGGAAGCTGTTTCGGGGAAGTCACCGCCTTGAGTATCGTAGAAGACGAGGGGCTCTCGTGTGTCATCTGAGTCCTGGACTTCGTAAGGTAATGTAGTCAGAAGCCGCAATGCGACCGCAGGGGCTGCGAGGAGGGCTGATTCGTACATTTCGTCCGATGGGAAACGCATGATCTTCTCGTGCATGCGGTATTGGGTAGTCAGCATTCGCTTAATGTCAGAGCCATGCAGTGTAAGAAGACGGTCGAATAAAGTTGTTTGAAGGGACGTCGTCGCTTTCCCATTGTCTTTATCGTCCCCGGGCTTCGGTTTGGATGGCGTTGATTTGACGGTCGGCGGTAACTGAAGATGGTCGCCTGCTAGAACCACTTTCTGTGCTGAAAGCAATGGAATCCAACACTGTGCCTCAAGCGCCTGACTTGCTTCATCAATGATCACGACATCAAAATGCTCGTTCCTAAGCTGGAAGCCTCCGGCTCCATGCAGCGTAGCCAGCACAACCTTACTACCTCGTACAAGAGTCGCCACACATTGTTTCTCTCGCTCTCGATACTCCTTCCGCAACTCTTTCATATCAGCGTAGATGGCTCTTCTCTCTCTCCCACTCTTAGTCTTCTTGATACTTGCTTGCTTCGCATCCATCTCCTTCCTCACATCTTGCACGATGCCCGCAGCTTCCGAGGTATGTGTGAGAACGTCTAAGGAGTGGTTCAGTACCGATGGGAGGAGACGCGCCGGATGTCCTAATCGTATAATAGGCAGTTTGTGGGGAGCTAGACGTTCGACAATATTATCAACAGATATATTCGAAGGGCCACAGACAAGGATACGGAATTTACGATGGATTAGTTGCAAGATGAGTTCGATGAGGGTGAAAGTTTTGCCAGTCTTTGACAGATATTAGTCCCCTAAATTATTCGGGGCGCTTGCTGACTTACACCCGGTGGCCCGTGTATAAGAGCAATCTCTCTTGCAGCCAGAGCAAAGCGGACAGCATCTCTCTGCGATACATTGAGGGTCGGATCGAAGAATTGTACCTGCTCGAGCTCCTGCAGCACTGGTGTGGGCATGTCCAATCCGAACAGTATCCGCGCAAGGGTTGTATATTCCCTCTCCTCCATCTTCTCGAGTCTCTTCAACGTCTGATTCATCCTACCACATCACGTCAGCCTCTCACCCTCAGGTAATCCCCAACGACAGAGTACATACCTCTTATACGTGACATCGTTAGCCAACTTAACCCTACCGTCGACACTACAATCAGTACGTAGTGTCTCATACCATCCCGGATCTCCATTGAAAACGTCAAAATCAATCGATCAACATACTCACACCCACAACCTCCCTGCCAAATCCTCCTCCTTCTCCTCCCCCAATGCAATCTGTACTCCTCGATTCGCCACCCTTACCACAACCCCCTCACACCCCTTCTCCTCCAAGCTCGTTTTCTCCTTCTTCCTCTCCCCACCCCTGGGCTGTGCCCCAAATCTTACAATATCTCCCACCCTAATGCCATGCTCACCCATAATACCATCATTGCCGATAGCCTTATCTTGCTCTAGCTCCAACACGGTCTTCCCACCGAGACCAGTACGTTGGGAAGATAGGACGAGATTTGTGATGGCGAGGCCTGCGCGGGCGAGAGAGGTTGGGGAGACATTTCTAAGAAGGGAAGTTGTGGCGGCGGTTTCGGCGGATTGTTCTGCGAGGAGAAGGGAGAGCTGGGTTTGGGCGAAAGTGGTGGGGTTCATAGGTATGGTTTGCGACATGATTGATTGCAGTGCAACTGTGTCGTAAAATTGTGTCACTTACACAAGTCGTTGCCAGACACAGCCAAAAACTCAGTTAACACGAATAATGTAGACTCGAAGCTGCTAAATTCTGAACAAACACTGCCAAGCCGCTGTATACTATTCTACTAGGACTAGTTCTGGTTACTTGACCAATCGCGTCCAAGGGGGCAGCCGCAGACATATCGAAGCTCCTCAAGGCCTAGTTATACAGTTGTAGACGAACCATGGCTCCTCGAGTATGTATCGTTGGAGCCGGGGTCTCTGGTCTGCGGTGCGCGACTGTCTTACTAGAGCACTTTTACGATGTGACGGTCGTCGAGGCACGCAACCGGATTGGTGGTAGGGTTGGCGATGAATGATGTGCCTCCTAATGCACATCGGCTGACATTGTCATAGATTGTCCAGAGCGATCAGATGGGACCGCTAGAGGTTGATGTGTAAGTGGCAGAGCGTCTCCACTACATCCATGCTGAATCCAGCACTTACAGCGGAGCGAACTGGATACACAGGTATACCGGCAGGTCCTGAGATTACCTTTATAACGTCTGATAACGCCAGCACCGGGTACAATCCTATCATTGATCTAGCTACGGAGACTGAGACTCCTCTTCATCGATGGAAAGCGAACACACTCTTAGTGGATGGTGAAGGCAAATTAGTAGCCCCATCGGAAGCGAACAAGGCGCTGAAGCAAGTATGGGAAATCTTGGAGGGGGCTCTCGAACACAGCACGGATCGCAACGAGGAACTCGATTCCTCTGTGAGTCTTTACAGCTTCTTCGAGAGTTGGTGCGATTGGGCCTTTCAGCGTGGGGACATGACTCGGCGAGAGGTAGAGCTCGTCCTAGGCATGTCGCAGATGTGGGGAGCTTATGTGGGTGATCGTATTGAGCTTCAATCACTCAAATACTTCTATCTTGAAGACTGTATCGGAGGAGGTAGGCACGAGGACAGGCTTTTGGTGGTATGCAACTAATCTTTACAGACGACTGCTTCATACCAACCAACTACAAGAAAATACTTGACCGAATTTCTTCGATCCCTGCTGCAAAAGCGCACATCCAATTCAATACAGTGATGATCTCCGTGGAGGGTCAGAGAGACGAGAATCGTCTAATCTGTCTGACTACATCGGATGGCAACAAGCAGTACTTTGACGAGGTCGTAGTCACGGCGCCGTTGGGCTGGTTGAAGCAGCATAAACAGAGCATACACCAGCTCAATCCTCGCATTGCATCCGCAATCGATTCGATATCATTCGGAAGACTAGAAAAAGTAATCGGCCGCTAGATTGTTTTGAGGACCACTTGCACTAATAGCAATTTGTAGGTACTGATTGAATTCCCTGTTGCCTTTTGGGAGTCTGTCACTATGGACTCAGAGCAATGCTCCAGTGACAATGTAAGCTTCGTACATTGGTTATCCCCTTCCTACGCAGTTCAGACCAATCCGCAAAATTGGCGTCTGGAATGCGTGAGCTTCCACGCTTTTGCAGAGACTTATCGTCGGAATATCCTGCTCTTCTATACCTTTGGCGACTGCTCAACTCATATCACAACCTGCATCCGGGCATTGGAGGGCAAAGCTCGAGATCTGTGGCTACAGGAATTCTTTGAGCCATACTACTCCAGGCTGCCAGGATACGCGAAGAACTGCGCGCCTTCCCGCTTTCTGGCCACCGAGTGGTGTAACGACGAGTTCGCTGGGAATGGCAGCTACAGTAACTTTCAAGTAGGTGCTACAGATGCTGCACATGACGTGGAAGCAATTCGACATGGGATGCCGGAGCAGCACATCTATTTTGCTGGGGAGCATACTGCGCCATTTGACGGTCTAGGCACAGTTGCTGGCGCATATGCATCGGGTGAGAAGGTTGCAAGGCGGATCATTGAGAGCAGGCAGCCTGCGACAGCAACGACGAATAAAGTTAATATGGGTAGCAAAGCGAACGTAGGCTAGAGGCTCCAGTCGCCACCTGAAGAAGTCGGATTCACACAATATCTATCAAGAGAATACTCGTACCATCGCTATATGTTAGAAACTTATTCAGCATGTAGACCCGATCCATGCAGACATGCAGTACGCACTTCAAGCCATTGCATAGATTAGTCGTTAGCACCATCCAATCTTTAATCCACGGATATATACTTGTGTACTTTCATACATTAGTGGCCTTTCAGTCGATGTCTTGGCGTGCGCTTGCTGCGCTTTCGCGCCCAAGCACAGCCAACGCAGCAGAAAGGTACTTACTATGGGGGTTGCTAAGGAGTAGGAATCACAGGGGTATCTGGCTCCCTAAATACATGATTCCAACGCTAGTCCAATTACCCCTCATCAGCAGCCACTTTCATCGCACACGGTGCAGTCGAGCTATACCGGGGCCAATGCGCTGCTACAGGGTGAGTGCAAAGTCGTTCGATGACCGCCGATGGTGACGTCCCGAACGCCGTAGCACTGAGAAGCCCAGCGCGTGGACTTCTGCTGCGGCCCTCGTGTGGCACTTTGAGGGCTGGTTCCCTGACGAGGAAAGGATGGTGGATCAACTCCTCTTCGAATCCCTTCAATCAATTGAGTTATCTTGTTTCTTTCAGATTTGTATGAGTATATTTGGCGACATGTGATGAAATAGGTGATATCTAAAGTCAAAATGGATCCGGTCACCACGATTGGGCTGGCCTCAGCGATTGTCACCATTGTCGGCTTGGGGACAAAGATCGCGATGAGGATAAAGTTACTATCCGAAGAAGGCGATATTCCAGCTGTCTTTCGCGACATCAGAACGCGTCTGCCACTCATCATCAGTATCGTCGTCCGTACGCAACATGAAAGCGACAAACTCTCGACAGAGGCCGAGGAAGCGTTCGAGGAAGTTGTGAGACAATGCCTTGAGCAGGTCAGTCAGCTCGATGACATTCTGAAGAAGGTAACGATCTCGAAGGGCGACTCACGGGTGAAGAAGATGGTTCGGGCTGGCGTCAGTTTGCTAGAGGAAGGACGTGTCCAGCGAATAGCCACCGCGCTGAGGGATAATGTCCAGCTGCTGACGGTCCTAAACGCTGGCCCGGCGGAAAAGGGGACAATGAAAATGGAGAGAAGGCCATCAGAGTCACTGCAATCATTCATGAGCGCGACCGGGTTATTTCTTGTACCGTTTAGCCGTGATGAACGGTTCGTGGGCCGAGAAAGCAATTTACGGTCGATCGCATTGATCTTTGAATCGCAGAAGCGGGTAGCGATATCCGGCATCGGCGGAGTTGGGTGAGCAGCTCTCGTTTTTTGCATAGACTGGAACTGTGCTCACACATGGATATAGTAAGTCGCAGCTCGCCATCGAATATTGCTATCGGTACAAAGAGAGCAATCCTGATGCTCACGTTCTATGGGTCTATGGAGGTAACATTGCCCGTTTCTATCAAGGGTACAAACGAATTGCACAGCTGTTGGAATTGCCGGGCTGGGATGATCCCGAAGATTCCATTCTAGAGCTGGTCAGCTCATGGCTCTCGAGCACGACAAGTTCCTACCTTCTCGTTGTCGACAACGCAGACAACATTGAGCACTGGTGGCCTGGCAAGTACAAGTCCGGTGGCTCGTTGGATGACCCTTCGAAAAATCTTTCCAAATTCCTTCCCGACGGTTTGAAGAACAGCCAGGTTTTTATCACGACTCGTGATAATCGTGTAGCGAGTAGACTAGTAAAAGAAGCGAAGCCAATTGTCGTGCAGCCAATGTCAAATGAGGAAGCCAAGTCGCTCTTTCTGTCAAAGCTTGAAGGTGAGGAGGAAAACATCGATGAAGCCCAGATGCGTGATCTATTAGAGGAACTGGGTCAACTCCCTCTAGCAGTTTCTCAAGCAGCAGCCTTTATCAAGGAAAATGGCGTCTCAATTATTGACTATGCTAATGCACTCCGGGGACAAGAGGCAGAGGAATTCCTAGATGAAGAGCTTGACGACTCGCGACGGGACGAGGAAAGCATGAATTCCGTTTTCCGAACATGGAAACTATCTTACGATCAGATCAAGCAACAGAAGCCTAGGGCAACAGAACTACTATCTTTGCTTGCGATGCTCGATCGTCAAAGTATCCCGAAATCTTTGCTCAAAATGCCGGAGGTAGCAACGTCCCTCGGTGTATTGCAGTCTTTCAACCTCGTTATTACCCGAGCTGGTCTACAGACTTTCCAGATCCACCGGCTCGTGCAGCTCTTTGTCCAACTTTCACTGCAGAAAGATGGTACTCTTCAAAAATGGCAGGACGCTGCTCTGGCCTGTGTGTCCAAAGACTATCCAACCGAGATTGGAGTCGCCGAGTGGCCTATTTGCGACGCACTTGCTCCTCACGTTCATGTCCTCATGAGTTACAAGTATCAGACAACAGAAGCTCGGTTGGACCTGGCGTATTTGCTTTGCTGGGCGGCAGACTTTGATATCGAGCGCGGGATGTATACCCAAGCTTTAGAACGAGCAGAACACAGTGCTCAAATCTTCCAACAGCTCGTTCCTGAACACGATGAACGGCTCGCAGCAGCTACATGGCTCTGCGGCAGACTTCGCTACTACCAGGCACGATCTGCGAGCGATATGGACATGGCGGCGGAACTGCTCCAAAAGGCTCTTCGCATATCGACGTATCCATCCCTGAACTTTGCAGAATCAGCGTTTGAGTTGGCTCATCTCTATTATGACCAGTGCAACGAAAAGTCTTGTCTTGAGATGGGTAAAGCCAGCTTCGAATGCTGGGAAGCAATGGAGGGCCCAAGCAGTGTACGAACGCTCGACAACATGCACGACTATGCTCTAGAATTGGCCATGCTTGGGCATGAGGACGATGGCATTGCGATGTGGCAAGAAATCATTGAACGTTGTCCGGCCAGCGATGCCTCGGAGAACACCAAAACGGTTTACACCTACCGCAGCATGGCTGGGATGGCGGAATTCCAAGGCGACGCAGCGATGGCGGAGATATTCTACACAAAGTTGATTACACTGTGCGAAGCAATGTATCATCCAGAGCACATACACGTCTTCGACTATCGCCTCAGTCGTGCAGAGCAAATCATGCGTCAACGTAGGCTGGACGAAGCTACTCGGTTAAGCGAAGCCATAATGGCGAGCTCTCATGATACATCCGAGTGGCGCATTACCGCAAGCTGCTTGCAGACCATTGCAGAGTGCTGCAGGTTGAGAGGATTCTACAGTGAAGAGCAGACATATCGGCTGAAGACATTGCAGCTGCATGAGAAGCATTTAGGCAGTCATCACAAAGAGACTATCGATGCGGCAGACGTTCTGGCCGACTGCTTATTGAATAGGTTCAAGCATTTCACAGCGAAGGAACTGTACCAAAGGGTACTTTCTTGGCGCGAAAACGGTCTGGGACCTGTACATCCCGAGACGGTGCGAGTGATCGAGTGCCTTGGCATCTGCCACGCCTACGAAGGGCAAGAAGCAGAAGCAGAGACAGCATTCCTTGACGCGATAGGCCGACAAAGCGTTGCCGGTGCCCGACTATTCGACAACCTATGCACGTCTCTATGGAATCAGGGCAAGTGGGAGACGCTGGAAGCGTGGTCTAGAAAGGCTTGCGAACTTGACGATGATGTATACCAGTCGGGCGCGCATTGGAACTTAATCACCGCGCTTGAGCAGCAAGGGAAGATGGAGGAGGCTTTGAAGGTGCGAGCAGCAGCAGATTTTTCAGCAGTTGAGACACCAGATATTGACCGACCAGACGAACAACGCTTGCCTACGAATCCGCCAGTGCGAAATGACAGGCGATTTGGTCGCATGATCCATCCGAGGACGTGGTCGGCGTAGTGATAAGTCGATGGGCGATAAGCCGAGGAAGGAGCGGCAGGTCCCTCTCCTCTACCTGGAAGCGATGTACCGTTGCGGCGTTGAAACGAGGAATCCGCAGCTTCCGCCCTTTTCGCACCTAGAGTAATTGGATGTTTGGTAGGTCTCAATTGCGATGGCCATATCGGTGGATCACTATGAATGCAAAGATGTGGGAAGCACAACGCAGAAAGCTTGGAGAGCCGACAATGTCATCATTGCACATTGGATACATGTATATCAGATGAGCTGTTGTGGACAGCAACTCCCTGTTTGGGGTCGAGTCAATACCTTGCAACTATTACCTGCCTTTTTGTTCAAAGTAGGTTTACAACCACAGCAAGTGAGACCTATGCATGCAGAACTGGATGCTTAAGAGTTCTACATCAGCAGTATGTGATGCTTCAGCCCCATGACTAGTTTAGTGCATTGGTCTCAACACTCTTCACGGTCCTTTCAGACGGAAAGATTGATAGGTGCGAGTGCCTTACACCCTGAAAGGTGAAGATCAAGTCTGAGTGTCATTTCAGTACGATGTGTAAACTCACGGGACAGAAGCAAATCATCCACGAACCGAACAAATCAGTGACATCTACCAACCATCAATCCTGCCGCACCTTCCAGTCTCCCCACTCATACCCCGGTACGCGGCGACAGTCACAACACACCATAGCCCAGATAACAACCACCTGAGCGATCACCATCACCAACATCACCGCACCTACCTTTAGAGAATTTCGCAACCCGCACAATCTGATCACGAAGATCACGAAGCCACCCGATGCGATTGCAAAACCGGATGCGAGCGCTAAGAAGATAAAGGATGTAGCCTCGTGCACCTGGAGGCGAGGGGGGCCGGGCGAGAAAAAGCCAATCCGAGGGGGAATATGGAGTGTATGTGACTGGATGCGGAAGCCAGTGGTCGCGATTGTGAGGTAGACTGGGTTGAGGCGGTTGTCGACTATTTCACCCGCGGAAACTCCGTTGGCAAGTGTGAGAATGTTGGTGATGAGGTTGTGAAACATATTGATGGGGTATTTTGGACTGTATGTCGCTTGATTGAGTTTTTGATGGGGAAAAGAGTAGGATTTGCGTGTATTATCCTTCTTTCAATAGACAGGTTTTGCAGTGAGATTATTCAACGTTTATTTTCTTAAACTAGATCGGGGTAAAAAGGTAGCCGTTTTCGGTAGACGTGGACGCTGTTTTAAGCACCTTTTGCACCAGGGTCCCCTGCCCATACCACGCCGCCTGGACGGCTGACGCGCTCCCCCACCAATCCCCTCTCTCTCAATGGCTGCATGCAGGCTTGCGCGCTAGTCGATCGCATTGAGTCAAGACGTTCCTGCATCAACTCCTTGATCATCTCTATCACTTCACCATGGGTCGCCCATTAAATCCTCGATGCGTGGTCGGGCAGTGCAGAGATGAGGAGGGAAAGAGGCGAGAAGAGAAAGAGAGAGGGGGCGAGGTGTACACACTGGGACCCCCGGCTGCTTCAGGCGCCTCTAAAGATGGCCCTCCCCCCCTCTGCATTCCTCTCTTCCCAACTTACTTCCCTCTTTTTACTGCTGTTCTCCAGGACTCGCCTTCACTCGTTCTGCACACAGGCAGTTATCCTCACCGCCAACTGCGATGGCTCGTCGCAAAGCACTGCTGCATGCTCAAAAGCAAGACGCAAACTCGTCTCACGCCTCCTCCACGAGAAGCCAGCTCTCAGCTCGAGAATACTACAACGCACGATACGAGAAGATTGATAAATACCATCGATCAACGACTCTTTACGCCGATGTCACCAACTTACACATCGATCGTCTCGAGGGTTTGTGGAGAGAGTGAGTCGCCTCCAGTATTGATTCTACAGTCGTCCTGCTCACGTTGTTAATCCTCGATCTCTAGGTATTGCGACACCGTCGATATCGATCCCTATTACACACTTAAAAGGTCGATAGAGGGTCGAATCAAGAACTTTTTTCATTGGATGTGTAACAACTACTCCGTCAAGAAAATCAGTTCGGTCGAGACCTACTGGCATCAACTGAGCCAGCTCTACATCAAATGGAAGGGTCGACGGATCAGTCCGTTGACCTTGAAGCAAATCTACAATGTAAGTGAAAGGTGCACACGTTGATGCTTCTATACACGAGTAACGTTAGAACAGTTCATCAACGGTCCATTGGCCGAAGAACACAGGCTGGACGGCAGCGAAACCGACAAGCCTCTCCTGGATGCGGTAGATTTCGTGGAGCTGCTGCGTTGCCATTGGGTGACAGACACCAACACCTTCCCTCACGAACGGCAACGGGTGCAGCTGGCAACGATCCTGCTGGTCGCGGCGTTCACTAGATCCCGACCCGGAGCCCTTCTTGGACTTACCTACCGCGACCTGGATTTGTTCGTCCAGTACAACAGGACCACTGGGGAAGTGGCGCTCACTTTGCAGCTGAAGCTCACCCGAACCAAGTCTCGCAAGAAGCGCAAGAGACCGTAAGTGACCGCCCAGAAATCGAGTCCATCCATCTGACAGGCGTGCAGGAAAACCTACACATTCTTTATCGACACCAATCCCGTCTTCTGTATCATATCCCATATCATCGGCCTCGCCTGCGACGACGACGCCTACCTTTTCCCGAATACAACCCCCAGGACAGTTCTGACGCTGGGCGTCCGAAAGGGACTGAACTGCCAACTAATCCCGTGGAAAGAGGATCTACTGGACGTACCGTTGTTCCGTGCGCCTGTGCAAACCCCCAGGGGCTGTTCCATCTCGGCCGACACGGCACTCTCCTACGAGAAGTATCACGAGTGGATCAAAAGGTTAGGAGAAGAGACTGGCTTCGTACAGGTCTTCACGACCTATTGTCTCCGGCGAGCGACGGGAAATGCCATCAATGGTAAGTCCTAAGGCTTCTGGTCCCAGGGGGCCTAGACTAACACGAGCATCCACCAGACGATCCCAATTCCAATGAGGCCGTCCGCAACCTGGTCATGGATCACACCAACTCAGCCATCTTCCAGCGCAACTACCTGTCCCGCATGATCCGATACGACACCCAAGCTGCATACGGGGGTACGGCGCCTCGGACGGAGTTGATCCAAGCGGCCAACCGGATGAGCCGACGAATTGACCCCCGACGACCCAAAGAGCTGACCGAGGCGCAGAGTGCAAGTATCCGCCAGGAGGATGAAATCCAGGAGCTTCGCGGCCGCCGAGATGAGCTGTTCCAGCGCATTCGGCACCAATTCACGTTCATCTACCGTGCAGAGGGACACGCCATCTACGATCAGTACGAGGAGGCCAAACGAGCCGTGGATCGAAAGATCAAAACGCGAGAGCGGGAGCTCTTGAAGCAGATCCATAAAGAATACGATGCCGTCGCTCCGGTGCAAGACATGCGAGCGCAGCTCGAGGGAGATACGGAGTCGCTCAGTCCCATTCTCTCCACCTCAGGGCCTGTTCGATACGCGTTGGTGGAACGATCACGCATCGCGAAGGCCTTCTTCGACCCGCCGTCGACTCGTGGTGCCGAGGGCAATGTGGATTGGCGGGTCTCCATTGTCGATGATATGGTGTCGCTCTGTATCCGGCAGGAGGGAAGGTTCCGCAAAGCCCGCCGAATACGGAGGATTCACGCGAGGGGAAGTTTTCTTGATAATGACGCAGAATGTCCCTTGAACGCCGTCAAGTCCGAGTCTGAGTCGGACTCCTCGATCCCCCATCTCTTTCCTGTCAGATGCAAACCCTACCAGTGCCTTTACTGCCTAGGTGATACCCACTTACCGTTGGAGGAGCGACTCCATAACCTTGGAAGTAAACATTCGTTGCAGCGGCACCTTGACCGCCGTCACCCTTTTCGGCCTCGCGAACCCTGTCCTTTCCCCCATCCCGAATGTGCGGCAGTCACGCTTGACAGTGTGATGCATTTTAAGAATCATGCGGCAATCATTCACGGAATCTATATGTCTGACAAGATTTAGCATGCCTCGTGGAGTTTTGGGTTGGTTATTGAGTTATCTGGCCTCACGGATTGATTGTGTATATTTAAGTAACTGTTCTACGATTTGTCTCTCTCGATACTTTGACGACTTGGAAAGCTCTAGCACTGGGAGAGTGGGGGACACCCTCTGATTCCCTGGGTTCCTCTCTAGAAGGCTACACCCTGAGATAGTGTATTAAATCGAAGGATGTATAAACTTTGAGGGTATGCTTTCCATTCGATGTTGCTATATTAACATATTTCCAAGTGTACTAATAGATAATGATATACTGCAGTAAGCTCTACCGACTTGGCTCCTGAACACAGCACAAAATCTCGCCACGCTTATCTGCTGTGGTAATCTTCTTTCCGCCTCAAAGGAGCAAAGCGAAGAACCATAATGATTGTGCAGGATTTTTGGTTAAAAAAGTTTGCTGTGGGCATTGTTGTTCATTTATGCATATAATTACGTTCTCATTGCGAAGCTGAACACTCTAGATGTATGAAAATACTTAAATCAAGGCACCGAAGCTATTGGCGACCTCTCTTGTCCTGGCCGAGTATATATGGTCTCATCCGCGTAATAAATCCTTGAACGTTCCCACAATGACCATTCTGACTGCAAAACCACCTTCACTTCACTTCCGTTCCCCCTTCATCTTGCAGCTATAAGCCGCAAATGCTCCACAGGCATCGACATCTGTCGTACTAGCTTAACAAGCGCAGTTTTTGTAATCCCATCTTCCCAATTTCACATCATCTATATAACCGCGTATGAGATCCCCCATAGTCTTCTACCTTGTCCATCGACTCAGATCACCACACCATTAAAGACGGCCAGCAGTCTCCTTGACGTTCTGATTTCATGCCACAAAGACAAAGAGGTGGAACCGTGGACGGTGTTTGCGATCACACCAGAAGAGATTCAGGCGGTATGGTTGATCCTGGAGAGACACAAACCGCTTTATGACTACGTGGTGGGCAAACTCCGGTAAGTAGACAGGGCTTTCCTGGTGTTGCAAAAGTATGGAACTAATGAGAACCACTGTGATCACTAGATTCGACTGGTCTCCACATACTTCCCGGTTCACCGTCAGGATGTCAACATCTACCCACGATATATATACGGAGCTTGTTGTTCAGAAGATTGAATCCCAGCTGAAAAAGTTGGTCGTGGGGACACGGATATCGCAGCTGTTGTTGATCTGGTTAGATCAGAGTCGACCTCGGACGTCTATCTCTATGGATACCAACCCATCGACGACCGCTATCCCAAGCACACACCAGACGCCTCCTTTGCGCGTGCCGATTCTCAATATCCCTCCGTCGTTATCGAGAATTCTTACTCGCAGCGATAACAGAGACTTGGCGAGGCTGGCTGCCGAGCCAGACCTCTCGCTCGACAAAGTCTCCACCTTTGAGTTATGCGGAACTTCACGAATGGTGTGATCAAAGTCTTTGGATTACATATTAACAGGCTTAGGGTAAGAGGCTCCCTAAACTCGCGTCAGCTTAAACATCGATATATCGGCTTCATCCGTACGATTTCTGTTATACTAGGAGGCCACCGTTCGTGATCGGTTGATCGACAAGTATAGTACTTTCCATACATAATCGCGCCAACTGACCTGCTTTTTTCATCAAATCTGATTTTCTCCTCGTGAATTGTTGTGTCTTTGCTTTTGCTGCGTAAGGCATATTGCAAGATTGCTGACTTCGATTAATAGAGACTGGACAAAGATTGGACATCTCCTATAGAAGTTCGAACAAACCAGCGAGACCATCTTTGCCTTAAATGTAAATGAGTCGAAGAGTCTCCAGTTTTGGCTTGTCACCTCAGGTCTATACTGGATGCCCACCCCAATCCAGTTCTAGCACCCTGTACACAGCCAATGCAGACGTGGCCCCTCAAGCCAAACTTGGCGCCTCGCTCCCTTTTTAGTCCAAGGGCGACGTTTGTGGTCCCTGGCTTCGTTCGTCTAAGTGGTCGTCTAGGAAGCGCTTTAACACGGCTTGTAGTTGGAGCGATGAGCTGGCACCCTGCTCCAATTCTCGCACCACCCTGCGGTGCATGCCTCAGCCAGCTGGTAATACGGTGTCGATGAAGAGATAGTGACCTTGTAGTTTAGGCCCGTTTCGCAGTTCCTGCATTTTGCACGCCGATCTGGTGAAGAGTGGGAAGGAAGTGGAAAAAGGCAAGTTGGACCAGATTGTAGTTGACTAGTTACAGGATAGCGCGGAATGAGATAGGACGTCACAGGAGGGGCTACAATATACCGTAAAGCACCTGGCGCGGGATTAATTCTCACTTATTATGTATAGTGTTGCAAAAGAAAAACTGCTAGAGCCTCTTTTTATATATTCTTGTTCTAAGTAGCAATTTCAATTCTAAACGCTGCTTATGATTTAATATCTTGAAAATCCATTAAGCTTGTATAGACTAGATTACTGTAAGGTAAAGGACGGCATTTAAGACTATAAAACACCGACTTAATTTTCCCCTTCACGTGCTGTTAACCCTTTGATTAAAGGAGAAAGAAAATTTAAAGATCCCTAGTAGACCTTTTATAGCTCATCTAAAATGATTCGGATAGGCCTACTCTCAATCCTTACCGCCTCGTCATCTTGCCTATTTGCTTCGTAAGAACCGGCGAGTTTATGCTGTGAAGCAAGCCGGGAGGGATAATCTTCGGTCAGCTTTTCTTGAACCTTGACGACGTGCTCGAGTAGCTCGACGGCCTCGCTAACTTGCCCATTTACTTCGTAAGTACCAGCGAGGGCATGCTGTGAAGCAAGCCGGGAGGGATGATCTTCGGCCAGCTTTTCTTTAACCTTAACGACGTGCTCAAGCAGCTCGACGGCCTTACTAACTTGCCCATTTACTTTATAAGCACAAGCGAGGGCATGCTGTAAAGCAAGCCGGGAGGGATGATCTTCGGCCAGCTTTTCTTTAACCTTAACGACATGCTCGAGCAGCTCGACGGCCTTACTAACTTGCCCATTTACTTTATAAGCACCAGCGAGTTCATGCTGTAAAGCAAGCCGGGAGGGATGATCTTCGGCCAGCTTTTGTTCAACCTTGACGACGTGCTCGAGCAGCTCGACGGCCTCGCTAACTTGCCCATTTGCTTCGTAAGCACCAGCGAGGGTATGCTGCGAAGCAAGCCGGGAGGGATGATCTTCGGTCAGCTTTTCTTGAACCTTGACGACGTGCTCGAGCAGCTCGACGGCCTCGCTAACTTGCCCATTTACTTCGTAAGTACCAGCGAGGGCATGCTGTGAAGCAAGCCGGGAGGGATGATCTTCAGCTAGCTTTTGTCTAACCTTGACGACATGCTCGAGCAGCTCGACGGCCTCGCTAACTTGCCCATTTGCTTCGTAAGAACCAGCGAGTTCATGCTATAAAGCAAGCCGGGAGGGATGATCTTCGGTCAGCTTTTCTTGAACCTTGACGACGTACTCGAGTAGCTCGACGGCCTCGCTAACTTGCCCATTTGCTTCGTAAGAACAAGCGAGTTCATGCTGTGAAGCAAGCCGGGAGGGATGATCTTCGGTCAGCTTTTCTTGAACCTTGACGACGTGCTCGAGTAGGTCGACGGCCTCGCCAACTTGCCCATTTGCTTTGTAAGCACCAGCGAGGGCATGCTGCGAAGCAAGCCTAGAGGAATCGTCTTCGGCCAGCGCTCGAGATCGACACTCGACAATCTGTCTGAAGACATCAACGGCCTCTCCATATTTTCCCTGTTGCAAAGATATACGCCCAGTGAAGATTTTGATTTGTAGTGTTATTTCCTGGTCGGCTCCATATCTATTTTGCAGCCTCAAGCGGATACGGTGAACAAGAAAAGCAAGCGAGCTCTCATCCTTCATAATATAGAGAACATATGCAAGTTGGAAGAGTATTTGAGCAGCTTCGATGTCGGACATGGTCTGTGTGTATTCATCGATTTCGTGGTTCACACAGGCTCGCACGTGAGGTTGGAGGAAGATGAAAAAAGGACAATAGGAGTACCATCCCTGACACGATAGCGCGACGATCGTCGCGGCCGACTGCCACGCTCTACATCGACTTTGATGGTCTTGCCGCTCTTTAGCCCACGTATGCACTAGAGAATGCGCGGCAATAGTTGTGGAATCGTCATCCTCATGCACGGTAATGATCGACAAAGATTCCAAGATTGTACAAGCTTTGCGCCACCGCAAGCGGTCTTGAAGGCTGGACCACCCCTGCTTGGCATATTCCGGTAGCCTCGCGACGTGACGCACGGATAAAGATAAGACTTCATCGTCATTACTTGTCCCCGTCTCCTTGAGCTTGGAGGCATATTCAGAAGCGTTCTGAAACATTGTCTCCGAAATTCCACTGTTATGCATGAACGCAAGAGTATGAAGAAAGTTCAAAGCATCCAAACCCTCTGGCAATTTAGAGTTCTGGAGATATTCTGCGGAAACCTCGAATGTCGTGTACACATTGCGATACACCGACAGGTTTTGCTTTGAGTGAAACTTCAGAAGCTGCCCCTTTTGCTGCTGGAAGATGGTCGGATACTGCTCGAGAGTGCATAACTTTTGCCTGATAAACGCGCCTGCTTGGATAATTGCAAGTGTATGTGACCCAAGAATCGTGACAACGGCCATAGCATCTTTCTCCTTCTCCTTCCACCGACTCTGTGCTATATCAGTAGCCCGGAGTAGGAGTTCCCGGGCAAGCTCAGGCTCGAGACCACCCAGCGTTTCACGTCCCACGGTGTTGTATGTACCGCATTCTGGATTGCGTGTGGTGAGCAAAATGTCGCCTCCTCTACTGGGCGGCATGTATTCAGAGTAATCAATCTCGAGGTCATCGGCGTTGTCGAGGATCAGAAGCCACCGCTGGCGATTGCAGGCTAGCCATGACTTCACATTTTCAACGCTCGGTTCAGCGACACCGCACCGTCGCCCGATATCGATATATCCCTGCTCGGCCGTGGCGGTGATCCTAACGTCAAGCCAGAAAACCCCCCAGTACCTAGCTTGTCAGCAGGACATCGGCAAGACGTTTGATTCTACGTACTCATCTCGATGGTCTTCTGCAAACTTTAGACAGACTTCGCTCTTGCCTGTACCACCGACACCGACGATGACAAAAGTCCTCTGCTGTTTCGGAGGCGTCGCGGGATCAAATGAGAGCACTTGAGCAAGGCGCTCACCAATGTCTCCGCGTCCGGTATAGACACGGCTGGCGGAACGAGGCACTATCCATCGGTTGGCCGTTTTATGATCTGTGTACATCACGTGAAGCTGTTAGGTGGTCACTGGTCTTGGAGTAAATCGAAGGGCTGCGTTCATAGCGGACAAGGGGCGCCCAATATGTAATAAGATTACTGACCGGTGGAGTCAGGCCACGCCGTCGTTTTGGGGTCTTGTAATGTAGGTCTCGGTTAGATTTGGAGTACGACTAGCGACGAGAGGACTGACTAATGACTGCATTATAGAAGTTTCCTTGGACCACCTGGCTGTTCCAAGCATGACTGTCACCAAACCGATTCGAGCCTTGCTCGGCCATCATACCCCCTGACGTCAGCTTTTTGCGATCACCTATCTCGGTCCTTATGCCGGTCGACGTATTTTCTCGCTGATCCGTGACTTTGTCCACCGCTGACAAGAACAAGCAGATCAGCTTTTGAGTATCTGACCAACGCATTCACGGCGAAGGAATTCAGAGCTCTCGACCAACGCCCACTAAAACTGGTAGCGACGTCTTACGTAAAATCACCGGGGGATATAAACCAAGACTCGAGCCTAACCTGATTGCCGATCATTCCCCAGTGCTCTGTGGACTGACTTCTTCCAGCGCTCAAGTTCACCTCGAATGGCGTCGTATCCGCGATCTTCTCGATTTGGGAACTTCGTCATGTCCTACGGTGATTAGCAAACAGAACAATCGATGGCATAACCCGGATTACCATGTGATTTGCGTGAATACCATAACAGCTATAGCCTCTAATCTCTGCGGAATGTAAAGGCACAATCTAGACGAATCAGGATCAACGCCTAGCGTGATGCATTGACATTCATACCTCTCCAACCCCTGCAACACCAAGTTCTTCATAGAAGCATGTGATTAGGATCTCAGACCCTTCGTCCTTCCTTCGTCTGAGGATGGTTTGAAATCCATTCCCCACCATGCGAAGCATTTCGGATCCTGGCTCCAACACTCCTACGATGTCTGAGTTTGAGCGTTTGAGGAGATTGACCATTCGTGTCCCAAAACTTGCCCAGGATGCTAAATCAGACCCACAATGCGGGACTCCCAGGAAGACTATCCCAGCCGTGCAGCGCTCGATCTGGTGGAGGAACTTGTCTGCGGTATTCCTCGAATAGCTAAGAGCCTGCTCAGTAACAAGTCCACCGAGACTATGAGCAACAAAAAGAATCTTTCTGGATTCTGTATCCGTTCGCTCTCGCTTTCGCACAAGTTCGCCAACCATATTCTCAGCATGGTTGCTCAGTCGACTGTTGGATGCAGGGTTCCAGAAATTGACGATATCTGCGTCATAGCCAAAGCTCAAAATGCGTGCGTCCGGGATGTCTTGCCTCAGAAGTTCGCTCGGCCAGTGCACCCTTGTGCCTTGGTCCTTGTGAAGCCAGGTGTTGTACGCATTGCCCGTCAACCCGTGCACGAACACGATATCGACAGTCGCCTCTATGCCCTCTATGTCACTATCGTACAGCGGTTTAACGCCATAGTTCTGGCCTTCTCCGATGGGTGGTGGAGAAGCTTGTATGTTTGTAGCCGTCGATGCCGGACCGATGGTCGCCTGCGATGGTTGGACGTTTAGGTCTTGCGGTGGGGCGGCTTGTGAGGAGTATGCGCGGGACGGTTCAGGTATCGGCGGGGGAGGCGTCGGCAGTGGTGATTGCGACCTTGACTCTCTTGAGCGGAAAAGGCCTCCGAGCTTGAAAGGCATCTCGATCCAAGACTTTGCGACCATGCAGTTGGAAAAGCGTGCGATCTATCCAAGAGAGGGGGTTCGCAGCTTTGTACTGCGCCCCGGCGCAAGCAAGGAGAGGCAGTAATCGTCTGATTGGCTAGACAAATCGACTAGTAGATCACCAGTCGTATCGCTTCACTTATTCGAGTGCTGGTAATGGACTGTTGGCCCGAGACGTCTTGAAGGGAGCTGACTCATCAGACTAGCGATCCTACAAATACAATAGCCAATCAAGTGAAATATTGCAACATACAACTCAGTCTACCATGGTTACAGCAGAAAGAATTACCAACCAGTATACCCTACTCCGCACCTTGGTCCAATCCCGGCACCTATGTCGCCCCGCAAAGCGCTTACGTGAACGAAGCTTAGATAAGGCAGTCAGGAGTGGATGCTGGGAGCAAGAACTGGATGCTGATGCGGAAGGATGAGGCGCAGCAACAAAGCAAGGAGTTTCATCACCAAAAATGGTCCACACCACCAGCCATAGCGTACACCCAAAGTGGTCCGCACCATGAGGCGTGGTCCACACCACCAGCCATGGCGTACACCCAAAGTGGTCTACACCACGAGACGTGGTTCACACCATTAACTGTGGTGCACACCAAAAGTGGTCCAAACCACGAGGTGTAGTTCACACCAAAAATGGTTCAGCAATACCGAAAGTCTTGTGGCTAATTCAGTAGCGCCGATTCATTGACCATGCAAAAAATCTTGCGTAGTCGAAGGAAAACCCTATTCGTAGCTGCGTGGAATACTTTAAATTTATCTTACGCGTAGGCTAACGCTCACGTATTATTTATTCGGTTGATAATCCATTTCCAACAAACTCAATCCGTCATCTAAATAGCCTCGCACAAGCCTTCGCAAGCCATCTCGCATTTCCTGAGATCCCGACACTTCGGTATCCATTAGTAAGTCATCATCGTCGACCGGGCAAGGAGCCTTACCCATGACAAGCATTTCACCGCCCTTCTTCCTTTCCTTTGGCCCGCTCAGCATTTTTTTCACGGATGCCAGCTTTACTTCGCCAGGTCCAGGAACTCCGTCCACAAGTGTGTCTCCATCCCTATCCCAATCTTCTCCTCCCTTTTCCATCGTTGTAAGTATCACGTCTGACTTATTCGATTTATACTCTCTAAATACTTTCGCTCGTAACATATCATCCAGATTCACCGTCCCCTTATGAGCAGAGACTCGCCGATGTTGGCCCTTATTTAAGGAGCCATGCTCAAGATGTCCGGACGCGTAGTAGATGGAGATGCGTAAGATCTAGACAAATTAGTGACATCAATCTCGGGATAAAATTCGCAATTTACGTACGTAGCTATCATCCAGTGCATCTTCCTTCAAGGCTTGATTCAAAATCTCTTGCGCCGGTGCCCCATCCTCTGCCATCGTTAGCGGCTCATCCACCGCCGACGACCTGCGCACTTACCGATGTTTTCCAATTGCCAGACCAAGCGAATTCGCCGTGTACGGGTGGTGAAGTCGTTATAGCCTCGGATTAGTAGTCGTAGGTATGGCAATTAGGCGACTATTCCAAATCCCGAAGCGACCATGAGAACTCGTTCAAATTCCCCCAGAGGAGCGCTGGCCCCATGCGGACCAGTGAATAATGCCACACGGAAATCGCTCCAATCGGATCCGCTTTCGTATCTGGCCAGCCGCTGAAGTTTAGAGGTGAACCCTTTCTAAGGGTCGACTAGTAAGTCTAGAGTCGTCTGCTCGCCTTCCTCGCAAGACGCTACTACGAACGGATGACTTTATAGGAAGGACCAAAAACTGACCGATGGTATCCATAAATTGATATACTGTCCTGGGTTGACCTTTAATTTACCGTGGACGGTGAGGCTTATTTTAAAGCCGCCGCCAGCCTTGGTAATCACTGCTCGCGGGAGGCGTCCCCGAAACACGCTGTTCCGATACAAAGTGGCAAAGAGCTGAACCACGGATATGAAGCCGAAGATCCCAGCCGTGACATAGAGACAGACCTGATTGACGAACGATTTCGAACTCTGATAACGCCAGAGCACATACCTAATCAGGAACGCCAACGCTTGGTGGTCCGGAGGAAGAATTCGTACGAAAGCTTGCGGATAAAGCGTAACGAGAGTATCATTAAGAAGCTGACAGAAGATATACCCTACCAGTCTGTAAGTGACGTATTGGCGAAGGTGACGATATGACTTACGATGAGCAAATAAAGGTTCCTAGGCACGCGTAAAGAATACGGAGGGTTGTAATAGACAGCGGCAAATACGTGTAGCGCGATGAGTGCGAAAGACATTATCTCCACGGAGCGATACAAGACGTCTCTAGACCAATGTTTGAAGACATGCCAGGTCTGGCGACATGTTGTGTCTGGAGACACAATATGTCCTCCCCACGGTAGCTCCAAAAATGATGGTGGGAGCCAGAAGTGGACGCAAGTGCAAGGATGGGATACGGGTCCAGAAGTGGATGCCCTGCGAGAGGAAGGATGGAATAATACAACGAAAAGGCGAAGACTACCAAGGAACGGATTAGCCCGGACAGCTGGATTCTCTGGGAGAGACACGTTCAGAGTCAAAGCTGCAGGAACCTAATCCGCGACTTGCTTCTCCAAGTCCGATATGGCACAATCCACCGGCACGTCGCAATCGCATCCACCATGCCCAGGTCACCCGCTGCGCCCGAATCTTGGGCTCAACGCAAGTAGAGGACCGAGACCCACGACAGAACACAGAAAGACGAACCGACCCCGAAGAAAATGGCAGGCAACTCAACAGGAGGAAATTCAAAAAGGAAAGGAGCTCCGCCTCCAAAATTAGGCGAAGCGGCGCGAACGCCTCGACGAGCTGTCTGCCTTGAACCCGGAAGTCTTGAAAGCATTAGACATGAAAGAATGTGTGCTGGAGGTGCAGGGAATGTTATCGGGAAAGCTCGCTGCCGAAGAGAATCGCCTGAAGGGACCAGCAGAGGACTCAGGCCCGCCGATGGCAAACCTAGATGAACGAGTTCAAGAGGTAGAAGAAGTAATACGATCCATGCAGTATTAAGTGCCTTGATCAAGGTTCGAACTTAGGGAATGCGAAATAACGAGACCAGGGTTTGAGACGTGGCGATAATCGTCCCGAATGAACGGTTCAAATATTGGCGCAAGACTTTGCGAGACCGTGAGAACTGCGTCGTCTCACCCGGACGAGCCATCCGAATCTGGTGTTTGGAGCGGTGGGGTTGAACCGCTCGACGTGTTGCCGCACCTAGGTAGCAACCACAGAGCCATTCCTTGGGTCCATACTGTATATAGACTTGCCGACGCACATACGGTTAGTTGGACACTGGTTGGTTGGACACAAGTTTATATTGACAGCAGCAAATTCAGTTCAACATTGAATCATGGCACAGGACGTGAAGGCATGTAAACGGGGTTTATAGAATTTGTTTCTTTCGTACCTGATCTTCCGTGGAGATGTCCTCGTTGGCAAGTCTCTTTCTAGTGTTACCCTTAAATGATCTGGCGTGATCAACCAATTAGGAAGCAGATGCGGCGAGCTGCTGGGATATACAAACTCTTCCTGCGGGAAATACAAGAATGACGTGCGTGCCATTTGCTATAGCAGCTTCAAAGCATTCCGAGGGGTGTAATGACTAAAGAGCAGTGTCGAATAGATATCGTCCCTCCCTCGCGTGGTTTTCTACCGTGAGCTCCACCGAAGAGGAAAGAGATGGACCGAAAAAGTATTCTTCTATCGTAATCCAATCGTCTCCGTCGCGAAAGATGAATTGGAACCGTTCTTAAAAGGGTTCGTCCTTTTCAGTAGCTTCTATAAGCGCTGAAGTCATTGCCCGAAGAGGAGTTTCCTTAAACGGGACCCTTTCCTCGAGCGGGCCTTCTTCGGGCGGGATCTCGTCTGAATAAAAACTTAACGAAATTATAGAAGGCGCCACCGAACCCCGTTCTCCCTCGCCGTTATCCGTCACCAGCTCTTCGACGTCGTCCATCGGTTAAGGTTCCTGATTCCCCTAAACGCTCTGTGAACGGGGCGGACTTTCCAACCGATAGCTCGTGTCTCCTTACTGCTCCGCATAATCTGGCCATTCGCTTGTGTCTCGATCCTCTCGCGTTTCCTCTGCGTTTGGTTACTCTTGGGGTGCGTATATTTAATCTCTGTCTTCTCGCGTTAGGTCTCGTTCTTGCTCTTGATCGCCGTATTCTCTATCCTGATCATTCAATTCAGGTTCCGAATAGGATACCCGTCTGCTAAAGTAAGCCAGATAAACGGACCTCCTCACGAAAATAGGTTAGATACTACTCCCCTGGCTTTTATCTGTGCTATACATGTTATCGAGGAAAAGAAATTCCTTGCTCTGCTTATACGCCAGGTCAAAGGGACATGCACATCTTCTCTCCTAGTACTCTCCAGGTCCGTCGACGACGTACGCAGGCTTCGATTACACGGACGGTAACCGTTCGTCTACATGACCGGAGTATTTCGCCTTCAAATCGCTGATCTTCTCCGACTGGAATCCTAGCCGCTCCGCTAAGTCAGCCAGTCCGTATAGTACGGATTGATTGGGATCCTTCGTCGTCCGGATCTTTCTCTCACTCGGTTTGGGCTCCAACTTCGTGGACCTTGGTGACAACTCACGAAGGTGTCGCATGACGTAGAGAAACACTTGTCGGTAGTGGAGAGCCACGCGGTTTTGGGTATTGCTGGATCTGAAAGTGAAGGCCGATTCCGCTTCCTGGACCATGTATTTACCTCTCTTCTGATTTGTCTCGGAGAAGCTCCGCGCCATCGCCGTATACAGAGTTCCCCCGGAAGGCACCCTTACCAAGCTCTTCACCCAATGGGCGCAGGCTTTGAGGTACTTGAAGTCTTCAAAGAACGTCCAAAGAGTGGGGATGAGACCCTCCCACGCCTGCAGCTTCGCCCAGATCTCCATGCGACGGTCCAAGTTAAATGCGCTGAATATCTCCCCTTTTCTCAGTTAACGATACAAAGTCATGCTGTCAGATATCGACGTGCCCGGTGCTTTCAGTTCTAGCGCCTTTACCGTACCGTAATCCACCTTCTGCATATCGTGCTTGTCGTGTCGAACCAAGCCGGTCCAGAATCTCCTCACATGGTCGAGGTAGTGGAACATCTCCTGCGGCTTGATAGTCTCGTGAGCTCATAATCCGTACGAAGGGCTGGCCTACCTCATTATATTTTGAACCGATCATGGCCTTCGTCACGCCGAACCGCATTCCGTCCGGCCACAGACCCGGAAAAGGTAACAGAGCATCGAAAGCCGCTGCGTAGTCTTCTCTTCGCAGCAGCCTCCGCAACTCCCGTTGCTTGTTCATGAAAGGTTCTCCATTCATCCACCAAGTTCTCCAATCGCTCAACGTTACCATATCTAGGTATCTCACCTATCCATTGGTCGTCCGACGTCACCGCATTTTGGGGCCGTGGAGTCCCGCCGACATTCTGCTTCAGCTCTTGTATATTTCACTTAACGTCTTCTGCGTCACCTTTCGCGTGACTTCCTTCGACGGGGTGGGAGACAGGACAGGAACTCTTTCGATAATCAACATGGCGCCGCTTTTCTTTGGTCTTCACCTGAGCTTCTTGGCCGATTTGTTGGGTCTGTCACTGTCTAACTACCGACGAATCCGTCTACTGACTAGATACGTCTAGAGACCGTCTGGAGACAGTCTTTGTCTTAAGACGGGTCATGCCCATTAGCCAGGTTGATGGATCTTATTTGCGCTTATCAATGCATAGATTAGTAACGATAGCAAAAGCTTTAAATGTCTTCAAACGAGCGAAATCCTAAAAAGGCTTCCTCGAGACGTGGTCTTCTGACAATCGTCTCTTTGACCTACCGAAAGCTCCACCCTCGCACCTAGCCGCCGCTATGGCTGGTATTGCAAGCTCCGTACTTGCCCCGGTTACTACTCTGCCTGGTCCTGTAAAAATAACTTTTTGCTTCATTTGTACGAGACACCGGTACATCGCGAGGACCTCAGTAGAAATACACGTGAGGGCCGGCCAGCTGGGAAGGAGCTAGAGGGAGGAGACGGCATACGACCTTAGTGAGCCTAAAAAGAAGTCGCCACAAGAGCTTGATAACAAGGGCAAGGGACGGAACGGAACTCGAAGGTTATAACTTGGCTTTGAGGGATCATATGTCTGAGAATCGAGAAAAGCAAAACCCTGCACGATACTCTATATCTGCTAGATAACGCCTCTCTATACGAATCTTAGATTGATCCGTCTCGCTTATGTAACTTGTCTGTCTCAGCCCCTACATCTGAGAATTTGTCGCTCTCGGCCCAGTTGTAATTGCCCTTTTTGAAGGGAAGCTGCACCGCTGCGCATGGGGATTTATTGACTGTTATGTAAAAGGGGCAAGTAGACTGACTGCTTGATTTGTTTGACAAGACGACGATATATACTTCTCGCACCTCAGCGTTGCTGCCCGCCAGCTCGCTTATTCCTTGGCTTCTTGAATGCTGGCTCCGTTGCCTGAGTGAATGACGTAGTTGGTGTAACTTCTTGCGAGGCCAGAAAGCTCGATTGGCTATCGCCTTCGTCCAATGTAGACTCAACGTTTGATTGCTGAGAACTCAGAAGTCCAAACTGCGAGAAAGAAGCTGACTGTGAGAGGTCGAAATCAATATCAGGCGGCAAATCATCGATGGCCGAGCAGATCCTTTTATGCAGAATCGGCATCCAAGTGTCGTACACGTTCTTGGTGAACTTATAAGCTGTCCATTTCTCCTTACCATCTTGTTCGGTGAAGCTGAACTCTCGGATTGGATGGCGATAGAAGGTAGTCTTGTCTTCTTCGATCAGGGGGTAATGGCCGTAGATTCTCACGGACCTGTGATCGTGCGAGATGGAAAAGGCGAGGATCTCCCGGTCCAGCTCTTTCTCGCGCTTCACCAACCTAAATATTTCGACAAGAGCTCTTACGGCGACGGTCATACTGTGCGCGTTCTGGCGATCGGCAATGTCGAGAGCCGCGGCGCCGCACTTGACCTCGCAGGTGAAGAAGGGAAAGTACATCCGCGTTGTAGTCATAAAATGGGTAAGAAGCTTGGACCCGGGCTCACCCACGAATGGCTTAAGCTTATTCAGTTGTTCCTGGCTAAATGCAGATCGCCCGAATCCGACTGAGTAGTCCGGTTGTGGACGAGTACCCTCAAACTCTTCTATGCTGTTCCAGCCTTCGTTAACACCTTCGTAGAGATGATTGAGATGTTTAGCACCATAGATTGCTAGGTTCTCCGCCGAGGGGACGATTAGTCGAGTGATGTCTTGAACAACCATGGCCTCGTTCCTGTTTCGAACCTTTTCACAAGTCTTCTTGAACAAATCATCGCGAAATAAAGAGTCCTGAGGAAGCGTCTGGTCCCTTTCCAGTAAGTCATTGCAGAGTGTCTTCATATTCTCTCCCTTGTTATCATCATCAATATCATCATGTTCGCGCATGTAGCTGCCCTTTTGCTCCAGGCGGATTTCATACTCTGGATTATTGTATTGGGCACTTTTGACTTCCCGCGGCAGTTGATCGCTAGGTGTCTTGAGGCTTGATTGCGATTTCTTGCGGCTGAGGGAAGATGAGGACCTTTTCCTCGCAAACAGATGAGGTAGATGAGGAAAGCCGTGCATTGCGTAAAACTCCCGTAGCCTAGACCTTTGTTCGAACTTTTCTGGAGACTTGCCCCTCTCGAAATCTTCCCTGACCTGGCTGTCTTGCTCGAAGTAGTCCTTACGCCACCTCCCGGTCTGAATCCAATATCGAAGAGGGTCAAGGCAATTCCCGCTAATGTCAGTCACGGCCTCTGGATGTAATTCCTTTTCAGTAGTACGGCTTGAAGGCTTGGTTCGTAGTCGCTTCAAAGGAAGCTGGTCTTGGGTTGGAGGAGAGCGATGTCCGGTGTCTTGTTCTTCTTGCCCTCGTTTCCGTTTTTGAGAGGACGTGAAAAGTTTGTGGAGGATTTGCAGGCGCTGTGGTACCTCGATTAAGTCAGCGCTATGACGTAGTAAGAAGAGCTACGAAAGCACATACTTTTCTGCCCTCGGGGATGTTGCTTGCTGGAGGGGATTGAGGTGTCCGCACTACCTGGATATGATTGCTTTTGGATAAGCACTGCTTGTGAGACTGTTGTATGGCTTGTAGACGTGGGCTTTTGCGCACGGCTTGCTGTTTCTTGATGCCTTGAGGCCGCTTCCCTTTAAATGGTCAACTCAGACACAGACCGCTGACTCGGAATGCTCACCTTGATCCTTTAGTACTGGAGGTTGCCGCAGTTTATTTTTGATATTTGACGTTGCTTGATCGCGGGCCATGTCGATTGGTAGTAGGAGATGGGAGGTCTGTTATGTAGCCGCTGGTGTGACAGAAGATGGTGTTAGCCAACGGCGCGAAAAGTCTTGGCAAGAGGCACTACTCTAGTGCCCCCCTAGACCCCGCACCCAGAGCACAAATGAGTCATCACAGATAATGCCCCAGCGCTTTGATAAACCAATCGCAAGCAGTGTTGTTTAAGTTTATGGTTTAAATTTAGGGGATCGCCTGGTTGAAGGCCATGTCGATCGAACGAGAAGTTAGAAGGTGAAACAAGAATGAGTTATAGCCGCTAGTTCTTATTAAATGGGTCTCCGCAGCCATCGCCTTTGCAACTGCCTGGGCCTGATGTTCTCCCTTTGTTTCAAAACAAGCGGTTGCATATGGAAGGTCTCTTGTGCAAGAGGCAGGTAGTGTATAGGACTTGCTTCCTACCAGCCAAAATTTGTGGCTTTAGAGATCGATAAAACTATTGGTGCGCTGTTGTAGATCTTCTATACGGATTGGGTCCGCTACTTAGGTATCCCCACGGATGGTCTATATTATCAATGCTTCTTGGCAAGATGTATAGATTCAATAAAGCTTAAGCTCAGAAACAATATTATGCTCTCCCATTTGGAACGTATTCTTTAGAATTCCAACGCGCAAGTACTAAGCTCGCATCTTTGTCAGGGAAACGCCAGAATGGGCGATACTGTAAACGTAAAAAATGCCTTCATCATTGCAATCAAAGGACCATGGACAGCTGCTTGATGTGATTAATCTGCTTCGATCCCAAGACATCAGTTATTACATCCCATTGCCCCGACTCATCGTCTATGGTGACTAATCCTCTGGCAAAAGAGGCTGTCTCGGGAGTCCGGTTCCCAACAAAGGACAACCTGTGTACTCGATTCGCAACGGAGCTCATTCTTCGCAGAGGCTCGACCACGAATACGACTGCGGATACATCTCGTCTCACATCTTGCCCTTCAATCCTGGCACCCCGCTTCGATTTGGCACGGCGTATTAGAGCGGTTCGCTGCCTGATCGCAGCTCCTAGGGAGTTTGTCCCAGGAGAATTCTCCTGGGGCTAAGAGGCATCTGGGATGAGCTGGTACTGGGTTAATGACGGTCAAGCCGTGTCAATAGTCCTAGGAAGATCCGCTCCGGATAAATCTCCTAGGACATATGGTGCTCCAATTCTGGCCCCCTGCTCCTATTCTGGCATCTCTAACTCTCCTGGGTAATTCCTCTTGGGAAAAATCTCCTGGGCCTTGAACCAGCTTGAATGAGCCAGTTGGATCAGTTCACCTGGTGATTTTTCCTGGTATGATCACCGGATAAGTCTATGGGTAGTATCGATCCCGTTTTTGCAAACCTATCCATCCATAGAAGAAACATTCAGTCAATGGCTTTTGGGAGCGCCGTTTATTTTTAACTCAAAAGGCTGTCAGATAGACCCTTCTAGAATCTCTGACTTGCGGACCCATTAGGTCCGCAAGTCCGCAGCTTGAGGAGTCTTCCAGGTCTCGCCGTGAGCGTCAGAAATGACTCCCGAAGTACCACAGCACATATGACGGCGACTCAATCTTTTCGTAGGGCGAGAAGGGCGTGGGAACAGTCATGTAGTCTTCGTTGATGGATTCCATCCGCGAGCCGTCGCAATGTTCGGCTCCAGGCTCAAACTCCAGCGACTCAGTATTGGAAATACGAGCCAGCTAAGCTTTTGCTGCTTCTTGCCCAACAGCATTCTTTAATTGTCAATGACCGCTGCGAAGAACCTCTCTTGCAGTTGACGGATTCACAGACAGAAGCTAGCCCATGTTGCCCAGCATCGTCGGCTCCAATCGCTAGTCCTACATCTCCGGGGAAAGGTACACCCGCGACGCTTTGCAAGCCTTGTCCAGAACCAAAGAAACACTACGCTGGCCACGGTCGTGCGAGACCTACTACGCGGCAATCTTCTCGATTGCCTTAAGACTCCTAGGAAACTTTGAAGGTGGAAGGGCTGTTTGCGATGCCCTCGCGTCAAGTGTTCACATTCGACTCTAGAAGGTAGCTCGAAATAAGTCCGTCGATTGCACTATCATCTTATCCTCCGAAACTTTCGATATGGAAGACGACCTTCACCAATAGTGGCGAAACCTAGATGGTTATATAAGCTTCTTTGCCGAAGCTCAAGCCCAACAAAGAATCCACAAGTAGACACGCCACAGTGGAGAGAGTAACAGCAATAGAGCATACCAAGAATACCTCACATATATCTACGCGGATCGGACCCCGAAAGATTACAAACATGTAAGGCAAGCACTTAAGAAAGACCTGCGATATAGGCGACGATAGTCAATATTAATCGATAGGTTCGTTACCGACAACGGCGAAAGAATCCCGGGGCTTGGCCCAGGGCTCCTTTTACTTTGGGCCGGCCGTCGCCAAAAAAATGTTATGCCCATTTACGCAAGGAGAATTTGCTAATCTGCAGTTATAATACTACAGGATATACTGATCGCTACCTAAAAACTCTAGTCCAGTACATCCGCCATTTACACACGCATACATTGAGGATGTGTAAGATTTTGCAGTCAGCAGCGGAAAGCCTAGTACGTCATGACGGACTAGGTGACGATGATGACTTCAACGCTATTGGATTAAACTCGAAGCAGTACATCTAGCGTGGCTCAAGTCTGAAGCGGGTCCTCTGCCAACTTGGTTGGAAACTCTTGAAACGATCTTTCTCGAGCCTTGAAGGACCTTGACTTATACATGCCAGAATTGGAAGGGATGCCAGAATTGGAGGGGTTATCAGAATTGGTGGAGGGTGTCAGAATTGGATGTCTCTGTGCTCATCCGCATATAAGGTAAGGATAATCTCGTTGCTTTGCTTGAACTTCTATTAGTAATCTAGTTCCTCGTCGCGTCTCCGTCCAATCGAGGCAGCAACCTCATAATATGCCTTACGCAGCAAAAGCCAAGACCCAGCAGTTCACTAGAAGGAAATCGAATTTACTGAAAAAGGCCGATCAACTAGCGCGACCATATCACGCGGACCTTGCCCTGATCATCCGCAAGAATAGAAGGTACTATACTTATCGGTCGAGCGATCACGAACAGTGGCCTCCAACTTTATTAGAAGTCGTATGTTGGAATCCGATATACCGATCTTGAGCTGACAGAAAACTAGAAGGCATCGTACCCGTTACCTATCAACCTCCTACCTAAAGACTTTGACCACGTGGTTGGCGAAACCCTGTGCAAACCGGAGTAGGACTCGTTGAGTAGGGCATTTAATTCGGCGGAGAAAGGTCTTTAGAGGTATGAAAGAAATAAATGCACGATTCCTTTACGGTACATTTGAAATCGGCGGGAATTATGTAGAGACTATATCAAACCGACCTTTGCAGGTGTATTGTATATATATGTGCCATCAACCTTTTGATAACCGATCCTATTAAGAGAATTCTGTCTCTATATCCTCTTTTTTGCTTTTCCCATTCCCTGGTCCGAATCGCTTGGCAACGCGTGACGGTTACAGTCGGGCCATACTTGGTCGTGAGCACTCTATAACCTTTATCACAGTACCGGGGGCTGATCCTTCTCATCAGCAACGACGAGACTGGTTCTCCCGTGACTATGAAGAGAACCGCCAAGCCGAATCCGAGGATGAATCAATGGGGGATGGTGAGGAGGACTCTTCGATTAAGAGGTGCGATGGCGTTCTCGTAAGGAAACAGGACACTGCCCTAAGGAAAACTGTTTCGAAGGTCAGTAAGTGCTCCCACAATGAGTTCTAGCTAAGCTGAACACTCGCCTTACAAGGTTTATCCAATTGTCAAGACTTGTGAGGGATACACATCTTCTTTGTGATTTTTCCTTACGGTTTGCTGTGGAGATAAACAGCTAGAGACGACAGGTAGAGAAGATACCACGTCAATACGACAACGCGTGACCGTGGAGCGGGTAGCCCTAAGGTCAGGAAGAGGAAAGAGTCGTACTGGCAGAATACCAATTTGGGAGCCATCAACTCCGATAGTATCAAGAATATGTGTACTTCTTCTGCGAACAAAACTAACCAACGGTCACCGACCCTTATCTACACGTGCCGGTCTTCCCCGTTTGCCTCCCCCCTGCGCCTGGCGGTTGGCCTCAAATTCCCGCACCACCTCCTGTGCATTTCCTAACTCGCGTTCGAGCAGCCACGTTCTCTTCCAGCACACCTTGTATTCATAGTCCTTTCCCCTTCGTCTCTTACCAACGATCCTTACAATCTCCCACTCCTCCTGCTCCTCGACTTGTGCCGCATCACGTTGTCCCTGAGCCTGCTCAAGAGTAGGTGGGCTGGTGGCAGTACTACTAGCAGGGCCGCGGGGGATGGATGCATTACGGATTTCAGGCTTGGCACCCTTCGACTCAGGAGAAGTGCCGTCGGCCTGGGTGTCGAGATCCTGATCCTGGACCGCAAGTATGTTATCTGTGGAACGTTAGACAGGCTATTCGCTCTCCCATGTATAAATGCGCATTCACACCCACTTGGACTGCCAACAACTCCATCTCGCTCAGGTAACAAACAGCGGCGACGTTTGACGCGACGCTTCGACGCAGACTTCCCCTCAACGGCAGACGGACGCCCTTTCTTTGTCGATCCCAGCGAAGGTAGAGTCTTCTTATTGCCATCCCTATTATATCTCTCTTGATGATCTCCCTTGTTGTCCGCCTCCGCTTCTTGACCGTTCCACGGATTCTTCTTATCCCTTCCCGTTGACAGATCCGGCGTGAGACCCTCGCAATCTCTGTCTTTGGAGCCGCACGTTCGCTTGCCGAGGGTCGACGAGGGGGTATTTCGGTATGGGGGAGAGGTATTGGGGATATCATATTCACTCTTCTCGTGGAGTTTGAGAGATCTGGATCTACGTAATTTGTTAGTCTTGGAATCATCGAATGGGGACTTAGGGCCCTACCTAGACTCTGAGCCCCCCACAGACGTCGGCGAAGTCCTGAGCGACCCTTGGTTCCCAACCTGCTCCTCCGAAGTACCGTCGCCGCTGCTATCGGTATCCTCATCCTCAACCACGATCGGATCACCTAGAGAGTGTTAGGCGACCATTTTAAATCGCAGAGCGAGAAACATGTAGTCAACACTTACCTGGACTCCCGGGTTCCTTCCGAGTCGAACTTGCGCGATTGTTTCTGTCTTCAGGATGCTTGAATTTAGGCTTCGGCTTGTTTCGTAAAGCGGTATACGCATCGGAGTCATCACTGTCCATATCGTAGGCCACGATCACCTTATCTAGAATCATCAGATATGTCCACAGTCGTTGAGTCGTCCACACTGACCTAGACGCACGGCCTCTCTCTTCATTACCTCTAGCAGCGGTTAAGTCGTCGCTCATATAGGCGCTAATACTGCCGCCGGCCTCTCGTTGAGCGTCTTGGGTATCGCGATCCTCTGTAAGACCGTCACCCAATGCTACCGATTTTTCTGTCGACGGTTAGTATCGTTTTCGGCGGCATGTGGATCTGATGTACCCACCCTTGTGTTCGCCTTTGCTCGATCTGGGGCTGGCAGCGCTGTTGCGAACACCCTCAGCGGTATGCTCGAAGTTGCCTTCAGATCCTCCCGTCACGTGTTTATCACTCGAGCCTGTTCGTTGCCATTCTTGCGCTTCTCCCGCACGGAGCAGGAGTTCCTCGACAGGTAGGAAATCATCGTCTTCTTCGCCACCGCTGCGACTGTGGGCACGAGTGGCATTGAGTCTGTTCGAGGTATCTGGGAGTGTTAGTTACCGTCCAGCATAAAGCAATAATAGGGAATTGTACCTTCGGCGTCTCTTTCGGTGTAGTCGAGACCCAGCGCTGGCGCGCGGATCGGATTGTGAGATTCTTCCCGCGGTAGGCCACTCATATCGACAATCTCGATCGGGTCGTAGTCTTGGAGTCTCCCACTCGTTTTCTTACTTGGTCCAAGAGACGTACGATCGTTGCCCCTCGCATGAGCCGCAGGGAGACGCAGGTTGGAGGCCGTTGGCCGCTCATCGCAACGCAGGCCTACGGGTGGGGGTTGATAATGATAGAAAGAGCCCTTCCCGACAGAGGACATTGTACAACACATGCGCAAAGGGAACCAGAGGATACAACTAGTCGGACCGTTGTTGACTTGGTCGTTTAGAAGGCAGATTCCAGACGAAGAGAGAGAGAGAGATGGCGAGCGGTAGATTACATATACCCAAGGTTACCAGACCGCGCATTGGGATCTTCCTGGTTTGTATACCCCGTCCCTCGCCTTCTCTTCCTCATAACACCATCGATCGCTGATCTCCAGCTATTCGCCTCACACCACGTTGCACGCCCAGGCGCAGCTCCCCGCCATTGCACCCTCGTATTCGATCCATGTTCCATGCGAGCTGAGCGTTCCCTGCGCATCGGCATCCTATGCAATTTGTTTCCCACTGCGCCCCTCGGAGACGTCCATATCCGGTCGAGCCACGTCAGCTGCGGCGGGCTGGATCTTTAAGCTGAGACTCCATGACGCATCGGCTGTACCGCGCCGTCCACCGCGCCGTCCACCACGCCTGCCCAAACACGAGATCGACGTCTCGAGGCCACGTCGCCGGATCCCACGCCATTGCGGCACCCTTGCGGGCGCAGCCAGGCAGACACGCAAAGGCCGCTGTCGATCGAGGCGAAGCCAACTCTCCTAGGACTCCATTCGCTGGCTTACAGCTCACCGCCCGGTGTTTGTCTTCACGCTCAGGCCCTTCGCTGCCTAGTCATCCGGTCACTGCCACGGTGCGATCCCTGTCGACGCGGCCAGGCAGACATGTGGAAAGCCCGAGCAATCGCGATGAGGGATGAGGCATTTCGTTCATTGGTCGTGTGGCAGGCATCCTGTGATCCAACACTCGTATCTTTGTAGGATCCTCGCCGTAAGGTGAAGCTCTCAACCAATATCATTGCAGAGTCGGAGGTCAGCTGAGCAGTGGTGAAACGGTGGTCGACGCGGGAAGTAGAGGCATCAGGGTCCAAAGCGGCAGAGTCGAGCACAGGGAGTCCTTCAGCTCGCCCCGAAACAGAACCGTCTCCGTTCGAGCTGAATTGCTGCAGCGGTGTGGAGACAGAGAGCAGCGAATGAGAGGGTGTGGTTCTGTTGCTCGCTCAAGCTTTGGATCCGACTGGGCAGGTGAGAAGGATAAGGACGCGAAGGGGAGAAGATAAGAGGATGGGTGGAGGGCCGAGGATCGATACGAAGGCGGTTTGGCGAAACGCCTCGTGCACGGTCGAGGCAGGGCGATCGACGATGGTCGGCCGGTCAGGCAGGCGCCGGACAGCTGAAGGAGCGAAGGAGACGGCCAGGGGGTGAAAAGGAAAGATGGAGGGAGAAGGGAAACCAGCGAGGGACGGGTGGTCTTTATACTTCGACAAAGCGGCGGGTCCGCCGCAGCACCGCGCCTTGCCCGAACGAGGCGCGCCAAACCCGACCGGGTCGACGCTTGGCTGGAAGCAGGAACGGGCGCGCATTTCACCAGGACGTAGATTATTTAATGATTTGCACGGGTCTAGCCGTACGCTAACCCCAATTTAAATTTACCCGAATATAAGCCGTTACTACTTAGCCCTACCTATCTAGGATTTACCCGTAAAACCCCTTTTAGTAATTATCTATTTATTTATATTATTAATAACGACGTATTATAAATATTAATTCTAATAAAGAACTTATATATATAGCTACTCTAGCCCTCTTTATCCTTAATCTATATTATATTAGCTAAGTCCCGCGCTATACTTATATCCTACTAGTTAAATATTAGAGTAAGGAGTAGAGTCTTAATAATTTCCTACTTAAGTAAATAAGGTAGATATTTAGATTTACTAAAAATAAGATATATTAATTACTTACTTATTTTAACCTTAAAAGTATTAATTAATAATATAGTTATTAGCCTACCTTAGAACTCGCTTTATATCTTATTCTAGTAAAACTCTTATACCTACGTCCTCTATATAAGTTATTAATAATATTTAACTAGTCTCCCTCCTTTATTTTTATTATAATTAATAATATCTTTAAGTACTTATATAATTATTATAATCCTATCTTATATTAATATCTTATTCTTAAATATATTAGGATCTAGAGGTATATAAGGGTAATTAAATATATAAGTAAAATATATAGGAGGTTTATAGTTTAGGGGTTTATTAATAGAATATTTTAGCGCTTTTATTAACTAAAGGAAGACTAGAGGTTCTTCTACTTTATATATAAAAAGGTATATAGTATAATATAGTTAAGGGTAATATACCTAGATAGTTTAATTAGTATATTATATAACCTATTTAAGGGAAGGTAAATAACCTAATAATATTATAAACTTCTAGTATATAAGACTAGCTATATTAAGTATTCTAGGGGTAGTAAGTTCTAAATCTATTTAGTAATAAAGCTTATAAATATATAGAATTTATTATATTATTATATATAAGCTACCTAAATATATAAAAGAGAAAGTTTAATAAAAGAATAGCTAGTATATAGATTACTATTAAGTATAGTTTTAGGATAATATAGATACTTTAAGTAATAAATACCTTTAAGTATAAAATAAAATTAAGGCTAATACCCGTTAGTAATATCTATTAGGTAGTAGTACTATTAATAAACTATTTTACCTATATATAAGGCTAAAATATAGTATTTAATTAATTTAGAATAAAGCCTTTAATAATCTACTAATATTTATTAGTAATTAACTCCGCCTAATAATTACTTAGGTATATTTCTTTATATTAAGCCTTATAATATAATTAAAGGGATTATAGGCTTATAATTTATATATAAATACCTAACTCTAATATTATAATACTATTAATTTATAGACTATATTATTAATAAAGAGCTCGTTATTAAATTTAAGATTATAAAGAAGCTTATAGAGTTAAGTTATAAAGTAGCCTAAATTTATAATATATATAAGAAATATAAGAAACCCGCCCTTATTAAGTAATATAACCTATCTATATAATTACTATAAAATAGTAAGTATCTTATAAGACCTTATTTCTTTATTCTTACTTAAAGTTTCTACTTCTATATTCTATTTAGTTTTTCTACTTCTTATTCTAAAATATCCTAATCTTAAGTTATCTAAATATTAGGGGTCTATACTAATAATTATTCTATTATTTTATATTATTTCACGTATTAGAGTTATAAAATATATCTAAGTATTATATCTACTAGTCTTATAATATTCCTACTATATATTATTAACCCTATTTATACTAAGCTCCTTATTAACTTCTATATAAAAATCCTTTATAATATCTCTCCTTTACTTACTATTATTATTATTACTTTTAGAGTCTCTACTATTACTTACTTAATCTATATCCTTAATACTATTAAGCCTATTAATATATAATTATACTATACTTATAACTATTTTATTAGATATCTAGGGACGGCTTAGTATATTATTATTTATAGGGATAATAAGACTAATCTTACTAGTAATATTTTCTAGTATTTTTTATATTTATTCCGTCTCTTTACTTAGGTACTATTAATATAAGACTTAATTTATATAGAGTATTTAAATAAGGTCCTCTTAGGCCCTTATTTACTTTTATAATAGAGTTATAAAGGCTTATAACTCCTTATAAAGTATATTTAATATATTATAAGTCTATTGTATTCCTTTAATTAAATATTTACGTTCTATATTAGTATTAAGTTACTACTTATAAATAAGTTCTAGCTTCTTAATTAAGGCTAGGTCCTAAGTACTAGTTATTATAAATATATTAATATTAGTAAGTAGAAGGGCCTAAGTACTACTTATTAATATAGGCCTATTAATACTTATAAGTATTATTATTAGAGTTATTATATTATAAGATTTAAAGAATTTTAAACTTTACTTTATAAAATTAATTAAAATAGTAATTATATCCTAAGTTAGATAAGACCTTTATATTTATTTAGGTCTTTACCTATCCTTTTATAACCTTATCCCTCTATTCTTTTTCTTATTCTACTATTATAGTTATTATAGCTAATAGATAATACTATTAGTAGAGTTAGCTTTATCCTTAAGATTACTCCTAATACTAATACTACTCTTGTAGCTAGTATTACTCTAGTATTAAGGACTTAGGCTTTACTACTAGATTAGGCTTAGGTATATATACGCCTTACGCGCCACCTTATAACCTGCTTTAAGTAACCTTCCTTAAAAATACGGGGTAATATCTTAGTAACGGGAGGCCTAGGCTAAGCCTATACTTAGTAGATATATATCTTTCTAGCTATTCCCTATTATTCTTCTAAGTTCCTTAAAGATTAGTTCTACTATTATAATAGGCCTACTACCTAATCTATTAGTAGACTTATACCTATTATTAAACCTTATAATATAACTTTATATCTTTTATTACCTAATACGCCGTTATAAAGCTAGCGGGTATAGGCCTTATAATTCTAATCTCTCTCCCTTTCTAAAGGAAAAGGCCTAGAGTTATTATTATATTAGGTTTACCTTATAATAATTAATAGGCTAAAAGTAATAATTAAGTAGAACTACTACTACGTAAAATATTACTAGAACGCTATTATAACGCCTTAATAGAAGGAGGACTCTTTACTCCTTCTACTTTAAATAAGCTAGAATAGCTACTAGAGGAGGCCTAGAATAAAAATTATTATCTTAAATAATAAAATTAATTAGCTATATTACTAGCCTATAATAAAGTACTTTATAATCCTTAGGTTAGTATTAACCTAGGAGTTTAAAATACTACTATCTTAGCGCTATCTTAATATACTTATATATATATACTTTACCCTAAAAGAATAAGACCCTATAAAGGATCCTTTAAAGGGGAGTACTTATATTAGTTTTATAAAGTTAACGTTAAATTTATTATAAGTCTAGAGTATTTTATTATAAATAAGTCTTATATAACTTATTATATAAACTCCTTAGAAGGGGACCCTAAAGCTTAATAGTATACCTATTTTAAGAGTTATAATTTAGCTAATATTATATCTAAATTCTTTAAGAGGTTTCTACTAGACTTAGTTATAAATCTAGTAAGCTACTATCTCCTTACTTATAAAAAGTAGGAGTAGGTACGCTAATATAATAATTAAAAGGTCTTAAATTTTAAGGCCTATTTAAAGGAGTTAGAGTCTTATTTAATACCTTTTAATAAGGAGTATAAGGCTTATATTTTCCTTATAAAGCTTTATAATAAGTTAAAGAATAAAATTCTTAGTATTAATAATATTATTAAGTAGTATAAGGAGATATTTACTTAAACTATTATACTAGAGAATACTTTAAAATATAGGCGCTATATAAACGGCTTAGGTTCTTAAGGAAAAACCTAGAGTAAGTCTTAACTAAAATTAAAAGGCGGTAATAAGTCTTTAAAAGACTATATTATAAAGCTTAAAGGTTCTAATAATAGTAGTAGTAAGTAGTCGCGCTTTAAGGATAATACCTTAAAAAGGAAGGCTAGGCCTAATATTAAGATAGATTTTATAATTTATTTTTATTATAATAAAAAAGGTTATATCTAACTAAATTATATTAATCTTAATAAGCCTTAGGCTTATTTTAATATTAATATAATATTAGTAAAAAAAGAACTAGCCCCTTAACTACCTTAAAAGAGGGGTAAGAAGACTAATTAATAGAGGTAATATTATTAATCCTTATAAAGGGTTAGGCGGAGTTATAAGGTAACTAGTATTAAGTTATAATACTTTTAAACTCTAGGTTATACCTAAACTTAATTTTATAAAAATTTATAATTTAATAGGATTTAAAGCCTTATAAAGCTATCTTATTATAGGTGTAAGTACTTAGTAGAAGTAGTATATATATCTATAAAGCCTACTAATTATATTACTAGTTAGTAGATAGCTAGGGCTATAAAAAGGAATATACTACTCTTTTTTATATAATAGATTAAAAGGGCCCTAATATTATTTTAAGTATACTAGGATTAAAATAATAGTATATACTATTAGATCTAGAGGCGGATTACTAGCGCTTTAAGGTTAATTCTAATATATTATAAGTTAATAAGCCCTAAGTATTTACCTAAAATATTAGGAAAGAGCTAAATATATTTACTATTATATATACTAGTATAATATCTAGTAAATAGGAAGCCCTTAAAGTCCTTAGGGAATTAGAGGCCTTTACTAATATCTTTTCTAGTAAGAAGGCGGGTACCTTACCTATTTTTAAGGAGGATAACTATATTATAGATCTTATAAAAGGTAAAGAACCGCCTTATAAGCTACTTTATAATTTATCTTAAATTAAGCTAGCGGAGCTACGGCGCTACCTTAAGGATTTACTTTAAAAGGGGATTATTCGCCGCTCTATCTTATTAGCTAGAGTACCTATTCTCTTTATACTAAAGAAGGATAGTAGGCTACGTCTATATATAAATTACAAGGGGTTAAATATTATAACTCTAAAAAATAGATACCTATTACCTCTTATTACTAAGATATTAGACTACTTATATAGTTCTAAGATTTTTATATAGTTAGACTTAAAGGATACCTATTATTAGATTTATATTAAGGAAGGTAATAAATAGAAAATTATTTTTTAAACTTATTATAACTACTTTAAATATTTAATTATACCAGCTATATTTTAAGCTTATATTAATAGGGCCTTAATTAATCTAATTAATATAACCTATATAGTATACCTAAATAATATCCTTATTTCTAGCTCTATCCTAGCGGATTACTAGTAATATATTTAGTAAGTACTAGAATAGTTATATTAATTTTCCCTTTATACTAATTTAAAGAAGTACTAATTTAGTATTAAAAGGGTTAAATTTCTAGGATTTATTATCTTAATTAATAGTATTAAGATAGATCTAGAGCGTATAATAATAATTAGGGACTAGTCTAAGCCTAAGACCTATTAAGATATATAAGTCTTTTTAGTAGACTAACCGTCGAGTCGGGTTTCAGTACCATGGATTGGTACCGACCCGAATACTCGGTACCTGTTTAGGTACCGACCCGAATACTTGGTACTAGTTTCCGGTATTGACCCGAAAAGCCCTCGGTACCTTGGCGAGTCGGGTTAACCCGACTCGACTCGCCAAGGTATCGCCAAGACGCCAAGCCCCTAATAAAATAGTAAGGAGCCCTAAATTTTTTAAGAATTACCCCTATACTAAAAATAGATTTTTTTTAATTAGAATTTTACTACCCCTTTTAGTTCCCTAGGGATATGCATTACCTTTTTACGTTACCTTAAAGAATTACCTAGGTTAGGCTAGATAATAATAATAATAATAATACTTAGTAATATAGTAGTAAATTATAGATGTAATAGTAAATACTATTATAGATAAAAAATATTAGTAATATTATAGTTATTATATCTATAGGAATAGCTAATTAGCTATTACCTTTCTATATTACCTTATTTACTATTAAGAATCACCTAGTTAGTAATAATAATAACGCTTAGTAATCTATTAGTAAGCTATATATATAGTACGAAATACTATTATAAATAAAAAATATTCCTGATATAATAGTCTTGGCAAAATAATATGGTGGAACTAATATCTTAGCGAGTCGGGTTAATACTTCGGTACTAATACTTAGTACCACCCTATAGTATTAACTCGAATACTCGGTACTAACTATTAGTACCGACCCGATTACTCGGGCTAGGAATTTGGTATTAACTCGCTAAGAGTCGAGTTAGGAACCTGACTCGAGTTTAAAGTACCGACCTGACGCGGTTAGTCTACTTTTTAGGCTTTATAAATTTCAACTATTACTTTATTTATAGCTACTCTTATATAGCTAAGCTACTTACTAGCCTACTTAAGGATAGTAAGGATAGTAAGAAAATAGGTCCTTTATATTAGACTATTACTACTAATAGAGTATTCTAATTATTATAAGATACCTTTATATTAGCGCTATTTCTACGCTATTATAACCTTATAAAGGCTTTAAGGATAGAAACAGATACCTTAAATTTTATTATAAGTACTATCCTATCCTAATAAGATAAAGATAGTAACTAGTAACCTATTATATTCTAGTCTTAGAAGATAATTAACTTAGAATAAAATTATAAAACTTATAATTAGGAGCTACTTACTATTATAATAGTAATAAAATAGTAGTAATACTACTTAGAAGGAAGTACTTTTATAATTAAGGTATAAATTAATTATAATAACTTAAAAGGCTTTATAAAGTAAAAGGAATTAAACTCTAGGTAAGTTAAATAGGTATTTAAGCTTACTACCTATAACTTTAAGATATTCTATTACCTAGGGAAGTTAAATCCTACTAACGCGCCGTCTCGCTAATCTAATTATAAGGGAAAATTACCCCTAAATATAAAGCTCTTATTAATACTATAAAATAAGCTTACCTTATAAAAGAATAATAGTTCTAAAGAAATATAAGCTATTATCGCGGTTATAATACTTATATTTAAAATTATAGGTATTTAGGTTATTATCCCTAGAAAGGATATTATAGATATTCTAGACTTAGCTTATAAGGATACTTAAAGGCTTATAAAGACCTTAATTTATAATTTATAAAAGTATAATAATTAAGTAAAATCCTTTTTAAAAGCGCCTATTAAATAATATTACTATAGATATTCTAAGGCCTAGAGTTTAGATTATAATAGGCTATTAACCTTAAAAGGTCGTCCTTATATTCTAAGGGATAAAGCCCTACGTAGTAAACTAATTAATTACTATTATAATAATCTATTATTAGGATATTTTAGTACTAAGAAGATATATAATCTTCTTATATATAAATACTATTAGAATAGTAGTATAAAATAGGTTACTAAGTATTATTAAACTTATAATATTTATTAAAGAATTAAGTTACTACACTATTATACTTATAATAAATTAAGTTTATTACCTATTACTACTTAATTATAGAAAGAAATATCTATAGATTTTATTATAAGGTTACCCCTAAGTAAGGCTAAGGGAATTATTTATAATTCTATCCTTATAGTTATTAATTATTTTATAAAAATAGTTAGGTATATACCTATTATAATAATAATTAATACTACTAAGCTAGTAAATATATTTTATAATAAAATTATTTACTATTATAATATACTTAATAGTATTATAAGTAATAGGGGTTCTATCTTTATAAGTACCTTTTAGTTAGTAGTCTATTTTTACTCTAAGATAAAATACTACTTAAGTATAGCCTTTTACCTATAAACTAATAGTTAGACTAAGCGTTAGAATTAGGTATTAAAATACTACTTATATATATTTATTAATAATAAGTAAACTAATTAGGCTAGGTAACTACTTATAACTAAATTTATATATATAAATAGTATTTATTCCTCTATTAGAATAATACTATTTTTTCTTATATATAGTTATTACCTAGAAGTTTATTAGGAACTTAAAGATAAGTCCTTAGAAGGGAGAATACCTACTATAAATAATAGAGTTAGAATATTATAAATAGTAAGGAATAAAGTTATAAAACGCCTTTAAACTACCTAAGTATCTTAAGTAAAGTACTATAATTAGAACTATAAGTTATAAATATATAATATTAGTAATTTAGTAATATTAGTTATAAAGAACTTAAAGTAATAACGCCTAAGTAAGAAGTTAGCTTATAAGTATATAAGACTATTCTAGGTTATTAATAAGATTAGTTTATAAGTATATTATCTACTATTACTACTATTATATAAGATCTATAATATTTTATATATTTTATATATTCTTAATTAAACCTTACTATTAAAGAGACTACTCTCTTATAACGGATATCTTTATATAAGTTCCTAAACTTATTAATAATAAGGAATAATAGGAGGTAGAAGAAATTATTAGTAAGGTTAATAATAAATAAGGTATCTAGTATAAAGTTAAGTAGACTAGTTAGGGTAGTAAATATAACTAATAGGTATTAGATAAGGACCTTAATAGGTCTTATAAACTAATAAGAGCCTATAATATATTAGCGTAATTAAAGTATAAATAAAATATTAAATATATTCCTATATTAAATAAGTAGTAATAATATAATAAGTTATAATATAAGTAAAGATTATTATCTTTATATATATTATATAATAATTAATCTCTTATATATAAGTATATTTATAAATATAATAATATAGTTTAAAAATATTCTTTATTAATATTATCTAAGGAGTTAAGCTATTAGTAATATATTATATTAGAAGAATACTTTTAATCTTAGTATAATCTAATAAGGATACTAGGGATATATTAATAAAAGATAAGCCTAGGTATCTTATACCTAATAAAAAACTTAAGTAAATAAGATATATAAATAATTTATTTATATTAAAATATAATTATAAACTAACCTTTAATTATTAAACTCTATAAAGTCTAAAGGCTTTATAAGGTTAAGATTATCTAGTATATTCTTATACTATTAAATACTATTAAGTTTAGTTTAAAGGAGTTCTATCTAACTCTTTAACTTATTTTTTTATATATTTAATATATTAATTAAAGCCTATAAGTTAGTAATAATATTAGGCGCTAACTTAACTATTATAATTATCTACTTATAAGCTTTTTATTATTAGGTTATCTTCTTATTAAGTTTCTTTCTCTTTATTAAATATACGTCTACCTAGCTAGTCCTAGTAATAGCGCGTATAAATTTCCTCGCCTTCCTTTAAAAGGGAGCTAGAATCTATTATAATAAGTACTTATACTATTATAAAGTTAAAGGGTTAATATACTTACCTTTATATAATAATTAATATTATAATAACTATTAGTATATTAATAATAAGGGGGAGTATTATATTACGAGTATAGACTAGCGGTCCTTATACTACGCCTAGTAAAGGCACTTCTCGTTACCGTCAGGTGGATTAGTCTAGAGAGAGACTCGACCTATAGGTGGATCGGGTGGATCAGCTTACTAAACTATGTGAGCCACGTGTAGATTAGATGGATCGGTCTACCGACCTATACCTCTTAGTAGGATCTTATATATCTATATAGAAAGCGTGCGTTCCTACTTAGATAGGAGCTTTATACTTAACTTATATTATTAACCTAGATATCTCCTAGATACTAAATATAATACTCGACCTGTATTAGACTAGTTTAGTACGAAGCCTATTTACCCTAGTCCTTAATACTCCTCTCTACGAGATCCACCTAGACTCCGGAGCCTTCTAGTTAGAAGACGACGGGTCGTAACACTTTAAGTACCCTTAAGATAAGTACCTCAGGATAAAGGGACCTCACCCCGAGTAAACGCGGTCTACGACAGTTAGTAATAGCGGAAGTTAAAGAAGGTATTAAAGTTACTAAGCTAGATTTATACTATAGCGATCGAGATAAACTTAAAGAGTAGTTAGTATAAATATAGCTATACTTCTCTTTTAATAAAGACGCTATAAGACTAAAGAAATAACTACTATTTATAATAACTTATATAAGAGGACGGGCCTAGAGATAGTCCGCTCTATTTCTTAAATGATATATAGAAGATCTTGATAACGATAATAATATCTCTATTAAGTTATAAATAGAGAGCCTAATACTCTTTCGTGAAGAAATAAGGCGAATATTCGGACCTTCTAATAAAGTAAGCGTAGTAATAAGAGTCATCTAGTACTTAATATAAAAGAAATCGGCATCTAAATACGTAATACAGTTCTAATAGTATTTTATAAGAACCGACTAGGATAATAACGCGCTAATAGTAATGTATTAGAGAGGATTAAAACCTTAGGTAAAGAAGGAACTTATACGAGACGGAGCCGTTTATAATAACTTAGACTCATTAATAAGAGCCTTAATACGAGTCGATAACTAGATCTACGAGTTAGTAATAGAACTACGCTATAATAGTAGAGTTTCTAGACTCGGTTATATAGGACTCTATTCCGGAGGAAGTTATAGGAAGAAGCGATTCTTACGCGATCCTTACGGTCCGATGCTAATAGAGTTAGACTTTATCGAGAAGAAGAAACCGTTTAGAGGTAAGAAATAGTAAGGGGGTAAGAAAGTAATAAATTGCTATGGCTGTAGTAAACCGGGCTATATCGCCAAAGACTACAGGTTAAAAAATATAGTAAAACGACCTCAGTTAAATATATTAGAAAGAGTTCTAGTTAGGAAGACTAAACCTCTAAAGGATTAATAAGAAACGGAGTACGACGATACTAAGCTAGACGTAATTATAGATAATTTACTAGCCCTTATTAATCTACCTATTAATAGAGAACTATAATCTAGAGAGGAAGAATTACGCGAAGAAATAGCTAAGAAATAGAAGAACATCGTAAAGATTAAATAAAGGCTAGTAGATATTCATGAATAACTTAAGGAATTAGACTCTAATAACGAATATAATAGTAGTTATATTCGGAAGGGAAAACCCGAATAAAGCCGAGAAAGCGAGGATAATTCCGACTAGGAAAACCTCAGCTAGACTTCTAAGAAAGAAGGTGATAGAGCAGTATCTCGAGCTTCTATATCAAAAGATCTATAGATAAAACTCGAGGAACGGGTAGAGTTCTACTAAGAAAAAGTAGTAGGAGGACTTCTATAGAAGGAGTTTAGAAATGACTTAGTATATCTATAGCACGGAGTAATATACTAGTTAGCCTGCGCCGATAGAATATATATAATTTACTACCAAGCGAAAATAAACTTAGGAAAGTCTATTAGAATCCGAACGTATAGAAAAGTTTAGTTAAGTTATAATAATATAAGTTATTATTAGCACTTAGTAACTAAGAGATTAAGGAAGTAGTTTCTAAACTATAACTAAAGATGGCATAGTAGTCTCTACGGACACCTCAAGCATAACGAGTACACTTCTAAGTGTTACTTATAGGACTAGTATACCTGCTTCCACGATAATTACAGAAAGCACATGTATATAAAAAGAACTACCGGATTCCTATCCTTTTCGGGAAAAGAGTAATCCCTTATATTAAGGGGAAGTATAAGGAGATTAATATCCTTACCCTAAAAATATATTAGCTATATTTAACGAACTACGTAATATATATAAATATACCGGTTAAAATAGATAGTTAGCGGACTATAGTAATAATAGATTCTAGAGTATCTAGAAACTTTATCTCTAAAGTATTAGTACGGTTAATAGGCCTACTAACGCGAAGAAAGAAGGATTTATATAACTTATAAATAGCCGACGGGTTAACGCTATTAAAAGGAAGCGTAGACGAGGAGACAACCTCGCTACCATTTGTAATTCAACGATACTATAAGGAAATGTCCTTCGATATTATAGGGATAGCTACCTATTATATTATATTAGGCATGCCTTAGTTAGAAAAGCATAACCTAGTAATTAACTGGAGAAGAAAAGTACTTAAGTTTAAGCGAACTAGCGATATCACTAGATTCTAACCTATACGTCGATAGTAGACGACGGTGGATAAGAAATCGAACTAGAAGATAGTTAAGGTATATATTACCTTAATTTCGAATAAGGATGACCTTAAAATACAAGGATCCGACTTAATAGACACTGGCAGCGGTCCGCCAGGTTAATAAGTTAGAGTTCTTAGAGTAACTAATAGTACTCCTAATATCCTATAAGAGTATTAAAGATAGAAACGCCTCTTTATAAAAGAGATAATAGTAAAAGCTCTACCTAAATACTAACCTTAAGATTATAAGATTAAACTTGAACTAGGGAAGGAACTAACATTTAGACCTATTTATACGTTATCTAAAAAGGAACTTATAGTACTACGCGGGTACCTTAATAAGAACCTAAAAAAGGGATTTATTCGAGAATCTAAATTACTAGCAGGATATCCGATACTCTTTATAAAGAAGAAAGACGGATCCTTATAACTATACGTAGACTATCGAAAGTTAAATAATATAATAATAAAGAATCGTTACCCGCTACCTAATATTAGCGAGCTGCAGGATCGGCTAGCTAAAGTAAAGATCTTTATAAAACTAGATCTTCGAGGAGCGTATAACTTAATTCGAATAAAAGAAGGTAACGAATAGAAAATAGTATTTAGGACTCGATATAGATATTACGAGTATCTAGTCATGCCGTTTAGTCTTACTAACGTACTAGTAACCTGCTAGGTATTAGTTAATAATATTATACGAGCTTATTTAGATCTTATAATAATCGTATACCTCGACGACATATTAATTTACTCTGAAACTCTTGAGGAATATATCCTTTATATGTAAGATGTATTAACATGCTTATTATAAGCTAGACTCCTCTTAAAGCTAGAGAAATACGAGTTTTATAAGACCTTAGTTAAGTTCTTAGGGTTTATAGTAATAACTAAAGGCGTTCGTATAAGCCCTAAGAAGATTCAGGCTATATAGGAATAGCCTATACTACACGATGTCAAATTAGTATAAGGGTTTCTAGGATTTACTAACTTTAATAGACGTTTTATAGAAGGCTACTCTAAGAAAGCCTTGCCACTAACGGAAATTACTAAGAAAGATACGGGATTTTAATAGGATACTAACTAGAAGAGAGTATTTAAAGAACTAAAGCAAGCTTATATAGATCCTCCGGTACTTTACACGTTTCGTAACGGAGAACTAGTACGTATTAAAACAGATGCTTCGGATCTTATAATCGGAGTATGCCTCTATTAGCAGAAAGATGGCAAGTGGTATCTAGTAGCATACTACTTACGTAAGATGTCTCTAGTAGAATAGAACTATAATATACACGACAAAGAGCTTTTAGTAGTCGTCTATTCTCTATAATATTAGAGAGTATATACTAAAAGCTATTTAGAACTTACTATCTTCACCGATTATAAAAATTTAGTAGGTTTTACGACTATAAAAGAATTGAATCGACGATAAGTTTAATAGTCCGAACTCCTTAGGTAATATAAGTTCAAAATTTAGTATACCCTAGGAAAAGATAATAGACGAGCAGACGCTTTAAGTAGACGATCTAACTATATATAAGTAAAAGATATTACCACTTAACCTATCTTAAAATAAGAAAACGATAGGTCGTTAGTACTAGTAAGGAATCTGGCTACGACTATACGAGTCACGACATATATAGTTCCTGATTTAAAGGAAGTATACGAGAATAATAACCTAGCCGGACGACTTAGGAAGGAATAGCCTAGCCGGGACCTATTACTATATAAATAGAAGCTGTACTTACTACTAAAAGTAATAGAAGAAGTAATTAGAGATTACTATAATAATCCTTTACTAGGACATCTAGGAGTATCTAAAATATTAGAACTCATTTAAAGAGTATACGCCGCATTAAACCTGCGAGCGTTAGTCGAGTAATATATTAGGGAATATATATACTACTAGCAGAATAAATCTGCAAGATATACTAAGTATAGACAAATTTAGTTTACCGAAGTTCTAGATATACTATAGAAAGACGTTACGATAGACTTTATTATAAAACTACCTTAGTTAATTAACCTAGTAACTAATAATAAGTACGACTTAATAATAGTTATCGTTAATAAACTTATTAAGTATGCTATTATAATCCTATATAAGGAATCCTATAACGCTAGTTAGCTTAGATTTATTTTATTAGATAGACTAATTAGAGATTATAGTATACTAGAATTAATAACTTCAGATAGAGATAAACTCTTTATATTAAACTATTAGAAGACTTTAATCGCGTTAATAGGAACTAAACTACGAATATTAATAGCCTATTACCCTTAAACGGATAGATAGACTAAACGTATTAATTAGATAATAGAAGTATACCTTAGATACTACGTTAATAAAAGGTAAAATAATTAGGTTATATTACTCCTAATAGTATAGTTAGTATATAACGATAAAAGGTTAGATATAATAAGGCTATTACCGTTTTTTATAAACTACGGTTAACACGTAAACTTATTCCTAGATCCTCGACAAGGACCTAATACCGAAAAAGCCTTGGTATTAACTTCTAATATAAAAAGCCTGTATAAAGATATATAGTACACGATTAGCGAGGCTAATATTATTATAAAGAAGTTAGTAGATAAGAAAAGAAAATTAGGTCCTTAGCTAAAGAAGGGGGATAAAGTATACCTTCTTATAAAAAATTTGAAAGGTATAAGACTAAGTAGGAAACTAGACTATATTAAAGTCGGACTATTTTTAGTTATTAGAAATAAAGGGCCTGTTAACTATAAATTACAGCTTCTACCTAACGCTAAAATCTACCTAGTATTCTATATCTTAATATTAGAACTAGTAGATCCTAATACACCCTTATAAGAAACCTTCTATTTTAAAATAGAAGAAGAAAACGAATTCGAAGCCGAAAGAATTCTAGTATATAAGAGTTAGAAGTACCTAGTAAAATAGAAAGGGTATAAAGATTCGGAAAGTACCTAGGAATTAATTAAGAACCTTAAGAACTACTAGAGCCTCCTATAATAGTTCCGCTAATAATAGTAAACCTAGACCAGTTAAAGTTAAGAGGGACTTCGACCTATTCTAAAGAAATATTAAAGAGGAAGTCGTTAGGGGAAGGATCAGCTATTTACTTATTAACCTCGACCTCCTTAATATTTTATAGTTCCCCTTTAACTATTTCTCTTTAAACTCGCTCTAATATTTCCAGCTCTGTAGTAAGACGAACTATTCGAGCCTAGGCCTCCTTTTAGAAAGCCTTCTACTCTGCTAGCTTAGCATCGCGCTGTTTCTAAACGCGAGCCTAACGAGTAGGAGAGAAAGGAGCGAGATTACAGCTATAGCCCAGTCGGGCGCATTCCACGTAATAATTAGACGAACCCCCTACTTTATACTTCTCTAGGCGCCTAGCCTTTTCGCAGTTCTTATAGACGCGTATTAGAGTTGCCGGCGCGATTAATAATAATAGCTAATAATAACGGAAAGAGTTTAATAGTTTATACCTATTAGCAGGTATTATAGAAGTTAGGATTATCGGGATAATAATTCTTAGAGGGGGAGCTAATATTACGAGTATAGACTAGCGGTCCTTATACTACGCCTAGTAAAGGCACTTCTCGTCACCGTCAGGTAGATTAGTCTAGAGAGAGACTCGACCTATAAGTGGATCGGGTAGATTAGCTTACTAAACTATATAAGCTATATATAGATTAGATAGATCGGTCTACCGACTTATACCTCTTAGTAGGATCTTATATATCTATATAGAAAGCGTACGTTCCTACTTAGATAGGAGCTTCGTACTTAACTTATATTATTAACCTAGATATCTCCTAGATACTAAATATAATACTCGACCTGTATTAGACTAGTTTAGTATAAAGCCTATTTACCCTAGTCCTTAATACTCCTCTCTACGAGATCCACCTAGACTCCGGAGCCTTCTAGTTAGAAGACGACGGGTCGTAATATATTACCTTATTTATAATTATTTAAACCCTTTATAAAATAAGTCTTATAAGGAAGAGATATATTATATAAGTTAGCGAGCTATTATATAATATATATAAATAAATATACTTAAAATAAGTTAATATCTATATATAATATTAGTATATTAATAAATATAATATAATATTAATAAGATATTATAAGAACTTATAAGAGAAATATTATATATAATATATAATAAGAATATTATATATATTAGTAAATATATTTTATAATATTATTAAGTTAAAGTAAGTATTTATAAGAGAAGTTAAGGGAGTTATAAGAAGTTTTAAATATTAGGATATTTTTTTTATTAATATCTTATAATACTATCTTAGTATAATTTCCTTAAAAACTATTTAAATTATAATAATAATAATAAAGGTTTTATATAATTTTATAATTAATATATTAGAGTAACGCGTTACTTATTATATCTTATATTTATAAATATTTAATCTATTATTAATAATAAAATATACGCGCCTATAAATTAATATTACCTTCTTATTTTTATATTATTACTAATATATATTATTAACGCTTATACCTAATAAGTTATTCCCTATTAGTATATAGTAAGATTAATTATATAAAAATATTATATACCTTAATATTTAAAGTTAATAAGCTAAGTATCTAATTATATATTAAAAGTATTTAAAATAATTCTGAATTATATTATATATTATCTTAGTATAATTAAAAGGTATAAATAGTTTAGAAGTATATATATACTATCTAAATAATTTATTAATATACTCTATTATTAATTATTAAATAATATTATTACTACCTTATAAAAGGGTTTAATACGCGCGTCCGGCCTAGCTAATATTAATACTATATTAGTAGTAGTATATTAAATAACTCTTTTCCCTTATTTTTCTTATATAATTTTAAGGTTTTTTAATAAGTATTCTAGTTAATCTTATTAGCCCTAGGGACTAGGGCCTAGGAGGGGAGTTACTTATTAGGCTTAGGTATATATACGCCTTACGCGCTACCTTATAACCTACTTTAAGTAACCTTCCTTAGAAATATAGGGTAACGTTCTAGTAACGGGAGGCCTAGGCTAAGCTTATACTTAGTAGATATATATCTTCCTAGCTATCCCCTATTATTCTTCTAAGTTCCTTAGAGATTAGTTCTACTATTATAATAGGCCTACTACCTAATCTATTAGTAGACTTATACCTATTATTAAACCCTATAATATAACTCTACGTCTTTTATTACCTAATACGCCGCTATAAAGCTAGCGGGTACAGGCCTTATATACTAGTAAGGGGAACCTTTTAATATAATACTTATACTAGAGGGTAATAGTAATATTACTATAAATAAGAGTAAGATAGGTAAGCCTTCTAAGGAGGAGTCTTATTTATTATTTTCTTTATAAGAAGGAATTTTATTAGAACTAATATTCTCTATTTCCCTTATAACCTTTTTACCCTAGTAAGTAGAGAGTATATCTTATTTAATATTATAATCTTATATTTTCTCCTTCTTATCTTTTATATCTTACTTCTTTTCATATTTTCTAGCCTAAATTTTATTAGCTATTAGTTACTATTAATCTAATACTTATATAAGATTATTATTAATTATTATATACCTAGATCTCCTATTATATTCCTTTTTATACTTATACTATTTAAGTAGTACTACTACCTTTTATTAATAATTATTTTAAGGGTAGGAATAGTAGGTATATATCTTAAAATCCTATTATATATCCTTCTACTATAAATTTATACTAGAAAGTCTATATATACCTACTTTAATAGGCTAGTAATAAGATCCACTTATATATAGTACTAGCTACGAACCTATTACTTATTAATAGAGCTAAGTAGTCTCTAGTTTAAACGTAGTTAGAATAATACTAAGATATTACGTGGTAGTAGAGCTCCTTATATAGAGTTTTTATACGCGCGGTAAGCGCGCCCTTAGTATATATAATAGTATCTACCTTAGTTCCTATTAGTAGTATTAGTTCTATATATAAGAGATACTAGGTTAAGAGTTAGAAGGTATACTAAGTAGAAAAGTCGGAATAAGTAGGCTAGGGCTACCCCCCCTAGCTAAGTAGGGACTATAACTACGCGTTAGAGTAGGAGTAGTAACCCTATAATTATAGGTATAGCCGGCGGGATTTTAATATAATCCGCTTATATCTTATAAGTAGATTATTATATAGCTTAATACTAGGAAATAATAATATAATAGCGGTGATAAAGTATATCTATACCTCCTAATACAACTATAATAGCCCCCTCCTACGTATTAGAAAAAGGACACGCGGTAATTCCTAGTAAGAGTATTATAAGCCTTCTACTAGGCTACCCTAGCTAGGGAATATAATAGTAATAAGGGCTTATATATTACGGGTCGAATAATAGAAAAGGATACTACGCTAGCTAGTACTATAAGAGAGGAGTAGCTAGGGTAAGTAGGAAACTAGTAGGAGGGCTAGGGGTATTCTCGTGTTAATTAAACTATATAAGGAAGGGTAAGAGGGTTATAAAGGGGGTATAGACCTTTTAAGTAAAATATTATTAAGAAATAGTATAAAGAAAGGGGCGAGGCCCTAATTAGAGAGAAGAGTATATAGATATTAAGATCTAGTACTAGAGATAGTAGATCTAACCCCTCTATATACCTCCTTAGTAGTAGGCCTGTTAGGGAGGAGAGGGAGGGAAGCTAAAAACGAGTTGGAAATACTATTAATAGGCGGAGTCTTTATCCCTCTAGTAGGGTTTCTCCTTAAATAACGGGTACGCTCTATATACCCCTAAATAGTTACCCTTATTAGCTTTATAACTAGTATAAGAGTATAATTAATTATTATCACCTACTTTAATAAGTATATAATTAATAAGTATTATTATCTCCTTAATATTAAAAAGCGTTCCTTTATATATACTTTATCCCTTCTATTTACCTCTCTTATACTTCTTATTATAACTATCTAATTATAAGATATTTAAGCTCCTAATCCCCCTTCTCTTATACCTCCTTAAATACTATAATAGCTTTATATTATATAGCCTAGCTTTCCTATAACCTTTCTCTTTATAAGGGGACTTCCGCGGGGTAGGTTAAGAGGAATATAAGGGAAGGATATTATTATTATTAAGAGGTTCCTAGGGTATAAGAGATATATTTATATAAAGGCTAGTAATAATATCTTCCTATTAATTATATAAATATATAGTAATTATATATTTATTACGCTATATTAAGATCTTTAGTTATAGGGATATAAAAGGAGGATCTAGCGTACTAGTAATAGTAATAGTAAAGGTACTAGTACCTAGAATATCCTTAGAAGACTTTAGAGTACACCTAGGAGTGTTACGCCCTTAGTACGCGAGCCTTAGCGGATGTTATAATCGCTTACTAAGTCGAATATACCTTGATATAACGAGTCGAGCGACCGCTCGCCCAGTCGCTCTAGTTAATATAGGACTACTATAACGAGCGGGGCGATCGTGCGACTAGTTACTCTAGTTAATAGAGAGTAATTACTAGCGATTAGTACGAGTATAGACTTTCCTATATCTATATAGATAGTATTACTTTTATCTAGATAGGAGCTTTATACTTAACTTATATTATCTACTAGAATAATCTCCTAGATACTAAATATAATAATATACCTATATTAGACTAGTTTAATATAAAGCCTATTTACCTTAGTCCTTAATACTCCTCTTTATAAGATCTACCTAGACCTAGAGTTATCTAGTTAGAAGATAAACGGGTTATAATACTTTAAGTACCCTTAAGATAAGTACCTTAGCATAAAGGGACCTTACCCTAAGTAAACGTGGTCTATAATAGTTAATAATAGTAGAAGTTAAGGAAGGTATTAAGATTACTAAACCGGACTTATATTATAGTAACTAGGATAAGCTTAAAGAGTAGTTAGTATAGATATAGCTATACTTCTCTTTTAATAAGGACGCTATTAGATTAAAGAAATAACCGCTATTTATAATAACTTATATAAGAGGACGGGCCTAGTAATAGTCCGCCCTGTTTCTTAAATAATATATAGAAGATCCCGATAATAATAATAATATCTCTATTAAGTTATAGATAGAAAGCCTAGCGCTTTTCTAAGAAGAGATAAGATAAATATTTAGACCTTCTAATAAAGTAAGTATAATAATAAGAGTTATCTAGTATTTAATATAGAAGAAGTTAGTATCTAAGTATATAATATAGTTTTAATAGTACTTTATAAAAACTAACTAGGATAATAATATACTAATAGTAATATATTAACGTAGATTAAAACCCTAAGTAAAGAAGGAGCTTATACGAGATAGAGCCTAGAGTAATAATCTTAATTCGCTTATTAGGAACTTAATAAGGATCGACGACTAGATTTATAAGTTAATAATAGAACTACGCCACGATAGTAGAGTTTTAGGACTTAGTTATACTAGATTCTATTTAAGAGGAAGTTACGGAAAGAGACGAGCCCTACGCGATCCTTATAGACTAATATTAATAGAATTAGACTTTATATAAAAGAAGAAAACGTTTAGAGGTAAGAAATAGTACGGGGGTAAAAAAGTAATAAATTACTATAGTTATAATAAACCGGGCTATATCGTTAAAGACTATAGGTTAAAAAATATAGTAAAATGACCTTAGTTAAATATATTAGAGAGAGTTCTAGTTAGGAAGATTAAACCTCTAAAGGATTAACAAGAAATAGAATACGATGATACTAAGCTAGATATAATTATAAATAATTTACTAGCCCTTATTAATCCGCCTATTAATAGAGAACTTTAGACTAGAGAAGAAGAATTACGCGAAGAGATAGCTAAGAAATAGTAAAATATTATAAAAATTAAATAAAGGCTCGCGGATATTTATAAATAACTTAAGGAGCTAGGTTCTAATAATAATAGTAATAGTAGTTAGGTTTAAAAGGGAAAACCTAAATAAAGCTGAGATAGTAAGGATAATTCCGATTAGGAAAACCTTAGTTATACTTCTAAGATATATAAGTATAAACGAAAGAAGGAAGAAAATAGCGCGGTATCTCAAGCTTTTATATTAAAAGATCTATAGATAAAACTCAAGGAACGAGTAGAGTTCTATTAGGAAAAGGTATTAGGAGGACTTCTTTAGAAGGAGTTTAGAAATGACTTAGTATATCTATAGTATAGAGTAATATACTAGTTAGCCTATACTAATAAGATATATATAATTTATTACTAAGTAAAGATAAACTTAGGTATATTAATTAGGATACGTACGTGTAGAAATACTTAGTCTAGCTACTATAATATAAGTTATTATTAATACTTAGCTACTAAGAGATTAAGGAAATAGTTTCTAAACTATAATTAAAGATAGTATAGTAGTCTCTACGGACACCTTAAGTATAGCGAGTATATATTAGAGTACTACTTAATAGATTAGTATACTTATTTCTACGATAATTATAGAAAATATATATATATAAAAAGAACTACCGGGTTCCTATCCTTTTCAGGAAAAGAGTAATCCCTTATACTAAGGGGAGGTATAAGGAGATTAATATCCTAACCCTAAAAACACGTTAGTTATACTTAACGGAGTATATAATATATATAAATATACCGGTTAGAATAAATAGTTAGAGAACTATAATAATAATAGATTCTAGAGTATCTAGAAACTTTATCTCCGAAGTATTAGTACGGTTAGTAGGCCTACTAATATAAAAGAAGAAGTTACCTTATAACTTATAGATAGCTAACGGGTTAAAACTATTAACAGGAAGTATAGACGAGGAAATAACCTCGCTACTATTTATAATTCAGTGCTATTATAAGGAAATGTCTTTTAATATTATTAGGATAGCCACTTATTATATTATTTTAGGTATACCTTAGTTAAAGAAGCATAACCTAGTAATTAACTAGAGAAGAAAAGTACTTAAGTTTAAGCGAACTAGTAATATCGCTAGATTCTACCCTATACGCCGATAGTAGATGACGGTAGATAAGAAATTAAACTAAGAGGTTAAGGTATATATTACCTTAATTTCAAATAAGGATAGCCTTAAAAGAAAAGGATCCGACTTAATAGGTACTAGCGAAGGTTAGTAGGGCTAAAAAGTTAGAGTTCTTAGAGTAATTAATAGCACTCCTAATATCTTATAAGAGTATTAAAGATAGAAACGCCTCTTTATAAAAGAGATAATAGTAAAAGCTCTACCTAAATACTAACCTTAGGATTATAAAATTAAACTCGAACTAGGGAAGGTACTAATATTTAGACCTATTTATACGTTATTTAAAAAGGAACTCTTAGTACTACGCGGGTACTTAGATAAGAACTTAAAGAAAGGATTTATTTAAGAATCTAAATTACTAGTAGGATATCTAATACTCTTTATAAAGAAGAAAGACGGATCCTTATAACTATACGTAGACTATCAAAAGTTAAATAATATAATAATAAAAAATCGTTACCCGCTACCTAATATTAGTAAGCTGTAGGATTGACTAGTTAAAGTAAAGATCTTTATAAAGTTAGATCTTAGAGGAGTATATAACTTAATTTAAATAAAAGGAGGTAATAAATAGAAAATAGTATTTAGGACTCGATATGGATATTATAAGTACCTAGTTATACCGTTTAGTCTTACTAATGTACTAGTAACCTACTAAGTACTAGTTAATAATATTATATAAGTATACTTAGATTAAGAAGCGATTATATACCTTGATAATATATTAATCTACTCTAAAACTCTTAAAGAGTATATTTAGTATATCTAGAGTATATTAATATATCTATTATAAGCTAGGCTCCTCTTAAAGCCAGAAAAGTACGAGTTTTATAAGACCTTAGTCAAGTTCTTAGGGTTTATAGTAATAACTAAAGGAGTTCGTATAAGCCTTAAAAAAATTTAGGCTATATAAGACTAGCTTATACCATATAATATTAAATTAATATAAGGGTTCTTAGGATTCGCTAACTTTAATAGACGTTTTATAGAAGGCTATTCTAAGAAGGCCTTACTACTTATAGAAATTATTAAGAAATAAACGGGATTTTAATAGGATACTAATTAAAAGAAAGTATTTACTAAGTTAAAGTAAGCTTATATAGACCTGCTTATACTCTATATATTTCGTAACGGAGAACTAGTATATATTAAGATAGACGCTTCAGATCTTATAATAGGAGCTTACTTATATTAGTAAAAGGATAGTAAATAGTATCTAGTAGTATACTACTTACGTAAGATAATAGCGGTAGAATAGAATTATAATATATATAATAAAGAGCTTTTAATAGTTATCTATTCCTTATAATATTAGAGAGTTTATACTAAAAGTTATTCTAAACTTACTATCTTTACTAATTATAAGAACCTAGTTAGGTTTATTATAACTAAAGAATTAAATTAATAATAAGTTAGATAGGCTGAGCTTCTTAGATAATATAAGTTTAAAATTTAGTATACCCTAGGTAAAGATAATAGACGAGTAGACGCTTTAAGTAGATAATCTAATTATATATAAATAAAAGATATCACGGATTAACCTATTTTAAAATAAGAAAAGGATAGATTATTAGTACTAATAAGGAGTCTAGTAACGACTATATATATTATAATACATGCGGTTCTAAACCTAAAGGAAGTATATATTAATAATACCCTAGCTAGTAAGCTTAAGAAATAATAACCTAACTAAGACCTATTATTATATAAATAAAAAGTGTACTTACTATTAAAGGCGGTTAAGGAAGTAATTAGAGATTACTACGATAATCTACTACTAGGACATCTAGGGGTATCTAAAACGTTAGAACTTATTTAAAGAGTATATACTATATTAAACCTGCGAGTGTTAATTAAATAATATATTAGGGAATATATATATTACTAGTAGAATAAGTCTATAAGATATATTAAATACAGATAGATTTAGTTTATTAAAGTTCTAAATATATTATAAAAGGATATTATAATAGACTTTATTATTAAATTACTACCGTTAGTTAACCTAGTAACTAATAATAAATATAACTTAATAATAGTTATTATTAATAAACTTACTAAATATATAATTATAATTCTATATAAAGAAACCTATAACGCTAGTTAGCTTGGGTTTATTTTATTAGATAGGCTAATTAAAGATTATAATATACCGGAGTTAATTACTTTAGATAGGGATAAGCTCTTTACTTTAAACTATTAGAAGACCTTAATCGCGTTAATTAGAACTAAATTATAAATATTAATAGTATATTATTTATAAATAGATAGATAAACTAAACGTACTAACTAAATAATAGAAGTATACCTTAGGTACTACATTAATAAAAGATAGAATAATTAGGTTATACTACTCCTAATAGTATAATTAGTATATAATAATAAAAGATTAGATACTACTAGGCTATTACTATTCTTTATAAACTACGGATAATATATAAATTTATTCTTAGATCCTAGGTAAGGACTAGATACTAAGAAGGCCTTAGTATTAATATCTAATATAAAAAGTCTATATAGAGATATATAATAAAAGATTAGCGAGGTTAATACTTTTATAAAGAAGTTAGTTAATAAGAAAAGAAGAAATAGACCTTAGTTAAAGAAGGGGGATAAAGTATACCTCCTTATAAAAAATCTGAAAGGTATAAGACTAAGTAAAAAACTGGACCACGTTAAAGTCGGACCATTTCTAGTTATCTAAGAAAAAGGACTAGTTAACTTCAAGTTATAACTTCTATCCGACGCTAAAGTATACCTAGTATTTTATATCTTAATATTAGAACTAGTAGACCCTAATACGCCTTTATAAGAAACCTTCTATTTCTAGATAGAAGAAGAGAATAAATTTAAAGCCGAAAAGATTCTATTATAAAAGGGTTAGAGCTACCTAGTAAAATAGAAAGGATATAAGGACTTAGAAAATACCTAGGAACTAGTTATAAATCTTATAAACTGTTAAGAGCTCCTCTAATAGTATTATTAAACCCGGATACACCCTAAGCGATCCACTTGAGAGCTCTAGGTGAGAGAGTCCTAGAACCCTTAAACTCTAAAAAAGTAGGATAAGTAGCGAGCGCTTTCTTAACCTCGCTAGCCTTTTTAAGCTCCTCTAGATATTCTAGTTCTTTAATATCATTAAGACCCTTATTAAATATCTATTATTTACGCTCTTTTAAGAAACGCTTCTATTAATAAAGACGTTTTAATTTTATTTATTTTTAATAAGTAATCTTACTATTTTAACGAGTAGCTTCGTTAGCGGCCTCCTACGCTACCTCTATCTCTATCTCTTCGCGCTTAAGCTTCTTTATAGCCTTATTAATACTAGAGAAGTAGACGACCGGTATAATAGGCTTATACTACTTCCCTAGCCGGATATATTCTACGCACCTTTAAGAAAGGGAAGACACCTAATACTCCTTTTAGGACCTAGTATATCGCAGATATAATACTATTACAATTACTCCCCTATAAGCTACTTAATCTAATAATTTAATATAGTATTATTATTATACTAATAATATAAATGCTTATTAACCTTTAAGATAAAGGTTTAAGGAAGGAGGGGTAATATTACGCCCTTAGTACGCGAGCCTTAGCAGATATTATAATTACTTACTAAGTTAAATATACCTTAGTATAACGAGTCGAGTAACCACTCGCCTAGTCGCTCTAGTCGATATAGGATAATTATAGCGAGCGGGGCGATCGTGTAACTAGTTACTCTAGTTAATAGAGAGCGATTACTAGCAATTAGTACGAGTATAGACTTTCCTATATCTATATAAATAGCGTTACTTTTATCTAGATAGGAGCTTTATACTTAACTTATATTATCTATTAGAATAATCTCCTAGATACTAAATATAATAATATACCTATATTAGACCAGTTTAGTACGAAGCCTATTTACCTTAGTCCTTAACACTCCTCTCTATAAGATCTACCTAGACCTAGAGTTATCTAGTTAGAAGACGAACGGGTCGTAATAAGGAGGTATAGAATAACTATTAGTAATAGTAGAGGAAGGTTATAAGAGGGATAGAATAGATATAAATATAGGTAAGTAATAGATTAACTATAAAGGATATTAGAATAATAGCCTAATTAGGCTATTATTTATATTAAATTACTAACTTAATAATCTATATAATTAGTAAATACTATAGCCTAAATAATCGCTTAAAATTAGGACTATAAAACCTATCTATTAGAGTTAATTAATAAATAGCTTAATTCCTTAGTAATTTAAGTTAGCTACTTTATATTATACTAAGAGCTATTAGAATACTTTTCGTATACTATAAGTTTAAATAATAATTTATATAGTTAGAAAACTCTTTTCTATTAGAGATATATACTTAGTATATACTATTAATACATACTATACTAATAAGAGCTAACCCCTCGATGCTTAGCCTCACGGCTAGTAACAGTCCGAACGTTCATTTAAAGTTACTAGCGTCACGGGACAGAGACTCTCGACCAATCAATCAGCTCGCATCATTCCGAGGAAGTTCTCTTCTTTTGCAACTGCACGCCAACCAACACGTTATCATTTGCCATCTGGACAACATCCGACCTATATTCGTCAAAACACATTGCCTAGAAAGCCACGGGCCGAATTAAGATCCGACGGGCCACTGTCTGCTATCGTCGAGGCTGGTTTTGAGAGCGTCGATGTCGACACCTTTCCAGCAAGGTTTCAGCATGTAGGCGATAGACGATAAGGTATGCATTTACGGTTCTCAGCTTTACAGGACGGTAGTGTTCGGCCAATCAGCATGCGTCATTTCGTGAAATCGAGGGACTTTTCTTTTTGTGGTTTGCATGCGGGCGAAAGGAGCAGCATGTTTTATGACAGCATCCCATCATTCCAATGACCGAATCGATCCAATGCAAGCTGCCTAAAGGGCCACGAACCGACTCTGCCACGTTGGACCGCTGTTTGCTATCGCTGGGGGCTGGTCTTGGAAGCAATGCGGTTATTGCTTTTGTTAGAGGCCGGGATAGAGTCAGGTCCGTACCCAAGACGTACGGTATTTTCAAGCAGTTTCATGCATGAGGTGTCATACATGAGGTCTTGGCACATGAGTTTTACCAGTACTTAAGGGGATCTCATGTACATACATTCGATCCCTAGCTTTGTAAACTTCATTCACTTACCCCTATGACTTGACTCTAGGCCCTGATATAGCTCACAATAACCAAAGCAGAAATTACAGGATTCTCACTCAGTCAGGGGCAGTCAAGTCGACGCCCGAAGTTAGGAGTATCGCACTACATGATATAGTAGACCGTCAGTTCACTAGGCGAGGATAAACGTGAATGACTCTGAATTATCAAACATCCTCGCAATCAGGGTAGGTTCAATGCAATCACTCATGAACAAATTTCAACTTGTCGCCAGCCAGTCCCTGTCAAAGGGCTTGTGACTAGAGTTCGAAATATGATATGACCCTTGTACAAAACAGAATGACTAGCAAATTCAAGCGCGAAGATTGGCCCATCATATCCGAGTCATGGCTCCAGGCCCTACAATCATTGACAAGCACAAGTAATCTGCGGCTGTCCCGCATTTTCCTGACATTGACCCTGAAAACAGTGGGATTGGCAAGCGTTGAAACCTTTATACTTCCCAGCGATGCAGGTGGTAGGCGAAGGAAGTGCGGTTGACGTTGAAGTTGGAGGGCTCTGAGGAAGTTTGTCGATTTTCATCTGCGCGATAATGGCGTCTTTGATGGCAGTGTAGCCTGGACTTTTCGGGTGGAAGGGCCGTTGTTGCCAGCCTGGTATGTCGGTGGTAAAGGTGAAGAGTTTTCCAGTGAAACCATCCATGGGATTTGGTACGCTAGTTGCGTCGCTATTGGGATTTTTGTTCTGTAATGCTGGTAAGACCACGTTCCAGAATCGCACGTAGTTGCCGTAATATTGTCTGTTGTACCACCATATGTCAGGAGTGTAGGCTGGTTTGACCTCGCAGAATCGAGAGCCTTGGAAGCCTTCTGTGATTGAGACATATCGTATTTGTTTGGAGGGGTAATTTGCAATTGTTAACTTGTAGGCGTTGTTAAGCTTCTCCGTCAACTCGTTAATGGCCTTGCGTAGCTTCAGGGTCAGCTTGGGTCTCCGGCTTGCTTTGGCGCCGAATGACCACTTGTCGCACCAATTGTCGTCGACCGCGAAGAAGTGAGCGTAGCCCGTCACGTATAGGAGGGTGTCACTGTATGTCTTGAACTGAGTACTACCAACAATATCAAAGAGGGTGTTATTCAAGTCTTTTCCGATTTTGCTGTTAGCGCCGGTAAGATAATCATTGCTAGCTTTGATGGATTTCGCGCACAATCCTTCGCTGTTCTTGTCGTCTGCGTACTCTTTGCCGTAGTCCACGTCGTCGTTCTGTTGGTAGATACAGTTTGTGGCAATGTCGAAAAACTTCGCATTGTTCCCGCCAGCAGTCATTGTGATGAGATGAGGTTTGCCGGTATTGTTGATTTGCTTTTGGCCCTTCACCATGTCGCCAAGCGTAGCGCCCGAGCATGCAGCAAAATGGAAATTCTCCTTATCGCCACCGTTCCAGCTAGGGTCTGATTCCAGCTGAGGGCCATACGCATAATTGGTTCGCAGGCATTCCTGACTACCTTTGATGTAATCTTCCGAGTCCGAAGCCCTAACGCCCGAAGCCCAGGAATCCCCAATCGCCGCCCATTCATAGTCGATAACCCTTTTGAGCTTAGTATTGGGCAAGGTATTAGCCAGCATATCTGTCGTAAGTAGCAGTGAGAGAATGTGATATCTGAGGAAAGAGTGCATATTGGACAACCACTATAAATGAAAAGGAGAATGTAGTGATGAATTGGAGATGCGATGACCTGATTGCAGGATGTAGTAGGAAAACATCCTTTTTATAGAGCCTTGATGCCATCGCAAGGGCAAGGATCAATCTTAATGGAGTCGACAGATATCATAAGTTGAACGGCTGCTACCTAGCTGTGCTCTGCCGTTCCCTGTGCCATGTTGCTGGTCACCATCCTTAGGGGCTTGAAACACAACAGTTTGCCGCCATTGGCAGAGGTACAGGAGGTCGATAGCATAGTCTGAGTGTTGGCAGGGTCACACACCCAGGGCCAAGAGATCTTCCATTCGGAATAGACCTTTCCCATCTCGCCAGGGCTTAGCAACAGACGGTTTCATCGTATCGCAAAGCATCTCGTGTTTCAGGGCATTGACAGGGTGCGACAAATCTCGTTTACCTGATTGAAGTTGGTGGATCAGCGTCTTTTGTATCAAATGTTCCCGGACTTCACCCTCAATGGGTAAGTTTACACAATGTGAAAACCGGCGCGGACAATTTTCTAAGCAAATTAAGCATCCCCGCCAATATTCCACAGCCGAGCGGGTGCTTGGAATCAGTAAGATCAGGTATGTAAGGAGTGGGATCAGATGAAGGCACAGCTGCTCTTTCAACCGCAAGGATGTTTATAACGAAGGAACAATAATCTGTCAATTTTCATCAGTTGAATGCCAATTCAGTTGGTCGGCAAGCTTCTGACTTATCGGAAGTGAGATTTCGTATCATGCTACTTGCTTACGACGAAGGCTTGATGAATTTTGGTGGAACGACTGGTTTACAACAGATACCTCTATGGACACATTAATTACTTTCTTTGTAGTCTATGCCAAGCATATTCTATCCTATAGGGCTGAGGCTGATATCCAATAACATTTCTGATCCTTCCAGGCTCCAGCTTTCCTTACCGCCCACCAACAGTTGCGCAGTCATCGTAGGATTCGGTCATGGCACGGAGTCTGTCACAGCATCAATGCGCCTCCATCAAAAACCAAGCGTTTGTAAGCCTATGCAACAGCACTCCTCGTCGAGGTATCAATATTGGACACGTAACAATCATTTCTACCTCGTGGCTTGAAGCGGAGTAGGATTTGTTCTTGCAAATTCTGTGAGGTCCGCAATGATCCAAGATTCCCGACTGCAAGCATGCACTGCTGTCACTGTTTTCTGTTTGCTGGCTTCGGTGTTATTGTTTCTGCAAGGACCATCTATACTTGGGAATCAAGAGACACACGATGTGGTTTCGAGCGCCACAGATTTACCCCATAGCCCACCCATAGGTATCGGATTTGACCTGACAGCCTTTTACGGGTAAATCTTCCTCGAAAACATGGTCGCTGTGACACCTCTGACCGAATCTCTCACTAGTACTGCTGTACTGAGTTTTCCCAACGGATCAAGCGTCAATGTCGCTAGAGTCGAATCTAAGCCCGAGTACCGCAAGACCTTCAGAAGACTATCGCTAGACTCATCGACACATCCAGTGTAGGCCGAGCCACGACCATATGGACAGAGCCGCACTTACTGACCGCGCGTCTAGCCCACCTTATAACAACCAAGGTGAATACGTTGCCGATAGACCACGTCAAATTCGCCGCCAAGCCCGCAAAGCCTTGGGCCTTCCTGCATCCGATGAAGTTGGCGCTATCATTGTCCTCCTCAAAGAATTACGGTCCGCAGTGGAAGCTCATCTAGGTCACAGCATCGATTCCGCCGTGGCTGCAACTCCACACCTCGTCGCTCTCTACGAGGAGGATCTAGCCGACGCATCCGAACATATCGGTCTCCAGCTCCAATATCTACCTTATTGGCACAACCATATGACGGAAACCGGAGCCGCCTATGCCGGATACGGGCTAGGTCTTTGTGGCAATTATACAGATCAACCTGCATGTAACGATGAGATGCAGGCCATGCCCGATGAAAACATCATGGCGGTACTGTACACAAAGCAAGCGCTCACCGTGACTTTGTCGAAAATGGCATCTGCGCTGTACATGTGGGAACCTCGATACAGATACAGCGAGCATTTCGCTCTTGGTCATGACGCGCTTGGAGAAAACCCGAGGGAGGAGTATTATTGGGAATGTGTACGGCAGGCCCTCATGGAAATTATGGTCGAAAACCCGTACTACTCACGCCCAGACAAGGTCTTGCTGATGGGTGAATCCGTCAACGATACGCAATTTCGTGTGGTATTGGAAGATGCTCTGGGTAGCCTGATGGAGAATATGCCAGAGATCTTGGCAGAAAACGTTGTATACGTCGCGGCGAAAGGTGCAGCCGAACTTGATAAAAGAGGACCTTATTATCCCTGGTTGCAAAACCAAGAAAGGAAAAAAGAAGTTGATTTCAGTTGGGAGAATGCTGAAGTGGAAGAGAAAGACGCCATGGCGGACAACATATTCAACAAGCCATTGCAGGCGTTTCCCTAGAAATATACACGGCAACTTGCAAAAATGCCACACTCACATGTTGGAGTACCAAAGGTCCCTAATCTTCAGAGTTGGGTACCCTAGGAAGTTATACTTTGACATAATGCGATGGGAGGCTGTTGTGCCAGGTACTCATGCGCGAGGCTTAGGCGGCTGATGTTTGGGGCCGATATGGGGGGCTGATATGCTGGGGACTGATGGGGGTGTGGTAGTTTTGCATTTCTTCCAGAAAAGTGTAATTTATTTGCAATTTACCAAAAAAAAACCCTGATCTGTACAACATAAAACCCAATGCACAAGAAAACTACCTTACCTCACAGCCCACCTACCGCCCGCAAAAACGCGTCCTTAATCTAGTAACAAACCTTACCACCCTCGTTCCCCTCTCATCTTTACCTCCACAATACATAACAAACAAATCGCCATCAACCTCAACCCCCACCAAACCCCTCCCACCAAACCCCTCCCATCAAGCCATCAAAACCCCCCTTCCCTCAAAAGATAAAATTCCTCAACTCCTCAACTCCATAAGCAACGCAAGACTCCTTTCCTCCGAATACAACATAGAAAAAGAATGAATGACACAATGATATCCGTGTAGTCTACTCTACTCTACTCTACTATATATAACCAAGGGAAGTCTCCACAAATTCTACAACATAGTAATGAAGCTATATACTCACCCTGGGACTGACTGACTTCCTCACCAGCAATACAAACGGTACAATACTTTAGTATGATGTGTAAATACAATACAGAACGCGTGAATGAATACCTCTCATTTCAGAAAAGCCTTGATGCATGGTGCATGTCTATCTACCTTACCTACTCCTACCGTCTTGCATTGGATAGGTCGCACTAAACGCAAGAGGATCGATCGGATACTTGGGAAGTGCGTTCTCAAATCCCGTTCCATTCCATGGTCGTTCTGGAATTTGACTATTTGTGCATAGGTCATGGTGCCAAATGAAGCAGTGTATCACATTACCGGATTGGCGCGCAACACAATCCATTCCATGACCACGGCTATTGTGTGAGGTCACTGCTGGCACAGAGTGGGTCTTATGGTAAGCCTTTTTATCAAATTGCGTAAAAGACGCGTGACTATAAATTTTGTTTTCAAATATCCACACCCATCAATTATCAAGCTTTCCAAAACCGCCTATGAACAAAAGCACTCTTCAAAACAACAATCCGGTTCATGTCGCAGCCAATCTTCAGATTAGCTCACCAACGACGACATATTTTCAATCGATGTAAGTAGTCCGGTCGTCAAAGAGGTCACACCAAAGGAAAAACCACGACAAACTCAAAAGATAGCGATCATTGACAAATCTCCTCGACATTGGCATGTCCGCTCAAGCATGAAATGGAAATCCCTCCAGAGGTTATATGGCTATAGATTGCTCCGATCGTAGCATACAAACAGTAATGATTGCCTCCCATGGTATCCCATGACTCCTGAAGCATATCCAATCCGGAAGAGGTGGTGTCAAATTCCACACAAAGAACGGGTCCATTCCAGGGCCGCGAAGACGAAGGAGGAAAACCATGGCGGGGAACCATAGCGCGCAGACTAAGTACTGCGGCTTTCCATATGACTGTGTGTAGCAATCCCGACTCCACTCAAAAACAAAGACATCAGGTTGCGAGGCTGGGATTACGTAAATGATAGCCGGAGTGGCCTCATGGATCATCCAGAGTATGTCAGTGAGCAAGCTGCGCTTGCTGGAATTGCATGGTCAAGCGGATTGTCTGAAGCTGAGCTGTGTCCGCCTGATACTGTTCCCACTGCCGTGGATCCCTAGGGTTGAGGCTCAGTAATCTGTTTTGAATCTGCACAAGCTGATCATGCCACAGTCGGTCCAAGGACTGTGTTCGAATTTCTGGCTCCCTGGCTGTGGTCTTTGACTTGATATTATTCTGTGGTCCTGAGCTAGTCTCAACGCTACGGCTTGCAGCGTTGACCTTGATTCTCTTTGTGGATCCTTCGGCGATGGGACTTGGTGTTCTTTTCTTCTTTGGAAGATCCGCATGGGGTTCAGGACTCGACGAAGATGGTGCTGGTGAGTTGCTCTTGTTTGATGGCTCTGTTCCAGCAAAGTCGTGCACTCTCTTCATGTGGTCGAAAAGATTCCAGCGGCGGGGAAATCCATTGTCCTCTTGGGCACGTTCACAATCCTTGAAATAGCACAGGTGTGGCTTGGGTCCATGTCCATGCATCCCGTGGGCTTCCCTCTCATGGCGGAGCAAGCAAGCAGTCGAAGAAAACTGTATCTGAGAGCACTCAAATGACTTGCAACGGTAAGGCTTCAGGTGGGAATCCAGATGTTTGCTAATTGTTGAGGTCAGCCACTGATGTCAGCAGACAGGTGGAGATATCTCACTCGTAATTGCACTTCAGCTTTTCTGGCTTGTGGGTGCACCTATCCGTCACGGCATATGGGCAATGGTACAAACCATCCTTGGGTGTTGCCTTGTAGAAGGCATGGTCTCGAGGAACCTTGGACTCTCCCTCACTGGAGCGTCTAGATCCTTCATAACCAGTGTACGTAGTAGAAGCTCCGTATGTAGGACCAGCGACATCAAATCCAGACCACATATCCAGAGTAGGAAGAGGGGCCCGCTGGAAATTTTGGTGCGGCCTGATTGTACTGTGAGCTCGATTAGAACCAAATACCGAATAGGTGTTCACTGGAAAGGCAAACCTTTCCGGGTCCAAGTAGTTCATGGATGATGGATCCACCATTGTCTCTCCCACGTTGAAAGATGGGATTATTGCGCAGTCCGCATCTATCTGAGTATCTTGGCTCGTCATGAAGATCCCGTCATACAGCGATCCCGAGATTGGAGTATCCGGTTGATGTCCAAGGAAGCTATTTGATGATGGTAGGGAAGAGGACGACGGAGTGATATCCGAGGTAGGGGACCAGCTCAGTGATTGCGCCAAGTCTGCTCTAGGGGCATCCCAGGCAGCGAAATTCGCGAGCCCGTTGTTGTTGTTTCCAAGTACCATGGGCGGATGGGCTTCCACTGGATCCAGAGGTAGAAAATCACCAGTATCAAAGCCAGCATACGCCTGATTGTTTATATCAGAAAACAGCTCGTTTGTATATGCGTGTCCATCAAGGGAAGGAGTATAATTGAGACATTGATCCTGCGGGATGCCATGGTCCATGCCAGTCCTAGGAAGGGTAATTCCTGCAGCGGCTGTGCTTGCTTCGTTGTATGTAAAACCTGGGCCATATTGAAGGGTTACAGGGGCAGCATTGACGGCAGTATGAAAAGAGCCAGGGGATGAGACAGAGAAACCATCAAGCATTTGGGAGCCGATACTGGTTGGTACAAACTCATTGTCGTAGCTAAAGGTGCCCTGGTCCTGGACCCCATAGTCTGAGAATCTGGATTGGCCATTGGCGCTATGAGCTGCCCATTGAGAAATCCTAGCGGAATCAAACGACTTCGACGGTTCTCCCGCCATCTGGGAGGAGCAGATACCGAAAGCAGTAGCGTTCTTATGACCATGGCCTGTTGCGTGACCGTGAGATGCCTGACTAGTTGACGAAGTCATGGTTTTGGAGCTCTTCCTCCCAGTATGGTCCTTTACCTGGCTACTTTTTTTGCCACTATTTCCAGACGGCTGTCTTTTGTAGGCGTTTGGAGAACTTTTGATATAACTAAGACGATAAGAGTCAGTACTTGCGATTAAGCACTCATCAATGATATGCGAAACATCAAGTAAAAACATGAAAGACAGGAGGAAACAAAACTGTGACTGAAGATTAGCAGTTGACGCTGATTTGATGATATTGGCTTTGGCATACTAACTAAACACAAAGACGCTTGGTGTCCTGGTATAGACCTTGGGAGTACGTGGTCCGGGGGCTAATGCAGTGTCCATACGATCGAAGTGGTCCAGGGCAGGAGCAATTGTTTATCAGAACCATGGGCCTTTTCCGTCATAAACAACAGAGGTCTTTTCTATGGAAATTGTCGAATCCAGTAGATGGACGTGAACGCCAGAACTCTCGGTAGGCCAGGGTGCACCAATATGGGCATAAGCTTACCTCAAGAGAGGCTATACTAACCTCGGAGGTGAATGGAAAACAGCAGGGAAATGTGACGAAGGGTAATGTGAGCAGGGTCGCCCAGTGAGGTGGTTTTCATCAGAGCTCAAGCTTTCCACGAGGAATTGACTTGATTATTTGAATCATGAGTCGAAGTTTGTTTATGCCCTCGCAATCCAAGGATTGGAGAATGTGTCTGGAGAACATCGAGTCCGAGGAGACTACCGACCAACGCGGAAGTCAATTTAGACGACGCGAAAGCAGTCAGACAAAATCCAGGCATTCGAAATACGGAGGCACACTATCCAGAGATCGCCATCCTCCTTGTAGGTTTAGGTAGCGAAAATACCAAATGATGATGAGGAAGCCTAGACTCCATTGCGGAAATTGGCCCGAGAGCTAGATATCCAACCTGTCAATGCAGCCGAGCGGAACGGCAGTGATGCTACATTGAGAGCAAGTCGCTTTTGCATATCCGGTATAGCTCATAGGATCCAGAAACCGACCAAGAGCATAGATCCAGTGGAGCCAACGGTTGAAAGAGAAACGCAATGCGAAAATCATTTTTCTAGAAAGAACATTTGCAAGGAAATAAAAGGTGATGCTACGGGGAATGATGGGTAGTACCTCATGTTGATGTATCCTACAGAGAGCGGGTGCTCGGGTCTCTTAGCTGTATGCGGTTTGCAGGGACACGCTCTGTTTTTCAAGTAAGACTTGCTCAAGTTCCCGGAGTGGTCCTTGGTTCAGTCCGCAGTGGCAATGCCCAGTCACTATGGAGAGTGATATTTGCTTCAGTCAGAAAGCTTGAGAGAAAGTGGCTCCAAGAGATCCTGGGGGTTCAACAAGGGCCAATGATGAGACGGATGTGTCCACGCGTACTTTGTTGTGATGGATCCGAAAGCTATGCTATGGACAGCCAGATGTCCTGTGGAATGATATTGACGGGAGATACTCTGGTGCGACTGAATAGCAGATCCGTGGAGATGGTGTAGATGAAGAGATCGGACGCTACAGGTGCAAATGAAAATCTGGAAGAGTCTGGGAGCGCTGATCACAGGTGGGTAGTAGATGTGAAAACAGGAGGAAGCTGTAGAGGCAAGATAGAGAAGAGAAGAGCGATGGGAGGCAGAGGACCATAAGCTCGGGTGACAGCTCAGCACGGATGGAAAAGGACGAGGTGGTCGACTACTAAGGTAGTAGTCTAGTGGAAGCGGGGAGGGAAGCAACAAATCCTGCTTTGTTGCGACCGGTCTTTCCATACGAGCGTATCATCTTCGCCCGTCGAGACTCGTCTGTTAGACTGTTGGTGCAATATGCAAGCAGGCTTGCCAATCACTCTTTTACCGATGAATAGCAGATCGTCATTTGATGACAGAGGTGGCGCTACTGCACTCAGGGGGAAGTCCGTTGCAGATTAATCAGACTAGTGAATGCGTTTTGCATGGATTTCTTCGTGACGTGTCAATCTTTGCTCCTTTGGGCGAGGCGGCACTTTAGTCCGCTTAGCGGTTCGGTGCGGAAGCTCCTACTCTAATTCGAGACAGGCGAATCCAAACTTCCAAACTCCAAAGACATGGAACCCCACGCTGGCCATGTGCCTTCCGTGCCTTCTGGGTCTTGATGGACATGTGTTGCTGTCAGGTCGTCTTCTCTCCCTTTGCTCCGAAGAAGGGAGAGATCCGATGAAAGCTCGGCGCTTTCACATGCCTGATCATATTCTAGTATATAGCAGAATACCACATCTTGCTTCTTGCTCTCAACACTAAGACACATGTCGAATTTGCGAGGTCTGTAAACTTCAATGTGCGCGATATCAGAGCTTGACCTTCCTTGCCACCTGGACTTCGCGGCTAATGCTGCCCGCCGCATCTTAACGCAAGTCAATTGGTTCGTGGTCGCTCATTCCCTGGCGTGCTTTCCTCACACAGCAGTTTGTGCCGTTCGTGCAACTCCAATTCGGAGGGAGCTCCCCTGCGAAATCAGAAGCGGCTTCAGGCCAACGCGGCCTACCATGGCGCCATTGACAACGAATGGCTCGCACTGCCCAACATGTGTGGTACGCTTGCAACAGTCCGACGACCATTAGAAGTGATGCAGGAGACTAGTGTATACTAGAATGGCCTGCCAGTGGATATTGCCACGAGCTCACAGTGCCAGGCAAAAGGACTTCCTTTTGAGGAACTACACGAGAAGTTCTGCTGTGATGGCAATGATTTGATATCGAGTGAATGAAGTCTGCAACAACCCTAATCAGTTGTGGCAAAAGTCTGCCTGCACTCTCCGTCCCCGCAGCCTGAGACGGACGTAGAAGGTCCACTCGGCCCGAAGGGAAAGACCGCAACTGTAGCCAACGGGAAGCCTGATGTATGTGACAGAGATGCAGCAGTGTCGGCTAACCCCACGGCCATGTTAGCAATCAATGTCTCAGAGGCCTCATGCATTTAATCGCAATAGCAATATCACTCTACAGCCGTGTTGTAGAGGCTCATGTCCCCCACATGGAAGCAGCCGGCTACTGGAGTCTGCGTTGCATTGTGGGATAGGAAAGATTTAACATATGCTCGAGGGCACCTTTCTGCGACGGTAATCAATAGTGTGCTAAAGTGCCTGCATGCAAGTGTCAGCCAGGGCACTCGGCAGATTCGAATGCAAGTGTAGAATGCCAGTGGTGACAATAGATTCTCAGATAGGAGCGAAAGATGATCAGGTTTTCTTCGTTCATCTGGTCCGAAGACCATCAGTTGAACTATACTTTTGGTTGGGTCATCATAGAATCTCGACATCAACGCTGTGCTGGAATTGAAATGTACGAACTCACGATGATCGAAGTGAGTGATCGCGAAATCATCCCGCTAGGCGCAATTCCTGGGAAATTGCGAGCACCCTACTGCGATGTTGTACACTGCAGGTGATGAAAGGTAAGCATGCCTACCAAGGATCATGACTTGACTTGGACGTTGATCAAACCATGTCAAATGTTGTTGGCTGGAAGGAAGGCAGGAATGTTTCTATCGTGCGACTTGCCAAGACTCAGCCCTATCCGAGAGCTCTGCCGATACTTTACCTAAAGTACCTTAGCTTACTTTGTACGTGTGACGCCAGCGGCTCAAGATTGAGATCGTCGTGGTCAATTGTTGCTGACGTCGGACCGAGCTCATGCAAAGCCTCATTGAGATGTGCTGGTGGCGCTGGTGCGATAACAAAAGCCACTGACGGTCGTGCGCCTAGGAACGATGGCGAGGACATCGTCACTGAACATCAACCCTCGAGATGTCGCTGCTATAGACCTTGGTAGAGTGCTCGAACGGTTAGAGACGAGGATACTGAGTGCCGATTCGGACCCAAGATTGCTACATTCAAGCTACGAACGATCCAAGACTGCCGCTGTGAGTAAGACCCATACTCCTCACTTCACGCAGTTGAGAGAGTATGCCGCTGACGACGTGGGAGTAGAACCTCGAATACGCCCGCACGCTTCTTCTCCGCCTCGAGCACTCCTCTTCCTCCATCAAGCTACCTTCGCGGAAACAAGCCGCACAGTCCGATCTCTTCGCCCAACGTGCCCTGATCAAGCGTCTTACAGATCGATTACATGATCTTGATACGCAAGGCGACGATGACGACCTGCTATACGGGCCTGAAGATGAGGAAGATATACTGGGCGAAGATCAGCCTGTGGAGCAGACAATGGCACCCGTAACAGAGGCGGCGAAACCACCAATATCAACAGTGAAGGAGCCAGTATCAACACTGGAGCCTCAGTCGTCTGGCAACCCCGACCTCTTAGCCGCAAATGATATTGAGTCCGCCAATTTAACCTCTTCTCTCTTCACGTTGGCTCAGGCTCTCAAGGCGTCGACAACCCAATTCTCAGAGTCTTTAACCACTGACACTGAAACACTCAATCGAGCAACAGATGGCCTGGACAAGAACACGACGGGCATGGAAGCTGCAGGTAAACGAATGAGTCTGTTAAAGAGAATGAGCGAAGGCAAGGGGTGGTGGGGGCGAATGATGCTATATGCGTGGATCGCAGGGCTGTGGGTGTTGGCAATACTCCTCGTCTTTGTGGGGCCAAAACTACGATTTTGAAAAACTCGCAAGAGAACGTGCACAATCGCTTCCTCCGACATAGGGGACTTTCGTTGATGGGTGTAGTATCTGGCAACGGACTTGTTCACTTACTGTCATGATCGCAGAAAGAGGCCATTGATATAAAAAGACAGCCGATATAAAGCATGGGAATACAGAACCATGATTGCTGCTTCCAAGAAGACGCAAAGTTCCTACCTTCTTTCGGCGACTACCGTCCATCTTACGATCATTCCGTCTGTCCATCCGCAGATAGCACCAAGGTCTCACCAACGCAAAGCTTCAGCGTCCCACCTTTCACAAAGACTCTCACATCCCCATCAACATCCATACCCTCTTCAGAAAGCCATTCCGACATCTCCGAAATACCACCCTCCACATTCCAAGACCAGGACCAGATCCTAGAATCGCTACGGTCGGCGCAAAACGACATGATCCAATCTTCAATGTCGAAGAGGTCCGAAGCATGGAAGGTATTCTGTTGCACGGTAGCGGTGACGAGGCGAGATGTCAGCGTAGGTGGAGGGGTTTCAGACTTACATTGCTGTTCCGGAGCTGGATACTCAAGATCCTCTTCACACATCGTGTCGTTGTCGAAGGGAGTGTTGAGCGCAGAGCCCCAGACGTAATCCTCGGCTGTCATGACTGGGGATGGTACGGCGAGCTTACCTTCATGCTGGGGCGAGGTGGACATTTCGCACGGTATTTCCTGTTGAAGACTGATCGGATGGAGAGAGGGTGCTTACCTGGTGAATGTACTCGGATAGATAGAAAGAGAGTACTTACCTGGTGAAGATGCTCCAATTCTACAACGCGTCTAAGAGAGGTGGTGATGAAGGTGACCTTGAAGATACACATCGTGAGCGTGGGACAAGCCAAATATAAAGTGCTGCAACGCTGCATTGTGAACAACGATCCCAATCCAGACACTTTGTCCCCCGTAAAAGGGACACAGCACTTCTCACTTGTCATTATTGACATCACAAACTTACAAACAAGGAAAAGACAAGTCGTGACCATTATTCTAGATCAAAGCATTTTCTCTTTCACATCCACTCTATCGCAACCCAGACGCAAATCCTTACGATAGTACAATTATAACTGCCGAATGCAAAGGGTACGAAGAGTTTACATCACCCCAAAGTGCAGCATAGGTCTCCGATAGCAGCTTCAAGGAAGAACGCCCAACGAATCCCAAAAATCCATACGTCTCAAATCCTGGCACGCATAATCGTAATTTGCATATGAACGTGAAAGACGGTAAAAGAACTCTATTCTTTACTCCTGGTCTGCGTGCCATGGAACCCATTTCTGGAGGTATCATGCTGTAGTGGGTTGTGGCGAGTCCAAGGGAACGAGCGAGGGTCGGGGACAAAAGTCGTCGCCAACCTTTTCCCGGAATCAGGCTAGAAAGTCGGCAACGACTTTTGTCCCCGACCCTCGGAGCGTCTAGAGCGGACTTGCCAAGCTTCTCAAGATTCTTGGCGCTTGTATGGCCGATTAAACAATCGAGACTCTAAGTATTTACTTACTTTACTCAACATGACCAGTAGACCCAGCACTGTCTTTACAATATCATTCAAACACACACTTACAGCATGTCTCACACAATGACCCAGTTAGGAGGCGGCGGTAAGCCCCCTGTGCTCCTATACATCGTTCTTCAATGCGCGTCTGCTTCACGGTAGCACCACTTGCCAACACCTCACAGCCTTCAACCATGCCTCCAACAGCGACAGCGAAGCCGAATACGACCGCCTCCGATCCCTCGCGCGCCAGGAAGCCGGAAAGCGCTCCTCCTGCATGGCCAAAGTCTGTCCTCCCCTCCTCCCCAACCCCATAGCCCCACGCACCCACTCACACGCCCATTCCCTCCAACAGTCCCAACAAGCCTACCAACGCGGCGACGGCGCGGCTGCGCACCAGCTCTCCGAAGAAGGCAAGCGCCACGGCGCGATGGTGGACACGTACAACCAGCAAGCCTCGGACTACATTTTCCGCGAAAACAATGCCGTGGGCAGAGTCGATGGCGACACGATCGATTTGCATGGACAGTATGTGGAGGAGGCGGAACGGATCTTGGAGCAGCGGATTCGATACGCGCAGAGTACCGGACAGACGCATCTGCATGTGTATGTTTGTCCCCCTGTCACCCCCAGCACTCTCCGCCCTCCACTTCCTCCAACCCATGCGCGTGGGAAAGGAAAGCTGCAAAGAAGAGAATACCATACAACACAACACTAATACCCCACCCCCCTCCCCCCCACAGCATAGTAGGAAAAGGCAACCACTCCCCCAACCACATCCAGAAAATAAAGCCGAAAGTCGAACAGGTCTGCCAAGAACTCGGCCTGCAATACTCGACCGAACCCAACGCCGGACGCATGTATATCAACTTGCAAGGCGGAGCGGCGCCGATGCCGACGCAGTTCCTGGCGCATAATGGCGGCGGGTATGGGGTCGGGTATGGGGGCGGGAAACCCTATCAGTCGATGGGGGGGCAGCAGCAGCAACAGCAGGGGGGAATGGCGTATCAGCAGGGTGGGCAGGGGCAGGGGCATGGGGGGTATCATGGTGGCGGGCAGTATCATGGTGGTGGTGGTGGTGGTGGGGGAGGGGGAGGACAGAATCCGAATGCGGAACTGGAAGCCGAGGTTAAGAAATATCTACCCAAGGTCCTGCGGGTCATCAAGAGGCAGTGTTGTGTTGTGATGTAGGAGTCCGTGAGTCGGAGGATGTCTTGGCATAGGTATCGTGCTGCAAGTTATTTGTTTGATAGATACCCCCGTTCTTAGAGATACTCGGTTTAGATTCGATACAAATCTCTGTATCATTTAATCTCATCTCATCCCATTACTTTACTAGCAAAACATAGAGAATCCCACATAGTATCCACTTCCCCTCGTCGCTTACAGAAACTCATGTCTATATACTTACCCACCTATACATCCACCTAACCCCCTTCTCAAAATCAAAAATCAAAACACATCCCTCGAACCCAGCTTACCGTCCACATCACATCACCTCACCTCACCTCACCTTCCCCTTACCCTTACCCTCACAAGTCCTAGCGCCTAGACTCAGCACCACCATATCCCAAGCTACAATCCTCCCTATCCCCAATCCGATCTATAGACCACTCTACATCCTAAAGTCGAATCTCCAACCCTTTCAACCCCCTTCCTATACCAAACAAAATCAAATATCGACAGCGCAGGTCTATTCTACTTATCAGTTCCCTTACATAACATCAGCAACGTCAGCATCTACTTTCCAACCCGCTCCAAGATAAAAGACCAAAAAAGGAGAGAGAGAGATAGATATACCTTATTCTATACCAGAAACATTCTGCTATTTACCTCACTCTACTTTAGTTGATACTCTTTTTGTACCAACGATATCGATATCTCTCCTCCCTCCTCCCTCTTCCCTCCACTCTCACAAAACCCATACCCCTATACCCCTATACCCCTATATCCTACCCTCCACCCTCACCCTCACCCTCACCCCAGCAACTACCTATCTATAAAAAAACACAAACCGCCCCACTAAGGTATCTCTTACATTCTCCTCGAGAAAGTAATACACACAGCCTGTAATCTTTCTCTTACGTCTTATCTATTCTGGTTGTGATGAGATGGAGGGGTATAGGTGATGGTATTACGGATAGATGGGTTGGTGTTAGGTGGTAGGTTAGGAGAGTATGTTGTTTATAAGAAGAGAAGAGAGGAGAGGGAGAAACGATGTACCCGGCCTTACCTCACCCCATCTTACCTCACCTCCATCCCTCCGAAAAAAAAAAACCGAGGCTCCACCTTCTCCCCACACCCCATAAATCAAATCAAAACAGCAAACAATTAGAAAAGGAGATCAAGTAGTCATACAGTCTCCAACACTCACACCCACCTATCTCCAAAACCCAAACCCAAAACCCAAAATCAAAAAGTATAACAACGGCAAAAAAAGCGTCATATATACTAATTAAGTAAGTAAGTAAGTAAATTAGCGATTCATTAACTGGTAAGATGGTATAGATAGATAGGGAGAGGGAGGAATCGCATATTATAGTACGGGAGGACATGAGGGAAAGAAGAGACGGGAGGAGAGGAGAGGAGAGGAGAAGAGGGAAGGGGAGAGTGATCGCATGCTATGAAAGCATTTGAGGGAAAAGAAGAGAAGATGAGAGGGGAGAGTAGGAGAATAGATATGGGAACGTCATAACAAGGCGAGTCCAATTTCAAGCCCTGCCCATGATGATCTGGAGAGGCAACATCAGGGCGAAGCCGAGGAAGGGTGGTAGGTACATGAGGATACAGGGATGCAGCTGGAGAACGAAGCAGCAGCAGCACACGAAACCCATGGTGTAGGACTTTCACTTATATATCTCTCAGGACAGGTCTCATTCCGATGTAATGTGCCACCCATGCATGACAATACTAAACAATTTAGATAAGGCATCCGTACCTCCCTGGTGTTACCCGTTTCCCACCCTCCCAGCACTACCGCACAAGGAGAAGAAAAGGAGCACGTCTGGTATGCCTTCCCGCAGACTGGTATCACGTTACAATAACCGTGCTAATGATGTTCGCGTTGCGCCATGCAAAACCCCCATCGCCAGCGCCAGCAGGCCGCAGGGAAACCTATCCGAGAAGAGGTCTGCTGCTGCGAACAAGAACCTCGGTCGGCCGAAAGATGTCGAAGCGAGCACGATGTCCAATTCGACCACCTTTTGAGACAAAGGGTGTGAACGGCTGATGAGGTTTGGTCGGGTAGAGATCGACCTTCGAAGGTAAGGCTTTACCCTCATCAGAAGAACAAACCTCCACAAAGTTCAGCTTCTCGTCCATTGTAGGTTGGGCGGGCCTATAACAGACCACAATCACGAAGGTTTTCTTGGATGATAATGTCTAGACACATGGATTAGCAGGGTCCGAGAAGGTCCGAGGCAATGAAGACATACCGTTCACAGCTGCCATGACGAATCGAATCTGTGTGGTGTCGGTGGCACATGTGAAGTGGGTGTAAATTTGCTTCGTCTCGTGTTGATTGAGAGACACGAATCGATTCAGGATGTAATCACAGGCAGCGGCGTAGTCGGGTCCACCTTCAGCACTATTAGAATTCTGATGTCCCTTACCGTTTTCGCCATTTTGGTTGAGCTTGCCTTCATAGTCCGGGAAATAGTTCTTCATTGGAGAGACCGGAAGTTTCTCTTTGAATCGATCGATCTTGTTGAGGAAGAGAATGATCGATGTCTTGACAAACCAGCGGGAGTTGCAAATCGAGTCGAAAAGCGTAAGGGCCTCCTGCATTCTGTTGACGGTCTCATCTTCAAAAAGCAGCTGATCGTATTCGGATATGGCCACTAAGAACAAGATGGTTGTAACGTTCTCGAAGCAGTGTATCCACTTCTTCCGCTCCGACCGCTGACCCCCAACATCGAACATGCGATATGTGAGCTCGCCGATGATAAAGGTGGTCTCGGTAATGCCAGTGGTCTTGACCCGGGATCGTAGGACGTCTTGGTCATTGGGCAGGTAGTCTGGCTGTGCAATGCGACCAATCGAATCGAAGTAACTGAGGTGGAAAAGTAAGCAATTGAAGGGCCTATACCCTCACAGATATTATTGCCTTCGGCACCAGGCTCGCTGCGGGAGTCGATGGGTGTAGCGTAAAAAGCGGTGATGAAGATACGGGTACTTACTACCGAGCTGAATCGTTCAATTGATACTCCCTCGAGCGCTTGAAACACTCTTGAACACCAGCATCCTTCCACAAAGCATCAATGGCGCCGCCCACTTCAGGTGGTAGACTCTCGCCCTCTATCTGCGCAGGCTGCATGAAGATAGTTTGAACATGATACTCCGTCCGCTGATCATCCAGAGGGAGCTCAAGGGACTCCATGGCTTCCAGAATGACACGCATTGACTGTACGGTGTTGCTGTATATGATCTCTTTGAAGGATTCCCGTTCATCACGAGAGTAGCTCCCTTCATGTATGAGCTTCATTTGTTTGAGAATTGTAGACTTCCCCGACTCTCCAGCGCCTGATCCACTGTCAGCCTCGTGATTCGTCGATTGTCGCAGAGGGCCTTACCGAGTAACAGCATTTTGATCTCATTGCGTTGCGATAGCTTATCACGTTTCAGTTGGTTTTCGATTTGCTCATTCCTCTCCTTCCCCTCCTTTTCTTCTGTGCTCATACCGCAGCCCATCTTGGCGGATTCTAAGATGTAATATGTGAGAGCCTTCTGAGATCGTGATTTGGTTGAAGTGATGGTGTGGTGAATCTGCGCTGGGCGCAAGTCAAGAGAAACAGTTATCTGTGCGTGGTCTAGTGAGTGTCAGCCTCGCAGATGCAAAGGAGTGACCGATAGGTTTGAGTCGAAGGTGTTTTGGATGGGCCGAGCATGGAAGGAGTCTCGAGTCGACAGATAAGGAGTCTGTGTGTGATCGCGTTTCAGGACGCAGGACAAGGTGCATTGACAACCTCAAGGTCGAAGAGGTGCAGAGGATGGGCAGTGCAGCTGGCAGCGATAGAATTGACAAGGCTGGGCCGAGCGAGCCTGATGAGAGGTTCGCGGCTGCCACGGCTGGCTGTGCGACCTGCGGATAGCGACAGGATAAGAGGGAGAAACAGCTTACTGAGGCGGCTGTCGGTGCCAACTGATAGCGACAACGCACTGACAGCTCTCGATGGGTGTGATGATGTAGAGAGTGGACGCGCTGCTGGTCGAAGAGGAAGCAAGCAAGGAAGAACGGAGGCCGTATATTTCACTTTCCTCCACTAGCGCCGGCTGACCTCTTTGACGCCAGTACCAACGAGCCTTTGTTGTTGTTCCAGCTCCACCAGCACCGGACACTAAGGTATCGCTGATGGATGGTGATAGGTGTGGCTACCGTCGCTGTCAGGTCGCTGTCGTTGATGAAGAGATGAAAGAGGATGAGATGGACGTGCAGCAGGGGATGGCGATGAAGAGGGGGGGGAGTACCCGAATAGGAGAATTGGACAGAGATCGGCGAAGCTTAACTCTGCTCAGGAGCCCAACTCTGTCAAGCGGGAAATCTACATACTACAGTGGTACAGTCTAGACTCGCTACAGTAGTCGGCCCCTGGATAACCCCATTATCAAACAAGGTACCATCGTACCATCATTGAGCGTTTCCATATATCATCGGAGCCAACAACTACCGAGACTGTCTCATCGAGTGGGTGGAGTTTCGCTATCTTTGGTGCATCTTCACCCCAACTTCTACGGTCTTGACTCCATACGACAGCTGGTCCGGGGAGGCTGATGTTTGCGCAATTTCAATCTTCTTGCTTTACGGCACAGCTCCTCCCTTCCGTGTCTCAGTCACCTATCACTACCAATCCACTTTCCTCATCCTAGCCATTACTCCGTACCCTGAATCTCTTGCTACGAGAGTCTCTTGCTACCAACTGTATATGTGCTCGATCTTCAGCTACAGTCTTCATTAGTAAGGCATTTACTACAAGAAACCTCCATTAATGAGTCGCCCCGATCGTCTCCCCGGCACCCTGCTGTTTGACCTTGATGTTTTTGAGGAAGCGGTCAGGCATCTCCCGGGCCCGCCGTCAATCCTTCGCTAGTGTTTCGAGTACCACGAACTCAACCCATTCTTCTTCAAGCCAGGCCAATGATCGTGTGATTACTATGCAGAGCCAGAACACGTTGAACATGTTGTCTGCAACGGAGTCGCTTGCGGTAGAAGCAAAATGCGATAACGAACATATTTGGCAAAGTGAGCATCCTAGTCCACGAAGCCCTTCTGCTCAAGCAGTGACCTTTGGAGCTACACCATTCCCATATTTGCTACTGCAGAGAGTGGGTAGGTATTTTCAAGTGGGGCTTCTTCAATCCTAGTAGCAGCCCGAGGAGCGCCCCCGGGTGGCCAGAGTCCGTATCCGACCTGGCAACGAAGAGCAGACTGCTAATACGAGTCATGATATCGAATCGGATGCCTCGAAGGCGAGCTGTAGCCATGTGCGAGGTTTTGTAAAGGATTAAGCGGACTTACATCCTATCCGATCATCAGCTGCGGAAACCGGTACTGTGGCAAGGGGGTACTGGCGTACCATCTGTCTGCTGTCTTTACAGGATTTTGTATACCGCGGTGAAAAGTCGTGGCATTGTCGCGCAGTGCCGCAATAGCAGAGCATCAAGAAAATCAAGATTCAACTTAGGTTATCATCAAGGTATTCAATGAAAGAACTTCGTATCCTGTTCTTCGGCAGATTATGCTGGCGATTGAATGAAATGAATTGACGTCGGATTCTCTGTAAATGTGGCAACGACACTGGATTCGCTGGTAACTCGAGGGTGTCCGCAGCTATCGTGAGCTGTCCGCCGCCCTCACCAGGATGATCCTTTTGCCATTCCAGAATGACGTTGAGTACCTCTTGTGACGTCTTATCAAGTTCATAGAGGTAGTCGGACTCGGCAGCGGGTTTCTGCGATGATCGTCAGCCATCGTTCGTCGGGAAGTGCATGAGCAGCCTACCATCATGGTGGCCGTATTGGGCTTTATAATCTTTGCTTTTCCATCAGACCCTACCGTGGCCTCCCAAATGTCTTCGCATGGAGGTTTCTCGTCATCGAAGGGTACCGTGAAAAGTGGGCTATCCCATCTCGTCATGCCGTTTGGCTCTTCATATCTGTAGATTAGATTCTCGAAAATATCCTCGGCGTACCCTCCCTCCTTGCCGACATCTGCCAGCAGTTTCCCGTTGATTTCCCGGCACTTATCGATTGGTGTTCCAACATGGACCTTTAGGCTCGTCAACTCTTGTCCCTCACTCCTTCAGATTTCCTGCTAATCTCACCACGCAGCTGGGTGTCTGCACAGCCTTCGCCTCGCAATACAGTTGATACCGAAAGCCCTTGATATAGTTCAACCCATCTGCAACCACAATGCTATCTCTCCCCAGGGCACGCTTGGTGGCTGAATAGTGGGTCGCCCGAGCGTCCTTCTCTGTCCGTGCCTCACGATAGACGTCTCGTTGCAGACCAAGCGAATGATCATTGATGTGGGAGACTGTCAGGCGACGTACACGGGCATCTGCCGAGGCTTCGATTTTCGATGTGAAGAATTCGACTAGCTGGTTGGAGCGGTAGGTCTTCCCTGAGGAAGGGTAGCCTGATATCAAGATCAGCTGCGTCCGGTTGTTAGCATCTGCAATGTGATAGAAAGGCGGGAGACATTTACAGGCATCACAGCGTCTTGATTAGTCCAAGGCCATTCATCAGTCGGTGCTCCTGTTGCTACAGACAAGTTCTTCAAGATGTGCCTGATGATCATTTAAGGAAAGCTATAATTAAACGCCGTGCCAAGCCAATTCAGGCCCAGCCCCACCAAACCCCTCATGTGGTACAAAAGTAAACACAGCTTTCCATCCGTGTTCTCTGCCTAGAACTACACACACCAGTCTCCCATCGAACCGTCCATATAGCACAGTTCCAGACGCCAAGATGACTGACAATCAATCTTCTTCTCTCAAATCGTTCGTCGATTCCGCGACTGGTGCAATCCAGTCTGGTATAGGCAGCCTAACGGGGAACACAGAGCACCAGGTAAGACTCCTCGATGAGTAGTATGATCGGCTCTACTCAATTTTTCCACATTGAGATCGTGTTGTGTCTGGTGAATGCGGTAACATGATGTCAATTCTGCCTAGTCGTTATCATGTTGTACAATCTACTATGATAAATCCATACAGTCTATGCAAGAGCTTACCATACGCAGGCCAAGGGCGACCTCAAACAAGATAAAGGCGCGGCTGAGAAGGATGCTTCGAACACCGTTGGCAAGATCGGGCCCTACGCTGTATCTTCCTCCGGCGGGATCTCCTCGGATGATCCACGTCGTACCGAAGGTTCCTACAATCAGACTGTGGGTTCAGCCAAAGAGACCGTCGGCGGCCTCCTAGGTGCTGAAGGTCTGAAGAAGGAAGGCCAGCAGCAGAATGCTGAAGGCAAGGGTATGGAGGCTGAGGGACAGCTAGCAGACTTTGGCGGAGGTATGAAGGATCGTGCACAGGGCGCCCTTGGAGGTATCGGTGCTGGTATCACGGGCGACCGGGCAAAGCAGCAGAAGTATCAGATGCAGCATGACGATGGCAAGACGCAGCTAAGGTCTGCACAACATGACATCCAGAAGCAGGCGGACGCCTAGAGGATTCCAGTCATCAGAGGCACCAGAGGAAATGTGATTGCCTAAGGGAAATTGCATAATTGATTTTGGAGGGAGCGATTGATACCTTGATACGCTTGCATTGGTAGGAGCAGTCACCTTGACCAGCTGTGTCCGTTCCTTCCAGGGCTCTGCACCCAGTCGATCCATAGGTTCGAGGCTTAATCATATAGATCAATGGGCATGGGACAGCTAACTTGTTAATGCCTCCTGAAGACAGCATCTAGCTCTCGATGCTTCGGCTGGAGATTACCACAGGCTTCGATCGTTGTATTGTGTATCACACTTCATGGTATTCACACATACAACCGCATCGTGCACCCAAAGCTTCACACGTCTTATAGTCACATTCACTGTTGCCAATCGCTTCCTCCGAAGCTTCTCGCTTGTAGCATTACCTATTCCATTTCCAGAGAAGGACCGACCTGCTTCGCGGTTGGTGGGTCCCTTCAACGATGATTGACGGCAACAAGAGCCGAGTCACTTCAATATGATCAGAGAGAGACACACTCACACATCAGACATCCCCAATTGGGCTGTAAGCAATGCATGACGCTAGCTGGCGATTCTTCAGCCAAACCATTAGCTCTAGGGCGGCTTCCAGCTGCACAAGGATGGTGAATGACGTTAATGCGCTCCGAACAGGGGCGCAGTATGAACAGAGGGAAGCACTTGGACAAATCCACAGCCCAGTGTTCAGCTGTTCGGGGTTTAGGGCGAGTGAATGGGAGCGCAACGGTGAGAAGAAACGTTGTTGAAGACCGAGCTTGAGTCCAGATATGTCATCATACCCGTTCAAAGGTCTCCAGCCACAGCAATCTAGGACCCGCTTCCAGCTGTCGAATTCATGCATCTTAATCGACGCTAAAACAGAAGAGCCACTGGAAACGACAGTGGCTGGTGACCTTAGACTATTCTCAGTCCTTTTATCATTGGTCAATTGCTCCCGCCCCCACCGCTCAGCCCCAGTTCTCGCCGAAAGCCACAGATATCTATCCCACTACAGTATACCTCCCATGTCCTTATAACATCAGGCCTCCCACTTTGCAGTTGGTATGAGCCGCAGCCTCAATACCATGCGCTAGAATGCGCCGTCATCCATAGCGCAGCTTCATCCTATTCGTCCAGCCCGTTATGACTTTTCAACTCAATGACCTATGGCTCATGTTATTGAATCCTCACCGCAAAGCTTGCGAGCACTGACACGAGTGGAAGGGCATTTTTGAGGCTTTATAAGTATGGTAAGACGGTCTCTTTCGATGGTGTACTCGTATAAGTAGTCACTGCTCCTCATGTCCTATATATCTGTTATATATCTCCTATGTAGTAACATTTCTGCTTATCCCTTATGGCATGGCGTTCGCACGGGATATGCCAGGTAGCGTGGCCTGCACTTCCTTCTACGCTGCCATCAAGCTTGCCCGCCTTGTCCAAAAGGCCAAAAACTGTTTGAAATCTCGCATCAAGCAGTGTATCACCTCCACAAAATCACCTCAGGTTACGCACCCCGCCAAGCTTACCACACATGCTCGCAAGACCGTGAGGAGGTAAGATATGTCATTCACACCTTGCACGGCCATCGGTAATTGTTTTGTCTAGCTCTATCTCGTCTCAATCCACCTTGGATCGCTATGTTGGTCGTCGCCGCACTGCATCACAAGGCCAAAGACAAAACGCCGATCTGTCCAGGTACATAATCGCGCCCGCCCCATCAATAAGTAGAGGTTCCACTGACCTGATCGTCTCGAGTCTACTTGGTGACCTTGATATTCATGTTTCATGCCGGGACCTTCCTCTACGTACAATCGCCGCCCAGGACTCACTCTTCCTCAAACATGATTTCCATACCGCTTGGTCTTCGAAAAGCCTTGATAAAAACTACGATGTTCTCGATTCAACGAATGAATTGTTGGGCAGACTTCAAGATTTCTCGGAAAGCGATGGACTGACATGCATGGATGACGACGCTCGACGTGGCGACTTTGGGTGCGCGAATTTCATCGCGAATCTGACACACCTTCTTTGCTGCCTAAGACAGATAGTGCTGAACGCTATCATCCAGCACTACCTTGATCTTGTCGAAGCTCACATCCTGCATTGGCACAAGTCCTGGCAATATCGAAAGCGCATCGGAGAAGGATGGTTCGCAGAATGGCCTAACGGCCAACGCCCACTGAACACGACTTGGCCATGGAACGTCAAAACATCTCTTTTGGTTCTATGGGGGGTCTGCTGGATGTTCTATGGACCTCCTGGACACCCTCCTCATGCTCGGGACAACGTGGATGGGACGCGCAATCGGAGAAGAACAGAACAAGGGGCGACGTTCGGAGGCGACTTACGGACGCGACAGCTCGGACTTGACTTGCAGCCGACTTTGCAAGCGCCACCTCCACAAGGTATGTATCGAATCCGCCCGAAAATCAGGCAGCAGAGTCAAGCATCGTCCTGATAACACCTCGAATAGATGCCTCCGATGTATGGGCAAACCCTGCTCCCAATACATATCCGAATTATCCGTGGCTGCACCCCCAAGATGCTAGCGTCCTCCCGCGGCGCGCCAGCTATTCCCGTGAGTCACACGAGATCACGGGACCGCTTATGACTAACTTTTTCCTGCAAGCAATTTTAGGCATTACCTATACAGCTGATAACCCTAGTCCATATATAAGCAGTACATCCATCGAATCCTCAGACCTTTTCGCGACCTCGTCTATAGATTGGCCTTATAGCCAAGGCATCAACCAAAGTTCACCTCCAGCATATGCTCCAGATTACGCATCTTGGCCCCCGACGACATACAACATAAACGAGAACATCACGGGAACCCTACGAGCGACGCCACAAGGCATCGGCTCTCAGCCCTCACTCCGATCCTATGCTCCCCAACGCCAAGTCAACCCAAATCCCCAGGCGGCAGTTGGTGGGAGCCCAGGCAACCTTGGATTTGGACTTGGGCTGCATTTGCAAGATATGCACGACTACCCCAGTCCACATAGCGCAATATCCGACCAGTCGACGTCTTCATGTCTATCTGTGTTGCCTGGTGCGATGATCAGTCCGAGGGTGCCAGTCGTGCCATCTCCAAGTATCAGTATCGTACCGAGTATGGGAGGAAGTTCGCATTCAGGATACAGCAGCAGGAGGTCGACGGAGCCGCCTCGGAATGCGCAGGGCATCCTGTACTGTGCCGATCAAGAATGTGCGCAGCAGCCGCCTGTATTTTCGCGAAAGTGCGAGTGGACGTAAGTACTCTCCTTCATCTTCTGTGTGACAGCGCCAAGATATAGAGCTTACCAGACCTACAGTAAGCATATGGACAAGCACACGCGTCCCTACGTCTGCGAAGAACCGGAATGCGACAACATCCGCGGCTTCACCTATTCGGGCGGTCTCCTCCGCCACCAACGCGAAGTACACCGGCAACACGGCGGCCCGAAAGCCAGCTGCATGTGTCCGCACAAGGACTGCAAACGCAGCACGGGTGTTGGCTTTAGCCGGAAAGAGAACCTAAACGAGCATCTTCGACGTTGCCATCAGCCTCAGGACCAGGAGACGAGCAGTCCGCAAGGCAACGCGGAAGACTTATCATCACGACCACGGAAGAGGAGACGAGCTGCTGATATCGACGACGGTCGGGAGCGGAGGGAGGAAGACGATGAGTTACAACGAGAGGTCAAGAAGTTGAGGAAGGAGGTTGCGGAGAAAGAGGAGAGAATCAAGAATTTGGAGAAGTGGATGGAGAATCTGACGAGGGGCCACGGTGGTGGGCTGAAATAGAATGTACGATTGATTGGTTTCCCTTTACGTTGATATGATGCTTTTAGCGCGGAGTCGGCGTTTGGTTTCGGGGGTTTGGTGGTCGATGTTTTGCATTGGGTGGTTACACTTCGCTCCGTATTACGCGTCTGTATGGTATTCGATAGAAGTTTTGGTGTTATGCGAGTTGGCTCGCATTGGATTGGTCCTGTATGTTTTTGGCTCTTAATGGGGCTTGGTACGTTGTATGCTACTCTTCTCGTTCAGGGCGGATTTTTCCTTTTGATGTAGATGTGTCTTAGGGTTTATAGATGGTATGGTACCTTGGCGTCTATGTTGTATTCTTCCATTGGTGTAATTCGGGGCATGATGTGTGCTACTGTGGTTTTCTGGGCGTCGATGTGCATGTGCGCACGGTGGGTCAGTATTTCTATATCTATAGCGTCGTACGACTGCGCGACCTTTTACATTTCCCTATGGAGAAAACTCTATATTGGGGTTTGTGGGGAGGGGTGCTGTTTCGTTGTAGGAGGTGGCAGATGTTTTCGGTGAGAGTACGCTTTTACTTTTCGGGTGATTGCTCTTTAGGGTATCTTTGAGGTTTGTGCGATAATTTTTGTGGGGTGAGAGGTGCGTCGTTTGGGATACTGTTATTGGAAATGGATTGGGGATCTCATGCAATGGTCCCACGCGGGGGCGTCAGTGGACTTCCTAGCATACATGTGAGGGGAACATTTTTGGGAGTATGCTAAATTTGAGAACATTGATGGTGGTACGAATTCTGGTCTGCTGGTTTATGGCTATTTACAGAGATTTGGGGACTGAGGTTGGACACGATGTGGTTGGTAAGAATTTGGGGCTTTGTACGAGACTGGTTGAGATGAGGGTATACTATGTGGGATACTGATGTGGAGATTTGACGGGGAGTTTCGTGCAATGGGCCGCTGTGGGGGCGTCAGTTGACTTCCAAATATATTTGAGGATTGTCTTTTGGAAATGTGCTAAATTGGGAACATTGATGGTGGTACGAACTTTGGTCTGTAGGTTAATGGTTATTTACAGAGATGTGAGGACCGATATTAGGCAAGATGTGGGTGGTTCGAGGGTACATAATCCACTGCTTCTTCGCTCTGTTCTTTGTTTTTGGGTTCTTTCCTTGAGGAACAGAATCTGGAAGATTAGCGACGGAGATCCTGAAGTCTTAGACATTGTATATCTCTACACTCGTCATATAACAGCCCGTTGCGGACCAACCTCAGAACACCCAAGCCACACAATGCATTTCTCAACCACTACAACCCTTGCCATTCTCCTCTTCAACCCTCTCTCCGCCCTCGGTAGTCCACCCGATCCCTCCGAATCTCTACCCACTCCAACAACAACCAGCGACTCAGCAAAATCAATTCCAGCCAGCGATGTACGTATCACCCAAATCTACACACCAACAGAGACGCTATAGCACGCTTATTCTAAGGAGGTAATTCAGGCAAATACACTCAACGAAAGACACAAAAAGGATCACCAAATGATGGTTTCAGATGTGATTGATTATACAGGTGTTTATCGGAAGAGGCAAGAGGACGATGAGGCTATCCTTGTCCCCGACGAGAAAAGGGAGGAGCATAGTGGTGGTGAGGTATGTATCTTTTTAAAATTGAGGTGATGGACGGGGGGGAAGTGATGGGTTGTTTGTTGATAGGAGATAGGTAACGCAGGTGCATAAGCGGCATGGACAGCATCATACCACGACCCGTCCGGCGACGCATGGATACCGCCATGCAGAGCTCGTCTCTTTGGCTGTATAGTGAGCTAGACGGATTGGGGGTGTAGGATGTGGGAGTGTTTGGAAGTATCGAGTGCGGGGTTTTGGGGATGTGTAAAGGAGGGAATAAGGGTATATCTTGCTGCTCTGGTTTTGTAGCAAGGTTATCTGGTTGGTGGTGGAAGTGGATGCATGTTAAACACATGATTATGTATTTGATTGCATGTAACCTGTCGATCCATCTATAACAGACCATATTTACGAAGTAAAATCACTGCGTGCGTGGAGGACGAAGCTGAGACCTGTAAAATTGAATATAACATGCATCGAACCACTGCAACAACCACACTGGCTACCATCAAACAAACCTCAGAAACGGATTGATACTGCAAACGTCCTCACCCACGTATAGGTATACGTCTTCTGATAGGTCCAATAAAGCAGATGTCTTTCCAGGTCTGAATCCCTGAATCCGAAAATCACCATAGAATACCCAGATATCTACAACGCCACACGTCTTCGAAATTCTTCTTCGGTGTCCCGCCACCATCATATTTGGCCTCATTCTTCTTTACATTCGCAATTTATGATGGGACACAAGGCGTACGAAAATTGTTCTCCTTGTCGTGGAAAGTCGGTACCCCATGAAGGTGAAGGAGTCGAAATTTTAGATAGTAACGTAAGGCCGGAGCGAGTGGAGCATATACATCTCCCCGTTCGTTTTCTCGAAAATGGACCAACTTACAATAGTACAATGTCGAAGGTGAGATATAGATAGAGCACATCCTTGGGAAACTCTACCTTAGAATTGGATCAATGTTGCATCTACCCAACTATGTGTTCAATACATATGTATAATATGAGACGTCCTCGATGCTGTCTGGGTAAATCGGACTTTAATATACTCAGATACCACATAAAAACCCCTTAGTGCTATCTTTGCATGTCGCCATTTAATGATGTGAAATATCGTGGAACATATTCGATGTTTAACATAGGAATACACTCGTTCAGGATCGATGGCGTCGAACGAAGTGCTATGTATAGGAAGGAGGTCTAGTAGATATCGGACCCTATCAGTCGGTTTGCGAGAGGTTTTATGATGTGAAACAAAACTATACTTGTTAAGAGGGTGGTCTTAAACAAAACTACTCATCCAAATGCGGTCTTTGAAACAAAAAGCCATGGAAAGAAAAATAGACACTGCAAGTCCGTTACTTGTATAAAAAAACATCCACAACGACACTCACTCAGACCTCGTAAAAACCTGTTACTCACCAACTCTCATCTGACTTCCAAAGAATAACCCATCTACAATTCCAGGAGAACTATATCGAACACATACCAATCCAAATTATCACACCACAAATAACCCCATCAAACCCGACTCCAAACAAACATCCCATACCCACCTCCCCCCACCATGAAATACACACTCCCACTCGCAACCCTCACCCTCCTCCTCACCCTTACTCCCACCCTCCTCGCCGCACCAATCCTCGATCAGGTCGCGAGACCATGGTGGGCAATCCACGACCCCGACCCCTACCCCACGGAGTGTGACAAGAGCGTCAGTGCGGAGCGATGTGCGGCCCACACGGCTACAGAGAATTGGCTAAAAGCAGATAAGCACGAACACTGATGGGGAGGGGCGTTTGGGATGATGAGGTTGCGTAATGGATGGCGGCGGGTCATTGATAGTCATTGCTGGTGGTTGTGTAGTGGTGCGAGGCCAGCAATGGAAAGTGGTTTGGTGGAGACATTGGCTGGTTCTGTGGTTCGGATACTCTGTCATAGCTTAGTACCTCTTGCGAATCTGTGGGGCCATGTAAAATGTTGGTCGTTGGTTTTATTGAGATGATTTCACGTGATTCGTTTTGATGGAGGCTCCCTAATTGACTTTTTAGATTCTTTTTCTCTCGAGTAGGTAGTCCTCTTGAATGAGCCTTCGTCTTAATGTTAGCCGTTCCCTGGTTGCTGTCAGACTGGATGCTTCTTGGGAGACACGACAGCTATGAATGAACATGAAGATACCACCTCCGCGGCCTATATTCACCATATTTAGATTCGTGAATTCAAGAAAGCTTTTCTCGGGATTATATTTTAACGCAGAGCTTGCGAGCCCGGACTTCGACCTTTTGGCTTCGCGGTTGTCAAGGATTTGGTTTCGACGTACCATGTACCTGAACAAGAAGAGATTACATTGACTAGTGAGATGACCATTCTCGGAGTACCGATAAATTATCCAAGGAGGCGCCCGGTACATCTGTCTTTGATCTATCTGACGCCCTGATGTGCGTAATACTAATGAAAAACGCTTCGGTTTCCTAATGGACGGAATTGGCTTGGCTGAACCTGACCTCATTGACATCCCTCTGAGACGCGTATCTGAAGCACCAGCCATTGCCTTCTCAAGGGAAGTCGTTCCATACAGTGGCATATTACCGAATTTGTGAAAAGGATGATTTACCCCTGAAAAGGAAAAAGATCGGGCTCTTAGCTCGAAAGGGGTGAGTTTTTTTCCCGGTGGGGTCAGATCGCCGCATATACGAAACGTTGGCGTTTTCACCCCATATAAAGTCTATACATAGGCTAAGTACAGGCGTTTGACCCCAGATGAGGTTAGGTATTCAGTACGTAAGGTGGTACATATGCTAAGAATAAGTATCCGTTTGCGGTAGAAGAATTCACCTACTTCTGGTCCAAACTTACTTCTGGTCCAGCCCTAAGGCGCTAGCGTCCCGAAGCTGTTCATTTCCGTACCCGACCCTCGTCCGGGGTTTCGTTCCGGGGTCTCTTAGGCCAGAATACTGTCGCCTTTATAGATTACAGTCAAACCGGTCTATAACGATACGTCATTTCCACAAGGTATTATCGTTAGCAAGGGGATATCGTAATGCCTAGTATTGCGGAGTACTACCGCACACTGCGTAGTTAGTAGCGCTAACCCGAAGAGGTTTAATTATAAGCCTGCCGCCGAGCTAAGTAGTAGCTCTAGTGCTCTCGGAGGTTAGTCTACCGTAGAATATCGGCGTACTCCGCAACATGCTATAACGATATACATCAAAGATATCTAGTAAGCTAACGATATTCGTTATAGCCCGAATATCGTTATTCTATACCAAAAATAATTAAATGCACGGGGAAATATCGTTAGTAAGAGGATATCGTTATAACTAATATCGTTATAGACCGGTTTAACTGTAATAACTAGGCTAGTTATAAGAAATATTTCGCGTTAAGAACTATTTAGATATAGATACTCTATAATTCTTATAGTAAAAATTAGTTATTAAAATAGCTTGTTATAGAAGTAGAGGGCGTGAACTAGAAGTAAGTGTAGACTAGAAGTAGGTGAATTCTTCTAAGTTAGGGGTAGAATCCTGTCATGACTTACTAAATAGGCTATGCTTCGCATGCGCTTGGCATGCGTCACGCCTTTACGTTAACCCGTAAGGGGAAATAATATATAAGGCTTACCAGTCTCTTTAGGGGGTTTATTAGATCCCCCGTAGAATAATTCTTAGATTTCTTAAGAATTAGTCTTACTATAAAAATGGACTGATTTCACATCACTATATAACCACTATGATTTATAATCATAACAAATCCTAGGCTTCTAAGGTCTTTTAAAGCCCCGGAATCTTCTTAGAATAATAGGGTGCCTATGCTTAGCATATGCATAATATGTTTCCTTCTGAAAGGCCGCGAAGTATACCGCATATGCTATCTATATGTATACTACTAATAAGAGTTGGCCCCTGATGAGATTAGCCAAGTATAGCGTCTGACCCCAGGCGACCGCCTATGCGGAGCTTCCACTGACCCCAGCCGGAAAAAAACTCACCCCTTCCGAGCTGGGACCCGAAAAAGATCCTCTCCGCCGACCCGGAGATACACCTGTAATCCGGAGATAAGCCCCACATCCGATCCCTCCGATGGTCGACCCATTGTTCATTTTGCATCTTCGCATTTATAGGATTGCTGCTTCGCACAACGTGCGCAGACCCCTATATAACACCACACCATCATGCCTGCCGATACTACTGGAAAGGTACGCTAATTCCCGTCATGCTAAGATTCTACATCTTTCGCTGATTGCGTTCTCTAGACCATCACATGCAAGGTATGCCAAGGTCCTATAGCTTTATGATCAACGAGCCTGAGACGACCCCGAAAGGCTGCCGTCGCCTGGGAAGCCGGGAAGGATCTTTCAATTGAGGACATCGAAGTTGAGGCACCAAAAGCACACGAAGTCCGGATAGAGATCTACTATACTGGAGTCTGTCATACAGGTACATTCCGCCAGACCATGAAAGCAGGGAACATATGCTGAGAAGGTGTAGATGCATACACACTCTCGGGGAAGGATCCCGAAGGGGCGTTCCCAATAGTTCTTGGTCATGAAGGCGCTGGAATCGTCGAGTCGGTTGGTGAAGGTGTGACGAATGTGAAGCCGGGAGACAACGTTGTGGCACTCTAGTATGTCTCTTATATTGAAACAGCTGGTGGCAGAGCTGACAATCTGCCTCTTCAGCACACCGGAATGCGGCGAGTGCAAATTTTGCAAATCCGGCAAGACGAACCTCTGCGGCAAGATTCGAGCCACCCAGGGCAAAGGTGTCATGCCCGATGGCACTTCTCGATTCAAGTGCAAGGGTAAAGAATTGTTACACTTCATGGGCACTTCAACATTCTCCCAGTACACCGTGGTCGCGGATATCTCGGTCGTTGCAATCACGTCTAAGGCACCCATGGACCGAACTTGCCTTCTCGGCTGCGGGATCACCACTGGCTACGGTGCCGCGGTTGTCACCGCAGACGTAGAGAAAGGCTCAAATGTTGCGGTGTTCGGTGCTGGTTGTGTTGGTCTGTCTGTTGTTCAGGGTGCGGTGAGGAACGGAGCTGGGAAGATCATAGTGGTCGATGTCAATGATGGTAAAGAGGCATGGGGAAAGAAGTTTGGCGCTACAGATTTCGTCAACCCTACCAAGCTGGGTAAACAAAGCATACAAGAGCACTTGGTCGAAATGACAGACGGCGGCTGTGACTACACCTTCGACTGCACCGGGAATGTGGGCGTCATGAGAGCGGCATTGGAAGCATGTCATAAAGGGTGGGGACAGAGTATTGTTATTGGTGTTGCAGCGGCGGGGCAAGAGATCAGTACTCGACGTAAGTGGCCTTTCTCTGCGTCATACGTTCTCTGCTGACACTGTGCAAGCGTTTCAACTCGTGACTGGACGTGTGTGGAAAGGTTGTGCCTTCGGCGGTATCAAAGGTCGCTCTCAGTTGCCAGATCTGGTGGACGATTACATGACTGGGAAGCTGAAGGTAGACGAGTTCATCACGCACAGGCAGCCCCTCGACCACATCAACACGGCATTCCAAGATATGAAAGCTGGCGACTGCATCAGATGTGTGGTGAATATGCGTAACGCTTGAGTGTTGAATTGTTTATAGATTTGGCTTGGAAGATGCCTTTGGACATATCATCGACTTCTTGTATATATTCGCTATATCAAGGTAATTTTGGGAGATCACTATCAGAAGTATCAGCTCCAACGCGGGCCAACTCTTAGGTGGCATTCCATTCAGCAACAAGACCTCCTCAGAAACAAGACGTGCCGTATCTCCTCAATAAGATAGGCCTTTCGTACCCGCATCCTGCGCGTATACTGTACGTTACGAGCTTTCTAGGCTTCCTAGTAAGTACCTAGCGGGTAAGCAGCGTGGCCAAGTCTAAGGCAGGGATAGATAAGCACGATAAGGATGCAAGCCCCCTCGGCGGGTGAATTCCGCTGCCTCGGCCGGCGGATTTGTACATGCACTTGACACGAATAACCTTGACACCTTTGATGCAACCTGCACTCCTAAAAGCCACCAAATTGTGCACACGACAGAGTATCCTATCTATCACCAAGAGCGAGAGCGTCTCATCTCCATTTTTCTACCAAAGGCAGCACCGAACCACCACCATGTCCTCAGCAACCAGCTTCTACGACTTTAAGCCTCTCGACAGTAAGTCCCTTTGTTGCCGACCCTGCTTGCTCATTCCTCCTCCAGAAGCGTTCCCCTAGCACTCACCCTCATGAATTATGGCTCCAAAGTCGCCGACTAATCTCCTCTCTCCCAATAGAGAAAGGCGAACCCTACCCCCTCTCCAACCTCAAAGGCAAAGTCGTCCTCGTCGTCAACACAGCCTCCAAATGCGGTTTCACTCCCCAATTCGAAGGGCTCGAAACACTATACAAGAAGCTCAAAGCCGATGGGCATAGCGATGATTTCGAGATCTTGGGCGTCCCGTGTAATCAATTTATGCAGCAGGATCCTGTACGTATAATCTCCATCTCTACGGAAAGCAGCTGGGTATAAAGGAGGCGACAGCTATTGGCTAGGATTATTCCGAGTCGCAGACATAGGCCAAAGCTGACCCGGTGTACATGCATACAGGGCGATAACGACACCATCCAATCCTTCTGCTTGAAAAACTACGGCGTCTCGTTCCCAATTCTTGGCAAGACCGACGTCAACGGCGACAAAGCGGAGCCCGTCTTCGAGTGGATGAAAGGTTCAATTCCTGGGCTTCTGGGCATGAAGCGTATAAAGTGGAACTTTGAGAAGTTCTTGATAGGCAAAGACGGCGTATGTCTCCTCCACATCCCCTTCCTTATACCAGATGGTTGATCGGTGTCGCTGATGATCATTGCCACATCTAGCTAGTGAAACAGCGATGGGCAAGCACGACAAAGCCGGAGGCGCTCGAAAAACCGATCTTAGAGGCATTGAAAGCCGGAGATGCCAAGTCGGAGCTTTGAGTCGGAGCTATAATGAGAAAGAAGCTTGAATGTTGGGCGTACCCTATCGAATGGCCGGAGGTAGAATCTCAATATCTGTTCCCCGTGTTCTAGTTATAATATTATCACGACGTAATTGAAATTTTTTTACGATTTTAATTTATCTTCTTTTCTTCTTCTAGAAAGAGATAAATGTATTCAGGCACGAATCCATCAAGTACAAGTACGGAGATGTACAAGTAGGGAAAACTTGCGCATTCAGTGCCTTGATGATACAGCAGCGCTACGGAAATCATATTAATCTGCGTGTTCGTACTCATCACCCAGGAGAAAAGCAGAACTTCTTGTGGAGGGATTCGCTTTCATCTCAAGATCTGGTGCTATTCACCGAAAACTCCATACTACCCTGGACAGCCATACCCATGTCACTTAGGTACCCAATTGTGTACCACTTTGAATTTGGAATGGCGGCGAGAGCCATTGCACCACCATTCGCGGCGCTGAGAGCGCTGTGTACTCTTACGTTTCGTATCGTAACGTCTAGACCCGAACATCAACCCTCCTTCCCGAGACCCTTTCTTCTTCTTCTTCATCGGATCAATTTCAAATCAACCCTTTTCGTCCCTCAGTCTTCCTTCTTACTTGTGACATTTCATAAACGACGACCATCGATCCTCAGTCGCACCGCTCGCTCACCTTTCATAGCTGTCGGTATGGGCTAGCTACTTGCACAACATGCTTTGCACCGTTTCGAATATATTGATTAGCTAGGGGGTTCTGACATCCCTCCTCCTCCCGCGCGATAGATTTAGTGTCGATTGTCCGTTCGGGAAGAAAGAGGCTGGGGGTGGCGTTTTAAAAGAAGTTGAGGGAGGAGGGGATGGTTGGCAAGGAGGTTTTGGAGGGAATTTGCGTACGGGGACGCGTCGATGTTGTTGAGGGTTACTGCTAAGGCGTGATGGAGTGATGAAGTAGACTCGGGTTCCCCATTTAGAGAACAGAGCCTACCTAGATGGAAGAGGGTTCGCAACGCGGACGCATAGGTGAGCGCGAGCAGGAAGAGGATCGAGCAGCTTCAGGAATATATGCATGAGGAAGTCGAGGTGCACGTCTCCGAGGAGAAATAAGAAAATGCAGACGCAAATGTTGCATGTCACTTCCCCATATAGGATGCGCTCTAGGTAGCTTTCCCCAAACGGTCTCTCAAATTGATTCTCCAGCTGTATAGCGCCGGAAGTTTCCTGTCACTCATCGACATGAGATCACTCTTGAGCGCCCAACAAATCCAAAAAGAAATAATCCAAGGAGTTGATTGGGAAGTTCTCCCTGTCATGGAAATTCCTCAAATTCCGAAGCCAGATTCCTTGTGGTCATCTCATAGGATGAAGCTTAGGTACAAGCCTGTCGAGCGTACACTCTCCTCCCAGTCTCATGCATTGCTGCAGGAGCTCCGGCGACGGACCGTGACTTGTGAGATATCGGCCTCGATCCTGTACTGCAAGGCCCCGTCTCCATCATCGAAGATTCGATCCATAGCCAATTGCAGAATCGGCGGTAACTTCCAAGCCAGTTTTTCATTCTTCAACCACAGTCGCATCAAGTGCCTGGAGTACGGGAAGGTTTGTTGATTAGGATCTATATTATGACTTAGATCGCACTGGGGGCATCTGGAGGAAAGTTGCGGATTAGGCTTCCCCTTCTGGGAAAGTGTGTTGGGATACTGAAGGTCGTCTTGGGCATTGGACACAGCAGCGTTAACATGATTCTCTGCTCTGCTCCCCAAAGATTCTTCCTAGGTATCGTAACAGGCCGCCTGCCACTGAAACCATTCCGAATTGGTAGCAGCAGTTCCCTCTTGCGTGAGGCTTTGCAAGTCATCCAGAGTATTCTCGCAACCTACCCTAGGGTCAGGGAATATCTGAGTTGTCACCAAGGTTTCTCTATCATACCTGGCCCATCCCAAAGATCAGCCATCATGGGAGGGCATCAGAATCCGCATCGATACGATTAAAACAACGTTCAAGATTAGGAGAGAAAATGCAGGCAATTACTCATGAGCATAATTCTTAGCTTATAGATGCGCGGATATGCGGGCTGAGATCATCAACGAACTAGAAGGCAACCAAGCATGCAGGCATACGCCTGGTACTCAGGGTTATTCTAGGGTTAGGACACCGTATTCCCCAAAGGATCTCACCGTATGTTAGCGTATTTCCTAGACCGTAAGAAACCTTTTTCAAAGCTGTGGTACCTTACTCTCCTAACGCAGTCAGTGCCAGCATCCTACTAGAATGAAGCCAACGTCACGCAACGTCGATATACGAATTTCGTGCTGGAGGTATGTGATGGGTAAGGAACGCCTTCGCAACTTCCCGGTCGTGGGCTTGGAGAGCACTCATTGTTACACAGACCTCGTAACAAGCTGGTACTAGTCGTCGTCGTCCTTGGTCAAATAGGCCACGGACCCTACTCGCTCCTAGTTTCTAAGTCGTCCTGATGCAACTCAAATACATCGTGGGCTTCGTCTGCCCGATTGCCGCATACGCATTTCATGTAGCTTATCCCATTAAGACTTCTTCGCCGATAGCAATGGCAATCCGTGCGGCCAAACTATCAGACATCGAGGGAGTTGTAGAAGTTGCTCTGTCTGCCATGCCTCACGATCCACAATCGAATTATCGCTTCCCGTACCGTAAGAAATACCCAGAAGAACACTTGAAGTACACCAAACTCTTGTTCGGATGCTTTCTCAGCCAAATTTGGGATGACTGGTAAATTATGGTCGTTGAAGCGCCGAGATCAGAGGACCGCAACGTTACGAAGGTTGTCTCCATAGCCGTATGGGATGTCTCTTTTCGGAATAGACGCAAGCACGGCCAGGCATATATACCGCAGGACCGTTTGTTACCCTTTATCCCACGATTTCCCGGCTGGTCTGAAGATGACTGATTCTGTGCAGCAATGGGGGCGGTGCTGAAAGCTGGCGGTGTCACTCGAAAAGACGCAAACCCCGAACATGTGGCTGCTTTCAGGAAGGCTGTCAACGACGCAAAAGCGAAGTACTTTGGTCCTCCGCTCAAGGGCGATTAGATGCATCTTCAAATTCTTGCGACCCATTTCGATTACTTACGCTACGGCTTCGCCACGGGGCTTGCCAAATGGGGTATGTCCTTGGGGAAAATGACACCCTCAAAGTCAATTTACTGGCGAGTCCCATGGGATTTCCACTCTGCACTCATCTCGATTTCGAGGATTGCGGAAAGTTATTCGTCCAAATGCCGGACGAGAAGGAGAAGGTGACCATGCATGCCATGGTATACGACCCCCAGAAAGTGGAAGAAGAAGCGGTAGAGCTTTGAGGACCGTGGAACCGGAAAGATATTTGAAGACTGTATGTTTCACATTATCTCGTCATTTGGTAACACCTCCCAAGGTCGCACTTTGCCCGGGCCTAGTGTGGGATTCGATGCATCATGAAATCATTGATTGTATGCAGAGACAGATCTCGACATCTTGATCTCTCCCAGCGTAAGAATGTCATCGGGTTCGCAGTATGACATTCATAGAAAAGTGGGAGATGGCGAAGTCATCAAGACCGGAAATGATCCAGGCGCCGCACATTCCCGTACAGTAATATCTCTTCTTGCAGTACATCAGCCTCCGAAAGGTGTTCTTGAACGATATCTACTGACTTATCGCTTCCCCTTATTTGACTTCATGTTATTGGCTGTTCCTACCATGTTGCTGTTTTGGGTCGACCGGGTTTGCCTTTCCTATCTTATAAGTCTAAATATGGCTCTACTCACTAGCAGCCCTGTTTCTCTACTGATCAAAGACCCATCTAAGCTTCGCACTGTACTGGTTGCTGTTGGTAGCCGACCGATTTTCCCTGTTGCGGCTTTGTAAACTCCGAAAATAGTCAAAAAGATAGAGTGTTTCGAGTGAGCCTAAAGAGTTTGACCGGTTTCATGGATCCTTCATCAGTCTTCTTCACCTGACAAAGCCACATCAAATTCATAATCTACTGTATTGCTGTTGTCGGCTGAGCGGATTCCTCTAGCCTTCGCCCTGCACCATTTAGGGACGGCAATCCACGAAACTCGTCATAGAGTCCAGCGCGATTGTGAATCGTTCAATCTCGTTGGCTGGCTTTGCTTTCAGATCGATCTCAGCAAGGAAGACTTGAACATGCATAAAAACAGGGCTTGCCCCCACTCTGAGCCATCTTCGTAATACCTCAAGCAACTCATGCACCACCATTTCAGATCCTTATCGACAGCGTAAAAAGTCAGCAAGTCAAGCAGTGCCAGCAAGGGGTGCGATGAGTCAGGCTACGGACAGAAGTGATTCCTCTTGTAGGATCACACCTAATCGTCCCAGAGATCAACGAGAGGTTCGCGGAAACAGCGAGGGATCCTACAACAAGCAGTAAGTGTCTGAAGGCGCGGGCGAGTGGGAGCATCAAGGACTGTGTTGACCACAGCGCCAGCGCGATTCTTCGAAAAACGGTGCACAAGCCCGACAACAGAGATCGAACGTATGATGGACGACCAAAAGATATCACGTGAATTAACATAGCGCACCCATAAGCCGCGAAATGCGTGATCTTGAAAGAAGTTCTCTTTCCATGCTAGGTATGGGAAAAGCCATCATACGATAGTAACTTCTTGGATGCTCTGGACCTTGAAGAAGTGGAGAGCTGCGCGGCCAAAGTACGCGTCGAGCCCCACGGCAACGAAAAGGAGCATGCCCTGGGCGAGCCAACCAACGAGGTCCTGAATTGCATAGAACAGAGGATAGGAAAGCAAGATCTTCTTTCTCCTCGGTAGGAAAAAGAGAGGTGGAGACATGGCTTGAACAGGAATATAGACATGAACGTTTACGGAGGCCTAGGTATGGATGACTTTTGGCAATGAGGCGTTGGCGGTTTGAGGAAGATATCGCGGGTCTCCATTACTTGTCTGGTTGATCATTCTTGGTAAGATATAAAGAGACTCTTGAGAACAAGAGGACGATCCGTCGCCTCTATGTTTCCTGCCACTCACTGCACCAACAGAGCGTGCGAGGTATCAAACTGTCTCTTCACTTTTGCCTGGGTGATGATCCAATCAGATACTCATCTGGTGGTTCTTTGGTACTCCATTACGATTTTTCCGCATAGCTTTTCCTGCAAATTTCCCGTTTTTACTCTACTATCAGAATATATGTATTCCCGATTTCTTGGTCTTGCCCTCCTTTCCGGGAACATCCTTGTGACTTTCGAATTTCGTCTAGCTTATATTCAAGTACATATAGTACTCACTAGGCGCTTCACATATAACCTATTGCAGTTGTTCCAGCAGAGTCTGCCGGCTAAATAGTTCCTGCGTCCATGTCCAAGATACATATTTCCAAAGGGTTGCAACGTATGACGGCCTGCACAGGGCTGGGGGGGCGAGTTTTACATATGCTGAAAATGCCAAGTGAGCGAATCTATGCTTGATCTACGATGGTCTGAATGCGCGAGGGTGGTTATTCCGCGGTAGATGAAAGTTGGCTAGATAGTAGCTAGAATATCGATGGTGAGTATTTATCACGAGAAAAGCTCACATTAATATTAGTATTATATGTGTGACATCTCTTGCGTAATTTGTTTTCATTTTTGTTTAGGAACTCATAAGTCCATGAAAAAATGCGGGTTTCAGATAGGACATCGAATTCACGATAGAAATGGATCGTAAGTCGCTGTCCGATTTTATCGAAAAGGTGTTTTGGAGCATATTTCCTGGGTACGGAACTAATTGAAAGCGTGGGACATCAATGGACCGCCATTAAGGCCAATCACAAACCTTTGATCTCTTCTACAACCTTATACACACACACCTTCCCACAGGCTAAGTATAAGTATCCATGCGCATAGTGAAACCAAGGCTCGATTGTGTCTCGAGCCATGATGCATAATCAAAACTGATAATCAATCGTAAAGCTAGCTGTTATGGTAAGCTCAGCTGTATGGTGGATATTTGTTCAAAGGAATTTTTGTGGATGATGTTGGGTAAGGTCGCTTTTGTTGGGTTTAGGTTTTCTTGTTGGATTGGGCTGTTCTTAGTACTTGATCTGGGACTAATGTTGGATTTGTGTTGTTGTTGGGGTTGTATGGGTGGTGTTTGAGCTGTTGGGAGGGTTAGGCTATGGGGGTAATTGGCGCAAGTGTGCAAGTAAGGGATTTTATACTTTTCGTCTGTGTAAGCAGTCTTTTGATCTATCTGTAGCTTGGGTTTAGGGTATTCAGCAGTAGATCTACGCGCTTTGTGCCGAGTAGGAATAAGGACTTACAATTATGTGTCGATGGAGCACTTTTTTTTGGTCCTTTAGGCTTGCTTGATCAAGACCTGTACATGACGAATTGGAGTTTGTATATTCCGCAAAGGTACGAGACTGAATGAAAAGTCTAGGAGGTAAATTTTCCAGGATGACATGACTTACAATTTGTTCCTATACCGCCGCTCCTTGGTATCTCGAAGTCTTCCCCGTCTCTCTGTTGCCTTATTTGTGTTTACTACCCCCATTACGACCACTCCTAATGTGGCCTCTGCTCCAACGGTGAATCTTAGTCTTACCGCCTTCCCGCAAGGGCTTACCTTCACCACAAGCCAAATATCCTCCCTCATCTTCCTGTGCAAGAGAATGCGGCCGCATGTAATCTTCCCAGTCGCCAATCGCCTCCAGTCTCAATACCTGCTTCGCTCGCCGATGCACAGCGCTAATTCTGGTGCAGAAGGTCTCGCCGTGTGCATCCCCACGGCCGAGGCAAAGCCAGTGTCGGGGACACCTGACGTGGTCGTAGGCATGGCACATTTCGTGTAGAAGGGTGCAAAGTATGGCCTGGAACACTGCCAGAGACGTGCCGTCATTCAGTAATGTATCCGCATTCAGCGAGATGTAACATTGACCCTTTTCGGAAATTCGCGGATGGGTCGTGAGACCGAAAACATCCTCCACCCGCAAGGACCTATAGCGTGGGGCTGAGTCACAAGTCATCCATTTGACGCATACATTACCACGAAGCTTACCACCGAATAGAACGAGGTCAAGGTCCGCGAATAACTTGATTGGGATATCGGAACCCCATTCGCAGCCACTCTCGACATTCTTGATCAAACTGAGAAGCCTGTCAATAGCAGCTTGCTCTTTGTGTGGGACTTGCCTCTTCAGGTCGTTGTGACGTATCAGCTCAGCCGTTGCCTGAGGCGGCGTCACGAAGGGACCTTTGTTGCGTGAGCGGAATTTGGGTTCTTGGTGGAAATCTAGTTCAGCTTGAGTGGTCGGATACGATGTTCCTCGATCTTCACAGCACGGTTGAAGGTCTTCTAATTGCATGTCGATGATATAAGGTATGGTTGATAGTGTGAAATGGCGTGAAAAAGGAGCTCAGCTGTGTAGAGAGCTCCACCAGATGTTTAGAAATCGAGATGGGGATTTCGCTGGAGAGAGATCCAGCGGGCTGCCCATGATTATAAAGTGGAAAAACAAGTGTCGTAGAATTGAACATTAAAACATGATCCTTTGTCAGTCGAGGAACAATGGCATTGAACAGCAAAGTAAGGCGATATGGGAATCAATGAAAATACAGAAAGAGAGCCATCAGCGAGAATCACTAGCGTGGAGTTCCCCAACCGCCATGCCCAGAATTATTAGACCATGCGGACAGTGGCTGGCATAATCTCTTTGCTGAAGACGCATGAGTATAGATTAGGCGGAAGTCTGGGTTGGCCTAGCTTGGCGATAGTGAACATAGGGTCTGTGCATCTCAAAGCGTTGGAGAGGCATATCTTTGCTCCACGGCTTGCTTCCGTGTCGGTTGAAACTCACCACAAGCCTTCACTGTGAGACTTTTGGCACCTAGTTCGCACATCAAACTTCCGCTTGTTTGGGCGAGCCATGTAGGTCGTAGATTGAGCGCCAAGTGTCTCAAGGGATGAGAAGGACGCGGGATTTGACGTCGCTGATGCTTGCCTGCTGCGCGAGAGCAAACAGGTCACCAAGCCCGAGCTATGATTACGTCCCATGCTTGAATATCTAGGCATGGCCGTGACCGCGGATATCTGTGCCTGGGAGGGTCTGCTGTAAATTTCGCATGTCCTATTCTGCTATGCCGGCAAGGGCTCCCCCTTGATTTTAATCATCTTGGGCCGTTCATACCGTTCATGAGAATCCACTGATTTGGAATGGTCCTGCCTTTCGGCTTAGCATATCTTCTTATGATGCCGCTCCAAAGGCGTAGGTGTGATTATAACCTGTGTCCAGACCAAACTATGTCCTTTGCATCCGGTCGTTGCAACATTTTGATGACCACAACCAGCACGGTCAATGTGGGGCGTGATAGATTTAGATACTAAAACGCTGTTTTCACGCGTTACGCACCAAAATGATTGACATGTTGATTACATTTATAACAGACCAAGTAAAGATGGACCGTAGACGGGTAAAGCCAAGAAGATGAGCGAGGGTTTGACGATAGATCTCAAAATCTGATCCTGCGGGCTGAAAGGAAATTCATGATTCTGTAGGATTGATTTGAAAATACTGAAAAAGAGTCCAGAAATTGAGCCTCATTACTAGATCAGTCGATACTTGGGTGCTGCCTGTTCCGTTTTGCCACGAACACGACTTTGATACTTCCTTCGGCACCATGAGTAAACAACGTCTGCAGTATAATTTTTCATTGAAGAATCTATTGAACAAGTCTTGGCCTTCATCGATATGTCTACAAGACCTTCAGGCTGCTCAAATTAACTATGAATCGAGTTTTGATGGGCGCAATGGCAGTGGTAACCTGTAACAGCGATGGAGCGAGACGCAGTCCAAATATCGTATGACGATGAAAGACACTCTTGCATCCATTTCTACTCCGTAGACTTGATTAATCAACATAGAGTGAATTGTAAAAATCGATAAATGGGAGAGAAGTGGAAAGGAACAGGGACAATTTGATGGAGGAATTCAGATGCCAAGAAACGGAGCACGCCAAGATATTAGCCTGAACATGCTGAAAGTCGATCGTCCCTCGGTCGTCACACGTTCTCCTCCTCAATCTCAACATGCCCAAAGCGCATCCGATCATGAACATCATCATCGATGATATGTTCCGGATTTGCCAGAGTCTGCCATTCTTTGTGTTGCATCTCACTCCCCTCCATACTTACATCCCTAATTGCATGAACGTTCTGGATCGTTGCCTAATATTTCGCAACCCCCTGCGCAAATGCCGCGTCATGACATTCGCCTGTCACTGACTCATTGGCACACCTTGAGGTCATTGCGCAGCAGGCGGACCGGCGAGGCTGACTGGAAAATATTGTTCTCGGCCCACGACAGGCTGGCATGCAAGGATCAAACAGTATAATGATTGGACACAAGGCTTTGGATGCATGGAAATAGGACGATGTCGCCTAGGAAGCTGCGCAGAGCATCACTCCTACTGGCCCTCAGTTCCCTATCTCGGTGTGTCATCTTCTTTGTCAATGGCTTTTTGTGGTCGATGATGCCCTCCGCCGCTAATGCACGTCGCGTTCCACTTTCAGGTTATACCTAGATAGGAAAGGAAAGGACTCTCAGCTAGGGCTGAAAGTGTCACATGAGTGACGATCTCTACCATTCTGAGTCTAGTCTTATCATTTTCTTGCTGCCTTCACTCGATTTCATCAACCCTGCTTCCTAGCGTTGTCTCTTATCTTAAATAAGGGTCGAGTCGTGTTCCCCCAGTTCCTTTCGTTCAGCTGAAAGTCCTGTTCCCTCCTGTGGATATCCGCCCAGACAACCCTTTTCCTCACCTTGAATTCCTGATTACCTCATTATGTTCCCATTCAGTAGACCACCAATCACCCAAAATCAGATACCAACTGTAAAAAAGATTTGCGAAGATTTGGGTTTCGGAGACCCGCTTGACAAGCCGGAGTCATACCTCAAAGAATCTACGCAAAGTTGGCGAAAACAATACAAAACCAGAGAAGGGACCCTTGGGAGAAGTTTGATCGAATGGCGTCAGCCGAGAACGCAGATCGACTTGAAATCCATGACCATCGATTATTTGGAGAAGGGAGGATATGGAGTGAAGCATTGGCCAGCTAATACCCTTGGGATACTTGAATATCCAAAAGATAGGCATCGGTGAGTACAAATCAAGACTGACGCTGTGAAGCACATAGTGATGGACGCTGAATCCCTGCAGAATCACCGAACTATTGACGCAACTTTTCTGGAAGGAAAATACCAATGAAGCGCACAATGCGAAACATCCTGACAGAGGCCGACGAGTGCGAGAAAGTGTTGAAAGTGATCAAAGTTCCACGACCATGAACAGTCCCACCATATCCGACTATTCACGTTCGATTGATCAGTTTGCCCAAGTCCCACGGCAGTCTGAGTCAAAGCCTGCCTACCCAGGGTACGTTCTTCACTACTATTGCAGCTCTTCACGTTAAAAACTGACCTCGGCCGCCAGGATCGGTGTAGGTTCTATTCCTAAGAGACCTCTCGGTAACATATGGCATCCAGCGAATGTAACCTTTAATGAGAGAAACACGCATGAACGCCATAATGCAGCCTCTCCCACTCAATCGAGTGGCTCTTTGTTTGTGCCTTCAACCGCAGACACGGAAGAGATCTCTCCAACGCTGCAAAGCTCCCTTCCAACATTGACCGGTGACTCAACGGAATCAGTTGTCCCGGACATCCCAGATGATGTGTACGATTGGTGTGATGACGATCTGAAGCGATCAGCGAAGGCCAAAGCGAGCAAGGTAAACACAACCCTAAGAAGCAGACATAACGTACGTTGTTAATGGACTATCATAGCGAATCACATCAAGCTTCAGACATCCTTGGGGACGTAGCGAAGATGGCGGAACAGCCACAAGCGTGGCACCAGTAGCTAAAATGCATACATCCCCTGCCACCTCTCAAAGACCGCCCAAGGCAACACGACCGGAACAAACCACGCCGCCTGCCAAGCGTACCGGTGCCCAAGCCTCACATGCAACATCGTCGGCAGACTCCAGCAGACGCCGGAGGAGAGACGTAGTTGGTGGTGACGAAGATGCAGAATACGTACCGCAACCGCGCTCCAAACGCCAGAAAGCCACCTCAAATGCCTCCGACGACGCACCCATCGTCCCTCAGCCCCACCCTCCAGCGCCCGAGATCGAAACGTCGCCTGTTCGTGCGTGCACGTCAGCCGCAGACGGACAATGCCCCGTCTGCTTTACCATCCTGGCACACATAGGAGACGGGAGCGATGATGCTAGGGAGTCACACGTCGACACATGCATCAACTTCACACTCTCGAGCTCGCCTCCAGCTCCCGCTCCTGAGGCTCGGAGGAGCCATACGGTGTTACCAGATAGGCCAAGAAGCAATCGTCCGGCACCGGCTGCTCTTGTGGTACCCAACGTCAACAATGGACGCTCTATCCCCGAATCACCTCCCGTTGATTTAGGACACGAGGACCTAATCGACAACGCACAAGAACACACCAGGCGATCATCAACTGATCCTCCCACCGAACTTCCCCAACCCTTACCATACCAACGTCCAGACCACGTCGAGCGCTCCCTCCCCTCTCCAGCCCCAGAACCCACCACCCCCAACCCCCCCACCCCAACACCCTCCCCGCCCCACCACCTCAACCCAGCGCACCCATCCCAAGCACCCCCCCCTCCAACCCCAACCCCAGAAATAAACTACTACATAATCGCCACCCGCCACCCGCGCCTCCTCAAAATCCACTGGCCCGGCGGCTCCCTCGCCCACAAACCCCTCGCCGCCCTCTTCGCCGAGGTCGCGGCCGTGGCGTGCAAAAGAGATATGATCGAGCGTATCAGCTGCAAGTTGACGACGTCGATGAGTGAATTGCAGTATACGATTGCGAGGGGGGATGAGAGGATATTTGAGGTGATGAAGAGGGCGTTTTCGAGGGAGGTTAATGCAGATTTGGGGAGGGGGAAGGGCGAGTTTGAGGTTGAGGTTGAGGTTGAGCCGGGGAGGGTGGGGGGTGGGGTTGGGGTTTTGGGGGAGGTGGAGGGGGGTGGGGGTGGTGGTGGGGGGGCAGGGTTCTCGTTTTGAGGGGGGAGGTGGGGGGGGTTTTGGGCCTTCGTTTTGAGGGGGGAATGGGTCTCGGGGAGTGATGGGGGATTGGAGGGAGGGTTTGTGATGATTACGGGGTTTAGGTAATTGACTCACTTATATTTGAGTCCGGACGACATTATTCTCTATATGACGCCATGAATTTTAGCTAGCTCGCCAGATGCAGAACATTGATAGAGTGGTATAGAGCTCTTGCTGGTGACACGGCAGATCGGTTGAGGATGATCTCAGTGGAAGGCTGTATGTTGTAGGTGCCAGTCCGAAGTGATAACCCCATGTTACCCTTTGCCCCTATCAGAATAGTCTAGAGCATCCATCATATCATTTCATGATCCATCAACGTCTCCGTTCCCCGAAGAATCTACAACATAGAGACCATAGCACAACAGAAAACTTTTTCAATGCATGAGAGCTTCATCAGTCCGTCATTATCAGTACGGCACCATACTCCATCACCTTCAGCGGAAAACAGGCATGGAGACTGGAGCTCATGGGGGAAGGACTCTGATGGTAGCTACCTACCCCGCTGCGATTCAACAGTTGGGAATGATCGTATACTTGCGATTGGTATTGCGATGCGTTTTTTGGGTTTTGTGGTAGTATGTTGGGCTATGGTACGTATTAGACAGGTTTTGCAGTGAGATTATTCAACGTTTGTTTAATGATTTGCACGGGTCTAGCCGTACGCTAAGCCTAATCTAAATTTACCCGAATATAAACCATCGCTACTCAGCCCTACCTATCTAGGATTTACCTATAAAACCCCTTTTAGTAATTATCTATTTATCTATATTATTAATAATAATATACTATAAATATTAATTCTAATAAAGAACTTATATACGTAGCTACTCTAGCCCTCCTTATCCTTAGTTTATATTATATTAGCTAAGTCCTACGCTATACTTATATCCTACTAATTAAGTATTAGAGTAAGGAGTAGAGTCTTAATAATTTCCTACCTAAGTAAATAAGGCGGATATTTAGATTTACTAAAGATAAGATATATTAATTATTTACCTATTTTAACCTTAAAAGTATTAACTAGTAATATAATTATTAGCCTAGCTTAGAGCTCGCTTTATATCTTATTCTAGTAAAATTCTTATACCTATATCCTCTATATAAGTTATTAATAATATTTAGCTAGTCTCCCTCCTTTATTTCTACTATAATTAATAATATCCTTAAGTACCTATATAATTACTATAATCCTATCCTATACTAGTATCCTATTCTTAAATATAATAGGATCTAGAGGTATATAAGGGTAATTAAATATATAGGTAAAATATATAAGAGGTCTATAGTTTAGGGGTTTATTAATAAAATATTTCGGCGCTTTTATTAATTAAAGGAAGACTAGAGGTTCTTCTACTTTATATATAAAAAGGTATATAGTATAGTATAGTTAGGGGTAATATACCTAAATAGTCTAATTAGTATACTATACGGCCTATTTAAAGGAAAGGTAAATAGCTTAATAATACTATAAACTTCTAGTATATAAGACTAGCTATATTAAGTATTCTAGGAGTAGCGAGTTCTAGATCTATTTAATAATAAAGCTTATAAGTATATATAATTTATTATATTACTATATATAGGCTACTTAAATATATAGAAGAGAAAGTTTAATAGAAGAATAGCTAGTATATAGATTACTATTAAGTATAGTTTTAGGATAATATAGATACTTTAAGTAATAAATACCTTTAAGTATAAAATAAAATTAGGGCTAATACCTATTAATAATATCTATTAGGTAGCGGTACTATTAATAAACTATTTTATCTATTTATAAGGCCGAAATATAGTATCTAATTAATTTAGAATAAGGCCTTTAATAATCTACTAATATTTATTAGTAATTAACTCTACCTAATAATTACTTAGGTATATTTCTTTATATTAAGCCTTATAATATAATTAAAGGGATTATAGGCCTATAATCTATATATAATTACCTAACTCTAATACTATAATACCGTTAGTTTATAAACTATATTACTAATTAAGAGCTCGTTATTAAATTTAAGTTATAAAGAAGCTTATAAAGATAAGTTATAAATTAGCCTAAATCTATAATATATATAAGAAATATAAGAAACCCGCCCTTATTAAGTAATATAACCTATTTATATAATTACTATAAAATAGTAAGTATCTTATAAGGCCTTATTTCTTTATTCTCGCTTAAAGTTTCTACTTCTATATTCTATTTAGTTTTTCTACTTCTTATTCTAAAATATCCTAATTCTAAGTCGCTTAAATATTAGGGGTTTATACTAATAGTTATTCTATTATTTTATATTATTTTATATATTAGAGCTATAAAATATACTTAAGTATTATATCTACTAGTCTTATAATATTCCTACTACGTATTATTAACCCCGTCTTTACTAAGCTCCTTATTAACTTCTATATAAAAATCCTCTATAAAATTTCTCCTTTACTTACTATTATTATTATTACTTTTAAAGTCTCTACTATTACTTACTTAATTTATATCCTTTATACTATTAAGCCTATTAATATATAATTATACTATACCTATAACCTTTCTATTAGATATCTAGGGACGGCTTAGTATATTATTATTTATAGGGATAGTAAGACTAATCTTACTAGCGATATTTTCTAGTATTTTTTATATTTATTCTATCTCTTTACTTAGGTACTATTAATATAAGACTTAATTTATATAGAGCGTTTAAACAAGGTCCTCTTAAGCCCCTATTTACTTCTATAATAGAGTTATAAAGGCCTATAACTCCTTATAAAGTATATTTAATATATTATAAGTCTATTATATTCCTTTAATTGAATATGTAAGTTCTATATTAATATTAAGTTACTACCTATAAATAAGTTCTAACTTCTTAATTAAGGCTAGGTCCTAAGTACTAATTATTATTAATATATTAATATTAGTAAGTAGAGGGGCCTAAGTACTATTTATTAATATAGGCCTACTAATACTTATAAGTATTATCGCCGGAGTTATTATATTATAAGATTTAAAGAATTTTAAACTTTACTTTATAAAAGTAACTAAAATAGTAGTTATATCCTAAGTTAGATAAGACCTTTATATTTATTTAAGTCTTTACCTATCTTTTTATAACTTTTCCCCCTATTCTTTTTTTTATTCTACTATTATAATCGCTATAGCTAATAGATAGTACTATTAGTAGAGTTAGCTTTATCCTTAAGATTACTCCTAATACTAATACCGCTCTAGTAGCTAGTATTACTCTAGGGTTAAGGACTTAGGCTTTACTACTAGCGGGGGGAACCTTTTAATATAGTACTTATACTAGAGGGTAATAGTAATATTACTATAAATAAGAGTAGGATATATAAGCCTTCTAAGGAGGAGTCTTTTTTATTATTTTCTTTATAGGAAGGAATTTTATTAGAACTAATATTCTCTATTTCCCTTATAGCCTTTTTACCCTAGTAAAGAGAGAGTATATCTTATCTAGTATTATAATCCTATATTTTCTCCTTTTTATCTTTTATATCTTACTTCTTTTTATATTTTCTAGCCTAAACTTTATTAGCTATTAGTTACTATTAATCTAGTACTTATATAAGGTTATTATTAGTTATTATATATCTAGATCTCCTATTATATTCCTTCTTATACTTATACTATTTAAGTAGTACTACTACCTTTTATTAATAATTATTCTAAGAGTAGGAATAGTAGGTATATATCTTAAAGTCCCGCTATATATCCTTCTATTATAAATTTATACTAGAAAGTCTATATATACCTACTTTAGTAAGCGTATAATTAATAAGTATTATTATCTCCTTAATATTAAGAAGCGTTCCTTTATATATACTTTATCCCTTCTACCTACCTCTCCTACGCTTCTTATTATAACTATCTAATTATAAGATATCTAAGCTCCTAGTCCCCCTTCTCTTATACCTCCCTAAATACTATAATAGCTCTATATTATATAGCCTAGCTTTCCTATAGCCTTTCTCTTTAGAAGGGGACTTCCGCGGGGTAGGTTAGGAGGAATACAGGGGAAGAATATTATTATTATTAGGAGGTTCCTATTAGGAACTAGATTAGAAGGCTAGTTTCTAAGGGCTAGAATAGATAGTATAAACTACTAGCGAGTAGGTAGTATTATAAAGGTAGACTTAATACTCTAGTAACTTTATAGTTATAAAAGAACTAATCTCTACCTTCTAAGGAGGTAGAGGGAGGACTATTTAAATACCCCTTAAGGAAGCTACCTAGCCTCTTAAATATCTAGATAAAAGGATATCTATTAGGATAATAAGAAGCTAAATTAATACTACTAGGATATCGCTAATAGGCCGTATTATACTAGTTAGATATATTAAGATATCCTAATAATTACCTCCCCTTTAAGGGTATTTATCCCTAAATACTAACTATTACTATCTATAGTAGGACTCGTTAAAAACTTTTAAAACCCTAGTAGGGAAAGTAAGGAAAAGAGTTCTAAGATAGTAATAATATAACGACGGTGATACGCCGCTAATATTATATACTACTAATATATAAAAGCCTTTATAGTTATAATTTATATTAATAGTAGGATATAATTATTAATTAAGTTTACTATTATATTACTTTATAAATATATAATATAAATAATAATATAGAAGTTAGGTAATAATATCGCGCTATTAAATTATATAGTTAATATACGTAATATAGTATATAATAAGGTTATATTTTATTTACTTTTAACTTCTTTTACTACTACTACTATTAATACTAACCTATTATAAGTTACTTTAAGCTATATCTTAATATATTAATAATAGGAGCTAACGCGTTTAGTATTAATACTATTAATACTTTATAAAATAACTACTATTAGAGCGTAAGTATAATACAAAGGGTTAATTACTAATATAGTACTATATATTAAATAATTAATAACTATAATAATAATTAAAGTAAGTCTCTACTAGTTATCTTTAAATATATTATAAGTATATTACTTATAAATTACCTTCTTATATAAGTCTATTATATTAGTTATTTAAGGACCTTATTAATATCTTATTATATTATACTTCTTTTAAATTATTCTTATACTCTTTATACTTAAAGGTATTCCTATTAACTAACTCTTATAATAGATAGTTAAACCCTCTTACTATACCGCGCTACCCTATTATACTACTAGGGTAGTAGCCCTCTTATAACCCTATTATCTTTAGTACGCTAAGTACCTAGGTTTAAGTCCTAGGTTATTATATAACTAAGAGACTAGTAGGGCTTATAAGAGGTACCGCCGCCTTTATAAGCCTTATAAATTAATTTATAATAATAGGATTTTAATATAGTTTACTTATAATATATTAATAGGTTATAAGTCCCCCTTATCTTTTATACTTGTTTATCTAGCCTCTTTACTTATAACTCTATTATTACCCTTTAAGGTAGAAAGTTACCCTATTATATTACTTTTATAATATAAGTTACTACCTTTAAAATTAAGGTAGAGGTAGTAATTTACTTAGGGGAGCGCGGTAAAATACTTTTATATAAGTTATAAACCTCTAAAGAATTATTATACCTTAATATAAAGGTAGGTAGTTAGGTAGTTATTACCTTAAAGGATATCTTAGATATAATAAGATAGTAGGTAAGTTCTTTTATTATATACTTCTTATAATATATACTAATACTTTTATAAGAGGGGTTAACTACCTTTATTATAATAGAGGTTAATAAGGAGTTAGGGGGGGTAAATATATTATTAAAGTATTCTACTATCTTTATATAAGTTAATTATATATTAGGAGGAGGATAATAATAATTTTAATAAGGGGGAGATAAGGGAGATAGAGGAGGATATAAAGGAGGAGGAGGAGGCTATTATACCTACGCTTATACCTACTATTATATTACCTACCCCTACTTCTATTAGCCCTAGCTACCCTTCTTATAATAGTAGTATTACTAATACTACGCCCTCTACTTATAAGATTCGCGTCCCTTATACCCCTTATACTTCCCCTACTCCTATTACTCCTACTCCCTCTCCCTTACCTACTCCGCCCTCTCTACTTACCCCTACTAGGGATATTACCTTATCCTCTAGCTTATTTATTATAGGCCTTAGCTCGTCTTAATATACTCCCCTTATAAGACCTTAATACTATACCTTTAAGTAAAGATTCTTTTCTTAGATTATAAGGATTTTCCCCTTAATTAATTCTTTTTATATATATCTCTTTATTAAAATCTCTATTATATAAATATAACTTATAACTTATCTTATATAACTTAATTTTATAATTAAATAGTTCTATTATAATAGTTATATACTAGCGTTTCGCCTTTAATACTTCTTTATTATATATATTATTATATTCCCTTTATAAGTCTTTTATATTTATATCCTTAATAGATATCTATTAATTATATTCTATTTTATAACTAGACTACTTAATTAAGTAGTATTAAATACCTTTACTTTTTATCCTATTGAAGATTTATTCTACCTTATAATATTCTTTACTATTAATAAGTTCTAAAAGAGGTATAAATAATTACTTACCTTTATTAAGATAGCTCTAATATAATTTTAATAAAGAAATATAAAATATAAGATAGATTCTTTATACTATTAGGAGACTTAAGTAGTATACCTAGTATCTAACTACCTCTACTATCTTAAAGGGACTAGTATACTTATATAATAGCTTTTAATTTAATCTTTTCTACTTTAAGTTCTTTATAATTAATATTACTAGTTCTCCTATTATATAAGACTTTAGGATATAAAGTTTATTATAAAACTTTAAAACTTATACTTAAATAGTCTACTATTAATCTACTAGTATAACTCTTACTTTTAAAAGGTTTTCTACGCGGTCTTTAATTATAAGTACTCCTCCTTTTAGAAAGTTATCCTTAACTTTATCTTTTATATATAAATTATACTTATATATTATATAAAATAGTAAATAACCTAGTATAATATAAATATTATTATAGTATATAAATTTAGCTATTAGGAGTAATATAGCCTAATTATCTTATTCTTTATTTAAAAATACCTTAAGGTAATATTTAATCTATTTATCTATTTATAAATAGAAGGTAGTACTTAATTATCTCTTTATCTTTATATAATAATAGACTTTTAACTAATAGGTACTTATAAATAAGGATCCCTAATCTAATATAATACCTATTAGTAAACTATAATACCTATTAGTAAACTATAATACCTATTAGTAAACTATAATATAATATTATATTCTTAAATAGGATCTTAGCTAATTTAATAGTAGTATAAGTACTCTTAATTAGAAGGTATTAAACTATCTTTATATACCTATTAATAATTATAAAAATAGAATTATATATAGAATTTCTATATTTACTAGGTAGTAAGCTTATAATAAAATTTATAGAAAGTTCTTCCTAAGGCCCTTTAAATTATAGTAAGGATATTATATTATTATAAGATTAATATCTAGGAGCTTTTACCCTTTAATATATTTTATAAGTTTAGATATATAACTTAATATCTATTAATATCCTACTCTAATAATACTTATATTAAAGTAACTCTAAGGTTTTCTATAACTTAAAATAACCTATTAAAGTATTATTATAATACCTTACTATAATTTCTATATATAATACTAAATTATCTAGTATATAAAGTACTCCTTTAAATCTTAGTAATCCTATTGAATTAACCTTCTAAAGCTATTTAATAGTATTTTACTTAAAAGCTATACGCTTTACCTTATCTTTCTATTTAATAATAAATAGATTATTACTTTATAATAAGAGGATAAGTTCTTTTAAGGATTCTAATCTAGCTTTATAAGCTATTTTAAGTCTAGTAACTACTCTTACTAGTATTTATAGGATATATTATTTATAATTAATAACCCTAGTAATAGGATTAAGTAGTAGCGCTATTATATTATATTAATACTAGGAAGGTAGCTTTACGCCCCTTTTATCTAAGTTTTTAGGCTTAATTAAGGGTTTCCTAAGCCCTCCTAAGCTAGATAGGTTTATATACTTAGTTATTTCTTCTAGCTACCTTTAGCTAGAAACAATACTTCCTAAGTTTACTAGCTTGTTTTATAAGGTAGGTAGGAGCTAGTTAAATAATATCTTAATATTATTATAGTTAGGTCTATATAATAGAGTATTTATAAGATTCTTCTTACTAGATTAATATTTAATATCAAAGTTATATATAGTTAAATAAATAGCCTACTAAGCTTAATAACTATTTAACTACTTTACTTATATAAATCCCCTAAGATTATTATAGTTTATAAGTACTTTAATAGCGTAATAACTACCTTCTACGTAGTATTACTATTACTTAAAGGCTTTAATAATTATTAATAGTTCTTAATTATATATCTTATACCTAGTCTTAGTAGGTATTAATTTATAAGACTAGAAAGCTACTAGATATTAAGCCCTATTATTATCCTATTAGGATAAAATAATAGTTATAATAAAATTAGAAATATCTATTTTAATCTAAATTTTCTTATTAGGATTAAAATATATTAAAATAGGTACGGTTGTAAAGACGTAATATAGGTTATAAAACGCCTTCTCTTTACTAGCGCCTTATATAAAGGGTCTTAACTTCTTCTTATCCTTACTACCTTTTAAAAGGCTAGTTAAGGGGGATATTATTTATAAATAGTAGTATATAAAACACTAGTAGAAGTTTATAAATCCTAAGAATACTTAGACTTCTTAATATATAATTAATATTAGCTAGTCTTAGATAGTAAATACCTTATAGCTATCTATTAATATACTATTAATACTTATAATAAACCTAAGGAATTCTACTAAATTAGTATAGAATTTATATTTCTTTTAAATTATATAAAGCTAAAACTTCTATAACTACTTAAGTACCTAATAGATATATTACTTATAACTTAAGATATCTTCTAAATAAATTAAAATATTATTAAGGTATACTATATAAGTAATATCTATTAGGCCTATTAAAGCTCTATTAATATAGGCTTAAAATATAACTAGGGTATTTACTAACTTAAATAGTATAATTATATATTTAAAATAGTTATACCGCGTATAAAATACTATCTTCTACTTATTACCCTTATAGATATAAATCCTATAATAAGTATCCTTAAGGTCTAACTTAGTAAATATCTTTATACCTTATAAGTAATTAAGTATTTTACTAATTAGAGGGAGAGGATAATATTTCTTTACTATTATCTTATTTAACTTATAATAGTTAATATATAACTATAAGCTACTATCCTTTTTTAATATAAATAAAATAGGAGCCCTTATAAGACTAGTAGACTCTTATATTTAACCCTTTAACTTAGTATTATCTAGGTAGATACATAGAGTTTCTAACTCCCTTTATAATAAATTATAAATAGGCTTATAAGGAGGCTTATAACTATCTATATTAATAGTATAGTCCCTAGGCTTAAATAGAGGTAGTCGTCCTACCTCCTTATTTAAAAAGTTATCTAAAAAGTTATAAAGACTTTTAGGTAGCTCTAGTACTTTATTATTAGAGCCCTAGGTTTCTACTTATAATAACCTAGTATAGATAATAGTATAAATTACTAATTTACCTTTAAGGGTATCTATAAATACTTATAGCTCTAGGATAGATATACTAGTAGAGTCTAGTAGAAATTACTACTTCTAACTCCCTAAATCTACTTATACCCTAGCTTCTAATAAGGTAGGTATATTAAGAATAATTAGTAACCCCTTCTTCTTAATTATATAGAATATACTAGTATATTAATCTAGCTATTCCTAGCTATTAATAAGATAGTACTCTACTTAATATATATTATAGTAATAGACTAACTAACTATTTATCTATTTAGGAATTAATAGCTAATAGCCCTCTAGGGGTTTTAAGTTATATTACTTAGCGAAGCTTTAAGAGATAATATTAATCTCTACTTCTATATTTATTAAGAAGTCTATATAGTCTTATATACCTTATATATTAATAGAACTATTAATATTAATATTATAAACTAATAGTAAACCCCTTTTAATAAGTAAGCGCCTTAGTATTAAGGTCCTAATAGAGGCGCGCTTCCTTTTTTTAATTTAGTAATCCCTTTTCTAATAGTATTAATAGGTATTATATTTAGGTTCCTAGGTATCCTAGGCCTATAATAGTCCTTATTATAATGCCCCTTCTTTCTATAATTAAAATATATTAACCCTTCCTTAGTATCTAGTAACTTATTATAACTACTAGTAGGTTAAATACTTCCTACTTTTATAAAAGGATGAATACTTCTATCTTAACTTCCTTCCCTCTTCTAGCCTTTATTCTACCTATTAGAATAATCCCCTTTTTTAGTAATATAACTATTACCTACTATTATTTTAATATAATACTACTAATTATTCTTTAACTAAGTAGTAAGGGTAATTAGGCTTTCTTTAATTATAAGGAGGTCTTAATAGTTTATAAGGGCCTTTTAAAGGTCTAGGCGTAACTTTATAAAGAAGTTAATCTACTAATATTCCTCTAAAAAAGGAGGGATTTATAATTTAATTCTATTTAAATATATATTAAAGCTTTATATTAACTAGTTAGGGTTCTATTATATATCTAAGTATAATTATATATTATAAAGCTAGTAGTTTATTAAGTCCTTAATAAGGTTTAATAAGTATTAAGTAAAGTACTCCTAGGTAACTACTCTCCTTAATAATAACTTTTTATAATAATCTTATAACTTAGTAAATTTACCTTCTAAGAATTATATAGCCTAAGTAACCTTTATAAACTTAATTAGGAATTTATTAAGTATTAATTAAAATATAATATTTATAATATAATACTATTTTTTATATTTATATATATTTTTCCCCTTATAAAAGGGTAAGTCCTTAGGCTTTAAGTAGCTCTTAGGGTATTAATTATTAGGTTCTTCTAACTAGCCTCTAGTAGACTAACTTAGGGTAAAACCCCTAAAGATAGATCCTATCCTAGGGTCTAATATACCTTATACGTTAGTACCCTAATTTAGAGGGTCCTTTATTAAGCCTTATCTTAACCCTTATTATATCCCTCCTAATAATCCGCTAGTAATCTAATATAGATCTAGTATAATTATATCTACTTCTACTTATAATTAGGCTACCCTTTCTTAAATACCTTAAAGCTTTCTTTCCTTTATTAACTACTCTTCTTTAACTTTAGTAGTAGTAATAAGTTTATTAAGTATAATTATACTAGTAAGGGTTTTATTGGAAATTCTATTACTAGGTATATTATTTATTACTTTAATATCTCTTATATTAAACTCTAGTATTATCTTAATTTTATTATAATAGACTTTTAATATATTTTTATCTTATTTAATATTAGATATCTTCGCGTTATTATATTATTATAATCTAGATTATCCCCCTTTTAAGGTAAAAAGATTAGAACTATTAGGAATTAAATTAGAAGGCTAGTTCTTAAAGGCTAAAATAGATAGTATAAACTACTAGTAAGTAGGTAGTATTATAAAGGTAGACTTAATACTTTAGTAACTTTATAATTATAAAAGAACTAATCTCTACCTTCTAAGGAGGTAGAGGGAGGACTATTTAAATACCCCTTAAGGAAGCTACCTAGCCTCTTAGATATCTAGATAAAATGATATCTATTAGGATAATAAGAAGCTAAACTAATACTACTAGGATATTACTAGTAGGCTGTATTATACTAGCTAGATATATTAAGATATCCTAATAGTTCCTAGGGTATAAGAGGTATATCTATATAGAGGCTAGTAATAATATCTTCCTACTAATTATATAGATACGTGGTAATTATATATTTATCGCGCTATATGAAGATCTTTAGCTGTAGGGATATAGAAGGAGGATCCGGCGTACTAGTAATAGTAATAGTAAAGGTACTAGTACCTAGGATATCCTTAGAAGACTTTAGAGCCCGCCTAGGAGGTATATAAAAACTATTAGTAATAGTAGAGGAAGGTTATAAGAGGGATAGAATAGATATAAATATAGGTAAGTAATAGATTAACTATAAAGGATATTAAAATAATAGCCTAATTAGGCTATTATTTATATTAAAATAGTAATTTAATAATTAAATTATTAACTTAATAAATCATATAACTAGTAAATACTATAGCCTGATATAGCTATTAACTATTAAATAATATTAAATAATTACTTAAAATCGGGACCATAAAACCTGTCTATTATTTACTTATAATGTGATATGATGAAATAGGGCTGTTGGCGTTAGTTCTATAGGGTGGTTGGATTTAGTGTGGGAGGTTTAGTCCTGCGATTGGAGAGGGGGGGGGGGGGGTTACTGGGGTGAATTTTTGGGAGGAGAGGGGAGGGGGGGAGTGGAGGTTGGGTTTGAGGGGAGGTGGGGTTTGAGATGATGGTGGGGTTTGAGGGGAGGTGGGTTTTGAGGTGATGGATTTGAGAGGGTGGGGTTGTGGATGGAGATTGTTGGGGTCGGGTTGAAGATTTAATTGGGAGTCGGGTGATGTGCTGTTTTATATGAAGGAATCATTATTGAGAGACTATGTATGCCTTTGTTATGTGTGATGTCCTCTGCCAAGTGTACGCGTGGTGACGGGTATTCGGGTTGGTTGAGCTGGAAAGCTGGATGGAAAAAGGGGGTTCGGGGGTTTGTTGCTGGCGAGATAAGGGTTCTAGTGTGAAACGTGTGGTGGTTGGAGGATTTGGGTTGTGGTTGTTTTGAACGTTGCGGAGCTTGAGGGAGTGATCCTTGCATGAGATGTACCACCTCATCACATCATCACATCGCCCATCATGGCATAATCCGGACTGAGAGGCGAATTTTCTCTTAATATTTGACTTGTATATTGTACTTTCCAGTAAATTCATCCCCATGGTACCATGTTCCATGATCAACGATTGGCAAATTGCAAAATTACCACACTTTCCTGGAAAAGTTGCAAATTTGCCACACCCAAATTGCACAAATGCCACACTCGCACGGTGAAGTACTAAAGGCCCCCTAACCAACAGGGCACAGGACCGCTATCGCTGCACACAGTCCCGGCACATCATAGCTACCTCGCACTACCCAGTAGCCCCCGTACAGCAGCCCCCCTACTTCCCCAGCACATCAGTCCTTGGCGGGTATGAGAGGACGGTAGACCCCCAACCGTCGCCATCGATCATGCAAATTTAATCTTTCAGGGGTGACTGACAACCTAATTCCTAGGGGACCTACCTTGGAGTCAGGGAGCTCAGCCTCGTACCTTACTTAGGACTCCGCTGTGCCAGAGTGTGGTATTTTTGCAATTTGGGTGTGGGAGTTTTGCAATCGGCCGTTCAACAATCATACCCAACAGACGCACGTCTTACTATGGATCACGACAATGGAGCCGATGACGAACACGCCTGCACCAAGGATATACTGCCCTAGAGAGAATCCGCCAGAGATGTCGTTCTGATTCGTAGAGCGCCAGATCGCGGGCCCGAGGCTACCCACGATAGTAAAGAAACCCAAAGCTATCAAGACATGGCAGGGTCGGATGCACCTGTAAAACGGCTTCAATCTGTTTATACACAATGCTTGTTTCAATTTATTACAAGGCACTGGTGGTGGCAGAGTACTCATGGGAGTATTCGGTGGATACGCCCTGTAGTTGGAGAGCCGTCTTGGTGATAGGTCGAGGTATTCGGTATAGACAGTGATACAATCTTTGTTGCGCTCGAGATCCTTATAATCACTTATGATTGGCGCCAATGGAAGAAAGTTGACCGATGTATGTCCTTTACTGTCGTCAAGGTCCTTGAATGTTACTGCAGCTGGTAAGAATGGATGCTGGTCAATCTGTTCGACTTGAGCTACGGGCAGAGGCCCATTTCCAATGCGATTTGTTCGAGGCGTTCTCAACTCAACAGCGCGTATGCGGTCTGTCTCAGGAATTGATGTTGTGCTATTGTGTGCTTCCAAGCAATCACCGAGCTTCTCAGGCGAGTATTTCGAACAGTCATAGACGCTTGGACGGCCACTTCTAGGGCTGCCATCGGCGGCCTTGTTGTACCGAGAACGAGCTACATCCCTCCAGAGTTTTCGACTTGCCGATTCATCCTCGTCCATGGCCACTCGACAATATCCCAGATCTCCTAGACATTTAATCCAAGACTCCTCGATAGCTGATAGTGTGCCAAAGTATTTCGCTGCAAGTTTCTTCAAGGCCGGGCTTGCGGCAGGATGATTGAATCCAAGAAAGAAGTCATGACGTTCTTGAAGCAGTCGATTGTGCATTGAAATTACGGATTGCCAGCAATCGTTCGTCAAAAGGTTTGTCTTCCGGACTTCAGCCGCGATTGTTGGTCTTTTCTTAGTGTTCGTAGGCCGCTCGAAGAACTGAACGATTGTGAAAGCTAGCACCACTCCAAGATCCCCGAAGTTGCTCGCAATGCTAGGTTCGCACGTTTGCGGAGTTTTTGGACTGCCTGAAGTTGTCTCCAAGATTGATGTATTGGCTAGACTGCTGGTATTCATCGAGAAGTCGTAACGGTTGTAGGATGGTTTCTCTTGGAGTCCGCTGAATGCATGACTTCGCCTGTCGCTTATGGTCAAAGCTTCTGAGAAATGTTCCTCTATGGCCGCGTCGTACTCTGGTAGACCGATATCAACACACCTCGCCTCTATCATTTCCATTCCCGTAGTGATCTTATCGACCTCCAGCATGAGTGCCTCGTGCGACATTGGATTCTCTTCGGGCTGAGAAGGCATCTCCGGCTCGGCAAACGGCTCTGCGTAGACCTCGGCCTGGCGAACCTTAGAAGATTCGGCAATGCAGTGGTTGTTGGAGCTGCAATAACCAGGTGACAAGTCCTCAAAGAGCTCCATACCTGGGATGCCTAAGGCAGCGGGGTGAACGTTGATAAGATTCGGCTGGCCATCCACAGGTTGGGATCCCTCGCACCTGTCATTCCCTCGGTGTTGGATATCAAATGCATGGTTCCTCACGATGCCGGGACCGTCAAGTGGACAATAGTGGTCATACCGGATCCCCTTCCTATTCTCAACAGGAGCCATCTTATCATAAGCATCCCAAAAAATATACTCTACGTCGGATACAAGAGCTTCAGACACCGACTGGATACCTCTCGTGGGGATAGAGGAGCGCTCCAATCGCAGAATTGATTGAAGGCACGGATACGGGGGTAGCTCCCCTAAACGAAGGCTGACAGACGTATTCCATGGGCCTGCGATAAGTTCTCGGTCATATCGCCACATCTCTCCCATGGAAGGTGACATAGTTTCCTACTATTTATGTTGTCAAGGTGGTTTGATCCAAATGCGAAGAATTTACACGCTGTGTTTCTTACGAGCGCAAGACGAAGGTAAGACTTCACGTGGGCGTTTAGAGTTCAATTTGAGGTAAAGGCTGTAAGAATCTAACGCAATGGTTGACATTCAAGATGAGAAGTCCGGGGAAAAGGTCGATGCGACAAGTGTGCTCACCGCAGTATACTATTTTTAGCTAGTCTGTCATACAGAGTTGCTGTTGGAATTCAGTCCGGGTTAACCTCGGCTTCAGGAGGTGCTACTAATTACTTAATCCTAAACTATTCCTCTTAGTAGAGGGCTAAGACGCTAAATCTTAGAGTTAGGACTTAGGTTTAGTTAGTACAAGTATGAATACTATTAGTATATGTTAAAAATTAGTATCAGCCCTATATACTTGGCATGAACTATAAATAGCTAATATATCTATAACTAAATAATTAACCGTTCTATTAAATTATTTAACAGATTATATACCTAATTATATTACAGTTCTAGTACTATATTAGCCTGTAGATTAATTAGGACTAACGCGGCCTTAGCGTATATTATATTAGCTGTATTATAGATATATTATTATATTATAAGCTTAAATTTAATATAATTTTAAAAACTATATAATTTATATAATAAGCTTTTTAAATAGTCTTAGAAGTATTATCCCTAGAATTATCTACTAGTAGTAGTATTATCTCTAGAATTATCTCTAGGATTATCTACTAGTAGTAGTATTATAATTAAATACTATAAAGTTTAAAGTTAAGAGAGTTATAAGTAATAAGAAGTCTTAGTTAAGATTTTTTTATTAATAACCTTTGTTATTAAATTGAAATATATATACCGCCCTTACCTCTTAAAGGAGGCTTACGTTATTATATTAGGAAGGAGCTGTATCCCTTTACAATCGTAATAATATATTCAGTAGCCTAGCCTAGTTATCAAGTAGATATCTAGACCTCGTACCTTTATAGATACCTCAAGTAGAATCTCTTTGGATAAGTCGCTAATAGCGTAGGTCTCTTGAGTCGGAATATAACGGCCAAATCAGCGCTAGAAGTCGGACCAGGAATACACAATTCAACTCGAGACTCCAAGATTGGGTTACAACCCTGAACAACTTCATACCAATATCTCGTTCAGCTTCAAGAGTATCTAGATCAATTGTAAGCACAAGCTCCACGTGAAAGCTGTGTGAATGATTAACTTTTTCAATGTATTTCACGCCCACTAAGACACCGTCCTGGTCTTCAAACTCGCTCTGATCGCCGAAATCGGTGTTTTCCTGGTCTAGGCAAGTTAGACAGTTGACTGTAGTGTTCTTGTATCGGTCCCCCATTCTCTTCGGTAGATCGCGTTTTGCAAGAGCAATCAGGTGCTCTTTCATCAGATTCGGCTGTCTGAATTCTGGGCCGTCCAGAGGAACACCAAGCACCGCAGCAGGGAGAGGAGCTGTCATATCATTTCCATAGCACAAGAAAGATTCTCATAATCCAATTTCCAAAAGACAGACACCTAGGCTGTAGATGTCGTGTTGCATGTTATAGATATCTTCGGGATTCAACCCCTGACGATGTGGGTGACGGTAGAGATTCTTCTCCCAAATAGAGTCACCTGACCGCAATGTTCGACCATCTGCCGTACGTATGCTCTCGAAACCGACGAGAAAGAATAGATCGGACCCAGGTTTATTGGTTTGGAATCCAAGAACGGTCTCAGGCCGGACGTTCTTATGCACAAATCCAAGTGTATGGATATAGCTGATGGACTTGGCTATTTGTTTTGCAAGCTCAAAACGATCGGTAAGCGTAAGGTTCGGACTCGAGGAGAGATAACTTCGAAGACTTCTAGGCTCGTTGTTAAGCTCTCTAGGTATTTTGAAAATGAAATCGAAGGAGGATGGCCTAATGCTACCATTTTGAACCACGCCATGGCACTGAAGTACCCCGAAGACGAGAGGATCCACAGATGAGAGTTTTCTTGCAAGTTCCCTGATGTTTTTTCTCACAGAGCCTACATCGATATCCAGATCGCACGGGATACGGTCCATAACTAGCCATTTATCCGAATCAGCCCTCTGCATATATTTGGCAGATGCAAAAGGAATCTCGCGTATCCGCGCCGTCTCAAGCCCCTCTCCTGGAAGGAAAACGGAGATTTTTTGAAGAGGCTGCTCCTTGAGAGCGTCTCTGATGTTGTACGCGCTTGTAAACGAGGAGACAGCCAATCGATTTCTGCTCAATTCCTGGTCAATATAAGGACTCGAGACCTTCATGATTAGAAATCAAGACGGATCGAACATCTTCTGCCATGAAGTCAAGTCCTCAATAGATTCATCAAGACATTCTTTGATCAGGATATATTTCCATCTCTTCACTTCTGTGACCTGGCTTTTCGCTGCTCGATCGCCAGGCCTTTTTTTAGATATGCTTTCAAGCTTACAGACTATGTTTTTCATTTTGCCGATAAGCACCTGGAGAATCTGAGTCTGCAGCGTTCTATGTTCCTGGTCTAGGCTTTCCCATATCTGCTTGATGAAGTCTAATTGCATGGTCGTACGTTTCCAGTAAATCTCAACACGGAGTATGCGTTCAAGTATCTCAGCCTCTGCGCCTTTGAAACTTGCGCATAGTTCGATAAGGATCTTGCCATATCTGGTTTACCTTTGGTAGCCGTGCAATAGTGAGGGAAGAGAATCTAACGACTCACTTGAAGCATAGGTCAGTCGTTGCCACGATAGCAAGCGCTAGTCCGGCTTCCATGTCTGCTATATCACACGACGATGCACTTGGATCCTGAAAATTAAACACAACGGGCCTGCACTTTCAGGCACGGATTACAGAGTTACACTTATCTCTAGTTCCACCGGTCTAACTATGTTAGACATAGCTCAATGCCGTTGTCTCAAGCTTTGTTGATTTGACGTGGACTATATCTTTTGGAAGGCTGTAGTAAGATTCAATCATTACATGAGGAGCTCCTTGAGATATTTTGCCAATGTCCTCCTCTCCTTCGTAGGGGCCTCCATCCCCGGGCCTAAGCCCCAGAGCACAAGATGTTTACCTGATGCGGACGCGATCTGTTTCCCGTCCGGCGAGAACGCGACGGCGCGCACAACAAATGAGGGCATTTTGAAATCCTTACGCATCACCCCCGTGGCTAAGTCCCAGAGCCTGAGGTCATGGTCTGATGCAGACGCGATCTGTTCCCCGTCCGGCGAGAACGCGACATCCCAGACCCGACCCGAATGGCCTATCGATACATCACGTGCTATACCCGTGACCGAGCTCCAAAGCCTAACCATTGTATCCTTTGATGCGGACGCGATCTGTTTCCCGTCCGGCGAGAACACAACGGCCAGAACCCTATCAGAATGACCCCTGAGTGTATGGCGTACTGTCCCCGTAACCAAATTGAAGAGCGTAACCGTCGTATCATCTGATGCGGCCGCGATCTGTTTCCCATCCGGCGAGAACGCGATGGCTGCGATGCCACTCAAATCGGTATTCAATGTATCAAGCGCTGCCCCTGTGTCGAGTCCCAAAGGGTAATCTCTCCACCGTCTGATACGGCAATCTGCTTCCCGTCCGGCGAGAACGCGACATCAAAGACCTCAGTGAATTGGGCTATAATTCTATTGCTTGCTCCCGTGGCCGAGTCCCAGAGCACGGCCTGCTTACCCCCTCCGGACACGATCTGGTTCCCGTCCGGCGAGAAGGCGACGGCGTAGAGCCCGCGCGAATGGCGAAGTACATGACGCGCCGCCCCCGTAGCTGCGTTCCAAAGCCTAACCCTATTATCCGCTGATGCGAAAGCGATCTGTTTCCCGTCTGGCGAGAATGCGACAGCCAAGATCTCGTTCGAATGGCCCTTAAGCGTGCGCTGTAAGTTCCAAGTATTTTGAGTCGCTGGCTCTGATGTTAATGCTCCTATTTTGGTAGTTGTTGGTGCTACCCTTTCAGCAGACACAGTGTTAGATTTATATGTCTTGTGGGCCGAGATCTGGTTCTGAGTGCTCCAACTAGCAGAGGGTTCGGAATCTGAATAGTCCTGCGATTTTCGCAAGGACTCTGGTAGGATAATTCCTCGAGGCAGATATTAGCGATGCTATAATAGAATTATAGGGTTAGAAGATGATTAATATTATCATCTCATCTATAAAAGGTAGTACCTTTGAGTTTCATGAGTCTTTATAAGACAATGCAACCACGGATGTTGTAAACATTCCTTTACGTGTGGTCGATCCTTAGGCTTTGGCGCCATTAAACCTCTTACGAAGGAACATCCTTGTGCGCTTACCTTGTTTGCAAGCAAGGTGTCTGAAGGGAACGTGAAGTTACCTGTAATATACTGACCTAAACGGCTCGGGTCGGTGAAGAGGCTCTCGCCGGTGAGTATAAGGAAGGCAATTACACCTAGAGACCAAACATCAACAGCATTTGTGTACGAGTCGTTTAATGTATCATCCATTCGAAAATACGGTAGTACTTCTGGTGCTGTAAAAGCAGGTGTGCCTGTTACAGTCCGTAGTGCTGTAAGTCCTTCTGTTGCTCGCTTACTGATTCCAAAGTCCGCGATCTTAACCCACCAATCTGGGCCTTTGGACGCAATCAAAATATTCTATATTATTTGTGTAGCATTAGCCTATTATTGATCTCGACGAGTCTATATAGCTAGACTTACAGCAGGTTTCAGATCCCTATGAGTAAATTCCAAATCATGCATAAAACGTAAGCCTTCGAGAACCTGGGAAACGATACGCTGGCCTTCAGTTTCTGATAGGGGTGAATTGAGATGTTTGTGTAAGTCACCGTCTGGGAGGTATTCCATTGCTATGAATATACTGTCGTCATCATCGTACCATCCAAAGGACTTGACAAAAAACTCCTCGAAATGAATAGAGATTAGCGGGAGAATCATGAAAAAGGTGGATGAATAATTGATAGCGCTAGACTTACCTTAGTATGAGAGAACAGATTTATTGCTTCCAGTTCTCTATGACAATTGCTGTTTTCGACTTTTGGGACCTTCTTCACAGCTCGTACTTCACCCTTGCTATTCCCTTGAATACATCGCTCCAACCAGACGACCCCAAAGGCGCCTCGGCCTAGTCTTCTCTCTCGCTTCCATTTCTCTTCCTTGCGAGTCCCTCTTTCTTTTGTAGTCCTGCCAGAAACGTATATGGTATGTTGAGTATAGTCCGGGTTCGTATAGAATTGAGTATCGAGCTTTGAGATCTGTACAAGATCTGGGACAGGTGTCGTGGTGGTCATTTAGCCTCTACTCTTATGTGGGAAGGGAGCGCCTATGATAATCTAGCGAACGTTAGCTTGACCTCACACTTATAGAACAGGATAGCGGTGGGCAGTTACCATTGAGTTCCGTGGATGAGCCAGTATAGTATGTGGGCCGGAGCTTGAGTCGTCTTGAAGAAACGGCGCCTGAGTCTTCGCAAATGGTACGAGGTTTGACATGGATGTAAGGATCTGACATTCATGGGCAGAGCGTAGAGCTGGGTTGGGCATATACTGAACCGTTTGTAGAAAGGCTGGAGTGAATAGCGTCGAGTCTCCTGAAGTATGTCCATTGGATTCAGCTGCGCCCGCCGGCAAACAGAACATGCCAAGGTCAGACCTATCAGTATAAGGCTGAATGTCAATTGACAGACGTATCCCACAGGCCTATAATGGGTTCTGGTTCCTATCTACTACACTCGGCAAAATATCTGGTCTGATCCAACTGCCAAAAACTCGTATACAGTTATTGTTGCTCTCAAGCACGAAAAGGCGGTACGACACAGGCATCCCAAAGCGAAAATGAGATAACGACACGTTTTCTTTGAGCTGAACACCCTAGTCTGTTATGCAGAATTGCAGCCCAATTTCAATGCTGCCATGAAAGCCGTGGTTCACGTATCATGTGCGCTGTTGTTGTTCGCTTCAGTCAGTAGCTACCTTATGTGAGGAGTGCGAAGTAGTAGCTAATGATAACCTACCTACACTTTAATTGGGAGTGAGTTCGTTCGCTAAGTAGCAGCGCAAACGAGAAGACACCATCCGATCATCTATTCCCTAGGGCGATCCAAGATGTTAGATCCATATATACCCTCAACATTACTCATATCTTGTCAGTACGGCCTACGATCAAGAAACAACAAGATATGTGAACATGAAGACACAAAGCAGTAGCTATAGAATAGCAGCTGTTTTGAGCTGGAAGGAGATGGATTGATTTGAGGGTCTTCGAGTGATTTGTATTTTGCGTTTTTGTTGGAGGATGAGAACTACGTAGTATTATTAGTGAGAAGTTGATACTGTAGTGGGGGTTATGAAGGGCTGTTGAGTTATTGTCATAAATTTGGTATGAGATAGGTATTCAGATATGGAGATTAGAGAACGATCGATCGGTAAAATCAATCCAACACCATAATCCACCAACTGCAGCCAGAAATCGAGGAAATGATGCGAGGCGTGAGCCCATCTGGTCTATCTAAGCGCCAGTCGAAAAGAACCAAAGCCGGCGTATCGGACCACTGTCTAATGAAGATCCCGTCCAGTCCCAACGCGCCAGTATCCAAACGCTTCCAATGCACAGCAAAAACGAAGATCGAACCTCCCATAACTTGACGACATATATACGTGATATGCATCTCAAATTTCCTCACCAATGACATAGCCCACCCTCCGAGTCATCCAAACTCCACGTCCCCGCCAGCCCAGTTATCTCGATGGTGTCGGCCGGCGGCTCACCGATCTTTTCAAAGGGAGCCACATTCGGAGATCCGATCGTCTTGCCAGAGCTATTGTTCAACACACGCCTCGCCCAAGCGTCAATTGCGGATTCGCCGGTCTCATCTCTTGCTTGCTTCAAAAAGGGAATCAGAGCCGTTCCTCCAGTCCCTTTGAGGGACGAACTCTTGCTCCCTGGCTTTTCTGCTTTCTTCGAACTTTTACTCACAGGGTTGGCTACATTCAGTGGCTGCATCTGATTGATGGGCGCATTCCGAGGTGATAGCGACCGCTGGTATGACCGTGTCTCTCGTGATTTGACGATTATGTAGCGTGATACTAGTTGGATATGTTTGTCTCGAAGCGACCGTAGCATAGCTAAGCAAGCATTGTAAGCTGTTTTCAACTCCACGTCGGAATGGTGGGCTTCGACATATTCATGCAAGTTGGCCACAGAAGCAACATCTTGCAAGAACCGCCGGTGTGGACCAGGCATGTATGAGCGCATATCGTGAATGAAGTTGTGACGGGGAGGTCGTGGTGTAGGGCCTTCTGCATCGCTTTCCGTGGAACTATCTGATGGCTTTTGAGACCCCGTTGGGCGATGCTCGACGCCAAGGACGATATCGAAGAATTGGATCAGAGATGACTGCGCATTGCTTCCACCTCCGTACGTAACGTAGGGTTCGTCTCCTCGGCCGGTGTCAAACATTACACCTTTGGGCAGACCCAATTCGGCCATGTTCTTGCTACCTGCAAGGAAAGGACGGATGCGGTGGTAAAAGACATGTGGATCACAATTTTCATACATCCTTTGAAGCAGCGTCCCCAGCTCGTCCAGCCTTTCAGCGGTTGCTTGGAGGCATGCCGTTACTCTATGGCTATCCTTAGCCCGAGCGGCTGCGATAGCGTCCAGCATCCATGATATAATGGGTCCTCCTCTTGCTTCAATGGCTACCGATACTAAGTAGAACCATGATTCGTCTAACGAGCCGGTAAATGTGGCAAGTGTAGAAAGATTTTCGAGGTTATCGATAGGCTCGTCCGGGAAGATGGGCTTGAAGTTCCAGAGGCATATGCCAGCGTATGTGGCAACCGTAGGTAGTTCAAGATGATTGCATATTTGTATGAAAGGAATAGATATCGTGGGTGGGACCCTCTGCAAAACACGATCAGCCAATATATGAGACGGTGCTGTGGCAAACATACCTCTTCCGGCTGGTCTCCTCCCCAAATATACGCATGTGTCATGAACGAAAGCAGCGTGTAAGCCCTCCGCCACTCGGGATTGGTCCGTAACCTCAACGCTGTGACTATTGGTAGAGTTTCGATCCTTCTCTTCAGGCGCTTGCTGAGGAGCAATGCCTGCAGATTGGCTACTACTGACTCCCATTCTTTGTAGTATGGGTCCGGTAGAACTTCAAGGGCGGCTTCATCCGACAAGAAGCCGTATTTCTCTGATATGCCATAGTCTGTGGGAAAAGGAAGGGGTGGAATCATCTCTGGGATGACGCCCTCCAGTGTTACAGCAACGACGACGTCAACGTGCTTAGCGAGCTTCCGTAGGACAAAAGTGGTCGATCAATCAAGAGTTCTCCGTAGTCCAAATGTGCTAAGTATATTGTTGGGCCTAGGGAAAGGTGGCAACGAAATGGGTAAGCAGTGGTAATTCAGCTGCTCGTATAAATCGCTTCACGATGTTGAAGGAGGGTACGATGGGGCGATAGCAGAGCTATCATATGCAAACAATGGGACAACAAGATGTCTGAACGGAAGGAGATCTATGACATTATTCAGCATATACGCTTACGATCAGCCCCTCTCAAGACACAGAGAGGAGGCGTCGGATCCGGAAAATCCCGGAGAAAGAAACAATCAGGCGGGGAGCGTCTTGGCCCGCGATGGAGAAAGCGGACCACTAGGCAGTGTCTGCCGTTAGAACCCTTGAGGGAAAGCACTGGTTGTATTGAGGAGAAGCGGAGGATGAGTGTACCGAAGGCCCCGACTTCGGACGGAGAATAAATACGCTCTTGGCTGCCTAAGCAATCCATACAGTGCTTTACTTTACCCACTTCATCTTGATGGCTTTTAGGCGAGCTAAGCGCCTATGGTACTTGGGATTGTTGACACTATAAGATCTCGTCGCCAAAGCATGAATATCTGCCGCTGATTGTGCCTTGCATGCGGGTGGAGGGATACCTGGTGTCGGCCCCCACAACACTTCATTCCCAATCAATCTCCACAAAGGCATTTGTCGATACCATTTATTGTACAAAATGGTATATATATACAGCTCCCTAGCAACCTTTGAACTCCACGCAATGCACGCTAGTCATCAAATCATGACATAGGTCTTAACCGGCCCTTCAGTGTTGACTCCACTGTATGCTGTCCAGGGCAACGCCCTCTTGAACCAGCTCCCAGAGTGGACTGAGTTCCCTCAAGAACGAGACCCTTTCGGTAACTGCTTTGAGCACGTAGTCGATTTCGCCCTCCGTGGTGAACCTCCCAATGCCAAATCGGATACTGCTATGAGCACTCTCATCGCTATTGCCTAGTGCTCGGAGGACGTAGCTGGGCTCGAGAGATGCCGAAGTACAGGCGCTGCCAGATGACAAAGCAATGTCCTTCAAAGCCATGAGCAGAGACTCGCCTTCGACGTAGGCAAATGAGACGTTGACACAGCCTGGATAGAAGTGTGCTGGGTCACCGTTTTGTGACGTGTGCTCCATAGCTAGTAGCCCCTGGAGAAGACGGTCTGAGAGTCTCTTGATTCGGACAGAATCGTACTATAGGTATTGTCAGCGACACTAGTAGCAGATGAAGTCAGGACATGGAACTTACTGCCATCTCTTCCTTTGCAATTCTGCAAGCCTCTCCGAAGCCGACGACCAATGGTGGTGCAAGCGTGCCACTTCGCAGCCCTCTCTCTTGACCTCCACCACTGATTATCGGCTGGATCCTGACTCTTGGTCGTCTCCGCACGTAGCAAGCGCCAATACCTTTGGGCCCATATAATTTGTGAGCCGAGATTGACATCAGATCCACATTCCATGAATCGACGCTGATGGGCATCTTTCCTACGGCCTGTGCACCGTCGGTGTGAAAGAAGGTCTTCTTGGCTCTGCAAAGCTTTCCTATTTCTTCCATTGGCTGTATCACCCCAATTTCGTTGTTCACAGTCATGATGCTAACGATTGCGGTATCAGGCCGAATGGCCGCTTCAAGCTCTGCCAGGTCGACTAAACCGTTGCTTTGTACGGGTAGGTATGTGACTTCGAAGCCTTCATTCTCTTGCAGTTGGCGACAACTGTCCAGCACACACTTGTGTTCCGTCTGTGTTGTAACAATATGCTTCTTCTTTCCGCTCTTTCCTAGAAACCTTGCAACACCTTTGATGCTCATGTTATTGCTTTCCGTGGCTCCACTTGTGAAAATAATCTCTTTCGAGTCTGCACCGATGAGATTCGCGACATGTTCTCTAGCTTGCTCTGTAGCCTTCTCGGTTTCCCATCCGTAGGCGTGCGTTCTTGAGTGAGGGTTGCCATATAGACCAGTGAAGAATGGCAGCATGGCATCGAGTACGCGAGGATCGGTGGGGGTGGTGGCTTGCATGTCGAGATAGATGGGCCTGATGCCTTCGTCCATGATGGTGGCTTGCTTCAAGATTCCCGCCGCTGGGCTCATCATGACATCGGCAGACATGTCTGTTCCCGGCATTCTCGCATTCTCGGGTAGCATTCCGGTCTGAGCTGTGAAAGCATGATGATCTGCTTTGATGGCAGTCTCAACGTTCACTTGCGCCTTGTTTGGCTTTGATTCTGATACATAGGATCGTCGTGGTGCTCTATTCGCCGCAGAAGTCACCGGTGCCCTTAGACAACGAGAGCTTATGATCAACCCGTGTGAGGAGGAAAGGCGTCTCGAAGATAGTCGTAACACTTGTTTCACCGCTGGCGATGCCGAGTTCGACATCATGGAATGATTGATAGGTAAGGTAAGGAAGCCATTCAGATCTGACCTTGCGGAGAGCCAACGCCTCCGGCTCTAGGCTTAAGCTAACCAATGAAAGACAAGTGTGGTACGGACTTTAGAACTACCTCCGAGTATCCGAGTACCTAGCAATGGGGTATCTTACTGAACGAAGGTGTTCATGCCATACATGATATATATCAAATCATAGCACGAGTGTTACGAAGTAGATGAGATCACAGAGTTCCCATTCATGCTGATCCCACCAATCCTGCAGCGACCACACGCAAGACCAACAGCAGTCACTGCACGTAGAGTTCTCAAGAACGACTGCTGTCCAAGGTCTTGCAGCTAACGTTCAGTCTCTGAACGTGTAATAACATGATGTGCACATCGTTCGATGTGTATCGATGCTTACCTTAGGACTACTCTGCTTTAATCATTTCTGTGTTCCTTCCTGCTCCAGCTCGGCAAATCGGCCTTGAATGGCCGCTCGGATCGAGCCGCTAATCTATCTCGGCCGCGTCAGCCAAGCATCTTCAGGCCGTCCCTCGGTCACTTGTCATACATGTTCTTAGTACACAATATTACCGCTCAAAGAAAGGGCTCACCTACCTTTGAAGCCTAAAGGAAAGCTCATTGAGATTATTGTTTGTGAATTGACTGTCCGCTGTAGACTAAGATTTTCTGGTCCTCCCCTGCATCAGAAACTCTTTCCTCGAGATCTCAATCAGGCATAAAGATACATAATTCCACGCCACCGCTGGCACCGACCCTGACACCATAAACAACATTGTCGGGAAGCATCAGTCAATAGGGCTGGTAGTACCGACGCTTATATTGTTGCTAAGGTCGCAAGCATCATGAGTTTGAAGGGCTTCCAGAAAGCAGCGATCCGCGTATGTGCACCACACGGAATGACACACTGGACGACAAGTGAGCAAGATCGAATACTGACTTACACTTTTGTAGGCACCTCAAACTTTGAAGCAGAGGTTCAACATTGGCGAGCACACCAAAGACGCTGTTTACATCGACTCTGAACGCCGGTTCAATGAGCTTGAGAAGGAGACGAAGAAGCTCCACGATGAATCGAGGAAATATTTTGAAGCCATCAATGGGATGCTCAATCACCAAATCGAGTTCTCGAAGGCCATACAGGAAATCTACAAGCCAATCTCTGGTCGAATCTCGGATCCCGATTCGATAATACCCGAGGGGAACCCTGAAGGTATCCAAGCGTGCGAAGAATACGAGGGTATCGTAAGGGAACTGCAAGCCACTTTAGCACCAGAGTTGGAGATGATACAAGCAAGAGTGATCGGCCCAGCGGACGAACTCCTTACAGTCATCAAAGTCGCCCAAAAATCACTTGTCAAGCGGCAACACAAGCAAACCGACTACGACAGGCATCGAGCTACTTTGAAAAAGATTCAAGACAAGAAAGATAAGTCGTTGAAGGACGAGAAGGCACTGTACAAGGCGGAAAATGAGTGTGAGCAGGCTACTCAGGAGTTCAACTATTTCAATGACCTCTTAAAGGACGAACTATCGAAGCTGTTTGAGCTCGAGCGAGAGTTTATACGACCATTGTTTCAATCTTTCTACTACATGCAGCTTAACGTGTTCTACACATTGCACGAGAAGATGCAGAGCATCGATATCGGCTACTTCAACCTTACCCTAGATATTGAGGAGGCATTCGAGGCAAAGCGCGGAGATGTCAGAGAGCAGGTGGAGGGCTTATCGATCGTTAGATTCAAAACGACTGGGGCGAAGAAAGCCGGACCTCCGAAATATGGCTCTGGCAGCAAGATGGCTCTTGAAGGCCCGACTAGGAGACTTGCGATTGAAGGTCGAAGGTCGTCAGACGCCCCAACGAGGAGGTCAACACATGATTTTGTTGATAACCCTCCTCCACCGTACAGCAATTCGGGATCACCTAGTTTGAATGGTGACAGCAGCATGGCGCGTGCCAACAGTACCGGCAGCGCCTGGGGAGCAGTGGCGAAAGCCAAGGGAGGCGCTCCTCCCATACCAAAACCGAAACCATCACGACTCAGCGGAGCACCAGCTGCTGTAGACAGAGCAGAGGCCCTATATGATTATGAAGCCCAAGCAGCAGGGGATTTGAGTTTCACGACTGGAGAGATCATAGAGATTGTGCAAAAGGGGGCTACGGAAAACGAGTGGTGGACGGGGAAGATAATGGGAAGGGAGGGGCAGTTTCCTGGTAAACATTTGGTCTACAGATTAATTCCACGAGCTCAGTGTAAGCTAATTTTCTGTAGGCAACTATGTGCGAATGCTATGACGCTCTACCTTTGACAATCTGTCATCACATGCCCAGATTCCTCGATCGTTCGGTATTGAACGATCGCTGTGAACATGCTGGGTTTCTTGCCCGTGCTCTCCCCCCAATGTATGGGTATACCCACGATAATAGACTCGAAGAGATCATACCGAGGTACGTCCGGCAGAGACGGAAGGTTTCGACGCTAGACTGAAACAGGCCAAAGATGGTGGGGTACAGCAAGTGTGGGGGAAGGCTGCGGCTAAGATCTGCCCGCCAGATCCGGGGTCGTATGCCCTATGTCCTCGTGCTTTGTCTAAGATACCTTACATACCAACCTCTATACAAGGCTTTGGTTTCATAGTGAGAACATCTGTCATCGTTGCATTGCAAGGCTCCATTTGCTTTCACAACATTTTCATCCTAATCCCAGACCTTGACATATCTATAATACTCCATGCTGGAATCGCGCACTCACAGTTCAACATCCACGCCACGCCGGTGACCCTCGCTGTCAGGCACGTCGCTGTTACTCGAATTGACCGCAGAGTCTAGATCTCTTCCTCAAAACGCCGCTCCAGAGAATGTCCGACTATCCCAGAAGCTCAACGTCGACTCTGCCCACCAAACCCAAGGTGACTACCACCGACGCCAATTACTCTGCAGCATCAGCCAACTTCTCAACCTCATCCGCCCCGCTTCCCTCCCCCTCCTCCACGCAACCCTCCAATAGTTACTTCACCGCCCACCGCCACCGCTCTTCAAGCTTGTTACCACAGTCACACACGCAAGGACCTACAAGCCAACCGCAGCCACAACAGCCTTTCGCGCAATCACAACAGACGACGCAAGGACAGCAATACGGCCATCCTCCTTACCCTACAGGCAATGAGAAGGGGTTCTGTTTGGTAGCGGAGGCTGCGAAGAGGGCCCAGATGGCGGTGCTGATGAGGGATATGGGCGAGGTGGCGCTGTAGGGGTTTGAACTTTCTCTTACCAGGAAATAGGCGAACGGAAACGGTGGCAAAAGCATGCAAGGTATTCACAAGTCAAAGAGCTATCATTGGACAATACGTGCGATAGGTAAATATACAGGGCGGCATCGGTGCCAGGAAAAATCGGTTGGGGCATTGATTATGGGTGTTTTGGAACTTAAACGGTCCACGGGCGAGTTGGTGGTATCGTGATATTTCGACCTTCGTTCGGTTGTCAAGTCTTTCAGTATCTTGTCACATCTGTTCTCGCATATATTACTAAAGTGCATTGGCACATTGTCAACATCTGTGACTTTATGTGGACGCCACTGATCCCATTTGATGCCTACAGTCGAAAGAACAGATGGCTTGGTACGCTTCGTTGAGAAGAGTCGGCTTTGTTGCTCTGTCAAATTCACCCCCACGATCCCCTGCGCCGGACGGCGGCTAGTGCTTACGAGGTTAGATTAAATCCTCTTCTCCCAGATAAGTGTTGAACGGTCTCAGGGGTCTGATGGATGATATGATAGCTATGCTAGATGTCTAGAAAGGTGAAAAGGTGTCTAGGAACAAGATAATAAGATAATAAGACTTTATAGACGTGGCCATTCACTTATTATCTTAGTAGAAGGGCTTATTTCTAATACTCCCCTTAAGCTATTACTACTACGGCCTCACCGTCGCTATTTACGTCTAACGCGGAGATTTCCTAGAGATTTCCTATCTATTATAGGCTAAATCTAGCCTATTTCCCTATTATTTCCTATACTTTTTATAGAGCTCCCCTTTCAGAGAAGTATCCGCCGTATTAGCTATTTTCCTACTTATAATAAGTCTTTAGTCTCCCCTTCTTAAGGATATTCCCTAGAATACCTTATTCCTTTTATTTTCTAGCTATAACTAATATAGGTTATACTTCCTTTTATTCTTCTTTATAAAGCTCCCCTTTTCCTAGAGAAGTCTCTATATATAGGCCTTTTTCTACTTATAAAAGGCCTACTAGGCCTCCTCTTCTTAGAGAAATCCCTAAAATACCTATCTATTACTTTTTTATTATAGTTATAATCTTTATAGACTATTATTACTCTTATAACTATAACTATTATAAGCTATACTTCCTTTTATTATTATAATATTTTACGCTCCCCTAATTCCTTACTTATTTAGCTAATTTAATTAGTAAAGGGAGTAGATAAACCGCGTTATAATTATATAGGCCTTATACCTAACTAATTTAAGGTCTATTAAGTAATTAATCTAAAATATAGAGGTATTATCCTATTTCCTTCCCTTAAATTTCTAGTCCTCCCTTTATAACTTATATATATTTTACGCTCCCCTAATTCTTTATTTATTTAGCCTTTATAGTTAGTAATTTAAATTAGAGGGAAGTAGCTAAATTATATTATTATTATTATAGTTTATTATTATTTTTATAATAACTATAACTAGCTTTTAATATAGCTTAATACGGATATAATTCTTTAATAGTAATAATACTAGCTAGGCTTATAACCTATTAAATAGTCTTAGGAGTCTAATAGATAATATAATAGCTATACTAGATATCTAGAAAGGTAAAAAGGTATCTAGGAATAAGATAATGAGATAATAAGACTTTATAGACGTGGCTATTCGCTTATTATCTTGGCAGAAGGGCTTATTTCCAACAATAAGTAGGCATCCATGCCAAGCGGAGGCACTCTCCTCATCTGCGCCAGCAGGTGGCAATTGACTACTCTGAGTGAAGATGTGTCGGTAGGCCGAGCTATTTATCATCAATATACATCAGCGTCCAACGTTAATTCATATCCCAGTTGGTTCGCATATGTTTCGGAGACTGAAGATTGTCTTCTCGAAGACGTCTTGATCACTCCTGTATGTCAGTCTATACCACGGTGTCATCTTATACGTGTCGTTTTTCAATTGACTTACTGAATTGGTCTAGGCCCACGCCCTGGCAAAACAAGTCCATGAGCAGTAGGTCCCACAAGTTTCGGATCGTAGTACATATCTTGACAAATCCAGCTATTTGCCAAAGCTTCTCTCCCATGACCCAAATGAGATAACAACAGAGCACGAGATTACAGCTCGCAATCGCCTATTCAATGTTGACGGCTTCGGTGTAGCGTGGTACACGTCTACCGCCAACGAGTTCAACGGCAATGGCTATACAGTGGAACGTCCCGCGCTCTACAAAAACGCTCAACCTCCTCTCCACGATCCCAATTTCCGCAGCATCTGTGCGAACACCGCCAGTAAAGTCGTCTTCGCTCACATTCGTGCAGCTTCAGATACCCCGGTCACGGCGGTGAACAACCATCCCTTCGTCTTTGGTCGCCATACATTTATGCACAATGGAGTCATTTCGGACTTCGTCACCATTTCCCGCGACATGGTTGATCTCATAGACGATGATGCTTATGCTAATATTCAAGGATCTACCGATTCTGAACATTTCGCTGCACTCTACATGACTTATCTTACAGCAGGTCAGGGCAAAGCGAGCTGGGAGAAGCAATATCCCGTGCATCAGATGCGAGATGCCATGCGAAAAGCAGTCGGCTCCATAGTGAAGTTGCAGCGAGAGAAGCTTGGTGAGAAGGCCGAGCCTAACAGTCTGAATCTTGCAACAACGGACGGGAATCAGCTTGTTGCTTTCCGAGTGAGGAATCATAAAGTGGAACAGCCTCCTTCGCTTTATTTTTCTACCAAGGCTGGTATAACATTGAATAGTAAATACCCAGATCAGTACGTGGCCTTAACCGCTCGATATGCACGCTATGCTAACGCGGAAGCAGCCCAGACGGCAATGAGAATCCCGCAGCTGTGAAGAAGCCAGAAGAGCACGGTAATCATGTCATTGTTGCTAGCGAACCCTCAACATACAACTCAAAGGATTGGACTTTGATTGAAAAGAACCACTGTTTGATGGTAGAGACGGACGGTAAGACTCAAGTGGAGAAGCTTGATTTTCCTCCGGACTGGAATGCTGTGATGAATTGAGGACATGTGTGACGCTTCATGTCAGACACAGCCAAATAGAAACCAGTCCAGGGCCACGGAGCTATGCCACCCGTCAGACACAGAACCGGGATCCTGGGTGTTTTAGAGGGCTTCCTGTAGCTACTATGGCAGAATATAGCAGCACCACCATTGCGATGGAAAGGATTACATATAAAAATCATGGCACAGGTCAATTCGTATGAGAAAATCCTCATGAGACAAACATTTGAGAGATTGTGCGCGGTGTCCTGGTTTGCATGGTCTGGAATTGAGCCAATCAGACTGATTGTCGCCATGAGAAAAGGCTTATTGGTCGGACACCTCTTACTAATAACCTTTTGGCCAATCGACTTTCAACCGCAGCAAATGCACGTTTGCGCATTTCAAATTTACAAAGCTGCGATTCCTCGCACTGTCGAGTACAAGGTCAGCGCATATGAAAGGTACGATGCCCATGCTCTTTGCTGTAATACTTCTTTGGTTCATTCGTCTTGACCAAACTTGTTAGGTCTATACATGCCCTGTGCCAGTTGCATCGACTAGAACCCAATGGAAGTCAAGGCGCCGTGGATATTTCCAAATGCGGACGACGTGGCACCAAGCCATTGTTCCATTTAGGCGCACGCCTAGAGGAAGAGCCAAATCAGAAGTTATTTCACGAAATGGAATCTTATAGCAGGCCCAGGGCCTCATCGAAAGCCCATTACAACATACCGCGTCTAAGCGAATATCGAAGTAAGCAGATTTGGTTGACATGAATACTGGACGATTACTAACTGAGATAGTGTTGAAACGTCCTGAGAAGATCGAGGAATCTGCCATCATTAGGTACCTCAATGACCCTGAAGATCCATGGAGCACACAGCGCGCGGCACGGCAGTCCATGATCCGCAATTTTGACCGCGGAGCTTGTGACGAAAGTGCCCCACAGAGTGTGAGAACTTCGTTGCTTCCAGAAGCTAGCGATTTCACGGATGAAGGGTCACTTATCGCTCTCACCGAGAGTAGCAGCATCGCAACATCACGCGCGTCTCTGACCTCTACACCCTTACAGCAACCAGCTGATATTACAAGCGTGATCCAATGCAGTAAAGTTCGGGAACGTGATCCTCTCCCATTCCAACATAATGCCTTTCGCGAGGATACGAGTACGCCGAGCGAATGTTCCGATGAGAAGGTAAATTTACCACTCTTGAGTGACCGAAAACTAGTCGTAATCAAAGCAAAGCACGAGCTGTTGGTTACCCTGATGAAGGATGTGTATGCCATGCTCGGCTCGAAAGAAGAAGTGGCTAATGTACGAACGTGTGCTACGTCGTCCGAGTCAGGACCGTCTGGAACGTTTCCACAAGGCTCCGCATCAGAGTTACCTACTCTTGGGAAGGATAGCAAACGGCGAATGCAGGGCCGGAAATTACCACGTGAAGAGGATAATGATGATGGCAAGCGAAGAAAGAAAACTGGATTAAGCCTGGACCCGCGTCATCACAGTCGTCGATACGCATGCCCATTCCATAAGCATAACCCTATCAGATACTCTGTCGAGAACAGCATAATGATAAGGTACCGTACTTGCAGTGGTCCCGGATTTACTGCGATCTCCCGGCTCAAGTAAGCCTGTTGAACCCTTGGCTCTGGACCATGAAATGCGAATACTGACAGCGCTCCCGATAGACAGCATCTAAGAAAAGTGCACCGCACCTCGGTGGCTCCGGAACAGTGTCGGAGATGCTGGACCATCATGCCAAGTGAGAAAGCTTTCATTGCGCACGCCAACGATGACGTTAGGTGTGAAAAACGGGAGCCGCCACATGAAGATATTGATCAGGCAAAGATGGAGCTGATAGATAGCATTTGGGGAGCAAGCTGGGAGGATATATACGAAATTCTGTTCCCTGGAGCCCCGATACCAAGCGCATGTAGGTTTTCATTGAATGTTTTGGTACAAAGCAATCGGTCTAATACTTTCTATCTAGACTACGAAGCAGATATCGAAAGAGCAAAAACAGGTGCGCCAGGTCTGTCAGAGTGCTCTGCATTTGATGAATTTGAAGCCTACGCACGCAGGGAATTGCCACCGATGCTGGAAGCAAGACTTTGGGCTCGAATGAACGCATACGGGGGACCTATTGCGGAGGCCTTCAGGGAGCTCCTTGCCGAAATTCTTCCCAGCTGCCAGTCCCTGGTAGCTGAAAACTTTCGAAGCATCAGAGGACTTAGTACAGTTCCTCCCGATATACCGCAAATCCCATTCCCATCAGTCATCCAACCAGTGCTGTTTGGAGCAGAAACGCTCTCACGCGAATGGGAGCTGCCCACTGTAATGACTACTCAACAACCCTTAGACTTTGTTCAACCATCATCTCACGTGGACCCTGAGCAGATTTTGCCTGATGAAAGAACGAAGCATGGCACCGATTGCCAACGAAAGGATGAGTGTCAGCTTGCCTCTTCTGCATACGGACCTCCGATGCCATCTTGCTTTTGTGCTTGCCACAATGAATATAATGAAACGCCAAGAGGCAAAGACTGCGGCTACTGTGGTACCAATCATCTCGACTCTCAGTTTAGCTTCGATGATATGTTTGACCTGCCCGACATCTAAGAATCTTTGTGCTTTGACTCGGGCTTTCTACGAGTACTCTGAGATTTATATGGGCAATTTCCATGAAATGACAAGCCGTTACAGGAATAGATCAAGCCTGAAACCCATGAACTGGAAGATTGATGCTATCAGAAAGGGCGTTTTGCGCGGTATTCGTCATTAAGATGGTACAGCATCATCAACGCCGAACGGTACAGCCTTTTCACGAGCGCACAATCGTCTACAATAGTACCTATCTCATTCGACTCGAATGAAGGACCAGCTTCGAGAGGGACTCTCCGCCTGCAAGGCAGACTCTAATGTTTTTCATGAAGATCCGACCCAGAGCTAGGCGACATCACGACAAAATGCATGGTCGGAGATCAATGCTGTTTCTTTCCCTGTGCTTGAGATTTTAAGGAGTTACTTGAAGACTATTTTGAAACAAGACCCTGTTGAAGGAGGAATCAGTTCGCAAAGGCGATTATTTGTCAAACCTTTCAGTTTCGCACGTGTTGCAATAATTTCCCAACACTCGATCAACCGAGCTGTCTAGTCCTGATTGGACATCTAAGCCCTCAAAAGCGGTACCACCTGCCCCCAATAGCTCCTTTCGACCTCCATATTTTTGCCCCTCCGATACGACCACGCCACAGCGGTAAAATTATCTGCATCATGATTTGGAGATTCGATGGAATTCTTCGTCGTCCTATGTCCAATATCTGGGTAAGCATCCTTAGGAAGTCCCATGACGTAGAAAGCTACGCGATCGATCAATCCGCTGGAAACAGAGATCGTAACAGCAAATGTGAAGCCATCGGGGCTGAATCGTTGTTCCATCTCTGCATAATCAGATTCAGAGATGCGTGAATGACCGACTAGGTCGACGAAGTTTAGAGCTCGCTGTTTGGAGAGTGGATCAGAAGCACGGAAGTAGAGGTCCACAGTATTGGAGTGGAAATCGACGGCTATGTGTCTGACGAAATTGAGATTCAGATCCTTGAAAATTTGCTCGTGCCTCATAACACCGACAGGAGCATCGTCCACATCGATGATTTCGCCAAATGGTCGTAGACCTCCCATGTAAGCCCAAGCCTTCGTAAGGCCATGCTTGGTGTCAAAGTCGCAACCTAGATCAGGCAGTGCAAGCTCACATTCGCCACGCCAAGGTTCGCTCCAGAACTTCAGAAGTTTTGCGAGCCTATTGTCTGGTTCAAGTAACCGGCTTCCTTAGCGATGCCAATAATATCCGTCGAGCGACGTTTGTTGAACCGGTATTTAAGTCCGCTGCCTGGTTTGTTGGTGGTACGCCATAGAATAGCTCCTTTGTGGAACTCTGGGCTGAAGGCTGACAGTACTGCGCGGGTCTCGTGTTTTGAGAATGGTGCACCTTGTATGACAGTTTTCTTAGCATGGCCATTCGTGGTGTGATATGTGCGAAGTGGCTAATCATATCAGACACAAGACAGAGACTTACGATAGCTTCGCAAGTTTTCTCGAAGTCTTTGATGAAGCGGGAAGGAGAGAAGGCGTCCATCTTCGGAGATGCCTTGTTCAATGGTTGAGATTTCATGTTCGATCAATAAAGCCGGTGGGTGAAGCTAATTTGTTGGGAAGGACAAGATGTTGAGTAAGTACGGTCTACTCAAGATACAGAAGCTTTTAGTGAAGAGTTTCTTTTTACGAAGAAGACGAGGTCTATTTAACTTCCATTCCACTGTCATATTTTAGGGTCGTTTCACCATGCATCGACTCTCGTACGCAAGGAACCCTGCATGATCGCGCACGATGAGGTCTCATCGTATCATGTCGATCTTGACCGGCCGTTGGAATGAAGTTTGCTGCAACGGCACCATATCTGTGCCCAAGACGAGGTGCCCAAGGACTCTTTGTGACGTTAATAGGTGGTGGAGCTGATATGACAGATTTAGACGACGCGCGTGCCATGACTCACGTACTTTGTCTTTGGACTTGTTGGAATGGTAAGCAAGCTCGGACATTTGAAATAGACAAGATAAGCTTGGATCGTGGGACCGAGTCTAAGGATTGGGTCAAACACGCCCATATATCTTCCGTAACTGCGTTTGCAAGTTCGCAAAACCGAGACGCCTTGCATACCACTCCAGATCCGATCCGTCCATTTGTGGTGGCAAAAACCATCCTTCCTTGCCACGCCATTCTCCTAAGCACCTACTGGCTGAGACTCGACACCCTCGCCAGATACCTGGGTCTATAGCTCGCCAATTCACCGGATCATTCCCAATATCATATTCCACCACTGGGATCTATCAGATACCTCTATGCAAATTTCACGAAAAACCATTGGGATTATTTTCTGATACCGAGTTTAAGTTGGACCAGCTAGCTGACAATACCAAGATAGGTCTGGAAAGCACGTACGAAATCGATCCCCAAACATCCATGTTTGAAAGGCATACACAACCTCCATCCCTAATAGTGAACAATGGGGGATTTGATATCATGAACCTACGTTCGCTAATCCCCGTCATACACTACGCTATACACATTGATCGCCGCGTTCCTCGAATACTAACTTCCGACCAACCAATTGCTTTTGAAAAAGGCTTAGTGGTGAAGACGATGGGGCGGACCTGGAAATTCTGTTCTCTGGAGAGTAGTGCCATCGCAAGCGTCTTCCGAAATGCTCTGTTTGTCAACAGCATTTGGAGTCGATAGCCCACAAAACTTGACGCTGTTTGTATCAATAATTCATGGCGTATGAGGGGTGGAGAACTGTTGAAACGAGTATAGTGTGGTATTTTGATGTGAAACTTGTTCCATGCCTGATGTTTGGTAATGTGAAGATGAAGTGGAAGTCAATAACAGAAGTGGATTTAGGCTTAGGGATCGCGGGCAGGTGGAAAAGGTCAAAGATTCTGTTGATCTACCTATACGTTGTAAGTCCGTGTGAGAACTATGACAGACCGTTTCGCAGGTGTTAAGTAGCTCTCCGACCAATGAATTGATGATATCTGAAATTGATCACCGTATTTCCTTTCCGCCTGTCAATTTGTAAAAGTATATATTTAAATAGTAGCACAATTCTTACATACGGCCACAGACTGAAGAATACTCGGCATCCCGTCCGCTCTGCCATTGACAAGCTTCAGATCGAACAATTAGTAGTTGGGTCGGTGACGACCAGCGAATCCTGTTTGCTGTATGTTTTTGCTTTTGTAATTTCGTAACCGTAACCGGAATAGTTGACTACCGTCGGTGATAGGAATTCCATCTTTTCCATCTTATGAGTTGGTACTGTTGTATATTCGAGAAACAAGGGATCTCTATGGAGGGCAGGTGTGCTGCATTGTCATTTATGTATGGTTTGTGTTGAGTGTCTACCGGGGATGGACCATTGAATGAACTTTGTAATTACTATTATCCAGATGGTAATAGAATCAATCATACCCTCTTCCCCATGCCTTATCTACTCCCTTACTAAAAACAAACCCATAAAACCGAACACGCATCATCGTATTCCGTAACTGAAATCATCTCTAAGCCTAGTCTCTATAGTATGAATAGGACAGTCTTATCATTCCCAGTGCAGAGGAAGAAGATGAAATACGATACTCTTACACCGCCGTACTCTCGACATATACAAGTACAGGGAATCAAGTTCTTTAACCCGTACCAATGAATTGGGATTATAATCGATAGTCGCAGTATACACTCCACAAGAACAACCAGCATGTAATAAGATATCCTCCCCTCCGCGCATCTAAGCTCGTTCGTTCACTACGTCGTTGAGGGCAATATTGATTGTAGTGTGTTGAGATTAATGGTTGAGAGGGGGGAAAGGGATAGGACAGGATAGGGTTGTGATTGGAGATGAATGTTATTGGATTCTGGAGCTTTGTTCTAGTTCTTTTGTAGGATTTGATGGAATGGGATATAGGTGACTGCTGCGTTCATTTGTTCGGAACGGGTGGTATGGCTGTGAAGCATGGGCAGATTAGTATAGTAACGCTGTATGGTCACGGCGGTACGAACTCGAATCGGTAACGTCTTATGAAGGATAGTTCATTGTCCCGAGGCCTGGGACTAGCTTAGAGAGGCGTGGTGTCTTTGAGTGTTGAAGATGTGCAGGAACTACATGGTGTAAAGTGTGCCTTGAATCCCTTAGTGCTCGAAGCGACCGACTTGTCTGCAAGATCCTCTTTTCAAGTTCCTCCGTACAAACTTTCGTTCCTTGGTGTGAGGGACAATTACCCGATCCAGTCATATGAGTCTGAGACAGGAATTAATCCCAGGGTTCAACCCCCAAACCGTCTCCATTCCTCATACAGACCCTTCCAAACCGCCCTCCCGCTCTCATCCAGCGCCGCATTCATAGTGCGCATCCCCTCCTTCGTCATAACATTAAGCACAGCATAGATTCCAGGCTCCAGCGCAGCCTTCATCTCGTGCGTCAATCGCCCCGTCAATTGACACATGCAATACTCCATGATCAGGTATGGCAGATGCTGGCCCGCGATACTTTTGGCCTTTTTGGTCTCGTCGTTGAGGTCGAGTCGAGACCGTCTCTTGGCGCTTGTGACGGACGAGACGGTGGGGTCGGCGAGCGTGCTTAGGAGGCGGGCGTAGCTGGAGGCTTGGACTGGAGTGAATTCATGAGGATTGCCCTCGTTGTCGGAAGCATGATCGTAGGGGATGAAGAGGCAGCGGAGAAGGGATTGGAGGGCTGGGAGGACGAGGTGGTAGCGACCTCCGATTTTGGGACGGTGAAGGGCCAGGACTGTGGTGAAGAGTCTGCATAACCCGAGGTAAGCTAGATCTGGTCGCGGTGAGTTTCCGTCGGCTTTCAGTTGTGATGCTTTGACTGTGATGTTTGCGAGAAGGCTGTCAACGTGCCACTGCGAGATGGCCCAAGCCTTCTGTGCGTTAGTTAAGTGGCACCTAAGTTGCAGCCAATTCACTTACATTTCTCTGTAGCAGAATGCTCACACATTGCATGGAGATAATGCTGATGTGAACATCGTCTGGCCGAATAACATTGTCGCACAGGACCATGAAACCCCGGGACAAGATAGCTCGGAGCTCGTCTGAGTGATGGTCTACCATAGGCGTCAGCGTCATCGGCGAAAACATGCTAGCATCTCTACTACCTCCAGCCGAGAAGAGAGCTCGCTGCAAGACTTCTAGAGACGCCCGATCTAGACACCCGTTTTCGGCCTCATGAATTAGGGTATTGAGAAGATCCTCTTTTTTCTGCCAGCCAACTTTGGACATCGTCTGTTGAAAATGACGAAGCAGAATCGACTTTTCCAATGGTTCCACTGTCATCGTCAGAACGCATATTACCTAGCAAGAGACTAGAACTGTCTTTGAGTTTGGACATACGCTTTCGCACTATCTGGGCTGTCCCCAAGAGGGACGGATGAAGGCGGTGGTCGAAAGTTCCCAAGGAGTATTCTAGTCTCGTTATTTTTGACAGTAGATGATTCCCCACGCGGTAAGAAATCCAGACACCACCCATGTCAAAGATAAATCCAGTTTCATTGATCACGTCGGTCAAGCTAGCAGATACTGGGCGACACCTTAGTTCAGCCTCAACGAAATTGTTTGAACACGTACTGTTTCGAAGATTGGGATGGATGCTGAGAAGATCAGAGAATGGAATCATGCTATCTAGCGCTACCTGGTAGTAATGTCGATTTGCTGGCTTAGAAAGATCCTGTATGCCTACATCAAGATTTTCGATCAGAGTCTCCAAATGCCGTTGCCGCATTTGGTCAAGTGTCTCGAACTCTCTTTTTAATGAATCTGAGACTTCAGCGCGATTTTGAGAGCAACAGGTCAAGAATTCCTCGATTACGATCGATCTAGAAGGTGTGACATTGGCGCAAACCAGTTGATCATCCAACGCCCTGGAAAGCCATCCATAGAAGACTTTGAGATACTGCGGGCCTGTTCCGTTATTGGTTGGCAGGATTAGATGTCTATCAGCAGTCAGCATTATGGATGAAGTCCAATGTAGTACTTGACACACTTCATCACGGTCCGTGTCAGCCGTCGTAGCGCAGTGAGACAGTCTATAACGTCGGTTGACCAAGACTGCTCCCCGTTGATCTGGTCCGCTAAGACAATCAAAGCTGGCTCGAAGTTTGATTCCTCGTGTCTTATTCCGGCTTCGATAGAGTTATCCTCAGATAGTCCGCTAGCATTACTCAGGATAGCGATCTCTTTGTTTGGATGTGCAATGAGCTTTGTTAGCAGGCCCAGATATTCGGTCATCTTTGCCACTTTCAGATCATCCTTATATAGCATGATGCGAAGGATTTGATTAGCGATCTCAATCCTATGTTTCTTACTGAGAGCGGAGCCTGACGCTTTCTGGATTGATTCGAATGCTAGCAAGTACTGGACGGAATTGATATTCCAATACCTGGGATCTTTTGACCCCAACAGGCTGAGGAATTGGGTAGCTTGAAAGCTCCTTAGACCATCTATCAAGCAATCAGTAGCTATCAGCGAGCTCGTTGGATGAAACTCACTGGCAATACTTGCGTTCTCTATGAAGGTGTCAGAACGACCGAGGGTCTGCCATAAGCATTCATAGTCGATCTGTTGCTGAGATAGCGGTTGTGACGAAGTTCGCCGGTTGGTTGCAAGCCGGTATACTTGTTCGAAGAGTCGCTCCAATTGCTCAGAATCGAGACAGCTGTGAGGTTGTCAGAATCCGGACCCATTAACCTGGGAGTCATTGCCTACTTGAGAGCTTTCGGTGATTGAAGAAGCTGCGCGATGCAACCGATGTAAAGGGTGTCAATTGACTTGACTTCGTAGCTCTGTCCTGACCATTCTGGATCTGCGTCTGGTGGTTTCAGAACTCCAAAATGGTCATCACGCAATTGTCGACAGAAAACTTCCTTGAGATCCATCACTTTCCCAATTGCTTGAACCATAACGTCCCGCAAGGAGACGTCAGGTATATCCAATTGCTCGGATACAGCAAAGCTGAGTAGGAAGTTGAACGCATGTAGTCTATCTGAATAATCTGGCTCTACTTCGCCAACACCATGAGGATCTCGTAGACACAAAAGGTCTCGAGCCCTGAATGCTGCAGAGCAGGCACTTTCGCGAGGGACTTGGGGCATAGTCGTCAGACCCCAGCGGCCGTTGATGACCGTCAAAATCCTCCACAGCCTCCACTGGTATCCCTGAACAAGATTAGGTTTCGTTACAATAATGCTTGCCAAAGAACGAAACACAAGCTGTGCGGGCTCAACTAGCTTGAGAAGCGTATCGTTACGGCTGCATCCAGAGACCGCACAATCCAGAATCACGATGCTATGATATAAACCACCACCGGACGATCCTAGAGAATCTAGATCCTGTTGCGCTTGTTGGAACAGGTATTCTACTTGACCTACGGTCAGGTTTGTCTCGCAGAGGTTGGCTACTGAGCGCGAAAGTGTGTCGTTTTCCCATATTGCCATATGATATAGTAATGCATTCTTTGATCTGATGTGTGGTTGGCATCTATCCTGTACGATTGTAAGCTGCTCTCTCCAAAGCGCTATGAAACCGACCAGATTTCGTGCGTCACTGAAAGCGTGTAGCAGCGGCATGACAATTCTTTCAAGCTTGAATGAATATTCGTTGTCGTCTAATGAAGACCTCCTGCAGATGTCTTCAGTGATGTGTGAGAACAACATGATCAAGAATCTATTGGGAGCTCGAGATGGGTATCCCTCCCCTTCTTTAACAATAGTAGACGAATTGAGAAAGACATTTGGGTTGTGTAGCAGGCAGAGACTGATAAGACCCCACTTCACATGGCCCTTCCCATACTCTTCGTCGAGCAAGCCCGCAGTCCTTTCCAAGATGCTCTCCAACATGGTAGTGCTAAGTGATATCTTATTGTTTAAAGCTCGACGAAGTATCCATGTTGTCAGTCTGACCATGTCCTTCTGTGCCTGTACCGAGGACGAAGGATCTAAAACAACAGAGGCGCATGTGAGAATCTGAGTGAAGAGGCTCTCTAGCCACAAGCTTTCAGCTCTACGTGATGCTGGTGTGTCTCGAGCTTTGCAAGTGCTCGCAATATGAAAAAGTAGCGAAAGGCATGTGATCGTCAGATGGACTCTGGTTTTCTTATCTCCTCTAGAACCTACGTTCGTCCTAGGCTCGTGGAAGCGAAAGTTGCGCAACGATAAGGTTAGAGCATCGACAAAAACAACGGCGGATACGATTCTCTGCTCCTTATTTCGATTTACCAGCCCCGAGGATGCACGGAATGGTAAAGTGACATGCTTGACCAGCAGGCTTGTTAACGATCTTTGAAGTGCGTCCACCTCGGTGTTCGGATTAGTCCACTCTTGGAATGTGTGCACGAGATGCAGACTTGGAAGCATACAGTACCTCATGAAAGCGCGCTTTGCGAAGTAGTCAGCGGAGATACTATCACAAGGATAGCGTACTTACATTTTGAGGGTCATCTATTGCGCCATGACCGCCCGGGAAACGAAGGGTCCAGAATTCAATCATGGGAGAAATGCATGACTCAAAAGCGTCTTCTTCGAGATTTTCTTTCGAAACGCGGATGCGAGTCTTGCGATTTCGACGATGACTTCTACTTGGAGTCTGCAGTATGTGATTCATAAGATATATTGAGCTTCCCAAAATGATTGCTGCCTCTTCAGGAGAGCTTTTGAGTGCAGCTCGCATGTGCTCAGCTGCATACCCAAGAACGTCCCCCGGATCCATGATGAAGTCTCTCAGCTGCTCGACGACTCCGCACATTGCTACGTACAGTGTGTCAAGGACCACAGCCGGGCCCTCTGACTCGCGATGAGGGATAACCTCAGTGCCATCAAGTTTGCGCTTCCTTGCCGAAGTCTGGTCGTCCGAGGAGCTACTTTCAATCCCAGAGCCAGAACCAGACTCGGACGAGGCTGTTCCTGCACCATCTCGAGGAGACGAAGACAGCTGGTCTTGGTCGAAGTTTTCGTGAAGCCAATGGAAGGTTTCCTTGAGTGTCTTAATGAACTTATGCTCCTTGAGTAGACGGGCAACGGTGGCTGGAGGTGTCCGGACGAGTAGCTTCCTAAGCAATATCCATGCTTTTAAATGTAGTCTTGGGCTGTGCGGTCCGGACTCTGCCGACTGAAATTTCTTGAGCAGCCATCGTAAGGCATGGCCGTGCCTCGGATCAGATCTAGTGATTTGGCTTTCTGAATGATCATCCTCGGACTCGATGATCTCCTTCTGTTGCTTTTGTAGACGAATGCCTAAAATTGAACCTGCTGCATCGATTTGAGTAGAGAATGAATCCTCACTTCTGTCCAAGTGTAGGATGCTCCGCTCTGAGAGCGAGTCGATGTCTGGCTTTAGTAACTCAGTCTCTGATACTTGAAAGCAGCCCGCCAGGCCTCATAGAGAGTCTTACCGAGGTTATGGGCGCCATGAGTCGGTTGATATGGGCGTTGCGGGCGCAACAGCCATACAAAAATGTTGGAATGAGGAAGGTGAACCGAGCGAAGAGATCGGCGACATGATGATCCGTTCCGGTCCTTGAATGCCGACGAGCTCCAACTTTTCGAAGCACACGATCACGGCGACGGCTCCCTCGCAGCGCTTGTTTTCGAGGCAAGACATATGTGCGGACTTAAATTGAGATGCTGCTAATCTCGACATGGCAGACGTTTTACACAATGGCCGACACGCCGCCCTCTACACCTGCATCGCCTGCGGCGCGACCGTCAAAACCCGTCAGCGAGGCATTGCTCAACGATAAGGTACATCTGCTGCACCCATCGCGTGTTCCTGGAATATAAGTCTAAGATGTGTTTGAATAGTGGGATCACGCCATCTCCTCGCTTCTAATCCGCTCTACCCTCGGCCTCTCCTTCGGCGTCGTCTTCTCCGTCCTCCTATTCAAGCGAAGAGCATGGCCCGCGTGGGTGGGTTTGGGGTTTGGAGCTGGACGAGCTTGGGAGGAAGCTGATGGTAAGCTTCCAAGTCTTCGGGGAGGGTGGGGGTCAGCATATGCGAATTTTACCTGAACGGGTCATGAACGAGAATTGGAATTGGGATGCTGACTTAAAGCCATGATATAGCTACGTTCAAGAAAGGTGGTACGCCAACGGGAAGGGATGGATTACGGTTAGTGCGGTCGTGAGAGCGAGGAGAATAGTGACTGGGGTGTGGGGACAGCAGCGCTGCGTTGCTATGCGCCCATCGACTGGGTAGAGTCGACTGTACGATGAGCTGTATATATGGTATCCCTGAGTCGAATCACGATATTCGCCTTGCTGGTGAGCCTTTGTCTTTACCGTTAGCGGTGATGGCCCACCAAGGCCACGAAATTATACGAAAGCTTATCAGCCCGCACACGAGATCGAGCGCATATGCACAGGCTTCATTGGGACGATATATGGAGGGCGAAGTCTCTACTTTCAGAGGATTGTTGATCTCTAGGCCGTTCCGTCAATATCTATCATCCACCACTAATCCCATACCTCGGGAGATCTTTTTGATCGTTGCCTTCTTCAGGAATTCCTCTCTAGCCAGACTTCGAGTTTGCTATGTTGGCCATATCAGCTTCTGTTCTATCACCGAGGCGCTCAGTGCGTCATTACCCTGGCCCATACGCCTCCCCCAATCCTTCCTTTGTCCAAAGCTTTCCCCAAAACACCTCGAGAGTCCGCTATTGCTCTCTCTTCAGCGACTAATCGATATAGCTGTTCCGCCACTACAGTAGGCGCGACGAGTACTTCGTCTACATTCGGAACTTTCCTGCGCTTTGCGTCTTCAAGGACTTTGTCCGCATCCCGCATCGCCTCATGAAGTATACCTTCATTTGAACACAACATACTCTCGAGATCATTCAGCCGCGACATTTCAGCATTGATAGCATTGAGTGTAGAGGTCAACGCTGCTTGCTGGGCACGAAGTGGTGGGAGAGCAGAAAGGTTGGATTCATGCGTAGAGCGTACTTGTTCTGTCAGGGTTTGGGAGAGAGCGGAAAGCAAAGCATCCTTCTGTGGGTTCGGTGGGATAGGGGGAGGAGCGGCGTTAGCGGCTTGCGCAGGGATTGGGTTTTCGAAGGGTGATGTTAGAAGGTCCTCTGGAGGTTTTGGCTTCGGCTTTGGTGGTTTTATAGTCTGCTGCTGATGATACTCTTGTTGTTGATAATGCCGAGGAAGGACTTGCTGTTGTGCATTATGGTGTTGTGGTCGGCCATAACTTTCCGGCGATATTGGAGAACTTGCATCCAGAGCTTCACTGGCTGTCGGCAGTCGCGGTTGCATGATATATTGTTGCTGTTGCACCCCCACATGATTTGACATATAATTGTCACGTTCCCAACGATCTTTTCCTGCGCTGAGTGGGCTAACTCGCTCTTGACGAGGTTGTTGGTAAGAAGCTCCTTGAGTATGATGGCTCAAATCGCTGCTTTGGGTCTCATACTGAAACGAGCTTCTGCTCTCTAGCGAGTGCATCGACAGATGCTGAGACCCTCGAGTGTACCCGTTGTCAAGTATGGGTCGAACGGCGCTATGTGTAGTATATTTCGTAGGACGTGGGGGAAGTGGTATTGGTGTGCCATCGATCTTTGCATTCGGTGGTTGACGGGCAGCGAGGGGTTTTGGAGGTGGAGGTGGAGGTTGCTGACTTGTTCGTGATCGCGAATGGCGTTCGTCTAGGTCCAATCCCCCAAGCTCAGGAGGCAGGGGAGGTATCGGTGGAGGGGCAGCGTTATCTTGCCTGTCTTGCGGCTGTTTTACATGCTGCTCTTGCCTGGCGACGACTGGTGGCTCTCTTTCGAATACACTTTGCAAGATCGCCAAAAATTCGGACAGATTGGATCTCTGAAAATGATAACATCAGTATAAATTTAGCCATGAGTTCTTGTGGTAAAGTATTTGCTCAGACTAGAAAAACCCAGAAACACACTCCTAGTCTCATCACTCACATCTGCTCTCCAGCTTGCCAGGTATGGATGATAAACCTTTCCCTCCCCACTCACATACTGCCCGGGTCGTACCACCATATCTTTCGTGGGCGTAACAAATCCAATGGGCCCAGCGACCGGATAATCCTGGGGCAACCATATTGATATTGGGAAGGCGTATGTGACACCACGGAAGTGGGCAGGGAGTGTGCCCTGAAGGTTCAATAGAAGCGCAGAGCCACCATCTTCGTAGGCTTGGAGAGATCAGCGTCGCGACATACTTTGCACGTATTAGTGACCCGAAGGTGCATTACTCTATCTTACTGTAAACATGTGTCCGGAGGCTAAAAGATGGATGGGAAGAGAGGGCTTGGGCGACATCGGAGTAGGTGCGGTCGACGTTCTTGTATTCCTGAATCAGTCAGTTACAGTAGAGTTGCCAGGCGTCATAAATCTCCCACACTTGTCAGCGTACTATATAACCACTTCAGAATATTTTGAGGAACAGCGCCCATATCTCAATGCAATCGCGTCACAGCCAATGATTTATTGAGTCTTCATCTTGATATCAACCAAAGTGCTCTAGGCTTCCTTCATCTGATTGGTGGAGGCTATCTAATCAGATCCTTGGCAGGGTGTTTCCTTTGCGTCACATACTTGTACCCATAATCCAAAACTCCCCATCTTCAACTTTTCAAGACTTCATTTGACTCCTGACTACTTCCTTTTCTGATTAAGCACCTTCAGCCATCTCTGTCAATATCAAAGAAGTAACATAGTCGCTAAACTCATTACCGAGCGCGGAGGTTTCTAAGATGTGTATTAACAAGATTCCTGAGGGGTATATAATGACTTAATCGCGCTACATGAGATCATTTTACTAGTGTAGGCAAAAATATCGGTGTATTGGGCAAGGGTATATCGTCGTAAACATCGTTCAGGCTGGCAGCTGAGATAAATACCCCCAATCCAAATCGACTTCGTCAGAAATTGTTTGTAGCAACTTTCCTAACCCTGAGACTCCCATACTCCTCATCACCCTTGAAATGACTCCCGTCTCCAATCCCACTCCCACTGCCCGAGTCACCATCAAGCCCTCCACCAGCACCATACGCTACACTGACATTGCGAATCTCATCACCAACTTCCAACCACCTCTCTGAACAAGCCCGGATTGGGCTCAATTTGCACAATATCCAATAAGTCCCACTCGCCACCAAGAACCCAGCAAAGAAATTTAGGTCATATATATAGCTCGCGCCCGCGGGCACAGGTTTGCCGATAGCGCCTACAAAACCAACAATGTTGATGAGAATACCGCAAATGTATGCCGTGTAGCCGCGCCAGTGGAAGCCGAAGGTGAAGTAGTAGGGGGAGGCCTTCTGGGCGGAGTAGAGGTCACGGATTTGGTAGTAGCCGCGGCGGACGATATAGTAGTCGCAGATGATGACACCAGCAATGGAGGACAGGAAGACAGAGTAGGCAGATAGGTAGGTCGTGAAATTGTTCGAAGTCGAAAGGAGGTTCCTGTCGAATTAGATATTAGATTTGCCTGATCTTGGGGCAATCGGACTTACCACGGGCACATCGCAAGACCGACAGCTGCGCAGATGTATCCTCCTCTTCTGATGTTGAGGTAACGGGGTAGGAGAGCGGTCATATCGGTACCAGCAGACACTGAATTGGCAGCAATGTTCGTGCCTAATTGAGCCAGTGCGAAAGCGAACGAGATGATGAACACTCCAAATCTGGCGGGACCGTTCGCATTTTCCCCATTATTGGGGTTGATTAAGAAGTATCCTAATAGCTCCAATGGATTCCAGATAGGCTTCCCATAGATAACGGCCGAAGAAGATGAAACGATGATTCCGATGAAGGATGTTACCGCGAAGCCCACGGGGATTGTGATCCATTGTGACCATAATGCGTCCCTTGGCTTCCTCGCAAAACGAGCAAAATCGGGATCGTTGACGATCAATGTGGCAAAGTTAGCGATGGATGACATAATACCTTGAACCATGGCCCATCCTAAAGCACCTCCTGATTTTGTGGAGGGTTGGTGCACGATCGGGCCAATGCCATGAGCTCGGACGATCGCCCAGATAAAGAAAGCAATACCGGCAGGAGGGACAAAGTAGGCCTTGACGGTGAAGAGATGGCGAATCTTGTGCACAGGAAACCATATTGCAGGTAAGCTGCATAGCCAGAAGAGAAAGAAGCTAACAAAGCTCATTGTGTCTGTTCCCGAGCTCGCGGGAAGGCTATTGGGGACATTTCTGTAGGCAGTCCAGACGGAACGGATCATAAGGGTGACGCACTCTCCTAGATTGAGTAAGTATTGGTAGTTGATGTAGGTGGAGAAAGTGTCGATTTACCTCCTATCCATGATTGGACACCGTACCAAATGCAAGCCATGGCAGCTCTGTTGAACACTGGCCATAAGGATCCCCAGATACCAAAGGAGGCTCTACTAACGACAGGGAACGGAATATGATAGGTAGCACCAATTTTCCCAGTCATACAAATAAAGGTACCAGAGATCAAATAGCCAATCCAGACGCAGAGCCATGACTGCCACCAGGAGAGACCATTGGCAACCATAGACGACGATATCATCCAGGTATTCTAGAACACATAAGTCTTCAATCACAATTCCAACACTTGCCAAACGCACAATGTTAAAGGAATCTGCAATCCAGAAGCCCACGAAATTCCACGGGCCCCATTGACGACGTTCTGGTTCCACTATAGGATTCTGTCAGCGTGTTGATGAAATCCAAACTGATGCCATTTGTTGAGGGTACGTACCAGGCTTCAGATCAAAGTTTGTCAACATCAATTGGGCGTGTGTCAAGCCTGGCTCCGTACCAGACACTTGCAGCTTGTCCACCATACGAACAAGCTTGGAGTCCCGCATTTTCTCCATAGCGATTGCAACGCGACTCTAACTCTTGGATTGGGCGACTCGGAAAAGGGTCAATGGTTCAAAGGGGCGGTTTTCGGTGCTCAAAATGAGTTTGGATGGTGGATTAAAGTAAGCGGACTCCCACGTGGATTAGAGACTGTTCCTCCTGCTCTGGGAAAGGATGCCTTTTGTAAAAAAGCTACTACAGCGACATTCCCTCGCTTCTTGGTCCTACCAATCGTCAAGCTTGAGGTGGGTAGAACTCGACAGAGAGTCAAGGCGAACATGACTGAGAAGGTTGTGGGTTGTTATCAGTTGATCTTCCCCGCGGATGGTACCGTCCGATAACGAAAGGAAAAAGACCTTGCACCCTCAGGCTAGCGGGGGCCATCACTGCACGCAGCTACTAACGCCGATGTCGATGGTAGAAGCTGCGTTAGCGGTATCAAGGTTGCTCTGGGTAAGGTAGGATGGCAATTGAGACTTCTTCCTAGAGCTGCCTGCCTTCCATTACTATGTACCTTAACGGCCACTTGAAAGGTGGGGGATAGCCTACCAGAGCTTTCGAGGATTCTATCTCTTATCTCAGCCACCCTGACCTCCCACGCGGGTTGCAAAAAAGCCGGAACGTTCAAGCCAAGGATTTTGGTAGGGTTCCCGCCAAGGCCTAATTCTGAATGTTCCGGCTTTTTTGCGACCCGCGTGCCTCCTTCATGCGCGAGATCGTGAGAACATGCACCTCAAGGTTTGCACCCGCCGAGTCCTGAGCAAGCTAAGATGTGAGACGGGCAATTTTGCAACCATGCATTCAAGTCTAGACGTGTGACGGTATCGAAAGTTGCAGCACGAGTCCCTCAACTGGAACTGTCTTGCTGCTCCATCAAAGGCTAGACCTAACGTATGGAGAAGGTCGAGATAATCATAGGTGAGCTCTGATAACAACCTTTGGCAGTAGCAATGTTTATGGCTAGTGGCTAGTATCTAAGGTATCGACCTTAAATTCTCTCAAACGCGGGGCAGTCCGGGGCCTTGGCGTCTGGACCATCTAAGCTACCTTAGCGTCCGAAATCGCTGCCGACTTTCTCCCGGCCACCCGGCGCCCTATGACAAATCGATCCGAGAATTTTTAATTTTTCTATCACGCAATGGAAGTTCGACTGCAGAGTACACCAGGGCACAGTGGCCAACTGGTTGTGAGAGCCTATGACGACTACCTCGGTCATTCCCTTACCGTCGTTGTATATAATGCCTCGCTATTCCATGACGACTATTCCTTTCCCATACCTACTCCAATACCTGAACCCTTTATATTGTCGCACTTTTCCCATTAATTCGATAAATCATGGCCCCTGCAGCACGATATGAATCCGACGATGTGGATCCAGCTTCTCTGGGGAGGCCACTTCACTTCTCCTTTAGTGGCAAGACTGCGCCAAATCGATTGTACCTCTCCTCCTCAAGCTCGCCCTCGAGCCAGAAACCCTGCTAACAATGGCATAGTCTCAAAGCCGCAATGACCGAACGCATATCCTCCTGGGATCCCAAGAACTTTGAAGCCCGGGGCATCCCGTCCGACAACCTCATCAATGTCTACAAGCGTTGGGGCGAAGGTGAGCTGGGTACTATCCTCACCGGTAACACCATGGTCGAGCTGGACCAATTAGAAGCCGCTGGCAACCCAATCATCCCTCGTGGGGCACCATTCAGTGGTGAGCGCTTTGATGCCTTCAAAAGACAGGCTGCCGCGGCAAAAGCACATGGCTGCTTAGTCGTAGCACAAATGAGCCATCCAGGTCGTCAGACACCCAAACATCTTCAGCCAGACCCAGTCTCCGCGAGCGATGTTCAGTTAGAGGGCAACGTCATGGGCTTGGAATTTGCAAAGCCTCACCCTGCGTCTTCAGAAGAGATCGATCGCATCATCGAAGGATTCGCCCATTCGGCCGAGTACTTATACAAGGCAGGCTACGATGGTATCGAACTACACGGGGCTCACGGATACCTTCTTTCACAGTTCCTCGCCGAGTCCACCAATAAGCGCACCGACAAATATGGTGGATCCCTCGAAAATCGCATTCGTCTCATTATTGAGATCGCTCAGGCCATACAGAAACGTGTGCCCAAAGACTTCATCATCGGGATTAAGATCAATAGCGTCGAGTTCCAGAAAGGTGGCTTTAACACAGAAGATTGTAAAAAGCTTTGTGCTAGTCTTGAAGCAAACAGGTTTGATTTTGTCGAGTTGACCGGCGGGACATATGAAGAGCTCGCCTTCGCACACAAAAGAGAAAGCACCAAGAAGCGAGAGGCTTTCTTCCTCGAATTCGCAGAGGCCATCGTTCCCGCTCTTACCAAAACCAAGACTTTCATCACCGGTGGCTTCAAAACGGTGGGTGCCATGGTCAACGCCTTGAACACGGTCGACGGCGTCGGACTGGCTCGTCCGGTCTGCCAGGAACCCAGATTATGTTCCGACATCCTTAGCGGCAAAGTCAAGGGCGCCATCAAGCAGCGTCTGGATGAAGCGAACTTCGGTCTGACCAACGTGGCTGCTGGCAGCCAGATTCGCATGATCGGCAAGGACCAGGAGCCGATTGACTTGAGCAAGGAGGAGAATGAGCAAGCTTTCCAGAAGGATATGGGGCACTGGTCGGAACTCATGGCTCAGGACACGGGCATGTACTCCTTTGGGTACATTGACTTTGAGAGTATCAAGCCAAACCCTTACGGCGTCGCATACTGAACCTCTAGGATCAACACGGATATTTCATGTACCTAGGTGCCTAGTTCCCAATGTATGGTCACATATCCTAGTCCAAACCGCAACCCTGAAATGAAAACCAACAAGTAAGCTGTGCAGTACGTCTCGCAACAGCGCATATAAGGCCATACTTCGCTTTGTTTTCTACGTCGCATACTTCCTTCATAGCATTTCGTCAACTGCGATCTACACCACGAATTTCCCCATCCCTCTGCTCGGAACGAGACCCTGATGCCCTTCCCCTTCAAACATACCTTTTCCCCACCACAGTATCCCATTTCATCACCACTCCAATCCATTCACCCGTCACAGATGAAAGGTCTTAGAGTTTTAAACACCGTGTTTGTCTCTTTAATATATATGCCATATTATGGAGTAATTAGTTCGATTAGAGATGAGGGCTTGAGTGTGTGGTGAATTTGAGAGTCACTGGGGGGGATGTGTGATATATGATAATGTAATCTTATGGTTTTTAGCCTGTTTTAAGAAAAGTATGTCATGACATGCTTTGGATATTTCGGATGTTGATAGGATAAGTGCCCGCTCCGTGGCAGTCCAGAATAAATAACAATAGCACCGATCCGCCCCAGTCGATCATTCCCCGAGTGTCAGGAAGTTCGGGTGTCAGAAGGCAGAAAAGCCTGCCTGTAGACCCTTACCATTCTTCCAGCTCAAAGAAGTTCTCAAACCCTCCATCGACATCAGCAACCCTCACGCACCAGAACCTCACCCCTCCCCACCCCACCCACCAGCCCCCACCCAAACATCCTCACATCCCATCCTCCAACCACACCCCCCTCGGCTCCCCCCACTTCGGCGACGTATAAACATACGCCTCAGCCCCCAACAGTCCACCCCTCCCAAACCTCTCTTCCCACTCCTTTCCCGTCTTCAACCGAAAGAACAAGGCAAAAGCGCCCCACGCCGTCTCCCACGAACTCCCAACGGGTGCCAGCTGCTCGGTCTTGGGTTCCTCTCCCGGGGTGGAGTATTTGGAGTAGGTGGCGAAGAGTTTTGGGGTGGCGTGCGAGATGGAGAGCTGGAGAGGGTGAGTGTGTGGGGTGTGGGGTGTGGAGGTGGAGAGGATGGGGATGGGGAAGAGGGGGACTTTGTGGTTGAGGAGGGAGGAGGGGGATGCTTTGTGGTTGTAGATGTAGATTGAGAGGTGGGGGTGGGGGGGGATGGCACACCTTCAGGTTGTAGCGGGAATTTTTGTTGGTAAGAAGGTTTGCGCGGGCGAGGGTGATGTCGTAGGCGAAGTCAGTTGTGTCGTGGTAGATACCGTAGTTTTCTATTATAGTGAGTGTTAATCCTAGGATATAGGAAGTAAGGAAACAGGGCGGTATACTAGAATGCATTTCCTTTTCGAAATCTTTGCAGCCTCTATCGAAGTTTTCTACTAGGTATAAATTAGCTAATTCGAACTTCAAAGTCTAGTAAGAAGAGGTGACATACTGCCTTTAGCTATATTCTTCTTTCTAAGCATTTTCTTTTTCGCCTTGGTTTCCGCTTTCACCTTCGTCATTGGGACCATGAGGTAGTCGCGCGCATTCTTGGGACTTTGCTTCATAAGAGAATCTTCCAGCCAGTCGAAGGAGACAATTTTGACGGTCATAAGCTTCCGCGCTTGCTTGACTGTTATACTTGTCCGTCAGCGACTATCCTTATCGAAGTAGACACCTAATGTACGCAGATTAAACCATGGAAATGATACATGCACTTCGCTGAGAGTGTAACGTGTCAGGAACGGAACAGTACTCATTGCTCATACCTATGCTGACATTTTGCTTGAAATGTTCCTTGCTGCAAACAAGATGCGTAACCTTGGACGACATCTCCGATGCAAATATACCGCCATTGACTTGGATCCATGTCTTCATCTTGTGGATGTCACGCCTCTCTCCAAAGTCTCCCGTGACGGCAATTGTGAGATTGTAGAGTGGCTTGCCCATTGTGACAGTGGAGATGAGTAATCCTCGGGCAAGTTGCTAATGTCTGCGAAGGGGAGGCTGAACGGGGAGGGTCCTACGGAAACTTGCTGCAAAAGGGGGATCAACGATATGAAATGCTAAGGCTCCTGATAATGAAGGAAGCCTGATAAGCATTACTGACCTTATGCTTTACTACGTGACGAGAAGAGACTGACGTCCTTCTCACATAGGTAACGAGTGTATAGCAAAAGCAGCTTTGAGGTTGTAAGTGATCCAAATGAAGAGCATGAGAACATAGGTGACTGAACGTGGTGAAGTAATCAAGTAACAGTTGAAGCTGAGGCTTGAGAGCGGCTGAGAAGTTGAACCTGAAGTAAGGTGGGAGGATTAGATTGAATGAAACAAGAAGTGGAAGACGTTGGCCCTCAACAGTAATGGAGCGGCAGCCAGTCTGTAGATGATAGTCTAACAAAGGTTGAGAGAGATCGGCGTATGAGTGCTTGTAAAAGGAGGAGTGACAGGTAGGCCAGTATAGGATGACTTACATTCTGCCTAACATGTGTATACAGCGCTGCTGAGAGCCTGTCAGCGATATGTGAGTCTATGTATGGGGACACCTACGAGAAGTCCATCGGAAGTCTTCAATATATTCCCGGAGAACGGGTTTATGAATGCAGAACGTGATATTCTACCACACTATCGCCTATGAGTTGCCGTCTTTGCAGCAATTATGAAGTCCCTAATTTTGTCAAGATCCTGTGCGCCATTCTCTTCCACCCCACTGCTCACGTCAACAGCAACGATACGGGAAGTGTGCTCGGCAAGGTTGCACAGAATGTCGCCTACATTGTCAGGATTTAGACCACCAGCCAAGATCACTCGAAGGCCCAGATCTGCTCCGAGCACTGACTTGATAGGTTCCAAATCAAGCCGCGTACCTGTTCCGCCGGAAGCAGAATCTAGCAAAGGCAGCGCATGATACCCTCTCTTACCAAGGCCTGGATCATGGGGTCCAAATCGACGGATGACCGGCACAGGTATCAGAGATGCCCATTCAATAGGTTCAGAGCCATGAAGCTGTATCACGTCAAGATTGAGTAATTTCTGTTGCGCCAGTATATATGTAAGTGGCTGATCTTGGAAGACTCCCACAAGCATAGCGCGGTCATTCCGTCGCAAGAGAGATGTCGTGTGTTCGAAGAACTCAGTAGCTTCCGAAGGCCCATCTGATCGTCTTGGCTCTCTCGATGTGCCAGATCTGTGGACGATCTCCGAAATTGCAGTAGCGGTAGATGTTGAGACGCACCGCTTCCGACCTTCAACAAGAATGATTCCTATCATGTCAGCACCAGCTTCAATTGCAGCGTCAGCTGCTTGGGGTGTTCTCGTGCCACAAATCTTGACCATCACTTCAGGTCTCCGTCGCTGTAAAATCAATCCTTCTTGATGACCAAGTAATCTCTTAGCAAATTCAAGAGGTTGATCCGCCCGCATCAGCGCCTCTCCCACCAGCACAGCGCCGACTCCGTTCTGTCGATAGGCCTCGATGTCTTCAGGGCCGCTGATCCCACTCAATGCACAAACCAGCGTCTCAGAGGGTACCTTCTTCATCAACCTACTGGTAGTCTCCAGGTCGACTTCGAAATTGGTGAGGTTCCGATTGTTAACCCCAATCACTTGCGCCCCAAGACTAATTGCAATGTCCATCTCGAGAGAATTTTGGACCTCTACCAGTGGTTCCATGCCGAGGCTCCGTGAGTAGATGTACAGACTCCTTAATGTGGCTTCTGCCAGCATCTTCACAATCAGTAGTACAGTATCAGCACCGGCCAATCGTGCTTCTAGAATCTGATATGCATCGAAGATGAACTCCTTAGCAAGAAGAGCTGGCCGATTCAACATGCCTTCCAGGCTTTGCCGAACTGCTCGAAGGTCGTGCACACTTCCTTTGAACCACCTCGGCTCGGTAAGAACCGAAATGACACTGGCACCTGCGAGAGCATACTTCCTGGCTTGAGCAGGGGCACAGATCCCTAGAGCGATATCCCCTTTTGATGGTGAAGCTCGTTTAACCTCGGCCATCAATGACAATGAATATGGTGACATCCTGAGCCTTTTGGAAAACGAAATCTGCGGTGGCGACAAATCCATATCATAAGATGCTTGAAGATCCGACGGTCTCTGTGATGGCATCTTTTTCTGGGCTTCGATTGCCACGCGTCGCTGGGCAAAGATACGGTCTAATATGGACAGCTGACTTCCGCTCTCGGAGTCAGCATGAGACACCTCCCTCGTCATTGTCGGCTCCGTGTAATTGGAATTTGCTTGCTGTTCCTTCTCGTTCTCCTTCCAAGTGCCCCCCTTCATGCGGAGAAAATTCTTCAGCATTGCCCTGCCGTTCTCGGTGAGAATGCTTTCTGGATGGAATTGGACGCCCTCTACAACAAGTTCTTTGTGCCGAACTCCCATAATGATGCCTTTGTTACCGTCAGGACCACTGGCAATCCAAGAGCTCACTTCGAGGCAAGCAGGTAAACTGATGTGAGTTCCAGCAAGCGAATGATATCTTGTAACGTTCAAGTCCTGTGGGAGTCCTGCGAACAATCCTTTCGTATCATGGGTAAGAGGCGAGGTCTTTCCGTGAAGGATCTCTCCAGTCACTTCTACACGACCACCAAATACCGAGAATATGCACTGTCTAATTGAGAGATCAATGCCGATAGCAATGACTTAGTGGAGATCACCAGACCTACTCGCCCATACAGACACCAAGCACCGGTATTTTGCCAGCAAAATATTTTATTGCTTCCTTACTGTACATTGGTGCCGAGTCAGTTCACCCCGTGCACTCTCTCCGTTATGAGGAGCGGTTGGGGATCAACCTCTCAGAGAGATGAGTCTCATAACCCGACATTGGGACATACCTTATACCTCCGTCCGAGTCGGGGTGACCTGGACCTGGACTTATAACCAGTTGACTTGGATCTAGGTCAATCAAGTCTCGAAGGGTTTTTTCATCGTTTCGGAAGACTTGGACCGATGCCCCCTCAAGGACCTACATCTTTTGTTGGATCTTACGAGATACAGGAGGATGGATCCATCCTTACAAGATACTGGTAAACTGTAGAGTCCAAGGACAATATATCAAGTTATTGCTGTTTCAGATCAAGAGTTGGAATACTTACCATTCCAAGTGAAACTATCATAATTGTCAATCAACACCAGACGTGATGCAGTCCCCATCTTTGGGACAGTTCTCGGCTGGTGTGGTGAGTGATCAACGAGAGCAGCTCCATTCATTGTCGGAAGGATTGAAAGGGGGGAGGAAAAGTCCCGATTATCGAGTATATGGTGAGACTTTATGATTTGTGGATGTCAATGTTCCGCCACTAATCAAACGTGACACTAGCGCGAACCCATAAATTACCAGTCGCGCTCCGCGCGGTTTCGTTTCACTAGAATTTGCAATGCGGCTTTGGAGCAGGAGTATGGAGTTCACGGGCTTGCCTTGATTGCCTTGATGGCTCCAATTGGAGAGGCCTATTTTCCGCCTCTCGATAGGTGCCTGAGTGGGGAGCACCAGCTACTGTAGTGATCGCGATTCCATCAGCGAGAATGTACGCTAACGGCGCCCAGGTCATGGAAGACAACCTACGTAGCTCTCTCCCAAACACGGTTGAACAGTACATCTCTCCAGCGGCATCTTACGGACCCACAGACTGTGTCGATATTAGTTCGCTGTTTCTCGCCTTTCTCTCCGTCAACACCACAAACCAAGTCCAGCTTCGAGACCAGGACCTCCGCCATCAATGTTACTCCCTCTTCGCATCCCCGATTCAACATTAAGGAGATTAAGGAGAATACCTTGTGGCTCTGCAAAGAGACAAATATTGATGAAATTTCCGCACTACGCATCGCTGTGGTAGAGTGGCAAACGAGACCAGCAATACAATTACTACAAGGTGACGGTGACAACCAGACTACACTTCGAGATGACGGAGGCGAAAGCGGGAAATTCGGCGCCTCGCTCTTCGATCCAGGCTCTTCATTGCTCGCCAAACTTACACCACGAAACGGTAAGACCTCAGGCTTTCAAGAAGTTGGCGCCCGACATAGGAGGTTGTTGGAGAACTACCTTTCAGAACGACGATGTATTCTCAAATGCAGCGAGTTTATAACATTCATGACACTTCACAGTGCTGGCGGTCCTGCCAGCCACGGACAGGAGAGGTTTGAATGGTTGAAACAGATTGGCGCCGACGTCCTCTCAGCTTGGAGTTCCGGTCAATTGGCAAATTGCAATCATCTTGTTATCGATGCAGTTGATACTCTTCGAACTAGGCACAAGAGCATAGCCACAGGCAGTGGTTGGTTTCGGGATGAAGGCACACAAGAAGACATCGAGCTTGCTTGGACGAGAAGTCAGCTTCTGGAGATGATACATATTATGCAGATCACCCTAAATTTGATCCAATCATCTTCCGTCCTCGTCAAGTCTCCTACAATCCTATCGTGGTTCAGGCTAATGAAGGAATCAATTTTTTTCGAAAGCGTGCAACCTGTGAGTTCTGGACCCTCAGGTAATTAGAATATACTGACTGGCTTGGTAGCAACATCCTGCCCTTCAGGCCATCTTTGCAATAGCTCTAATGTCCCTCCCAGCCCTGATTTCCGTAGCCATTCTCAATATTCCATCGGCTCTTGAGCTACTAAGCCAGCCTCTTGGTACAGCGGTCTCGTCTGGGTCTGCCGGCAACGACGATGTGTATCTCTTGGCCTCGGCCACGTGCAACGAACTCAATGAGATTCTCATTGATGCGTCTTCGTTGAAGCCTGCAAGTCTGGCTGCTATGGCTTGGGCTATTATCATGAGGGAGCTGAGAGAGAGCGCCCTTAGCACGCGAGAAGCTCGGGAAGCTAAGCAGTCCTTACGTGCGGCTGACAAATACGGTGTAGCGGACTCTTCTGATACTGATGGTGCCGAGCGTCCTGGAAAACGATCTTTATCATTGAGTCGCCGATCGTCAACCGGCAGCGACACATCCCAGCAACCAACTCTACTCGAAGACATCTACGATGCTGTGATAGCCGTCGATGAAGACTCGGTGGCTTCTCTGGCTAGGGATGCTGTTGGCAGAGGCACTGTCTTCGAAATAATCTCGACAATAGCGACTGAATACTGTACCCCGTTCGGCTTTGAGCACGACGGAAAGCCAGGGCAGAGTATGCGTGGAGTGCTGCTCGATCTAATTCGAGCCTCTATCGACGTCGTTGATTACCTGCCTCCGATTGTATCTGCCACATTAGCGGTTCTCACAGGATCAGAGCGTTATTGGGAGGCATCTGACAGGCCAGTAGCGTCTCACAGCGCTGAACCTGCTGCTTTATTCCTCCAAGACAAAGTCCTCACACGCAAGCTGTTCTTGGTTGCCATGACGCATTTCCCTTACGAAAGTTTGCCCCTCCTGGAGCTCTGTCGAGGACTGGCATTTGCGAACGATGGCAATAGTGAAGGGCGACCTGCGTTGTGGAGCATGCTCGCAAACACCAATACGTTTACCTGCTCATTGCCAAGCAAGGACTACCAAGCTTATAGGCCTATCAACACGCAAGCCGAGGCCGATTGCATCGAACTGACCCAAGATCTTATCGTGTCACTTATTCCCGAGTTGGGGGCCTCATTGACATCCCAATCATTCAAGGCGCTGCCCGCGACGATCGAGTCCGATCCATCTTCGTTCCATGTCATACCCTCAGGAACCACTGGAAAGCTTTTGAACGATTCCAGGCCTTTCGTTGTGGCATGGAACCAGTCATATTCCTCTTTAACATATATGGGCAAGATGCTATATATGGCATCTACGAGCACTAAAACGAGCGCCAATCTGACCTCCTCAGTGTCCGCAGTCACTGTGGGTGATATCATTGGTTTGATCACGAACATGGTTTCTGCTGTAACGAAGGATGTTCCGTTTGATCAAGCCATTGAGTCCGCTCAACAAATACTAGGATTGGCTAGTGACGGCATGGATCGCAATCAAGATGTGATCTCTGTCGTCTTTGATATATTCGAAAAAGAACTTTATAAAACTCGGAAACCAGCTGTAGATTTGGACTCCATGGAGATTATCGTGCAATGCATACAATTCACGTTTGCATTATTGCAGGTAATGCCTGATAGAGTCTGGCCCTTCCTAAGTAGGAGCGGTCTTCTAGGCATAGGCAGGGATGAGAGCCAGCTCGTGGTTGTCGTCGCAACCCAGGAGATGGTTATGGGTCAATTCGACTTCCTCATAGGCTGCGTACGACTTTTCGACTCCCTTGTCGACGATGTGGTCGCTCACATGGTGTCTCGAAAGGCTCCAACAAAAGCTATAACTCGTTTCAACAGCGTCAATGTACTTTCAACTGGCGTATCGCAAAACACCATGGAGAAGGTTTTATACAGCTTCGCGCGGACAATGATCGAAGTCTTCGAGGGTACAATGAAATGGAAGTTTCTTGTACAAGAAGACCGGATGGAGATCAACTTTCGCCTTTGCTCAACGTTCCAAAAGATTTTGAAGTGTTGCTTCGATATCAACGACAAACCGGATATCCAGCAAAAGCTTACCAGCACGCTCGCTCCTGCCGCCGAATACATTGTTAGTGTGTTTTTGTCGAGGTCAAGCAACGACGTTACAGTGCTTCCCCTTCTACATATTCTCGCTGAGGGAACATTGACCCGCACTACCACCTTACCCATACGTGGCGTGCAGTATTGGACTGCGCAAGTCATAGCTGCAATCGATTTCATGAGCAATCTATGTCAGGTCAATAGATTGCTTCGATTTCCACCGTCGCATCTGGAAGACCAGATTTTCAAGGCTGCAACTACACTTGCCAAGATATACGTCGCACATGAGAGCTACAAGGTACCCGTCATCAATTTGCTCGATATCCTTATTCGCTCGGCCGCAGATACTAGCCAACAGCCACAATCTCTGCTAGGTCATCTGAGTCCTGGGACTTCTGGCCACTTTCTCGACGTTCTTTCCTTGCTAGATCAGCCATTGCGCAGTGATGATCTGTCATTGGCACTGTGGAGCTTATCTTCAGCAGTCGTTAGTAAGCGCCAACAGTGGTTTGCTATCTTTGTTTTAACAGGCGACACACCTCGAGGTTCTTTCAAGGTTAAGGAAAAGTCAGATCCCTCTACCTCAGAACAGTCTGAGCCCATACTGAACACCGCTCTGGACGCCTTATCTAATATAGGCAGGATTGATTCGCGGAAAGCTTTGAGAATGCTGGAATTCGTGGCCCTCGCTGCTGACTTTTGGCCATGGGTGTTGAGATCCATAGAAAAGCATGGTCACTTTCTCAGGGCGATCTCCGAGTATGCCGCTCACATAGGATCGACAGCTACGACCTACAAAGAACAGTCATATAAGGCCTCTGCAGACTACAACAGCATCCAGATGGCGTCCCTTGTGGCCGACATCCTCTCAATGTATACTCACTATACCCAACAAGTGGGCAATCAGAAATTTGCGAAGGGCCTAGTCCCGCATCTCACACATCTCATCAAGAACGCAATCTTGCCGCCAAGCTACAATGCTTCTCTCCAGGTAAACCTGCGTAAAAACTTTGAGCTGAGATTTCTGGGCTGTAGGCTAGCCGATTTCAAACGCACTTCTATCAGGAGGAATTCTTTAGGAGATTCATTCTTCTACGACCTCGAGCTTGCAGATAGGATGTTATCCTATGAACCCGCGTGGGCTGGAAGGAACGGTAATGATGGATTCCGCGAAGAATTAAGGAGGGCAAACTTCAACTTATCAGCTGTGGAATCGCAAATGGTGAGTCAGGATCTGAGAGTGTCTTCTCCTGACTAAATTCATGTTACAGAACTTGTTTCATAGCTGGAAATCTCTGCTCTGCGAATTGAGTAGGCCGCTTGCCAACGAACCCAAATTCCAAGACATCATGGCAGTAGCCGCTACCAATTCTCTAAGAGCGAATGCTAATAATAGCCTACCCGAAGCTATCTTTGAGAAGCTAGCACTTTCACGGGCGAAGTTAGCCTTCACACTCCTGCAGCGGTTGCTCGAGGTCAAGTCAACCGAAGTTGCAGTGTATGACATACTATCTGTGGCATGGGATACAGCCCGCATGTACAATCCAAATGTTGGGGCTGCCCTGGGTGGAGCAGATGCAGATTATTACCGGATGCTTCTGAAAATTCTCTATCTCGCGCTCCAGGTCCATACATCACCATCTCCAAATCTCAGCAAGTCGCACTCTGACGTAGCAAATTCACCACGTACTCCTGAGTCAGCCACACAGATCGCCTTAGAAATCGTCTCCACAGTAGTAGCGCAAGGCTTCCGCACGCTCACCATTTTACTACATGAAAATTCAGCCCCGGTCCGCCCATCTGATTTTGCTCTTTTGACAGCAATCCTCCGATCCGCTCTACACGTCCCCAATGTGGCACGCAATACCACCCACCTCCTTAATGCCTTTTCGGACTTTCAAACGGCCCGCTGCGCGTCAACCCTGCTCTCTTGGTCTGACCAGCTTGCAACGTCTGGCGATCCCATCTACGGCGAGCTCAGCATACTTTTTCTGCTTGAAATATCCAGCGTACCGTCTCTGGCCGAATTGCTGGCAACTGAAGGCGTCCTCTCACACATCCTATCTACGAACCTCATTCGCATTTTACGATCACGACCTTTTGGACCCTTCGATCAGCCGCCACGAATGTACAGCATCTGGACACGGGCGATTCTGCCTTTGCTGCTCAATCTGCTCCACTCTGTCGGTCCACCATTAGCAGCCGAGGTTGCTGCCGCCCTGAACAACTTTCCGCATCAGCTCGATCGGGCAAGTGGCGTCTTTGCTACCACATCGAGCAAGGATGCCAACGCAGACTACATTACTCTAAGCATAGCATCGGAAGCCGTCACGCTCTCCCTCATCGTCGCTATCTTGCACACGTTCCGCGAAGCTGGCTCTAGTGCCGCCATCGTGGGCAGTGCGATAGAAGAGGTGAAGTGGGATAAGGTACAAGTGAAAGAAGATGTGGAAGCCGCTTTGCAGAATAGAAGGTCACTAAGGGAGAGGATAACACCGACTAAGGAGAGGGAAGAGGCTTGGAGTCGGGCAAAGCCAACAGTTGAGGGCTCTGAGGGTGAGAATAAGCTGGAGGAGAAGATTGTAGAGGAGATGAGGAGCGTGCTGGGCATCTTGGAAGGGAATGGTGAATGAATGTAGTAGCGCAGGTGAAGTATGCTAGTCGTATTGGCGTTTGGCGCCGATACGGTCGATACCGTGAAAGATAGGAGCGTCTGGATCGTTCATGGGTACGGGAGTGATCGGATATCGGAATCAAAGAGTAAAACACAAGTGATTAGATGCCTTCAGGATAAGAGAATCAAGATATCCATGTGAAGGTGAAGGCGAAGGCATGCACATTATTTAGGATTGGAAGCGAAGACTTCAACAAAGGAACGGATGATCAGGTCTCCTGACGGTCAAGTCAGATCACATACTGGGGTATACTGGTCGAGACGAGAAACAGGATCAAAGATAAAGCAAAGGCTAAAGCAGTACTTGAAGGACGGCCATCCCTTGATATATTAGGTGGTGGGAATGGAGGCGAGAGTGCAATGGCGCTTAGAAAAATACGCGCGGCTGTTTGGTTTTAGGCCCGTTTTGGGTCTTGGCACCCAAATCCATCCATGTTAGACTGGGGAGGTATGTCAAGCTGGATTCTCGCAATTGATACTACAGACGATGGCAGAGGCGCCCATAGGTACGTGCAGGTCCTTGTAAGAGGTGGGTGAGCAAGCTGACCCGAAGTAGTCCTCGATGGAGGGACTGGGTTCCTGAAAGTGGGATATGCCGCGCAAGTAAGCCTAGCAGCATTGGGCACTTTATATGCCATGACGCTTGCGCCCCCTCTGATCATGTGTCTGTGTCCCACAGAATTTTCCTGAACACTCATACCCTTCAATCGTTGGCCGGCCCATCCTGCGGTCCGAAGAGCGAAACGACGATGGAATTGTCGTTAAGGACATCATGTGCGGGGATGAGGCAGCAGCAGCTAGGTCGATGTTACAGATCACATACCCGGTATGGCTGCAGAGAGAAGCTGGGGAGATATTTCAATATATGAATACTCACCATTGAGTGGATAGATGGAGAACGGCATCGTAAAGCGTTGGGACGACATGAAGCATTTGTGGGATTATACATTCAATGAGAAGATGAAGATAGACACGACTGGTCGAAAGATCTTGCTGACGGAACCCCCATTGAACCCTCTGAAAAATCGGGAAGAGATGTGCGAGGTTATGTTTGAGAGGTATAACTTTGGGGGAGTTTACGTAGCTATCCAAGCGGTACTGGCACTTTACGCTCAAGGTAGCCTACGTCACCGCGCAAGATCAGACCGTGACTGATAAAGCGCCCAGGTCTCAGCAGCGGCGTCGTAGTCGACTCCGGCGACGGCGTCACCCACATCGTCCCCGTCTACGAATCCACCGTCCTCAACCACCTCACCCGACGACTCGACGTCGCAGGCCGAGACGTAACGCGGAACCTCATCGCCCTTCTCCTCCGCCGAGGCTACGCCCTGAACCGAACCGCCGATTTCGAAACGGTACGGCAGATCAAGGAGAAGCTATGCTACGTCTCCTACAACCTGGAGCTCGACCAGAAGCTGAGCGAAGAGACGACGGTGCTTGTGGAATCTTACACGCTACCGGACGGGCGGGTGATCAGGGTGGGGAGTGAGCGATTCGAAGCGCCGGAGTGTCTGTTCCAACCGCATCTGGTCGATGTGGAACAGCCGGGTATTGCGGAGTTTCTGTTCAACACGATACAAACGGCGGATGTGGATATCAGGACTAGCTTGTATAAGGCGATTGTGCTCAGTGGCGGAAGTAGCATGTATCCCGGACTACCATCAAGGATGGAAAAGGAGATAAAGCAGCTCTGGTTAACGAAGGTCTTGGGAGGTAATCCCGAAAGGTTAAACGTGAGTACCGTAACATTCCCTTATGCGTTCATTCACAGTACTGATCATCTCCACAGAAATTCAAAGTCAGAATCGAAGATCCACCACGGCGGAGACACATGGTTTTCCTCGGCGGTGCCGTACTCGCCAACATCGTAAGTCAACTCTCGCCCATTCTTACAAATCCACAGAGTGAGCGCACTAACGACCCGCATAGATGGCGGACAAGGACAACATGTGGATTTCGAAACAGGAGTGGCAAGAGCAAGGACCGAGGATATTAGAGAAGCTTGGCCCTAGGTAGCTTGAGTACCTCACCACAGGAATAAATCATCCTACCCGCCAGACTCAACGGCCTAAGACACATCTATCTCTATCTCCTTCCAATCCCACCAAAAATTCCTACTCTCTCATCTATTCATCCCTTCATCCCTTCTCCAAAGAACCTCCTCCAAAGAACCTCCTCCAAAATGCCTCCCAAAAAATGTTGCTCATAAACCCCAACACAATACAACCCTCCACCCCCGAACAGCGAGCCCAAAACCCACCTACCCACACCATTCCCACGCTCCCCTTCCCACACTCCCCTTCCCACACTCCCCCCCCACCCTTCCCACACTCACTCCCCCCATCCACCAGCCACACCAGAAGCAAACATATAATATATATCGCAATACAAACCATCCATCTATTCTATCAACCTCCCACCCCGTCCGGCGTTTCCCTCGCAAGCCTGAGATGATAATATGTATATATAAATATATACCCCTTTCTTCATCTCCTTCTAGATTTCTAGAGTTGAGAGTTGAGAGTTGAGATTCGTAACTGCCTTGATGTTCCGTGTTATCCTGGTGGGAGTGGGCGGGAGGAAGACGTCGTGTGAGCGCTGGAAATTGGGGTTTTAGGTTCTACAGCGATATCACATTCCCTATGTTCATATTCAGGCAGCATACCCCGTATGTCCGGATCGCGTATCTATACTGTCTTCGGATACATTTAATGTGGGTGCGGCACGTTTAGTGGAAACCCTTATGCGATGTTATTTGGTTGGAGTGAGGCATGTGCCGCTGGGATAGCAGGGGAAGTGTGGGATGGGGACTGTTTTGTATCCATGTAGGCATCTCTCCCCACCCTCATGAGACGGTCATCGACCATTTCGGAGCTAGGTTGTAGGATTGTAAGCTTTACGAGTTTCGCGTGAGGGAGAGGGGGAGGGGGAGGGGATTTTTGGTATGGGGGATGTGGGAGGGGGAGGAGTAAGGTGCGAGAGGGCTGGCTGGTGAAGGGGGAGGGGAAGGTTGTGTAGGGTGTGTGGTGTTGGGGTGTTGGGGTGTGCGGGGATGGTAGGGATGGGGGGATGGAGGGGTGAATCTTGGGGTTGGGGACGAGGTGGCGAGTGGTGATGTGGAGAGAGTGTGCTCCAGCTGCGGTGCGAGAGAAGGGTCTGGATTATCAACGGTTGGTGCTATTCCTTTCCTTGCTAATCGTTGAAGATTCACTCCTGGTCTCGTATTGACGAGCGTAGGGTAGGAGTCTTATACCAGACGGTTCTGCGAATAAATTAGATACCGGACCTTCTCCATGACATCGTAGGTGCTCTAATGCATGCGAGCAGGATTTGTAGCTTGTTGAGTAAACATTTTCCAAGCTATTGGTTTGAGAAGGACAGTAGTATGACATGAGATATACAGCGTAGGTGGACTTTGGGATTGTAAGCTATTGTACCGTAAATGTTCGGTCTGATTGCAACTACTCAAGATCGACAACGTTGAGGTGGCAACGAAGAGCATAATTAGATGGGGTGTGTGTACACATCGACTGCGTCGTGAAAATCCCACAGTTACCAGACACAGCGGTTAGTATAGCTTTTCGAAAGACGGATCATGGTAAGGAGTATGTGGTATTAGAGAAGAAGGTTGTATAGGCCAAAAATGACCGAGTATCTGCAGCTTGTTAGCCCAAATGGGGCCTATTGCTCGCCAGGGCAAGGAATGACTTACTGAACAGGAGGCATGCTGCTGCTCTTGGCACTTGGGGATATCTTATCAATATGAGATGTTGTATCAACCAGCGATATAATTCATCCAAGCCATATAGAATATTTTCGAAGACATCTAGACTTTTATAATGTGATCTGTCATCAAGATGGTTTGCGGACGGACGATCAGCGCATGAGGTTGGTGAAGCTCTTCCTGGCACGGCTCAAGGCCGGCTGCTTGCGACGACCAGCGATGGTACCAGGCGACCTTTCGTTGATTCCCATCACTGAGCGAGCTTTAGCTGTTTCAAGATCCAACGAAGATGGACGAGTCGATGGGGCGGATGAGGTGCTGAAACGCGGATTGGCAGGCGCTCCCAGCAACACACGAGCCTTGGTGTCATCGGTGGTGCGTGAGACCTCTGGGCCAGGGCACAAACGGTCGAGGTCCTCCCATTGGCTCAGGTCATCGTCTTCATCGCCCATTGAGATGATCTCGGTGATGACTGGTTTGTGTGGTGAGAGTGGATTCCTGCGTGGTGAAGTTGGTGTCTTACGTGGCGTCCCGTGCTTCTTCTCTTTGACAGCACTCATGGCACGCTCTGCGCGCTGGAGGTCTGCGTCATCCAAACTTTGCAAAACTCTAGTGTAAACCAGCTCCTGCGCGTCTTCTTCGCCTACGATGGACAAAGGCGTCTTTTCGTCCTTGACCAAGCTCTTCCACTCTTTCTTGAACTCAGGACTCGAGGTACTGACCACATCAGTCCAGGTGATAGTGACTGGATCCATGGCCACTACTGGATTTCCGTTGAGAAAGGTGCGATGCTGTTTGATGTGCTCAAGGAGCCACTCCTTGAGCTCGTGGCCGAAGCCGGCTTGAGTGGCAAAGATAAGGCTCGTCAAAGAGATGATGTTTTCGATGGTCAAAGCGCTCTCTTCGTCCTTGATAGCCTCCCAAGCCAATGTTTTGAGACCGCTCAGCTGCAACTGACGGGCGCACTTGTATGTACGGGCAAAGGTCTCGATACGCTTGCCCTCACTAGAGTAGTAGATGGAGACTTCGTCTATCATGTGAGCTTTCGTATAACGGTCTGAGCCCATCTCAAGATAATCCTTGACCAAGCCAAAGCATATCCCTGGGACGTTGTAGAAGTGAAGTCTCATGCCGCAACCAAAGCGATATGATTTCGACTGAAAGAACTGGTTGAGCGCCTCGGAGCGCTGGAGTGAAGATCGCTTCATGAGGAAGTTGCGCGCGACATCACCGTCGACCTCTCCTGGGCAAACGACGCGAATGATGTCGTCATCAGGAGAGTTGGCAATGGGTCTGGAGAAGTTACGATTAGTCTGGTATGTATGAAAGAACATGACCTTGGAGAAGAGTATCCAAGAGAAGAGTGTCTGAAAGGGAATGTATGCAAGGGAAAGGCCTGTAAAGGAAGGTGTCCAAAATGAATGTTGGTTGTGTTGAGGTGCAGGTTGCAGCCAGCTAAGACAGAACACCAAGATTGTTGATGGCGATCATCCTCACAACCTGTCAACGATATCGACAACGAACATCAAGCTCAGTGTGTGAAGGACGGGAGATCGACCTTGCACCCAAATGAGGATGATGAGATTCACTTCACAAAGATGAGATGACATCGCAAGCATGCGGGTGAGGTTGAGATGCAGCTTACCCCAGACCCAATATGTTTCGCTCATACTCCTGTTGGCTCATGGAAGGGCTACTGGCCATCTCAAGTTTATTGTGGACTTGGAATCCAGGCAAGTCCTCCATCAAGTAGATAGGGATGTCACCCTCTTCAAAGACCTGAAAACCCTCGGCCTCCATACTGCCTGTCTGATTGAGTGTCTGAGGTGCGATGGCAAGCAGTGTGAAGAAAATCTGGTCAAGGACCAGCAGAGCAGGCATGAGCGACGAAACAAAGGCTGTCAAAAGATGTACGAGGTTGGGTGAAGGCATGGAGGTATTATGGTAGGACGGAAGGGTGAAATGTGTGTATGTTGATGTGGAACAAGGTTCGGTAAGCCGGCAGGCCCTGGTAGAAGTACTTTGCAGGCCTACTGGGAGCTAGTAGATGCTGTAGCTTCACGTGGAGACGGATATAAAGAGAGGATTGAGTATCACACTACCGGATGCAGTCCCTCAAAGCTGCTATCCGCTGGGGCGGATTATCTAGAAATCGGGATCTTCACCTCCTATCTCAGTCTTCTACCATCGTTTCGTCTTGCGCTCCTTCATAAAGTTGCTGATGGGACGGCCTACATCTGTCGACTCTCTAACGGTCACACGCTACTCTTACGTTTTCCGACAAGAGATGTACTGCAGTCCATGGCGATCATGGCATGAGATTATGACGCAAAAGCGAGAATCTGGGACACCGTACGCCCAGCTCACCTTCAGCTCTTCGGCTTGAATAACGCTCTCTGCGTATCGTACGTGTACTTGAGGTCCAAGTGCCAGTAATTGGGCGTCGTCGGCTTCGTAATCATCCACGCATCGTCCAATGCCTTGACAACATCCTCTGGCAAAGGTCCTTTCTCGAGATCTTTCAGATTGCTCTCAAGCTGCTCGAAGCTGCTAACGCCAATGATGACACCATCTCGGCCACCATTTTGCATTTTCAGCGCTGAATGATGGGTGCACCACCGAAGAGCGATCTCTAGCATAGTTAGATTGTGCTTTTGAGCCACGGGCTCGATCAGTCGAAGTGCGTCAAAGGTGGCATCCTTGAAGTATCGCTTCCGATACAACTCCCCCGAATTCGCGGTGTTGCTGTATCGTCCTTCCTTTGGGACATCGGCGCTCTTAATCTTGCCCGAGAAGAGACCTCCCGCCAACGGGTTGTAGACTACCACATCAATCCCGTAGCGATGGCAGGCTGGGATGAGCTCTTGCTCAAGGGAGCGGGCTGTAATGATCAGCTAATCTCGTGTCAAAGAGCCCGTCACAAGTAGCTCACTTATGGCATTGTACATTCCTTGATAGATAGTTGGCCGCACCCAACCTCTCTCCTTACACATAATCACGATCTCGGCAACCTCAAAGGCTGTGTAATTACTCAGCCCCAATTGGACAAATCTCCCTTGCTTATGAAGCTTATTGACAGCCTCCAGAGTCTCCTCAAATGGTACACTCCGATCCGCGGCATGTAAATAAAAGATATCCACACAATCGGTCTTCAACTCGCTCAAACTCTTGTTAAACTCCTCAGTAATCCTCTCTGCCTTGTGTTTCCCAGGTACATTTGGATAGCATTTGGTAGCCAACGTCAGACCTCTTTCTTTCCAATGTGCTTCGGCGGTGAACGCTTCTTGCTTGCCGGCGATATAGGAGCGTGCGGTATCGACTTCGTTGTAGCCTTGGGATTGGAAATAGTCAAGGGATTTGTCGTAGGTATCGAGAGAGGTAATGCGCCCGCCAGCCGACTCATCGGGGCCAAAGGTCATCAATCCGAGAATGACTCTGGGCTTGGCTGTTTGCATGAGCATAGTCATGATGACTGCTGTTCTTGCTTAGGCTATTCCTCCAGGTTTGCATATGATCAACAAGCCTCAGGTTCAGAGACGGTGGGCTCAAGGAGGCTGCAAGAGACGTAGCGAGACAACGAATGAGCTAACGTGGTCCTGCAAAGAAGGATCCTACAAAGTAATTAGAGATGGAGTTACTCGAGAGACGTCGTCGGCGCTATCTCCGCGACTTATTCCCGCTGTTTTCATTGTACTGGCGCCAGCGGAGATATAGTCAACTCACTCTCATTTTCACTGTTTACTACAGGCATTATTGCCATCCGAACAATATACATCAGATGCTGAACATGTCACCGCCAAGCATGATTCAAAAGTATCAGTCAAACCTTCCTTCTCAGCGTAATCGATATGGTACCAAGCCTACCAAGCCCCCAGAAACCTGCTTCCCTAACGCCAAGCAAGCACCACAATAACAACCACCTCGAACCAACGTACAAACCAACAACAACCACAACGTTACCCCCTATAAACCTACAACATCCAAGTAATTCCCCCTCTCCCCCTCAACTCTCCCTCTTCACCTAATACTTCCTCCATCTAATACTCCCTCCAGCAACCCTCACCTTTACCTCTACTATCCACCCAATCACTTAACGAACCTACTTCCCAAATCTAAACCCACAACCACAACCCTGTTCTTCCCCTCCGAACCCGTCCCCCACGCCAAAGAAACGCTCGACTACCACGACCACCACAACTTCCTACCCCGTCTCGATATCCATCACCAATCACACAAACACAAATACAGAAACCTCCACCCCAAAATGCCCTTCTTCTACAGCAAAGGTTTCGGCGGCAAACACGTCGGTGGTGGCGTCATCGTCGATAAACACGGTCCGCGTCGTGCCCCGTGGCGATTTTCGTTTGGGAAATTCAACTGTTTTCGCTGAATGGGGGTGGGATGTAGGGGCCGTGGAAAGATTGGGGATGTGCTCGTGGGATGGTATGGACAGTGGATGGGAGCGGGTGGTGTGAGATGGGATGGAGAGCGTGAGGAGATCGTTTTGAGGATAATGAAAAGGGCGTGCTTGAAGTGCTAGGGGTCGGATGCAGAACGCGTTTGCAGCACGGTCATGGCTTGATATGCGTGCTACGGTGAGGATGCATTGAACATGGGTGTTGGTGGCTTTACGTGGAGGTGTATCGGCATCGGAGCATCAGCGCCTTGATTATCCAATAATTGGTGCTAGTATATGCTTATTTTTTAGGGCTTCTAGTCCCTTTTCCAAAGGTTTAGCCCTGCATTGACGCCGTCGCTATGCTGAAAACATGCCCTGTCCAAGAATTTACCGGAGAGTCGAGATTCACTCGTCGTCGCTGGTCTCTAAGGGATCCTCTTCCATTCTGTATTCCATTTAGTATCTATGTTGATAATCTTGCTGGCATGAATAATAAACGTACCGTTTTCGTCTCTCCTCATCCATCTCCCTATACGTACTCCAGCTCAGTAGTAGAAACGCCGCTACGATCAAGATGCCCCCAAGAACAGCAGCAGGAGACAGTTTCTCGTTTTTATACAGCCAGTCCACAATCACGATGAGGAAGATTGTAAGCAATGCTGCAACCGAGGAGAGGACCGGTGACGTTAGAGAAATAAGCACCAGGAAGGATCCAGAGAAGGTAGCGTTCGCAAGCGTCGATATAAGCAGCATGTAAGCTTGCTCTCCATTCGGCGTTTCCCATGTTTCGATACCAGTATAGTGGAATATCGGGATGAATATCCACAGGACGAACAGCGTAAAGGTACCAATCAGACTCCCAAAAGTCATTGCGAAGATCATGCCACGGCCGGGACTAGTACCCTCGGGCGGGCAGGCAAGCTTTTTATACAGCACTTCGTAGAGACCGTACAGCACACTGCCAATGCCAATCACGATGTTTCCAACCAGCCTGTTCGATGTCTCTTCTCCCTCTTCCCCTCCACCCGCAGCACCACCAGATTTTCCTCCGTGATTCCTCACCGCTTTGTCGCCGTAGACCACGATAAACACCCCAGCTGTAGCCACGATGACGGAGAAGACTTTGTCAAAGCGAAACTTATCTCCAAGCAAGGGTATGCTGAAAGCGTAGGCGAAGAACGCGGAGCAGTTATAGATGGCTGTCAGGTCGCTTGTCGAAGTCATGTCCACGGCCACGTACCACGAGGCACCAGCGACAGTCAGAGCACATGTGACAAAGGCTGTTGTTTTCAGTATGTAGGCCACTGGCGACTCATGCGACGCTCGCGCTGTGAGGTGGACGTCTTGAGACCGGACCATTTGTGCTGTCGTGCGGACGATGTAGACATGCCGCCGCCAGAAGGCTTTCCATGGTGTTCTCCATCTTGACAGTCGAAGTATAAGTAGCTGTGTGGGCCACAGCAGCGACCATGATGAGTGAGTGAACCATCTGGCAAAGATCAGCACTGGCCGATTGTCTCGATCCCATTCAACGATCGTTCAGGAAGGCTCACAGCATAGCAAAAGCCTTGTTCCACCCCAGGCCCTTCTGTATATAATTCGCCGTCTCCGTCTGAATGACAAATGTAATCAAGCTCAGCAGCAAGAAGAACGCCGCATATGTATATTTCTTCCTCACGGCCGAAGATCCCTCCATATCTGGACTGCGGCTCCGAAACGTGGATCTTCTAGTAGCGAAAGCTGGTCTTGCACTTCCACTCGAAACATCGTAAGAGGATCGCCCTCGCTCATCCTTCAACAGAGGCACGCCTGACCGTCCATCCGTAGGGCGGTGCAAGGGCGGCCGGGTGTCGCCCATCTCGACTTCCTCCCCGCCAAAATCGTAGTCTGAATCGTCACTCGCTCCTTCCCCCAGGGCGCGATCCTCATGTGATTGGTAAACGACGCTAGACTGTCGAAGATCAGGCGGCGGAGATACTCTTGCTTTCAGATGCGATAGAGGGAAGGGAGAGGTTCGTCGTGATAGGGGCCTGGAATGGGGGCTCGAGGAGGGTGTATTGATGGTAGGAGTGGGGGTACTAGATGGGTAGTTGGTCTCATGAGTGCTTAGAGAAACCAGCAGATTGTTGTCTTTGGACATCCATGCGGGTCCAACATGTATAAGTGCGCAATCGCTCGAGGATGGTCTAGTTGCGACTAAGGAGAGACGATGGATGGCGTGACCTCTTCAGGACCACGGGACAGTGTCGGCAGTCGATATCCGACTCAACCAAGGCAACGGTATCCAAACGAACGGACATGCTCTACGAACAAATTGAGAGGAAAAGGCCACGGAGAGAAAGGAGACATGGTGTTTGAACTCCGCGAAATGTGTGAAACCCTTGCCTTCTTCAGCCCTGCAAAGTGGTGCGCCACACTTAAAAGGGGCAACCTTTCGCCTGATCTATGTTGTACGAGATCTCGAGAACGCAAAGTCACGAATTCTGATGGTGCCCATTGTTAACAAGAAAGAATTCAGAGCAGTTCTTGACCCGCAATTTCTTCCTCATAATATCTGCGAAAAGTCTGTGCTAACGCAAATCTAGGGTATCATTCGTCACTGATGGCCATTCTTCATAACCCGGGCTCATTCTTCAACCGCTTGGCAGGTCTGCTATCATCCGGCAGACCGCCCCTCTTCGTCCCTGGCAAGCTGCTTGTCCTGATATCATTGTCGTCTTGACTGACGCGGCGATGCGGATATTGAGTTGTCATTCCCTCAAAGCAGTTGGCCGACACTCGATCCCCATTCGCTGTGAAGTACGGGTGCTGGAGAGCTTGCTCTGCCGTTAGTCGTTGGGTCGGGTCATACACAAGGAGCTTTGAGAGTAAATCGAGACCTTGCGCGCCGGGATTTGCAGAGGGAGGGGAGTCTGGGTAGCCTGTACTCTTCAGTGTATTCCAATACCAAGCTTCCAATCCTGTTCTGCTTTGACCGCCTTCTCGAACTGCGAAAGAGAGGCCATTTAATTCCGTATAATCGGAATGATGTATCAAGCCAGGCCATCTCTCCTTCGTGGGCATCCCCAGTATTTCCACAATCTTCTGCATCTGGTTCCTCTGAAACGGCACGGTCTTCTTACTGTCCAGCTTTGCCTCCTCGCCTTTGAAGATGGGACGAAGGTATAAGAGCTCAGCGAAAATGCAGCCTACTGCCCATAAGTCTATTGCAGGCGTATAATGTTTAGCTCCAAGGAGCAGCTCAGGGGCTCGATACCATATCGTAACTACAACCTTGTCGCCGCTAAAAAGCGAATTCAGCGGCTTATGGAACAGACGTGCCAGCCCGAGATCGCCGATTCTGACTTCTCCTTTGGACGTAACCATGATGTTGGCAGGCTTCAGATCTCGGTGAAGCACCCAGTTGGTATGTAGGTAGAGCAACCCATTGAGTAGCTGAAACAGTATGGACTTGATCGCAGATGCGGGAATCGGATATCGAGTGGGTTGGCTATGATGCTGGATAATCTGCAATAAATCATGTTCTGCGTATTCAAAGACCATGAATATGCATTTATCTTCCAGGATGATCTCGACGAGATGGATTACGTTTGGATGCGAAAGCTCAGTACATAAAGCCATCTCACGACATGCAGATTGACTTATCCCAGTGTACTGGGTTTCGCCCTCCTTGTCAGGTTTGAACCTATTCGGACGTGGTTAACATAAACACTGGGAAGCAGGATAGACATACTTCTTTATCGCAGATTCGCCAACCTGTCCGTTGTGGCCGACAGCCTTGTAGACCCGCCCATAAGTACCACTGCTGATAAATCCAACAACCTTGTAGCGATCAAGAACCTTAACTTTGCTCATATAGCCACTCGTAGGTGGTAACTTCTTAGCATCGTGTGATTCTGGGGGCGAATCAAGGCTATCAGATTGATCACTTGCCGTAGAAGTACTGTAGAAGGGTGGGGAGAGATGAATGAATTCATAGCAAGGATCAATGGGTGGCATTTGTATACTCGCTTTACTCTTTGGTAAAGGAACGTAGAACAGAGATAGAGGAAGTAGAGGAGAAGAATCTCATACCATCGAAAGCTGCTTGCACGCCTCGTTTCAGACCCTGCGTTGCCTCCAAGGCTCTTGCCGTTGCAGCAGATGACGGTGGGTTGGTAGTATTCATACTTGCAGGAGGTGACTTCCAAACAGCACCCTTTCCAGCGCCTGCCTTCGAATAGATATAAACTATGAAAGCATGCCAGGAAAAATCGTCGCGGATATCCGGAAGTGGTCGCTTTTACGGAGTACAGGTTTTGACAAGATGAAGAGCGATTCAAGTTTACAATCCGATCTACACATGTTGGTCATATAAGGTATGTTCCTTACGCCTGTCAGTGGTTAGATCCTCTAGCGTATGCAAGACTCTTGCAAAAGCTTGGCACTTAGAATAGGGCTGAAATACATTTCTAAGTCTACCGCTGTAGCCAGAAGAATACCTATGCAATTACTAGAGCACGATTAGAAATTGAGACGACTGAAGCTCTAAGCTCCAACACGTTAGGGGTAGTACGACCTAAGGCTCATTTCAAATATCCAAGTCGACGTTCATGGAACTCCTCTTAGCTCTCTCTTCGCATATCAAGTAGCCATGGCGAAGGACCTCAGCGTCAGGTTTCCCCAACACAACTCCATGGCTACTTGCAAAACACGAATTTCGGCTTATGACATGACGCAACACGTGCTTGAGCACTTCCTGGGACTTTAATCGAGCCGTCACTATACCGCCAATTGATACAGGTCTCTTCCACATAGTTGTACTTGGAATAATTTGACCCGGTCGTGCGGCTAAGAAACCTTGAGATGACTTAGATTATGGCTAGACTGATCGAGTACCCTGCAGCTCGATGGGTATCCATTCCACTCTCTTTGGGAAGCTTCTCCACTCTATTGAGGAATCTACATATACGCATTGACAGGAAGTCGGCCAATCTGGAAGTAAGGATTGCAGAGGACACAATTAATGGCTGGGACTGTTTGGTCACCCCTTTGTTCCTTAGAGAAGGTCGTATCTTTGTGGAAAGTGGTAGAGAATCGAGGATAGCCATAGGTTTTCTCATTACCTGAGGTCGTCAAGGACGCCACCGTCCCGCTAGGTTTGAGGTAGGATACGGCATCAAGAGGAAAGAGTGGATTCAGCACGCATGGTACAGTGTATAAAGAACTATAATATATCCTTTGGATTTCAACGCATTCTCGGCAATAACTTTTGGGAGGACATACCTCCGTCTTATTCCTGGCTGTCCCGAGACTTCTTTCGATTCGCTTGTCGCTTGGAATTCCATACAAGTGTAGGGATTGCATGGCACCTTCTTGGGACAAACATCTTAGACTTTCATACCACGATGCAGTTCTGGCTGACTGGTTCGCAAATCACAGATTGCAGGGCCTTAATTCCATCCGTCATTCAAGCAAGAAACTCGCTATGAGTCGCTTGATATTCACAATCACTGCAGTTAAGCCAATACTCCTTGGTACGGAACCAATGCCGAGGTTTGCCGTGTGACACTCCCCACTCATGAGCGTGGAAATTATCCCATCCGAATTTAGACAAGACTGCAGGTTTTGGATGCAAGTATTGGACTGGTGCTATGGCAGCAATACTAAAGACGACCTTCAGCGCTTTCACTCCGAGCCATATCATGAACTTACACGAGGAACAAACACTATTACTCATCCGATCCAGTACCCTTTCCGCTAGTATCTAGACACACCGTACTTTCGCTGACCAATACTGAATACCAGCACATTCTCATTACGAGAGAGGGCCAACAACGTCATGGGGTTACCACGTGTCGTAAAAGCCATCGACAAGATCCGGCAGGACTTAGGTACGGGTCACGGCACGAAGTAAGCTCACCAAGGAGGGAAGTAGGAAGAATGTGACCGCCTCTGAAGAACTCACCTAATGGAGTAGGCCAACGTATATTGGTTGAGGAATGACGTGCGGCTATATGCTCCAGCGCCAGTGGACTAAACACGTGAAAACCCATACCTAAGTTGGTCATAGAACTCTTGCTACTGGCGGATCGCTTACTCTAAGGGCTGATTACTGGTCGTGAAGATTCGGATGACTGTATTATCTTCAACAAGGAGTTTACTTTCGGGCCATATCCTCACCCTTCATTCTGTTTACCCCACACACTCCATACCCCACATATGCGATCTGTACCGCTTAACCGCATCTTGGACCATCTCCATCACATGAATGCCGATTGCCCAAGGAATAATCCCAACGGGATCATAAAAGACCCATGTTCAAGCCGAAGCCGGAAGTCAATTGCTAGTTGTGCGAAGGTATAAGGTTGGACCTGAGATCCAATATGACTTAATATATCATCATCTCATCGTGCGTTCTCCGACGATGTTGTCTTTTCTTACCGTCCTAACATCCATCTCCTTGGCCTCAGCGGCAGTGGTACAGCTTCCACCAAATATAGCCCAGGCCGTCGCAGCGCCATCGAGCGATTCATACGCCCAATTAGTGAAAAGTAATGGTACTCTCTCATTCGCATCGCCAGCGACGGCGCTCACCGGCAGTGGTTTGAATGCTACTTTATCTGGTGGGCCTCCCATCCAAGGACCAGTCGTGAAGTATACATGCGACGGTGGAAAATGGGATCGGGATTTGAACCCCAAAAGCTGTCTATCAGCATGGGAATCCATACCACGCGCTGCAGGTCCAGTACTGACCTTTGGCTCCCGTGATGCGGACGAGCGGTACGGTATCGGACTGCCAAAGAGATATTTGAGCTGTGAGTACCCCTGGAACACTCATTTGGATGGCCCCAGTACTGAAGCCTACAAAGCGGACGGTACCTGCGCTATCGAGCCCCTTCTACTACCAGGACGAAGCTTCGCGAAAGCTAAACTAGCAGATTTGGCATTAGCATCATCAGTCGTCATCGACGGATGTGTGGGTGGTAAGTCCTCGACTGGAGGCTTGGTGTGGAACTTTGGTAAGGCACCTGCCCATCTACATGAATTAGATTGACAAGAGATTGTGGTTGACGATTGAGAAAAACAACAGGCGACGGCAATCTCGCACTGACAGTCTCTCGCTTTCGACCCGAGGTGCGCTGCTTCGGCAGCCTCCCCAGCGACAATCGAATCCTGACCGCGTGCGAAAGCATCGTGGATCGCATGCGGACGTCTTCTACGAGTCGAACTTTCGGTCAGGTCGGCACAGATCCTGACACTGTATTGCCAGTAACAATGACGTCGGATGGTGAACATTTCTCCTCCTTCCAGTGCTGGTCATTCTACTGATCTCGAGCATGATCTCAGATGGTCTTTGTACCATGATCATTAGCACACGTGATCCGAACCGAGTTGATACGAGCGTGTGGTACAAATTCTGGGACGCGGCGGTGGCGATCAATGCGATGTGCATCCGCAAAGGACAGTCTGGGACCTGGGATGATCTCGGTAAGTCGTTGGCGTTGTGCCCATGTCGAGCTATGTGGTGCTTTGACTGACGTGATGAAGGGATCAAAGGAAAACTCGAGATCCAAGTATTTGGCGGAGCTTTCGGTGAGAATGTGACTGTAGCTTGACGTGCTGGTGTAGCGAAATGAAAGGCTGAGATTGGCCTGCTTTATGTGTGTATGTGGTACTCGGTCGCAGCCATGTAGAATACCAAGCCATGCCCTCTATTGTTTCGTATTTGTAGGCATACATTGGCTTGACATATCGTTCACTGAGTAAAACCTGTACCTCGCAGATATCGTCCTTCTCGTTACTTCGTTGACCGAGCGACAAGAAAGTTCAAATTCCGAGGACCTCGATGTTGAGATCAAGATTGGGCACTTCGTTCAGCACTTGCTTTTCGTGTCCCTGTCTGAGTACGAGTCCATGTCCTTCAATTCTCGCCTTTCGCTGTTAGCATCCTACAGCCTGTAAGGACGATCGATAGCGTAGATACACTTTGGCTAGAACGCAAAGAGGACATATCAAATCAGACGACCTAGTAAAAATGAATGAGAAGAACCTACCCAGCTAAAGGAAGTCACGGAACAGGATATCATGACCTATGCCAATAACCTCTAATGGCATGAAATAGATTTCAGATGAGAGCTAACAATGGGAAAGCAAGGTCTGGTCTCATAACGTATCACAGCTAGGTGTTTGCGTAGCAGATAGACCCGAGCGTCGAGCGATTAGAGTTCAGTACCTTAGTCAGGCCTCGTTGCCCGTTTCGAAAGGGGGTGAAGCGGCGGGCATTGGGGCTTCTCTATGAAGTAGCTACAGATTCTTGGGCCGCTGGCTAGCGTAGTGAAGCCATGCTTTACAGTTCACAGGATTGTGGGCACGCCGTGTGGCTGCTGCTGTATTGCATTGGATTAGAAAGAGGAGCTACGGGGAGTTGGGGGGAGAGGAGGGTGGGAGGAGGATAGAGCTGGGGTGGGGTGGAAGGGAAGGGAACAGCTTTCGGACGTGCTATGCGAACATTTTGGTGGGCTGTGATACTGGTCTTATGGGTCGGGAGGTGACAATAAGTGAAGTTGGGATGTAGGTTGCTATTTGAGCTTTGCTGAGATTAGAATTCGAAATCTTACCCGGATGGTAATGTTTGGTTTGACTGGCTTGGTTTTTGTGGAAGTTGTCGCTTTGGGAGGCTTGGAAATCTTACTGATGTACATGGACGAGAAGACTGCGTTGTAGGAGTTTCCTAGTGAAGCAGATGCACCTAAGATGAGGTGACATGACAAGTAGGCTCGCACGCCGTGAGACGCAAGGTGAGTGGATAGCATGCAAGAAGTGCTAAGGTTGTCCAACCTTTTGCGCTGCTGATATTGTTACATAGGCTGGCCAGTTGACGTTGGTAGGACTTTGGTCAACATTTGAAGATCTAGTAGCCTGAAAAGACGTCGTGAGCACATTTCGACCATGTACTCTGGAGGGAGAATCTTAGTTACCATTCTGCTCCCTTCGATTGTCACCACTGCCGTCACCATTACCACCAGCGCCTGTCAAGGATGCTTCTTTGATCCCTTGTTCATCGCCTCTCAGTTTCTCAAAGTAGGCTTTGATATCCTCTGCGCCGACAGCTTGACCGCTGTCTGCGAATGGCTGTAGAAAACTTTTGACCTTGTCTTTGAGATGGTTGTAGACCATTACGCCCTCTGAATGCAATGGTCAGAATCAACTCACATTCTCGCACAGGGATGATGATGATGCTGGTAGAGATCACTTACCAATGGCTCTCACACGATCCACGTTACTCAGAGCCGCTTCTCCCCTGTCAAGCAGACTCCCGGTCCCTACACTTTGCCCACCAGCCTCGTCGCCACTTTCGGAGATTGGGGGCTCATATGATTCCTCCTCTTCCAAGAGCTGCGGGTGCTTCTTCAGGAGAGGGTAGCATTCCGCACAGCGGCAGAAGTATTCGCGGAAGTCTTCTTTGCAAAAGAGAGAGAAAGGCCTCGTGGAAGCTTCAGGGAGGTAATTATGATATAGAGGGGCCGTGACTTTAGGCTTTTTCGCACTGGAGGCGGCCGAAGTATCGAGATCGGCGTCGGTGGCTGTACGCTTCTTGGAGCTGACGGAATTATTTGTATGTATAGCTTCAACGGAAGAAGCCTCTGCCGGGTGATTAGTCTCGAATTTTGTTATAGAGTCCTCTAAAGCTTCCGCTTGAGCAGTTTTATACTGAGAATGGCGTCTATGGAGTGTCAACAGATTAAGGTCACGCATACGTTGTCAGAAGGGGGATATGTACCTCTGAGCATCCTGCTCCATGTCTGTTGATAACCGGTCGGTATTTTCCAGCGATGAATGATACACTGGTGGCAAGAATCCTACAGAACCGGTGTACCTCTTGATCCAAGGAATCGCATCAACGCACTTGTAGCAGATGAAAGTATCGAAGTCATCCTCAAGAGGAAATCCTGGAGGCATAGGGTGTCCGGCCTCGGCTTCCTCTCCCTCGTTCGGTGCCCCGTTGGCTTCCTCCTTGACCTGGTCTTTAGACACTTTCGCCCACTCTCGTCCTAGACCAAGCACACACTCTGGGTGCCACCAGTCTTCGCCGCATCCACCCTCCGATTCTCCAGCTAGACCTAAACATTGGAACATGGTGCCCTTCTCTTCTTCTGCATTGTAGACTTCTCCGCAGCCGCAAAATCGGTTACGGCAGTTTTGGTTGTATGTATTGCCCTCTGCTGGCGCTTGAGAGTGAACAGGCCCTTTCATGCCCGTTGCCGGATCAATGGGCAACGTGCACGGTGACGTCTCAGGCAATCTCGCTGTTCCGCAGTCACAGGTGAAGTTGCGCCGATTAAAGAGCTCGACCAAAGTATGCTCGCCATGGCACGCGATTGAGCAGGAGTAGCAGACTGCGGCTGGAGTGTATGGATCAGAAGGTGATTGGGGTGGCGGATTGCAAGTGAGACAAGAGAAGAGGTTCTGGCGGAGAGGTCCTAGAGGCTGTGTACAGTGATCGAAGGCATAGGGGAGAGCCTCTCGCGCGTCGGCTTCAAGTTGTAGCTGGCCATCGATGAAGTCGGAAGCGGTTTGCGAGTGTTGTGAGACCTGGGACAGGCTGCTCTTTGGCGCATCTTTTGTATCGGATATGCTCGCGTTACCGTGAGAAGCGTCGGCTCTTTCAGGAGCATTCATGATTGTAGGAGGAAAGATTGAGGAGACTCGGGACTGTTGTTGATCAAGGAGAAGTCGTCACGATCGGCGTTGGTGAACTACCCAATCATCGAACTGATATCAATGTGATGTGGTTCAGGATATTAGAGGGTCACAAACTATTTAGTCAGGTCTCTTCAATGCAGCTTTAGTATAGCGATATATAATAACGAACGCTCTGCAATGAGGAACCACTTTACGGGAAGACTTCGGCAACTCACGAATCGCGGTTCGACGCGCTCACACGCGATTACGCTCTTGCTTTCGATCCCATTTTCTTCACACAGTGCCAGTGTTTAACATCAAAGTGTTACACTGTGTATATTTCGTATAAGTTCAAGATGAGGTACTTGCTCTACCCCGATCAGTCGAAGTTTTCATGGTAGGATTATTGACCTGACACACTTTAGTTCACCACTTCGACCCAATATGTCTGCGGCGAATCGAGGTACCATAGGCCGTACTGGTCGGAAGCGATCTAGAGAACCTGACGATGACATCCCATCTTCATCGGCGGCTCCACCTTCAAGCCGTGAGTGTCCCCCATGTACCTGAATCTTTAGAAGACTGACCCATGACAGCACCTCCATCTTCCCCACCTATGATGCCCCTCGACGACGATGATGATGAAGGACTGGATCCTGATCGCGACCTCATCGGAGACATTGACGACGCAGATGAGATGGCTGAGGATGAAGACGGAATAGATTTATTCGCGGACAACTTTGAGCGCGACTACAAAACCCGCGAGAACGATGCATATGCTGGAGCCGATATCGATGATGAAGGAGACTACGAAGACCTGGATGTAGCGACTCGCCGACAGCTCGAAGCGCGATTGAACAAGCGTGATAGAGAGCTTGCGAGGAGACGTCGCATGCCAGCAGCCTTCTTGCAAGACGAGGATGATGATGCAGAAATGGACCTCACTAAACAGCCAAGACGACGAAGGCATCATTACGATGAAGAACAAGAAGACGAAGAGATGGGTGAAGATATCATGGACGAGGAGCTTTCCCTCGAAACACTACAAGATGTCAAAGCCTCAAGCTTGACTGATTGGGTTGCGCAGCCTGCTGTATATCGAACAATATTCAGAGAGTTCAAGTCGTTCCTTACGGAGTATACAGACGACAATGGCACTTCGGTCTACGGGACTCGAGTTCGAACATTGGGAGAAATCAACGCAGAATCTTTGGAAGTCTCATATGACCACCTTTCTGCCTCGAAGGCCATCTTGGCATACTTCCTCGCCAATGCTCCTGCGGAGGTGCTCAAGATCTTCGACCAGGTCGCTATGGATGTTACTTTGCTGCACTACCCCGACTATGAGCGTATTCATTCCGAAATCCATATCCGCATATCTGATCTTCCGGTGCACTATACCCTTCGCCAGCTCCGCCAGACTCATCTCAATTGCCTCGTACGTGTGACTGGTGTTGTGACCAGAAGGACAGGTGTCTTCCCACAGCTCAAATACGTTCGCTTCGACTGCACCAAGTGCGGCGTGACACTAGGTCCCTTCCAACAAGAGTCAAACGTCGAGGTCCGCATCTCCTATTGCCAGAACTGCCAATCAAGAGGTCCCTTCACTCTGAACTCAGAAAAGACCATCTACCGCAACTATCAGAAACTCACTCTCCAAGAGTCTCCAGGAACGGTACCCGCCGGCCGTTTGCCGCGTCATCGAGAAGTCATCCTCCTCTGGGATCTGATCGATTCGGCCAAGCCAGGAGAAGAGATCGAAGTCACTGGCATTTACCGCAACAACTACGACGCTCAGCTCAACAATCGCAACGGTTTCCCCGTCTTCGCCACCATCCTCGAAGCAAACCACGTAGTCCAAGCACATGACCAAATGGCCGGTTTCAGTTTGACCGACGAAGACGAGCGTGAGATCCGAGCGCTGTCTCGCGACCCCCATATCTGCGATAAGATCATCGCCTCCATCGCTCCCAGCATCTACGGTCACACCGACATCAAGACCGCAGTCGCACTCTCCCTCTTCGGCGGCGTCGGCAAAGAAGCCCAAGGCAAGCACAAAATCCGCGGCGACATCAACATCCTCCTCCTCGGCGATCCCGGAACCGCCAAATCGCAAGTCCTGAAATACGTCGAAAAAACCGCCCACCGCGCCGTCTTCGCCACAGGCCAAGGTGCCAGCGCCGTCGGTCTCACCGCCAGCGTGCGCCGCGACCCCCTCACGGCCGAATGGACGCTCGAAGGCGGCGCCCTCGTCCTCGCCGACCAAGGCACCTGCCTCATCGACGAGTTCGACAAGATGAACGACCAAGACCGCACCTCCATCCACGAAGCCATGGAACAGCAAACCATCTCCATCTCCAAAGCCGGCATCGTCACCACCCTCCAAGCCCGCTGCGCCATCATCGCCGCCGCCAACCCCATCGGCGGCCGCTACAACAGCACCATCCCGCTCGCCCAGAACGTCGAACTCACCGAACCCATCCTCTCCCGCTTCGACATCCTCTGCGTCGTCCGCGACACCGTCGATCCGGCCGAAGACGAGCGCTTGGCGAATTTCGTCGTGAATTCCCACGGCCGCGCCCATCCGTCCGCGAGTTCCATCGACGCCAACGCCAACGTCATGGAGACCGAACACGATACCGAGATGCGCGAGCAGCGGATCAATGGCGGGGAGCCGAAGCAGGAGGGCGAAATACCGCAGGAGCTGTTGAGGAAGTATATCATGTATGCGCGCGATCACTGTCGACCGAAGCTCTACCAGATCGATCAGGATAAAGTGGCGAGGTTGTTCGCTGATATGCGAAGAGAGTCACTCGCAACTGGCGCTTACCCCATCACCGTAAACACTCCCTTTTCTCCCCTCCCCAAAGAAAAAACCCAATCTACCACTCTAGACCGAGAACCTACCTTACTAACACCCCCCACAGGTCCGCCACCTCGAAGCCATCATGCGCATCAGCGAAGCCTTCTGCAAAATGCGCCTCTCGGAATACTGCACCTCGCAGGATGTCGACCGCGCCATCGCAGTGACAGTCGACTCCTTCGTAGGCGGACAGAAGGTCAGCTGTAAGAAGGCGTTGGCGCGGGCTTTTGCAAAGTATGTACTTTTTCCTCCTTTCTCTTTTCTCTTTTCTCCTTTTTTCTTTTCTCTTTCATGTTGCTTTGTTTGGGGTCGGCGTGATGTGTCTGTGTAAGGGGTTCAGGTTGCTGACGTGTGCGCGAAAGGTATACGCTTGCGAAGCCGGGGGCGCAGAGGGGGAGGGGTGGATTGGGTAGGAATGGGATGAGGGGTGGGGCTGGAGCTGGAGCGCCGGCGACTGCTGTTATGGCATGAGTGCTTTGTTTGGTAGGGGGCGAGGGTGGGTTGTACATGATTTCATGGCGCTGGCTTGTGACAGGGTTCTTCTTTAGAGATGTTTCCATGGCGTCAATTGGTTTTGTGACTTGTATGGTATAGCGGAAATCATTGCTTGTTTCGTATCTAACATTCCCTATTCTATCGTCCTCTCGATCAGCGCACGAACCCGGTCCACCTTTAGGCCTAATGGCTATAAAGAACACACTTACCACATACCCCTACAAACCATCCATCTCACAGCCTCGACTTCACAAACGCCTTAATCACCTCGCTCTGCTCCCCTCCGCCCCCAAGCGCAGAATTGATCGGCCGATCATGCCACTCCCCCTCCGCAATCACCGTCGTCACACGAGAATGCACACCCTCCAGCACCTCAGCGATCGCCCTGATACAATCGAGCAGAATCTCGTCGCTGCCCCCAAGCACAAGCACCTCCCTCACCACCTCGTCCAGCCCCTCATACCATCCCTCAGGTGCAGACATCGGCTCGTTATATCCATCCTTCTTCTTGCCTCCGAGGAATGTCGCGCTCCACATGTTGCCCGCGTGTGCCGATACCATGTCTTTATGCGCATTGTAGTTGGTACTCGGCCAGTCGGTTCTGAAACTCGCCCATGGGGCTAGCAGGATCGCTGCGCCGAGAGGCTGATCCAATTGGAGCGGCGGAATCTCAGGGTGTGGATGCAGCATGTGACTCAACACGCCCATTGCCAGATTAGCGCCTGCCGAGTCTCCAGCAATAGTTATATTCTGCGGGTCCCGCTTCAAGGCCATGCAGACGTGGCGAACGACTTCGACGCCTTGGCGCAACTGATGAGGATAGGTGGCGTGGGGCGCGAGGGTGTATTCAGGCACCAGCAGTGCGATTTTCCCACCGGCAGACTCGACCACGGAGTGGAAAAAGGGTAGGTGGCCCGGGTCTGGAGGGAGACAGTAGCCGCCGCCATGATACCATATCACCACCTTCTCGGCCTTTGTGCTGCCGATCCAGAACGCTTTCGTGCCGTCGGCACATGTGAGGCTTTCGGGCGCGAAGCCTTTTTGCTTCGCGAGGGCTGTGTAGGATTCCTCGACGGAGGGTGTTATGGCTTGCAGGTGACGGACGGTGGTTTGCTTCAGGAAGGTGCGCAGTATTGCTAGTTTTACATGATTGGTATATTTGGCGCTGCCTGAGGCGCCGCGGAAGGGGGCGACGAGGGAGGTCCAGAGACCGTTCGATACTGTGTATATTAGCATTGGAGGGAGGAAGGATAGTGGGTCACGAACACGATCGTATGATTGCGAGGAGCAATGCTGCTTTCTCCCCTAGTGAGAGCTGGGGTTTTGTGTAGGCCATGGTGGATTATGGGTAGTGACTGGAACAGATAAATACAGTGTGGTCACGAATGTGCTCCAATAGTTCAATGGATGCGAAGCAAAATCTCAGTGTATTCCGCCTGAACAGATGGAGAGGAGAAGTAGAAGAATGTGTTTAATCCGTGTGTATATACACGTTTGGCTTCCAAAGGAATGACAGTTCCGGAAAGGCGTCGGCGATGATTGTAACAAGCTTGCTGTGATGTATACTGGGAGCTTCCCACATCATCGGATTGACCCCGTCAGTGAATGTACGAGGAGATCAATGCGGTGCACCAAAGAGGCACAGAGGACAACCGGCAGATGGAAGCCGAGGTCAACCAACCCCGCAATGCATTGCTAGAGCTCATAGTTGCTAGCCCTGCGGCGAAGGATCCTTCGACTGCGAAGAAATCCGCCTTCCCAGGAGCATCATCATATACAGTTACCGCTGTCGAATGTCAATGTCAATGTCGATACAGCATTTGGCCTCCTCCAGCGGCGCCACCGTTTCGCGCTCGTTCCTAGGGCCCGGCTCTTGGCATGCTGGGCCTGATCGATGAGTAAAGAAAATTGATACCTGGAGTTGGAATTGCGAACAGTCGATGCTACAGTGACTAGTAACATGGTAAACCGAAAATAATCATATCAGATATCATCAACCTGAGATTTCCAACCATAAATCAAAGGAAAGTCGGTGCACGGCAAACGCCTTCTCGTTAAACCTAGTAATATCCAAGTAAACCTTTAATTCTCCCTCAAGTCATGATCGCGGCGTCTGAAGCTCCACCTCTTTGAATAGAAGTTCATCCCGATCAACCTTTCCACGTTCCAACTCAACGACACACCTGTAATTCCACCGGGTACGATCCTCTGGAGATTTGCCCACCCAGATCGACCCTGGTCGAGCGACAGAATTCTGCCGCGATTGAATGGGTGGGGGTATTGAGAAGATGTGTCTGAAGAAGGGTTTCAGTATCGGTGTACAGCCGCATATCAGACCGGTGTTGATCTCGACTACACTGTGAGGAGTCAGCGTCCGAACTGTGAGTAGAGGAAGCACAGCATCTCACGTTAGTAAGAAGGTCCTTGCGTCTAGCCATGTCGTATCAGGAGCGTTGAGATTCTGAACCAGGAGGGCGAACCGGAGGGTGGTCACCGCACAGTTGCTGTGAAGATATTAGCCTCCTCAATGACCGAATCTTTTGTTACTCGGAGGCATACAAAATTCCGCTCATGAACACCAGACAGAGCCCTAGCTTTTCTCTCCGAGACAATTGCAGTTGCCACACCATGGGCAAAGGTAGAAGAAACAACATCACATCGGAAACGACGTTCATTGATCCGTATGCGTGGTCAGCCCTTACAAGAACGATGCAGTGGCCAGGTTCCTTAGGCTTCCAGTACTTGGTAATTGGTGTGCAGCCGAAGATCAGTGTGATGATGTTACACGATAGATAGCCAGTGACGAAAAACATCACAGCCCATGTTGAATACCTGAAGCGTTTGTTTGTCCCAAAGACTCGAAGATACATGAGCAGCAGGGCTAGTCTGTAGCCGAGGATGCTGGCCAGATAAAATGCCGAAGAGATGAAAATCCACTGTGACGAGGTTCATCAGCCAGCTTTATAGGGACTGACTGGGAGACGGGTAGTCGTACTTCAGCTTGGTCCGACAATAATTCCGGTGTCATCTGTAGAAGCCATCGCGTCAGCAATTCATTATCGAAATGCATGATCGTGCTTGGAGGGGGTAGAGAGTCCAATGGTGCTGGAAGAATGTCCTCAACGCTAAACGTCTGTAATGGTGAAAAGGGCGGTTGAAACTAGACAAAAATTGTAGAAATTGAGCTTACATCCCGGAGATGAAGTCCCATCCCATACCGCGTAGAGATACCGAGAACAATACTGAAACCGATACAGAATGGTAAAGTAACCACGGCCGCATAATCGTCCCATCCAAGATTACGGGTGACCGCAACCCTCGTCCAGACTCTGATCCCCACGATGATTGCGGATACTATTGGAGCAACAATACAAGCGATGATAATATCATGAGCTCGGCTTGGCACATGGCTGGGAAGTGAGGGCGACATTTCATCTTAGGTGTTGAGATGGGGTGGTAAAGCCGGACAAGAAACCAATATATCGTTCGCTGCGAATAGCAGAATTGAAGTAGAAATGCAGATGCTTACGCCCCGGCAGTGCATAATCCTTCGCTTAAGAGCGAGGGCCTGGAAAATGAGATTTAGAGACGCCGTACTAGTCGCATTTCTTCAAAGTAGAGGTACAAGGTACCAGTGTTGGTCGAAAAAGTCCCTACCAATACATAAGACTGCATGGTCACTTTTGACGAGATTGCACACAAGCACAAAGAGGCCAAAAACACATGAAGTGTCTTCAAATGGATGCTGAGTCCCTCGAATACAAAGCCCATGGACCGGAATTCACGAATTGGTGCAATGATGCTATATCGAGAACCTGGTTCTGTGCCACGGAGCTGGAAGGGACTTCGCAATAGACCCTCGGTACATTGGATCAAAGAAGGCTGTTCAGCTGCACAAGCGTCTGACATGCAGTCACCAATCCAAAAGAGGATGCTCGACATGCGTCTCTGAACCTTAAGCCACGTTAGTCACATTCGCATCCAGCGAATCGAACCGAGAATGCTAAGTCTTGCCTGTGTGCAGAACCAGTCAGGGCCTGATGAAGTATTGTGCCACTATCACATTCGAATGTGGCACATGAAACGAAAGCCACACTCAGCTATGAGGAGTATTTGAAGCACCATCGCCGCGGGTCATGGTCCCTTGATCGCAAGGGTCTAACGTGGTTTTTCATGCAGTCAGCATGGGTTTCCGGTAATTCGCGGTCGAGGAGGAAGGTAGCACGGTAGCTACCGTCCTACCGACCTCTCGGATCGTAAGATGATTCGCACAGCTTCACCGCTTCCGAACCATGTTGTCGGGTGTGACCTGCAGGCAAGTCGTCGTAATTCCCTTGCCAAGCCACTAATATAACCCTATTCCTGGAGGTGTTGGAGCATCCGACAATCACACTTCTGTGCTGAGCGCCAACATCGGCCAATCATACTTGAGGCTTCCATCCCATTTCCGATTCCGCGAATCGCACGGAAAATGGACTCTCGTAATGGCCGGCTAGCCTGTCGTATACACCGCCATCAAACAACTCCAAGTGGTGGAAAGCGACAATCAGTCACACAAGCTTCCAATATTCTATGGCTGTGCTCCGTAGTGAATTCAAAGGGGCTAGGTACCTTTCCGATTCTGCATGTGCGTACATTACGTGAACGACGGAGATGAAGATCGACGATGGGATTGCACGATTGCATTTCCACGGGAGCGGGAAAGAACAGAGTCTCGACACCTTCGCCGGCCTTCGAATCCAATATTGCATCATGGATCAAATAGCGATATATTGGGTATCAAATTAATCAAGCCAGACCCTCCCATCTTTGACTCCACAACAGCTGCTCGAAATGTACGTAGAATTACACGGACACTGGTAAGCCTGTCCCCGTTCATCAAGGTAGTGCGAATCTTGTGCATACCCCTGAGCAGAAGTATCGACATCGATTGCCGGAACGTCTCTCCCGCTGATCCCAGCGACTGTAAGAGCCAGCACCAGACACACCGATACTGGAGAAATAGGATCAAGTCCCAAAGTATGTGCATCCTTTGGTGAAGGAAGGCCACAGAAGCAATCCTTCTGACTATCGCCAGGCCCACAATCACTTTGCGAACTACAATAACGACCACAAGTCGTGAACTTATCAGTCGGTGGGCTGGCTGGTGGAGCAATAATCTCTGTGGCTTTAGGCGGCGTGAGCATCTGTTTGATGTCCCCCAATATCTCGGTGGGCCAGGTCGATGGACAGAATTGCCGTCCATCCCGCCCGCAAGTCCCTGCTGCATTAATATTAAGACGAGCGGCCGGTTGGGCTGGGAGAACCTGCGTTTCGCTTTGCTGAGAATCTGTTCCCTGGATCGTCATTGAGCCGTCTGGGTTCGATGCTATGTTCTGGCTGGCAATAATGTTCCAAACCGTGGAACCAAATATTTGCTTCAAGGGATCTTTCTTCGACGATTCTTTCTTGCAACTACATCTCATCCGACACCAGGTCCGGATTGCCGCAGAGGCGAAGAAATTTGGTCCGCCCCATGTCCATTCGTATCGGGGGGTCATCTCGTCGGAAAACCAGACTGTACGTAAGACGTCGCCGCCTGGGAGATCGGTGCGGTGGCAGTATCCTCCTGCGTTTGCTCGAGATGATCCACCAGAAAACTCTACCGCACAGAGGCTTGTAAGATCGGGGAATTGGCCCATTATGAAAGGGAAAGGGAGTGGCCAGGGAGGTCGGACGCCTGAGCATTCGATCTGGTTGTCCTCATTCATACTCATGAAGGTAGCGTGCGCAAGTGTCGATTTGTCTCTCTGGTAGACTTGCTGGCTCATGGTAAGGACCTCGGCAACTCTGACAGGCAATGCGCCCTTCTTCCCTTTGTGCGATGACAGCGGCACGTCAACTTCCAAGCCGTCGCTCTGAGGTGTGCCGAATTGGGCCGCGATTACGTTGTTGGCCCATGCCGGCCCATTAAAGTCATTCACTACTTCAACCGTCATCTCGTACGTCTGATCAGATCTCCATGTCGCTTCGAGAGCCACCGGAGCTGGAGGCTGGATGGAGTCGGCTCCCAAGCCATAGTTACAGAAACAGCGATACTGGCATGCTGTCATAACTCGAGGATTCGCAAGAACTGAATTCACTTGAGCAGGGGCGGTTAGATCGAAAACAACTTGCGGACGATAGCGAGTGTAATCACACCATCCGCCGATATGCTGGCCAGGCTGGCCGCCGTTGAATTGTGTCTTTGCGCAGAGTTGCTGCATAGTGATGTGACTTGTGTCGAAGCCGGCACTGACCGGTAAGTTGTAGGCATAGCTGTCTCCGACACATGTAATACTGAGAGAAGGGTCCGCATTTGTTGGAATAAGATTATCTCCGACCTCTGTGGAACCTCCTGCTGTGAAGCCTTCACCAAGCAAAGTCCCAGCAAGGCCTCCGGAAAGTGATTTTCCTGTAGTGTCCGCTATGCAATAATGAATGTGAGCAATCAAAAAGGCTAAGGAAAAGAACGTAAAGAGAGAGCCGTGGAAAACTGGTAGCATATTTAATTGAAGCAGTGCTGAGCATTAACGAAAGTGACAGCTGTACAACAATTGGATGAAAGAAAAGTAGATCCATGGCTGGAGCACAGAGTAGGCTTTTGAATAAAATCTGAGTATCAAAGATCAAATTTCGTGTCTGATCCACCAATGTTCCAGACAGCCGAAACGGCGGCTGAAGTATCATCTTTGCCGCCTACGCGCCGGACACGTTGCAGTCACTGACAAAGGCCACGTAGAATGAGCCTAGTGTTTATTTCGCTGTATGAAGAAATGTGAAGGGGGAAAGGCCTGCCTATGAACAGCGTACCCATTCAAACTTACGTTTGGGGCTCAGATATTCATTATTAAGCCACGATATGGTTCAATCAGGACAGAATGAGACGGTGTTTCCAGAGCTCTTTCCGGTGCATGTTACCACATATCTTACGCAGAGGTAATATCCGATGCTTTGCAAGGGCCAATTGATAGATTGTAGACGAAATGCTGTTGCAAAGGATTGCAACAAGGTCGGTATAAAACATGCTGAATCGAGATGTAGGCTATGAGGAGGCTAACCGAGTGCATTCACAAGCTTAGAGTCACCTTTGCGAACGGTGATGGGCTGTCTAGGTGGTATTTCAGAGAGCTGCCAGCGGTAGAGGCGTCGTTGTCAGTTCAGTTGCCTGATGTTTGGAACACCCGACACCTGCACACTTTTGTATGCCATCAAAGTAGCTACACTCCGGGATGAACATCAAAGCTATTGACAATTCATAATCAGCATAGACTAGGTGTAAGCATTGCCTGGCTAGTTCAACGGATGTATGTCTTAGGTTCCTGGGGTTGTGAGGAAGTCATAATATATAGTTCGTTCCAGATCAATTATAGGGACGCGACAAGCTAGAACTAGAACTATTGTGCTGTGTGCTATTCTACTTTTCCCGAACTTTGGAACTGAAAGACGCGGGATGTGTCGATATCAGGTATACCCGACAATACTGGCGCCGAATCCTCCGACACGAGACGTATAACTCTCCGCGTATGTAAAAGCGCCTATCTTGATCAAGCCTGAAATTGGTTTGTGTCATTTCAGATTGGATAGGACTACAAAGGGCTTCAATTTCCCGTCTCCATGTTGTTGTTCAACTTATGCCTCTCTTCCTTGGATTTCGAACTACTATTGTCTGTCACACTGTGGACTTCTGTTCTCAGCCGTGTGAGATATGAAGTCTTATCGGTATCCGAAATTCCTTAGGCATCTCTCTCTGTTCTTCTACCTGACCCTATTCTTTCACTCTCTACCATCTCTCGCAAACCCCATAGACAGTCGATCCCTTTCACTCACCCCCAATTATAATATTCCACAAGCAGCTGATACCGAAGTTCCCCCGCACGGCAACCATGACACCGCCCTCGCCATCCACTCAAAGAGAGGGTTCGTCACCTACTACAACAACCTCGGCGCATGGAGGATGGTCCTCACCTCCACCGCCCTGATCCTAAACAGCGCAACCAACAGACAAGAACCCGCCGAAAAGCTGACCAAGTTCCTCACCAGCGTCGCAACCGGAGCAGCAGCCAAAGCAGCTTCCGGGGGCGCGGAACGGAACGCCTATGACTTCGGCATAGGCGCCGTATCACTGGCCTTCAAGATCCGAAACGACATCCAGGTTGATGGGAAAGGGCCACTGACGATTCCCTGGTCCTTGGTAGAATTGCTGGCTACTCAGTTCCTGAATAGAGTGAGGTTAGGCAATACGGCGGCTTTTACGGGGGTGGTGACTGGTGGGCCGCTACCTAATGGTCAATTTGGCGCTCCTTGGATTCAGGTCGTGCTGGAGGTTGGGGGAAAGGTCATTTTGGACGGGATACCCTTTTCGATCGATTGAGGAGTTGTCTTTGTACTTGTATTAGCTAATATTCCATTGATTTTCGGGAGATTGGGAAACGCTTCGTGGAGCACGATTGAGCGACGAGCTAGAGGCCATCGAGCACGCCTTTGCCATCATTGACATGATCCCCACTAGTAAGAGCCAGTCCTAACTTCAACCCATTCATTAAACGTATTCGCCAGGATAGCAGTACTTTTCCAACTACCAACGATGGCTGAACTCACCTCCCGCCAAACCCCAGCCGCAACACCGCCCGCCGTCTCAGATCTTTCCCAAACACGCCGAAACACCTTCCAGCCGTCGGAGAACGACAGCCGGGTCGGCAGAGCGCGCGAGCGCGAAAAAGAGACCCTAGGAGAAACAGGAAGTGGCTGTATTTAGTGAGTATGGGATTCAATTGCATTTACTCACCGAGGTAGGTATGAGGATTACTCTATCAACCTTACTCATGGATATCATAGTACCAAGGGTCATTCATGTTCTGGTTGGTACGAAATAAAGTGGAACGAGGTAGACACTTTCGAGATCGATCAAAAGTGATCTTATATATCGGGGTGTACAAAACACAATGTTAGACTTGCAGCCAGGTGGATTCCGTACCATATGCTCTCAAATGCTTGTAACTGATAGGACCCCCTTCCCATATGCAGCAAGATGCTGGAAAATATACCCAATATCCTCCATATATACAAGTCCAGGAGTCAGTTCATCTCACTGGCAGCAGGGAGGAGCCAAGTGTACACCATATCCTCCAGGAAAGCCTTTCGATAAGCCAGTCTTCCCATATGCGTCAAGAATGCCTATAACGTCCAGGACCAGAGATTCCATAATCCACCGCCGTCGGGATTCATTACACCCATACGTAGTCAATAAGAATGTAAAATGACTTTGACTATATCACTTTTTCAATCCCAATCACCTCATCCTCTCCCCCTCACTCTTGATAGTACAAGTCTCGGCCAAGCTCGGATGCGCTCTCGCGAACGCTGGTCCCAATGACCAATTCCTCAAATCCATCAGATGCCGTTCGAACACCGGATTGATGCTCAGCTCGTCAGTCCCCGGTTTCGTCAATAGCGTATCTCTTGCCTCATATGGCCAATTCAGCGATAAGGTAGTGGTGTACGGGATGAAAAACTCGTCGAAAGGGACCGAAGTGTAGTGACGCACGAGGAATTCGCGCATGCGTGGCCAGGGGAGGAAGTCAACCCAGGAGGGGTGCGGAGTTATCAATTGAGATGGGCGTGGGGTTATCCAGTCCGGGAGACGGTCGTAGGTTTCGAGGGTGGGCAGGACATGCCAGCGCATTAGTAGGAACATAATGTATCTGCAAATGGTTAATGGGGGAGGTAGAGGACAGAAGAACGAGGGACTGGCGAAGGCGGTCTGAGAACAAGGGTTTGGATGCTTACAGTACAGCGACTTGCTCTGGTAGAGTGGAGAGATCGGGGAATGTGCCCAGTATGTCTGTAAACACCTTGGACAGCGGATGCGACATCAGGCCGCGTGTAGGCTGGAGCAGAGACACCACGCTCGGATAAGGTGGCCCAATCAGCTCTTCTTTCGACATACCCTTCTCTGCGTGCTGTCGGCGCTCGGCGAGGAAGTCCGTTAGGAGTCCATCCAGAGGGCAAGTTGGTCGAACGTTGCGAACAGGCACTGCATGTGCAGCTTTTGACATGCCTAGAGCATCGCAATTCGGAAACGGACTTAAGGTATGCATAGGCAGTGTTGAGCATGGTGGCAGCGAAGGCGGTCTGTCAATGCCAGAATGCTCTCTTCTGTAGTGGGTGTCTCGACGACTGTGAAGTGAATAGCCCAGATCGAGTTTTTCGTCTGATGTCCGAGAAAGATGCGAGACGCTGCTATGTCGACGTTCAAGACCGTTCACGGGTGCGAAGTCATTTGGTTGAGAAGTGTAAGTCGATTGAGAAATGGAGGGAGGTGTGTGCCTTTGTAGTGGTAGTGTACCTGCTGTGTAGGTAGACGGCGTGGATGTAGCACTACGGGGGTCGCCATGGCCTGGTGTATGCGCTCCAAGGTTCGAGCCTGAGGTGAGGATTGGAGCTGGTTTGAATGTCTCTTGACGGGAGGCAAGATTCGGATCTTTAGTAATTAGCAGTGCTTCATGAAATCCCTGAAGGACGGGACTACGTACCTATCAATCCGGTCCCCCCAACTGGAGGCTGCCCCGGGACCAGTGGCTGCAATATGCCCAGTACCGATATCAGCCTCTTTTTGATCTCATCATTCTCGGCCTCTACCAGCTCTTTCTGGCGGATGGCATGCTGCAATTCCTGATATGGCTGCTGGCTCGTCAATTCTTGAATCCTTCTTTCCAACCCATCGATCTGGGCCTTTGTCCGCTCCCTGATCGCCCTTTGCGCCTCCCGATCATTCGCCCTTTTCTTTGCTAGTTGATCAGGCGTGAGATTGGCTACCCCTCGCGATCCGGAGGCACCTCCTGAGGTAGAGATGGAAGCTGTGCGACGCTTTTTAGTAGCAGCATGAGAATTCGTGGGGGGAGAGGCCGAAGGAATGCTATTGTTGGACGCTGACTGCTGCGCCGAAGAGTGCCGAGTACCAGAGGCGGTGTCCATTCAACCGGGTTCACGGGTTTACTGGTGCTGACGTTGGCTACCTTACTGGAGTCAGTAGGGCTCCAGCGGTATGCAGTCCATGATTCAGGCTGGGCCCTCTCGGCCGGCCCTCGGCGGCTAGGGGTGTCTTCGTCTACCGTACGGTAAGCCCACTTATGGGTGGAAAGAGACATTTCATAAATCGTGACTTCTGGCCCATGCGTATGGTCACTATTCTTCGCATCCAGAGGAGGCTTTGGATGGATGTCGAGACTGATCCACCTGTAGTGAGCGGATCGCGAATATCAATTCTAGATGCGCAGCGGCAATTGTACAAATACACTGTGTGACTATACATCAGGACTCATCCCACAACGCCTTCGCTGTACCGTGAGTGATGGACCTATTCAAAGTGCTTTCACTCAATCATGTGTCCCATCTTCCCAATTTTGGTTCGTAGATAGCCTTCGATCTCTTCGCTGTGGATTCCTCTCTTACCGCCAGTCTTCCACGCCAGAGGGACCATAGCTACCCTTTGCTTAACAATAACATCGCGGTTCGGGCCTTCCACTGCGCGCACTTTATCCGGGTTGTTCGTCAGGAGTCTGATGCCTGCATTTCCCCCGAATCCTAGATCCAGCAGCATCGCCGTTGCGAGTCCATAACTTCGTGCATCAGCCGGGTGCCGTAGCAAAAGGTTGGCTTCCACAGTATCATTGCCCAGATCTTGTAAATTATACGCCTTGAGCTTTTCACCCAATCCTATGCCTCGGCCTTCCTGCCGCAGATATACTATCACACCACCTGGCGAGGAGGGAAGAGACATAAGCCTGGCCGCTTCATCCAATTGTTCCCCACAGTCGCATCGTGCTGACCAAGCCGTCTCACCCGTATAGCATTCGGAGTGTATCCTTACAAGAGGCGCAGTCGGAACAATAGGGTCTTCTATTGGCGTTGTAGATGCGTCACCCTGCAAGTTCGGAGGCCGTGAGTCGTAGCGGCTCGACGTTCTTCCAGGATGTAATCTTCCTGTGTAAGCTCCTCGTATCATGCGATCCATTTCTGTCTCACCAGGTCGCGGAGCGTCAAGCGATCTTGAGCGTATGTTTGGACCGAAGACAATCGCTAGATGCTCTTTGTTATCGACATCGTTCTGGTAGAGGTGCAGGAACATTTCTGAGCCTGTCACCGTCGGTATTCGAGCGCGAACGACGCAATTGACTTCCGGTAAAGTATCGAGGAGTTTTGGAGGTTTCTGAGAGGTGGTATCAACTGACACCGACTTCGGTTCTTTCCGAGAGGGAGTCTCGGAGCCAGGAGTGGAGGGAGGTGTGAAGGCAGGACTGAGAAGTGTCTGAGGGGGTGGGAACTCGGACCCATCATGGTCGAGGTCGAAATCGGGCACTTGTTTCACAATCTGGGGCCGAGGCGAATAGATAGGTGAGGCGTGCGAGGGCAATTCTGGCATTACGCCGGTCAAGCTAGGCATTTCATCGTTGTCAAAGGAGTTGGTGGTAAAACATCGCCCTCGGGTGAGGGGACAACCATTTATGACCAGGCACGCGGGTTTCAAAATAGGTAATTCGGACACTTTGGTAGGGCTGTCGGCCAAATGTGTCCGAATTAATTTTTAAATTTCTCAGATTTAACTAAATTTGCACTTCACGTCGGATTTCACGTTCCTCTAATGAAAGATGCGAAGCCAGATGAGGAGAGGTTCGGATGTGCATGTTGCAGATTACCGAGGCTACCAGCATCATTCAACCAGATTACCAGCCCAAAGCGGAGGCCCAAGTCGATGTTGTGGTATTAGAGCAATCGCCCGTCAGCTTCTACCAGTCCTAAGATACCCCAGAACATTTGAATCTTGCAGTACACTATCTCTGCCTGGCTTTCGGGTGAAGTCGTTGTACACTCCTAAAGTTAGGACTTATCCTGAGCTTTTCAGAAATTCAAGGTGTGAGTCAGCGATCTCGCGTACAAGCTGTTGGAAGCGTACTTCCATCAATCGATGTATACAATTTTTGTTGCTAAGTCCTCTTATTGGGGAATTGTGGTTTGGTATCGGTATCCTAACATTTCAGGGTGTACGACGACTACTCGTGTCGCTCGCGAGCCTGGATCCTTGACCGGAGGACGGTATCATGCTCGATGCTTTCGATCTCGTTATGTCAATATTCACAATCCTAGCTTATTCTGCATCTTCATCACCAATCTCATCTTTCGTCGGTTACTTTTGCGAGTGACCATATTCCTACAATATTTTCCTCTTATTATTCAATCCATCATGACACTATCAAATATTTAGATTACACCATTCTGTCTTACTGTGTAATCAGAACATTAATGGGCTTTGGGGCGATTGCTGAGCGGTGAGACTAGCAGAGAAGAATGCATTTCCGAATATTCATCACTTCGCGTTCCATAGCTTCTTATGAGTCTAACATGCACCATCAGCCCCAAGGAAGCTACTAACAGCAAAAAGCAGTCACTTTTCGACCAGCTCTAGGAATATCAGGGGATGTTGTTAACCCGGGCATCATGATCCACGCGGATGACGTAGCAAATTGCACGCACTGGCCCTCGGTTCCAGGGTCAATGGCAAGCAGAATGTCGGAATGGTGTCTGGTGACATTAAGGAAAATATATGGGGTGACTCCAATGATATCTTCAAAAAGCACCCCCCCAAAGGCCGTGAGAAACTCACGTCTGCCTGTCAATAGAGGCCGGCTAGGACGGAGGAAGTCCTGGGTATCCAATTCCAAACTTATGAGGAACAGGTGCTCGATATGACTAAACCCTATGAGACCTTTTCCAGAAGGAGGATGGAAAGACGACATGACACTCACGGTGAGATTATTGTGGATTATGAATGTGTCAAACGAGTATGGAATTCTGTCGAGAATTGATTCGTAAGGGAAAAGATGGCCCTGCTTCCGTTCTGCTTCACTTTCTCCATGATCATGTATTCAATCAAAGAGAGTCTAACGATTTGCGACCTCCATTGCATATAACAAAAGACCGGCTTCCCGTACAAGCTAAATAGTCAGAGTGTGCCCGAAAGTTGATGAACCTGAAGATAGACAAGCAAGCCGGGTCTTGATACACCCACGATGTACCTTAGCCAGCAGCTGTCAAAACGTTACCTTAGGTTCTTTTCAATACCTTGGTTTAGCTATTCTAAAACAGGACTAGCGGCTGTAAGAACACTCAAAGTACGTACCTACTAGCAGACCCACGTTGTTCAAGTTTTGCGCAAGACTTGCGCTCATTCTCGTTGTCAGCCTGCAAAGATGCGATCGCTCTTGCGGTGCTGAGAGGGGTACATGATCCGAATGCGATCCCATACCAATCCACTGTCATGAAGATGGCTACACCAGGACGTCCAAGCCCGGGGTGCCTCGTACACCGGCAAAGCGTATACTCGTGCCTGTCAGCCTCACCACGTGCGCCACGATAGAATGCAAAAGAGGAAGGTGAATCTGCATCATGGCCAACATGGGCTACGAGTACCACAAGCTCGACACACCACCCAATGAGGAACTCGAGCTGCATGAAGTTCCCCAGAAACCCAGCGACCCGGCTACGAACGAAAAGCTGGGAACAAAGGGAGTCCCATCTAAAACTCTGCTCGCAAGACATCCAACACTCACGAGAGCAATTGCTGCAATCATGTTCGGCCTTTTGATCGTCGTGGCCGCCGTTGGCGTGGTCAATTCTGCTATTGTCGGAAAGCGGGCAACCTCCACCTCGAGCAGCAGTACCGCAGTGCCTCAATATTTCCAGACGACGCCAGAAATATATGCCGGTACGCATTTTTTCAATTGTCAAACACAGTGCCAATTGCTGATCAGCGCATAGGCCCTACTGCTACAGGGCGTACGCCTTTCCTCGCTGAGAGCAACCCAGCTCCGTTTGGTGCGTCAAGATCTTTCGTCGCCAACACTCCCCTTGAGACCGCTCTCCCAATCGTGGGCGACACCCAGAATGCAAGCATCTTCCAGCTGATGGGTCAGCTCAGCCCTTACTTCCCCAATCCCACGGGATTCGGCGTTGATGAATACCCCCTGCCAGCCGGAGCGAAAATCGCTCACGTACATGTGCTACACCGCCATGGTAGTCGCTATCCCACTACTGGTGCCGGTGTGCAAAGATTCGGCTCTGCATTGTCCGCCGTAATCAAGAATGGATCTGTAGATGGTTTCACTGGAAATTTGGCATTTCTGAACTCCTGGTCATATGGGTTGGGTGCCGAGATCCTGGTTCCAGTTGGACGACAGGAGATGTTTGACTCAGGGGTCCTACACTACTACGATTACGGCCACCTGTATAATCCCAACACCAAGATTATTGCAAGGACTACAACTCAGGACCGCATGCTCAAAAGCGCCGAGTACTTTATGGCTGGTTTCTTTGGGCTAGAATGGACCAACAATGCTACGTTGGAAATTATCATCGAGCAGAATGGCTTCAACATCAGCTTAGCTGGCTATGATAATTGCAATAACTCCAATCGCCCAGTCTCGGCCGGTGGCACTAACGCTAGCATCGTCTGGCAGAACATATATCTGAAGAACGCTACCACGAGGTTCAATGCCTTGTCTCCGCACTTCACTTGGAACATATCTGATGTATACAAGTAAGTTTCAAGTATCGATTTTCTCCGCATGCAATCTGACTTGCTTTCAGTGCCCAAACGCTGTGCCCGTACGAAACCGTAGCCTTCGGTTACTCTGCCTTTTGCGATCTTTTCACCTATCAAGAATGGGAAGGCTTTGAATACTCAATCGATCTTTCATTCGCAGGCAACAACTATTTCGAATCGCCAACTGGCCGTGCCGTTGGTATCGGCTATGTAGAAGAAGTCTTAGCCCGCTTAACAAACCACACCATAAATTCAGCTACCGCTCAAGACAATATCACTCTCGACAACAACACCGTCACCTTCCCCCTCAACCAAACTCTCTACTTTGACTTCTCCCACGACACCAACATGGCCGCCATCTACACCGCCTTCGGCCTCACCCAGTTCGCGCCCGTGCTCCCAACGTCGGGCCCGCCTCCAAATCAGCAACTTATCGTCTCGCACACCACGCCTTTCGGCGCACGTCTCGACATCGAAATCATCAACGCCCCACAGCCCGTAGCCGCCAACCGGACCCAGTCCAGTGATGCTTACACAGCCGGCCCGCCAACCTCATACATCCATTTCATCATCAGTCAGCGCACTCTTCCTCTCGGTGCCAGTTTTGCCGCATGTGGCCAGAGGACGGATGGGTGGTGTGAGCTGCAAACGTTCATCCAGATCCAGAATCAGAGTCTGAAAAATGCGACGTATGACTATTCTTGCAGTAAGTCTTCCCTTTCGATACACGCACGACTCCACTCAAATCTTGACGAATCCGGGAACAAGATTCAAGAGCCGAGCGAGTATACTCCCCCCACATACCCCATGACGCGTTCATGCGCCCTGATGGATTGAACAGCACTAACCCATTCATCCCTACAGATGGGAAATATCCAGCCGTGCCGTACGGCAGCCTCACAGATGGCGTACCGCAAGCTACTAGAAAAGCGTAGTGAAGAAAGACGTGATGCGAAATCTATACAGTTGTGGAAAAAAAGAGAAACATAAGCTCAACAGCAAAAGCCGGCTGCCATGAGAATGTTCCATTGATCGATCACCCCCCCTCCGAGGCAAAATCTTTTCCAAGACAACATACGACTCCTCCCCTAGCCTATCCATCCCCATCCCCATCCCCATCCCCATCCCCTCCCCTCCCACGCCCACCTACCTATCCTTCCCATCCCCCCTTCCCCCCCCAATCCCCCCTTCCATCCCTCCATCCCTCCCCTCCTCCCTCCCTCCCTCCTCCATCCCCACCACTTCCATCAACACCCCTTCCATCCCTCCCTCCCTCCCTCCCTCCCTCCTTCCCTCCCTCCATCCATCCCCTCCCTCCCCCTCCGGCTATATATATATATACACAAACATTCCCAAAAAATAAAAGATAATTCACAGTCCATATCCTATCCTATCCTATCCTAGAAAAAAACCACCCCTTTCGATCTTCCGAATGGCTGCTTAGGTATTTTGGCTGTGGGAGGGAGGGGGATGGGGAGTGGGGGGGAGGGGAGAGGGGGGGGGAGGGGGCTGTGGTGCGGAGAATGTTGATATGTATAGGGATTTATATGAGATTGTTAGATGGGGTTAGGTTGGGATGGGATAGGAGGATTGGATTGGATTTAGTTAGCTGATGATATGGAGATTACTACTAGTCCCAATAAACCACCTATCTGGCGTTCAGGACCGTGGTCGAATGGAATGGTGGCTTGTTTGTTCAGCGAGCGGAATACAGTCGTCTAGGTGGTTGGATTATCGCCTCACATGCAAAAAGTGATACACATACGCAAGGCCACCAAAAAAAAATTCCTTTTTCAAAAGTCAATCTTCATCAAATTGAATTGTTTATCTACCCCCACTGGCGCTCTTTTCTTCGAGTATATCATCAGCCATGAATGTCCTTCACACCTATCGTGTCTATGTAACAACGAATTTTGTCACTCCAATGTTTCCCCTCACCCCCAAAAGGACCGAGGACCAGCTACAACATTCGAGTAAAGTCTATAGTTACAAGTCGTTGGATGGAAAGGAACATGCACAGGAAAAAAAGGCCAAATAAACCATATCCTGCTGGTAGCGAATGTAAATGGGAATTTTGTTGTTGTCGAAGTGAAATCGAGATGTGACCGTCAAGGCTCCGCCTGCTCTGTTCGTCGATAAATTGTGTTGTGCCGTGAATGCGCGAAAACTTCATAAACACGAAATTGGGTATCTTCGTCGCCGTCATGATCCTTAAAACTCCGGGTTGATATGCTGAAGGTTTGATGCCGCTACCGCCGCTGATGATGACAAGTTCCTCACGCTCCCTCGCTAGACTTCTCACCGCTCGTACTCTTCGTCGTGCTTGTCGTGCTTGCTTTCCTGTCCCGCTTCTCCACGGACATGGTGCGCTTGAAAGCAGCTTTGTTGAAGCCTCGCTTGAAGAGACTCCCAGTTTCGGGCATGGGATCCTCTTTGTCGATGGTCACGGGCTCTTCCTTTTTGATCTTGCAAAACAAGGTGGCGCAGTTGAATTGGTCTCCATTGTGATCAAAGAGGCGCAGGTGTCGGTAACCTTCTTCGAGACTACTTAGCTTCGCCGTAAATATAGCCAACGGGTCGGCGTTGGGGTTGGTGACGTGATTTCGTCCGTCTGGCGAGTTCCACACGGTCCATCTCACAAAGACCAGGCTTGGGTATTTGGTCTCTAGGGACAACTTGATGTTGTCATTGAAGACGGGGTTGAAACCATTAGCTTGCACCACGTGAGTGCGCGTTCTGTGAGGTGCTCCGATGCCGAACATGCCGTTGGAGGTCGAAGCATCATGGCCACCCTCACCAGTGGCAATGCCTTTGCTCTTGTCTTCGGCACAGAACATCTCAATCTCAATGTAAGGATGCAACGCCGCAGCTGGCATTATGCCCCGAGGCCGTGGTAATTGTTGCGCTGAGATCACTTTAATTGAGAACTGGATCCGCTTCTTCTGAACCTTGCCAAGACCATGGATGGAGGGCTCTGATATCTCTTCTTGTATCGACAACGACTCCCTCAACTCTCGGGGCTTCAACACATACCCAAGCTTATCGGAGCCACCTGCAAACATTGCTTCGTTCATCTGCATCGGAAGATCATACGTTTGCCAATTCAATGCCACCATCTGGACCCCTCGTCTCCAAAAGAGTAGTGGATCAGGATTATCCGACTGTACCCGCCATCCTGATGGGTACACACGCATGAGGTAGCGCATGTTATGCTGCTCCAGCTGTGCTTTCGTGTCCTGATTCTGACAGATAATCCTGAAACCTTTCTCGGCCATGGAAAAGACGTGGTTGGATGTCCTGCTTTCCGGTGCGGTAAAGTTCTCAAAGGTAAGGCCTTGGGTGTACACACCGAGGCTTCCTAGGGATTTCGTGATCTTACTTGTACGCTTTTTATCGGTTTTCGTTTTCGAGGAGATGACTTCGTTACGTCCGCCGTTATCGCTGTCTTCCGTGGTGCTGCTGATACTCGTGGTTGTCGTCGAGCCTTTGCCAATAGGCCAATATGAAGCATGCTCTGGAGGACTTGTGGACGTTGGGCTAGGCCCTAGGGAAGCAGGCGGAACGCCGGAATTATCCAGTACCTGAGGACGAGACCATGGCGAGCTAAAACTGCGATCGCGTCGATTACTTGGTTTGTCGCGATGGCCAGCAGGTATATCTAACTTAGATCCTGGATCCTCCCCAGATTTCACCTTGACCAAAATCCGATTGCGAAGTTCCTCGGGCGACGGAAGACGGTTTGTATTTGTCATCAATGGCCTACGAACAAGTTGCTCTCCTAGTTCACTAATCATGATGTCGACCATGGCCTGTTGTTGTTCTGGTTTGCAGTGGACCTCGAGAGACAAGATGAGGGGGTAAGGCGAAGCCCAGAAGGCGTATTTCCCAATGACTGAGATGCAATCCGCAAACAGGACACTGGAGGTCAATGTCCGCCCATGCAATACAATCGGGCATCCGTCTGCACCATCCCAACAATCAATCTCTACACAACGGCAACCGCGCTGTAGTGCCCTGATGTATGCTTCAGTGCTGGAATTTCCTGCGACTTGTCGTCCCATGAGGTATGTGTTATGAGAGCTTGAGATAAAGTACTCGTTCAGTGGCTTATCAAACCTCACTTCTGATATCTTGAAATTCTGGACATTATTGTCATCGGAGCAGAGGAAGTCGAAGAAAGCTACAAAGTTCATCTCAGTGGACGAGCCTTCAGCAATATCTTGGGAAGTTTGATTTTTGTTCGCCTGTCGTATATACTTGTGAAAGACCTTGTCCCAGTGATTGGAGTGTGCCTGCACGTCGATGCCCTGGGTCTGCTGTAGAAAGTCACGGAATGAGGGAAGAGGGAGACCCTCGTTGGAATTTTTGGTGATCGAGTTGTAAATTTCTTTAATGTCATTGCGCTGCTTCAATCGTCGGATGAAGTCTTTGAATTCGTCAAAGTTTAGAAGGCCCGTATGATTCCGGTCTGATTTTTCAAATTGAGCGCGGAGCATATTCGTGGAACAGTGTATGTGGAAGCTGTGACAGAGGTTCTCAACACCCTCAGGGTCCAGGGCTTCTTCGTGCTCTTCATGCGCTCGGCCATTGAACAGTTTAGCCATCTCACAATTCCAGTGACCTTTTAAAGTCTTCTCGTTAAGACGGGACCCAGCCACCCCGTTCATGAGCTCATGGCGATATTTTTGAAGGTCGTCGAGAGTAGATGTCCATAGTTCAAACAAGATTTGGGTTGGGGCAATGATGTGCATAGTCTTCACCGGCCTGCCTTTCGCTCGGTCTTGGTCCGCGTAGATTATGGTGAACCATCTACTCTCTGCATCAGATGGTATTCCACACTCCTCACGATAATTCCTAGCGTCGCCTTGAAGGCGAATGTGGTGTATATCATCAATGTAGAATTGTTTGGAAGAATTAGACGGGTCCCAAGAAACTTTGGCAGATTCTGTGTTGAGAACAAGGTGGAGAGGCTTCTTCTTGTTCTTGGTGACTTTGGTGAAAGTAGTTCCTTTAAGGAGTATGGAGGGTATGATGGGAGCGATGCCGCCTTGGGTCAATGATGGTTCGAGACTGGCTGTCCTGTCTTCGAGGCTGATGCCATTTACGCCATCCACGGTCACTCCTAGCCCCTCCAGCCCTTGGACAGGCTCGGGGTCTTCCTGGACGTCCTCAATGTCCGCTTCGAAGCCGTTGTCTCCCATGCCTGTGTCCAGATCAACATCGTTCTTGCTGTTGCTTCGACGGCGCAACATGACGGGACCAGAGCTGCGATCACGGTTGGACAGGTGATTCGACGACTGGCGCCGACGTAGCCTATTCGCAGCGCCTCTCGATAGTCGGCGTATGATCCCAGGGGATTTGCTGGCGTTTATGGCCTCACTCATGGCGCTGGGAAAGTGTTGTGGTGTCGGTGGGGTATAGAGAGCGTTCTCGGGAAGTTGTAGTGGTGTTGGAGAGAAATCGAGGGGGAGGTTGCGTCCTCGAGGCCCTTCTGGCGACGACTGTAGAGAGATGGTGGAAGGGGTGGAGGTCGATGAGATTCCATTAGAGTAGAGGGCTGCAGTGGGTGTCACGGTCAACGGGACAAAGGTGCCGATTAGTTGCTTGTGTGTAGTTTTGGCCGATATGATTGATTGTGAGGGAGATGGCCAGCATCCCTTACCATTCGTCATAGCTGGTGAAGATGTCACGGAGGGAGTCATTATGAAGGAGCCTGACGACCGATTCACTGGATCGCTTCGACTTTGGGGTGCAGAAGCTTCGTGTGTTTCGAGTGTTTCATCCAGAAGCCTGGGAGAGGTCTTAGTTGCGCGGGAGTCGACGAGGTAACTTTGGGATATGCTCCATCCTGGCCGATTCCCAGAGGACGACAAGCTGTCCGACTTGCTGGGAAAGTATGCCAGTGGTCGCAGTCATGTAGGTGCAAGGCTGTAACGTCACTGTAGCTCCATGGCCGGCGACCAGTCGGTGCTCGCGTGAGGGTATCGATACGTGGTTAGCACCACCCAATGGTACAAACGCGCGTGCAGCGTGCAGCGGTCTCGAGCAGACAGAGGAGGTTTTTGAAGGGATTGGGGAAATGTTCGTATCCTCGGTGAGTATGGAGTGGGAGCGAGGAAGGGCGCGCACGGTGTGTAAAGGGGAGAGGCAGTTTTGTTGGGGTCTGGTTTTGGGTGGTAAAAAAAGAAGTTGCGTAAGTTCGAAACGATTGACACAAGAATTAGCTTTTGGGTATTTTAACTTCACACCACCGATGCAGTATTAGGGGAAGCCCCGTCGCCTTATATGAGATACCTTACTCGTCTACACGATGGAAATGTGAGGTGTCTCAGGTCCAGGATATCGGGAAGGGGGGATCAGATGTATTGTGCATTTGTACTCATATGCTACCGAAAAGTATTCTATGCTACGGAGTACCGCTTGGATGACTTCGCCCGCTCCAGCCTCATCCCTCCGATATAAATAAGGGCTGACGTGCATAAGACGTGCATGATGCAGGCTCCTCCGCCTAGGGAAGACGGGAATGACTGCACCTCCCATCAGAACTCGCCTTGACTTGCTACCATCATACGCTAATGATAAACCTGTTTGTGTGTGAGTTGGTGGCCAGAGCAGAGGCGGCCGTTCCATGGAATACTGCGGAGGACGCAACATCTTTTACTCCATGCCCCAGAATTGACTTTGAGGTCCCTGAATGCTGACAGGCTGACACCTTGACACCCTGACAGAGTTCTCCTATTCGACTCCGCTCGAAGCCGGCTGCCGTCCTCCCGACTGGTGGCACACAAAAGTAAAATCCCCGACGATGAGAGTAATGATCGCGATCGCTGTCGCACACACACACACACACACACACACACCGCTATGTTGAATGTCGGTATTCTAGGTATTCATGCATAAATGCGGAATGCATGACCTGAAGATTCGTTGCCCGGTTTTGCGAACAAGATGAAGCACACCCCTGACCACCTCCGCATCTTGAGCGCTTATAGGCTCTTCCGTCAGTCTTGCTGCACAACATGAAAGCCACCACCCACACCGCCGGTACCCTAGGAACTCCGGAACTAGGTATCCCGTTTAGATCCTTGCTCGCCCGCGTGCTTGGTACACACGTCGTCACGAATCCCCCTTTTCCACTGAGTACCGCACCTCTCCCATCGAGGTCCTTGAAAATTGGCCTCCTATTCGAACAGGGAAACCCCTATCATACTCCATACTGAAAATCCATGTGAGTGATCCTTCAGCCCAGCCATGTCCGTAGAAGGAAGCCTTCCTTACCATACAGCCTCGTACTACTACACCGAGGATTTGCAAGGCTGAAGGGAATTTGAGGTCACCTGCACAGGTGCACACCGCCACGGCAGGATGTTCTGCCTTTCTCTTGGCCTGAATTGTTGGCAGCCCTTGCCAAGGTTGCCATAGATAAGGACAACACGGCCGTCCGTCATCATTAGGCCCATTGGTTAATTCGTATAGCCGCAAAATGGCCCTACTCCCTTTGTAGCATTCCGGGGGTGCGCACTGACCACTCATCTCGTCAAACATGTGTTGGCTTCAGAGTGAGTGGATGAGAAAGTCTGGTCCGCTCGGCAATCTGATCCTGGTCCAATCGTTCATTGGTACAACTGGGTCAGGTGACAGGGACGTCTCTCACCGGGCACCATATTGGGAGAACCTAGGCTCAGCATTGGTGTTTCCTGGAAGAACAATTGGGACAACGAGACACATCGAGAAGCACAGGTCATGGGTGAGTATCTCCGAATATGGGCAAGATGAAATCCCAGCCAAGATGCGATTCCATTATCAGTCATACCCGCAAGATCAATTCATCCGAGTCGGCTTCAATCCTCGACATGTTGGAACTCTGTTCTCCTGTTTCGTGAAGTAGATAAGAGTGGGAGCAATACGAGGCTTCGTGTCATTCTCCTGTCGAATCATTGTGCCTAGCTGGTCCATCAGGGCTCTTCCTGATCTGGTGAGATGCATCCATTCATAACATGACCAAAATCAACGTTCATTCCATGGTAAGCGCCAAGGCCAATGGATTGAATAGCTGGCAAGCCTGGTCATGAAAACATGACTCGAAAGGAGCGAGAGACGACGCCACCAGTGAACGCAGAACGTCGAGCCGTTAATCGGCTTGTTCCACGATCGGTGATGGCGCGCCTTTCAATGCTCAACGTCCAACTTCCTCTCGATCGCATTTCATATCTTTTTCCTGAAGGCGGCAGTGAATCGAGATGGTTTGGGTGACACCCTTTGCCTTCTCTCCCACCAACACCCTCTTCATCCTGCGAGGTACTCCGGCACTCGACAAGCCCAAAGAGCACACTAACCCGACATATGCAAGACAGCATCACAGGCTTGACCGGTTGATTTCTCCACACATTCAGTCCACGTGCCTGCCGGATTAAAGATGGGAGCTGTCAGCAGACGCCTCCGTGAACTAGGTGTATGCAGACTGAACCGCACGACTGCTGGGCTGAGCGGTCGAGGAGACGTCCGAAAATCGCAGCGATCCCGTTATCCTATCTCCTCCCGATAAGAGCATGGATTCTATTGATAGCGGTAGTGCCTCATCCTCTAGGTAGCTTTCCACTCGCAAGTCTGCAAAGCCTTCCATCCTCTTCATCGCAATTGAATCAGAATTGGTCCACTTTCGACAAGGCAAGAGCCGAGCGACGATCTGGCATATTGCAATTCCATGGCTGCCACGTGGAGTCTTCTGCTCGGAACATGTCACATCATCTTGCATCCTCGGATGTCATTAGTGGTTCGGCTTCGCACCGGAAAACTATTCGGGGGGCAAATATGCAGCCGCCGCCTTGGTGCTGAAATATTCTTGTTGGCTCATCCACGCATGAGATTCTGATTGTTCAGCAACCATAATTGCCAAAATCCCCTCTAACAATCATTATTTCCAAGGAGGGAGCGTTTCCCTTGATGAACCATGTTTATGGTAGCTCATCAATTTGATCTACAATTGTCTTACACTGTGATATGATAAATTTACGTCGAATGAAGATCTTTCCCGGCTAATCCGGCTCAAAAGGTCGGCCTACTCACCCACTTCTCTCGGATCTATATCTCCGGAAGGCATCAAGACGTTGCACGCATGAGTTTGAGACTACTGTACTCGATGGAGTTGGAGCTTGTTTGCGTCTGCAACCACCCTGGAATACTGCTAAGTGGGATCGTTCTGTACAAGTACTCTATCGGATATCTTTTCACCACATGATGAGTGGGATACGCAAGAGGTGCTCTGAAAATCGCGAAACGGTACATCTGATCGATGGGAGATTGGGACGAGCCAAAGTCGGCTCTCCATCATGAACTCTTCTGGAGAAGCCAAGGATATACGTGTATGCTGGTAGATTGTGGAGGGATCTGAGCAGCTCCAGATGCGGTCACCAGGTCGTCAGCGGCGATGACCATGCTGTCAATGACGAGCGTCGAGCGTGACTCCTCCAACGTTTCTTCTATGTGGATTGCGGAAGCCTTCCTGCAAAAATCACCTCATGCCCATGCCCTAGCGCTCTCGCTATATGCAACTAATGTCTATAAAGAGGTAGGCTCGTGTTGGATGACTCAGTCTGTGGACGCAAGAATTTTTGTATGGCTGGTCCAGATTGACCAATCTTTCTCCAACTCTAGGATCTGATAGTATCTGATCTTTGATGTTTTCGCCGACCACATACATCAAAGCTTAATCTGAGTACCTTTCATGAAATAATCTCATATTCCCCATGAATTCCCACCGTCGTACGACTCCAACAACTCATCAAGAATAACCATACATAATGAGCAGGTCTCGAGCGTGACTCTCTACCCGATCTGGTCGTACCAATATTTCCTGTGTCTCATCGAGCGTCGACAGTAAACACAACGGGGGCAATTCTGCCGCATCCGCGCTCTGCGGTCTCACAGCTTTGACATGTCTGACACCGAGTCCTTTTCTATATCAGAAAGTCAAGCTCCTATGGTCTCCACCGAATTAAATGTCCCGTCTTGGCAGACGCTAGAAAAATACGATTGGTATTTCTGGAAGTTTCTTTACCTACATAGCCCACTTCTGTAATTTTCACACACAGATCATCACGGTCAACATGAAATATACATTTCGCTACAGTAGTGTGTATGCAAAAGTTACATTTTAACCTGCGACGTAGTAGGCGAAATGAAATTGCCAAGGTGGAACATTGCCGCAGCCTCGGCTTCAACTGCCGTGTTTCATGAGCTGTTTTTGGAGTCTTCCGCCTGTTCCAAAGCTTGCGAGTCCGAGACGGGCGCATGCGACTCGCACAGCGAACAACGATGGACAAAGTGGTCTCGTTGGGCACCCCTCGGATTTGTTTCATTCCCACACCTAGTCCTAATCTACTTATGATCAAACATCGAAGGAGCATCAAGCGCTGGTCTGAGCCCTGTGAAGTAGATCTGGAGCCAACAAGATGTGGAACGAGTGGCCGACAGCTGCCCACGTCCGTCGACGGTAGTTTGTTGGACGCATAAGGACTCATCTGGCCCCACCTTGTGGCTTGATATCGTGGGAAGGAAGGGCAGGGGACGATGCTCAGACTGGCATCGCTCCGGCCTGTGGGCGCTTACAGGATTTCTTTTCTGAGCACGACAGGCGACACCATACTAATGGATAGCAGTATCAGGTTCGCAATGTAGATGCGGGAGAATGTGGATGTTTTCTGCCCTCAGTCGCTGTCAACTCGACATGCCATCATTGGAAGGGCGGTGAGAACTCGAGGGGTGATATGGATAAGGTATGGAGTACGGAGTAGTAGATGGGGAATCATCGAATGGGCATTGAGAAGTGGCCTTTGAGATTGAAGATGCATGCCATAGTAGTATTCTAACCGTCCCGGCTGGGCGTCCAATCAGAAGAATCCAAAGTCCTGGCCTTTGGGCGAGCCAATTTGCCCCTCTCCTAGCCTGCCGATTCCGCCCCCAATCTAGCTTAGCCGTTACACTCACAAACCAATGACTGCCGGGATAGAGCTCCCTCCCCCTGGTTGGCCCCTTGGCAGCAAAAGTCTCTCTCTCTCTGGCTGTCCTGCTGGAATCTTTCCACTCCTCCATCTCTGTCTCCATCTCTGTCTCCATCTCTCAATTCACTCTCACCCAGTATCACATCTTCTTGCCTCATCACCTTTGCACAGCTCCTCTCTTTCCTTCTCCTTGCGCCCGGTCCACGGACGACACCTTGTTCGCCATTTACCCATATTATACTATCATTGATTTTTATCACCCACCCTTTAATTAATACCACAGCCAAGGACCTCCCCATCTATCCTTCTCCCACCGTCGCCTGTCCTGCCGTGCTTCAGGCCTCTCGGTGCTTCTACATGCGCCCAGATTCATAATCAATCCAGAAAAGCATCTCACCGCTGCCTTATTATCGGCCAGGTCGCTACTTCTTGTGGTTTGCTGGGCAACAACAAGACGAGCTACCTCATCGACCAACGTCATCCAACTGCCGGCATTCACATCCACCTCACCCACAGGCTACTATCCAATCGTGCCTTCCTTTCATTGATACCCAATCTCAACACTCTCTTCTGCCAATCGTTCAACTTCACTTTCCCAAGGTCGTACGGAATTTCAAGGTCCGAGCTTCAACCCTTAACTCTCACCCTCTTTGCCCCTCACTGACACTCGATATCTTGGACAGACTATCAAATTCTTCGACTCATCTTCGCTGTCCTGTTGACACTGGACACTCGCCTTCGACAGGTCCCTCAAACTTCTTCCATATAGCATCGATAAGGCAAAATCTATCGCTACAGCACGCCTTCATCGACATACCGATTAGCTCGAGGCAAATCGGTAGACTGTATCCACCATCGCACGAAACTAATCTCAACTTGATAGACACTTCTCGCACCTCGACCATCTTAGACAACTCAGCTTTCACTTTTCGACACCTACCTTATCAGCCAAGATGAGTCTCAACGCAGGTGGCCTTGCTCAAATGACTTACAATCCCCATAATTCCTTCGAGCATGGCATCGGCCTTCCGATGTCTGGCTTCGGTGGCAGACGAGCATCTCAGGTCAAGCACCTCAGCATGGCTCCTCCCATCAGCGAGAGCCACCAGCAGGATGCAAGCCCGGCTCCGAGGACCAGCCGTTCTCATTTGCTGGCTGGGTTGAGAACAGCTCCCAAATCCCCTACCTTTCCTTTGTCCGCCCCACCAACTCAGGCTCAAGCACCGTTCCAATTCGAACAGGCAAGGAATAACGGGCAAACCAACAATAATCTCTACGGGCGTGGTATCCCTCAGACGGCCGCTGTTGGGGGTGGCTTTCCTCAGAGCCAGCGTTATAACGTTAATGGCGGCGGCCAGATGCGCGCTCTGCCAGAAATTCTGACACCACCCACGATTCAATTTGATGATGAACAAGAAGATGCAACGATAGATCCCGCGCAGTATGCAGAGTTGATGGCGACTAAGCAGTACCTTGCTCAGCAACAGTTGCGTCTGCAGCAGCAACTAGCCAACCTTACGGTCGCGCAGCAGCAGATGCAAAACTTAGGTCTGAGCGCCGGTATGGGCCAGCAGCAGCAGCAACAGTTTTATCAATCTATGACACCAACCAACGGATTCTACAACCAGCAATTCCAGAATGGTATGCAACCGATCATTTCACAAGTCCCTGGAACCCCTGGTGTATACACGGTCTACAATCCCATGACTGGTCAGCAAGGGTACGTGGTGGATAGTGGTGCTCAACAGCAAAACACTCCTCAGGCTTCATTTCCAAACCATGAGTTTAGCCAGTCACCGCCTCCCATTACGCCTACCTTCCGCGCTCAAGTGTCTCCACCCCCTGTTGAGAAAATTGTGGAGGCTCGCACCCAGAGCACCTCCCCTCCGAAACTTTCTCCACCGAAGTCAACATCATCGCCCGCACTCGATGTGAATCCCCTTCCACCACCATCAGCGAACGCCTTTCGTCGAGGTCACTCCAAAGGTCTGTCATCGGTTACCGGCAACATCATGAAATTCTCCGACGGGCCAAAGAGCAGCATTCCAAAGACCGCAGGCTTCCCTCAGACTCCAATGACTGGCACTTTCGGACCGGGTCAAAATCGCGCTGGTGACCACCCCATCCGTCAGCCCCGTGGTCCTCCTTCGCTGGAGGAGCTGGTCGACAAGCCAACTTCCAAGCACGAGGGCAGCAAGAACTTCATTACCCGTCAGCGCCGTCGTGCCGTGCACAACCTGGTGCGCGCTGGTCTAGATCGTCGTGCTGCTTCTCGCGGGAGCAATTCGATCGATAGTGTGGGGACGCCATCAAGCGAATGTGACATCACCTTCTCGGTCTCGGGTTCCGACAACGATAGCGACAGCGTCGGTGGCCGAAGCGAGAGCTCTGGTCGGCCCAGTCCCATTGGATCTGAGCGGAAAGAAATGAAGGCACGTTCACGTGATAGGAACTCAACGGGCACTCCATTCACCACGGCAAGCCTCAGCAGCGAAGATGGCATGGTTGAGGTCAAGATGGACGAACGCAAGGCTCCACTGTTGGTACTGACCACCGCGGAGAAGCGCAAGAGTGCGGTCTTTTGAAGAATCAATCTTTCATGGCTATGGGTGAATGGGGTTGATCGGCCCTGGTAGATCCTCGGGCAGACGCTGGGACTCCTTTCATTCATCTATCACATACACCATAGCCACATGATACTACTGTACGCCTTTAACGACTTGCTGATCAGCAACCATATCCGTACCGGTTATGGCACGCTGCTTTATGACTCTTTTTACCGTCTTTACATTATACGATTGTAATCTCTGCTTCTCCGGTCTTCGTCACTGCTGCCTGCACCATTGAATCGGCTGGCTTGACGTCAGAGGACCTCTTAAACCTGGATAGCAACTAGCTTGCATACTGGACTTCATAATCGATATTTAGTTCCCTTGCTGGCAATACATCAGATTGGCGTCTTGATGGCTTTTTGTGAGAAGAAAAGGAGGACATGGTACGAGAGAGACATGGATGTGCGAGGAGAATGGGCTTGAGAAGCTTGATGTGAGGCGATGGACGGGCGTGTGTCTCTGCTAGAGATCATACTTGGCGTAATCCCAGGCATTAGCTAGAGTTGCATGGATGTTGAACATAAAATCATGATGCCTCTATCGCACGCGATTCTGTCCCCATGGTTCTCCGGATGTGATTCCCAGTGCGGAATGTCCTTGAATTCTCATATCATGCTCTCCATCCACGGTCTTTGAGGACTACGAGCCTACGTGAATGTTCGCAAGAAATTCCACATGTATGAATACACTCGCGCCGCGCCTCAATTTCGATATACCCCTTTGTCTTGCCTTGTCTTATGACACTGATCACGGTTCTATAGAAATGTCGGACGGAACTCTTGTTGGGATTCTAATAGTATGCGATGGAATCTGGGTCGGTCCTTTTTTAAGTTTCGTTCTTGTGGGTTGTGTGGGGTGGTTGGGAATTGTGTACTATTATCGTTGGATGGGTTGTCGAGGTGGGAGGTGGGAGATGGGAGGTGGGAGGTGAAGTTGGAGGTGGGAGGTGGGAGGTGGGAGGTGGGAGGTGGGAGGTAGAGGTGGAGATAGGATGGGTGAGTGGGTGAGTGGGTGAGTAGGATGCAGTGGGTGAGTAGGTGAGTAGGTATCTGAATGAGTGAGATGAAACTGTCTGGAATATATAGCTGTTGATAAGTATATATTATGCTAGTTTCATCTTATAGAAATGTCTATGTAGTATATTAGCGTCGTTGAAAGACTTATATCGCGAAGATAGAATAATTAATAGAGGGCTTACATTGTAAACTATATGGAATATATACAGTGGGGTATCTATCGGAACGAGTGAGTGTGAAAGGTAACGAATGACAGCTTCTTAATGTCTAAAATCTTTACGAGGCTCTCAACAGGTACTGTGGTATATAGTACCCTAAATCTACGCAAGGGAAACGCGTATGTAGTAAATAGTTGATAGAGTGCTTACATTATAAAATATATTGGAATATATACAGTGGGGTATCTATGTAAAACGAGTGAGTGTGAAAGGTAATGACAGCTTTCTTTCTGTCCAAAAAATATATTGCGCCAGAGAGAAACAAACAGAATATTATCAAATCGATCGCTCGCTTGGTTTTTCGCATCTTCTTCCAAAAACATATCATCAATCCGCGCTGATACCAAATGCCAATTTTCAAACCCACGCTTCGTGAAAACGACTGTGATTTCCCAAGTTCATCAATGGCAATCGAGAGATCAGGACTTCACCTCCCCGTCGAAATTCAGCCGAGGAAGCGACTGATGACCCTGATAGGCCCTGCTGGCAGCCACACTGGCATCCCTCACCTTCTGGAACCCCACCGGATCCTTCCTCTCCCACTCGACCAACTCCTCCGGCGTGGCGCCAATGGCCTCAAACATCACATCCGGCCCCAGCCTCGTCATCTTCTCCTGAATCTCCCTCCCCTCCAAGCCTTCGAGGCGCCTCCGCAGGTCTTGGAGATAATCGGCTTCAACTTCCGTGCCCGTGGTGCCGTGGGCGTAGTCTTCCGTTTCGGGACGCAGGATGTCGCGTTTGATGCGCTGGCCGAAACGGTGCATGCGGCCTTCCTCTTGCGCTTGGCGGGAGGCGAGGGAGGGGGAGGAGGCGCGGCGGGAGAGGGATTCGGGTCGGATGATTGGTACGGTGCTGCTGTTGTCGGAGAGTTCTGCGGAGGGGACCGAGTTGGGGTTGTTAGTTTGAGGGTCGAGGTTGAAGGATGTGCTTTCGAGGGAGGAGGATAGATTGGAGGTTTCGGGGTCGTTGGTAAGAACGGTGGGTTTGGGCAGGCGAGTTTCGGGGTACTCGTTTTCAAATCGTTCGATCATGCGTTCGAGAGTCGAATCGAGGAATTTGAGTCGCTCTGTGTCACTGCATTAGTATTGAAAAAAGATCGATATTGTTTGTACTTACGATAGCTCATCTCGTCGCCACCTTTGGCTTCCTTTGCTAATGGTGGCTGTAAGCGGGCTCTAATCTTCCTGGCACTTTCCAAGAGATTCTTTGACATCTCCTTGGCCTTGCCTTTCGAGACATTATTGCCTTGCAGGACGTTTTGTGGTGTCCCTGCACCGCTCCGCTGCGGTGATCCATTACGAGAGAGTCTCCTGGAATCGGCCGCTCTGTTGAGACAGACATCTAGAGCCTTGACAACGCCAGTACCGCCAACGATATAATCATCATCAGGTGCGGGCTCGTCGTTGTCGTGGTTTTCTGGAAACCCATCAACGTGACCAACCAGGTGCAATAGTACATCTGGAACCGTCAGTTGCTTCTCGCCCCCATGAGGATCAGCCATCGCTGCGATTGCTGAGTTGGGATTTTCCTGTAGAGGATATCGCTCCAGGTTTCTCAGGGAATATGCTACAACTTGTTTGGCAAGAGCTTTCACAACCTCGCTGGAATCCGGACTCGGCACGTCAACGTCGATACAGACTATCGAACTAGAGACGCGCACCGCGGCCATTAAGGAGGCATACAGCGCACAAGCCTCCTCCTGATCTGCTTCGGTTTTTGCGGAAGCTAATGGTGTCAATTTGTGGTTCTCCAGGATGTTAAGATGTGCGAGCGTCCGACTTTCCGACAGCGCTTCGGCCAAGGCGATCGCATGCTCGGGCGACATAGCCACATCCATCAAATGTATTCTCTTGATGATAGGGCATTGAGGCAGATATTTGCGGATGTTGTTGAGAGCGGTAGGCCGTATCGTGAAGAGGTCGCGGTTCTGGGAAAGGTCGATGAAACGAAAGTTTGGAAGTTGTACAAGGGCTGGGAGTAAGGACTCAAGGGAGGAGGGTGAAAGATGGCAATCAGCAAGGCTGAGAGCGAACAGTGGGTTTGTGTCATCCAAGGCATCTGCAAGCAAATCTAGATCCTCACAAAGGTTGTTTCCACCCAGGTCAAGCCCGTTACATTTTCCACTTCGCACATAACGTATGACATGCTGAAACGCTTCTCGTGACATGTTGTTACTCGCAAGGCCTAACCTGGTAACACCGCATTTTATGGCACCATCGACGAGCTTCATTATGCAATCGGTATCCAGGCCGCACTGTGCCATGACGAGCTCTTCCAAGCGGCTGCCTCCAAGCCTCTCACCTATGGCTTCTTGCAGTAGAGTTGGCATATCGACCTGTGGATGTATTTGAGGATGTGCGTGTTGTGGAGCGTGATGTTTGACGCTATCGACAGTCGCGGACGGTTGAGGGAATGGGATTAATGATAAATCTATAGCCTTTAGAGATCTTGACATGTTGATGAAAAGTGAGATGTGTCGCCAGCCTTCTTTTCCAATCTTAGGGTTGTCCTTGAGCGAGATCTTCTCAACCACACCTAGCCGTTCCGTACCTGACTTACCCTGGCTGTTGCCCGTCTTACACAGACGTTTGTTATGCTTCGCTTGCTCTGGCGTCTTTACCGCAAGGAGTCCAGCCAAAATAACCCGTACAGCTTCATCTCCCAAACCACAATTCTCAAGCACCACTTTCTTCACTGGCACCACTGCTAGATAATCCCCGAGTGTGACTAGATCTGAAAGCTGTATCCAATACCCTGACAAATCAAGGCATGAGAGGATACCTGGCGTCGAAGCTAAGCATGCGGAAGGAGAGGAGATCTGTTCAGTTATTCGCTTCAGAACAGGCGTCTCTCGCAGTTGACAACAGCGTCGGTATATACGAAGTGGATCCGTAGTTGGTCTGTCTTGGTTTGGCGGTGTGTCAACGCTGGTAGACGAGTTATTCGCACTCCCACTGCTATTTTCGCGATTCACTTCAGCCGGTATTGTACCGTTAGCCAAATCTTCCTGGTGTCTCCGCTCTTTCCTCTCCTTGCGCTCCCCTTCCGAGCGTCTTTTCTTTTCTTTCTTCTTCGTCGGCTCTTTCATCTCCGCCGTTTCGTGGAGCTTCGGCTCTGATCCTTGCGGAGCCTTCGCTTCTTCTTCGCTGGCTTTGATAATCCCATCTATGTCGTTCTCATCTACCACCTCGTCGGCGTGCTTGAGCGCCTGCCCCTCACTTTTCTTAAACTTCTGGTCCTTCTTCTTCTTAGACTCCACTTCGTAATTCAAGGTGCTAAGACTTGACTCTTTCGTTATTGGAGGTGGCGGCGGCATTTCTGGCTCTTCATCGACATATTGAGCCGCGCCAGCAATTTCCACATCCACACAAAAAGAGACTCGTCGTAGCTTCTTCAGGTCTAGCTCTGGGACTGAGCATCGTTCACGATAAGGGTCAACGTTCATGGTCTTTCTTGCGCAGATTCCCCCAGTACCGGAAGCCTTTCCCATAGTACTACTATTGCTGGATGAAAGTCTCCTGAGTGCGCTTTGTATGAACGTATTGCCAGATTTTGGGCTCGAAGACGGGTTCGCGGGAGAATTATCAGCTTTCCTGGTAGGTGTGACTGCTGCCCCAAAAGGGTTCGCAAGGGGATCTGGCGCTGGACTCGGTGGTGGGGACTTTGTAGAGGGCGGCGACGCATTCCCCGAAACGGTGGGCTGTGGGTTTGAATTAGAGGAGAACTTGGAACTGATGCTCGACATCCACGAGTTCCGTCTGCCCGGAGGTGGTATCTTGGGTTCCTTGGGGCTCTTTGAATAGCTTGAGCCTGACGACTCGGGCTTGTCCGAACTCTGTCGATGAGGGAGGTGAGGTCTATGCATATGGCTGTGGGTTTGAGGTGGGTGGGCACCATTGGCCTTAGGAGTCGTCGGTGCATCTGTCTTGAGCACTTTCTGGACATCTTTGTAAGGGGGCTTTTCTTCGGCGCTTGCGTCTGTGGTATTGACGGTCTTGCTCGCAGCATGATCTGTATTTTTCGAGAGTCAGATGATAGGCTCATGGAGGACAATGAGAATCCGCATTGCAGATCCGACTGGCCCCGGGGACATTGCCGCATGACTTGAGACATACCTTTAGGTGAATGGTGCAGCCAACTTACGTCGACACCGTGTACACCCTCCATATCTAGGCTTGTACGTATCTTTGGAGGGTAGATTGCAAAGGAACCGAGCTTCACTTCATGGTGATGGCTATTTGCGGGGTCAAGCTGAGGTGCTGTCGCCAACAAACGGTCTACATTATTGTTTCTTTGGGCACCTACCACCACGGGTGAGCAAGATTGATCATCATGGATGACGAATCATGCGAAGGGAATGTTGCATGCTGGGTTCGCAGTATTCGGCATCTTGCTCTCAATCACGGAGAGCTGCTGATTAACGGGTATTGGGCATGACAGTTCCAGCCAAGCCACGTTAGGTGCACACTCACCATCGATTCTAGCGTTGAGAAAACTCTTGCGACATCTTGGCACTGGCGGCACGAAAAGTTCTAGGTTAGCGTTATCGTGTTCATGGAACAGAGTATTTGATGATAAACTCCTGTTCGACTGATCTTTTTCTGTGACTGTTTTTCATTTCGGGATATGTGTACCATTAGCTCTGATTCTGAGGAGTCAGAAAGCTAAGGTATAGACCCATTAATACAGAATTGGGGGATTCTCGTGCCGCTAGGTCAGGGAGTCGCAGGAATCTCGCGCACGCTAAATTCATTGAACTTTTTGTGACAAGCAGCTAGTACCAAATGCCCAACAGCGTTTGACATCTAGCGGGGAAGACGCTTGAGGGAGTGTCTACCGTATGCCGCGATTCGCAAACTTCCATGACAATCAATTATCTTACATCGCCTGCTTGACTTTGGCAATCTTCCCCTTTACACGCTCCATCCTCTCCTCCTTGCTCAGTTTTTGCTTCCTGTGCTTCTTCGACTCCTCCTTATGTTCGTCTTTGGTCTTTTTCTCTCCATCATCCTCTTCCTTCTTGAAGGGATCCTCCCGGATTGCCTTATGAGCCTCCTGATACATCTCCTCCAGACCATCCGCCTCAATCTCGTCATCGATGTAGCCCTGGAACTGTGACTTGTAGCGCTCTTCGTCGTCGTCGGCGAGGGTCTCCATATATTCGGCGATATGGCCACCGAAGATATACTTGCGTAGGGTCTCGGCGTCGAGCTCTTTGGTTTCGATATCGAAGCCGGGGAAGCGGTTCTCCGAGTGAGGGATGAGCATGCCGCCGTCCGAAGCGCCTTTCATGGCGCCAAAGACCCGAGCTCCAGTAGAAGTGCGAGCAAGACCAACGTCGAGGAAGCACTTGAATGGACGACGGTCTTCACCTTCGTGCTCGACGGCTTCGGTAAGTTTGTACTCGCCATCAGCCTCTTCAACGCCAGTGAAAGTATCAGCTAGCTCCAGCTTTGAGAGGGCGCGACGAGCGATCAAGAGGCCAACGCAGTATGCGGCAGCCCAATTCGTAAGACCATGCTTGATGCCGTATCGCTTGAGCTCGTGGCCGTAGGCTGCGCAAAAGATTTTGTCGCCAGTTATCTCGGAGGTGACGATCTGGCAAATGATATCTTTGTTGGTGAAGCGAACGACGAGGCGGTATTTGGGAGCGTTGTATTTGTTCTTGGCCTGAGTGATAAGACGCTTGCGCGCATAGTAATCGGTTTTACCTGCACGGCGACGCTTGTACTTGGTCTGGTAGCGGCTGCAATTGCATTAGTAGGAGAGTGTGGAGCGATGTAGGTTAGGAACGATGGAGGAACGATGGAGGAACGATACTCACCTGTAATACGCACTATTCTTGACCAGCTTGGTGAAAGGCTGTATCACAACCCAGAGTCAGCAATTCACGCTTCAGATCCATTCCGAAGCATCTTGCGTGGACTCATTCACATGCATCCTCGAGATGCGTCGGTCATACAGGGAGACCGTTCGTAGGACTCACCATGTTGACGGAGTTGCCTTACTGCGGTTGTCGTTATCTGAAGAGGTGCTGGACGTGAGATTGAAGTGGGCAAACATATTTAAGCGAGCTCGTCCCCCACCTCAATTCAGATAATCTTCTAATTCACTGGTCGGCGACGACATGAAGTACTACATGTCACGACCCAATTGACGCTACACTTCATATCCTTCAATAGACATTCGAGAAACACAGGAGTGCTACGCATTGCTCATACGTGCAGCTTGGGGATCTGATCCACGCCAAGAGCCGGTGAGTAAGTCAACGTTCTGCTTGTTAAGGTCGACCATTGCTTTGCGCGAAGGTCGTTTGTTGAAACCGGAAGGAGGCGAATATTGCGACTGGGAAGGTAGAATTTTTTGGAGAGGGTGTGATATCTGATTGCATGAGTGTGCTTTTTGTGTACAGATATTTGGGTGAGATGCATTTACACATGGTGCGCTGGCGATGATATCGAGGGGACAAGGCGCTCTGTCCCGGGTCCATCAGGGGGAGGGTAGCATTGATACTCAGATTTCATGGTGAGGTGCGAACGGAAATGTCCATATCAGACTTGCTACATGTCAGCGCTCTTGACCCTCGTCATGTCCTGCGTTCAGGCAAAGACGGAACCCATAGTGCATGTGGCAACGACGATGCCACATTCCTCTACAGATTCCCTGTCTGCAAATTGATGCGTGGACGCCAGACACCATGCTTTACGCCCTTTTCACGAAGCCACCTTCGCCGAAAATTTGCCCGCAGCCTGATCAAACAGCGAACTCTTCTCCCTCAAGTCCACCAAAAATGGATGATCCTTCTGCACCCGCTCTAAACTTCCCATCAATTCTTCGACATCCTTTCCACTAATGACATTCAGCACGATTGAATTGGCAATCGCTTCCGCACCGTTTGGGTCTTTCTCGATAGCTTGCTGCAGGGCTGCCTCCGCTTCCGGTAACCGGCCTAGGTGGAGCTCAGCGACTGCCTGACCGACAAGGGATTTGGTAGCGGAGGAGGAAGGGGCCTGGGCCATTTCCTCGAAGACGTAGAAGGCTTGTTGGTAGCGCTCGCCGCCCTAGAAGTGGTGTCAATCCTTACTGAACGAGTATGGGGGATGAGAATGGAGGTGAAGAGGCGTACTTACCAAGCGGAGACCGACCCAAGATTCTGCGATGTTGACTAGCAGGCTGTCTTGTGCCCATTTTCGAGCTGCCTGGACTTCTTTCAGGGCAAGGTCTGTTCGATTTTGCTGTAGATGAATTTGCACAATGAGTGCAATTCTGTGGCAGGGAGAGCTTTTGTTAGCGCTCACCGCATCAACGCTCCCTCTTGTAGATGACCTTACGCTTCAAGGCTCCCCTGGTGCTTGCTCAACAAGCTCAATGCGTCTTCGGTCTTGCCGGCCGCTTGGAGCACCGTTCCGCCCAATAGTTGAACAGTAGCATTTTCCGACTTCGTGTCTAATAGCGATTCAATCTGTCTGACTGCTTCTGAAGTGTTGCCGACACTGTGTTGCGCCAGTGCCTTCACAGCAGTGAAATCCGGGGCATTGCCCTCGCTCTTAATGCTGGACAGCACTTCTTTGGCATTCCCGTTTGCAATTTGGGCTCTCAGCTGGAGTACCCGGGCAGGAATCTTGTTCTCTGGTGAAAGGGAGGATATGTCGAAGTCGATAACGGTCTGGTATTGACCTTGATGGAAGGCGACGTGAATATTGAGGAGCTCTAGAATTGTGAGTTGTGAAGCGATGGTAGCGGTCTCGAACGCTTACATACCCCCTTCTGCCGAGAACGGATCCATTGTTGAAGAGTTACCTTACAGTCAGTACTTTGTAGGTGGACACAGTGCTCGCGTGGAAAGAGCCGCCAGGAAGTGGGTCCGCCGGGGTGCCTGAATTTTACCCCCACCACCTCTTTCTCCATGCCCTTCGTGCACCGCACATTTCTCTTTTGAGAAGGCCCGAGACGCATCGTCTCGACCTGCCTAGAGACTGGGCTCTGTACCTAACTTTCTTTAGATACATCCTCCATGTCGGGTTAGTGTAATCTCCCATGAATGAGGGGGAGTCTCCGCAGCATCCAGCGTTCTACTACTAGCTGATTAGGCCGGGGGCCTGGTCAGCTCTCTACTCTCATAAGATCAGTTCATAGATCATACTTATGTTACCTTTCCTTACGGTCCTCACAGTCGTAGTCCTCTGCTTGAGCCCGTTCAGCAAGGCCTCAACGCTTTGACTGCATCCACCTGTCGCGCATCATGGTTCGTCTTGCTCTACCAAATCGCCTCAAAAGCTACAATGGGAAGAGTGGTGAAACAAGTCAGCCTGAAAGCAGGCCAACAAGTCCTGGGCGCTCTCCCATTGAGTTGAAAGGTCTAATACTCAAGACGAAAGTGTTGAGGGTAAGGAGACCACCAATTGTCCTACCTATCTGGCGGCTGATCATTAGGCAGGCAAGGAACTTGGCAGCAAAAGACAAGAGTGGCAGCAGTGATCCTGTAGGTGCTAGTGGAGAACAAATCCGCCATTGAGCATCGCTTGACGCTGTCAATAGTACCTTGTAATCAATCTTGGAGACTCCAAGCAATCTACCCCTACCGTCAGCAAGAACCTCAACCCCGAATGGAACGTAACCTTCGACTTGCCGATCGATGGCATCCAGAGTGTGCTGCTTGAGGCCGTTTGCTGGGATAGAGATCGCTTTGGCAAAGACTTCCTAGGAGAGTTCGATGTGGTGGTCGAGGATATATTTGCGAACGGTCAGACGGTACAAGAGGTGAGCTATATCGTCGATCAGCTTCGTATCTCCTTACTCACCATCAATAGCCTCGCTGGTTTACCCTGGAATCAAGGCGGAAGGGAAAAAAGAGAAAGGGAGAGGTATCCGGAGAAGTCCAACTGCAATTCAGCCTCGTGGATACTTCAGACTCGTCGGCACACTCCAAAGAAATTCTTCAGAAATTGGCATCAACGATTGGCATAATTCCCGACGAGGACGCTGAAGAGAACGAGGATTTGACGAAATTAGACAACTTAGATCTCGATGACGATAACGATGATGACGATGAAATAGATGAGAAAAACCCAGAAACGTCGGATGAGACTGATAACCCTCAGCAGCCGGAGAGAGCAGAGAAGAGAAGAAGAAAGCTCCGACTGAAGCGGCTAAAGAAGAGGGCGAAGGCAAGAGCATATGAATTTACAGGCGGAACCAATGTGGTGGGGGTAGTCTTTTTGGAGGTTGGCAAGATCACGGATCTTCCTCCAGAACGAAACAGTAGGGTTTCGCAAGATTTATTGGCTTTGCATGGTACTAACATTGTCCACAGTGACAAAGACTGGCTTCGATATGGACCCCTTCGTGGTGGCCTCTTTAGGCCGGAAGACGTACCGGACTCGAGTCATCAGCCATAATCTAAATCCCGTATATGAGGAGAAGATGGTATTCCAGGTCATGAAGCATGAGCAGAATTACTCGATGAGCTTCTCCGTAGTCGACAGAGACAAACTTTCGGGCAACGACTTCGTTGGTACCGCCAATCTGCCGCTTTCAGAACTAACCTCCATCGCCCCAGAGGCAGATCCAGAGACAGGACTTTATACTCTACCAGACCCGTCCGACACCTCTATGACCGTACCCGCTCCAAAACCTTCGAGATTTAAGATCTCGATGTCCAGATCATCATCCGCTACTAGCCTCAACAAACTTTCAAAGCCAAGTTTGGTATCTAAGAAGAGCTCTCAGAATTTTATGGACAGCAGTGCACTCTTAGATGCTGCATCTGGCCACATGAGCGTTCCGGGTAATTCGAACCAGCTCACGCCAACGATAAGCAATCCTACGCATCAGGCTGTGGAGGAGCATCATAATCACGAGGAGGACGCACTTCTGAAAATCCTCACTCTGCCTCTGGTGTTGAAAAATAAGGATCGGTGGGAAGCTAAACATAATCCCCAACTGCATGTGAAGGCCAAATACCTCCCATATGCGGCTTTACGACAGCAATTTTGGCGCGCGATGCTGAAGCAATATGATTCTGATGAGAATGCTAGATTTAGTAAAGTCGAGCTGACAACTATGCTTGATACGCTGGGTTCTACTCTTAGAGAGTCAACCATCGATAGACTCTTCGAGAGGTTCGCGACTGATAATGACTCGCTAGACCCTCTCTTGACCTACGATCAGGCTGTTATAGCCCTGGAAGACCAACTAACTCAGCCACCACGGAAGCAGACTTGGGGCGACACCATGAGGGGCTATATGGACAACGCCCATTTTTCCACCCAAAGCAACGGAGATGATCAAGCATGCCAGGATGACGATTTCCCTGCTATGGAAGGCAATGCAAAAAGGCCACTCAATCAGGAAGCAGACCGCTCAGCTGTACCTGCTATCGCGCAAGAGCATATTGGCTTGCCGGGCGAACAAGGAGAATTACTGGAAGAAAACGACCTTGGCGATGAGCGAGGTGAAGAGCATATCGTTGAGATCCGGGAATGTCCGTTGTGCCATCAACCACGCTTGAATAAGAAGTCCGATGCGGACATAATAACTCATATCGCAACGTGCGCCAGTGAGGATTGGAGGCAGGTGAACAACATTGTCATGGCCGGTTTCGTCACCTCCAGCCAAGCCCAGCGGAAGTGGTACTCGAAAGTCATTACCAAGATCTCATACGGAGGATACAAGCTGGGTGCCAATTCAGCCAACATATTGGTTCAAGATAGAAGTACAGGCCAAATAAACGAGGAAAGGATGAGCGTATACGTTCGAATTGGAATACGTCTGCTGTACAAGGGCCTAAAGAGTCGAGACATGGAAAAGAAGCGAAGTACATATACCCTGTCCAAGGGGAAACGCAGTACTGACAATAGCAGTTCGGAAAATGTTGAGAAACATGAGTTACAAGCAAGGTAGAAAGTACGACGACCCTACGTCAGCGCGAGAGATACGATCCTTCGTCAATTTCCACCAGCTCGACATGTCAGAGGTTCGCAAGCCAATAGAAGATTTCAAGAACTTCAATGAGTTCTTTTACCGTCAACTAAAGCCGGACGCAAGGCCTTGCTCTGCCGCCAGTAATACAAAAATCATTGTGTCGCCTGCCGATTGTCGCTCAGTAGTATTCAATACGTTGACTGAGGCCACCAAGATTTGGGTGAAAGGTCGTGAGTTCTCGGTTGAAAGATTGCTTGGTAAGGCATACCCTCAAGATGCAAAAAGATATGTCAACGGCGCCATGGGTATTTTCCGGCTTGCTCCTCAAGATTACCATCGTTTCCACATACCCGTTGATGGAATCCTGGACAAGCCGAAGCTGATAGAAGGAGAGTATTACACTGTGAATCCGATGGCTATTCGGTCTGCACTTGATGTTTACAGCGAGAACATTCGGTACGTGGTACCTATTGACTCTGTGTCCCATGGTAGGGTGATGGTTATCTGCGTTGGTGCCATGATGGTTGGTAGCACTGTCATTACTCGAAGCCAGGGCGAAGAAGTGCACCGGGCAGAAGAGCTCGGATATTTCAAATTTGGAGGCAGCACAATTCTGCTTCTTTTTGAGCAAGGCGTAATGCGTTTCGATGATGACCTGATCGACAACTCAAATGGCGCTTTGGAGACTTTGGTAAGTCATCGCCGCGTTGCAAGCATGTTATATGTACTAAAGGCCCTTCTAGCTGCGTGTAGGCATGTCCATCGGACACTCTCCGGAGCAATTGCAGCATTTGCCTGATATGCGTAAGAAAGAGGAGAACGTGACAAACGCCGATAGACAGGAGGCGAAGCGGAGGATAGAAGGCAGCTTGGCCCCTGACACGGCTGTCTCGGGTCCGTCGTCGATGAAGTGATTTCGTGCATAGCGTAACGACTTGATTAGTGTTGGAGCTCATATTGGCGCTGGGCATGGCTAAAGATGAAGCGCGTCCTCCATCATCTGCTTGGACAATGATCTCTCCTGCTGTTTTCCGAGATGAGTTCAACACTTCACTTGGATAAGTTCATCGTAATCGAAATCTTAGCAGTGTCGGTGGAAGATCTATGTCGGGTACGGCAATATAGAGGGCTAAGCTTGTTGGAGCTAGCGCGAAAACACGAGAAGTAAACAGCGAAAGAACCAAGCTTCCGCCCCCTCACTCATGCAATCAGCGATCACAACCGCCAAATTGCGATACGACGACTCACCACCACATTCGCTTTCACAGCATTAATGCATCTGTATATCATTGAGAAAAGTGACAGTCTCGGCGCAAACCATTGGAAAGGCTGCTAGGCCCTCCGCACCTACCGCCTAAGATCACGCGCCAACGGAGTTGATCTTGACAAAGTGCTCCCAATATCAAAAGCATCAATGACAGCCTACATGACGCGCGCACCGCTGCAACTGATCAACAATCCCCATATGATGAGTGGAGCGCCCGGTCATGGAAGAAGGACTAGCAAGCGATTAGAAGAAAAGGAGGATGCACCATTGGTCAATGGCATTGGGCATGAGGACGAGCCGGTCAAGGGAAGCAAGATTGATGCAGGGAAGCAGGGGAAAGGAAAGGTTAATGGGACGAGTACGAAGCCGGCAGCGAAGAGGAAACCTGGTGAGTCTGGGGTGGCGCTCTAATGGTTGTGCAGATTTGGTGGATGGATTCCAGCGATCTGACAGCTAGAGCTCTTCGCTTACATTGCCGATCATGATCTAATTTGAAAACACAGTGTACGACGAGGAAGATCATGGCTTCCCCTATACGCGAACTCAGGCAAAGAAAGCAAAGGCCGAAGCAGCACTTCCAGCAACAGTCGAGGAGGAGCAAGGATTACGCGCAGAAACAGCACCTCCAAAACGAGCAAGGAAGAAATCCGTGGGCTCACCAGATACGACACGTGCGGAGAATGAAGCGAGGAAGGGAACGCGAAAAAGCGCAAGGCATAGTGGCGAGCATGAGAAAGAGAGTGCAGATCCTCAAGTACTACCGGTCAAGAAGAGGAGGAAGCGAGACTCCAGCAAAGTGAAGCCAGGTCAAGAAGGCGAATCATCGGCAAAAGAACCAACGGAAAAGGAACCATCTAAGACAACGCACAACCACTCAAGGCAGGAAGAGCGACAAGATCATACGCAGCCGATTGAGATCTCGTTCGATGCCACGAAGATTGCTCTGCCGTTCGCGGATACACCGAGGATACAGCGGAATAAGGATATGAGAAAGACCAATGCGGCGAGGAGAAGCAGCCTAGGTCTTAGAGGGCGAAGGGCGAGTTCGCTGATTGACACCGGAAGATCTACCGGTACGATTTCACTTCATCAACACATGAATCTGGCTGCATATAAAGTTCGATCGCTGACTTGTTTATAGCAATGCCTCACGACGAAGTTGAAACCTCTGAATTCTACAAACATATCGAGAGCGAGGGGCTTTCGGAACCGCGGCGGATGAAACAGCTCCTAACGTGGTGTGCTACGCGAGCTTTGGGCGAAAAGCCGTCGTATGCATTGGAGGATAGCAATGCCAGACTCGCAGGTAGGCTGGGAGTACGTTGATGTCGATACATTGCTAACAGGGGTAACAGCGCGAGAGATCCAGGGCCAACTCTTAAAGGACTTCTCGAAACGGTCAGAGCTGTCGGACTGGTTCAATAGGGTATGTCATAAAAAATCTCAAGCTATAAGTTCCAACCAAAACAAAAATACTAACATCATTGCAGAAAGAATCGACTCCACCACCGTCCTTACCGAAACCGAATCCCAAAAACGCCTCGAATCTAGCCAAGATACAAGACCTAGAGCAACAAATAGCCCGGTAAGCTCCTACCTCTTACCCCCTCACTCCCACCCGAACAAAGAAACAAACCAACAAACGAACATCGTCACTAACACAACCTCAAACACAAAGCCTCCGCACCGAGCGCGAAACCTGGGAATCCCTCCTCCAACCCCCACCACCACCCCCCAACCCATCCTCCTCCCCTACCTCCGCCCCCCCACCCATCGACCCCACCCTCCTCACGCACCCAACCCAACTCTCCGCCCTCGAAACCCTCGAAACCTTCACCTCAACCTTCCACCCCTCCCTCGCCGCCACAACCTCATCCCGCCTCCAACGCATCCATCAAAATCTCGAATTCGCCATCGACAGCTTCGCGCACAACGTGCATGCGCTCGGCGCTTACAAGGGTGCGGCGGAGGGGGTGGCGGATCGGGTGTTGGGGGTTAGTGCGGAGAGATTGGAGGAGAGGGAGGGGGAGGGGAGGGAGAGGGCGGGTGGGGAGGTGGGGATGAGGGATTTGTTAAGGGGGTTGAGTCGGGTTGTTGAGCGGTGATGTTGATGATGATGGAGGGTGTGTTTTTGAGGGGTGTGGGGACTCGGACAAAGGGGGGGGATGGTTTTGTACCTAGTGCGTGCGTTTTCATGAGAGAGAGAGAGAGAGAGAGAGAGAAATCTATATCTTGCCTGTTTCATTGATGGGATTAGGACCTTCTGCTATTCTTTCATGGATGGTTCTTTCATGGACGAGGTGAATCATCAAGGGATGGCATTGGTAATGGCATTATTGACTGTCGATCAGCTGACTTTTTCCGTGCGGGCATCCCATGATAAAGGTCTGCGTATGTGTGTGTGTGTGTGTGTGTGTGTGTGAGAGAGAGAGAGAGAGAGAGAGAGAGAGAGAGAGGAGGTTTTTTCAGACTTCTCTATGAGCTTGGTTATTCGATGATTGAAATAATGTTCCGTGTGCTGGCGTAGCGTAGGCGATTTAGGAATGCAAAGGATGGAAATTCATTGTTTTTGGTTTTTGGTTTTTGGTTTTGGGTACTTGATGTCTGGGGTTGGTGTTGGTGTTGGGTTAGATTCCATGAGATGAAGGGGGAGGTGTGTGGTCTGTTCGTCGTTTAGTGGATGTGAGGATTTGAGAGGATGGGGTTTTGGATTGGAGATTTTTTTGGAAGGTTGTGGTGGATGGATGGATGGATGGATGAGTTGGATGGATGGATGGATGGATGGATGAGTTGGATGGATGGATGGATGGATGGATGGATGGATGAGTTAGTTGGTGTTTTGGGGGTTTGGGTTGGATGGGGTTGAGAGAGAGAGAGAGTGGCTTGTGTCGAAAATGAATGGGCATAAGTATGAGAGGTTGGCAGTGGGGTGGAGGGGAGTGATATGTTCTTGAATAGAGTATCTAGCTGATTCGTCGGCTTTCCTTGGTATTCGTGTGGGATCTTATGTTTGGTGGTGAGTCTTATCCTTTATTACTACTTATGTTGGTTTTTAGTTTTGTAGTTGTTGCTGAAAGCGATGTAATTCGCATTGAGCCTCCGGCTTTCATTGCGATGAAGATGAAGGCGAAGACGAAGACGAAGGGCTGGCGTTGGGCTGATCCATACCACTTTTGCACTTGATTACTTCTGATATTTGGAGAGTGCAATATGGACAGATAGAATATCCTCTCTCCTCGGTCTTCTCTCTCTCCGTGAATCCCCGACTCCGTGCGCAAAAGGTTGTCCGAACATCCCTATTCCGCCCACGAGCTATTCAATCTGCCCCCTTTTCTTCGGCCGACATCGCATTCCCATGCACAGTCAGCTTACCTGCTTCATCTTAATCGTCGATGCTTGTTGATGATCCTCGGGCGCAACGGGAAGTATGATACGGGCTCATGCGACTAGTGTTTACGGGGCATTGTTCGATTGGATGGAGAGGGGATGCTATTATGAAAGAATGTGACAGACTCACACAGTACAGGACACAATGAGACGGGGGAAAAGTGGACCTGATCGTCGATCGATGTGTTTCTGGGGTTGGTTTGGTGGGTGCGGGTATTGCCTAGCTGCAGGATTTTTGACAGTTGGTTGGTTACTTATTGACAGCTGTCAAGGATGCATTATCGTGCCTTGAAATCGATATCATAAATCTAAGTAAGGTAGGGTTCTCGAGTACGAAGACGCGGATGTCTTTCTTCACCTGCAAGCTCGGGTATGTGTGGGTATCGCCATGCATGAATGGAGATGACCGGGTCGATTGGCTTTTCGTCAGACCCCGCACCTGTCATGTATCGATTTCGATTAGCGTGCCAGTAATCTAATTAAGGTAGATGATGGACTCTTGGCAGAAGCACAGACAATGGAAGTGACTATAACCACAACGCTATAACAGCGCAAGGAACCAGATGGTGGGATACGAAGTGGAGGCGTATTGTTGGCGCTGACCCATGCAAGAGGCCGCTGTCAGAACTGCAGGCGGCCAGCTTAGGAGTCGACCTCGATAGCTTGCTCACTGGCTAAGGTAGTTCTTCTTGCTAAACGTCTTATGTTGGGTCCCGCTGTCAAATCATACCTTATCTTATTTCAGCCGTTGGGAGGGCTACAGCTTTGGAGTGCGTCTGCCAGGAGCTTGCGCCTGTTGCGGAGTGCCGGGCGACATGGTCCGAAGTATGGCTTTTCATGCCAGGTACACGCAAGCTGCCATCGCATGAAACGACATGGATGCTAGTCCCATGGTCGAAGAGACCTTGACTGCCAAAACCTGAGCGCTTGGTCCCTCTTGCCTCAATCGTAGCTTATTGCGGCTGAGCACAAGTTTTGATTTAGCTCGACGACTTATGCTAGTGATCTAGCTTATTCTAATGTGAGAACAAGAGATTGCTTCTTTTCCGGGGTTCTCTTGCTTGTTGGGCACCATCTTGTGCGACATTAGTGTCTAACGTCTCATAATCACGTAAACCTCGGTGCAAATCTCGTGCAACTCGACCGGCTTCTTGCAGTCTGCGGCGAAAATGCAGTGTTTGAGTGGCAGCTTCATCCTCCTTGTATCTTGGTAACCCTTCCGTCCCCCACCCATACTTATGCTTGTACCTCCACCGGGAAACGGAACAGGAGGAAAGGGTGCCTGCATGGTCATCTTCTCTGATATTTTCCTTGATATATCGTTGACTCGTCGTCGAGTCAACGTCGAGTCATCGTCGATTGTCAAGCTGCTGCAGGACATCCAACCTACAGTGTCCCCGGAGGTAGTGACGTGCCTGCCCGAGCTGCAGCGCTGCTTGTAGTGGTTGCGTCTATACCATTGTCCCTGGTTTCCCGCAGGAGGATATATGTAGTATGCTAGGCCATGGAGCTGGTCCTACTTGGGTACGCATCTCATGTAGGTAATTGTCTGTAATGCATGTTACGCGTGCAACAAGTCAAACACAACGCCGCTGCGGCCGACCCTTCTGTGCAACAGCAGCAGGCAATAAGTTTTCGGATTGAGGGCTCCTTCTCATTCATTTGATCTTTGACTTTCGATCTGCGGAAACAGCCGTTAGTTTTCGGGCTAAGACGTAGATTGCGACTGCCAGATATAAAGTACTCTTTGGCATACACAGACGGACATGATAGACCTTGCATCCGAGAAACTTCAGATGATTAAGTAGCCTTAGGGAGCACAGGTACTATCGGTTGGTGCTCCTCGTGAAGCTGCATGTCCCCGAAGAGTTCCACACCGTCGCTGCCTCTCATCACCCCTCTAATATCTTATGGCAACCAGTAGACGAGGACGTCCAAAGAAGGATTCGTGGAGCTCATTGCAGGCATTGTGTAATGCCGGATCCTTCTGGTAAGCTCTGTCTTTCTTCCACCGGACATTGGTGGTAGGTGTCTCTCGCACTCTCCCTGAGCAGGTATCAATCTTATCGCTCCTGCATATCGTACACTCCGTCCATTTATCTCTATCATTGGTCTTCTGTCTAAGCTCATCAAGGCGCGCTAAGAAGGAGTCCGCGTTGCGCGGAATGTACCGGACAAGTCCGTTTATATTGGCAGACGTGCAACACGTCTCGCTATCTCTGTCGATCGACGATATGAATGACGGGGCTCAACCACTCAAGCAATAGGCAAATCAAAAGATACGATATACGAAGGTTACAAACCAGACCATATTCTACGTTCGCGTGGCTTGCGGGATTCTGGTTTCACTGTACCTTACGTATCTGACAGCGGTCCTCAAGGAATTCCGAAGGTTAATCAGCACTTTGACAGGGTCCCTTGCATCACCAAACCTCGTCCTCATTGACGGCACCGAAGCTGGACCAGTCAATACATCATCCTTTTGCCCTCGCTTATAGCAAGGCCCACTCCTCGCGTGGATGTCTTAATAAGAAGCCTTGCATCGCACTTGTATAGATTTGACAGCGCCCAGCGGCTCTAATCGGTCCTTTTGGTCGCATGCCAGATCTCAGGTCCTGTGACGGGGGTCTCGATTGGTTGGGGCGCATTACCTCGGTTTCTACCCTTCACATTCAATACATCCTGTTGCACACCACCCGGAAATAAAGTCAGAGAACTACGCCATGAATATACTTTCTCTGATGGCAGCCATCTACTACTACACTTTCCTACCGCATTGAGGGATTGCATTGCGTTCATTGGGTGAAAAGGCCTCTCTTCGGTAAGGTACAGAGGAGAACCAGGTTACTGGGACATATTGCATTATTACGGGATTACAAAAACGTTCGAGACGTTGCCTCCTTGGCATTGTTGTTTAGCCGATGCACACATGCAGCTTGGTTGGTCTGACAGAGCCTTACCACATGAACTCCTTCGCTTGTGAGATGTGGGGAGCCGTCAACAGGACCCACAAATGCCCATGCTTGGAACGCCTGCTCGGACAAAGGACATTTACCCCTATGTGATACGAAGTAGGATTTTAGAATCGCATTTAGGCATCAATGCAATTTACTACTTGAAACGGACCCATGCGCCGATGAAGATGGCTCTACCGTGGGGTACACTTCCCCAAAGTACTTGGAAAGAGTGATTCTCAATATAACGTTCTACCCACTTCATGGGCTTTCGAATACAAGACTGAATCAGAAATGAGCTCGCTATAATTCCAATAATCCTGGATGTCGAGCTGATATCCCTCCTGTATGAAAGCCGCATTTTCCGAGCCCAGTACGTTCAACTGATCCTTCGGGAGTGACGATCGCTTGGAACCAGATTTGCCAAGCGCTGACGATCTCGATCAAGATGATCTTACTTTACCGCTAGCAAAGGCACATCAGCCGTTTTCGGTCAGACGATGCCAACAGATTATTCTACTTGATCTAATGGTAGAGGATTAGCGTAGCTGTCATGAGGTACCTTACTGAGCCAGTCGTGGGTTGCGTCAATAGCACTTGCAATAGAGACGGAGAGATGAAGACTCTTGGTGGGGTGATCTACCAGATCACACAGTCCTCAAATCCTCGTCCTGGACGAGAGAGAGTCTGTGCTCAATCCTCACCCAAAGTAAGCTGGTCGCGCCAATGAGAATAGACAAAGTCACATGACTCTAATGATCGTACCTATCTCTTGAAGGGTGTGACTTCCGTGGTGGGCCTGTCAATGCCGGAGATTGAATCAGTGTATAAGATCGTCATGGATAATATGCCAGGCGGCGTGTTCTGGCGGAAGAAAAGTCCTACTGGTCGAGAGGAAACCCACGAGGAGGCTATTGTGTAGAGGGAGCTATTCATTGGAGCGAGGCATCGGTGAGGATCTCGACACTTTTACCCGACATCGAGGCCTCCAAAAGCCAAAGCACCGCTCAGCCGTGTTTTGTCTCTCCGAGATGATGGGCCCTGTCAGCATATTATGCATCTTATGCAATGCACTAGTGCCGTGATTCCCCAAGCAAGCGAGGATCGGCAATCTCCGATCTCGTCATCGACAGCCCGCATGCCTCATCCCTGCTACACTTTATCTACTACGTACTCAGGTAGTGAAATCCTAGCGTGACAGGGATTATTTTGCAGAGGGCTCACCAAAATAATCCCTGTCACGCTAGGATTTATCCTGCCGACTACGTAGTAAATCATGGCCGGGTGGAAAGCTAGCCCGGTAGCGCAACACGCTATATGCATGTCCCACTTCATGGCCACCAAAAGTGTACTACACAGCACTACGACGCAGGATCGTACTAACCGTGGTCTGCTAGCCTGCTTCGTGCTTGATGTAGTCCCTTCACGCCTTCCCTTGTATGGAGTAGCGCCATCTGTGAAGTCTGAACTCTGAAATCCTTACCCGATCTGAGAGAGTCCTGTCCTCCTCCTCGCTTCCCCCTCCACTTCCTGCATGACCGCCAATTCTGTACATACTTGTCCCGTCGAAGAGCATTCTTCCTTTTCAACCGAAACACCATTGTCGCATGCTGACGGATTCCACGACCATCAATTGCGACGCACTTTCTCCTCCACCGCACTGTTGCATCCTCCTCTCTGGCCCTCGGCTTGTGGCTGTCAAGTGAAACCCTATCGGCCACATCGTGCATCGAGATCGGGGAACGCACGTTCTACCGGCTGCTCACCATTCTGTCCATACTCTGCCTCAAACTCTGTACCGATACCTTGTGACCAGCAAAACCTGGTCTCATATCATCCACAATCAAACCTTACTGCACCTGCAACATTCTGCTCCGCTATCGCCCTCTTAACCGCCGCGTCCGCACATCCTCGCCTTCCATCTCAGAATCCGGGTAGCAACATTGCAAGGGAACCAAATTGCGTACATACAAACATCACGACAGTGGAAGGAAGTTCCTGCGGCTTTACGGAGGAAGCCGTTTCAGAAATCTTCGTGATTGCTGGGAGGATTAGCTATGGCTGACACAGTCGGCCAGCGGTACGGTTCTCACCATTCAAACATCGCTTCGGTGTTTGCCCACCCTCATCCATTGCATGTTGCTAATTGGCGTGTAGTGGTACTCTCCCACCGATCAGCTACTTGGACATGGAGAAAATCAAGAGGGAAACTGCGCTCTACAATCACAATCATCCAATCAGCTCGGCTGTCAGCATGCCCGCACCACCTCTTGTCAGTCCGTCCATGTACTCTGGACCACCTCCTCCGTATTCATACCCATCCTCGGCTGCCAGCTCAACGGTAAGTGGTGACAGAGGTGGACCGGGCGCTGGCCCTCAAAGTTATATCTCCCCCCCAGAGACCCGCAGGACATCTGGAGATGACAAGGGTTTACTTCCATCGGACTGCCATCCATCGCAACGGCTGTCATTACCCTCGATCACAGAAGCCCTGGGTGGAGAACAGCAGCCAATATCGATATCATCGTTGCTATCTACAGCTGCTCCACATCAGAAAAGTACACTGGTCTCCCCAAGTCCTACCAGCCCCATCGCTCGATCCGACTTAGACAACTATCCAAAAGGACCTCCTGATTCGTTTCCACAGTCCATTCCATCAATATCCCGATCCCAAGAGCCATTATCGGATCGCCACACGAGGCCAATGTACTCTCCTGCCCTTCCCGCCACGAGTGGCGAAAGTCGATTTCCGACCATGAATTCCTTTTCCTCGCATCCATCCGTTCTAACGCGGAACATCACATCTTCCTCGGCTTACTTTCGTCCTGGCGCTTCTCCCGTTCAGAACATCCAACGTAGTCAACCGCCTTCTCCTCAGGTCGACAGAGTTCCACGCACGGCTGCTCCTTCAACCACCGCTTCATTGGGGTATAATGTCAATGTCTATCAGCCATCACTCCCGTTTTCCTTTCCTCCATCAACGCCTGGCTCAGACGCTTACCGAACGTCAACGCTAGATCAATCTTTGTGGAAGAACTCCGGACGTGATCATGAGCGTGCTGAGGAAATCCGAAAAGTGCCTTGGAAGGAAAGTCCTCCAAGGGGATCAACCTATGGAGAGTCTGTCAAGCGCCACCTCGATAATTTCGACCTGGAAACGTCCCTCAATGATGTGAGCTCCAATATTGCCCTATAATATTGTCGTGTATTGATCAATGCTGTAGATTGCAGAAGGAAGTGGTCGTGCCCTGAACTTTTCTCGCGAATATGGTACACGTGCGCATCAAACGCAAAGATCTGGACCCATCCCTGGTTCAATGCCAGCGCTAACGGATTGCGACGAAATGATCCGGCAACAGGCGAAAGTCATGGATGCCCTCAATCGTATCAAAGACGTCATTTGCAAGCAGCAGCAGGCCTTGCTCGAACAGAGAACTTATGACCAGCAGAATTATAAACCCACCGCTAGCGAGGCTGACGACGACTCGAGTTCTTACGTCGAAAATCGCGAAGGTTCAGGTGGCTTTGCCGGGTCTGAAGCCAAGAAGCGACGAGGCAGGGCTGCTCCACCTGGTCGCTGTCACAGTTGCAACAGGGCCGAGACACCCGAATGGCGTCGCGGTCCTGACGGTGCAAGAACACTTTGCAATGCATGTGGACTTCGTATGTGTGCTCACTTGCTGTACCAGCTAGTTTGACTGACAATGCATCAGATTACGCAAAGTTGACGCGGAAAATGGGATCGAAAGTGCCTGTCGGTCCCTCAAACTTGCGACCTAAGGAATCCAGTCCAGCCTCGCCCTAGATCGCGTCTTTTATGTCCTACATTCACCACTACTAGCCAGGCCATCCCCACCGTCGTGAACAACATCCTATCGCATTCATCATAGTATGTATTGCAGAAGATATGAGGCACTCGTTGCAGTCCATTCGTCGGCACTAAACCACGAGAGGCCCCCCATCCAGTAATCCATCGCAAGCCGCTATGTTTGATTCGATTTCGCTACTCAGCACCGACATTCACGATCTGTACAAACGGCTGCAAAAAACTCACGACACATTTTCCTCCACACATGTTTATAAGAGGTTTTCCCGGAGCGATGATACCAGCCTTATCGGAGGCCTGCAATCCGATTTTTCGCACCAGCCCTGCCTTTGTAGAGGTAACGCCACGGCATGATTTTGATAGTATTCACCTTGGGGCAAGGTAGACGCTAGGCAGGGACAAGACTTGGGGTTTGGCGCTCTGGATCGCTTGGATTGTGAGGCTGGGATCCCGGACAGCTTTCGACTAATGGGGATTTAGCAGTAGGGGGGATTAGTCGTTGATGAATGGAGAGATGCACTTTCGCTGCACAGCAGGTTTGACAACAAGCGATTGAATTTTCTGATTTGCTTTGCTTTGACTTTGATTGTGACTGGAGCTGACTTGAGCTGACTTGACTTGACCTGCTTGTTTTTTTGAGTTTCTATTCTCGTTCGTCTCGTTCGTCTCGTTCGTCTTGTTGTCTGTGTTTCTCATCTCATCTCATCACCGTCTTCCAACGTATTGTTCCCATATTTTCTTCTTACTTTACATGTTCGTCTCACGCAAATTTCCTTTTGGAAAACAATCATCCCATTTCAAAGTCTTCTACCTCTTTCTCCCGTAAAAGTCCCATTGCTTGATGATTCTTTCACTTTATACTAGGCTTGTGCGATACACGAAGAGACTACGTAATCTGGAAAGGTATCTTCTATCACCTCGCGCAGACTAGTCTACTCGAATGCAATCTGTGAAGGCGTCGTTATATGTACTGTGCTTCGATCAAAAGAACTTTAATAACAACTCTTTTCCGAGACGGCGTGAGACGTTCCAATCACTGAGAAAACGCTTGATCTTCTAAGTCGCGGCTTTGTCGCCCTCCCATACCTGTGTCCCTCACTCGTTTCCTTCATCTGAACATTTGTTACGATATCTCTCATCCTCACTCTCTCAACCACGACTTGGAAACTATTCTATCTATGGCAAACAAAAACGAAGACAAAACGTTCACCGCGTTCGTCCTGGTGCCAGCAGCCAGCACGTCAATTGCTACAGCATGTCACGTTCAACAGCTTGACCGCATGACCCGCTCTCCATCCCCATCTTCCGGCTCACACCGCTCATCAATCCAAGGTACTCACGTACCTTATGTCTACGTCAGGCGCGCAGCCTAAGGTAGGTAAGGTAAGGTAGTTTTTGAACGATGCATATGTCATGTCTTCACCTCAAGCCCGTCATCGAGACCGTCGTCGCTTACTAGCTCCATTGTACACGCTAGGATATAAGGTAACTAAGGTAACTAGGACATACCTATACATACCTTAGTACAACGGTACATGCACGATCGATTTCCCCCTTTAAAGTATAAAGTATAAAGTATGATCGTTTCGATCTTATGCACGACGTGATCGGAATAATCTCCGCGAAGACTAGGGGGGCTTTCCCGAGTTCTTTGTTGATTTTGGTCACTTCATTTGATGAGATTGGCGAGAGGGGTGTGTTGGCATAACTTGGGAGATCTTAGGAGATCTGACTGGGGTGGATGGGTCAGAGTGGGTAGGGGTGGTTTTACTAGCGTATTTTGGGTGGGGATCGGGTGGGTGTGATTTGTCGGATGTGTCCGTTTCGGGGACTTGGTCTTGGCGGGTGTTGGTGATGGGAGTTGGACCTGGGGAGTAGGCGCACGTGAGTAAGGCAGTCTGTGATGTTACATATTGTATTTGTTCCTTAGTATGTTGTACGTGTTGCACTTTGGTAGATTGTACATACTACTAGTACGATTGGAGCTGTGAGTGATATGCTGTTGAAGATGGACTTTTCTAGTTCTATGTTGTATAAGGGATAGTAAGTGGTAATTAGAGGTGCTGATGGGTAACAGTAATACCTAGGAAGGGAGGGGGAGGGGAATGGGTTTGTGGTTTGGTCTACGGATGGGTTTATGGATCGTGTTAGTGGTGGTAAGTGGTAAATGATGGCTTTAAACTGAAGGGAATGGGATTTGGGGGGTGGGATGTTTGTTTTCGTTTGTGGGTTATGGGTTTTGTTGGTAGTAGGATAGGATAGGGATGACGATGCTTGTGCAAATAGTAGGATTCTCCTACGGCTTTAAGTCAGGAGAATGTTTGAGGCTTTCTTTAGAGAGGAGGGGGACGGAGTTGTGGGATTAGAATTGGAAATTCCGGATTCCTACGTGGGATACGAAGTGCTTAATATGTATGTATGGATGCGAAGGTTATTGAAAGACATATAGTTTTCCTGATTGAAGCGAGTTACGGTTCTCAGATATAGAATATAGGAATGTATAAGTATGAGTACTCGATGGAGGGTACGTAGTGTACTGTATGGGTTCGAGAGCACGTTTTCCTCGCATTGTTTTGTATTGATTCATTTTGGGTTTTGAGCTGATGAGGGGGCGGGGATAGGGGTGTGGGAGGTTGCGTGATGGGATATCTGAGAAGGGGGGGGGTAAGTTTAGTAGGTAGAGTGGTGTATAGCTAGGATAGTAAGGTAGATGGTAAGCAATCGACGGCATTCGGCCTCCTTGTCGATTGCATACCTCGGGGCTATATATTTAATTAGCATACCATAGTACTTCGCGTAAATAATCAGGTAGAGTTTTTTGAGATCCAGGGCAGGCAGTAGGGAAGATCCAGATTCGATTTGAAGGATCGCAGTCATGGACGGCGAATAGCAAATACCGTTGCAGGAGATGAGGACAGGGACTTTTACAAATTGAGATCACGAGGTCTCTCAAAAATTGACAATAGCGTAAGAATATAAGACAAAAGAAGAGAGATTTGTGTAGATCTAGGAAGGTGTCGTGTTTGGGTAGGCAGTCGATTCTAGCTATTTAGGTTCGATGCCTGTTGGCGCTGATCCGATGGTGGTGGTAGAGTATCTGTTACATCGTCGGGCTGCCTAGGGATTATGGATATAGATATAGACGTTTCTGGTTGAAAGGTAATGGACGTTAGTGTCCTTTTCACGAATAACGCTGATTTGGCTTGGCTTTTCTTGCATTGGGACCATTATTGTACGGGTCTGCGTGCTCATGGTTGCGTTCTTTTGTCAAGAGACAGATATAGTAGAGCGCTGGGAGGTTCCTGATGCGAACACTGGGTATGAATGTGATTTAGAATGGGCTTGTGCTGCTGGCGTACCGTCGCGGCACAGTCAATTTTGTTTCATGGGCATTCTTCAGAGATGAGAACGATGAATTGATTGAGCCAATCTCTCCACTCTCGATAGACCTCTCCTGCGACTAGACCTTCGAGACTCTTTTCATCTTCCAGCTCGAAAGCCGTGACATGACCTCCTCCGCTACGCAAACCAAAGTCAATACCTTTCTTCAAGTATTGATTCCACCTGCAGAATGCAAACGCCCACCAGGGTATATAAACATTAGATATTACACATATACAGGGTACAACGAATCTGGAGCGAAATCAACGCTCGTCTAGAAGGGTATAAAGCTTTCGAAAAATCAAAACTCCAAGTACCCAATTATATGTCTCAAATAGACGTGAGGTGTTAGATTATAGTATTATGTTGTAGTGTAATCCGGATCACATCATCATTAGGCGTGTAGTTCTTCTTTCCGGAAACCTGCGGCCGGGACCCAGGGAGGATGGCTGTTGTGCCGCTCGGTGAGCATGTTGTTCACATAGAGTCCTGCCATCGAATTCGAAATAGTCTTTTCGGAGGATCCGGTGGCATTCCTGGCAGCTGAAGCAATGCGGGTGGAACTTGTGTTGCTGCTCAGTCTCCAGGTATGGCCCTTCGATGCCTCTATCGCAATTTTTGCAAAGGGAGTTGTTGAGTTCGTGGTAGTGTCGGGCACAGTATGGATGATTGTGCATGACATAGAAATCCGCGCTCGGGAAGGGCGCCTGGCAGGTCTTACACACGAAGCACTGCTTGTGGTAGTGTCCCGTAAGGCGACGGCCATCTTCTGCTCTCACTGATTTGCCTTTGATCAGTTCTCCGCAACCTTTACAATTGCCCTTGTTCGCTGTCATAGGCCTTTCCTGGCCAGAAGACCCCAAGGTTGGTGGTGGGACTAGACCGGGAGGTACTGAGGAGGATATGGAACTGTCAGAGTACGCAGTGAAGGAGGAAGCAAGGTAATCTTCCGGTGACGTAATGGGGGTTTCTTCTTGACTGGATGATTTGCCATACGGAGAAAGCGTCTGGATTGTGTGATAGGCTGAAGCTGGAGGCTTCGAAGGCCGTGGTTTCAGGGATTCCGTCCGTGTGTCTTCCTTGGATGATGCTGGCTCTTCGAATGATGAACGCCGATCCACGTCAAACTGGAACCCGTTGAACATATTACCAATTCGACTGTCATCAGTCGAGTCATGGAGCGGAGGGCTAGACCTCGAGCTACCCGTTTTCCTGCCCGAACTGTATGACTCATTCGACGAAGTCGATTCGTGTGGGGTATGACGGGAGTTGTCCGACCCAAGGCTCTGCACTTGAGTGTGCAGGGGTATCGGCGGCGCATCTTCCAGTCTCCCGTCATCCCTCGCCCTACTAATGTTCTTCGGCGTTGATGATGCTGTTCTATCCAAAAGTGGAGCTGTACTTCGGCCTCGTACAGACTTGGTTGACTTGAAGGAGCTGGTGCTCCCAATTGAATACAGGGGTTGCATTACAGCAGCAACGGAGGGTCTCGGCTTGTGCGAGTTTACGGTGGGCTCCGACGGTCTCCTATGCATTGATGCCGCATCGTTTGACTTCCTAGTATGGTCGTCGTCCGTTGGAAAAGTTTGCGAGCGATGATCTTGGCCAAATGAGCCAAAATCAAAAGCAGATTCACTCGTTTGTTGCTCGATCGTGGCGCTAGTTGTGTCCTTTCGCTGGGTATCTTTCCCTTGTAGTGGTACAGCAGGGACTGCGGGTACATCCGTTTTGCTTCGTTCAAGTGTAAATCGGGAATTCCCGGATGCACTTGAGATCGAAGGTCTCCCTGTATAATTCGAGCTTGATGTCGACGGTCGCTGATGATGTGTAGGTGAGGTTCTTGAGCTCGTAGGGCGTGAGAAGTCCTGACTACTACTCATGGAATTAGACTTTCGATGCCCTGATCGTTGAGAACCAGCCTTTGCACTCCTCTTGAACGTCTCTGGTGCGGTGCCGTTCATGCTCTGTATCATATTGCCGTTGTGAGTGTTTCGAACATCCAACAATTGGGATGCGGCATCGTTTTCGGTTCTTGGGGGAGTCCTGTTCCGGTGGGGGAATGGAAAGGAGGAAGTAAGAGGTGTAGTTGGCGTCACGCTCCGTGACTTCGAAGTTGGAAACCGGGGGAAAGCAGAATCCTGGGAGATTGATAGATCTGGTAATGGCGAAGATGGTGGTATTGGTATAGGGGAGGTGGCGCTTCGTGATGGCATCTGGTAAGAAGATTTGCGACCAGTCCTCGAAATTGCAGAGGACGTACTCTGCGAACTTCTGGCAGATGGTGGAATCGGGGGACGCGAAGTAGGGTCAAGGAATGAGTCGACTGTAGAAGCTATGGTCAGTAATGTGCTCTTGTTTGAATGTTGATGATCACGTACAAGTAGACGCGGCATTAAGCCGAGGAGGTGGGGCCTTCGTAGACCTGCGTGGAGGAAGGGGCATGTTATATTTTGGAACAGGGGGGGCGAAGGGCCCATCGAGGGCCTTCAATCGTGACTCTGGCAAAGGTGCTGCTGCATCGAGTCAGTAGGGTCCACTTCTGCTGCAGCAGCTTTCGCACCTGGAGCACATGTATGGTCCCCCATTACTGATATGGGAATCTCGACACTGCAGTTGGAACATTTTATGGTTGGCAGGTAGCTCGACGCTCGCGTTGCAGATGTCATGATTGCTTGTCATCTCCTCCCAGAAATGTTCCTATTCGTGTACAAGCATGCAGCTATTCGTGTGCGTGCTGCGTGCTTGCGAATTCTCCCCAAATCCGGACTCTTCTATATTCTGTATATGGAGTTCAGAGTTGATATGTGTGACGTGCACGGGGAGGTTGTGCAGGCAGTCCAGGTGATCCTATCGTAGGCGCTGGGTGCATGTGGAAATGGTCGGCTCGTGCTCTCATTCGACGATTGGCGCTGGCCCAAGGAAATTAGTGGTTGGCTGAATGAACTCTGCATGAAAGAGAGCGTGTATTGGTTGAAAGTATCAAATGAGTGACTATCTTCAATCTCCAGATCCCTTGACCCTTCTTCTTTCCCAGGAGCCAACTCCGTCAGATGTATAACGAGAAAGGTGCAGAGGTTTGGAGGTTACAGATGTGGAAACTCTGCCAAGCCAAGCCAAACCTCGACAACCCCTGTCCCTTGCTCCTACGGCACGCTAGACTAGAGCTACCTTAAATTGGCTTAATGAATTTTGACTGTTGATAGTTTCTGAGATCGAGGATTGTAGGCTGTCGATGATCTGGCAGATTCAAGAGACAAAGCAGTATTCACTTCAATTATGAGTGATTTAGTATGGCTTGACTGGAGACTTACTACTACTACATGCGCTTCTCCCTACTTGTTGCGCGAGCAACGGGGAATTCCACGATAATACGCCTGTTGGCCCATGCGCCATCAAAAGGCGGCTAATGCAGGTGTATTTCCGCTTTGGGTATTCTCCTGAATATCAAATTGATTGCGGGCTTTATGGCTGGACGTCCTACATAAAGCTATTTTCCTCTTAATCGAGCAAAGCATGAACATCATTCATCAGTTAGAGCGTCACGTTGTCGCCTCATGGCGATTACATCTTTCACAACGATTCCGCACCGGCTAGCACGCCTCGCCTCGTATGGCCGTAGTCCTCGCCTTAGAGTCGGAAAGGCGACGTATTAGCGCTATACAGCGCCAATGGTTGTCAACATTCTTATCAATGGAACGGCGTTCTCGATCATGCGTCTGGGCGGTGCGACGCATCTCGCGATCAGGCAAGGAACCGTATCTGGTGTACTCCCAGCGGTCCATTGCTAACATGATATACTCTGACCCCTCACTGAACACTCATATCACGAAGGCACTCCAAAGAGTAATCAGATTACTACAGCTGAAGATGATAGGACAATCCATAGAATCCGAGTTATGCTGATATCAAGAAGTGAATCCGTTATCGATAAGAGTCAAAACGTGGGGTAGTTAGCCGAATATTGCGAGGTCGGAGTGAATATACTTTAAGGTTACCACAAATGCCCACTCTTCCCCAAATCAACGTCCCACCTCAGGACTCAGAAAACAGTCTCTCTTCCTCCACCATCCCATAGCAGACCGCACTACAGTGTGGTCAACAATACCGGCAACACGTATTCCAACTTGCTTAACTCGTCAGTAACCCAGAATTCCGACTACCCGTGCTATAACAACTTTTGGCGAAAGATTACCGAGACGAAATTTTCTACCATGCAACGCACGAGAATGGAACCGCTGACGTTCTCACTCCATAGGGTCCACCATCCGTACAACGGAGGCCGACGCTCTGCCGCACTAGGAGGAGCATCGGACTCGCTCGTGACCAAATAATTACTACAACTTGCCCAATTCCAACTACCATATACTCGCAAACATGGCTCCTCACGCAAATGGTACGAACGGATATACCAATGGTACCGGCAACCAAGCAACAATCACTAAGGGCGAGCACAAGGACTTGTTCACTGTCGACTCCCCTTCCGTGGTCTACACCGATGGAGAGATCAAGAGTAAATACGTGTACCGTACCACGTCAGTCTCACAGGCTGGGGATGGCAAGTATGTCGCTACACCGAAGGAGACAGTCTACGACTTCAAGGTTGACCGCAAGGTGGGGAAGGTTGGCATGATGCTTGTTGGGTGGGGCGGGAATAATGGCACTACCGTCACCGCAGGCATCATGGCTAACCGCCGAGGTCTGAAGTGGGATACTCGAGAAGGGCAAAGGGCCGCCAACTATTATGGCTCCGTCGTCATGTCTTCCACCATGAAACTCGGCACCGAAGCCAAAACTGGAAAGGAGATAAATATCCCGTTCCACAACGTCCTTCCCATGGTCAACCCCAATGACCTCGTAATTGGCGGTTGGGATATAAGCGGAATGAACTTGGCAGCGGCTATGGATAGAGCTGCTGTGCTCGAGCCTACACTGAAGGAGCAGGTCAAAAAGGAAATGGCGGAGATGAAGCCACTTCCTAGCCCTTACTACCCCGACTTCATTGCTGCCAACCAGGGCGAGCGTGCCGACAATGTTCTTGAGGGGTCCAAGGCTAGCATGGCTCACGTCGAGAAGCTCCGCAAAGACATCCGGTAAGCTTTATGCCTTGCAGCAAGGCCTCACGCTGACCAATGTGTAGCGACTTCAAGGCCAACAACGGCCTCGACAAGGTCATTGTGCAGTGGACCGCGAACACGGAGCGCTATGCCGACATTGTTGATGGTGTTAACGACACCGCTGACAACCTGATGAAAGCTGTGGAGGCGGGCCATGAGGAGATCTCTCCCTCAACTGTCTTCGCCATTGCTTGTATCCTCGAAAACGCCCCCTTCATCAACGGTTCGCCCCAAAATACCTTTGTGCCTGGAGCTATTGAGCTCGCAGAGAAGCATGGCGCCTTCATAGGTGGCGACGACTTTAAGTCTGGTCAAACCAAGATGAAGTCTGCTCTGGTGGACTTCATGATCAATGCCGGCATCAAACTCACTTCGATTGCTAGCTATAACCACCTCGGAAACAACGACGGCATGAACTTAAGCTCCCAGAAGCAGTTCCGCTCCAAGGAGATCTCCAAATCCAACGTCGTTGACGACATGGTCGAGGCGAATAATGTTCTTTACGCGCCTGGCGAGCACCCTGACCACTGTGTTGTCATCAAGTACATGCCAGCCGTGGGCGACAATAAGCGTGCGCTCGATGAGTACTATGCAGAGATCTTTATGGGCGGCCATCAGACCATTAGCTTGTTCAATGTCTGCGAGGATTCCCTTTTGGCCTCACCACTGATCATCGACCTTGTGCTCGTCGCAGAGATGATGACCCGTATCTCATGGAGAGCTGACAGTGGGGATGGAGGTGATGAGAAAGATTACAAAGGCTTCCACAGCGTACTCAGTATTCTCAGCTACATGCTCAAGGTAAAATGTCGAGCCCGGCTCTTGGAATACGTAGCTAACATCAACAGGCTCCATTGACTCCTCCTGGCACACCAGTTGTCAATGCTTTGGCCAAGCAGCGTGGAGCTTTGACCAACATCTTCCGCGCCTGCGTTGGCCTTCAGCCAGAGTCTGACATGACCTTGGAGCATAAGCTATTCTGAAGGGGTTGAACCGAGCATGCTTGATTTCTTGTAGTGGTTGTCAAGTAAGGCAGCGGTAATGGGGAGAATCGACAGAAGATCAATCTGTCTATCGTAGGTGTTGAGATCCTTCAGTACACTCTTTTAGATTCAAGGAAGAACGAGCTCTGACCTACCGTTCAATCATCGCCCCTTGAAGTTTAACCCATTTTAAGTCATGTATATGTGATGCTCTGGTTTAGTGCCGAACGCCGCCTGCGCACATCTTTTGTCTGCATAGTATCTACATCTCTCATCACACTGCAGCTGTGCTTGAGCCCTAGTCTTCCCACAATCAACGCTTCACCCAATGAGAATGGCACCGCAAGTGGCGTCTATTCAATCGTTCTTCCAACCAGAAGTGCCATCCCCGTCCTCCCATCCACCGAAACACCATATCACCAGCAAGCCCGACACAGGTGATGGCTTCTCCTCCTCCGAAGTCCAAGCCGCACTTCACCCTGTCTTGCATGAATGGCAACCTCGGACCCACTACGCGGAGACTGACATCGGCAACCTGGTTCCCGGACCAGGCTGTGTGACATGCATGGGCAGGGTAAGCGAACTCTCGGCACCAGCTGTCCTAGAATGATCTCTCAAGTTGCCAAACACGTTGCAGGAAACTTGGTGTCGGACCTCGTTGGTCACTTGGATAATACCCTTAGTGAAAAGGCTGACTCCGCTCGCCCTAGGTAGTCAATTTCTATGACCAGCCGATGGCTAGTAAGATGCCTCAGGCTGCCAAAGGGTGTTTGAAAGTTGTTGTTAGAGATGACTCAGGTGCTTTCACTGTGAGGGTCCTCGCCTTTGGCCGAAAACAGGACTGACTGGAACAGGTCAAGCTGTGGTATGCCAAAGTCGACTACAAACTGAGACTTGGTATGCTCATGTCTATCTGGACGCCCCATGTTTCCAACGCCGAATGCAGCTCGCCGACGCTGCAGGCTGCATCGCTCGTCACGTCTATCTTCCCTGAGCGAGACAACAGCTGCTACTTCATGGTGCAGGAACATAGCGATGAGGGCGTGCTGTGCAAGAAACCTTTAGGGTATAGAGATGGGAAACAGCTGGATGGCCTTATCACGTTAAGGAACTATATCGAGGGCGGCCACGAAGTCCCCAGCGGCAGGGTACTCGTCTGTGTGAAGAGCATCGGGGCGAGGAAAACCTGCAAGCGCTCCCTCCCATCGAGGTTCATACGGTCTAGCTACAGATACGCTAAGTTTATTCTATAGTTACCACGAAGAAAGGCAAGCGGACAGAGAAAGTCGACATCAAAGTTTTCGACGACACAGCTGATGCAATACTCACCCTGTGGAGCCGCACAGCCGTATCTGCATCGTACTGGAAAGCCTCTCACACGGTCCTCCTGATCTCCAATGCTAGCTTTCGAGCTGATAGAAGGCCAACGCTCTCACTGACCCAGGGCACACATGTAGATGTCGATCCGTGTATGGACGATGCGTATTGGCTGAGAGGCCATGCGCAGAGGCTAGTGAAGAGGGAACACGTCAATCAGCCGTTCCCGGAGAATGGTAATGCGTTGAATGGTGTAGGGAATGCCAGACTGACTGACCGAGCTAGTATTTGATATCGAGGAGGTTGCTGAGTCGCAGGTCAGGATATTGTTTTCGCTGGCGGACATTGACGAATTGTAAGGCATACTCAATCTTTACTATGTCTAGGAACTGATGTTCTTCCAGTGCCCGTGCAGCACCAACAGGTATAAATATCTGCAAAAGTCTCCAACTGGCTCCTAACCATTGGTAGAACGCTTCCATGGCTATCTCAGTCTGGTCATCATGGAATTGAACATCTACTCGCTCTATCAGCGTAATATGCTGCTATGTACCGAATGGTACGTCCTCGTGCACAGACCGCCAACAATCCACCCTTAACGATGTACGTATCAGCTGCGGAGTCCCAATATTTGCCAACGCCAACAGTACAAAATGCAAGCAATGCGAGAAAGATGTCATTCTTCGCATCAACCCGCGCCTGGTTCGTGTCCCTTTCCAACCCCGCAAATCCCTCTAAACCCTCCATCACTGACTCAATCGATAAAATCACAGGTCGGAACACTCATGGACGAGACGGGCGCCATCACCAACGGCAAGCTCATCTGGTCTGACGAGGCCTGGGAGCAGCTCCTCGGTCGCGATGCGGAGGGACTAGCGGCTGCATCCTCGAGTACGCAGCTGCTGCGATATCTTGAGAACCGGTTACTCTTTCTGAGACTTGCATTGTTGTTTGGGTGGAGTGGAGATGTTGGGAAGATTGTTGTGCTGAGAGTTGGGATTGTTTGATCTGATAAGGTACCTACTTCCATTTGCTATCGTACGTCCAACCAATATCTGGCCGCCATGTGTTTACTTTCTGCTTTATCGCTAAAAGGGGTATACTCACCCTCATCCCATGCATTAGCATTTCTTTCCTTTCCCTGGTACCACCCAAGAGTTTTGCATCTAAAGCGCGCAGACGTACAGAGACAATGGCGAGTTTCAGACAGCGCTATTGCTAGGATCAAACCAATCACAACTCCCGAAGAACAAAGCAAGCGCCTACGCTTCCGATACCACTCTCCATATATCTTGCTATGAAACGTGTACGACAACAAAAGCCGGCATACATATTCTCAACAGACCCTCCAAGGAATACATTTCATTTACTACTAAACCTTCAAAAACACAGTCGAAGCCTACTAAGCAACTCCTTCCACACCTTCGATCACACCATCACACCATCCTCATGGCCAACCTCACAGCGCCAACATCCATTCCCACACCCCCACCACCAACCGACAACAAAACCAAAATCAGAACCACCAAATCCCCATTCTTCAAAAGAGTCCTAGTCTACAACTACTCGGACAAAAGCGTCCGCGTCACCCCGGAAAAAACCTTCCGTATCTCCCCCTCCCCCCTTCCCCCAATCTTACCTCCCCTCCCCAATCTAACCTCCCCCCCTCTAGCCCTCCCCACATACCACAACTGCTACCGCCTCCGCCTCCCCTTCCCCTGCCCCCCCCGAATAACAATCTTCGTGGACAGCGAAACAGAAGCGATACCTTCGTTGCGCAACGTGTCGCCTGAGGGGGAGGGGAATGTCGAGCTGGCACGATTGCATTTAAACATGATGGGGTGGCGGACTGGGGTATTGCGCTGGTTTGGGGGGCTGCGGGCGTTGTATGTTGTTGGTAATGGGGAGGAGGAGCGCCGTGGTTATGCTTAGTTCTTGCGTTGAAGAAGGAAATGCTTTGGGTGATTGATAAGAGATTTCTTTTCTTGAAGATTGAGATAATGGATAGGCTAATGTCGAACGCACAGCTACAGCATCCATCTCCCTCTGCCTGCAAGACACGTACGGGACTTCATCTCGTACCGAAGAGGAATGCATTCGAACCTATATCTTCCCGCGGACTTATATCTCAGTCACATTCCCTTCCACGATATTTCATCCATCGCATTCGTTAAGCCTAGTAGATAGAACAAGGACCTACTTATCTAGCTAGCCTCTCATCAATCGTCGAAACCACGTATGACCGCCGCAGTGCCATTCTGTATATTTCCCATCTTAGCGAGTGGGGTTTGTTCTTAAACTGTGTTTATTACCATCGAATTAGCCTATGTCTTCTCCACATCAAGAGCGTAATCTTGGCGGCCATGTGTCTGCTTTCAGCTTGTTCGCTAAAGCGAACATCATTTTTCTTTCCTGCTTGATATGTATGCTGTACAAGTGCGTATTAACCTTCTAAAAGAATCCCCTTATCTCTTATCCCAAGCATTTCTTCTTCAACTCAAAAACGAATCATCAACCACGCTACTCTTACATGCACGTTCGTCTCCTAATACAATCACAGTCTCCACTCCCTTTATCCCTAACCTCAATATCTTCTCGCTCCACACAAGATTCTGAAAACGGGCTGGCCTCTCAGCGGCACACGCTGAGTAGCCACCAGGAAGCGCTGTCTCGAATTATCCTCTACTCCGTTTCCCACCCTCACTCACCTCACTCCTCACCCCCTTATCACTACCCTTTGACCCCCCCCCCCCCCCTTTACCTCCTCCTTACTCTATTCGGCACTCTATTCGGCAACCACTCCCCCCATCCACCAACAACATACAACACCCTGATCCCCCCAAACCTCCGCAAAATGTTATTCCACCACCCCAACTTATCTAAATGAAACCGGACAAGTTCTACATTCCCATTCCCTTCCGCATCCACGTTGCGTAGTGACGGGATGGATTCGTTTTCATAGTCGACGAAGACGGTTAGGCGCCAGGGAAGGTGGGGGGGGAGGGGGAGGATGTGGATTATGGGGGCTGCGGCTGTGGGGGCGGGGGGTTAGTTTGGGGGATATATGGGGATGGGGAGGGGGAAGGTACGTATGTCATGTGGATCCGTGACGCGGAGGGTATGCTGCTCGTAGTTGTAGACTAGGACTCTTTCGAAGAGTGGCGGCTTGATGGGTTTGGGAGTGTGATCCTGGGGCTTGATCTGCTCGGTTTCGGTTTCGCTTTCTGCCCGTGGGGCCGAGGGAGCGAGTGTTGGGGGTGTGCGTTTTTCCATGGGGAATCAAATGGGGAGGATGGTATGATCGAGATTTGTGAAAGCAATTGCTGAGCGATGCTCGACTGATTTATTGAAAAAATTGTATGAGGGTTATATAACGAAGGTGTTGGAACGTATTAGTTGACACTTATCTCTCCTGGGTTTTTTCATTGTCGTACATGTTTCATCCCTGGTGTTTGGGAAGTGTTAGGTATATGTATAGTGGGGGAATTTTCTTTGTTCTCGATTATTCGGGATTAGATTTGGGTTCCTGGGAATAGCATGGGGGTGAAACTTGGTATTTTCTTTGTATACCTGTTTACTAGCGCGATCTAAGAGCGAGATGTTTGAGTATTATTTGGGGAAGTAGTATGTATGAAGGGGTTTTACTGGGATAGGAATTTTGGTAGGACCTATATCTCCGTTAGATTATTTTCGGAGGAGGGTTTCATCCATCGCACCATCAAGGCGAAGGCTAGAGTGTAAGAAATCTACTTATCTAGCTAGCCTCTCATCATCCTACAACGCTACCTTACGTACAACCACACCAGCGCAGTGCATTTCTGCTGTTCTCTATCGTAGCAAATCGAATCACTTGCCTAGAAATCAACTATTACCATCGAAGTAGCCCATGTTTCCCCTTAGGTCAAAAGGATGTTCCTGAGGCGTAACGCATGCATGCATGACATACCTTAAACCCCTTCACTCTGTACAAATCTCGCATTGGTGCTCATACGATGCCTAATACTCAGTGCGTGTTCCAAGAAGAGAACTACCTAATATACTGTCATTTATTCCTTGGTATCACTTTCGTGATGATGTGCTTTGAGACTGTTGGTTCGAAGGAGAAGACGTGGGTGCATGCTCGGGTTTATCTGAAGTGACACAGGAACGTCATACGCCGTAGAAGAGAAGAGAATACCGCGCGCTTTCTCCGTTCATCTAATGTCCTCCTCTGAGAATGCTTCTTTTTTGAGGTCCGTTACTGCTGCTATACACCCATTCATTCGTCCCTTCTTGGAAAGGGTGGCGATGATCCGTCCCACGCCTCGATCTCAAAGTGCATATATCCTTCCTCTTCCCCCCTCCCCTCCACCACCTCTCGCCCCGGAGAAAGTCGAACCCCATCTATTGCAATTGCAAAACCGTCAAGAGGGAAAAGAATGCAGCATCACTCTCCCCACCACGACCTGGCTCGCCCCCAGCTCCAGCATCTGTACCCCCTTCCAAACAATACTACCCTGCGGTACCGTCGTAACAGTATCGCCATGTCCAGCAGAAATAGCCGTCGTCAGAACCACCATCACGCTTTCGCAAAGCCCGTCTCCAGCGCCAATCATAGCATCTTCGGCAACGAGCTACTACCAACAGAACGAAGGATCCCCACAGGTCCCTGGGGATTATTCGCAGGGCAAACTCAATGGTATTATTATCGGCACTGTTTTGGGTGTGATTGTAGTGGTCGTTGCGGTTTTCTTGTGGGGGAATCAGCGGCTGATTGGTGGGAAGCTTTCGCGGGGGTTAGGTGACGATGGGTTTGTTGAATTGGAGGGGCCGCCTAGGCGACCGGATGGCAATGGAGGTGGTGCTGGGGGTGGTGCTCTGCCCGAAGCGCCAGCACCGGCAGAACCGGCAGTCGTCGCAGTCGCAGTCCCAGTACCGGTCCCAGTTCCAGAGCCTGAACCAGAACCAGCAGCAACAGCAACACCCGAACCTCCCCCCGCACCTGAAGCGGGTCCTGAAGCTCCTCCTGCTGCTCCCCCACCAACCGCTTTAGACCTCGCACTCCTCCCGCCCGCAGCTCTTGCCGGTAACGCCGCCCATGGCCATGTCCATGCACCTCCCACTCCTTACCCCTCTCCAGAGCCACAACCCAACCATGACGAGCCCTCCGACGACGATGGATATGTGTATCCCAGAGTGCGGAGGAGAAGGAGTTCGTCCGAAAGCCGTGTCAGGTTTGCGGAGGAAGCAGAGATTATCCCTGATCGACGGCCTTGGAGGGAGGTGTAGAATGGTTTTGCCGAGGAGGGAGGGAGAATAGTTTTGGGAGGTTTGGGAAGAATGGATGGATGGATGGATAAATCGTCTGTCGGCACGTGTAATCGCATGAAGGGGTGAAACTGAGGTTGAAAAAAGGGCGAAAGGGGCGTTGCGATTTCCGGAAGATAGATAAAAGTTGTAGGCGGGGCGGAGCGGAAGTGTCTTGAATGAAATTTGGATAGACGATGTAGAAGGCCCATTTAGGAATGAGAGAAGGCAAAAGCTCACTTTGGTAGGGGCCTCCGATGGAAGCATTTAGACATCTGATATCATTCTGTAAAATATTATAGACCTTTCTCGAGCATCAGACAGGTGCAGAAATAGATGAAAACAGATGTCAAGCTGCAGAAACGTCAGTCTTTGAGCTTCTGCATCTGAGGTTGATGTGAATAGAGCGTACGTGCATTTACGCTTCTGGATATCGAAGACTGGGGCGATATCTTTGTTGATATCTTGATCATGATTGTAGTTGTGGTGGTGGTGATAGCGCTGCGTTGACCTAGGCACGGGGTTAATTTTGTGAGCAAAGTATCTGACCAATTTCCTTTACCACACCGGTCGTTCCCTTCATCAGTGACGCAGCCGTGATTTTGAAGTCGCGCTGCATAGTACTGTAAAAGTTAAGCGGTCCCCCATCACGATCTGGCCTCTTACGACCAGATCTCCGAACCTTACTGGACTTTGGCAGTACTCATCCCCTTCAATCTCAATGAACCCTCCATATCTTCCTCGTCAGTCTTGTTCTCCTCCTCACGAATTCACTCTCATCCTCTGCAGTGCCCTCGCTAGGCGGCAGTCTCCAGACCTTTCGTCAACAACGACTTCGGCCTCGTCAATGTCCTGTACCTTCTCCTCTTTTTGCCATTATTGTTGTTGGAATTATGACCGACATAAGCGCAACTTTGTACAAGCTCTGATTGAATGCAAGAATCTCTCGTCGCGATAGGGTTGGTGGGCGGAAGGTGTGCGTAGCTTGGGCGGCTGGACGTTGTTTGTATTATGGTTTGAGAGATGGCTTGAGGAGGTTGGCGGGTAGCCTTCGGTACTTTGAGTGCTGAGTCAAATTGGCGTGGCTGAGGGGCTGGGTCCATAGGGCAAAGGCGGTCTGCTATGAGGCAACGCCTCTTGAGATGGTGCTTTATATGTTCGTGGTATACAGGAACCTTTGGGAAGGGTCGCGATTACAGAAAATGGTACCGGTCACCAATTCAGAGTCATTAGTGTCGACGAAAAGAAGCTGGCGGGAGACGTCTGTTCTATGTCAACTATATCCTGAGTATGTTCGAGAAAGAAATCTATCAACAAGAAGATAATAAGTAGATAGACCCTAGATCACAGTCAACCACATGCAGAACCTTTCGGTCTCGCTATCCATCCAGCTTTCAGCATTTCTTCGCCGAGTCTGTTCTTACCCTCCATTCTCGTAATCTCCTCGACAGCTCTGATCAGATCATAATTGATGCTTGCGCTGACAACACTGTCGTGCTTGTATTCTTCGTGTTCGCGTACAAAGTGCCTTATCCATTTCGCTCCCGTCCAAAGCTTCCCAGAAGCTCGCTTACTGATAAGATCTAGGTATCTTGCGAGATTGCAACGTGTCTCAACATCAACGTTCATGCTGTTCAGATATGAGTCAACTAGTGGAATGAGGCCAGGGAAGCCGTCTCCTGATTGTCCGTTTATAATCTCGTCGACGGTCATGAGCGAGTGCTCGTCTTCGACAGGGCCTCTGGGCGTGTGTGGTCGAGATGGTATGTTTGCAGGTGTTGTACTGCCAGATGCACCATTCAATTTTATGGGCCGTGGAGGAAGAGGATCATTGCGGAAATGGAACTTCTGATCCAGTACCGCATTGCGCGCGTGTGCTGTCTCCATATTGGCAGTCGTTAAAGGTATTGGTATGTAGAAATTGAGGTCGAAGCTGAGTATGGCACGGGTAACGAGTACGATAAAAATTGAAAATGCCGCATTCTCGAAATCGGTGATCTGGATCTCCATAGGTCGGAATTCAACACGCCAACCGGTGTCATTGTCATGTGGCGGCGGCTTAAAGCGCATGTGTTGCCAATTGGTGGACTGCAGGTTCTCGAAATGGTCGGTCTTGTTGAGGTCGAGCTCCTTTAAGTCCTCCGCGAAGATAACGATTGGGTCTCGAATAAAGAGATGCGCGAAATGCGTGGCCAGTAGATCATCCATACCGCCATCTTTGAGACGCTGCTTCAACTCTTCATCGACCACAAGATCGGGATCCATGTACTCTTTCCGTAATCGAGGATCTTGTGAGATGTATGTGGAGTTTGAGGCATACCGGGACTTTGGTACGCGCCATCGGTCGTTCTTTAGGGGCTATTGCGTGTTAGCAAAGCGCACTGGAGCTGCGGAAAGTGCCTACCACTTCTCCAAGTTCCTCGCGTGTGCGATCATCAACCGCTCTGCTGATCTGATTCCACCGCACGTCGGTATCTGCAAGGAATCCTTTGTAGACAGGGGTAGCCGCTGTCAAGGCGAGCATTATTGGTCCTAGCGGGCTCAGCTGATCGTATAGCCGTCGGCCTTCGGTGATGTTCTTTGCTTGGAAGGTGATCTGCAAGCAGCAGCTGCCCATCCCGAATGCCATTGCATCCATATAGATGCTGTCATCCTTTGCGGCGCCATTCCGCACGTCATCGTCCTCAGGCCAATTGTGGAGGTCGTAGTCAACCGTAGGGTCTTTGAACGGTACAGGTGTGTTATCGTCCTTGAACACTGGGACATTGACTTCGACCTTGCGACCTCGCCGCGACCGAATGTTGGCCGCCAAAGTGGGGAAGCGTATGTGTGGGTTTGCGATCTCGTCTGGTAGAAACTGTGAACGTAGTCTCTCTCCTGAAGGTGGGTAGTATGGGGTGATGAAGTCATCCTTTGTACCTAGACGAGGAAAGGTAGTGAGTGTTATTGGGTACTCGTTAGACTTCATATGGTCTTTCGCGATGATCCGCCTGTCCGCCCATTAGTGGTAATTCTGCACCAGCATAAGTAGTGATATTGACCAACCGCCATTTCATATTCGGTTCGACGTCTAACAGGTCCTTGAATCCTATGCCCCATGGCTTTCCCGGCGTTGCCTCCAACATGAAGCGCCCAAATTCGGGGTGAAAGACCGGTATCGAGTCGCCGTTGCTGAAGTATCTCAGCAGTTGCTCGATTCATCAAGAGATCTGAATTGCTCACTGTTTGATCACTTGGAGATCAGGCACGCATCCACCTTGTTTTGACAAAGCTTCGTCCTCTGCCAAAGCCTTGAGAATATCCGCCTGCCTCAATGACAGCCTGACTTTCCGACATTCCTCGTCGAAAGCAACCACCAGATACTCGATCTGTATCCTATATGAGCACTCCGGTGTAACAACTCTAGTATCTTCAACCAACCTCGTCGCCCCAGCGCAGGGCATCCCTTTCTTTGCCTTTAGCGCGCTTCCATATCGCGAGCAATTGCTTCAATCTGGTCAATTGAACTTCGAAGGGAATACGCATATCGATGGCCCACCTCAATGCCCCATCGGCGTACATGGTCTGCGTTTTTCTTCGCTTCAGGCCAGTCCAGGGGGGTACCGAGGGCGCTGCCAGACGAAACCGATTAGTGGGACTCCGGTGAAAAGGGCTTTAAGTGTTCCCGTCACGTACAGGAGCCCCATGATCACGAGTGAAGGCCGGGATCAAGATCTTGTCTTACGGATGTTGTGCTGCGAACGAGTCTCCAAGCAGTGTATAGACCCCGAGTGGCTGTACGGACTTGTGTATTGCTTCAGCCCTGTGCTAATCCCGACAACATCAACTGAGGACCAACATATTCAGGAGGGTGTCGAATAGGAAAGCGAGCCTCTACGTCCAGGCACTACCACTATGCTGGTGGCCGTCGGCGTCGTAGGTTGATACGGCTTAAGGATTGGGTCTGGCTCCGGCTCGGCCAGGCTAAGCTCCCAAGACGGGTGAGCAAGGCAAAAGGAGGACGATTGACCTTCTAGCAGCGGGTGCAAGGCCACAACATAGGTAAAGTACATATTGGCGGCCATGGTGCGATTAGCAATCAACGGTACCAGACTACCAGTCAGTAGAGCGGGATGCCGAGGCTACACTGAAGCTAGTCCTAGCTTCCGGAGAGACCCCTAGAACTAGTTCTACTAGGCGAAGCCGCTAATGACTTGCATACAGTACTGTACCTATGTCGTACACCTTAATCCTTCTTATCTTATATTCACCATGTCCAACAGCATGAAGTATCTTTCTCCTTGTCAATGTCCTAGGTGACAGCTACAGAGGCTCTTGGGTATCGTTTCTACTGGTTCCTTAGACAGGTCTTCAAATTTCCTTCTCCACGGACTGATCGCAAAAATATGGGGTTTTGATTCAGCGTGTCAAGACGTCGGAGATTGCAATGGCCTTTGCAGAATGTGGGAAGAATTGTATTCGGGAGAAGGTCATGTGCTCCAGAAAGGTACCTGAATGGTATGCATGAGCGGTCTCCCCATTCCTCCCCACCAATGGCAACAGAACACGCCAGCTCTGCCCCTCGAAAGCCCGGATACATCTTTTTTCATCCGTATCGTTGACCGCAAAGTCGTTATCAGGTCAATTTCGTTGGGTTGAGAGGGTTCTCGTGCTGGCGGTATAGCCTTGGTATTGTCTACTGCAGTGACTGCCTCCTCTGTAGTCGTTTTGAGCTGACGACATCACTACCGAGGACATTAGTCCTTTCCTTCTTGACACATTGAGTATTTGGCGAGGTAGATTAGTTCACGCCGGGAAATATCAAATCTCGCCCAATAATTCGTTTACAGTCCTCACGTCCTTGTCCGTCCTCTGTGAAAACGATAGCACAATTGTCTGTTATCGAGAGTAGCTTCCTCTCGCCTATCATCGATCCATAAGGTAGGTCCTCTCTGCCTGTGATATAAATTCTTGGCTAAGATGAGACTCTTTAGACAGAGAAGCCCAAAGCCAGGAATTCATATCATACAACAAGAATATCATGTCTTCCACATCCAAAATACTACCCACAATCACCACCGTATGTTAAGCTCGTGTTGGTATGAAGCTGTACATGACTCATTTGTGGCTGATCATGTATCCAGGACCCTCCTTCGGTTTCCAAACCACTGAAGAATATGTCGCAGCAAGAGAAGGTAGCGCTGAAGAAGGCTGCGAATAATGACCCCAACAGCGCCGGATTGTCCAAGTCTGAGGGCTCTTCCAGCCAAAATCCCATCGACTACCTCAAACAGAAGGACCGGTATCTTCGTCCCTCCACTCCGCCAGGCCAAACCGGGAGTAAGATCAGTGACAGTGAAGATACATCTCCTTCGAGCCAGGCTTGTACCTCTGGATCAGTCACTCCAAATTCTGAGGGAGTGCGGCGCTCTGATCGTGAGCCACACGCCCCTCCTGGAGGGTTGGACCTGCGTTAGGGATCGCCCGAAGGGCAGTACCCAGATTGTGGAGCTGTGAGAGAAATTATGAACGCTACCAATGGCAGTATCCTAGACCCCCGTCTATCAAGATTCTCCCACGTGGAAACTGCAACTAACGTTAATCATACGGAGGATGAAATAGGCAATCGATGGACGTCTCAGCTATGACATCTGGATGATTGCGCTTGTATTGTACCATATGTATAAGTAACGAATAACTGTGATTTACCCTAAGGCTCTACAAGCAGCGACATAGTATACGGCCATGCTATATACAACAAGCTGACATGTTCTGGCGAATTACATTCTGAATCTCTAATATCACGTCATCAGCCAGCAACATTTCGCTTGCTGTTTAGAGTGATCACTGACAAACCTGTTCAGGGACAGCGATCACAACCTCGTCATGCGGCACTTCTCCAGCTTCGGTATCCTGCAATGCGGTCTAGCGAAGAGACGCGTCTTGGCCGAGAGATAGAGCTCTCTCTCTCCGTCTCGCTCGAATAATAATCAGTATTCGTGTCGCCAGCGATGGAGATTCCTCCCTCCATCTCGATCGAGCCCTCTCTAGTCTCCGTTTCGCGCAATGTCGGAATTGAAGCAACCGAGCGAAGATCCCTGGTTGAAGCAACAAGCGTCCGTACACTTTCCCCAGAAGCTCTGGGATGAGTTAGGCCTTCAGGAATTCGGAGGCTGCCGGCGGTCTGCGCTCCAGCAGCGGGCCCAGGTCGACGAGGCATCCTTAAGCTATCGGAATGATATGCAACATTGGGGGTTCGGATGTGTCCACGCTGCACGCTGGCTTGTGTGTCTGGCCCCGATATTACATGACGATGCTCCAGCCTACCACTGAGGGTCTCCAACTGTATGACCACTGTCTGGTTCACTCTATTATCGTGTATTGCTCGTCGAGCACGCTGCCGCTTTCGGTAGTCCCACAGGAAAAGAAGCCCGAGAGTTGTGGGGAGGACAACGAGTGCTAGGATGGCGACGATGGCAGACGCACTGGGTCCATGACTACTATTTGTTGGCGGCGCTGGTGGCTGTAATGAAGTAGCGGGAAAGCGTGCTATGAGAGGGCTCACTTCGTTCAATGTGAGCCACTCAGCCCCCGAAAGGGGACATCCATTGGTTTGCGCCGATGTACCGCATTCAAAAACCCGAGGTTCCATCAAACAATTTTCCCCATGCCAAACCTGTATCAGCATGGTCCGAGGACACTCAGGGACTTGGCTTTCTCCAATGTATTGAGATCGGTGGAGAAGATCTGCTTTGACACCCCTCCCACGAGCGCTCTGCGATGTGTTGTACACTGGCTGAGGCATCGACGACAAGGAAATGGTCGACGTGAAGACAAGCGCCGCGGAATTGCGGTTATGATGGTCGAATTTCAAGATACTCCTGGTGAAGTCTGTGGTCTGGAAGGTATCTCCTACATCTGCCAGATGGATAGATATTCTCCGATATTAGCGAGGCTGGAAGGTGGAGGAGTGAAGAGGTATAGCAGAGCATGTTTCAACTCTGATGCACCGGTGTTGAGATATGTCAGTAGTCCTCCGACAATACTTAGACAACGTCGTTGCTGACACTGCAGGTCGCTTTTCATCGTCCAAGAAAGCATTTGGGCAAGTATACTTGGCATAACAGTATCCTATCAACATTCAGTGATTCATCAGTCTGTTATCGGATGGCTTGACATCCTTGTAATGGAAATTATGGATGTCGAAGGACTGAAATTATGCAGGTTTGATTGAAGTGCTCTCGTTGCGGCGAAGATGACCGATTATCCACAATCCAAGTTGATGTCGAAAGAAAGAGGTCTCTGGTAGGCTCCTTGTTGTCAATGAAGTCTACGCAACTGTTAGACTACGCATAAGCCGAATCTCTAATCCAACATCAGGCCCCTTCAGATAACACTTCAACAATGGTGATCGTCCGAAAAATATAGACCCGAATTTCAACAGCCAATGACCTCCCCACTCTACGCTATATCATCATTCCCCTCCGCCCTGCGCTGGCCGTGCGGAATATATGGTCTCCCATTTCTCCATCTACCAGTCAACGGCGATTGCACACCTTCATTCCCGCTGTCCAACTCTCCAACATCCCCCATCCTAGCACTGACAACCCGCACTGGCGACGCAGTAAGATCCGCAATCCCCTCCTCACGCCCTACTCTCCGGCGAGGAGATATATGATCCCCATCAGCAGACAAACCCCCACCCTCGCCCCGCCGTTGCCGTCTTCGCTGGACCCTCTCCAATCGTGACCCTGGCGAGTACAACATGTCGTTTTCAGAATGCTCACCATGGTCTCCGGGCCGGTATCTGCTGCGCGAGCTGCTGGCATGACTTGCACGTCGCGAGTGTCGCTGTTCAGAAGGCTCTCGTGGTCGAATATCTGCCTTCCTTACTTCAGCTGGTGGTTGGGGTCCAGGAAGACGAGTAGAAGCAGGCGGCATACCTCTCGGAATATCTCCTGCAGCACGGTTGTTGGAAGCTTTACTAGTATTCCTCCCTACTCCCGCTGAAACTTGTGCCCCTTTGTCGTTTCCGTCACCTGGTACATCCCTCCTTGGAGCGCGTTCTGCACCTCTTTTACCGTCGCCACCTCTTGGTAGGATTCCTTCACCACCACCACCTACACCTGCGGAACGCTCATCCTGATGGCCAAATATTCCATACTTCCTTACAGCAGGCTGTACGCCAGCCATCAAATAATTCTGAGCCAGTGCGTTTCCCCCTCCGGACCCTTCAGATCGCGGTATCCTGCGACGACGCCTACGAGCGCCGCGGACAGCCAATACCACGATCAACATCAACAGCACTACTGCGCCGATAGTGACGCCGACTATGATAGCTGTGTTTTGATGGTCGCTCCCACCACCGCCACCTCCGGAGACATTGACAGAGGCATCGGATGATGTATTGCTCTGACTCCCACTCTGACTTCCACTTGAGTCCGAATTAGGATTGGAATTAGACATCGATACATGCGGCTGCGGCTGCGGCTGCGGCGTTGGTATTGGTGTTGGTGTTGGTGTTGCTGCCGGACACGTGGACGGTGGACAAGGTGCGTTACACGCCACAGCCATCTCTTGCACAACGCAACTTTTGTAAAGCGGTGGTAGCCATGTTGCTACGGGAACGACTGTAGTGCAGCCTTCATACTGACGGTCTTGAAGCGTGACAGGGTTGGAAGAGAACTTTAAGGGAATCTTCCTGGGATCTGGGAGACGACTTGTACTCGCGCTCATAGAAGATGCAGACATTACAACGATACTCAGATGATGAAAATGAGCGATGAATAACAGGAGGGAGGATGCTACGCTTATCCCATTTTCCTTTTCATTCCACGAAAAAGCCATCGCGGTGTTCTCGCACGCGAGAATGGAAGGAGACAAACATTCGGAGTCATGTTGGGCTTTCACGATGATATTAACCATCTGCTCCGTTTTTTTTACCACGTCATCAGGAAGAGAAAGAGAAGAAGAAGAGGCTGTGTACTATCGCTATAATGCTAGAAGGGAAAGAGATGGTTGTATACGCACCTAATCTCTAGGTGGTGTGAAGATCTCATATCTGCTCAGATCGATGGCCGATCGAAGAGTAGTAAGCGTCCGGCTGGGATCTTGCGCATGTTAGGAGAACCCATGCCTTCGCTAGAGCCGGACAACTTACCCCATGACATCCCAAATATTTCATCTGCAACATCCACCACCCCCAAATCTCAATCCTTTATTGCTACTCTATACACGTCAATATTAGAAATCTACTCCAACTCCTTGGCAAGCACTCTTCCTCTCCGCTCTTGCCCTTACACTTTCCGCGAACCGAATACACACACGCCATCTCGTAAAAGCGGAGTCTCCCTCTATATATAATCCAAATGAATCATTGTCCCCTCTCCCTTCCCCCTCTACCCTCTCCACCCAACCCAAAATTACACAAAACCCCCCCTTTGGCCCCCATCCCCGTCGCCCCTACCACCCTCACCACCTTCCCTACCTCCTCCACGCAGAAACCCCCACCGCGCTGAAAAACCGCTATAGCTCCCAGCGCACTACCAAGTGCCAAGGATGAGTGCGGTACTGAGTATTTCGGAAGGGTGGAAGTGTAGGGGATGTAAGGGATGGATGGGATGGGATGGATATATTGGAAGTAGAATGCTCGAGGTAGAGGCATATCCTAGGATTATCCACAAATTTCCCAGTCAGTAGCCATTTCTGCGAGCGGGATGAAGCTGTGTAATGTGGACCGGCTTGTTGGTAGAACTAGAGACTAGGTAAAGGGCTGTAGATCCACGTGTTGAGAGCTCCGTAGAGCCGGAGTTGTAGAAGTAGTTGTAGAAGTAGTAGTAGTAGTAGTAGTAGTAGTAGTAGTAGTAGTAGTAGTAGTAGTAGTAGTAGTAGTAGTAGTAGTAGTAGTAGTAGTAGTAGTAGTAGTAGTAGTAGTAGTAGTAGTAGTAGTAGTAGTAGTAGCTGAGGTTACTATCGCACGTATTTCGCGGAAAGGGAAGTCGTGTTGTTCCGTTCTCGTGTGCGAAAAAGAGAACTAAACAAGAGCTACTAGATCGATATTTTTGTTCCGTGTAGCTTTTCATGGGGAGTAGAAGACACAGGATATTCCAGTATAAGATCCGTTTGTCCGTCTCTATAGACGCGAGGATGAGAATACAGATTTTGCTAAGCTTGGACGGACAGGCTTGCTAAATCATCGTAGCTTATGTTGTTTCTACATACCAAGCCATACCTATCATGAAGTATCCAGAGAGTGCACCCGCCAACAGTGACAAAATGCAGAGTGGTATACCAGGCTCCCACGCGATGCATAAATCCCGGACAGAGCTCCGTGGCTGACGACAAGGAACATTGAGAGTCTCAAAAACTGAACAGGCCGCTTCTTCTTTTCCCGAAAGGATAGACAACCAAAGCACTCAGGAACAAACCAACGGTAATGCCAATCGCCACCTGAATCATGCTATATCCAACATTAAAGATCATGCTGTTCACATCCGTAAATTGGCTCGTTGCGCTGCTGATAGTTGTCGTACCGTTCGCCACCGTACCGTTGACGTTCTGTCTAGTGATCTGGTTTGCCGACGTAATTCCACTCACAAGACTACCAGATGCCGCTAGACCTGAAGGCACTTGAACATAGATGGCAGGTAACAGAGCGGCAGCAGCCAAGCCATGGCGAAGCCGAGAATAGAGATTGCCAAGGATGCCGATGGCAAGCGCACCGAGAGTATTTGCTATCTGGGCGTTGGTGGAGAAGCGCAGCGCAGAATAGTGATTGACAATGAAGCCAATAAAAGCTATAACCATCATGATAGGCGTCTGCTTCCATTTGCCTTGGTTGATGATGATGAGACAGAGTGTGAACGGTGGAACGAAGATGAACTTAAACCAGGTCGAGGTCCCAGTCCTGCATGAAACGTCGCTCGTCGCGTTGCTGTCGAGGCCCCCATAGAAAGAGGTACCAATGGTGATGCCAAAGCCAAGGAAGAGTGAGTAGATTATGGCGTAGACCATGCGTACGGAGCCAGCCACCATATTGCGTGATTGAAGCTCAAGAGAGCCACAGAGAACAGTGTAGCCTGGGAGAATCAAGGCAATGGCGGATTGACAAAGAGCAGAGAAGCAGAAGAGTTCACCATGGTTGATGGAGCCAAAGGCTCGAGCGAGAAAGCTGGTAAGGACGGCGGCAGATACTTCGAATACGTTGTTGTAGAGGTCTGATTTGGGGGCAATGATATGTTGCAGTATGCCAAGGAGGGCCCCCAGAACGAATGCAATGGGCAAGTCGATCGGGCGGGCACCGAATGCGAAGGGTCCGACAAAAGCACTTGCGAGACCGTACATCAAGACAATGACCCATCTGTTATACTTGTTTTGACTTGTTATGATCGCCTCGAGCCGCTCCATGGCTTCCTCTACACCTATCACGTCGTGAACGACCTCTTTGTAAATAGTATGAGTGTCCCGAAGTTTTCCTAGGTTGACGAACTGGGTAGTGCGGACGAGTTTGACTTCAGTTGTGTGGGTTACTGGATCGTCGAATGAAATTATCATACAGTTGGGCATGTAAAGGAACTGCCCTTCGATCTCGAGGACTCTTGAGCACATCTTCATGTACTCTGCAGATCGTCAGCTGTCACTGTGAATCTACACAGATGTTGCCATGGAGCTTACCTTCTAGCCGATGAGTTGGTGCTCCGAATGACATGAGCGCTTTACACATCTTCAACAGAAACCTATGCCTTGCCTCTAGATCGGCGAGATGCACTTGTAACCGGACAGAATCTTCCGCTTTGGCTCGTTTGCTCTTACCAAGAAGACTATCTATTGCATGATGGCTCAGCGGCCTGTGCCTCGGCTTGGGTCTAACCGTCGAAGACTGTTTGGAACCGCCAGGCTGAGCAAGAACAGTCGAGGAATTGACCAAATCTGAGAGGGCCCCAGTGGAATGATGATCCTGATTTTTGTAATACCATTTTGGATGCTTCTGCTTCGGTGTAGTTGCGCCCGACGATGTTGGCGAGCCACCAGGAGTTGAAATGGGTGTATGGCCAGGGGTCTCGGCTGCGCCATCATTCGATGTAGTTCTTAACAGAGGTAGAGCGCTGACACTTCTTCTTGCAGCACGAGCAGCCCCTCCTGCGCTGGATGGTATGTTGGCGATAGCTGACCCGAGCCCCTCGTCATCGTAAAGTTTCAATATCGAAGACAGAAAGCCTTGTCTGTACTCTTTGGGTCTTGGGACGTAATTGTCTGGGTCACGCTCATGAAGAGGCGTCTGGGAGCCTGAAGGAAGTTCTGGTGACCTGGCGCCGCTGCGCAGTGTCGTTGATCTCAGCTTTCCGCTGTGATGTCCGACCAAGCGTGCTCCAGCTTCATAGAGACGGTTGTTGCGCTTCCACTTCTTGCTATGCGGCTTCTTCTCCGTATCAGCTTCTTCCTCCTCATCCGATACATCTTCAATCCCAAACTTTGTTCGCCTGCTTGCCAGCTTCTCTAGAGGCAAATCGTTGGGGTCAAAGGGCATCCCACCCTCACTCTCCGGAGGTGGAGACGGAGGTGGAGATCTGATCACCCTGCCTTGCGGTCTGTGAGGGGAGCTATAGCGAGAACCCGGGGCAGAGTGACTGCCCATCATCCGAGAAAGACGCTGGGCCCTGTCGATTGCCGTCTGTTGCGAGAATGCCTTTGCGGGACCATCTTCGTCTTCCTCCTCGTCTTCGTCATTCACCTCATCATCGTCCTCGTCTTCTACCTCCTCTGATGTTCCCATGTTCTCTTTCCTCTTGCCAAGCTGCACCGCACTTTTCCCGGTATCCGAATCATTTGATGGAAGTCTCATGATCGAAGGTCTGGTTATTGATACTGGAGCTCTAACGGTTTCCTCTGTGATGTCGACCGACTTTTCAGGGCTAGACCTTCGCATGACCGAAGTAGCACTGCTACTTCGAAAGGTTCCTGACCCGAGCCTTGGTCTAGGCATCGGCTTCGGCTTCGGTGGCGCGTTGGTATCATCTCGAAGATCGAAAGCCGCTTTGCGATTTGCAGTGTCCAGCGATTCCCCACCAGGTGTGAATCGCACATTGTGTTTTTTCCTAGGAGGCCTTGATCCTTCTCTTGAGGTTGGATTGCTGGATTCGGCGCTGCGATCTCGGGAGCTTCCATCATTCCCTTCATTCGAGACTGGGCTGGGGTTCTGTTCGGGTGATGCCATTACCAATACATAATGTCTCTTGCTTGAGACGAAAGCGTGCACCAAATAAGAATATACAAGAAGAGAAAGTGAAGAATGTAAGGTAGGCCTACAATGCGAATTTTCTTTGTTGCCAGTTTAAGCCTAATGTTCCAAAAACAAGAGCCTCTTGCTGCGAGCAACCAGGGTCGGCAAGTGGCGGAAGGGCATCTTTATATGCCTGGTAACAAGTTGAATAGAAGTACCGCGACCAATTGATATGTAATATCTGAGATAAACACCAAAGAAATGTGGATAGAACGGGTCGTCAGTATCGGTGAAGCAATTGCTTCGTATTCCTTGCATTTCAAGCTCACAGCCGATAACGCCGAGCAAGAGGGGCGAGGAAGGCGCTGACGTCCCATTCGCATGGGAATGGCGAGCTAATGGCCCGCGCAAACTCAGAGCCGCTCTTCAGCCGAGTTGTGGCCATTGTTGCTTGACTATCATGAGCTATGGAGATGGCGTGTGAGATGCTGAAAGCATCGCCATCCTGCAAAACAACACGAATAACGGACCCTGACTTCGGCGTTACCTCGGCTTTTACCAAGGAGTCACACATGGCATCAGCTAAGCCGGTTGAGGCTAGAGTGATGCATAACTTCGAGGTGCCTTTGAAACACATCAAGTCCGATGGCTTTCACCAATATTACACTGCCAGTCGGCTCCTCTTTGTGCCTGCATGCGTCTCACTATTCGCCTTCTGAGCATGACCGGCGACATCGCCGCAACTCTGGCAGTAGGTCGTCGGCTACGAGGCAAAGTAGGCTCGTATAAGGTTTTGAAGCAATTTACGAAGGATCGAGATGTCTGGAAAGCTATGTGAGCTACCTACCATATGTCTAAGAACCAAGTGCGCGCTGCTGTCCTTGGCTGACCAGGCGGCAGTGATGAGAACGCTCGTGAGGTGGTCATCAAGAGAGCGCTGCCACATCTCTTGAGCATTGAGCGCGAAATTCTCGAAATTGTACAAAATCACACATGCATTCGCCAGATGATTGATAACATCGAAAATCCCTCCTCGTTGGTCTTAGAGTACCTGGACGATAACCTCTTGGACGTATGCAGTCGGAAAAGACTGCAAGGGCCAGACGTGAAAGTCATTGCTCGCACTGTACTGGAAGCGCTTGCTGTGCTCCACGAGAATGGCTTTGTGCATACTGGTCAGTAACCGTGCTTTATCACACCGCCAACTGCTGTCCTAATACTATATTTGAGAAGATGTTAAGCCCGACAACGTTCTCATTAATTGCGGTAATGACTCAACCCGCTTCAGCAGAGTTGCGCTGGGAGATTGTGGCGATGTGTATCGATATCCAAACTCTCATCCGCTCGAAGAAAGTCACGTGATCAGTGCCGCAATATTCAGAAGTCCTGAAGCACAATTGAATCTCAGATGGGGGCCGCCGACTGACATATGGTCTCTTGGTGCCACCGTATGTAGCTAAATAGCCCTTCGGCCAGACTCCTCGTACTGATCAGTGCAGCTGATCAGTCTCATATTCGGCGGAAACTGGCATATCTGTATGCCAGCAAATGTTCCCTTTGATGATGATTATTACGGGTTTTGGGTGCTCGTTGAACAGGTCAGGCGCTTCGGGCCGTTCAATGACAGTTTCGAGGAGATCGCGGATACGGAACGCCTCGCAATCTGCACTGGTGCAATTGTCTAGATACAGGAGAACCAAAAGTGGCTCCCGTTCTCTATGTCCGAAGACGATGAACTCGCACAGCCGGACAGGGACTTCATCGCGAAAATGATGAAATTAGATCCGAGGGACAGACCGACAGCAAGGGAGCTTTTGCAAGATGCGTGGTTCAACCCATGAAGCTGCTGGACGCTGGTCGAACACAGAAATGGAATCTCGTTCTTAATTTTCACATTATCGAGCTTCAATGGAATTTGTCTCTTGTTCCTGCGCCTGCCTCCTCCAACATCCATATTTGCCGGTCCTGAGCATTGCCGCTGCACTTCTCGACTATATGGGGCCTTGTATGCGAGCTGTGCACCATGCCGGCTGAATCTTCGCTGCGGCCGTCAGAGGTTTCGACAGCGCTTCGTCAGCTGCTGCTCGGCAGACGTGCTATGATTGCGACGGTCGTGTCGCCCTAGCATCCTTGCCGGAAGCTGGAGATCTTAACCAGTATCGTAGGAGAATTGAGCATTGGTGAAACGGTGGCCGGCGCAGGGACGTAGAGGCACGAGGGTCAGGAGCGGTCGTCGAGTAGAAAGATGTTCCCGTATGTTCTGGAGAGATATAAATCTTCGTCTGAGTTGAGTTGCAACTCGAAGATATAAGGCGGCGAACGAGAGGAGCGGACCCGGCTGTATCACTGGCTCAGATCATAGACTAAAGAATGGATTGCGGACGGTACAAGCACCTGGCGGAGTCTTGAGTCTAGGCAAAGTAGGCGAATTCAGAGGTACAAAAGATCGCGATCGCTGTGGGACTCTCTTTGACCGAGTCGGTACCGCTGAAGCGGCGCCGGCGAAGCGATCGTCGCTGCTGTCAACATAGATATTCAATTTGTGGGTGCATTTCGCCTCACGCCACGCAGCGCATAACAACGTCGAGCGACTGGCTTGTAACGACTGAGAACGATTGGATCATAGGTATGATTGATTTACCTTCGCGCCACTCACTGCAGGTCTCTAAGCCGGTGCTGAACTGAATGGCCATTGCCGGCCTCATGTAGTAGTACATGGGAACATGTAGACGCTACTTTGACGATCACGATGAGTAGGTAAGTTAGTACTCTCATGGCTAACAAGATTGAATAATGGTATTACATAATACAAGCTGACAGGCTCGGCTGCTTATAAGAGTGCCAATGCGAAATGAATAGAATGAAAGACGACGTTTGTTAGCTGGTAAGGCAAAGTGCTAGTGCAAATTCCCTTGCGACCCATGCAAGGCGCATCAGAGTCTCTGCAATCTCATATCAGAAAGAGGCGCCCCTACCAGAAATACATACTGAGCCTTGAAGGATCTCGCAAGCATTACTAGTGGGATCCATTGAGTAGGTTTGGTGGCCGCTATATCGCCTGTGCAAACTTCCTCATTCCTGAAAGATCGGCCGTGCTCCTGTTTTGAAATCGTGAAATCTTTCAAGAATTGACGAAAATAAGATGCTGATCAAGACCTCCATCCTGTTGGTTATACTCTCCACTCACCAGTCATTGACTCTCCCCAACCCACTCCTACCAGCCAATTCCATGACACTGTTGCGAAATCTGAGTTCAGGGCAGCAGTGTAGCATGGTTGGCTGTGGTAGCCCGTTCCACGACGGAATCGCTTTCTGCCGGAGTCTGAACCAGGGCTGTTCGTTCTGCGGTCCGAATCCTCGCGCCTTGGTACCTTTTGCGACGTTCACTTGTGGAGGGCATTGGCAACAATCGTCACTGGACGAAGGCTTCCGGGCTGCGAATTTGTCGGCGAACGCTTCTGCCGTTAAGGGTGTGACCGGCAGTCATGGGACGTGAAGGATGTCGCTGCATTCAATGAGGCTGATTTTCCTTACGTCTCCAAACACTCGAGTGTCACCGAAACCTTTTATCTCGGCGAGACGTCCGAACTTTGGCTGCTGTGACATTGCTCGAACCCATATCTGTTGTACGATGCGACATTCCGATCGTATCTTCCTGAACCGGTAATACATCCCACCATGCCAGAGTCCCCAGCCTCCGCATACGCCTGGCTTGTATGCCATAGCTGATTGTACGATGTGCAATTTCAAGACGGGGAAAGGGGAGCGACAGAGGTATTCTCCTCGAAGCCTCCTCCTCGGTTCGCTGCAAAAACAAAGCCATCGCAGGATCGTAATCACCAGCGGAGGTACGTATATCTGGGGAACTCATGGTCACCGTGATGAACGCCGTCGAGTCGGGATATTCTGGAGCGCCAAGGTCCGCAAAGGGGTCTGTGACATAATCCACAAGGCCTTGTATCCTTTTCGTGACAAAACCACCCATACCTAATCTACCTGCGCAGAATGTCGCCAGATATGCCGCCATCCCTCTGACATCGTTCGGTCTCAACACTATGGACTTGATCTTGACCGGACCCGCGACTTGGACAGCGAGTTTCACACCCGCATACGACACCTCGACTGGCAGATTGTACAGCGAGCCTCGGTCCTCCAATTTTTGAGTCACAGTGTATGTGACAGCATTTGTGCCATGAGGGAGGATGCCACCAGTATGCAACCCGTCTTCTCTCTTGAGGCCAGCACCGTAAGCAGCGTGACAAAAGGCGAAATTGGGCAACGAAGGCTCGATGGGGACGGGAGGGACGTATGACGTGACATTTGAGAGGGTTGAGATGTTGATCATTGTACATGTTGCATGGTCAATCTTTGGGGGAGCAATCTTTGGGGGAGCAGTCGCTGTGGAGGAGCTTTTGAATAGATGTATTGAATCGATTGAACGAAGATTCTTATCTTTCGAATTTTGCTCGTCGCCTCTATAGAGGCTTTCGTGCGCGAGATGCGCATGACAGGAACAGCACCGAGCGCCTCGACAGTGGCTCATGTCGCGCTGTTAGCGGTCGATAATGCCTGATCCCCCGTGTAAAGAATCAGGACTACTGGTCTCATCGCTTCCTTGTTCGTGCTAGCTTTGAGAATCAGGTTTCCAATGAAGCGTGCGTCTGAGCGAACATCCTAATTCGGAGGACTTGGTGCGAGACCTTAGGCCCAGGTGGTCTGCGCATGCTTGTGATCAGACTTCCCAGGACGTAGCATTTAGGATATCTGATCTGTGCACATGTCTCTGAAGCAAGAATTTCTGCCAGTCAGCCATGGCCTGCCTCGTATTCAGACCACACACGCCATCTTTCCTCTTTACGACGACTGATGCAATATTGATTTCTGAAAGGCTTCCGTGGATGGGGTAAGCCACAACTTGATCACAGATATTCCTTCTTCCTGCTCGTCCGTGTGTACTGATTCATGTGCCATTCCGTGTCCCCACTCTTAGTCTCCAAAGTCCCGCCTCTGATCTCAAAAAGACGCATTGTCATCCTCGGTCCTACTTCTGCCAATTCTACGTCCTTATATCCCGTGCGGACGAAAACGTGATGCCTTACTTCAACGCTATCTTCAATATTCTTGAAGGTGACGATTCGGCTCCCAACTTTTTGATTCGATGTTGCTGCTTCTCGGGGTGGAAAAAGGTGCTTTAGAATTTGAGCCACACGCTTGCCAAGAGGAGTATTAAAATTCTCAAATATGAGGTGAGGGTATGATTCGCTAATGGTGCCTTTACTGGAATTTGGAAGATCGTGGCGGAGGAAAACGTTGTGTAGGGAGAATGAAGCCGTGGGGCCATGCGGCAAATGTGAGATTGTGAGAGCTGTTGGCACACCGCGATGCTCGTGGAGGAGAAGTAGGTCCGTCAATGACGAGGCGTTGGCACTACTGACGAGATTGGGCAAAATAAGCGTCCCACGATTAAGACGTATAGACGTGGGAAGCAGTAATCGTATTTCTTTCGCGAACGCCGAAAGTCGGGTTGAAGGGGAGCGTGAAGTCGTCACTAGGGGGCGTGGGTCTGCAATGCCGGATAGGTGAGCGTACTCGTCGTCAATATCGTTGTGGGCTTCAGCGCTCTCATCGAACTTGTAGTCCTCGCGTAGGGTCTTGTCGTTGGCTATAGTAGGATCAAGCGGCTTGCCAGTAGCCAAAGAAGCCTTGAGCTTTGCCCGTTTCTCGGCAGTCTCTGCTTCGCGTAGGGTGAGGGCACGGCGGTGAAGGTAGTCCCTTCGTTGGCGGGCTTGCCTTCTCTTAAGCGGGGATATGTCAGTGAATATTGTAGCGATCAGCAATCAGAGTGCTACTAACAATCATGTTGAAGGATCCTACGGCGTGCCTTGTGTCACGCGACACAGACTCCGTTCTTCTAGATTGTGTACAATAGACAGTTAGATACCTCAGAGAGATCTGAAGATTTTCTTAGCGGGGCCGAGGCTTGGCATTTCTAGGGCCGATTGCCGATCGAATTCCTTCAACTCCTCCTTCGACACCTTACATCTGGCCCTTTACGACACACCTTCTGTTTGCTTTTCATGGTGCTGGAGTCTAGTGGTGGTCTGTTGTTTTCCTCAGCTCCTCAAGAGATTTTGAGAGCTTGCCAATCTCACACCAATCTAAAGCCCGGGTAACCCACGACCTGCCAAAAATTCCCAAGTACAATTATTGCACCAGCCACTATGGAAGGAGCTTTTACCCACCTGGGCAACCACTTGATATCAGACTCGGCTTCTACTATTAACGCGGGGGACGATCTCTCTACTATCGACCCTGATGAGAGTATCCTTGACCGCGAATATGGCAGAGGCAACCTGACAGGTGGACCCAGACGACGCCGACATGATGACGATGAAGAGGGTACCGAGGCCTTCGACGATGATGACACAGAAAGCATGGTCAGTATGCCAGTGGATGGCGTAAATGGCAAACCAGTTGCGCGCCCAGAAGAAGAAAAAGAGCTACCACCACACGCATGCGCGTAAGTAGCTACAGGCTTGGAGACATGTTAAAGCAGGCTCTGATTGTCACTTCTTTCCCGCAGATATTGTGGTATACACAATTCGGCCTCCGTCGTCCGCTGTCTGGCTTGTAGCAAGTGGTTCTGCAGCGCCCGTGGCAACACTTCCTCGTCTCATATTATTAACCACTTAGTTCGCGCTCGCCACAAGGAGGTTCAGCTACATCCAGACTCGTCGCTGGGAGATACAGTCCTGGAGTGCTACAACTGTGGTACAAAAAACGTCTTTCTGCTTGGTTTCATACCAGCCAAGTCTGATACCGTTGTGGTACTCCTCTGTCGTCAGCCGTGTGCCTCCATGCCTTCCTCCAAAGATATGAATTGGGATGTGTCACGTTGGCAACCGCTGATTGAGGATCGATCTTTCCTGTCTTGGCTGGTGGCCGCCCCTTCAGATACCGAACAGTTACGTGCTCGACACTTGAGCCCTCAGATGATTGCGAAGCTCGAAGAGATGTGGAAGGACAATGTGTCAGCCACAATCGCAGACTTGGAGAAAGGCGCAGGTGTTGATGACGAGCCGGCCCCCGTCCTGCTACACTACGATGACGCTTACCAGTACCAGAACGTCTTTGGGCCCTTGGTCAAGATCGAGGCGGATTACGACCGGAAGTTGAAGGAGTCACAATCGCAAGATGGGCTTATTGTTCGATGGGACTTTGGTCTGAACAACAAGCACCTTGCCAGTTTCGTGCTGCCAAAGCTGGAGCTTGGAGATGTCAAACTTGCCGTGGGAGACGAGATGAGGATCAAGTACACTGGAGAACTTCGTCCGCCGTGGGAAGGCGTAGGCTACGTGATCAAAATTCCAAACAATCAGTCGGACGAAGTTACCATCGAGCTTCGTGCCAAGGGCGATCATAAGTCCGTGCCCACGGAGTGTACCCACAATTTCAGCGCAGATTATGTCTGGAAAGCAACATCATTCGATCGCATGCAGCTTGCCATGAAGACGTTTGCTGTAGATGAGATGAGTGTGTCTGGCTACATCTTTCATCGCCTGCTGGGCCACGAAGTTGCTGCAGCACCAATGAAGACTCAGATGCCCAAAAAATACAGCGTCCCTGGCTTGCCAGAGCTGAACAGCAGTCAGATTAGCGCTGTGAAGAGCGTGCTTCAGAAGCCACTCAGCTTGATTCAAGGTTGGTCTTCCCCGTCCCTGCGGGGCCATCTGATTAACCCATTCAGGCCCTCCTGGAACAGGGAAGACCGTCACATCTGCTACGATCATCTACCACCTGGCCAAGATCAACGGAGGCCAAGTTCTGGTCTGTGCTCCATCCAACGTTGCCGTGGACCAGCTCTGCGAGCGGATCCACAAAACCGGTCTGAAGACTGTCCGTGTTACTGCCAAGTCGCGCGAGGATGTTGAGTCTCCCGTAGGCTTTCTATCTCTCCATGAGCAGGTCCGTATGAATGACAGCAACGTCGAATTGGTCAAGCTGAACCAGCTCAAAGCCGAGCTGGGAGAACTATCAAGTCAAGATGAGAAGAAGTTTAAGCAGCTCACCCGCAGCGCTGAACGCGAAATACTGCAGCACGCAGACGTGATCTGTTGTACCTGCGTTGGGGCCGGGGATCCACGTCTTGCAAGGTTCAAGTTCCGCACTGTTTTGATAGATGAATCTACTCAGTCTGCAGAGCCCGAGTGCATGATTCCATTGGTTCTTGGCTGCAAACAGGTGGTACTTGTTGGGGATCATCAGCAGTTGGGACCTGTCATCATGAACAAGAAGGCGGCCAAAGCAGGCCTCAACCAATCCCTTTTCGAACGCTTGGTCATTCTTGGATGCGCTCCAATTCGGCTGAACGTTCAGTACCGCATGCATCCCTGCCTATCCGAGTTCCCATCCAACATGTTCTACGAAGGGTCTTTACAGAACGGTGTCACTATGCAGCAGCGTATTCGTCGTGACGTGGATTTCCCTTGGCCAGTGATAGACTCACCCATGATGTTTTGGTCCAATCTTGGCAACGAGGAAATCTCGGCTTCCGGAACCTCATACCTCAATCGCACCGAAGCCTCGAATGTGGAGAAGATAATCACTCGCTTCTTCAAGGCAGGTGTACAGCCCGGTGATATTGGTATTATCACACCGTACGAAGGTCAGCGAAGCTACGTGGTTAGCTCAATGCAGACCAACGGCACGTTCAAGAAGGAAAATTACAAGGAAATCGAGGTTGCCTCGGTGGATGCATTCCAAGGACGAGAGAAAGACTTCATCGTTCTCTCCTGCGTGCGCTCGAACGACCATCAAGGGATCGGATTTTTGAGTGACCCTCGTCGTCTTAACGTTGCGCTCACTCGCGCCAAGTATGGCTTGGTAATCTTGGGCAACCCCAAGGTTCTGTCCAAGCATCCGTTGTGGCACTATCTGCTCTTGCACTTCAAGGAAAAGAATTGCCTGGTGGAAGGGCCACTTTCGAACTTACAGATCTCCTTGCTGCAATTCAGCAGACCAAAGCAATTGTACCGTGGCCCTCAGCGCTACCAAATGTCATACAACCGTGCTTCTGAAATGAGCAACGGCATTTCCAACGGACGCAACGGGACTCGCCAGGAGTACAACGACGCCGGGTCACTGGTTGGCTACATCCCTGACGACGTGTCGTCGGTGCATTCGTCGTCGGTCGGTGGAGTCGGTGTTCCTTCGCAATACCCCCAGATGTTCTCCGGATTCCAAGATACTTGGCCTGGGATCAACGGACGCCGCGCCAACGGCGCCAAGAGCCGTGCAGGTACCGAAAGCATTGCAGGCGAATCCGTTGCTGCCACCGAGTCGGATGTGAATGGTCCGACCAGCACCGTCGACGGCGGAAAGGGTGGCGTCAGTCTGGCTGGTCTCACCATCAATGATGCCAAGCAAGCTAGTCTGAACCAATCGGACCGTCTCAAGCGCTATGTCGAATCTGGCGGACGTCCTGGAGATGGCAGTATCTATGGTGGGAGTTCTGCCAGTAGTCGTCTACCACGTGGTGAAGACGAAGACGTCCGAAGTGTGTCTACGGCGTTTGCCAGCCAGGTCGGGCTCGGTAATTACGATTGATCGGACCGCGCTCATCGAGTTGACACGATTTTGATCTGTTCTCAAAAGCGAATCGATTGTTAGAAATATCAATAAAGGCACGAAAATCGATGCTCTTGTACACTGGCAGCCATACCGGTGACGACTGCGCGAGAGCTTCGTGGTATTTGAGAGTAGGACCAGCCTTCCAGAGAGACGACCCAGCGAAGGGTCGAAGAGTCTCAGCGATGCCTCAAAATCAAGAAAGGAGCAGGGGACGAGCAGATGGTGGAATTGAGACGCATGTTAGCAGAGGCAGCAGCATCATACAATGGCTACTGCAATGTTCTTCTACAGGACTAGGAAGGGCCTTGGTCTTCGGCCGGAAAATTGTCATGCTACCAACTGGCTTCGATGCACATTGCTTCATCTTCAACGGTTTGGACATGCTTCCTTTGCGGTAAACACATTCCTTCTCCATTTAAACATGCATGTTTTATTAGTTGATTAATTGTCAGATATAATACATCAGTCTTTACCGAAGGCGCTCCAATGATCGTCTACGCGTGACCACTTTATGACGCCCAATGCTAGTGACAATCCTTTCAATTCAAGACCAATGTCATATTGGAGAATTAGAGTGGATTATATATATAGAGTGCCATGATAGAAGGAACGTGCAAAATGCATAGGTATCATATCAATAGGGGACTGGGTGTGTACCGATGACTACCCCCAGAGTTTGGCCTCTCATTTGAGCTTCATCTATTTATACGAGTCCGGACGCTAGAACTACGGCACTTGGGACGGCATGTCGTGCAGGGTCCATTTCCTGTCACGCACATTGTTCCCGTTTCGCTTATCAAGCCGAGCCTTATTCCACATCAAGCAATAGATCCTGCCGATCTTCGCGCTTATCTGCTTCGTAAGCTCAAAGGAGTATGGTCTAGGGGAGCAAAGTCCTGATCGAGACTAGTCATCTGGCCAAAGCAGGGACCATCAAACTTCGCCTCTGAAATTGCACACCAATGAAGGTCACCCGTCAGGATGGATCGAATTAGTTCAGGAGGATTCGTGCCACAAGCGTGGCCTGCAACGTTGGTTTCAGTCCACGACTTCATCTCTTTCACCCTCTCACATTCCGTACGTTCTTTGTTCTCTACCGCTGTCGGCACTGGACTGCTTGCAGCTTCCATCGCACTCATACCTATTATCCTCGCGCTCTTCTTCTTACGCACCAGCAACGACAGTACGACAGCAATCATGGCGAACGGTCCCACGTTTACCGGCAATGGCGCTGTATCGAACGGCAAACATGCAGACCCCTCGGCAGACTTTAAAGGTGACATCAGAGTCAACAACAAAGCACCGACGAAAGAGCTTCTTGAGAAACTCGCAGACATTCCGGTACTAGATGTGAATAAGAAATCGCATACCTTCAAATCACTCTACTCAGATAACGAGCACGGGCCGAGGCGCGCTCTCGTGGTTTTCATACGGCATTTCTTCTGCGGTGTACGTACTCCTTCCTTCTTTTCCCGGCTGGCTGCATACTCTCCGGCTGGTAGCATACAGCTGTACGAACATAGTCTTTCTAACGCACGCCATATGACCACAGGTTTGCCAGGAATACGTCCGTGTCCTTTCAGAATCCATCCCCCCTTCCACCCTCGCCACCCTCACCCCACCCACAGAGATCGTCATTATAGGCTGCGGCCAGCCTGACATAATCCCAATGTACGCCCGCGAAACCGCATCCGCGTTCCCTATCTACGCCGACCCCACGCGCCGCCTCTACAATCTCCTCGGCATGACCTCCACCCTCAGTCTCGGCTCGCAAAGCCCAGAATACATGAAGAAGGGTTTGTTGAGCCTGTCGGTGCGATCATTTATCCAAGAGCTGAGGAGCGGGCGGAATATGCTGAGCGGAGGCGACTTTCGGCAGGTTGGTGGGGAGTTCTTGTTCGCGGGCGACAAGGTTACCTGGTGTCATCGGATGAAGAATACGAGGGATCATGCCGAGATCACGGAAATACGGAAACAGTTGCGATTGGATGAGCCGCGGAACGAGGCCTCGGACGGGGAGACCCCAAGGGCACGGAAGAGGTGGAGCACGGCGGGGCTGGGAGCAGGTCTTGGACGGAGATTGTCGAGTCGAAGGAGGAGTTGGGCGCCTAGTCGGTCGAGGAGTCGAAATGGAAATATCGATGTGAAGGGTAGTCCGGCCCGAAGTGGGATGGTGGGAGTGAAGGAGGAGGAGACTGCGACTCCGGAGGATGCGCTGGCTAAGTTGGAAGGCAAGGGTGGTTCGCGTCCGATCGGAGGGGAGAATGGTACCCCGCTCAATGGGACTGCGAATGGTACCGTCGATAGCACTGCGAAAGAGAGTACGCTCGGGAACGGCGCTCCTGTCAATGGCTTGGTACATAGCCCTGTAAATGGCATGGGCAATGAAGCGGTGGTGGTGGAGGAGAAGATTATGCATGGTGCCGCTGGCGGCATGGTCAACGGACTTACGAGTGGGACGACGGAGGCTTGAGGGATGTGCTCGCCTATATTCCTCGTATACATCTCATGCTCATGTTTGCGCTGCGTGGACTTACTGTCTTTTGGGCATGCATACTCTGCGATACCCTGGCGTTTCTTTTTCCTTTTTTTCTTTTGGGAAGGGAAAGCATAGATAACACATGGGGGGTTTTTTTTATCGATCGATGGATATCTTAAGTCGTGAAGGTATGGTATGATATGCTATGTTTTGCTATTCGTGTATATGTATGTCCTACTGTAAAATATGAATCCATGTCTCTTCTACATTTGAGGTGATGAAATCTATCGTTATTTTCTAATTCCTTTTGACTTTTACATATAGTTGTCTTGGCTTCCGGTTGGGTTGTATGGTTGGGGCGAAATTCGTTTTCGATATGGAGGGACTGGTCGCCTATGTGGCTGTGGGCTTCTACTCTTATACAAAAGACAAATACCAGCTAGCAAGAATTGTATGCTCGCACTTCCACCCCTCACCAATCCCTCACTTGCTCCTTCGTCCTCGATCTTTGAGCTCCATACATACATACATACATAACCAATCGATCTTGGCTCTTCGCTAAGATCTCTCTTTCCTTGTGTTATATAAGTGGACTGAACCGAGCTTTCGTGATTCGTTGCTTAGCTGGGGTAGTAGGTGGAGATTGGGGTGGAGGTGGAGGCGGAGGTGGTCTTGGGATATGTTGGGGGATTCGGAATCATGGGAGTGTAGGGGGGGTACGTGGTACGAAATGGGGAGGGGGAAAGGGTGTGAGTTGTGTGATTTTGGTAAGGTTTGAATGGGGTTGGATTGGGCTGGGTTGGGGTGATTCTGGATGGTTATGGGTATGTAGTATGGAAGGCCTGGGTTGAGAAATTCAATGGAGAGAATGGAGCTGGGGGGAGGGAAGGGGAGGGGGGGGGGGGTATAGATGGGGTATGCACGTCGAAACTAGGTCCTAAGTATACGTATAAAGCCCAGTCCTAGTAGACCAACATCAATGCGGCGAATTCATATGTCCGCCCTCGTGGACCGACTCAATAGAGGCTACCTGGGTACCATGAACCAACTCTTCCAAAAGGAAAGAAAGAAAGAAAGAAAGAACGACGGTGCTCTTGCAGTGGGTACGAAACTAAAGCGTTGAGATCAATTTTTTTCTTGGACCAACGTGCTTTTCTAGGATAGAGATGAAGGTGAAGATGGAGATGGAGATAGAAGGATGGGATACGCGAATGGGAGGGGGCTTCGGTGGGTTTTGGAATGGAATTGGAGGAATTAGAGGGATGGGAAGGGATGGGGAGGGTTTTGGTGTGTTGATTGCTATTTGCTGGTTGCAGATTGTCTGTTCTAAGGGCTGCGTTCTTGAGTAGGATATATTGGGACGGCCATGGTAGGATGGCATTGGTATGATGTTGTAGTGGGATGTAGCGATTGTATGATGAGGATAGAAGTCGGCATCGGATTTGATCTCCTACAGAATGATACAGATGATGAATTCTCAACCCACTAGCCATTAACCATCGTCATCCCGGCGGCATGGTAGCGATCACCGATGATCTGATGACTATTCAAAATCCCCTCGATATCCTTCATCTCCCCCTCAGTCAGTTCCACCGCACCCGCATTCTCAACCACACGCTCCGGAGTCGTAGATCCCGGTATCGGAATGATCGTCGGCATGCCCGGCTGCTTCGAAAGCGTCAGGAGCCAACCGAGCGCTAGTTGAGCTGGCGTGCATTTCTTTTTGCTGGCCATGGACTCCAGTTGCTTGACGAGCTTGATGTTGATGTCGAAGTTTTCGGGATGGAAGCGGGGGAGCATGCGGCGGAAATCGCCTTCGGGGATGTCGGCGGCGGATTTGATTTGGCCGGTTAGGATGCCTTTGCCGATTGGCGAGTAGCTGTGTGAGTCATGCCTGTTAGTGTACATTGTCGAGCTGTCAAGGGTTCTTTGGTGATGGTCATAGAGGAAGAAGCAGAAGAAGAAAAGGCTTACGCGATGATTGCGATTCCCTTCTCGGCGCAGACCTTTGCAATGCCATTTGTGAGTGGCTCCGTCGCCCAAAGCGAAAGCTCCACCTCGACAGCTACAATCTTCGTGATTGCCGCAGCTTCTTTGATCGTGTTTGCGTTCACCTCGCTGAGTGCCACGCCTCCAATCTTACCTTCTTTGACCATTTCGGCAAGCGCCCCTAGAGATTCCTTGAGAGGAACCTTGGGGTCCCGTCGTGCACATTCGTACTGATCTATCTTTCCTTTTCCCCCCAGCGTTTTCAAACAGCTTTCGATCTCCGCTCTCATGAATGCGGGGGTGCTGTTCGGAGTCATGTTCTCAATACCGCCCTTGATATTGAGGACGACTTTCTTGGCGTCTTCGGGATACTTGGCGTAGTACTTGCTCAAGAGTACCAACGAGTTATCTTCCAGTGGACCGTAGAATATGCCGCCGTTCCAGTAATTGCAGCCTGCATCGAGTGAAGCTCGCATGGCGGCGAATTTCTTCTCGTCGGATGCGGCAGCATTATGCCAAGTTAAGCCTGGTTGAAGTGAGCCATGACGCTCGGATAAACCGGCATGTATAGTACCCATCAAGCCGTAACCGACGCTTCCGACCTTCTGGCCTCCAACAGTAGTTGTTGCAGGCATTATGATAGATGAAACCGACGGATGAAGAGGACTGTTTGGTATTTTTATGACAAGGAAAGCAAAGATTGACTAGAGAAGAGGACGATAGAACAGACAAAGTCTCAATCTGCGCGGGGGCAAGAACACGATGAGTGGAAATAGATAGGATTGTCGGTTGGACCAGCAATGTCCATGTCTCGAGCCTCTGCCTTATATTCTCATTCCTGTGGAGTAGTGCATACGTAAATGGGGTTAGGATTTAAGGACTGGATATAAGTCCAAGTTCGGCCATAAGATAATGTTTAGTGGCGGTCACAAATCTGGTATGGATCCTATCATATTAGCTTTCAGCTCTTTTGCGACCACGCAAATCATGTCTGATGAGTGTGTATAGGGATATGGTCTGTATCATTCGCAGTACGATGTTGACCGGCCATTCAAAACAGGCAGCGGCTGTAAGGTAAGTGTTCCTCGCCTGCTTGGGACTAGCTCTACTGATGCCTAGCCACTAAGACAGTATAGTACTAGCTCAACATATGGGATCTGGCACTAACTTCATTGGGATATTCAACTCAAAGGTTGGGAATCCTCCCAACTATCAACGTTCTCTCTCATCTCGCCAGTCTTGTGCTCACTCGACCTCGGTCATTACATCCTGTCACAATATGAAGAGAACACTTCGAGAACGTAAAGGCAGTGCGGCGATAGTCCAAGCAGCTGCACCGCGCAAGAGACACGCGATCACAAGCACACGTTCAGCGTCAATCAAAGCATTGTAAGTAGCCTGGTAGCATGGCGAGTGAAGCTGACTGGATAGTAATCAACACAACACCACCACCTCGCCCCTTTTAAAGCTTCCACCCGAGATTCGCACCCAGATTTTTCGCCTTTTGATTGGCGACCGGTTTATCCACATTCTGTATACGGCTACGTCGCCAAACCCTGGCTTTCGTTATTGTGTCTGCACCGCTGCCCAGTCGGAGGACGAAGCTTACAATGACTTCACCAATGACTATAGCAGCATACCATCCCTTCAGGACCCACAATACTACGTCCCTCCCTTCAAACAGCGTCACGCTCATTGCAAACACTGGGACAGGGAGGACGGTAGATTCTTCCGCGACCTTGACCGATTCAATTGGCGGGATATTCCGGTCGTAGATCGACCTCGCAACTTGCTGAGTCTGACGCCTTTACTGCTATGTCGTCAAATGTATGAAGAAGCGAGCTTCCTGCTCTGGACCACAAGCACCTTCTCATTTGAAGATCCGACAACATTGAGGAATTTCATGAGCGGTCGCAACTCCGTGCAGAGGAAGCAATTGACCGCCATCCACATCGACACGCAGTGGGAATTGGAGCCGTTGGAAGACTGGGCTAAGCTGATGACACCAACGTTCGTAAAAAGATTCTCAGGACTCCGGACCCTCCACGCAACGTACGACCAAAACCTCGCAAGAATTAGTTCCCTGCAACTAGGTCGAGTTTCTTTATCGATGCGCGATGAAGATATTAAACCAAGTAATGATATCAAAGGCCCGGTGAAAAGAATGAGAGTGCTCCCACTCAAGCATGTAACTGTCATCATTGCTGATGATGCCGACACTGTCTTGAACTTCCCTAATCATAAATTCCGGTGGACGCTAGCTCAGAAGAGGGAGGTAGCAGACCTTCTGCGAAGGAAGCTGCTCGATCCGGACGGTCACAAGATTACTGCCGACCAACTGCAAGCGGAGACTGCGGATGCTCGAAAAGTTGATAGTATACCGCAGGATAAATGGATAACAGCATCAAGGTGACATTCCAATGAGCTTCCGAGGGATGTATCCGAACTCGGTGCAAAGATTCAATGGCAAGGACGACATGCTTCCTAGCTTCGGTGCGTATTGCTCGGCTTATGGAGCGAAGATGCGTCTAAGGATGGCAGTAAGGGGTAATCATTAGCATCATGTACTGGTTATCTTGGACGCGAGTTGCTTGGGACAAGAACCAAATATGTACAAGTATTTTGGCATTGGAACATGCTGCCCATGGCGTTTAATGCTGAACTATAGATGGTCGCTCATAATCGTTGCATAATCGCTGCGAGAGATCGGCTTAGCATCAGCATATCAGCTTTTGAATCTTCCTGGGCACTAAGCATCCCACGGCAAAGCCGCAGATGGTCGCTCACACTTACTCTGATATAACGGCTTAGCATTAGCCATGTTAACTATCGAGTCTTCCTCCTTAGATACTTTTAATATTCACACACACGAGTAAACGTGACTATACTAGTAACTAACGTTCTAGCTTACAAGTATCATTCTCATCTTCATCAAGGATAAGGGCGAAATGAAAGACCTGTTGTCTGCATGATCACAGTACAAGTACGCTGCGTTGCCGGTTTCGCAATGAATCATCGACCACTACAGTAATGAATTCCTCAAGCCTCTCCAGGGAATATACTTCATCCGCAGACTTCCTGATAAGCGTCAACTTGTTCACCATATCCCGCCTCTCCACCGCGTTCCGAGGAGAAGGCTTGTAAATACGCACCAAGGAACTACTCCAAGCCTCCCCTCTTCTCTCATCATTACCCTCCGCGACGAAATCCGTCGCTTGATAGACTCGCTTTTTCTTATCTTTCAAGTCCTCTGATGCGGGCAGAACTGGCCGTTGTTACAGCTATGATGAATTCTTTATGTTCTGGCAAGTTTTCAAAGGCTCGGGGGGTGTCGTGCACTGATATTGTGAGGGTATACTATTTTTTATTATGATTTTTAGAGGATTCTGCTTCTGCAGCGGCTGCTGGCGCTGAATTGAGGGTGAGCCGTCCCTGAAGGTACTTGAGCCGGGGTGAGCTCTTCCGGAGCATTCTAGAGATGTAGCATGCTGGAGCCCGAATGGGGTATGTCGAGCCCAGTTGCAATTGCCTTTCGTTGCCGGGTCTCTGCCACATAGACCTCCGATCCAATCAATCCGACCCAAACTTCTATTGCATCTGGCGAGACCTTTCAATCCGGCGGCTTGATATGGTCAAATCCTCTCGCTACAATGTGAATAATGCGTATATATCGGCGTTGACCCATACCTTGTCTCAATATTCGCTCCATGTGGCTCCTGCTATTCGTTTCATGACCCCTCCTAGGACCAAATAGGTAGGGATGAATGGGCAATTAGAGCACATCTCAAGTCGTGTATTTGCGGGAGCTGATGACAAAAGCAATGTTTGTGAGTCCCAAAGATTGTTACTGTTTCAAAATCCGGGTATTCGTACGTTGTAGCTGCCTCCTTCGCTAAGTGTTCAACCAAGGATCTTGAAGAAGTTCTCCGGCAGTTGCTCGGTCTTCTGGCTTCCACCTTAGCATTCTCTTCACGAATTCGAGAAAGAGTCTCTTGTCTTCCCCAGTCAAGGATGTCACGCAGCTCTCGAAGGTAGGAGCGTTTGAAGCCGTGCTGGGCCTGTGTAATAACGTTCCTTGGGTTCAGCGTCAGCGAGGACCGTAATGTGATAATCTGGCAGATGAAAAGGACTTTGCACCTTCTGCAGTGAAGTAATCACTCGTCTTTTTCCCTCGTTTAAGGAGTTCAGGTGGGGGAGGACCAAGAAGGGATGTCATTTCGGATAGATGAGTTTCTGGACTGTAAGCGTTGTTGCTAGGATTGAATGCATTGAAGAGTGTCTTGTCCTCAAGTAGATCCCAAAGCTTTCACGGCATCTACGTCAATTCTGTCACGGATAACTGTTGAGGGATACTTACCATGACTCCAAGGTTCCATATATCGACACTATAGGTCCAACCAGCTCGTAGAATCACTGCAGGGGCTTGAAAAAGATCAGCCTGGATCGGGTGATTATGGGGCTGAGACACAGTCCCCCAGACAGCCAAACCAAAGTCAGAGATCTTTGGTGGCCGTGGAGGACTCTGCAGATCCCCAAAATTACGAGAGGGGTAGATGGTCCTAGTGCCCTCTATCTTTCGAGGAGTGGGTCTCTCAGCCGCAGCGTTGACCAAATCGTCGATTACCGCCTGACTTTCAATACCAAGCAGAATGTTCTCGGGCTTCAGATCTGCAACGATCAAGTCGAGTCAGCTTTGCGAACTTGAACTTGGTGTAGACCAGAGGCGTACCTGTGTGGATGATGTGACATCTAGTATGAAGATGATCGAGCCCAGCCAGTAACATCTCTAGTAAAGGCTTCAAGAAGTAACCTGGTATTCGGCCGTTCGATAAACGTCTTTGGAACGTTGATACAGACTCTCTCATAGGCGTGTAAACCAAACCCACGTGTGTGGAACCCGGGCCGGTTACCTCGAAAGAATTGAGCGCCGTCCTCAGAAACCGCGCACCTCTACTTTTGTGATCCGTGTGGGCGATACACTGCGATATCTTTAATTCAGTGCTGGCAGCGTCCTTTTCGAAGAGGCCGTTGGTGAGGATTTTGAGCGTCACATAAGGGTTTGATTGCCACCACCACCTTACTTTGGGGTCAATAAAAGCCAATGGGTTTGAGATCAGATTTATCCTCATACGTACGTTTGGATGTCCCGTGCTAACCATACGGTGGAGCTGGCGCCGTAGCCCAGCTTCGCAACGACCTGATATTTGCCGTTGAAGGTCTCTCCTAAATGAACGGGATAATAACGCTGCGCACAATACCGGGGAAGGGTTTCTTCCTCGATTAGATCATTTGTATCCAATATCGCTGGGGTTCTCGCCGCTAACGATCCAGAATCGAGTCTCAATCCGCGAACATTACGCAGCAGCCGTGCAAGAGAAGTCATCAAATCAGAGTCTTTGCTGGAAAATCAATGAATTAATGCAAGATATCGCGGAAACTTGGCGTGCATTGCTTTCAATTGCCGAACAATGAATCATTCTCAAAGGTAAAACTCAGGATTATGGTAAGCCTGCGTGGTACTGTAAACAGTATTGTCGATTATTATTGCATATAGTGAATGAGCGAAATATGCTATATTCAGATCCTGAAGCGTGTCCGATCCTGCTAAACTGTGGTGTGCTTTGCAGTCTTGTCACCTTCGTCGTCTTGGGTGAACCTTTCTACGAAGCAGAGCAATGGCCGTGTGAACATGCCAGCACATCCACGGAATGATTGGCTTTTGAGAGCTTTAACGGCTGGATTCCATGTTGTACTTACTTATGTAGAAGCTTGCCAAGCCGCGACTCATCACGTGCTCTGTCTTGGCACCAAGGCTCGAACGCTAGACATTCTAGGTATAGCGTAGCTGCTATCAAAGCCCTTGGAGGCTAGCCTTAGAAGGCTAGCTCCGTAGGTGTGACTTCTCGCCCGGCCAGGGCATGAAAAAGCAACCTCCACCCAACAGCCAACGCAACACTCATTAACTCCGACATGAACCTTTGCGATTTACCAGGCGAAGTCCAGGATCATATCATCTTGGGCCTCCATCCATCAGCTGCCATCGCTCTCGGACAAACGAATCTCCACTTTCACACGACAGCATCACTTACAAGACTCAACAGCTTCGCTGTCGACTGTTTTCTCGAGGAGAAGAAGATTCAAATCCGCGATACAGCCGGCTATCTGTGTCGCTCTTGCCTAACTTTCAAACCGGACAGAGCTTACGCCAGGAATCAGATCATAGGTGCACGTATCAAGACGGGAAAGGAGGCTCATAAGCGAAAATGTTTGCATTGTTTGATAGCCAATGGTGAGATCTTGCCCGGGTTTGTTGTGAATATGGCGGACAGAAGCTTGGGAACGAGAGTGTATTGCTTTGGATGTTTGTTACTGCAGGATAGATTCTGTACTAAGTGTAATTGGTGCTACGAATGTGCGGTAAAGCGGAAGGTCAAGACTTATCGGAAGGGTTGGGAAGCAACAAATGGGTCGAGTGATGGGATGGGCTATGTGATCAATTGCTGCTCAAAGCACACATGGAGCGAAGTTGAGAAGATTGAAGTGTTGAGCCTGGGGAACTGGGAAGATGATCGTGACTTTGACAGCAGCTAGAATTTGCAGGAAATGGTCGCGTCGGAGTCCAAATATTTGTCCAAATATTTGTGCGTTACACTGAGAGTGCAGGGTTTCCGGCTTTGGAAGGGGCAAGCCGACTGATGTACGAAACAATTGGCGGGAACGCGATCAACATCGAGCCAGTCTTCGGGACAGGACACTATTATTCTACTCGGAGGACTTTTGGACTTCTCTTAAGAAACTCATAGATACAACACCGGTCACAAGTCTCCATCTCCACGACCACACCCCTGTACCATCACACCGCTCACCAATTCCAAATCTCCACAACCCACCACTTACCACTCACCGTACGAATGCCCCCCAAACCCACCGCCAAGCCCAAGGGCGACTACATCGAAACCGACACCGGCAACAAAGTAGCGCGCAAAAACCAACTCTACGGCACCCAACACATAATCCTCGGCGGCCGCACCGTCATCGAGTCCGAAGTCTGCATACGCGGCGACCTCATCCGCCTCCTCCCCCCTCAACCCACAGACCCCACCTCCAAACCCTCCGCACCCCCACACCCCAACACCTCCGTCACCATCGGTCGCTACACCTACATCTCCAAAGGCTCCATCCTCAAACCCCCCTCGCGGTTGCACAAAGGTGTCGTGAGCTACCATCCGTTGAAGATCGGCGACCATACCTTTGTGGGGGAACGGTGTGTGATCGAGGCGGCGAGTATTGGCGATCATGTGCATATTGAGCGCGGGGTGGTGGTGGGGAAGATGTGTGTTGTGAGGGATTGGGCGAGGCTGTTGGAGGGGAGTGTTTTGGCGGAGGGGACGGTGGTGATGAGTGGGTTTGTTTTTGGGGGGGTGCCGGCGAGGGAGGTGGGGGAGGTGGGGGTTGGGTGGGGGGCATGTGAGGGGATGGAGGGGGGGGATTTGAGGGGGAGGTGGAGGGGGGTTGGGTAGGGATTTTGGAGGCACTTGGGACGGGATGGGGTAGGGCTTGGTATGGAGGGTGGTCGTGCAGGGGATGAACTGTGAGCGGTTCTGGCTGCGTTTGATGGCGTTGCGGGAGATGATACCCTTTGCTGCAATTGCTCTTCTGTCATAATTTGCTCCTAAAGCTGAAGGAAGTCCAACAAACACCCGCTTGCTAAGCCTAAATATGCCGTGACGAAGAGAAAACCCTAGACTACTATTACAAAGTGATATGTGGCTCCCACAACATCAGAAGGAAGGTGTTGTACGTGTGGGAGGAAATACGCTGGGGGTATCCTGAGCAAGGAAATGGCTGCGGACGAAGTAGACTGATAATCGTGCGCGTAAAGGAATGGTCGTACATTGGTATCGTCGACATGGAAGGGCTTGAGACATATCATCCAGAGCAGCTCATCTGGCTTTCTGTGGCGGCGTCTTGACATTATTCGAAAGCCAGCCCTGTAACGCGTTAGATTGATTCATTGGACTTCCCTCCTCTGTCAAAGCATAACCACTCACCAAGCCCTCGAACAGACCCTCCCCCGTCGTAGCGCAACTCGGCACCACATACCAAATCTTATCCTTCAGCTGGCTCAGCTTCAGCCGCTCCTGCACCTCCTGCGGCGTCATCGCACCCGGTATATCCTGCTTATTGGCAAACACCAACAGCAGCGCCTCTTTCATCTCGCGATCCAAGATGATCCTGTGCAGCTCCTGCCTCGCCTCCTCTATCCTCGCGCGATCGTTCGAGTCGATGACGAAGATGAGGCCCTGCGTGCCGGAGAAGTAGTGTCGCCATAAGGGGCGGATTTTGTCTTGGCCGCCGACGTCCCAGACGTTGAATTTGACGTTCTTGTAGGTTACGGTTTCGACGTTGAAGCCGACGGTGGGGATGGTGGTTACGTCGGAGTTTATCTTTAGCTTGTAGAGTATTGCTGGGCGGCGATGTTAGCTGCTGCTGCTGCTGCTGTTCGAGGATGTTGGGGAGGAGAAGGTACTTGTCTTTCCGGCAGCATCGAGACCTAACATGAGTAGGCGCATTTCTCTCGATCCGAAGATCTTGCCCATGATCTTTGACACTTGGCCTCCCATCGTCGATGTGTGGACGCTTGCGCGGCCTTGTCAGGCCTATAAGTCGGTTGAGCGGTAGCTCTGGGATATGAGATGGTTGGCTTGAGATCTGATCGATAGCTTCCTCGAGGCAATGTCCTATAGCCTGATCCTTTGCGGTCTGGTCGTGGGAGGATATGAAAGATGTGTGACGAGCGTATGAGGTGGCAATGGCTGATTCTTATGTTGTCAGAGACTTGCTGGAGATTGCGCTGCTTCGTGCATGCAGTACGATATGCAAGAGTGCGTGCAAAAGTCCGTGTTGAAACGCGCTTTGCTGCGTTTCAGACGCCACACCCCTGTCCCGCCCCGGCTCGTCTGACTAGCGTCATGTATCTACCCCTGTTTCGTTCAAAGGTTTTGACGCTCGCACAGAGAGCCATCACATTAAAGAGTGGCCTATGGGTCTTCTTTCACGAGTTCTAGTGTGGTGCGAGAGAGGCTGCACAACAATGAACTTAGGGCATTATCTGACTTTCATGCACCCCTCCCTGGAGGAAATTATTGAGTAGACGCAGTGCTCTCTTCTTCTCGCCATGCATAGATTCATGAATTATATAAATATAGAGATTTTCCAATCCAATTTCCCAAATATGCACTGGGGTATCACGTCTCAGCGGTGTCCCACATTTTAACCCCCCTTTGACGCCCTTTCGATGCACCCTACTTGCTATTGACGTCAAGAACGAATCTTCTGTAAACTTCCATCTCTTGCCCCTGATCGTCTTCGAATTTTAGTCTGTAGACATCCTTCTTACCTCCGGCTATGGTAGCACGATAGAAGGTGGTGGTCTCAGGGTATCGCGCGAGGACTAGCTTTCCAACCGGAAAGTCCACAAGAACGTCTCCTTCCTTGGGTATGGCGATCAATGCAGCGGCTGAGATTTTCGAGAAGACTTGTCCTGGTTGCCCATTCTCGTCAGGCTCAGGATCTTGTACTTCGTATCTGGGATGTCATTAGAGATGAACCAAGAACAAGAAAGGGCTTTCTACTAGGTCTTACCTCTTCTTGCCTCCAACTTCACTGATGGAGGTAATGTTGCACTGAATCCACTGGCTACCATCTTCCTTCGGCCTGACTTGTTTATATGCAACTACAGCACCCACGAAGAATTTGCCAGCTTTCTCGCCAGCAGGTCCCTTGCTTCCCTCCGAGCCTTCCTCTATCTTGACGATAGGCTCTGGCTTCACCTCCCGAGTCGCAGGTACTGATACGGCTCGAACAGCGTTGGAGTGCTTCATCCTTGCAGCAGGCCCCGGTAGGACCACACTGGGTGACATGACAGGCGCTGCTGGTGAATCTGCAGCGCCGTCAGTCTCCAGCTTTTGTCTTTTGGGATTGCGAGGCTTGGAGACCGCCTGTGGAGGACGGACGGGCTCCGTCTCGCTGGCTGAGCGAAGAGCTGCAAGGATCTCGATGTTCTTGATCACATCATTTGGTTCTTCTTTGAGAATTTTCTCTTCCTCTTCCGCAAGCTTGACACCTTCTCGATACAAGGCGGCAAGGTCGTCGATTTCCTTGACAGTGGGGGCTGCGGGTGGTTAGTCTTATCTCAATGTGACTATCATAGATCAGGCCCAAGCCAGAAGGACCCCGCAAGTTTTTTGTCGGGGTCTACACTCATCACGGTCGAAGATTGGATGGTTACACAGGAAAGCAATTGCCTGTCGGGCTACATAAAATGACAATGCCTGATGAATGACAAGGTTGTTCTTCTTATAGGAGTATTTGGAGGGAGGCGTAACAGGAGAGCTCCAATTTAGTATATTGATGTGCAATGGGGAACTCCGTTCTTACATTTGCCCATCTTTGCCTCCAGCTCGATCTGGGCTTTTGCAACTTCAGCGGCCCGCGCATGAGTCGCTCTCAACCGCTTGATGTCAGTGACTATTTGACTCCACATATTCCTTTCCTCGTGCGCGTCACTGGCATCCTCCTTGACAAAGGCCCCTCGGGGTCGATTGCGCGACGCCATTGTAGGGAGCGAAGGAAGAAAAATGTTCGTCAAGTCATTGTAGAATACGTCGGATTTAGGCTTCGGGGCTAGCGGCTGTTCGCTTGCTGCATCCGAGAGTTGACATCTCGACAACTTTGCTAAAGTATTCGCTAGCAATCCAGCATCGTCGCTGTTACCTTGAAGAACGTAGTTTTTCGATAGCAGGAAGCGAAGCCTGACTATACGAGGCCTTTTGATTCTTGGAAGAGCAAAACGCAGGAATGCAAGTTCCGCTGATCCGCTTGCAATGCGGTATGCTTCAAGGCTACACTGGTGCTTTGAACTAACTGATCCCTCGAAGGTGTCAATAGCTATGATTGGGGTAATGATCATAGCTCCAGAAGTGGCAGAATCTTGGCCTGAAAGCTTGTCTAGGCAAAGTCGGCCATCAGTCGGCAGCAGCCAAGTATGCTGCTGCCACACCGTCCAACAAGCTCTCAATCGAGACAGAGAAGCCGTACGCAGAACTATGGATGGGGACGCATCCCTCTTTACCATCCAAAGATGTGGAGACACAGCGAACATTGCTTGATCTCGTTCAAGACAATCAAGGGCTCATGTCTCCAGAGATCAGCAAGCGCTATGGCGAGAAATTGCCATTTCTGTTTAAGGTCCTATCCATCCAGAAGGCTTTGAGTATCCAAGCACATCCAAACAAGAAGTTAGCGGAAAAGCTACACGCGAAGGATCCGAAGAATTATCCTGGTATGAGCAAGTGATAGTTGCGAGCTTGTCAGTAAGCTCTGTTGACCGTGCATGTAGACGACAATCATAAGCCCGAAATGACGATCGCGATAACACCGTTCGAGGGGCTCTGTGGTTTCCGCCCCCTGAAAGAGATCTCTCATTTCCTCTCAAAAGTCCCATCCCTGCGCAATCTCATCGGCGAGTCAGCAGCCAAAGACTTCGAAACTTCCGTGAAGGGGAAAGAAACATCCGATTCCGATAAAGATGTTGAAAGCAACAAAAAGGCATTACAGTCCGCATTCTCCACTCTAATGAAGATTGAAAAATCTACTGTCGCCTCTGCTGCGAAAGAGCTTGTAGCTTCTGCGGAAAAGGAAGGCGACAGGTTTGCGGGAGAAGGCGGACAATCCAACAATGGCAAAGAGCTTGCCGACCTTGTCATTCGCTGCAACAAGCAATTCGAAGGCGATATCGGCCTCTTCGTCCTTTTCTTCCTCAACTACGTCAAGCTCAAAGTGGGCGAAGCAATGTTCCTCAAAGCCGACGACATCCACGCCTATCTTAGCGGAGGTATCTCCCCTCTCCTACCCCATTCCTCCAAGACACCACTAAAAATACAAACAGACGTCATTGAATGCATGGCCTCCTCCAACAACGTCGTCCGCGCCGGCTTCACCCCCAAATTCCAAGACATCCCCACCTTAACCACAATGCTAACATACTCCTACGCGCCCATCTCGGAGCAAAAGATGTCGCCCGTCGACTACCCCTACGTCACCCTCAACAGCGCCGCCTACTCTTCCTCCTCAACCGCAATCCTCTACGACCCCCCCATCGAGGAGTTCAGCGTCGTCCGCACCGAGCTGAAGAAAAAGGGCGCGAAAGCTACCTTTGAAGCTATCCAGGGTCCTAGCATCTTCATTTGCACCAATGGGGAAGGGACCATCGGGGTGGGGCCGAAGATCGAGGAGATGAAGGCTGGATATGTGTTTTTTGTGGGGGCGACGGCGGAATGTGTGCTTGAGAGCCAGGGTGATGAGTTTACGACTTTCAAGGCGTTTTGTGAATTGGGTGGGAAGGAATCGGCCAATGGGGCGAAATAGACGACATGGAAGGAATGGATTATGGCTATTGGGAGGAAGACGGAGCGTAAAGCGTACGATGGAAGCAATATAGAGGACCTGCGAACGTAAGCTCATTTTCCTTATCTAAGCTGGTGAAGTGGCAAACCTTGCGATCCCTACTGCATCTCACCATATTTAATCGCTCTAACAGACCTTGCCGTCACAATCACTGATACGCTCTGTCGCCGTTTCATAATGCTCACATGCAGAGCCAGCCTAGCCCGTCACCATCATCGTCGTCGTCGTCGTCGCCTTATCACATCGCAACACCGACTCCGACACCAACCCCCTCAAATCTCTCTCTCACCACCTCATCCCCATCCCCCTTCCTATACCTCTCCAACCTCAACCCCTCCTCCTCCTCCAGCTTCTCCTCTTCCTCATCCGCCTCCTCCTCACACCTACCTTCACTATCTCTACCATCTCCATCCCTAGCACCGCCACAGCCGCCGTCTCCACCCCTCCCATCCATCCCCCCCTCCTTATCAAGATACCACTCCAGAAACGCAATCTACACCCCCAACACCTTATTAGCCTGCTATCCCCCACCTTTCCACCTCTCCACCTCTCCATCTCTCCACCTCTCTAAAATCCAAAATCCACCTCTCCACCTCCAAAACCCACAAATCCAATCCACAATCCCCATACACACAATAGAAAAACTTACATCATTCCTTAAGACCCTAATCTCCTCCCTCTCCTCCCCTTCCATCATCCTCTCCTCCCTCTCCTCCCCTTCCATCATCCTCTCCTCCCTCGGATTTGCAGTCCTATCTCTATCTCCGAATTTTGAATTATGGAGGCGGCTGTTTGCGACGGCGAGGAGGAAATGGGCTCTATGCTTTCTTAGTCGTGGGGGATCGAAGAATAGTAAGGAGAGAAGGGAAGGTGAAGGTGAGGAGCGAGAGAAGGTGAGAGAGAAGGGAGAGAAGGGAGCGAAGGGAGGACATTTGGGAGAAAGAAAGGAGAAAAGGAAGGAGAAAAGGAAGGAGACGTACGAACATCCCTCTTCACCCCTCAGTGCGTCGTGGATGAAGCGTGATGGGGAAGGTACGGGTGTGCGTATAGCGGTAGGCTTAAACATGTGCGTGGACGTCGGAATATGAGAGTGAGAGTGAGATTCCTGCGTTGGCGTTGATGCATTCGCATGAATATTCGGATCGTGATGGATGAGGACTGCCGGCGTGCGGAGAGTGCGTGTGCGTGTGTTGAGGGCGGTTTGGGGTTGGTGCATTGGTGTTGCTTTTTGTGTTTTCCGTTCGGACGAGGACGAGGGCGAGGACAAGGGCGAGGACGATGGATGTGGGTGTGGGAGTGAGTGTGGATGTGGATGTGGGCGTGGGTGTGGGTGTTGGTATGGCACGGGATTGGTGGTGCTAAAGGTGGTGGTAGCGAAGGGGTTATTGGTGCTGCTCATTGTGGTGGGTTGCGGTTCGCTTTCGGTGCCGAAGAGGGAGTCATGGCGGCGGCGTTGGTGGTGGGGTTGGGGTTGATTGGGTGAGGTGTGGTAACGGACTTGGATTTGGGAGGGGATTTGGGAGGGCATTGTTGCTGTTGTTTTGATGGGGTTGGTGGTGAGTGGTGAGGGGAGGATGGTGGTTTGATGGTTTGGGGGGGTGGATTTCTTGGGAAGTGGAAGGTTGTAGGGCTTTGAGGATTGATTGTTGATGGTTGGAGTGGTGAGGAAGGGGGAGGGTGAGGGGGAGGGTGTGAGGTGAGGGGGGAAGATATGGAGAGTTGGGGAGAAGGGATGAGATGAGATGAGTTGAGTTGAGGAAGTGGTTGACAAAGTGGTATTTTGTAATGGGAACATGTTGATTTGAAGATTCATGTTCTTCCATTCGCGATACGGTGCAAGCGATGCGACCAGTAATTACAATTGAGTCCCTCAGTCATACATCAACTCACGTCTTAAGATAACATCGCAGCGACCTCAGCCCCAATCTCCACCTTCGACTGCTGCAATTCCTCCAGCAACTCAGGCGCCAAGCCCGATACCTCTCCACTCGGTACCCCACAGGTAAGAGACACGAGTCTCTTCAGCTTCTCGCCATGTTGGCTCATGCCCGCCGCACCTTGCGCCTCGACGATCGTAGTCGTCAGCTTTCTGCGCTTGACTTGCTCGATGGCTAGTAAGAGCGCATTGATGCCTTGCTCTTCAAGCTGGGCCATGTCGGAAACGGCGCCGTTGCTGTTGCGATGTGCGGTGGGCGATAGGTGATGCTCTTCGGAGCGGACAGCGTGATGCAAGTCTTTGTGTTGGATCTGTTCGGATAAGCTCTCGCTCACCGTTACGGACTCGAGCTCTTCTTGTCGCATCTGATTCGTCTCGTTCTCGTTGATGTCATCTGCGCCGTCCTGGAACTGTTGGAACGTCGCCTGTCTAACCTGCTGTCGTTCGCTCTCGATTTGTTCCTGTAAGCGCTGGCCTTCCGAAAGATCGTCGTCTTTCTCTCGCACTTCGCTTTCGTATGCGAGAGCTACCTGGAGCCCCTTGTCTTGAGCCATGGGGCCGTAAGACTGGCTAAATGATCGGGCTGATTGGCTGTGGTAGTGAGGCGCACCATTCTTTGGGGCTTTGACCATCTCATTGCCATTCGCTGCATTGGCAAGAGTAGGAATCGGTGATGAGGAGAGGAAATCTTGATGGACCGACCGAGTCCGTTGCATTATCTGATCGGCCGTTTCGCCTAGATCATTCGCCATGTCGCCTCGAACACCGCGGCCTTGAAGAGCTCGAATGCATTTCTTAGCGTTGTGGCGCGCCACAATATGTAATGCAGTATCGCCGTTGTGATCCTGATAATTTACAAAGTTCGTGAATTCTTGGGGTGTGCAAGATTCAGCCAATTTATTGAGGACTATGTCGAGATAGTAACGAGCACACCTCTTCTTTGCTTGGCTGTTCGTGGTCATTGCAATGTGATGCAGGATGGTAGCGCCATGGTGATCCGTAGCTCTGAGGGTGGGTAGTAGTAGATGGACGAGCTTGAGCATCGTATCCTTTTCGTAGTTGTTGGTGAACAGCACAGCCCTGATCATTGGAGTTTCGCCCCTCTTGTTGCGGACCAGACTGTCAGCTCCGCGGTCGAGAAAATAGCGAACGATATTGAGGTCACCCATTGACGCTGCCCAGTGGAGGGCCGTATGGCTTTGGTCGTCAATGGGTCGGTCGATTTGAAAGCTTGCGGGCATATTGGGTGGAGTCACGCGCAGCGGCGTGTCCTGAGCAGAAAGCATGAAGTAGTCAAGGAGTTCGTCGGCGTAGAGCGTGTGCTGTTGGTCAAGCATGTTCTCATGTCCACGTTTGCGTTTGCGTGACGGCGGTGCATACGTTCCATACCTATCATCCTCGTCCATGAATGATGTAGAAGCGATAGTGGAGTTGTCAAGAGAATCGTCATCGTGGAGCTGATTACTGATGTTGTCGTAGTCCTCGCTTATCTGGCTGTAGGCCTGGAGCACTTTCGGTTCTGTTCATCAGCATTGAATGCGGTGTTGAAAGCAGGGTTTGCCTACTGGGTATTTTCTTGACAGTGGGGGCTTTTGGTATCCTGGGCTTGTTCGAATTGGTCGTGTGCTTTGGTGCTTGCGGTGGGCTGACATCTCCGGGGACGTAGTCAAAGATGGGCCGGAGTTTGTCGAGGACACCATTCCGTTCTGCCAGAGTCCTGCCATCTCTTAAGGGAACCCAAGTACCTAGGAACCTTAGCTCCAGCGAACATCATTCGAGGACCGAATCTCTGCTGACCTTGGTATTTCCCGTACCCTCCCTGTATCTTCTCATGCACTCCCTTCTGGACTTCCCTCTCCAATATTCTCGTCCTTGCTGGCTTATCGTAATCGGCGACTTTGAGAATGTGGGTAGCGTTGATGTAGTGGTCATGCCTCCTTCGCATAACATGGTTTGACTCGACGTTGAACTCGAACACTGGTACCTGGTTGTAGGTAAAGTAATAAGCATTGAGTAAATGACAGTGACATAAATTAAGAGCACTCACTCCGCTATATGTAGCCGAGTAGATGCCATCCATCGCAGCACCTGAAGCCGTTGCGACGGAAGTTCCTTTCATGCAGTCGCAGTAATCACCCGCAGTGTAGGGGAAAGGAGGAATGCAAGAACTCGAACAATGATGATAATTTATGCAAACGACTTCGAGTACAGAAAGGGCGTTGCTCGAGGTTGTACAGAATGTGAGATCTTGTGTGATTCCGGTACGAAAAAGGTGGACTATTATATGTTGTAAAAGTAATCGGAATTATTCTCAGCGTTGGGGTGGGACGACGCGCCAGAATGATCCACGCGTAAAGTGAAAATCGAGGGGTCCATCACGCTAGTCCTAATGTAGACAGTTCGGTGGGTCCTTTCCGGCTTGGCGAGGTTTCCGCTTGGCTTGGCGTTCTCTGTTTTCAACATCGCCGCTATTAAGCGCTCGCAAGCAGGCTGGATCAACAAAGCAGCCTGCCACGATGACTGTAATTGAGAAGGCTACAGACACTGTGAAGGATGTTTTGGGTACCAGCGAAGAGCCTCGTAAGTGGACTAGCTATCCAATTCATTCCAGCCACAAGCTCTATCCTCGGCCAACTGCCATTGAATCAGCATATCTATTGCTGACCCTCGATCGTCCGTATGTAGGTCGAGCGACTCGAGAAGAAATGTCTGCAGCCCGCCTTCCCCTAGCCTACCGCGACAGTTGCGCCCACCTAGCCATCCCCCTCAATCGGTGTCGATTCGAGCAGTACTATCTGCCGTGGAAATGCGTCGTAGGCTACATGTTGGGACGGAGCCGTTGGGGAGTGGCTGATGATGTGGTATAGGATGAGCGACATTCGTACGAGAAGTGCCAGTACCTGGAGTTTAAGAAGCGGGTTGCGAAGATGGATGAATTGAGGGCTGCGAAGGGAGGTGCGAGGAGCAATTGAGTAGGAGTTTAGGGTATTGGGGCAATTTTGTATATATCCATGTCTGATGGTGCTGCTGTGGAAGCTTTGACCGTCAATATGACTGCGATCGCGCAATAAGCTCAGGGCTTGCAGATGTCCATGACCGGACAGCGCTGAGCCATCGCCATTTTACAAGATTCTCTCGGTCCAAATAGCTTCGGTGCTTAGAATGGTTATCTGGCAATCCTTGGGCAAGACTGTGGGAGTGAATAGTAGGAACCTGATCGGTCTTACGCAAGATATGGTGCACGGCATAACTGCTCGTGATGGATTGATCAACCATCATGAGATTATTGAGGTGGATGAATGCCAACTGTATAGAAAGCAATAGATATACCCATATATACCGTCCATCCCAAACGAGGCCATGATTTTTTTTCCTCCGCTCCAAAGGGTATGTTTCACCATATGCACCATGGGGTATCATAACAAACGCCTCGCTAAATGCGACACATACCCAAACCAAGAACCCTTTCACGGCTCCCCACTGCCATTGAGAACGTCCTTCAAGATTTCCCACCCGTACTCCTCTTCAGGCTTCTCTGCCTCCATCCCCAAAGCACTCCTGTATGCCCTTACCTCATTCTGCAGCCCCGCCACCACCCTAGTAGGTACATCCTCCTCTTCACATCGTAGCCGATATGCTTCCCGCATCATCTCTGCACATCTCAAGACCTTAGAACTCGACTCGTTCAGCTTCTCGCGCGTCTCCAGATGAGTGTCCTTCTCCGCTTGTAGGAGGTTGTTCCAATGCTTCGCTATATTTGTCTTCTCGGTCTTGTTGTTGTAGGAGTATTCGCGGACGTCTTTGACGATCTCGCCCAGGTGGTGCTCGTAGTCTCCAATGAGCTTGGTGTTTTCTTTCTGTTCGTCGAGGAGAATGCGGACTTTGGTTTGCTCATGGGCAAGTTTGCGCTCGAGGTCGGCTAGGCGGGCAGCTGAGGGACAGTAGTCAGCGTCGAGTCTGTAGAAGCCTGGAAAGTGGTGATTGCACTCACAGGAGATCTCTGTGTCGGCTTCTTGGAGTGAGGGGCTTGCTCCATTCGCAGCTGCACGAGTCTGAATCGGTATGGGTCAGCAGTAGGCAGAAAAAACGCAGACCTGAATGGAGAGACCCGGGCGAACCAACGCCCCCTACCATTCATAGCACCTACTCACAGCAAGATCTTCGGCGCCATTGACAATGCCCTGCGTCTTCTCTCGATTCTCTTTCAGGACCTCACTCAACTCCACCACCTTCTGATACAAGAAATTCACGTCCATCTGCTGCCCTGCACTTATCGGCGGGGCAACTCCATTGCCGTTGCCGTTGCCATTGGCATTCTGCTGTTGCTGCTGGGCCATGGGCGAGGGTGGCAGACGCGGGGGTCCGCCTAAGTTGTTTTGACCGGACGGAGAGTCGAGAAAAGGGGGGAATACGTTTGGGTTGTTGGCCATGACCCTAAGGTCGTTGTTGAGACTGGCAGATGAGGGTTCTTTGTACTGGTACGTTCCTCGTCGGCGTAGGCCATCAGGGGCCCAATCATCGCCAAGCCAAGCCCGCGGCGGGCATTTCTCAAGCTAGAAACCCCACTAAAGTTAGGGGCTCTACGCACCAATTCGGGCCACTCCTCTTTCAACTTCGCGATAACCTCCAGGCTTCTAATTACCAACTGCATTATTGTCACATGTCAATGAGTTAGGCTAATCTGACTATGTAGGAAATCTATGCCACGTAAGCGTCGTACATGGCATGCTTCATCGATCGATTGCGTTCCTCAGGCAATTCGAGCGCATGTTTCAAAAGGATATCTACCTTGCAACGACGGGGAAGACTCCTCATCAACGGCATTCCCTTCCTGCCTAGAAGCACCTAGTCTCGGAACCTCATTCGCTCGTTATTATCCTCACCTGGTGCTCTGTCACACCCTTTCGCAATGCAGCGGTGCGCAGGTAGGGGTGCGTTAGAGCCTCTGCGGCGGTTGGTCTTTTGGTATGGTCCATGATGAGGAGAGAATCAATAAAGTCCAGGAGACCCGGATCCACCTTTGGGCCAGATAGAGCCTCAAGCTCCTGACGTAGAGTGCCCACGTTGATGAAAGGTACTGGCCCACCGGAATCTGGAGCTATGTACGTGCCCATAGACAGCTCACTAGCCGTCAGAAATTCCGACTCGTACTCAAGGTTTTCGACAGGTGGACCCAACGGGGCAACCAGTCGGCTAATCTTAGCGATGCACCAAGATTCAATAAGATCTTTGACAACTCTGTCACGGATGCCGAATATGGTCTTACGCCCCAGCCAGTGCGCAAGCTGGCTCATTAGCTGGATTCTGAGGTGGAGTGCGTGATCACAGACCGTGACACCTAATGACCATATATCAGAGGACGGCCAGCAACCCAAACCTCGCCATACCTCCGGCGCCCTACACTCAATAGATTGTATGCGGTATCTGTCAAAGCCCTCCCGCATCACTGAGATCGTTAGAGAGAACATACATGTTTCTTCCGGTCACATACAATTTCCAAGATCTCCCAATTTCACCACTGGGGAAGCGCTGTCGATATTTGACAAAAATATGTTGTTTGGATTCACATCTAACATTGTCAACACCACTTGAGCGACCTTGGAGAGGAAGCTTGCCGGTATGAATCGCATTCGCAGATGCGAAGAGATCGAGTGCTTCCAAAACCGAACGGGCAATCATCTTAGGAAGGAGAGAATCGTGGCGATAGTGTTCTGCGCGCACGTTCCACAACACATGCTCCATCCATTCGAAAACCAAACATGGTGGGTCCTCGGAGCTCTTGTCAAAGCCAGCACGACCGCGGCCTTCAACCATTTCCCACGGTCCGATCACGTCATGCAGTTTCCTTATGAATGGGCTTGACTTAACAGGACCCGGCCCCTCGTATATCTCATACTCACGCGCGAGAGCCATTCTTTCCATCGCAGGCGATCGCTGACCTCGAAATTCCGGGACAGATTCTTGCGGATGCGGTGGGGTGGCGCTCTTGATCATGAAACTAAACGTTGTGAGCTGCGGATTAGCACAAAAAAGGGTGATGAAAGAGACTTACAACCTAGGTTCGGCATCAGGAGCATGTACAGATTGTGCTTTGAAGACTGTGTTAGACCCCAAAGGCTCGAGCAGCCTGTATGCACCTTTTGCTCCTTGAAGGAGACGACTAGGTTGGAGTAACATCTTTTGACCATATCTGATACCGAATCACGACATGGAGGTAAACACTGATGTAGGAAGAACGTGCCAAGAAACAACCGGAATATCTGTGCGCTAATGTCGTTTCGGTAAAACCTTAGTCCGGTGCTGATGGTCTTGGTTTATGTCTTACGTCTTTCGGGACGCAGTAAGGTGGATCTTAGATATCGGCAAAGACTCTGTGAGCTGACTCGATTGGCGCTTCCATTTGGCTATACCTGCACGGTCATGCGAATCCCCCGAGGCTACAGTTGCCAACTTTTCGGAAGGAGTTTTTCGATCAATACGCCTCTGAATAATGCATAGAAGTACTGTACATTGAGAATACAGAGAAAGGGTGAGAGGTTACTACATCGAAACGAACGCTGCCCTTAATATCTCGACTTGTTTCTAGCTTGATCCATATCCTCTCCATCATGTCATGCCCTTTGCACTGCAATGCCGCTTCCAACGTTTAGAGGTTGGACCAGCCAATCTCTCGTTTGCTCATAGAACAGATGCTCATACATGTCTTCGCGTTCGACGTTTCTGCGGACTTGCGTGTTGTCCAGTAAATGCCGTGTCGCCGATCATCTCTCTGGGTCGCTTCCTGTCCCTGCGCTTCGGTCCCAAGCTTGGAGCACCAGCTCGACGATTGTTTGTCTTCTTGGCGAGCGCCGGTCTTAGTCTGTCTGACGACGTAACACTGGCTGATTGGCTCTGTGGCCTAGGAGACCACACAGCGTCTTTTAAGGGTGGGTATCTCTCCTCAATGAAACTATTTTCCGCGGCCATCATATGCAGCCACCACAAAGCCAGATTCACCGTCATGACCCGGCAATCGCCATGTGGGTTCTGAAAGTGATGTGCCCATGGTATGGCCTTGAATTCCAAAGTACCATTTGCCTCTGCTCTTTCGGCTGGTGTTCCATTCGTCAAATTCAGTGCCTTCAATTTTTCAATGTTTATCTTTGGATCCATAGCTTTGAGCGAGCCCAAATCAGCGCAAGACGGGCTGTCGGTGCTGCACTCGAGCGAGGGACGGATTCGAAATACAACCAGTTCTTCGGCAGTGATGACATACCCATAGCGGGCGTTGGCTCTGACACAGTAGGTGTAGACCTGCCCCAGAGGTTGGATCCAATCAAGCTTCTTCTTGGCCTCTTCTACCACTCCGTGCTCGATATCGGTGCTGGACCATTTGCTACTCACCTTGGTGTCCCCTGGCAGGATATTTCTTGATTTGGCTTCTGGCACATCCGTTGACACGGTCGACCGTTTCACGCCAGCCCAATCTGGCCGGCGACCCGTACAGGGCAGTTGCGCTTGACCACCTAAACACATATAGACCTTATCCAAGGGAAGGCGGTCCTTGAGCCTGTCATAAGTGGCCTCCAAGGCTTTCGATACTACAGTCTGATTCCACAGGACGACAATGGACTCGAAGGATTTCTCGTCGTGTATCTCACAAAATGGTAAGTGTGGCACCGTGACCCGTTCCGTTGCGAGTTGGTGGTCTAGGGTTTCTCGCAATACACCACCGTATATCTTGTTGAGCGCATCGCACTCAAAGTCGTTCCATTCTTCTATCAACCCAGGATTTGTCCACGGAGTTCGCCTGGAGGTGGTATTTCTCCCAGGACGACATCTGGACACGTCGAGCATAGGGTTTCGACTACCGAGATGATCCAAGAGAGATTGCGTGATAGTCGTCATGCTTGTTCAGGTCCACTCTTTCAATAATTGGAGGGGGTTTTCACAGAGTTGTGATGCCTAGTATCTTCGGATGGCAGTCTGGTGGCGAACCTGAGCACATCTTATATAGCCTGACCCCCGAAGGGAGGCTCATAGCTGCCGTGCTAAGAAAAGCGTCGCCGTCCATCCATGACTGCTGGTGTGCGAGTATGAAACAGAGGCAAAGTCGGCATATTGTGACTGATTCGTGGGGGCGTGAGGATTCTGAGATGCAGAATGAAGTATGTGCGACAGCGCACGAACAAGAGGGGGATCTAGGGCTAATTTAAGATCGCTAGGCCAATGATTCGAATTCTCACCAGAAATAGCGCATACGATAGCTTGACTCTTTTTCGCCATGCAATACACGGAATTGGGAGCGATAACTATTCATGCACCTGTCAGCCCCTTCACAACTTGGTGAATGTGATTTAGCCAGGATTGGCAAGCATTGGATAGCGCCGAGCGATAAGGTGGGTCGGATCGGACCATTATTGGTTTGGGGAATCCAAGCGCTTGTACGACAATGCATGGGAATTCTGTGCGACTGTCTCATGCAGCCGCAATCCACTTGGCAAATGAGCACCTTCCCAAAATGCATATGCAATCAAGCGGCCTCCGTTATCAGGGTGCGAAGGCAACGAATGTCATTTTCGCGTTGAACCGCCTATAGCGATTGGGACACTTGACCTGAGACTTTGCTTTTACGCCCTGCAGAAGCCGCCGTTAGGAATGGGTTGAAGAAGGTTGTGCTCCCATAGCTGTGAGTGGTATATTAGCTTACATGCGAGAATCTTCCACTTCGTCTTCGTTAATTTCGATATCATTGATTCGATTCAGGGGAAATGCCCAAGAAGCGCAAACTAAAGCACTTACTACCACAATGCGAAGGTCCTAAACTCGATGCTTTCAACGGCGATGTGGCCCGCATTGACTTCAAACAATTGATCAGCGAGAACGATTCCAAAGATACAACTGGCGGAGGACAGGCTCATGTCTTCGAGGTTTCCATCCTTTCCAAAACGTATGCGCTCAAAATGGTATGATTGCAGGTTCAAGCGGGCCGAATTCTGAGCTTCCTCTGACTTGCTGCGTTCGAAAAGTTCAAGTTTTACGACGATACGGAGGACTGTGCCGCTTTGAGTGAAAAACAGCGAGACGTTATCTCTATTGATCTTCTTCATGCTCAAATGGACCCGTTCTACTGCGAGTGTCGTGCCTACGGGCGACTCATCGAGGCCAATCTGAATGGAAAGGTAGCAGTACGTTGCCATGGCCACCTGAATGTGCCTGCTGAAGTGGAAGAGGAACTACGGCGGGACTTTGATGTCGACAATTGGCAACGACCTGGCGACGAATATTATACACCAGTCTCCGAAAGAAAGCCATTCCGAGCCATCGTAAAAGACTTAGTCACCGAGGATGTCACCTACACACCAAAGATAGTCAAGAAGATGTTGAAAGATCTGAAACGGATACGAAAACTGGGGATCTATACAATGGACGTCAGAGCGCGAAATTACAAAGGTGGCTTGCTTGTGGATTTCAGCATCGCAATGACGGAGCCGCATTACTTATTTCATATCAAGCCGCCTCACCAGGTGGTGAGCTACAAGCTCGACGATCTGCTGTCATTTGATGACATGATGGAAGATGAAGGAGTTGTCACCTGGGAGCGAGCATTGCCAAATCCCAAGTACTGCGCAAAACTACGACCACGCGAGGAGAAGAGGTGAGGGAATGGGAGGATGCGTCTGGTGTGCTGCCTGCCAGCCGCAGTGCGTGGCGTAAGAAAGACAGAGAGTAACAGGTCTTGGAGAGCGACTGACGTTGAAGTAATCTGTACGGTATTACAAGGCAAGGTGATGAACCTTTTCGAGATATCCCGGCTAACAAGACATTTTGAAATCGAAAATTGACCACGATCTATAACAAATATTTCTTTCCAAGGGGGGTCTTGTTGAGTGGTCACTTCGTAATGTACAATAGCAAGCTCTAGCGTCATAGAGCAGGTTTGAACCCATCGCTAGGACTTTGATGGCGCCTCTTGCACCTAGCATCTTGTATTCTACCAAATAAATGTCTCAAACACTCGATGTACACTCTCACTCCTACAAGCAACAGCTGATTGTTAACCATTCTAATCCATCAGGGCCTACGTCTTAACATGCATCCTTGCTCACAGAGCGAACACAGACAGAAACTGTTTTGGAAGGATCAGCGTTAAGGCTTACGAACCTGAAACCCCTTTCGTTGCAGTGATAAGACTTCATATAACGACGGTCCACGACCTCGCCACACGAATGAATTAACCCTCCACACAAATCGAACAGGCAGTGAAGCGACGCAGGGTAGCAAGAACGACTCGGATACCATAAGGCAGTTGCTTGATTTGAATCACGAGTAATCAAACGTGGAGACTCGACAACATAATTCCTAGCGACTTGCGCAATGATCACAACCTACTAACACGCGTAAGCAGGCCCACGATATATATATCCACCTTTGTCATTTACCACAACCACCGCACGTCTATTCATATAGAAGTCCACAGAATTACCATCAGCATCCCAACGATTACATGTGGCAAGTCCCTCAAGAGCGAGGAAAAGAGTCCATAATACCCGGCAGATACCTCAAGCGGTCTCTTCCACCGCTGGATCATCCGTCTTTCCCCCATTTGCAGCTTCTATACTCATATCCAACCACTAGCCCAAGATACGGCACTACGCGAACTGCAAGTACTTTAATCGCAAGCACCAATATCTCCCACCAAGCGTCTCGACTGGCACAATCCATACACGACCCAATCAACGAAGCAGCAGCAGACGCTGTACCTGTTACCCCAAACACCTTACACACAGGCTCCCCTTCTCACCAACAATCCCCACCTAGCGCAGCTACCTCCTCATCAACAACAGACATGACTTCCCCACCCACAACCACACGCCGTCTTGAAACCCAAAGTCCACGACACTCTTACCATCAACAGCAAGATCGCACAACCCGCCACATACCTTATGACATCGCCATTCATACGCTAACATCAATTTAGAAGCGGAAATATGCAGTAGAACGAGAATCTAGCCGTTAGCTAATTTACCTATCCGTGCGCTGATACTCATCGCTGAGATGGCGGAGTGTAGCGTTTAAGCCCAGTCAAGGGGAAAGAGAGAGGAAGCGAGGGAGGGGATGATGAGATGGGGGGAGAGCGGCTTTTGTGGGGTTGTAGTATAGTGGGAGAGTGGGAGAGAGAGGGTGGATGCGAAAATGGGCTTGGTTTGAGGGCGGTGGGGATGAGGGGTTTTATGCGATGTATTAGGGTGTGGGGGAGAGAGGAGAGGAGAGTTGATGAGCATGGCGGCTGTGCTGCGTGGAACGTCAACGACATTGAGGGCGTACGTGTGGTGACGTGATGGGCTTGAACTATAGGAACTGGAGACCTGCGACCTAGCGTCTGCTTCTGACTTATCACTACCTACCTTACGCGTTGGATTTAGGACTCCGCATATCCTATTCTATTTCCATTCTATTCTTTATCTCTCAGACTTCATTTCCCTGCTTGCGGACATGTTGTAAGAAATAGAAGCTTAAGCTGATATAGGATCTAGAGTGATGTAGATACAGATATCCGCGATTGGGATATGCTAGATTGTTCAAGTAATGTTGCTAAACGAAAGATACTTTCTTGTGCCGCTACGCAGTATGCACAATCGCCGTATAATTCCACGTCTCCAACGAAGCGTTGAATTGCGCACCAGGCCACGGACCCTGAGAGATACGAATATCCATCTCAGAGTTCGTCGCCCAGAAGAACACACCTACGCTGTGACGGGCTCCTGCAAGTCAACACAGATAATTGTAAGCAGGCCGCCTCTCAACATGTTTTGACTGTTTTGGAAAAGGCAACTTACCTGCATTGTTCCAGCCTGGCCCTGGCGGTCGTCCGTACTGGAGACAGTTTTCGTAGACGAATTGGCCGGCATGCCATACGTCGTTGAATGTCGTAACGCTGTGTGAATAGCGCGTGCGAGCTGGAGGCTGGCCGGGCAGATCCTCTGGGGGGAAGAAGCTGAGCATTACGATGGCAACGGTGCATCCTCCTAGAGGGTCAAGTATGATCAGAAGTGAACATTCTACATGCTGCGAATAGTCGTTCCTTGTCCATATGTGATTGCCAACTTACCCATATTATACCGTCTGGGCGTATCCATCCTTCGCCGACGCCTGAACTCGGGTCGCTCGTTGTTGGGTAGGAATTCGAGTTGTGTGCTGGCTTGCCATGCTTCGACACTTCGAGCGTAACTCCATGCTCCGCGGCAGCCGTCTTGCCAGTAATGGTCCGTGGACCATGATGGACGGTTCACGCATTTGAATTCAGGGAACGGGTTAGGGAACGGATCTGGGGTTGGAGACCAAGAGGTATTGGACAGTGCTGCTATATTTGCCGTTGCTGGTCCTAAAGCTTTGGTTGATAATGGTATGAAAGGTAATAGATAGATCAACATATTGTGCATCTGGATACTCGTGTGCTGTTATAAGACTCCGTACGAAGTAAAGGTAACCAGTCTGTGATGTAGGGACCTCCACCTATGGATACAGAAAGGGAGCAAGCTAGGGATTTTGGGTGATGGTAATTCACAACAGACGTGTGAAGTGTCAAATGACGTAGAGAATCGTACGCAGGGGACATAATGCAGGCGAAGCTTTTGCGCAAGCGCTATCGCGAACACCGTCAAAGGCTCTCTGTCTATTCAGCCGCGCCGAGGAAAAGGCTTGTGACATACGTCAATTCACATGATATATACATCCTCGTTGCGGAGCCGGGCGTCTCGGGGATACGAGATGACTGCCGCATGCAATCTACGTGTTCATCTGGGGCATGAGTGCTGCCATACGAGCAACGGTCGCAGCCTTGTCTTCACCTCTTCCTCAATATATTTGGCTTGCCCCCAATGTAGACAAATGATAGCACGGATGTGATCAAGCACAACACAGCGATCACAATGTTCATGTTGCCGTATCCGACAGCCTCTTTGAGAGATCCACTTACGAGTGGCCCTACGGCAAGGCCGAAGCTGAACACCATGGAGTTGATGGCGTACAGCTGAGCGTATGGACCATTCGCTCCAAAGAATTCCGGGTTAGCTTTTGCATACTGTTGAACGACGTAGGACGCCTCGACGATTGATGGCGAACCGATGACTCCCATTCCAAGCCCGCACAGCGAAAGGAGGACACAGTATACGATGATTTGTGTTTTGCCTCCTTCGTGGACCAATCGCAGGAGGATGAGCACAGGGGCGAGGTATCCGAAGCCTATAGTGGCCGCTGGCTTTGGACCGTAACGATCCACTGCCCAACCCGCGACTGGACCGAGTATAAGGTATGGAAGGACCAATGCAATGAACAGCAGCCCAGATTGGAGAGAGTCGAAGGAAAAGAGCTGCTGTGCTTCCGTGGGTATAGTCGCGTCGAATGTGGCTAGTAGTGTTGCTTGTACGAATGCCAAGAGAAGCGCAACCAGAAGCCTTGGATCCTTCAAGCAATAAAAGATTGGGAACAATCGTATGGCCTTGGATTGCCCAGGAGGAACTTTGTAGTTGTCTTCCTCCTTCTTCGGTATTAGAGGGTCCTCCTCGTTGCCCTCGTGCCTGTCCTCGACGTCTTCTTGCTCGTCGATAGGCTCGTGAACCTCCTCTTCACCTTCGTTGTATTGGGCTGCAGTTTTCTTTTCAATTATAAGAATTCGCATGATGAAGTCCACTGCAATAACGGCGAAGCCCAAGCCAAATACCCCGCTGTACCCAGCCTGCTTGTAAATGACCCCTCCCAAGACTGGTGCTGCCAGCTCTCCGATCGAAATGAAACCGAATATCTACACTCATTAGCGAAGCCTTCAACACGCGGGGAGACGTCAAGCAACGAATGTACCGAGCCAATTGTCTTGCCCAGGTTCCCAGGGCCGACGGTGTCGAGCACCATTGCTAGCCCAATAGTCCAGACGACTGCCGCACTAATGCCCTGCAATATGCGGGCCACAGTCAAGACTGCCACATTTTGACCGAGGAAGAGAAGGAGCGTAGCCAAGAGTAGGGCTGTCAGGCCAACGAGGAAGGGTAGCTGACGCGTGGGCAGCTTGTCTGCAATGATACCTGCAGGTGGTGAGAAGAGGACGGAAGCCCCAGCATATGCTGCCAACAGTGCCGAGACATGGCTCTGGATTTGATCTGGCTGGAGATGAACACGGTCTTGAAGAATGAAGGGAAGAATGGGTACGACCAAGCCGTAGAGGAAGAGGTCCGTAAACAGGCCAATTCCGACTGTACTGACGATGAAGAGGGTGCTAGACCGCCATTTCAGGCCCATTGGCTTTGATCTGGCCATGGTCGTCGTATTCTATGGAGGGACAGAGGTGGATGGGGGATAAGGTCATCCTGCCGACGTAGTGAACTACCATAGTATACGCCAGACCGACTAGACATCATAGTGTAATATCGATACCTTACCTTTTCGCAGAGGGGTCTAGTCTCCACTCCTCGCTACAGAGTCCAATCATGGCTAGGATAAGTACGTCATTGGTCCTGCGGGAAATATATAGAATAGACTAGTTCTATCCTACGGTTGGCTACACGCTTCAGTCCACAAGGAAGGAGGTAAGGGCCAAATCCGTAGGCTCCTCGTTACTTGAGACAGAACCAATCAAGCTGCACGAACCTTGAGCTACGAGCGCAACCGAGCGAGGATGGCGTGTGGATCTGCTAGTTCTACCCCGATCGTGGCACCTAGAACATACTCTCCTTCAGGAGTTGTAGCAGAACCTCACTACCATGAAATACAGCATCCTGCACCTCCAAACATGCGTCACGCTGGAGGTACCATTACCGTACAGGTGCCATAGTCATATGGTTGACCGGGAGAGTGGTATGAAGAGCTGGAAGACTACACAGGTGTGCCAGGAAGAGGGAGGGTTAGACCATGGTGCAGCAAGCTCGCAGGCAGTCACGGGCTACGGATCGGGAGGTCTTGCCTCTGTAGCAGCCCTGATGCTGGTCGAGACGAAGCTGGTTGACGACAATGCACGAATTCCAGCGCTGCTGCTGTGACAGACTGTATCTAGGAAGTCAAGCAAGCGCTTGATATGGATAAAACCGCCTCATTCAAAACATACCAACGGTCACGGGAGGCTGTATACAACTCTATCCGACTGTTATGTATTATGAATTATGTATTACTTCTTCAAGAACCCATAAGCCCCTTCATATTCAACCCGGCCTCTTCCTCTTTGCATCCAGTCTCTGCACCACCCGCAAGCTGACCCACATCGTGATCCCCGTGGCTTCCTGCTCATATACAGCATCGAACGTTTCCAACCAGCCCTGGAGGACAGACTCTGCCGCGTTCATCGCAAAATCGTGTACGAAATCCCACGGCACTGCCTGGCCCAGACACGAAAATGTTGCTTGGAGCGCTCCTTGTGTGATCGTGAAGATTGGTCCCGCATTGTTGAAGGATACATCAAATATAGATCTCCATTGGAGAGTTTTCCAGAAGGCATGCAGCGTTGCGGCGCCGACTGCTGTGGGTATGACCGCGTATTGCTGATGCCGCCAGACTTGCTTGCAATTTATCATTGGAAGGCCTATTTTCGTCCGTCTGGCCAAAGCCATGGCATGTATACCAGTGGGGGAGGCTGGGTGATCCCCTCTTGGTTGTGTGGTGGTGATACCGGAAGGATGAGTGATGCGTGTGTGAAGAAGATTCCCTCGAGATAGCCTTGCGCACGCGACCGTGAGTAGGAGCAGTAGGATAATCTGCCTGGACAGCATGGCCACCTTGCAAGCAGCTACGCCTTCATCCCACCCGTCAATATGATGAATGTGTCCTATGGCACAAGGGGCACTCTAGCAATCTCGTCTTTCTCCAGAACCCACGGGAGCCTGGGTGCAGAGTCGATGCTTGCGAAGAGAACGAAGAACTGCAGGGAGAGCCACGTAAAGAAGTCGCCTTGTCGAGCCTGCTGCTTCCCAAAAGATGTGCCTCTCTCAACTTTTGTTCCACGAAACTCCAACCGGTTAAGCTGGACACACGTTTCTTCGACATTTCTTTTGAGGAAGAACCTCCGGAAGTAGTAGCCTATCGAAAGATTGGTCTGGGCAGGGACGAATGCTTGACTAGGTAAGACCTGTGGCATGAAAGTCTTGGTACGGTTATCCGAGGCAAGATATGAAAGCAAGCTGATGCGCAATTAGATAAAGGCAGGCACATGTATTCTGACAGTTGGATGGATTCGGTCTCCTATATGACCAAGGAAATGAGTTGCTTAGGAATATGCGGATCGCCCACTGTATTCGCATCGTGCCGTCGCGGAATTTTTGGCGGATATGTACACAGCCCTTGTTTCGCGCATAACGCGCAACAAGGTACCAACTCTGAGCCTATGGTGCGCTTCTTGAGTATCAGGGGCACAGCATTCCTGATGATTCAGTGTCACTCTATGATAGTAAGCCACTGACCCAACAGGCTGGGTAGGGACGCCGGTAAGAAAATATGTCAGCGGCCTCATAGAGGCAAGTATGCGTGCGCCTCTCAATGCTCTCCTTTCCTCGAGACCGCCGTCTCGGTCAAGCATCCTTGAAATGCCTCCTGCCATTAAATCTCGTTTGGAAGTTCTGGCTTATGATTCATCTCCGAGAGTCCATCGCCGATAACCTGCGTCGAGCAGCGCTAAGAACTGCAGCTCCGCTGGAAATTGTCATATCCGCGTCAATAGCTGGACTCTGCACGATACTCATCCCACTGTGGAACGAAGCGATACACGCTTTGAAACCATCCCGGGCTTCCAAGGCAGCCTGGTCATGCCAATATGACAAATTCCGTTGACACACGCGAGTCCGCCTTATCTGTACGGCGACGATAGGATATCGCTTATACAAAATCCATCAAGTCCTACTCCATACTGCACGTTTGCATGATGTCAGGGTGCCGTATGGCGATGATGCATCCTTGTGGTTTCACTACTGGCATCTTATCACACCAGCATGCCACCTTCGGTGTGATATCGATCAAGTACGCTCCATGACGCTTCATGGGATCTCATTGTTGTCTTGTGCTCGGAAGACCGCGAGGCTCGGAGCAGGGTTAATCCTTTTACGCAGGCATTCAACACCCTTTGGTTGGATAAGTGTAATACTCTCACGTGAATACGCTCACGGCATTTGTCGACGATTCAAGAATCTTTCTTTTCCTCTTTTGCTCAGGTTCTTCAGGACGAATCTCACGCCGCCCTGATAGTAGACGGAAAGTCAGTGAAACATCTTCTGGCCTCAGCGATAGTAAGACACGGATACCGATGCCTCGATTGACTCCTCCTTGCACATAGGTGCAAACCTAGTGCCCTCCGAAACCACCATTTGGCGAACATGCCGCACAGTGCCTCAGTCACTCGTTCCCTACCCTGAGGCACCCATATTCCCCGTTCGGTAGGTATAGGTAGGCGGACTCCAAAAACCATCGAGTCTACAGTTTCCGCCGCATCGTCACCGCCGGTCATACCAAGATCAGCTTCGAGCGCGTGGGTATACTCGATACATTGACCACCATCATAGGAATCCTTGACAGATATCGAAGGTCTCCAGCACGACTACGATGATCAGAGGGATCCGCACATTTGCAAGTGAACTTGTTTGAAATGAAATCCTCTCTTGAAACCTTGCTTCTTCATTGTATTCATAATCTTCGAAATGTGACAATCTACCACCATGCCACCTTACAGCTACGACTATACGCCCTCTCACCTCCTCATCACGCTATCCATAGATCCGTATCTATCATCATAAAACCCTGCTCACCCCTCATGTCCCAGAAGAAATACTGGTACTGCCTCAAACACGATCTGCCACAGCCAGTAGAATACTCATCTTAGGATTTACCTTAGTATCCCACGTCCTGGCAACTTTGACATCCGTCTCGGCTGTACCTCGCCTTCTAAATCATATAGATATGGCGTCGCAACCACCCGTACCCTATGCCAGAATCTCAAATCACAACACCATTGTTGGGTTTACGGAGGTTGAGGTACTCGCATGTACATGGTAGGGATGATAGGGAGGCGGATTATGGGTTAGCTTCCACTGAAAGGTCACTCCAAGGGACTAGTCTAATCAACTGAACTAGGAGATTCAAGGTAATTTAGTCCATGCGTTATCATGGGCAATAAGTCTTTTGTTAGCAGGCTAGTAGTCTCTGTAGTATCTTCAAGAACTTATGTAAAGATATGCATGGTGTTGATCACGTAGTTTACCGCTGTAGTTCTTGACCCTCCAGGTATCAAAGACGGTATATGACGTTTCCACTTCTCGCATTGTATTGTTGTTTGTGCAACCATCAAGCCTCGTTCCCTTTGATGACAACATCCATGGAAGTGCTCCTGTCGAAGCCACAATTGCTGTTCTTTGGTGCAGCGGGGACGGTGTAAGGCGTAGCGTGGCTGCATGGCAAGCCAATCGGAAATGTTGTTCGTGGGCCAGTTGTTGTCGAATTATGTCCGTCGTGACACAAGCCACCAGAGCATACCTCCCTACCACCCTACAGTATCCAGCTACCCACAGTCGCCAGAGCATAGTAAACCACCATCACCTTGAACTGCCACTCCGCCGACTGACGATACGTCTGATCCTTTGCTCTCGCCGTCGGGTACGCAACCCCAGTCTTCGGGTCCCGATCGAGCAGGCTCTCACGCTCAGGCCGATGCGGGTTCCAGATGGCATACGACATGGGTACCCAGCCATTGCAGATGACGCTTGTCCAGAGGAGAACGGCAGGAGGGTAACCCGCGTGTATGAACCAGTATCGTGCCATTTGGTAGACGTCATTGCTGTTGGAGACATGGGCGGTGCGGATGATGGATAGGACCACTCCAGTGAGACAGGTGACGAGTACTACCAAGTGTAACAGTCCCGAGTTATCCCATAGCATCGATCTGAATCGCTTCAGTAGTGAGGATTTATATGCGTCACTGTGTTCGGAATCGATAATGCATCCACTCGGCTTGAAGGGGGCGCAGGAGAAGATGTTGGCCGCCCAGGGAAACAACCAGCGGAACAAGTCCGGGGCAAGGTAGGGGCTCATCCAGAGCTGACGAAAGTCTTGTAGGATGGAGATGCAATGATCTGCAAGACTTGATTCGAGAAAGCCTTGTAGGGAGTGAATTGCGAAGTCTAGGAAGGCTAGATGTAGAAGGATGCGTAGTTGATGTGGGGCATGGTCAAAGACGAAGACGTTTCCTGAAAGTAGCAGGATGAGCAATGCAAGGAAACAGCAGATGGATTTCCCAATGGAGAGTGCAAGGCCATATTCCACAAGAGCGACTGTGCGGCCTGATGTTTCACTTCGAGCATGCATCGCTTTCGAAAGCGTCAGGCTTCCAGCAGTCCATCGCTTCATCTGCTTGACATTTCCGGCGAACGAGGCTGGCACTGTACCCCATTGGAGGGGCTCGCCGACAAGGACGGACTTCCATCCCTCCGAGACCAACTCCATCGATGTCAACATGTCCTCCAGGAGACACGTAGTGGGGAAGCCGCCGATTTGATCAATGGCTTTCCGACGCACCACGAAGCCGGAGCCGTTGCACCATGCCTCGTCGTGGAAATCTTGCTGGGTGGCTGCTACATTGCACATGTGACATGCGGTGGAGAGTTGGCCAGCGGCATCATGGGGAGGGAGATCGTAGAAGCACTGCGGTATACTGGCTATAGCGACAGTCGGGTCTTGAAGAACGTGAGGGAGGAGTCGTCGCAGCCAATCGCGCTCGGGTATCATGTCACAATCGAGAACAGCCACCATGTCAGAAGCGCCTCTCTGAGTCACAAAATCAAGACCGTGATTGAGGTTTGCGGCTTTGGAATGTGTCTTGACCAATTCGCCTCGTGCGCTGTATCTGAGATTTGGGTATCGCTCTTTTCGAAGACCTTCGATGATCTTTTTGCAGGCGGGAGAATTACCATCGTCGAGAACGATAACGTGAAATTTGTGGCGAGGGTAATCAAGATTGCAGGCGGCTCTCACTGTGTCCAATAATAGGGATAGCTCTTCGCCGCAAGTGCATATGAAGACATCGACAGTGGGTACATGGGCACCGTGCAGGAAGAGCCAAGGCCGTGTCTTGGCTGCCCCTATTACTCTTAGACAGCGCCAGATGGATGGGATTCGAGCAGCTAGAACGCATAGCTGTTGATATGAATTGAGGTATGTATATGGGGCTGATCATAAGCTTACCTGCAAACAAAATCTCAATGGTGAAAAACAGCCACACTATAGCAACGTTGGTTATATTGAGAGTATTGTCGCCAACAAGCAAGCATCTGATACGATATCCGAGGTACAGAGACATTGTAACGATACGAAGCATAGCGCTGACTGCAAGACATTCGAGCAGCCACCACTTACGTGTCCGCTCCTTGATGGCTATACGGCTGGTTCCTGTCTCGATGTGATATTTCTCATCCGTGGGTCGTGAATGAGCGGAGAGCATTGTAAGCTCAAGGGTCCCAAGATGCCTGAGATCGACAACGGAGATCCTGAGAGTGCGTATTGGGCTCTATATTCAATCCTGTCGGATACGACTTTGGTGGGAATTCATATTAGGGGGTTGAGTAGATTGAAGTGAAGTAGTAAAGCCATTAGCGCTGCAAGACGTCGCCATTAAAGCAATTTGATTGGATAGGCCGAGGTGGTACGCAGTGAAGTGATAGTGGTCTGTTGTTTCAGCTTTTCACTTCACCACATTCTTGCTGACCACGTGTTCACCAAATCCTAAATCAGTGGGAGGTGACTTTGGTTTCGTAAGCGATAGATGGTTGAAAGTGTCCTGAAGACATGGAGGTGATTCCGGAATTGAATCAGTCGATGGTTCTTTGGACTGGGAGAGCGATGTGTCATTGGTCATCTGCGCATGCTAAAATAGAACAGCATGTTTTCGATGATATCAAGTTCTCTATAGATACTAGGATTGTGTATAATTAGGAGAAGCCGAATTAGAAATGACTGGGTGCTCCAGACCCCTCAGTAATTGCTGAATGAGTTCCCGTGCGTAGAGTAGATGTGTTACAAGATTCTTTCGATTCATAGCACTAAGCGTCCAGACCGAGTGTCCAGTCACTCCTGCACTGGCGTAGATTGGTTGGAGATCAACCAAACGTTGCACCAAGAGAGGGTGTTGCAGTGAAGCAGGCTCTGGATCCACATCTGAACGACCATTGTCAATCAACAGGATCAGCCCATTCTCAACTGAGCTTAAAATTAAGCCTTTGCCACCAGCAGAGTAGGGAGAGTATTTGAGCGCTCGTTGCCTCACTCCATGAAGAAGCGCTGGTACTGGCCGGCTTCTCCGAAGGAGTTCGAGAAGCAAAAGCGGATACTTGTTCCTCGCAAAGACCACGAATTTAGTATTGAATGGGTTGGGAGTGACTGATTGACGGTAAGGAAAGTATTGTACACATGGTAGTCGCCGAAGCTAGCCTGCACCGGAGAGAAAGAACCACATGGAAACAGAGGATCTTATCAGTTGGCTGACATGTAGGTGATGGTGGTGCTATGACAGAGGTTCCTTGTTGATGCCGTAAGCATCTTGCAGTCCTTGGTGGCATCACGTTGGACCAGGAATGGTTGTAACCGTGTATGGGCGGGGAATATTGTGAAGCTACTGAATTGATTATGATAAGCCTCCCAGACGACGCCGACGACAGCGGTGCAGCTCTCATGCCACCTGTATGTGTTGATGAGAATCAAAGGGCTTTGCGTTACTTCATCGAGGCTGGCGATTCTATAAGAATCGGGCGAAGCCTCCAGGCTGCGAGACACTGATGCCCTATGCAGCGGGCCCCTTGCTACCAGCCCCGCTTATACTCATCGCCCTTCTCCTCGCTCTTTCAACGACCACGACGGCACTGGAAAGGATCTCGTCACGTCCTGTATCTCTGCCAGCCAGAGCGTCCACCACTTGCAGTTCCCCAAGATCCATCCCCACACCGTCTTTCTTATTCTCGGCCACCGACCCCGTCCTTCGTGACTCTGGTACCGCAAAGATGAAGCGAGCAACGATCTCCTCCATCTCATTGGTCAACTCTAGCACACTCTTGTTCCCTGGATGAGGCTGCCACCAATGATCGCAGCCGTGGATTGTAGTCTTCAGCAGCTGGACCTGCGAGTTTTCCAACTCAAGGCGTTGGATGTGTCGAGGATTGAAATGCGCAATTGAGGTCCCAGTGCCATGAGGGTCGAATCTTCCCTCGGCCAAAGGATGGTAAAAATTGCGGGCGGATATGACGATGTGGGGCTTGCGGTTCATGAAGCCGCCAGTCTTGTGGGTTTTGATTTCGTAGGAGATGGCGGGCACGCCGGAGCCTTCGTGCAAGGTGAGCGTTTGGGTGCATGCAGAGGCTTGACGAAGCTTGTAGATGCGGATCTGGCTGGCGGCATTCTCGGGTCGGTAGATGGGAAGGATGTCGGAGATGGCTTGCGGGGTGTAGGCTGGGAGGTCGTCCATCGCGACCTGGTGGAAGTACGATAGTTCCTACTGCTGAACACTGGGATAATGCTTTGCTTTGCTTGACTTGCTGATGGTATGGTAGCTCTCAAGGTGGTGTTCTGCTTTGGTGGGGGGGAAAGGTCTGATGGCTAGGGAAGAGATGCTTTTGCTGGGCAGGTTCGGGTGTTAAGTATTCGTTCATGTAGCACTTGGTCAGGAGGTGCGAACTTTCCATATCCAGAGTATCACAATTGTGTGATAAGGCCGCAGTTACCAGCAGGGACTGACATGGCAGACTGAGTACTGGGCTCTGTCGTGAGTCGCCAAGGACCAAGGTCCGCCATCATACCCGGCTGGGATCAAAAAGGAAAGTTTCCCCTCTCTGTGATATATTGGGGCTAGTGCCATTCTGCCGACGCTCGCGTAACCTTCCCTTCGTAGCGTCACCGTATAGCATGGTGACTAAGCTTGCTGATCTCCGATTCAAGGAATTTTCCCCGACGCCAGGATTCAAGATCTCATTCCCCTTATATTATCCCCTTGTTCTCTTTTGATATCATTACCGCCCGCATCTATCCTCGATGGCTAATAGTATAGTGGAGTAAGTACAGCATATGAAAGCCGTTATAATGTGAGACGATGCATGCGATATTGTTAGGATGAAGTATAAATCTCAGCTTCTCCACGCTGAGACTATCAAATGATATCTCTATGTACTGTATCGCTGGCCGAAGATTTCTATGCTTCGAAAATCGTACCTGGAATGCCCATCGCTCGGAGTTCAGCCGTCAATAATCAGACCCGAGTCCGCTGTTTCAAGCTTCAGATCATTCGTTCATTCACCCTGCTCAATCCTCGCCGCTCTCATCTCGATCTTCTTACTGCCCTTCTGTCCTTTCTTGAACGCAGCTTTGTCTTTGATACTCCGCTTCTTCCACTTTCTATGTTTCCCCAATTTGATATTGTTCTCTTCCAAAACGCTTTTTCCAATATCCTTTGATATCTCCCGCCAGTGCGAAAGCTGCCCCATCGATTTCCATCCTGCAGTCTCAACCATCTCAGTCGGCTCATCGGCTTCTTCCGTGGATGGGAGTACAGCGTCGTCGTCTAGATATTCTTTGCGTGATGGCAACCCGAGGTTTTTGGTGGAAGCCACGGAGTCAGGTACGATGAGCTTGTCCAATTCGGTATCAAAATCGGCTTTCATATCGACGGTAACTGCTGCAGCCCCTGCATCATGTCTCTTACTGTAGACTAGCACCACTCCGTTGTCAGATACGTCACCGGTATCATCGGCACCTTCAATGTCGCCAGGATTGTCAGTCTCATCCATGTTCATTTCATCCTCTGATGCGAGCTCGGGGGTCGACTCCGGCGATGGGTTGCGCAGCTTATAAAGCTCCGTCTGCCGCTTCATGTCCTCTTCCCTGATCCTCGCAGCCAGAGCCCTCATTTCGTACTGACGAGCCTCCTCCTCGGTCTTCTTAACCGCTTTCTCCGCGAACGTCAGCAGTCCGTCCGCAACGCCTAGTGTGTAACTGTTGCGTGTGCAAACGCCTTTGAATCCGCCGCCAAGTCCTGGATCTGGTTGTGCACAGCTTCGAAGTCTATGGCTGCCGACACCGTGTTTTCAGCGATGCCGTAGAAGGTCCATTCGATTTCCTTGTCGTACTCTGTAGAGTAAGCTTCGCAGTCGAGAGTGATTTTGATCGCGGTGTAAAGCCAGTTCACCCATCCCTGATTGAGAGCGGATCCCTCCTCACTTGCAGGCCATATGCTAATCTTGCTCATACCACCTCGCCTTCGACGCTTAGAATCGTACTGTCTAAGTAAGAGCAATAAGATGAGTTGATTAATGCAGCACGCAGCTAACATAAAAGTAGTATAATAGCTAGAGTCGATATTTGGTTGGGAGCAACAAGATGGACTTGTATATTGTTGATATTAATATTGTACTAGATTTTACAACATATCAAGCCACTAGATTATCCAATATGACTGTAAGGGCACAGCTATTGATACTTTAGAAAAGTGAGTGCCGAGGATGAGAGTTTAGGAGCTCGCGTGAAGGTATAAATGTTTTACCTCTCAGCGGGGTACACAGCAGGAATGACAAGGGGGCATGAATGGTCTAGCTAATTGGAAAGGAAGCGGGGATACGTAGCATAGTTCCCAAGCTCTATGGGCGGAGCACCAAGTGTCTGGGGGAAATGAGCCATCTATATCTATAGAGCATCGAGCTCTCATATAAGGAACGCAACCGCCAAGAACTTTTCGATCATCACTTCGTTCACCACCGCGGACGCCACGATCCATTTACCTCCCATCCAGACGCCACGGCCCAATTAACTCCCATCCGCACCTCCCACCGCAGCGACCCTCCCCTTCTCAAGCCTAATGAAGAGATCCGCATCCTTCACCGCCTCCAGACGATGCGCAATCGTAATCACCGTGCTCTCCCGCATCTCCTCGCGCAAAATCTGTTGTATCTCCATCGCCGTCTCCATGTCTATAGAAGCCGTAGCCTCATCGAGTATGACGATGGAACTCCGTCTTAGCACTGCGCGCGCCAGCCCAACCAGTTGTCTTTGTCCTTGGCTGAAGTTCTTGCCGCCGGCGTCGACTTGCGTTTCTAGGGTCCAGTTGTGCTTGCTGCAGACACGATCGAGTACTGCTTTGCAGGCGTCGTCTGAGTATTCTTTCAATGGGTCGAGGTTGTGTCGCATTGTGCCGGGAAATAGTACAGGATCTTGGGCGAGGAATGTGATCCGGCTGCGTAGGGCTTGAGTATCGACTGTCGAGATGTCCACGTTATCGATGAGGATGCGGCCAGACTCGGGACGAATAGTGGCGAGTAAAGCGAGCGCTAGAGTGCTTTTGCCAGAACCGGTCCGTCCTAGTAATGCAGCCGTTGAGCCTGCAGGAATGCGGAACGAGATGTTGGACAAAGCTGGGTCGAGATGTGGCGCATACCGGATGGTGACATCTTCGAACACGATGTCCCCGTTGTAAGATGGCCAAGCAGCTGCTGGTTTAATGTCTCCCTTGGGTTCTTGTTCCAGGTGGAGGAGCTCGACTACCCGCTCGACGGAGACAAAGCTCATCTGAAGCGATCCGTACAGTCTGCACAGGCTATGGGTTGCCGAAACGACTGCAAACACAATCAGGCTCTAATCCGGTGAAGAATAGCAAACATTGAGTGGGGTTGGATACTTACATTGGGCTGCTGCGGTCAGAAGAAATGCAGTGAGACCGGGCGACACACCCGTATAGAGAGCAAGCAAAGTGATTAGAAAGGTTGAGATAGCTGACATTGCCTCAAAGCGATACATCAACCAAGCCTGGAGACTCCTTTCAGAGAAGCGGCGTCAGAATCGACCCAGATAGCGAGCGGCGCTGGCAGAGTACTCACCAGTAAAAGTGATCCATCTTTTGAAACGCGTCGGTCACTTCGATGATTCCATCTTGGAACCGACTCTGGACGGAGAAGGCTGAGGTGGGTCAGCAATGGATCAGTCAAGGTTCTCTTGGTACAAACCCCGAACGGTCATCAGTCCTTCCAGCAAAGCACCAAAGTTCGACATCAGCGGGCTCAGAGAGACCATCTGTATTCGACAGTCAGTATTGTAATCCATCATCTTTTTTTTAGAACCCTACCTCAAGCCGACGGAGACTCTGTAACGCAGGCAAGAATCGATTGAATATCACCACGAACGATGCAGTCATTACTAGTGCGAATAACAGAAAGATGGGTGTGACTGAACCGATAATGACGAGTGAGATCATCCACCTGATAATCAACCACGCAACAGACGTGAATAGCGAGCTGACGTTCCCATCGACAGTGCCGATATCTGAAGTCATCCGATTCATCAAGCGCCCGACAGGCGTGATATCATAGAAGCGGAACGTAGCGTGGCTGACCCGTTCCAGTGTATCCTCGAACATCTGACGACCAGCGAAGTAGACAATGGCCAGCATAATGGACTGCGAAATGACAGACAAGGTGGATTCGACTGCGGCAAACAAGAAAAATCCTAGGAGCCAGGGTCTAACATTATCTTCCGGGGAAGGCAGGCCATCGAACGGACCAGAGGTGGCCTGCACTGAAGGTTTGTCGTACGACTCTCCCCATGATTTGAGGAACCAAGTCTCTCCAACATCAACAAGCCGACCCAATACTAAAATGCATAACAGAATGGCCCACCACGTGAATCTGCCTGCTTTAATATATTCCCAATAGACCGCGGCCCTTACGCCTCCGTGGACTCTCTTCTCATCTTCGATGAACTTAACAGGAACGTTAGCCTTCTCTTGTTCTTGTCCTTGGCTCCATTCCCCACTTGTATTCTCTGATTCCGAGGACATCACCCTCGAGACCTCAGTAGATATCCCCGAAATAGGGTCAAGAGCACGAGCTGTACATTCAGATATTTCGATCAATTGCTTCGCAAGACCACGGCACAGCTCTGTTCGATGAGTGACTAGGACAACAGTCCGACTGTCTGCCAATGGCCCATCAAGGCACTTGCAAACGATGGTGCAGGCGGTCTGATGGTCCAACGCCGACAGTGGATCGTCGAGCAGGAGGACTACGAAGGTATTAGCATACTCGATTGGTAATGTGAGCAGTGACACGAGCCGCAGATCCCTTACCCTTGGCTTGGCTGTAGACAGCCCGAGCTAAAGCCACGCGAGCTTTCTGACCGCCAGATAGGCCAATACCATTCTCTCCGATGTTTGAGAGATCACCATCTTTGAACCCAGCAAGGTCCTGGGTGAGGGCACAAGCTTCGAGTACTCTTTCATAGCGTCCTTCCTCGAATGGACTGGAAAACAATATATTGTCTCTGATACTCATGCTTTGCAGCCAAGGTGTTTGTGCGCAATATCCGACCATTCGGCTTGGTAGAGTGGCGTCGCCTTCAAGCCTGTCTAGCTCACCAAGTAGGGCTTGCAACAAAGCTGTCTTGCCCGCAGCCACCTTACCGGATATGACTGTCAATCCCACAGGAAAGGCAAGAGAGATATTGCGAAGCACGGGATCTGATGTCCCGGGCCACGCGAATGAAGCGTTACTCAACTCCAGTTGAGTATCCCCAGAGTGATCTGGCTCGAGCCCGTGGTCTCTATCCGGCTCACCCATGAAATCTTCGATGCGATCCACGGCGATCTTGGCGTTGAGTAGCGTCGAGATGAGATCTGGAATATCTCTGAGGCTATCTTCAAGCATGCCGAAGAGTTGTAGTGCAGGAAAGGCGATATCAACCCGAAGTGGCAGGCCTGCCCACACAGTGTAAGCATAGAATGCCGTTACTGGAAAGAGGCCACTAGCGAAGGTATTCAAAAACGTGATGAGTGTGCGCCAAATACCCGTGATGACACGGAGATTCAGCTCCTTTTGCCTAGACTGCAAGATCTGGTCCTTCCAGAAGTCCTGCCACCCATACCAGCGTAAATGGCGAATGGCCTCCACAAATTGAGAGATGCTTTCGAGCTTCCTGTCCGTGGCTTTTCGGCGGAGTCTCTCCCACCGTAATAACACCTTAGTGATGATGGCGTTCATTCCCTGGGCTACGAATATCGTGACAACACCAAAAAGGCAAGGCCAGCCAATCAATCTCCACACTAGGACAATTGACAGGACTAATTTGAGTGGAGTAGTGATCAAAGTTCCAAACTCCCAAAATCTACGTACATGGTGTTAGCAGAGAGACCCAACAAGGAAAGTGAATGAGCAACGACCTTTGCGAGACCTCATAAACATCGTTCCTACAGAGACAATTAGCCACCTAAGGGGATCCAGATCAGCTGTGGTGCGTACCGCATGAGATTGAGGATCTTGCCCATGGACGCCGGCTCCCTAATTTTGACCGAAGCTGATTTTAAACGGAATATTCCTCTCATTTGCACGTAGACCTTACTCCATAGTGTATATGGGTGGAAGCTGGATTTTTTGGTAAGACTCGAAAGAGAGTCGGCGTCTCCAATGGCATGCTCTTCGGGCTTAGACAGTCTAGGTGCACTCATGACCTTTCGTGCCAGCGTCTTTTCAAAGATCATAGTAATCATTTCTCCCCTGGACCTTTCATAACTTCTTCTGCTATACCATAATTTGAGTACACTAACCTGCGTGGCGACCAGTCGAACCATCAGAGCTACTATGGCAAAGATTACGGCATCACCCCTTAAAGCCTTGGGTTCTTCCATAGCGCGCAAAATTTGTTGTAAGAGCACCGGTCCGCTCAGTCCTAGATTCGCGGTTAGTCTGTCTTCGCTCGATGCTACCTCAACGGAATCCCATACTGGCCAGGGACGATATCACCCCTAGCGAAGAGATGATGACTAGATCAATGCCATTGGCGGTCAAAAGGCGCCTCACCACTGAGCCTTTCAGTTCTCGGAAAGTCTCATGTAGCATCTTGTGCTGAAACTCAAAGCACAAACTCCACACATCTTCCTCGTTCAGCTGTCTGGTAGAGGCCAGTGTGATCAGTGGCGACATCCATGATACAGTCAAGAATTGCCACAGCATCAGATTATCTTCAGGGCTGCGGAGCTGCGATGTTGGCTGTTCATACGTTGGACTGATCTGGTCATTTGGTAGAGCCGGATCCCGCAATGGCATAGAAAGAATTATCAGTATTGTGAAGAAGGTTGAAGATAATGCCACAAGTGATAGTATGTTCTCAATATGTAAACTAGAGTGCACTGCTACAAGCCGTGCTAGACGCGTCACGAAAAGGCCAACCACGATTGGAAGAATTCCGAGAGGAGCGGTTCGTGGGCGATCAATGGTAGCCAACAGAGCAATGACGGCCTAATGGAAAGATAAGTCAAGGTCGTTCAGTGACTTTGGTCAATTTACCCAAGCCAATACGGGAGGTAGCTCTGTAACATCGTAGGCGGGATATAACGATGTCGCAATTTGGAGGGCAAGCCCAATTGGAACGACAATGAGTAAGGCTGTTGAGGAGTTTAGATAGCGCTTCTTGTCCTTGATCCGGACTTTGTGCTCAATTCCGTTGAGCTCAGTAATGAAAGTTTTCATCCATCTTGGGCGATGTCGAGAGAAAGGGTGTAGTAATCGCACGAATAGTATGAAGGCCGCTATGGCAGCAGGAATGACAGATGTCAATGGCTTGAGACCAATCCGAGAATGCGTTCCTTTGAGGTCGTAAGACGATTCGAGCATCTCCGAGTGACCAAAAGGGCGATATCCACGGTCAATCTGCAACACGAATTGATTGTTGAACGGCATGGCGGTAACAACCAACGCAGGCTTAGGGACGTGGCTCTATATATTAGCCACCTTGCCTGTGATTTAACCTACGTTGTATAGCTTCAGATGATCGTCACTTCGGTTTTTTGCATGAAATTTGCTCATTAGCTTACCACCTTACCTAACCTAGCGGTGCGTACTCGGGCACGCTAGTCCCAAGGGGCCTAGAGATCGGCTCATCCGGCTTGGCACATGTTTCGCATCCGCTCCACCAAATCCGTTGGCCGTTATGACCGACTTCCCGCCGCTAGTCTCATCAATTTGACACTAATGCATCACCTCTGACGAAAACCTCGTCGAAACAGCAGCAGACACGATGTCCTAGTATATAGCATTTGGAGTCATAGATAGGGTTTTGGTATCTCTCATCGTGCTGCGGCTGTCATGGTGTAACTCGAGCTAAGAGTTGGATTCTTGGTAAAAGCGTCTTGCTAAAGTACTATGGGCTGGGTGTTAGCAGCTGATTGTCCTGTGGCTAACGCTGTCTATCCGTCCATATATACGGACAACTCAACCACATCTACTTACAAAGGCCTTGTCGAACTTCATAGCCTCCTACTGTTGTAGATTGGTCGATCATGGTATTTCATGGGTCAATCGGCATCTGATACCTATCCAGCCAAGTGCTTACTTAATTGACCAAACCTTTAAACCCGGAACAAGCTTTGACGACTTGAGCCTACAAGATGGAACTGTCAATTGTCTATTATTGAGTTAGAGGAGTAAGGCACATATCTCCTTGACATGTAGCCATGCTGACAGTATCAGACTTAGGCAAGGACCGTCGACTCGAATCTTGGTTCGCATCAGGAGACTTCGAGTACAGGGGAGGGTCGACATCAGTTGTTGCTAATCCATCCACCTCACCTACCACGAAATTCAATTGAGACGCTGAACACTCGATAGATACCTACTCCTACAGTTCCGAATACGCTGTGCCCGGAGTAGCATTTGGTGACCGCAACCGGAACAGTCCAACACAGGCATGGCCAAGTGTAGAGCGGTACTCCGCTGCTCTGACCGTATCGAACACGCATGCCAAGGGAGACAAGAATCATCCGCTCATGGATCTGTATGTTGGCATGAGCACAGTAAGATTTCCACGTGATTGGGCTTGGCTGAGAGCATTGTGCTCGCAATATTGAGACAGTGATTACTACCGTATCCAGCATCATAATTGTTAGTACGACAGGGACTGTTTTAGTGAGGAGACACCAAGATAATCCCTGTCGTACTAACAATCATTATGCTGGATAGCGTAGTACAGCGAGCAAAGGCATATCTGCTTCATCCACTGCTCAATGGCCGACTGAGGTATCGCAGATAGTCCATGCTCAAGATGGAGGCAAATCGATTCCTGGGGATTGGTAGGCGCATACCTGGCCCAGGACCTGAGTCTTTAAGACGAATGGGAAAGATGATGTCAGACATGATAATGCAATAGTAGAAGAATCCTAGGTCAACATCATGTGTCACATGGAAGCTTGACAAAACTGTTATAGATATCAGAGATTAAGCATGAGCTGATATAGAATCGTAATAGATCACATTGCAGGGAAGCAAGCAAGGTAAAGTAAGGTACCATACCGTACCTTACCGTACCGTACATATGCATGAGCAGAATAGCCACGTGGGTTCGGCAAGCTACATGTATAGATGACGTTGTCATCTCTCCGATGGGATGTTCCTGCCAGTTTCAGGAGATTCAGGAGATCCTCGTCCTCTGCCTGTCGTATTTAAGGTTTCATTACGACATAAGGTAGGTACTTTACATTTCTTCATCTATTCCAGACTTCCTTTCCTTCCTTCATCACATCCCCATCCCCGAATGCTCAACCACTAGACATCAACATCTTCACCTCTCAAAATAAATATCAACCACCAACCGAAAACCTCAACAACTACCTCGCAGATCCCATCAACGATGAGGAATCTATTGATAGTGTTCATCGGCCTTGGTGCACTTGAAATCGAAGCGTTTCCGCAGCTCAACTTCAAGGATGCTCGATCATTGACCACTCAAGCCAAGACCGCCGAGGACTGCCCTCATCTGGCCATGAACAAACAAGTAAAGCGACAACTGCCTTTCGATTCCACGACACAGCATGTCTCTACGACCGGCCAGCATGCATGGGTAGCACCTAATTTCGATCTTGGCGATCAGCGTGGTCCATGTCCTGGTCTCAATGCACTGGCAAACCATGGATAGTGAGTACGCCCCTCACTGTATCCTAGAATATGTACTCATTGATGGCAGCTTACCTCACAACGGTGTCGCAGACATGGTCACCATGACTGCCGCTGTCAACGCTGGTCAGTACTGGTCCACCATGGAGCTATCCTTTGTCGTGAACTTGCATTTACCAAACTCTCCATCACTGCCCGCTGCTATGTCCTGTAGCACCTCTCCCTTCCCCTCTGTCTTGTCAGATATTGTTTACTATCGTGCTGCCTGATCACGCTGACAGAGGCAGCCTACGGAATGGGGACGGATCTCGGTGGGTTGCTTGCACTATATGGAACCCTTTTCGATGGCAACGCTTTGTCCTTGTCACCCGGATATTCCATCGGCGGACCTGCTATAAGCCAAACCATACTGTCAGGCTTGGGACTTCTTGGGATCCCTCCCGGGCTGAGTGGGTCCCACAACAACTACGAAGGCGACACCTCTCCCACACGCGGGGATCTCTACGTAACGTATGGATCCTTTCGTCCGTCTGAGATTAAGAGGCTTGGCTGATGATTTGCAAGAGGGGACAACTATCAGCTGCAGCTCGATCAATTTCAACGATACTATGACGCCTTGCCTGATAATATGGTAAGTCTCTAGGCTCTGTCTCGACATGATGCGTCCGTTACTAAGGCGCATCAAGGCAGCACCAGACCAGTATTCGGCTCTGCTACCGTTTCGTCAAGCACGCTTCAATGACTCAATTGCCGGTAATCCTTACTTCTTCTTCCCACCAGTAGCGGGCGTTCTCGCGACTCCTGCCGGCTACGCGTTCCCTAGTGCGATGATGGCCAATCACTCGGCCGAGTATCCCAATGGATACCTCGACAAGGAAACCTTCAAGTCATTTTTTGCCGTTTCGGGCCAAAGCGGATCCTTCACGTACAAAGCTGGAGTATGTATTTACCCATGTCACACCTTTGTATTTGTGCTCAAGTCGGCATCTTTGTGGGAAGATTGGAGGCAGATGTATTCAGTAATTTTAGAAATGATACCTGAGAGGGAAGAGGAGCGCTAACATTGGATCCCGCACAGTACGAGCGAATACCAGACAATTGGTACAAGCGATCTGTTGGCGATGATTACACATTTCCAAGGTACGTCCTATCAGTCTTCGTCATGTGCAGGTCAGAGCCTCTAGCTAAAGGGCCAACTCAGATACCTTGCCGATGTCCTCCAGTTTGGGATCCGAGACCCCCGTTTATTGTCTATCGGTGGCAACACAGGTGGCAATAACTCCTTCGTAGGACTCGATATCGGCTCTCTTACCAGTGGTGTCTTCAATAGTGCTACGTTGGCCAAAGGCAACAACCTAGGATGCTTTATCCTGCAAGTCATCCAAGCAGAGGCTCCAGGCTTTCTTGCCTTACGGTATGGGGATGTCGCCAAGGCGATTCAATCGCTGGCGCAGAACATCGCTTCGAATCTGAATGGACTGTCGTGTCCACAGCTGGGAAGTTTCAACACGAGTCAATACGATCAATATCCTGGGTACATGAAGGGGAGGGGTGCGATGTGATGACGCGGTACGCTGGTTAGACATTGTGGCCTCTCCTTTCGAAGTCCAATGGTCAGAATTCCACGTATAGATGTGTTGTTTCCTAGCATTGGCATGTTCGCGAGTCACTGATGACCGGGTGCTTGGCCCCAGCGGCCCATACTTTCTTTGTACCATTACGCTCCATTGGCATATCTATACTCGACAGTGATCACCAAACAGCGGTAGACGGCTGCTGTAGCACGCTTGCTTCGAATAATGACATCGAATCCTTCTCCAACGCGTAGAAGTCGCGTGATACATCAATATTTGAAAAGTACTTCTATATTATAGTATATTTCTATTCTTAGTCTATGTCTCTCACTTCCTTATCCAATCGAAGACAATATGGGCAAATGCCTTCGATGGACAATCCACCAGCCGATGGAACAACTCGGCACCAAAGGCGACAATTGCCACGCAGACGAGCAGACACACCAATCTGGATCCCTCTACCGACATATTCCTCTCGATGGAAAGGTGCATGAAAAGCTTGATACCAGCCGTGTAGATGACGATGCTTTGCAACAAGAACCAACCTATGCATACCGCAACGTCAGCAAATGTCCTAAGATGGAACCGCGATCGGAAACTCACTCAAAGATCTTCTTCCCATATACACCAAGAACGAATTCGAGAAGATCCTCTGCATGAAACCCGAAGACTCCAGCAACAGAAAGAACCCCAAGAGCAAAAGATAATCGTCATCCCTAGCCTGCGGCTCCCGCTCATCCACCTGCGTATTCAAACCTCCGGAATAATACAGCCCCGTATGCGCCTTCAACTCGCGATCCGCATACTGCGGCCTCCAATCCGTCCACAAATACTGCATCGCCAACCCGGCCGCCATCAGCACCACGCACGGTATCCACGTCGGACATTTCCACCGCGTACGCCATATGTTGACGCCTCGCTGCGCACGCTCCGCGTAGCGCATGTTGACGACGGCGTCGGCGAGGAGGAGGCCGGTGATGGAGTGCCAGGCCCAGGACTGCACCCACCACGCGCTGAGGACGAAGGCGATGTAGGCGGCGACGCGGAAGGGGGCGCGGGTGTAGGGCGTTATGAGCATGGTGGCGTAGACGGTGTAGGATTGGGCGTAGATGACGGTGAGGGCCCAGAGGGTTTGGGAGGGGAAGGCCAGGGAGGCGCTTTGGGAGGCGGGGTTGCGGGTTGTCCAGAAGAGGTTGAAGAGGGAGTTGAAGTAGGCGAGGGCGTTGGGAGGGGGGATGGGGAGGGCGAGGGTGGGGTTCGAGGTGTGGAGGGTGAAGGTTGAGATGGAGTTGGTGAGGGCTGCGGAGGAGAAGGCGGTGGTGGCGATGGCGAGGGTTATGGCGAGGGGGGGGAAGAGGCGGAGGCCGCGGCGGAAGAGGGCGCTGGCGAGGGTGGTGCGGGTGCTAGTGTGGAGGTAGGGGAGGGGGATGGTGCGGGCGGAGAGGAGGATGTAGGCGGAGTAGATGAGGGATTCGTTCCAGAGGAGGGGGGAGAGGATGGAGCGGAGGAGGAGTTCGTGGTGTTTGGGTTGGGGGGTGTTGGTGGTGTTGTTTGGGGTGGTGTTGAGGGGGGATTGGACGGCGGCGGGGACGAAGGTGGTGAGGAAGACCCAGGTGAAGGTTTGGAGGGTTAGGAGGCCCCGGACGCCGAGGAGGTAGGTTTGTTCGGGGTGGGTTGGTTGGGGTTGGGATGGTTGCTGAGGAGTGTAGTTGTATTGGGAGAGTGTTGAGAGGGTTCGTCGGATGTGTTTTTGGAGATGGGAGAGGAGGTGGTGGACGGTGGATAGATGCGTTCCTGGGTCTGCTCCTGTTGCTGCTGTGTGCTCTTTCTCTGTTTCCATCTTGATGTTGTTGTTTGGGAGTCTGGGTAGGTGCTGGTGTGGTGTGGTGTTGCAGTCGACGTCGACGTCTTTCACATTGAGATGGATATTGTCACTTGGTGTTTTGGCAGTCGAGGGTATGAAGGCTAGGCTAGGCCATGCAGTCTCGGACCTGGACCTTTGACGGTGACCGAGGGCGTTTGAGCCTCATGTAGCCTTGTCCGATTTCGTGGGAGAAAACCCGCTTTGCTCGACTACATGGCTTTGAAATGCAGGGGATCATGCTGTGGGGTCCGTGGTGGATTCTGGCGTGGCTGGCTGAATGTTGCGCCGGATTTCCTTTCATTCATGCCGTGTCTATTTGGAGCTGATCTTCGTCCCATGTGCTGTCGATGTGAAAGCGTTCGCATGTTGTGGTGCTGGGCGCGGTGTGCATGCATGGAGGTGGATCCCTTATCGGCTAGGCGTACTCTCGACACGCCTTGGTACTGGAGTGGGGTCCGCATTGGGTCTTTACTTTACTCCTCTTGGTGTTCCCTTCCGCACAGGAGTTCCTTATCTGAAATTGACATGTGGATCCATCCTGATACCTGATAGAATGAAACATCCTTAGCCGAAATAGTTCCCGTGTGTCTTCAGCTCGGTCAACCCATTCAAGAGTACTTGCGCAATCTCTGGAATCCTTTCCCGTGTGGGATGATTCCTGAATCGGGTCATGATTTTCCCGGATGGACTGCCGAACGGCATTCGATGTTGACTGGTCGCTAGCTTAGTCGCTTACCTTAGGATCTTGATATTCTCCGCCGTTGGCTGACGGGAGGGTTGGGAGCGGGAACCTTCGAACGATATGTTCGTGGCCCGAGCGCCCGGAGCAAGTTCTGCGGCAGACCGCTTGAGGATATCCGGAGCGTGGCGACGGCTAGGCTTTGAAAGGTTAGATCGATAGATTACTCAGCCTATCTCGGGCTAGTAGTGATGGAACCTAGATCCCAAGGGAACTAGCGTTCCCGGTGGATATGACTACCGTGATGGTGGGACGTGTGGGTCATCATCACGTAGCCTTATCGTGCTGACCCAGCTTTGATTAAGGTACCTTCAAGATGGCCTATGAAACTTAAGGATATCAAAACGACGGGCCAGTCAGGAGCTGCTAGTGTTCCCCTGCATCTCAGGTATCGTAAAACAATAAATGCACGTTGATACGTTATCAGTACAGACCGCATCGGATCATTCCTTCCCACTAATGCAGTCCCAGTGGGGCACCCTTGGGGGTTGTCACTGCCACTCGGGCATGTAGGCTGCATCCTCTTCATGCAGGTCTCGGTAATGGCTTGGTGGCTCGAACACTGACCTTCTTCGCGTTAGTCAAATGCTTGCATCAAGTAATTTCTCTTCATCCAATGGGATCGCCGAAACCTAGAGCTGACGGATGCAGGATCGGCGGGTCATGGCCTTGTATGACTGCTGTGATCATGCGAATAACGTGTGAACATGGACAATGCCATTATGGCCGGGGTCTATTGGTGTTTCTTGGCCCATCTCATATAGAGATTGGAGGCCAAGAAGATTAGCATTATAATTATTGTCATCTAGGTGTTATATAATGTCTAGATCGTCTGCGTGGGGAAATTGTCGATGCAGTCCTTAAGCTCTGGCAGTCCTTTTCATTCATCATGTTCTCTTGGTCGCGTTCCATTTCGAGTATCTTGTAACCTGCCTTGCGTGACCGTAGAGACCCATCGTAGCCATGAAGATGAGATATGGCGTGTAGATCACGCAAAACATGACCATCGCTTTGTAAGTGACGAACTCCGACTTCACCCGATTAGTTATTATCAGCGTCGCGAAGAGACACATGATGCTACATCAATCATATCAGCCTAGTGCAACGAAGTACACAAATCAAAGTCAGTTACTTACCTGACGATGAAGAACCATTGCGATACCGGAAAAGGAAAAAACACCATTGTCGCAAGTGCAGCCGGAGACTTCGGGAAACCTGTGAGGATGAAGCTCAGGACCAGACACAAGTATTGCGTGACCAAGTAGTAGCTCGACTCGCGGATTGCCAGCAACGAGAAAAGCCCAAACCGCTCCTTGAAACTTCGTTTGCCGATCCCAGCGGGTCTGTTGAATGCTAGGATCGTGTGTTTTATGCTCACTTGAGTCCAACCCTGAGCCCATCTCAGCCGCTGCTTCCACATGGCTGGGATTGTCGTGGGAGCCAGTTCGTAGGACACCACATTCAATTCGTGAACGATCTTACAGCTTCGCGTTATGGCTCTCAATGTAGAGTCAATGTCCTCTGTCAACACTGTTCCGTCCATCTTGAGATCTTGCAGCAGCGGCGTGCGCCAGTAGCCATTGGAACCGGTGAAGAGGCCGAATCCCCACATGGCAGCCCTTCCGGGATGCGAAACCGCGTAGATCTTGTCGAATTCGACTGATATCATGCTCGAAAGCCAAGATGCTTTGGCGTTGAAGATCACACAGCGACCTTGGACAATATCTACTTTCTGATCTCCGATAAACCTCTCGACAGCCCATCTTGGGCCATAAGGATGAGTATAGTGGTCCGCATCGAAGATGGTGATTATGTCCGAATTGGTCTTGAGCGAGAAGAAGTAGTTCAGATTGTCCGCTTTCGAGGTCGATCCTGGCACTTTGATCAACCGGAAATGAGACTTACGGGCCTCGAGTTCTTGAAGTGCGGTTTCGAGTGGCTCTATAGCATGCGGCGTGTTGTAGACCAGATTGATCCTGATCTTGTTCGACGGGTACACAATCTCGTTCAGAGCATAATGAACGCGATCCATTATGATGTCCTTCTCGTTAGGAAGATACGCAACCTTTGAAGCTCAGCTCCACGACACGAAATGACTCGAGAAGGCTTGCGGGGCTTACGATGAGTAAATCTACTACAAGCAGGTCCTCATCGGGAGTCGGGAATACCCAGCCATTCTGTGTCACTTGGCTTACCGCCTTCCTTGCGTCTCTACAAGGTGTCAGGCTCATGAAAGCCTCCATGACGGTAGATCCAGCGATATAGAAGTTTGTCGTCAAGTAGATGAACCAGAACATTGTGATGAGTGATTCGGTGCAGAATGTGTACATCGATACCGAGAAGACAAAGTACGAGGTGACAAGTAAGCACGGCGTCCATTCGTCAACATAGGCCCCAACTGCTTTCATCAGATTGTGAACAGTAGCCTCGATACCTCTGAGCCTTCCTGCGATCTGCTTTGGTCTCCGTGTAGGCCTGCCATACCAGCAGCCAAGCGAAGAACTGACAGCCATGCCGGGGATATGGCAGCTATCAATGCTCCAAGGACGACTGAGCTGCGACAAGAGTGACCAGGAGTGATGTGAAGGGAGGGCTGACGCGGACCAATGTATAGTTGGTCAAAGGATGTGACGAAATATAAGCGAGCGAAACCACATTGTCATCTGTACACAGAATTTGGGCCAATAGAGACATGACCCGAAGCCGTTGGCCTGGCTCCGAGAAGGTAAGTTCCGAGGATCTGGACCAGTGCAGAAGAGCGGTACATTTGATTGTCACCAGCTTGCCACGTTGCACGGATCCGATGAGCCCGAAGCCGCCAATTGGATTCAATCGGCCGGAGACCAAGATATGGATGTGTGGGTGATAATTTTAAAATTTGGACGTTTGAGAGCCGCGGATAAGCCATGATTACGGGATGTAGTGAGCTTTCCAGAACAGACTGATATTAGATCCTGGAGGATGGGGCCGTTTGTCCCTTCTGGGAGTCAGTAGTGACGGATTTGGCCCCTCTACTGTGCTAGTGCAAGGTGTCGCCTTTTGGAGATAACAGCCTTGGAAGGAATCCCCAATATAGCACACGCTCTAGGTAACGCCCTAAGAGTGACTCGATAATACGAGTCAGCGCATTGATCTCGTAGACACCGGTGACAAGGCTGCGTTCTGAATGCCAACATATCCGGCCACTGACTGTTTCCTACCCATAGAATTTGTGTCCAACAACATACCCGGCATCATGCGAAGTTCCAAGACAGAGATATTGGAAGCCTGCACGGTATCTGAATTTCTGCCCTGGGTCCAATGCATGGGTTTTCAACGTCGTTGTGTTGTCGTTTACCGGCTGGTAAAGTACGGTAATTTACACTTATCTAGCGGATACCAGGCTCGCGCTACGCCTTTCTAGTGCTAGTGGTGCGCTAGGAGAGAATGATCCGTTAGACTTGATCATCGCAATCTAATAGGCAGATATCACGTCTTTCATGTTGACGGCTGGGACCCATACCGCCTGAGCGGCTGAGGATTATCGTGAATCAGTTGCATCAACGCATAACATACTCAAGACGTGCATCTTTCTGCATCCTGAGCTGGCCATCCTACAAAGCGCCCTCGTCCTATTCTGGGATGTCGAATCACACGTCGTTGGTCACCAGCGACACGATGGCTTTACATGGTAGGACAGATGGGGGCTGATCGTCAAGGATGGAGAGACCACTTGCTCCGGGCACTAGTGAATACGATTCGACGATCTGCCTTTGAAGCGTGGTTTTGCTTTTGGTGCATAAGAACCACATTTCTCGAGTAAGCCTTGCGCATGTAGATATGTGGCGTACTGCCTGCCATCTTCTAGCTCGCATTCATTCAGCTGGGTACCTGCAGTCCAGGATGTGAATTTTACATCGCTACCGCTGTGCCCAACATACAATGCACAATCCTTTGGGTGGGGGTGGGCAATAGTGACATTAGTCCACCTTCCATTAGAGATCTCTACAGTGAGGATTTGCCGACTTTCATGTAAAGATGCGATCTCTGATAACGATCTCCGCTCTAACCCACTTCTATGTGGTTTCTAGCGTTTTTCGCACTGCTGTTGTCAATGCTGCAGATGGGAATTGTCCATGCGGCTACTATGATGCTACTACTCATAACCTTTTCACGGAGTCGATGATAGTATATTTCAACGAGACAACATCATTGCCTATCGCGGGCCTTGTCACAGAGACGTATGAGCATAATTATGAGAAGGGCTGGAACACTCAGTTTCGTGAGGGTGCCGACCTTGCCAATATTGGATTCTCCAATTCATCTACTGGTTCTAAGAGGTCGGACTCGCTCGAACTCCGAGTGTCCCCTTACCGAGAAGACCACCTTGTCGTTGGTAGCAGCATCAGGACTTCCAGACAAGACATTCAGTATGGATCGTTCACGTCTTTGTTACGTTCACCAGCGCCAGGTGCTGGCGATGGTGGGAGTGCGCTATCGATGGCCCTGCAATTCAATCTATCCCAAATGATCTCGGCCGATCTCCAGAATACAAACGCGCCCTCAGGTGCCTTTATAAGTATGCTCCACAGCGAGGAATCCCCTGAAACCAGTCGAATCGTTACGTATGAAACCATGACTAGAGGAGACTTCGGAAACGGCACCGTCTCGCCATGGGAGGATGTAGAACTGCGGATGGACTGGACGCAGAAGTACGTGAAATTTTACATTGGAGGTTATCTGGCTCGCACAATATACAAAGCCGAAACCGATGCCCTGTTCAGCACGCCGTCCCCCTTTTTCTTAAGACACTGGTCGAATGGCAACAACGCTTCCTCCCAAGGACCGCCCAAACAACCTACGACTGCTCACGTTGGCTGGGTTAGGACGTTTTTCAACTCGTCTTTGATGACTGAAGACGATCACATCAGTTATGGGAAGCGATGTCAGTTCAGAGATGCTTGTTTGTCCAGCGATGTAAAACTGCGAGGGTCATCCCCTTACCCTGGGGAGGCTGTTCTCCGCTGGAAACAAAAGCCTGGCCATAGGCCAACCCGAAAATTGGCTATATGGCTCGCTGTGGCTTGTATAAGCTCGACTACGTTTCTCTTGATAAACCCGTTCTGGAAGAGGATTCGAGAGAAGATCACAGGGCGCAGACAATCAACTCCGGGCCATGGCAAAGCGACTAAGGATGCCTTTGCCACGGAGTCAGTCTTGTTTGACTCGAAAGCTGCAACGATTGCAGGATCGGCAAACCTAACGCCCAATACCCGAACGAGAGCGCCATCTCTTAGCGCTACCACTCTCAATGAGAGTAGACTAGCTTTCGGTAGTGCGACACCATTCATTCGAAACGAAGCGTCTTCGAACGTCTCTAGGACTGACGTGTCCCTGAAACACCCACACGGGTTTGTGTTCTTCGAAGAGCAGCCTCACCTCATGGCCAACGAAGGATTACTCCCAGACGAGATTACCTTGGTAAGTCCTGACAAACGCACATGTAGAGGAGAGTCGGAGGGTCTTGTCACCAAATCTAACGCCATGGACGATCTCGCAATTGAGCGTTGTAGGCGGAGTACTGAACCGCCTCATCAACGAACCCAACACGATTTTATTGAGAATGGTGTGGAGATTACCAAAAATCCGGTTTACGATACTAAAGACATATCGTTAACGCCAGCTCCAAGAGGATCAAAAAATCTTCCAGAGGCCAAAAATCGTATCGACCACCTGGCAGGGCTTGTAGCCGTGTCTTGCTTGATAGTCACAGCCATCCATTTTAGTCTGACCTTCGTGTTTGGTGATCTCAACCCTGGCGCTTTCCACCATTACCACAGTGAGGAGATTGCAAGGAAAACCTTCAATCAATTCTTCCTGAATCTCATCTGGATTGGACCATTCCTCATGACCTCCACTCGCTTCTTGGTTTCGAGCTATCTTCGCACTGGAGATCTTCTTCCAATTGCCCAAAAGACGGTCACACGAACGTTCCGCCTGATGATTCCCATTGCAGCCATGGCGATGCTGGAATATTTCCTCATTACTTGTGGTGCTATCAACTGGCTGGAATTCCTTCCATCAGTTACTTGGTCGACTTGGCCTTATGCGGTTGGATACAGTAACTTCAGCAACTTTGTAAATGAGGTCTTGGAGCTGGCATATTTGATTCCAAACGCAGCACCATTGATCACCTTCAATTATTGCACTGGTGTGCTTTGGACAATCCCTGTCCAATTACAGGGTTCATGGTTGAGTTTACTCGCGGTCATCGTCATTTACGAAATCAAAGCACCCTGGAAGAGATTCAGCTTCTATGCTTTCTGCATCATCAACCACTGGTACGCCGTATCTTGGGGCACGTACTTCTACCTGGGCATCATGCTCACCGACCTTGATGTGACTTACAACTGGCGCAAGTACCTACATGCACGCCCATTTGCATACTATCCCCTGCTTACATTCTTCATTGTGCTCTGCCTAGCTGCACTCAGCCTAGACGTCGTCACCCAATGGACAAATGTTTTCTATGCCACATCCGAGTACGGCATCCATCCAGATCACAGCACAGGCCTTACAATATCACAGGCTGGCAGAGATGTGTACCCGCCTTATTACTTTCCTCGAATCAACGGCGTCGCCTTCGCAGTGGGCATCCAAGCAGCCGTCGAACTTAGCCCCATCATCCAGAAAGTCTTCTCCTTCCGAGTACTGGTCTGGGTCTTCCCACACATATTCACAATTTACTTGCTGCACGGCTTCGTCTTCTGGAGTCTTGGCTCTTGGTTATGCATCGTATTCGCCGTACATGGCATCAGATACTGGTTGAATCTTCTCATTGTAGCAATCTGCTGCTTCACCGTCATCGCGATCTCGCTACCGGTGCTCACGCCATTGCTGGACGGTCTAGGCAAATCGGTCACGCAGGATATCTGGGAGTTCGCGCATGAAGACCCCGTGCCTCGCAGGCCAACTTTGCATCCGTTCCCACCACGCTTCTTGTTTGACAGGTACGAGACACCGCATGAGGGGAAGGAGTCGAAGGATGTCAAGATTGAGAATATGAAGGACCCGGAACCTTGAAGGAATCATCGATGAAATGCATTTAATAATCCTTAATACGATGCTCGAGTCATAACTTTTAGGCATATAGATAAAGTATAAAAGAGTAGAGACCCAGCAAACCATATACTAATACTAGTAAAAGCTGCGAAGATTGCTTAAGGTATACTAAGCATTGTCGCACAACTCTAGGCCGTTTCGCTCCGTAAGGAAAAAGCCAGATAGTATAGAGTTAGAGATATAGCTCGACGCATAGCCCTTAGTACGCGTTACTATAGGCCACAAGATGTTTCATGTACCGATAGTAAAGGAGCGGCAAAAGCGCGAAATAGCAATAGGCCATTACTTGGACAGAATTTGCCTGAAGTACAATCACGATTACTTTGCGATTGACTATACGCCTTCTACAGTTACTTACCTATATGAAAGTGAAAGCGATGCTGATAAGCTGACATGTATAGCAGTAATATTATCGGCGGGCATTCCCCGTCGAATATAGAGGTGCGGCGACTAATATTTCCTACTAAAGGCCTTTTATACATATTTACCTCCGCTATCCTATTGCCTTTAACAAGTACTAGCAACCTCTTATAATAGGACAAGGACGTAGCTTACTCTCTATATTAAGGCTAACCTTTAGTTATAGTAAATAATACGAAGGGGCCTTAATAGAATATAAGAATATACGAGCTTAAGCTCTAAATATCTAATAGGTAGTATATATAGGAATAAATAGGCGAGTTTTATCTAGATATAAGTCTTTTACACGAAGATATTTAACCCTCTTATAATTCTAGATCTACTCTATCCTTTTCTAGTCTTAATATTTAATCTTTAACCTTACTTCTATATTAGAACTTTATATTTAATACTATAACTAACTTAGTACTTCTTATAATTACTATATACTATTAAGATATAATAGTAGTATACTTTACTACTACTAGTTATTAGCTTTAGTATATACTAAGATATATTATAAAGTAACCTTATATTTAATTTAAACTCTATTTATTAGATAATAGTATCTAATTCTTATATAATATATTATACCTTAACCTTTATAAATACTACTTAATCCCTTAGTAGAATAATTTATATACTATAAGAGAACTTGTAACCTATTTTAATTACTACTTTTTACTTATTTATAACTACTCTAATACTTTATATATTAGGTAGTTAAACTATTTAAAATAGGAGATAACTAGAGGTATTTACTTATTAACTTAAGATAAATTAATCTACTACTTATCTTCTTCTAATTACTATATAATTTAAATTATTAGTAGGATTTAAACTATTTTATAACTAGGAATAGATTAGTAATTTAGCTTAGATAATTACTATTTTACTACTTAAATTAACTTTTAATTTAGTAATCTATTCCTAAAAACTATTCTAGTTTAAAGAGCTATTTCTAGATTAAAACTTAGAATAGATTAATTAATATAAGCTAGTTTTATAAGTAATTCTAGGGTTCTAGTCCTATTTAGATTAGGTATTCTAGATTATTAGAAATACCTTAGTAGATATCTATAAGTTAAGGGTATTATATTTTAGTAGTAGTAGATATAAGTATAGTATTCTACTAGTAGTAAAGTATATATTCCTAGTTCTATCTTTTATTTAAAATATTTAAGATTATTAATTATATCTTAAAGTTAGAAGTTATATTTTAGTCTTAAGTCTATTATATACTTTAATTTAATATACTTCTAGATTACTATAATCTCTAATTAAATTACTATTAAAGCTATTAAGCCTACTACTTAAGAGTATAATATTATAAATCTTATTAATATTATATAAAATTAGACTTAAAATATAAGTAATTTAATTAAACTCTATATAAGGAGCTAAGAAACTATATAATATAAGGTGTAAGTAGTATATAATAGATCTTATATACTTATATAAGATATATATAACTAGGTTTTAAGAAATTTTAATACTATATAAGTAATACTAAAACTAGTATTATAGTTTACCTATCTATATATTTATTATAAATAAACTATTTACTTAGTATTATATATTAATTTTAACTTTATTTAAAGATAGAGTTTTTTTAATATATATCTTAATACTACTATAGTATATAAACTATATTATTATAGTATATTAATTACTAAGATATCTACTAAGATAGATTAGTATCCTACTTTTAAACTAAATTAGAAAAATAGATTAGTTTAGAAAGTAATTTATTCCTAGTTATAAAATAGTTTAAATCCCTTTATTAGAAGATTTCTAGTTATATAAAATACTTTTTATTTAAGCTTTAATCTCTTACTATTATTACTTACTATAATAATAAAAACTAGGATAGATAATACTCTTACTTTTAGTAGTAATTATAAGATTAGAAAATATAATATAAGATAATCTAACTTAATAGCTTCTAAGCTTTAATTACTCTTACTAATAATATAGAATAACTTATAATAGATAATAGTAGATATAAAGAATAGTACCTAATCTATATATAACTATTCTACTTTCTTTAAGATAAACTAAAATATTATAGAGGTTTAAGCTATATTCTAGGATATAGTAGTTAGAAGGAAGGTAGATAAGATAAATATAGTCTTAAGCTCTCTAAGCTACTATAGTAATTCTAATATTATAATACCTAGGAATAAGCCTAATTCTTACTAAATCTCTTAAGCGAGTAGTTTCTATTTACTTACTTAAAAAAGAATACTATTATTTAGTAAAATCTAGGTTAACTCTCTAAGATAGACCTTAATTACTAGTATAGAAAGACTTAGAGATTTTAGAACTTCTAAGAATCTAGCTCTATTCTTTAGAAAATCTAGCTCTATCTTAAGAATCTAGTTCTATTTTAAAAAAAATCTAGCTTTATCTTAAGAAATCTAGTTTTATTCTAAAGAAATCTAGTTCTATTTAAAAGAAATCTAGTTCTTTCTAAGGAATCTAGTTCTATTCTAAAGAAATCTAGTTCTATTCTAAGGCATCTAGTTCTATTCTTAAGAAATCTAGTTCTATTCTAAAGAAATCTAGTTCTATTCTAAGGAATATAGTACTATACTTAAGAAATCTAGTTCTATTCTAAAGAATCTAACTTTATTCTTAAGATATCTAGCTTTATTCTAAAGAATCTAGCTTTATTTAGAAAATCTAGTTTTATTCTTATAAATTTTATACTATAATATAGAATAGAGGTAAGGTTAACCTCTTATTAAATCTATTCTACTCTACTCCTACCTTAATCTAGCTAGCTTCTCCCTCTATTAAACTTATATTAATTCCCTTTCTATATAATATAACCTCTACTACTACCCTAACTCCCCTTTTATCTCTATTCTACCTTAAATCTAATCTAGCTACCTCTATTATATTAATATACGCGTCTAAGCAAGCTTATAATAACCCTCTACTAACTTATAATATACCCCTCTACCCCTAGGCTAGTACTATTCTCCCCTTCTTCCTCTACTTTTCCTACCTATACCTAATCTTTTATACTACCTATTACTACTTCCTCCCTTATAATAAAATCTATAAATATCTAATTAATAGCTACTCCTCCTTTAAAGAGATAAGTTATAATATTCTTATAAAAATAGATATAATTACCTCTATTTATAACTTAACTAAGTTTATAACTACTTATATATATTTAGTAAAGCCCCTTCCTTCTATTATAAAGCTTAGGGACCTAGTACTAGAATATAAATATACCTATTCTACCTTTTATATTTACTAGACTAGGGCTTATAAATATATTAATCTTTATCTTAAAATTATATATAAATAATTTATTTATTATAATATAATTAGACTAGTTTAGTAATACCTTATATAATTTCTCTTTATTATTAACTACTTCTTACCTACTAGTTATATAATTATTTAGTTAGAGAATACCCATATAACCCTAGCTACCCTAGATTAAAGAGGGAAGTAGTTAATACTTATAAGCTTACCTCTACTTAGCTTTTAGTAGACTCTAATTATACTAAAACCTCCCTACTCTTTATTAAAGGGGTCCTCCTCCTTTATAATCTTATTATATTAATCTAGTCTTAGCTAGTATATTAAGCCTTTAAATTAAGTATTAACTATTATAAAGCTAATTAATATATAACTCTAGTAAACTAGCTAGTATAAGATATTTAAAGAATATAATTAATACTAGATTTAAGCTAGTAGCTAGCTTCCTATTAATTCTAGTCTCTTCCCCTTTAATATTAACTTCTAATACCCTCTATTAGCCCTAATTAAAGATAGCTTAATTTAACTAACCTTAAGTAATAAGATAATAAAGGAGATATACTAGATTATCTTCTAGTTCCTCCTTTAACTTTATAAAGAGGTTATCTATTCTATTTAATATACCTTCTTTTAAATCCGCGTATAACTAAAAAGCTAGGTTTATAAGTAGTTTTTAAGAGATTATTACCCCTTTTACCTTTTAAGAATAATAACCTTAAAGAAGTATTATAATTTAACCTAGATATATCTATTTATCTTTATTCTTTATCTAACCCGCCTTAATAAGTATATATAATAATAGTATTAGGGGTTAATCCTTCTAATTAAGATTTATAATATAACTACTAATATAATTAAGATTACTTATAACTTAATCTAGCTTCTTATAAATAAATTAACTATTAGTTATAAATAGGAATAATCTATTAAGATATTATATTAAAAAGAGTATATTACAAGTAATTTATATTAACTCTTAATTACTTTTATTACTTTATAAAAGTAGTTAAAAAGCTTATATTTTTATCTTATTATCTACTTTACTAGTATTCTAGCCTTAATAAAATTTAAGATAATTCTTTACCTTTATATATATATTATATACCTCTTAATATTAATTTATATAAGTTAGATCCTCTTCCTTTATAACTATCTCCCCTTTTAAGTAAGCTAGTAAAGTATTATTACTAGCCCTTTAATTATTAGTAAAGAATTTAAAGGTAAAGATCTAATTAATTTAAACTTAAATAAGTAAGAGGCTAAGATATCTAGTAATATAAACCTTATTAAATTTAAATCTAATATAAATAAGGATAAAATAGATTAAAATAAGGGAGAATAAGTATATAAAGGTTTTAAAAGTAATTAATTATACCTTTAATAGTAGATAATAGCTTATTATAAGAGATAAAGGTAGTAATAAATATTTTAAATAGCTTATTTAATTTTAAGTTATATATTAGTAATATTTTATACTTCTCTTAAATTACCTCCTTTTAAAGTTATATTACCTTCTATTATTAGGTAGTAAGCTTACTACTTATAAATAGGGGGTATTAGAAGTCTATTAATTAGATAGAATATAAATATTATAATTAAGCTAAAATAAATTAACCCTTATTATTATATAATTTTAAGCCTTTATTTAATCTTACTTTAATTAAATTATAATAGCTTTAAATAAGCTATTATATACTATAAAACTATTATAATTTAAGATAAATAAAAGATAACTTATATAAATATTAATATAAGTTTTTAATTATATTAAAGTTTATTTAAATTATATCTACTTTAATAGATATCTTTATTACTTACCTTTATACCTTAATTATAAATAATAGGAATTATAATAATTTATTTACTACTTATAAAAGCTATTAATAACCTCGTTAGATTACTAACTTCTTTACTTAATATATAATTATACTTTCTTTAACTTATATAATAATTTATATTTAAAGTAGTTAACTTATATATAACCTTAAATTAAATATAATAATAGTTTAAAATAGTAAGAATATAAGGTAAAATACTTTCTAGATCTTATAAAAGCTTCTAATTTTTTAATTATATAATAAAAGCCTTACTATTTTAAAGGATAAGCTTAAAATAAGTTACTTCCTTTTTAACTAGCTTAATCTTACTCTACTTTACTTCTTAATTTATATATACCTAGCCCTTTTATATCTATATTAATAAGTAGACTTTTTATATAAGTCTAATAATTTCCTCTTTAAGTTATATCTTTCTATTTAAAGTATAGTTTTAATTATCTATTAATAGACTTAAGAGCTTATTAAAGCTATTTAAACTATATTATATCTATTTAATATTATATTAATAATATAAAGCTATTATTAAGTTACTATTATTATAATATAAAACTTTCTTACCTCTATTATAAAGGTATTTAATACTTAAAGTATATAAAAGATACTTCTTCTTAAATAATAAGCTAGGTATTACCTTTAAATAGAGCTAATAAATTATAATATTAATAGTAACTACCTATTCTACTTATAACTAGTAAAGATCTTATTAATAAGAACTCTTTTAAAGGAGTAGTATACCTAATTAAAGTAATCTACTACTTAGATTATAATAAAAAAGGTTAGTTCTAACTAGAAATAATAATAAAAGGCCTTAGTTATACTTATATTAAGTCTAAGTAATTTTAAATAGATATAAAAAGGGCTTTTTAAGGGAAGTTTAAGTATAACTAGTAATAATAAAATATCTTAAAGTTTATATATAAAGTAGTCTTAAAGTAATTTAGATATAAAAGGTAGTATATTAAGTCTTAATAGCCCTTATATAAAATATTATAAAGGTTATATAAGTATTATAAATAGTAAGTAGAAGCTTCTTTATATATATATAATTAAAAGGTACTAATTTAATATATATAAACTACTTAGAGTTATTCTACTATTTATATACTTAAACCTTTATTTAAGTCTAACTCCTAGCTATTATTTATATCTATATCTTTCTACTTTAAAAATTTATCTTTTCTTTATTATTCTATCTAATTAATTATATATATATCCCCTTTTTTATTCCTATTTACCCTTATTAACCTTTTTCTCCTTTATTTTAATCTATTCTTATTAAGATTAGCTATTATATATTAAAATAAAGTAGTTTACTTTATAAAGAGATATATAACTTTAATAGCTTTATCTAATAAAGAGATACTCTTAAAATAGATAGATATAAATCTAATCTACTATTACTACTCTAATCTAAGCTATTCTATTAATAAATACTTTAAAGATAATATTCTAATTTAATATAAAACTTAGTTAAGAAAGAATTACCTATCTTTTATAATAGAATATCTAATATACTAGCTTATATAAGCCTTATACTTCTAATATAATTATAAACTCTTCCTCTTACTAGTTTATATAAGTATACTTAGATTTATTTTAGATTTAATCTAACCTATTTAAGACTTATTTCTTTACTACTACTTACTTTTAATTATTTTATAAGTTTATACTTCTAATAAATTTATAAGTAATTAGGCTTATAACTACTATTACCTCTAGACTCTATTTATTTATAACCCTTTTACCTCTTATTATATTAATATTAATATAGAAGGAGGGATATATATAAGTATAAAGGCTTCTATTTATATTATATAAATTTAAATTAATTTTATTAATATCTCTTTAAAGATAATTAAAATTATTTATTAAAAGAGAGGGTTAAATTATTACTAGTATAGAAATTAAAGGTTAAATAATAACTAATATAAAGAAATAGGTTTAAATTATTCTATTTACCCTTAATATTAATATATATAAAGATTAGTAAATTATCTAGAAGTATTTAAGATTTAAAAGAGTTACTTAATTTATTTAAGATTAAATAGACCTATTCTAGTATAAATAACTAAGAAACCCTTATTAGAACTAGCTTCTAGTCCTTACTTATATTCCTAATATTAACTCTAAAATTTTATCTTTTCTTTATTATCCTACTTAATTAACTATATATAAGTCTCCCTTTTTATTCCTATTTACTTCTATTAATCTTATTCTCTATCTAACTAATCTATTCTCCTTTATATAAGCTAGCCTATCTTTTACTAAAGTAGTATATCTTAGATAGGAATATATAATTATAATATCTTAATAATATCCTATTCTTATTAAGTATAAAGTCTAGTTATAAGAAGATTACCTTCTATTTATATTTATATACCTTATAAATTAATCTATTTAAGTCTTAGTAATCTATTCTAATTATAAAGGATATATTAAACTTCTATTACTATTATAAGTAAGTATATATATTATTAATTTAACCTTATTCTTACTTATTTAAAATCTAATTCTAGACTATTATATATTTAGAATTATCTTATAAGTCTATATCTTAGACTAGTTTCTAGGGTTATTTAAATATAATAATTATATTACCTTATTCTTATTTATTTATAACCTATTTACTATCTACTATATTAATATAAAGATTAAAGGTAGAATATATATAAATATAATAACTTCTATTTATACTTTATAAATCTAAGTTAATTTAAATAGTATATCTTTTAAAGTTATAAAGACTACTTACTTAAAGAGAGAGTTAAAGTATAATTAATATAAAAAAGTAACCTTAAATTATTCTATTTACCCCTAATACTAATATATATAAATATTAGTAAATTATCTAGAAGTAGAAGGAGTTAGAAAGAGTTATATAAATTATTTCTAATTAAATAGACCTATCTAGTTATAAATAGACTTTAAAACTATTCCTAGCTATTATTTATAATTATATCTTCTTATTTTAAAATTTTTTTTTTCTTTTTTTTATATATCCCCCCTTTTAAACCTATTTATACTTATTAGCTTTATTCCTCTTTATTCTAATATCTTTATATTTATATAAGCTAGGTATTAATATAATAGCCCTATTAATACTTTATAAAGCTATTCTAATCTTAAGTAGAATATCTTTAAAGATAATTATAAATAGATATTATAATTAAGAGTAGTAAAAATTATTAATAAGTATAAGTATATTTAAATTACTTTTACTAACTCTAATATTAATATAAATAGAAATATAAATAGTTATATTAAAGTAGATAGGTTTATAAAGAATTTTTAGAGAGGTTCTAGTCTAATTAAGCTTATTTAAGATAAATAGTATTAATAACTTCTTTAAAGCTAGTATTAAAGTAAGATATATAGTAATATCTCTAAGTCTTCTTTAACTATCTTTCCTTTTTAATTTAAATTATTTAAGTCTAGGTAAGTATCTTTATTCTATCCTTTTTACTCTTATTTAAAGTATTCTTCTTTATAATTACTTATATACCTAGTAATACTACTTATATTAACTTAGAGTTAGAAGATTAACTTAATAATAGCTAACTATTTATCTTAGATATAATAATACCTACTTTTAACTAACTTAGATCTATATCTAATAATCTTAGATAAGTTATATATATTATAATTAAAGACTTAAATAAGTAGTTAATTTAAAATATATAATACTTAAAGTTATAAAAGATTATATATTTTAAGACTACCTTAAAAAAAAGCTATTATACTATCTTCTATCTTAACTTATAATCTATACTCTTATACTCTACTTAAACTATTATTAGAATCTAGTAAAACTAGTTTATTAATACTATATTATTTATAATATAATCTTAGTCTAATATATATAAGATCTTATAAACCTTATAATAAGAGTAGTTATCCTCTTATAAACTTATATATAATATAACCTTCTAGGTAATTTAACTTATATAAGTTATAAGATAGATTAGTAAAGTAGAAAAGGACTTTTATTATATATATAAGAGATATAATTACTAGTAAAGAGTATTATACTAATATATAAGATAATATTTATATTATTTAAACTTATACTAATATATATAATATATATTTAAATTAAAAAGTAATTATATATTAATATTATAATATAAATTAATTAAAGATAGTTAATAACCCTTATAATATTATATCTCTTTAATATTAACTTAAATATACGATAATATTAAAGAAATCTACTAGGTATATAAGGATTTAAATATAATTAAATCTAAGATAATTAAATCTAGTATAATTAACCTTATATCTTATAATTAAAGGTTTCTTATTTAGTTATATTTATATAATACTAATTAAAGGTAGCTAATTATACTTTAATAGTAGTTAGTAAAGGACTCTTAATCTAACTTACTTTATATATAATATAATTATATAGTTATAAATCCCTTCTACTTATAAATTCCTAGTATTACTTTATAAAGACTTCTACTTATAATTCTTAACTAAGTAAGCTTACCTATTATACTTTAAGCTATCTTCTATTACTAGTAGATAAATACTATTTAATAGAGCTTAGTTAAGTTAAGTTTCTATCTTAAATATAATTTAATCTTCTTTCTTATCCTTTAATCTAACCCTCTATTAATCTATCTTAATTCTTACTTAGAGTTAAATTTTATAATACTACCTAAGTAACTACTTAGAACTTTATTCTTTCTTCCCTTTTCTTTCTATCTATATAATTTATCTAGTTTTATTAAGAGTTAAAGTTTAAGTTTATTATTAGAAGTATATAACCTACTACTTTATATATATAAGATTCTTTCTTATTATTTAATATAACTATTCCTTTTAAGTAAGCTTATTTAAAGATATAATAATACTCCTTTTAAGTAGTTTATTAGATTAAAGTTCTAGTTTTTCTAATAGTAGTCTATTCTTTATAAGGTTAAATAAAAGCTTAATATATATTTACCTTCTATTAAATCTCTATTTTTATCTTCTACTTTAAAGTAAACTCTCTACTTATAACTTATCTCCTAGAATCTTAAATTCTAGATCTTTATATATCTCTAAGTAAGGGCTCTATTTATTAGAGTTTTTAATCTCCTTATAATTCTTCTTTATTTATCTCTTATACTAGCTATTATAATAGATCCTTTTTACTTCCTAAATCTATTAAAGTCTTTTATTCCTATTTCCTTAATTATTAGAAATCTAATTCTCTTTTAATTACCCCTTCTTTTATATTAGTTATAACTTCTTTTATTAGAATAATCTTATCTATTTAAGTAATACTATTATCTTCTTAATACTTCTTTAAGCTATTTACTACTTCTTTTAAAATAAGTCTTTTTCTATCTTCTTTAAGATTAAGTCTTTTTCTATCTTTTTTAAGACTAAGTCTTTTTCTATCTTCTTTAAGACTAAGCCTTTTTTTATCTTTTTTAGAATTAAGTCTTTTTCTATCTTCTTTAAGACTAGGTCTTTTTCTATCTTTCTTAGAACTAGGTCTTTTACTATTATCCCTAGTTCTTATAAAAAAATATAAGTAACTTTATATAAAATCCTATTAAAGCCTTTTAAGTATAATTAGATTAATTAGTATTTTATAGATAATTAATCTTAATATAAGTAATATTCTATTTTAATTATATTAAAGTTTTATCCTTTATCTTTTATTTCCTTTAACTTAACTAGATAGAATATTATAATCTATTATAATACTTATACTTTTAATAGAACTTTCCTAGTATATTATATTTATATAAGGTATTATATATAAATATTCTAAGGTAATATCTTAATAAAACCTCCTATCTTACTATTAAACTTATAAAATATATATTTATATTTTATAAGCTAGATATATAATAAGTAGTTTAAGAAATTAGTCTTATTAAAGCTACTTTTATTAACTTCTATTAAAGGTACTTAGACTATTTTTATCTTAAAAAATATTATAATATAATTATTACTATTAATTTAAATTAACTAATTACTTTAAATATTAACTAATTTATATCTCTTTATAAATAGGTTATAAAGCCTATTATAAAATATCTCTTACTTAACTTTAATTTAAGAACTTATTATAAGATATATTTTTATTTAATCTATTTAAGAATCCCTTAATATACTATTTATATTAGCTAGAATTACTATTATAATAAGATTAAACTCTTTAAATTAGTAATATATTAATATTATTTCCTCTTATTATAAGTAATTTATATTATTAATTATTAGAATAACTTTATAACTACCTTATAAAATACTTAGAGGTTTACTAGCTATTTCTATATTTATATATCTATTAGAAGAGCTTTATAATTATATATTAAAGCTAGAAATTATTTATATATCTAGAGTTAATAGATAGGGCTTTAAGAGTTTAAATAGACTAATAAATACTATATCTAACTTACTACTATTCTTATATAAGCCTCTAGATATTACTAGAAATTAATTCTAGTTAGAAATCTAAGATACTAATATCTATCTACTTAAGTAATCCTCCCTCTCTTTTATAATACTAGTATTATCTTATTATTCTAGAAGATATAATTATACTTATTTATATTTATATTAATTTCCTATTACTTTAATTAACTTCTAATAACCTCTACTATTAGTTATAAGTCCTCCTCTTATATTCCTAGTAATACTCTATTATTAATATAAAATAGAAAGTATAAGATAGTTTTTATTAAGGTATTTAGCTATTTAATTAATCTATTAATATAAAAGTTAAATAATATAACTAATAAGACTAAGCTTTATAAGACCCTTTAAATCTACTTAAATTAGTTAGATTTCTACCTATTAACTAAGACTTATAATTTAACCTTTTATACTATTAAGCCCTTAACTATTATATAAATTACTATTAAATAACCTTATTAATATAATAGTCTTATTAACTTCTTATAATTTACTATATTAAAGATAGAGTAGAAATTAATAAAAACTACTTATAAATATAATTCTATCTCTAAGAGATAGTAAATAATTACTATATTAATAGAGGTTAAGTAATAACTCTAAAACTCTACTTATATTAATTAAAGTACTACCTACTTCTAATAATTAAACTATCTTATAGGGATAAATAAATAATAACTATTATTTATTTAAATACTACTAAGGATTTAGTTATAATTTATTTAATTTTCTTATTCTAAATAAATAATAGTTAAAATCTAAGCCGATTCTTTTAAAAAGTATATCGTTAGAAAGCCTAGACTTAGCTCTATAAAATAATACGCTTATATACCTTATTAGGCCTAGTCTCGACTTTCTAGAATTTTTGGAAAACTAGGAAATTCTTAATATTCCGCCCCTAGCGGGTAATCTACTACTAGTACGAGCTTATTCTCTCTCGCTCGTTCCTTTAGCTATATATAGAAGTGAAATATATAAAAAATATATAGGGTTATAGAACTATACTTAAGCTATCTAGCGAGCTAATTTTTAGCTTAAATAGATAGGGTTAGCCTAGGTTTCTACGCTTAAAAATAATAATATTCTTAATTACTTAGGATACTATATAATAAATCTAGATTTAAATTAGATACTATATATAGGTTAGATAGGGAAAAATTTTAAAAAAATTAAGAAAAAAGAACTAGTTATATCGGGTAAGGTTTAAGAAAGTTATTAAGTAAATACTATCTAGTAGAGAATTCTCTAGTATTCTCAGGGTATTTTATCTTTAAACGTATAATAACTAGGATATCCACGCTAAATATAGATATATATATATATTTTTAGAATCTCTAGAGTCTTAAATATATCCTAGAGTTATAATATCTATAGAATATTTATAGTAAAAAATTATATTAGAACTATAAGATTAGAGTAGGAACTAGACGTAGGAATATCTCAGCTACTCTTTTACCCGCGTAGGAGGGCTAGTTAGCTACGGTAACTTTAATATAACTGCTAAGGCCGCTAACTTCTAATATTCCCTTAACCTACTTTTTTTCTCCTTCCTAGATTATTTATTAGAAAATTAATATTCCTATCTAGGGCTAAAATCTAGATAGGAAATTAACTCGTCTCTTTCTAATATAATAGATTATATCTCGATTCTTAGAGATACTAGCTTTCTAACTTACCGAGAGTATAAATACTTTATTCTTCCTCCTAGTCTCGACTATTACTTTCGACGTACCTTATATAATCTTTCCTCTAAAATTAGGGGATAAATTCTTACTAAGGCTAGAAAATATCCTAGCCTTATTCAGGAGGTATCCGGTATTAAGGACTCTGAGATTCCGAGTACCTTCCCTTTCTTCTTTCCTAATCTAGCCCTCTACTTAGATAGGTTAGCGTGCTAAGACTATTCCTTTATAAGTAGATCTCCTCGAGTTATATTAAGGTATTATAGGGACTCTTACGATTAGGAAAACCCTAGAGGAAAGGGGCGAATTCCTAAGGGTTCCTTAGTTATTATTCTATAGAAATCTAATATTTACTACTAATAATTCTTCTACTTAGCCTCTAGTCGTTCCTACTTTAGAGTAGACCCTAAATAATCTTTTTCAGGGCGAGAAGCTAGGCCTAGAGAGGCTAGTTCACCTAGAGACGCTAAGGATAAGAGAGAGGTTAAAAATCGCTTCAAGAGATCTAGGTCTTCTTCCGGGAATTCCTAAGGTATTTAAGGGTTATTTCTATATAAAACGGCTATACTAATAGTATATATAGATATCTCGAGATAGGACCTAGAATAGACTATACTAGACTCGAAAGTTCTAGCGTATTAAAATACTTAGATACGAAAAATTTAATAAAACCTATTTAACGACTAGAGTCCCTAGCTAGAAAGGACTTAATAGGGCTATTATCTAGAAGTTCTAGATAGGCTCGAGTTACTAGAGCTAATAGGGGAGCTAAATACTCCCTTATTAAAAGTCGTCTAGCTAGCTTTTAATAAACTAGCCTGAAAGTCTTAAGAAACCCTATTAAATATAGGTGTTTTCGTACGTTTTAAGATAGTTCGGACTGAAAAAAATTAGTCCTAAGCTAAACCCTTTCGAGCCTATTAGGATCCGAGTTAAATTTCAACTTATTCTCGCGGGTAGAAGTAGGTTTTCAGCTTTTTTATTAGAACCTAAGAGGATTTAAGTTCTAGTAAATTTCCGAGGTATTCTTTTACCTCTTCTTAATAACTTTCCTATTATCTAGAGATAAATAAATCTAAGGTTAAGTGTATTTATTTACTACTAAGGATTTAGTTAAGATTTACTTATTTTTTTAGAATTAAATAAACTTAAGGTTAAACCTTAACTAATTTTTATAAAAAAAATATTATTAAATAGAACTTAGTTAGCGCTTTAAAATAATCTATTTCCTAGCCTATTTAGGCCTAGTCTTATAAGTAGAGAATTTTTCTAACTTAAGGTTTTTTTTAATATTCCGCCCCTAACGGGAGATCCGCGACTAGTACGAGCTTAATACTTCTTAATAATTCCTTATAAGATCTTAGTACTATAATTTTATATAAAATATAATAATATATAGAGTAAACTTAGGGCTATTAATAGACCTAAATTTTATAGAAAATAGATAGTAAAATTTCAAGTTATAAGTATTACTAAGGCTTTATTCCTTACTACTACTAGAGAATTTCTAGATAATATAAATACGGCTTAGTAATCTATAGATAAACTATAGAGTAAAAAGTTAGAAAAAATTTAAAATTTAAATTAGCCGAATCGGGCTAGGAATAATAAAGGTATTATAAATTAAAAAATAATTATTTGTAAAACCTTTAAAAACGTCTAAGTACTTTAAATTTTAGTCTTCTTTCTAATATAACTCTATAAATATACGCTAAAATACTAAATATCTATATATTTTTAAGGTCTACGCTAAATTCTCTATCTACCCCTCTATTAATAGTAATATTATAATAAGAAAGTAAAATAATATTTAAAGTACTAGAAAAGATCTACGTTTAGATTTGATTTATATTCGCTTAATCTCTAGAGCCGTACTTTAAGCTTTTTAGGCGCTAGGAGCGTTTAAGCTACCCGGCGGTAGCTAATATCTAGGTTCCTCGTTTATTATTCCTTCTTCTTTCTTAATTATTCTATTAAAATTTTATCGATACTATCTATAAGTAAAACCTAGATAGAAAATTAATTATTTACTTTTTAATATAATAGAGTATATCTCGATTCTCGGAGATACCGGCTTTATAACTTATAAGTAATATAAATACTCTATTATTCTTTTAAGTCTTAAAGCGTACTTTCGTCTAAAACTATATTAATTAGCTTTAGAAGTTTAAGGATAAATTCTTTCTAAAGCTTAAAAGTATCCTAATTTAATTAGGAGTCGAGAAGAGATTAAGGATAGTAATATTCCTAGCTCTTTCCCCTTTTTCTTTCTAGACCTAGCTTTATACTTAGATAGTTTAGCCTACTAAGACTATTTATATATAGTAAGATCGGAAAAGACTATTTTAAAGTACTATAAGGACGAATACGAGTAGGAGAATCCTCGTAGAAAAGGTTGAATTCTAAAAACTTCCTTGAAAAGTATCCCTTAGGCTTTAAATATTAGCTGTTAATAATTCTTCTATACGCCCCTAAGTAAATCCTACTTTAGAGTTAACTTTAAAAGACCCTTTTTAGATTAATAGACTAGGCCTAGAACGGCTAGTTTAGTGGAAGAAGAATAAAATAAAGATGAAAGTAAAATTCACTTTAAATAGTTTAAGGCTCTTTTAGAGTTATCTTAAGGTATTTCTCTAATATTTTTTTTATAAAATAGTAGTACTAATAGTATATATAGAGCCTTGAAATTAGGAATCCGAATAGTCTCGTCTAGACTCTAAAATCCTCGAGTTTTAAATAAAAGAAATCTGAAAAATCGAGAAAAACCCTTATAATAACCCTAGTCCCTAGCTAGAAAGAACCTGATAGGCTTTATATTTAGATAGGCTAGACCGGATCAAGCTAGTCGCCCTTATAAGGGAGCCGGATACGCCTTTATTAAAGGTTATCTAGGCTAGTTTTAATAAACTCGCTTGAAAATTATAATAAAGCCTATTAAATATAGGGTATTTCAGACGTTTTTAAATAGTTTAGACTAAAATTAATTAGTTCCGAGCTAAGCCCCTTCGGGCGTACTAGGATCTAAGTTGAATTCTAACGTATTCTCGTTCTTTTAAGTAAATTCTCGCCTTTTTCGTCTGAACTTAAGAGTCTACGACGTCAGCTTTATTTCTAGACTATTCTTTTACGTCTATTTAATAGTCTAGATATTATTATCTAGTCCGAATTGCCTCGGAAATCGAAAACCCGGAAGAATTCGTTGAAACCCTTCGGAAAACATCGGAAGACGGGGATTCTTCCGACGACGCTAGCTAAATCAAGACTAGTAACGAAGAGGAGTTTAGTATTTATAAGAATACTCGGATTTAAGCCTGAAATTCTAGGAAGATCGCTCCTCTTTCTTGTCTAGAAAAAGCTTTACTATACTTTTTAATCGCTCTTCTTAATTAATCCGCTTCTAAAGACGAATACGAGCTCCCTTTTATCGACGCCCTAGCCGTATTAGGTCTAGACTAAAGAGGTTTTAAAGGTATTAATAGCTATCCTTTAATTTTATCTTATATTTTAAAAATCGGATATTTTCTCGTTTTATAACTCGCTTTTAAAAATTCTCCCTCTATTAAGTCTAGACTAGACGACTTAAGCTCGGTTTCTAGTACTAATAGTACTATAGAAGAACGTTTTCCTAGCCTTAAAGCTTGAAACGGACCTCTTTTATAACTAGAAACGCTTATAAATTAATTTCTCGTTTAGGGTTCTCGATCGCCTTTTAAATAGATATTAGACCTTCGAAGCTACGGACTAAAGATAGCCTGAAGTATAACTTCTTCTAGTTATATTAACTAGGAAGGAGAGACTATTATTTATAGAACCCTTTCTTTCTTAATAGCTAATTTTCGAGCATTTATTTATAAGCTTATCTCTTTAACTCGAGTACTACTCTTTTAAGATATACTATTTAAAAATAGTATATCTACGGCTAAAAGTCCTTTATAAAAGATTCCGGATATTCCTTAGCGCTAAATCTACGATAATCCTCTTAATTCTACTTTATTTTCAAATTTTCTCAATGATTCTCGTACGAATATTAGCCTAGAAAGCCTAGAACGATTTCTATATAGTCGTATAGCTACTAGTCCCGATCTAGCTAGCCGGTTTATAGTTCTAGGGCCTAAGTTCTACTAGGACTCCTAGGAGCTTTTAGACTGGATTTCGTTTCTTTCTTAATTCCTTAAAAACCTTCTCGTTCTTATTCACGTGACTGGAGGCTAGCCGGCCTAGGCTCCGGAGCTATTATCTCTACGACATTTAAATTCTACGAAGACGGGAACTCGGAATATCTTTATAGAAAACGGTCTACTCGTCTTTATTACTTCTTATTATAAGGGGTATAGTATTTCAGGTACTACGAAAATTATTTATCGATATCTACCTCGAGAGGTTAGCGAACTACTAGTCTATTATCTATAGCTAGTAGTTCCTTTTCTAGAGCGAATTCTATTAACGAATTTTCGAAAAACGCTTCCGGAGTATCTTTTCAAGAATCTATTAAAAGGTCGACATTCTAAAGCTACGAGGATTACTTCTAAACGATTTCGAAAGGTTTTTTAAAGGGAGATACTAGCTAGTTTAGGATTAGCCGTTAATCCTAGCGACTATTACTATATAGCTATTAGAATCTCTCGTCGTTTTCTTTTAAAATCTCTTTAATTCTAACCCGAGGAATCTACGGAAATAGATAATAAAAATGACATCGATTATAAAGATAACGTCCTAGATCTATAGGCTGGATACTCTTCTAGGACGGCGGGAATCGTATACGCTTAAGGTCTTTTTAAAACGACGGGAGAGATTCAAGGCTTGAAATAATAATTTCGAGAGGCTAGTATAGTAAGTATACTCTATTTCTACTATTTTTCTATTATATTTTTAATCTTTTATCTATATTTATTATAAGCGTCTATATAGTATAATAACTAACGAGTTTATAATAGAACTAGTACCGCTTTCTTAGTTTTACGAGTTCTACTCAGGAAATCATTTATCATTAACTCGATATACTAAAGTTCGAGAAAGACTTCGAAAATAAACGTCTTATACGACTAGACTCCCTACGGAATATTAATCTTAATAGGGAAGTACGAAGACTTTTTTCCGACTCTACTATTCGTTTTTAAACTTCTTAACGAGAAATTCTAGGAGATATACTAGTTAGGACGAGTCCTATACTAGCTATACTACCTACCGGATTTAGAAAGAGTCTTCTTTTTTAACTACCTTCTTTTATCAGCTCGAATAGAGTTTCTATTATTATAGAACTACTTATTTCTTTATTATAAGACTAGCTATCTAGAGCTAAGAATCTCGGTATTTCTTCAGCTATTTTTAACGCTTAAATACCTCCGGATTTAGCCCGTCTCGTCTTTACTACGCCTAAGACTTTCCTATCTTTAGATTTTCGAAATTTCGTAAATCGACTATAAATAGTCTAACGACTAGACTAAGTATTTATTAATAAAGTTTAAGTCGTCCTAAATACTAAAGAGTCTTTTCGAAGGGTCTTAAGCCGTCTTAAGGAGGTAGTCGATTTAAAAACCCAGCTTATCCTCCTTATAACCACGCTACCTCTAAGGTATAAACGAGACCCTCTTCGAACTCTTCGTCTAAAGTCTTTAGAAACGAAAATCTATTAAAATTTAACTATTTAAATAAATATTTAATATATTATTTAAGAGAAAGTCTCTAAAGAAGAGGCTTTTTCGATAATTCGAGAAAAAGATAATGAGTTTCCCCTTAAACGAATCGTTATTTATACCTAGACTATCGAGGCGGCTAGAGAGTTAAATAGAGAGCTGAAATACTCTATCTATTACTCTAATAGCCCTAGAAAAGAACGAGTTCTTTTAGACTTTCTTAAGGGAAATATTTAAATTCTTATTTTAATAAGCTCTCTAAGTTATAGGATTAATATTCTAAATATTCAAGTTATTTTTTACCTTAGTCTACCTTATTATTTATATAATTACGCTTAAGAGATAGGCTAAATAGGGAGGGACGGAAAGAATAGCGAGGCTATTTTACTTCTTTTAAATTCTATTAATTCTTCTACTCTTTTAACTTAACTAGGACCTCGGCCTAGTAAGGTAGAAGTATTTGAAAATAGTATTATTTAACGCTATATATCGAATACTTGTCGACGAGCCGTTTTTTCTAGCTATCTCGATGGAAAAGAGGTAGAGAAATACGAAAAACCGGCTATTCCCTGCGATTTTTACCTAAAGTACTACGAAAGTAAGTCTATTTTATCTATATTTATACTTTTCTAATAGGTTTTAGATATATCGAGCTTAATACGAGATAAAAGAATCGACGAAGACCTCTATAATTCGGAAAATAAAGAAATTTTTAAAGAAGAAGAACGAGTTCTAAGCCCTAGTCTTAAATTAATCGGTATATTTTCTCTATATTATAGTTTTCTATTATAGTACTAATATATTTCTAGATTTAGATGAAATTCAGGCGAAAGAAGTAGCTATTTCGTCGATTTCTATTAAAAAACGCTTGAAAGCTTAATGAAACGCACTCCTTCTAGAGGATATCAGGTCCTTTATCTTTACGTACTATAAGAGGTGTCCCTATTACTTACTTTATAGTATTATAGAGGACGACGGGTATTCGCTATCTACGTGTATTTAAAGGGAAAGTCGAGCTTTTTAATAGGAAGTCTATCGGTTTTAAGATAGACTTAGGACTAGTAAGTCTATTACTAGTTATACGGCTTACTTTTACTATTTCTTACCTTAAGACTACTATCGTCGATAGTTAGCTAAAAGGGATAGAGGGTTCAAGCGAGATAATAAGGTGAAAGAGTATACTTTCCCTAATTTTCTACTCTCTTTCCTTATAATCGGTCTATTTATACCGGAATATCTATCCGGATATATAGATCGACTAAAAGATAAAGATATAAAGCGGGGTAGTCGAGAAGAGCTTTTATACCTAGGAAGAAAGACGGAAATTTATAAAAGTAAAACGAATTTTCTTTTTCTTAAGCTTAGATATCTTTCTAAAGAATTCGAGTAATATCTAGAAGAAAAGAGGATAATATAGATAGTTTTTTATTATACGGCGTTAGGAGCTAGTCTAGATAAAGTATTAGAATATTAAACTAGTATCCTAGTAGCTACGTATTAACGTTCTAACTTAATAGACGTATTATAATTACTAAACTAAGACTTTAAGATAAAGAGAAGAAGAAAAAGAGGAAGGTATATATAGTTATCCTTATAACAGGCCCTTATATTAAGCCCTCTAACCTATTATTAGTCCGCTTATATACTAGCCGTATTAGTAACCCCTAAGTAGACTAATAGTCCTAATTAGTTAGATTATACTTAGTTAGGAATATTAGTATTAGTTTCTAATATTACTCCCCTATTTAAGATTAGCTCGCTCTAAGCTTTCTAGGACTTATAACTAAGTTAACCTAACTTAAGCCTATTTTAAGTTTTATTAGTTTAGATCTAGGTTTAGTTAGATAATTAACGTAGTATATATTAATAATATCTACTAAGTTCTTAAATTTATTATTATTTATATAGTACTAAGTATTATCTTTATTTTAACCTATCTATTTAACCTTATACTAGAGCCTATTATAATAGTAGCGGCTATCTAGTATATTATTAACTTCCTATTTATCCTATTTATTAATAATAATTAGAGGTAGAGGTAAATTAGTCTAACCTAGTAGTAGTAGAAGGTTAGGATTTAGGTACTTAGTTAGGCGATTAAGATTAAAGGTATTATAAATCTAAGCTAATACTAGAAGTTCTAGTTAGAATAAGGTTTCTAGTAATTTTTTAATAGTATATAAACTATATTAGATATTATTAAGCTTTTTATAAGGCCGTTTAATATCTAGGCCTTTTATATCTAGTATAACTTAGTTACCTTCCTTAATATTAATAGCTTTCTTATACTTATTAACTTATAAGTATATAACTTCCTAAGTATTAACTATATTTTAATATCTAATTTAAAGGATTTCTTCTATCTTACTAGTAATATTATCTACTTTAACTACTAGTAGCTTCTCTCTTATTAAAGTATATTTAACGCTAGTAGGACTAAATAATATATATAAGTAATATCTAGTATTAAAGAAGAAAGGCGTTTTATAAGTAGCTTTACTTATAGTATTATTATTAGTAAATTCTAATATTAGTAACTACTTAGCCTAGTTATCTTATAAGTAATTAATATATATATATAATCTAGTCTTAATATCCTAATTAACTTATTTAAACTAACTATTAGTCTTAAGGTATCTTACTATTAATAACCTAGTATTAATCTAAAGCCTTTAATAAAGTACTTTCTATAAGGTTAAGATAAATTATAGATTATAGTTAGAAATTATTCTATTAGATAGACTATATAATTATATTACCTCTTTAACTAATAGTATTATAATTAATTTAGCTAATATTCCTTTATCTTATTTTAAATAAGGTATATAATATCTTATTTTACTAAGCTAATATATAACTATTAGGACTAAGTCCTTACTATTAGATATAAGTAGGCTAGTAATAAAATCTAGTAATATTTAACTTTATAAGTAATTAGTAATAGGTAAAGGTTATAATAAGCTACTAGGTCTTAATAAGAAGGCTTTATTCTATTATATATATAATAATTCCTAATATACCTATTAATTATATAGTAAAGCTCTAGCTAGTAGTAATACTAAGAGATAATCTTAATTATATATCTATATTCTAGATAACTAACTATTAGTTAATAGTATATAGTAGCTAGTATAATTATATACTAGTCCTCTAGAACCTATAAATATCTATTATAATAAAGTACGTCCTTATTAATACTTATACTATTTAGTTTAATTAAACTATATTACTTATTACTATACTTATAAGCTTCTTTAATAGCTTATAAGAAATTATCTAACTTATTAGCTTCTAGTATTTTATTATAAATACTAGGACTTAGACTAGGGTCTAGACCTAATAATAATATTTATAAGTAGTTAGGTAGAAGAAGGATTTAGAATAGTACTAGATACGGTCGTTATCTTTTATAAGTAGACCTAATTTCTATCTTATTAAAGTATTTATACGGGCGTTCTTTTTACTTAAATAGTAGATAATTCTAAAGTTAAACTTAGTTAACTTTTCTAAAGACTAGTAATAAGTAAGCCGCTTAACTAGGTTTAATAAAGCCTTTATTAAGTATATTAATTAGGTATTTATAGACTTTCTAAAGCTTAAACCTAGATATAAGGTAAAGTTAATTTCTAATAAAACTATTATTAAGAAGCTTAATTTTATAATTATATTTATAGTAAGGTAGGAGCTTATCTACTTATAACCTATTAAATATATCTGTAAAGTTATAGTAATTAATAGGAAGCTTATTTAAGACTTCTTTTATACGAGTTATAAGGTCTTAATAGCTATTATAAGCGGTTACTATATATATTAAAGTAGCGTTATCTTCTATAAATAAGGTAATTACCTAATCTAATTTAGTTATAAATATAGTAAAGTATAATATCTTTAAATCCTTTATATTTTACTTATAACTAGCTATATTAATTAGATATATATTAAAAGGAATATTATTATTAGATAATAAAAGCTTTAGTAAAATTTCGTTTTAGTTAATTAGAGCTATATATAAAGTAGTAATACTAGCTAGAACTACTTACTTATACTTATACTTAAGTAGAATCCTATTAGTTAATTTACTAATTAGTAGTATATTTAAATAGTTAGCTCCTTAATAGTTATAATAATTATATAGGAATATAACTATACTATTAAGTAAATTTAGAAAGACTATATATTCTATTATTTAAAGTATCCTTAGAATAGCTTTATAAAGTCCTAATTTAGTAATATATATAGTTATTATACTTTATATATATCCTTAAATAGAAAGCGAAGGATAAATAGTATAAGTAACTACTATATAGTATTTCTTATCCTTATACCTAATTAAAGGCTTTAGTTATTATAGATAGATAGGTGAAATATCTAGGAGCTAATATACCTCCTAGGTAAATGAAAAATTAATGAATAAATACCCCGTAGCGCTTATATTAACTAGAAAATCTAGTGAAAGTAAAGAAGAATTAGTACTATTAAAAATGTAACTAGTAGTAATAATAGGAGTATCTACCTACTATATAAAGCACGCTAAATAAATATATAAAGACTTACTTCTAGACACGTTTTTACTAGGGTTTATTTATTTTCTAACTAACTAGCTAGCTTCTATTAACTATTCTAGTTATAATTATCTTTATAAATTTCTAATACTTAACTAGGAGTAATAGATATATAAGGTATAAATCTAACTTACTTATTATAAGCTAATTTATCTAGATAGTCTTTTATAAAGTAGTCTAGACTACTATATATATAGTAACTATTAGGTCTAAGTACTAGTATAATAGTATAAATAGTAGGTTATAGAGGGACTATCCTTATACTTATTACTTAAGTACTAATAAGGCGAGTAATTATTAATATAACTAGTTAACTAGTCTATTTAACTAAGTACTTTAACTAGTAGAAGAAGTTATTAACTTAAATATAGTAGTCCCGTATAGATTATATATTATTAAATAACTTATTAGTATAAATATAGTATTTATAAAGCTATTTAAGTAACTAATATATAAGGTTATTCTAAATAATATAGAATAGTAGGTCTACTATATTACTAATCTAACTAGTACTAGTAGTAAGCCTCTAGAATTCTATAAGGAAGTTAATAAACTAGTTAGTATACTTTATATATAATAAATAGTATTTATCTAATTCCTTATTAAGCTAGTTACTATTAATATATAGTATATTAAATAAGTTAATAAGTTACTTTTTAGATTATATAATTAACTCGTTATACTTATTATAATATAACCGTAGTACTTTACTTAGTCTATTACCTAGATAGCTTACTTAATAGTCTAAGCGTTATATAATTATCTAGTAGATATTACTATTATTCCTAATTTTTACTACTATATTAATTTAGAAAGGTATTTATAACTCCTTATTACCTTTAAAAATAGGTAGGTAAGGGAACTCCTTATATTAGACTTAGTAGCTACTCTTATTAGTACTTTAACGTATAAGTTATAACTAAGTAGGTTATTTAATAGGCTCTAGTTATATAGTTTTAAGTTAAGTTAATTCGCCGCTTATAGTATTTAAAGTAAGTTATAAATTTACTTCTACCTACGCTAGGAATTATCTATTTCTTACTTATTATAAAGTAACCTCTTTAAGATCCTATTCCTTTTATATATCTTCCTCTTCTTCTACGCTTTATATAAGATAGTCTTAACTTAGTAGAATAGAGGGATATTAAATAGTAGAAGCTAAGTCTAGAACCTCTTATTAGCTATTTTATAGTATTTATAAGATAAGTACTTTTCTTAAATATAGAGTTATTATTAAATAAGCTAGCTGTAGTATTAAGTAGTAAGGCTTTTAAATAGAATTAAATTAAATAGTTATAAAATTATATAGTAGTATAGTATTAAGTATTAACTATATTATTTATAAATAGTTAAAAGTTTTTACTCCTTATATTAAGTAAGATATATAAGAGGTATTAGTATATTAAATAGTATTAAGGTGTTTTTTAAAGCTTTATATTAGGGTCTTCTATCTCTTAATTTTAAGTATAAACGCGTTATCTCTAGTACTTTAAGCCTTACCTTATATAATAGGTTAGACTTATAATAGAGACTTAGTATAAATAGTACTTATATAAATAGTTATAGAATACTTCTATAAGCGCTAAGATATAAGCTAGAAAGAGGGCTTAATTAAGAGAAATTCTCCTTCTCTCTTTAAGTTATTCTTCTAGTATTATAAATAGTCCTAGTTACTAGATATTATACTACGACCTCTTATATTAGAATAACTTTACCTATCTTTCTAATCTAGGTTATAAGCTTTATACCTCGTATAAAATAGACTAGACGACGTAGAATAATAGAGGTATACTAGACGAGCTACTAGTATAAGTATAATAGATAGTCGAGCTTATATAAACTTAGATAGCTACCTTATATAATTAAATAACTTAGATATAAATAGCTAGAGCTAGATATAAGAGTAGCTTAATACTTATATAAATAGACTAGGACTAACTATCCCTTAACTTTTACCCTCCTCTTTATACTATACTTTTAGAGTATATATACTAATAGAAGAGACGAAGTAATTAAAGTAGAATAGTAAAGATAGCTTATTAAAGCTATTTAAATTTAATAGGAATTAGACTAAGTTTAAATTATAGCTAGCGTAGATAAAAGCGAAGTTATTAATTAATATAAAAGACTAGAGTAAGAAGGTAAAGTTCTAGTATATTTATAGTAGGTTAAGAGGACGGGCTTTATAATAAGTTACCCCTTAAATAGCCTTAATTAAAAAGACTAATAGTCTTACTATTAATAGTATATTATAGCGATTATAAGTAGTATATAATAATAAGGAGTTAATTAAAAGAGTAGCTAGGAAGCTAAATATATTATAATAGGGTAGAAAGGCCTTTAATATATTCCTAGTTAAATTTAACTATATAATCCTTAATATAAAGGGATTAAATTAAGATAAGTAGGTAAAGAAGACCTTCTTTACTAATAGAATTTTATTAGATTTATATAAGGAACTAATTATAATAATAATCCTAGTAATATATAATAGTTATTATAATTTATTATAATTAGTAAGTAATAATCTAGAAGCTTATAAATTAATAAAGAAGAGGGAGACTAGTTATATAAAAGCTAGCTATTTAAAGGTTATAACTATCCTAGTTAAGTAAGAATAAAAAGATAATATAATAGAGTAAGAACTTATACTTACTATTATAATAGTAGTAATAGCTTAAATAAAGAGAGTAAAATAGTTATTATAAGAAGTAGTAGATAAGAGGAAGACTAAGGGTTACTATCTTTAATATAATATAAAAGGCTATATAATAAGAGATTATAAGCTTCTCTCTATTATATAAGGTATAATATAAATAGCTATATAGTTATTAGCCTTACTAGCGGCTAGATAGGCTATATAAGGAAGCGTAGAAGTAGAAGAGGTAGAAGATTCTAATATAGTAGAAAAAGAATAGCTCTTATATAAAAGCGCGAATAGGAGTTAAGAGAACTAGAATTAAGAGTATAAAAAGACTTAGGGTTAGGGTTAGGGTTAGGGTTAGGGTTAGGGTTAGGGTTAGGGTTAGGGTTAGGGTTAGGGTTAGGGTTAGGGTTAGGGTTAGGGTTAGGGTTAGGGTTAGG